>Ga0302274_10000038_pt1 | contig 141903 bp, 121 predicted proteins | sample III_Bog_N2_1_FD_198755 | JGI IMG/M metagenome (GOLD analysis project Ga0302274, IMG submission 198755) | Peat permafrost microbial communities from Stordalen Mire near Abisko, Sweden - III_Bog_N2_1 | ecosystem: Environmental > Terrestrial > Soil > Wetlands > Peat | place: Sweden: Abisko...
TACGAATTTGCTCCTTCACTGAGAGCCTCTATTGTTCGATCCATCAGGTCGTCCGCTTTTCAACTTACCAGGAGCCAGGAGCCAAGCCGAGCGCATCCCCGGCGCAGGATGGCTTAATTTGGTTCACCTCGCCGTTTTTCACGGTTTTTGGCTAAATCCCTCATTATGTTTAGGTTCTAGTGTTTTTCCTGCCGGGAAATGGCTGTTTCCTTCGGGCGTGCTGGCATTTCCTCGCGGGAAATTACGTTTTCCCTTGGGGTTGCCGCCGTTTCCCCTGAGGCTAACGCCATTTCCTCTGAGGTTGGCGTCGTTTCCCCTGAGGCTAACGCCAGTTCCTCTGAGGTTGACATCATTTCCTCTGAGGTTAACGCCAGTTCCTCTGAGGTTGGCGTCATTTCCTCTGAGGCTGACGCCGGTTCCTCTGAGGTTGCCACCATTTCCTCTGAGGTTCTTGCTATTTCCCTTGCAGATAACGCGTTCGCGGCTGAGGAAATCGGCTGACCTGTGGCTGGGTTCGTTCGCGCCCGTGAGTTTTTGCCGTCAACAGCGGAAGTTTTTCAATGAATTAATGCAGCTAAATATAATATATGTAAAAAATTATTTGCTAATTTCAGCCATCGGCGTAAAAAGTTGGTGGAAAGCAAAACGAACCATGTCCGAACAACAACGATATTGGGATTCATCCGGCGAATCTTGGGATTCTTCACGATGGGATACCACCATGGTTCCAACCCCTGGTAAAAAAATGAATGCAAAAGTAGCCTCGAACCTTAAAGGCATGAAACCGCGCGATCAACTGGCGAAGATTCAGACCGGCATCACCAAATGCGGCGCGGCCCCCGCACTGGCCAACCCCAATCCACCGCTCGTGGATTGTCAGGCCGCCCATGACGCGGCGCTGGCCGTGCTCGTCAGTATTGACACGGCGGAAAAGGCGATGGACAACCTGCGCCTCCAACGGGATGCGACCATGCAAACGGTCATCGGCAAATACACCACGCTCGGTGCGAGCGTGGAATCGGCCAGCCTGGGTGATCCGGCCTTCATCACCGCCAAAGGCTTCGATGTGGCCGGGGCCCCCGGTTCAGCGCCGCATGTTCAACAGGTGTTGAGCCTGACGCTGACCCACGGCGACCTGGACGGTTCGGTGGATGTCTCGTGGCATCGCGACAAGAGCTCCAAGATTTACGAAGTGCAGACCAGCCCGGAACCGATGACGGACAAAACCTGGGTGCCCAACCAGATGGCACCCAAATCCAGCTGCACCATCCCCGGCCAGACGGCGGGAACGCGCCTGTGGGTGCGGGTGCGGGCCATCGGCAAGGACGGCCCCGGCCAATGGAGCGACCCGGCCACCATCATCGTGTCATAAACCCAAACGCAGATGGCCGATGGTAAACGGGACCCCTTCTCCCCAACTTCCATCTGCCATCTGCCAACTCCTAACTTCCAATTTTATTTATGGCCTTTAATCCTGCTTTGCCGGCCGATCATTCGCCGCTTTCCTCTGCGGAAATGCGGAGTCAACTTAATGCCTTGAACGACCAGCTTGCCGCGCTCCAGTCGCAACTCGCGCCGCTGGTGCCGGTCTTGAACCGGGATGCGGGCGGCAATTGGACGCTGGTGTTTGCCGGGCCGGTGCAGGATATGTGGCTCATCTGGGCGCGTTGCAACGGCAGCGAGGCGTGGAGCAACACCGGGGAGTTGCCGACGAGCGCCTTTACCGCGGCCGACGGCGATGTGGCACCGGATGGGGCGACGTGGTGGCAGGTGAAAATCTGCGGTGAAGGTCTCGGCGACGGACTGCAGCATACGGCCTTCAGCAATATCATTTCCTTCGGCCCGGTGCCGGACGCCTGAATGGTGCCGGTGAAAAACTTCAGGCGTTTCGCCACCGCCGGAGCCAGGATTGGTTCCGGCGGTTTTATACTTTCCACGCGCTCAACCGGAATTGCCGGCGGGTAAGAACGGCGGGAGGCAGGTCTGCCCCGGTTAGATGGACGGGCAATAAAAATTTGCGCTTGCCAAAGCCGGGCGGTTGGGTTTGAAATTGCCGCCAGCCATCAACCGCGCTTGGAACACACCAACCTCATGTGAAATCAGCTTATGAAAAATCATTCTCCCGCTGAAATCCGCAACTTCGCCATCGTCGGCCACGCCTCGTCCGGCAAAACCCTGTTGAGCGAGGCGATGCTGCGCTGCGCCGGGGTCATCACGCGCCTGGGCAGCATCGCCGACGGTTCCACCGTTTCCGATTACCACGTCAGCGAAAAGCAGCGGCAGATTTCCGTCTCCGCCACGCTGATGCACGCCGAGTGGGCCGGCAAGAAGTTCAACCTGATTGACACGCCCGGCTATCTGGATTTCATCAGCGAAGGTTTGGGCGCACTGCGCGTGGGCGATTTCGCGCTGGTGGTGATTCACGCGCAGCACGGTCTCGGCGTGGGCACGGATCGCGTGTGGAATTACGCCACCGGCTACGGCCTGCCAAAAATGATCGTGGTCAACGCGCTCGACCGGGAGAACGTGGATTTTGACGCCGCGCTGAAAGGCGCGCAGGAACATTTCGGGCGGCACGTTTTCCCTTTGAGCGTGCCCGTGAACGCCGGCCCCGGCTTCAACCGCACGCTGGACGTGTTGCGGAATGAAATTGTCACCTACGCCACCGACGGCTCCGGCAAATACACCGAGGAGCCTGCCACCGGCGAACTCGGCGAACGCGTGAAACAACTGCACAACGAACTCATCGAGCACATCGCCGAATCCGACGACACGCTGATGAGCAAGTATTTTGACCAGGGTGGATTGTCGGAGGAGGAATTCCGCGCCGGCATCCACGCGGCGGTGCAGAAGGAATTATTCATCCCGCTCTTTGCCGTCTCGGCGGAAAAGAATATCGGCGTGGCGCGCCTGATGGATTTCATCGCCAAATACGGTTCGTCGCCGGTGGATCGCAAAAACGTCCCGGCGGTTGACACCAGCGGCAACATAACCGAGGTCGTCCTCGACAGCACCGAAACCGTGGCCTACATCTTCAAAACGATGTCCGAGGCGCACTTTGGCGAGCTGTCGTTTTTCCGCGTGTATTCCGGCACGGTCACGACCGGCACGGATTTGTTCAACAGCGACCGCAAGATCACCGAGCGCGTCGGCCAGATTTTCCTGCTCAACGGGCAGACCCGCGAAGCCGTCCATTCGCTCGGCGCGGGCGACATCGGGGCGGTGGTGAAACTCAAGGACACGCACACCGGCAACACGCTTTGCACGCCGAAACATCCGGTGACGCTGCCGAAGGTGGTTTATCCCAAGCCGAACATTCACGCCGCGCTCATCGCCAAGGTGAAAGGCGAGGAGGATAAAATCGCCACCGGCCTCGCCGCGCTGCACGAGGAAGACCCGACGTTTCTTTACGTCGTGGATGGCGAGCTGCATCAGACGATTCTTTCCGCGCAGGGCGAATTGCATCTGGAAGTCATCGCCGACCGTTTGCGCCGCCGGCACAATGTCCACGTTGACCTCGCCGAGCCGCGCGTGAAATACCGCGAGACCATCAAAGGCAAAGGCGAATCCAAATACCGCCACAAGAAACAAACCGGCGGGGCAGGGCAATTTGCTGAAGTGTGGATGCGCGTCGAGCCGAAGCTGCGTGATACCGGCGTGGAGTTCACGCAGTCGCTCGTTGGGCAGAACGTGGATCGTAATTTCGTGCCGTCCGTCGAGAAAGGCGTCCAGCAGGTTTGCACCGAAGGCGTCATCGCCGGCTGCCGGGTGACGGATGTGAAGATTGATTTCTACGACGGCAAGATGCATCCGGTGGATTCCAAGGACATCGCTTTTCAAATCGCCGGTTACTTCGCGTTCAAGGAAGCCTTCACCGCCGCCAAGCCGCTGCTGCTGGAGCCGATTGAAACCGTCGAGATTCAGGTGCCGGAAGCTTTCATGGGCAAAGTCATGGGCGACCTGTCCTCGCGGCGCGGAAAAATTCTCGGCATCGAGGCCGAAGGCGCATTCCAAGTGATCAAGGCCAGCGTGCCGTCGGCGGAACTGTATCATTACTCCAGCACCCTGCGTTCGCTGACCGGCGGTGCGGGCGTCCACACCGAGACCTTCAGCCATTACGAAGAAATGCCGCGTGACGCCGCTGAAAAAGTCATCGCCGAGGCCGCGAAACGGAAAGCGAACCACGCCAGCCACGAAACGCACTGACGGGCGAAATATTCGCCGGCGCTAATTTTTATTCCAAAACGGACAACGCACCCATCGGCCGGTTTCGACTTGAACTAATTCAGGAATTTTCTCCGAACATTCCGGCTTGGCCAGCGGGCAGCGCGGGGCGAACCGGCAGCCGGGCGGAAAATCGCCGAGGCGCGGGACATTGCCGGGAATGGCCGAGAGGCGGGCGGTGTCGCCGCGCAGCTTCGGCACGGAATTCATCAGCGCGCGGGTGTAGGGATGCAGCGGGCGGCGCAGGAGTTCGCGCGCGGGCGATAGCTCGACAATTTGTCCGGCATACATCACCGCCACGCGGTCGGCCATGTCGCCGACAATGCCGAGGTTGTGCGTGATCAGCAGAATCGCCATGCCCAGCCGCTGCTTGAGGTCGCGCAGCAGCTCCAGAATCTGCGCCTGAATCGTCACGTCGAGCGCGGTGGTCGGCTCGTCGGCGACGAGCAATTTGGGTTCGCTGGCCAGCGCCATGGCGATCATCACGCGCTGCTGCATGCCGCCAGACATTTCGAACGGATAATTTTTGATGCGCGATTCCGGCGCGGGAATGCCGACGAGTTTTAATAGACGAATAACTTCGGCGTCGCTGGCTTTCGCTGGCTGGTGGAGCTTGAGCGATTCCTTGATTTGCGCGCCAATGCGGAATACCGGATTCAGCGCCGCGCCGGGCTCCTGAAAAACGTAGCTGACCACGCCGCCGCGAATGCCGCACAGTTCGCGCGGCGACATTTTTAACGTGTCGCGGCCATGCAACAGAATTTCCCCGCCGACATAGTTTGCCGGCGGCGTGGGCACGAGCCGCGCGATGGACTGGGCGGTGACGCTTTTGCCGCAACCGCTTTCGCCGACGAGGCAGACAGTTTCGCCGGTGCCGATCACGAGCGACACGTCATCAATCGCGCGCACGGCCCCGGCATCCGCGCCGAAGTCCATTTTCAGGTTTTTGATTTCGAGGAGGTTCACAGCACGCCAAAAATCCGCGCCAGCACCGTCAGCGTGCCGTAGGTGACCGAATTCAGCAGGTTGCGGAAATCGGGAATCTGCAGCAGCACGATCACGATGATGAACCCGAACCGCGCGAAGCTGGCGTAAGCCTCGTAACTCATGCCGCTGAGGTTGCGCAGCACATGCGAGCCGTCCAGCGGCGGAACGGGAATCAAATTGAAGAAACAAAGGATCAGGCTTAACGCCGCCGCCTGCATGAACAGCTGGGCGGCATCCACCGAATGAAACAAGAGGCCGACGCGAGCGAAGGCCACCAGCAACACCGCCAAAATCAAATTCATCGCCGGGCCGGCCATCGCAATGAGCATTTCGTCGCGGTGCGGATTGCCGAGATTGTGGGAATTGAACGGAACCGGCTTGGCCCAGCCGATTAGAAACCGCCCGACGCCCGGCATGAAAATCATCAGCAGCGGCAGCGCCACCGTGCCGATGGGATCAATGTGCACCAGCGGATTCAGCGAGAGCCGGCCTTGCAGCCGCGCGGTGTCGTCGCCGCATTTCCAACCCGTCCAAGCGTGCGCGAATTCATGAAAAGTCAGCAGCGCCACCAGCATCAAATACTGGATCAGGCCGTCGGCGATTTGATTTGAGTCCATCGCGGCCAGTCTAAACGGACGGCGGCGGGCGAGTCGAGACTGTGAATTTCCTTTGCGCCACAGTGGCGAAACGATTTAACATCCGCGCGGCTCAACCAACCACCAAATAACGAACTTATGTCACTGCTTGCAGGAAAAACCGGAATTGTCTTCGGCGTCGCCAATAAACGCTCCATTGCCTGGGCCATCGCGCAGGCGTGGGCTCGGGAAGGCGCCAAGCTCGCGTTCACCTACCAGGGCGAACGCGTGAAGGAAAACGTCGAGGAACTCGCCGGCACATTCGGCGCGGATACGCTTATCATGCCCTGTGACGTGACGAAGGATGAAGACATCACGAATGTTTTCAAAACCGTCGGTGAAAAATTTGGCAAGCTGAACCTGCTGCTGCACTCCGTGGCGTTCGCGCCGAAGGCGGCGCTGGAAGGGCATTTCGTGGACACCACCCGCGAGGCCTACCTGCTCGCCCACAATGTCAGCGCCTATTCGCTCGTCGCGCTGGCCCGCGAGGCCGCCCCCCTGATGACCGACGGCGGCAGCATCATCGGGATGAGTTATTACGGCGCGGAAAAGGTTGTGCCGCATTACAACGTCATGGGCGTGGCCAAAGCCTCGCTCGAAGCCAGCACGCGGTATCTCGCATATGATTTGGGCACAAAAAAAATCCGCGTGAACTGCATCAGCGCCGGTCCGGTCAACACCCTCGCCGCGCGCGGCATCGCCGGTTTCAACGATATGCTGAAAACTTACGAAGCGCGTTCGCCTTTGAAACGCAACTTGATTCCCGAAGAACTTGGCGCAACCGGCGTCTTCCTCGCCAGCGACGGCGCGGCGTGCATCACCGGCCAGGTGATTTACGTGGACGGCGGCTACTCGATCATGGGGATGTGAGTCTGTGCCGGACTGGCCACCATGAAGACGCCAGCTTCGCTCAGTTTTGGTCACGCGCCGGAAACCGTTCAGTTCTGGAAGCGCCTCGTTCGCGAGGCGCTTTCGCTTTTGGTGCCCACGCCGTTTTTCGTTTTTTCCAGCTCGCCCGTCGCCGAGCGAATTTCAGAAATAGGCGCTGCGCTGACGAACGCTGGAATTAAATCCGCGCTTCGCACTCCGCATTCCGCAATTTCCTTCCGTCACTGGCTATCGTGCAAAACCCAGCCGGTCGCGCCGCTGCTCCGCTGGTGGCGCGCACAGGGCCGGGGCATCGAAGTCGTCAGCGAATTCGAGCTACGCGCGGCGCTCGCCGAAGGCTTCGCGCCGGAAAATATTCTCGTCAATGGCCCGGGCAAACATCACTGGCTGCCGCAGTTCGATAGGTGCAAATTGTCCGTGAATTTCGATTCGCACGCCGAGCTGACAGCGCTGCTGCCGCGCGCCAAAAAATTGAACTGGCGGCTGGGCGTCCGGATTTTGACCGGTGAAGAATTTGATCCCGAAAATCCGCACCTGCCAACGCAGTTTGGTTTCGCGCCGGCGGAAGCAGTGATCGCGCTGAAAAAGCTGCTGCGCGCCAATGCCCGCGCGGAAACGGCGCATTTTCATCTGCGCACAAATGTTGCTTCCGTGGCGATTTATGAACGCGCCATCGCCGAAGTCGCGGATATTTGCCGCGCGGCGAAGTTTCGTCCGCTGCACCTGGACATTGGCGGCGGCGTGCCGGTGCGCCAGGTGCTTTCGCGCGGCGGCAAAATTTATGACGGCGAATTCGGCCTGCGCGCGTTCGCGCAAAGGCTGTGGCAAGCGGTGAAATCATTTCCCGGCCTGCGCGAAATCTGGCTGGAAAATGGACGTTTCGTCAGTGCCGGCAGCGGCGTGCTCGTGGTGAAAATTCTCGACGTGAAGGAACGGCGCGGTTTGCGGCAATTGATCTGTGACGGCGGCCGCACCCTGAACGCGCTAACTTCACTTTGGGAACAACACGGGCTGCTCACGGTGCCGGAACGCAGCGGCGCGGAAACCTTGACCGCCGTCTATGGCCCGACGTGCATGGCTTTTGACCAGCTGGCGCGGATGCCGTTGCCGGGCTCGCTGCGCGCGGGCGACCATTTGATCTGGCTCGACGCCGGCGCATATCACATTCCGTGGGAGACGCGATTTTCTCACGGCCACGCCGCCGTTTGCTGGCACGATGAACACGGCCTGCGCCGCGAGCGCGAAAAGCAGAGCTTTGAAAATTGGTGGAGCCAGTGGAGGTAGTGGCACGGGCTTCTTGCGCGTGCGTTTCTGGGCAACGTGATCCGCTGGCTTTGAGAATCAACGGCAAGCTGCCTGTGCCGCTAAGCCGGCCGGATCATTTCAAAACGGTCGCGGGTTTTGCAATACCAATGCGGCGACGACATGCGCCCGATCAGAAAAAGTTTTTCGGTGTTAACTCGTTTTTTTTGCGCATCAAACAATTCATCGCGCAAATGGAGACGTTTGATCAAACCAATCACCACGCGATTACCGCCGATTTGCAGCGTGCCCCATTCGACACATTCCAGGCTCGCGGGAGATTCGGCGATGCGCGGTGGCTTGACCACCGACGACGGCGCGGCGGTTAATCCGGCCCGCACCAGTTCATTATCACCAAACGGCAGCGACGCGGCGCATTGGTTCATCGCTTCGGCGATGGCTTCGTCCACCAAGTTCACGACAAATTCATGCACCGACCGGACATTACGCGCAGTGTCTTTGGGCGAGCCGTCGTCGCGGTCCCCGGGGGCGAAGGCGCAAATAGGCGGATTTGCGCCGAGCAAATTGAAGAAGCTGAACGGTGCGGCATTCACTTTGCCATCGGCGCTGATGGTGGTCACCAGCGCAATTGGTCGCGGCGTCACCAGGCTGGCGAGAATCGGATAGGCGCGGTCCGCAAATGCTTTGCTTTCGAGATCAAGTTCCATAAATCAATTCAGATTGAATGTTTCAGGCGCGCAACATACGCGCCATCCACGCCATCTGCAAACGGCAGCAACTGGCGATCGGTTTCGAGCTTAAATCCAGAGTTGGTGGCGAGAAATTGTTGTACCAGTTCAGAATTTTCCTCCGGCTCCAGACTGCAGGTGCTGTAAACCAAGACGCCGCCGGGCTTCAATTTCGTGGCGGCTTGGCGGAGCAGTTCTAGCTGTGTTTTCTGCAGCCGCGAAATTTCATCGGGAATTATCCGCCAGCGCAAATCCACGCGGCGGCGCATGACGCCGGTGTTGGAGCAAGGCGCGTCAACGAGAATCCGGTTGAAGGTTGAAGGTTGAAGGTTGAAAGTTGAAGGCAAAATCGGCTCAACACACGTCACGCCAAGGCGGGTGCAGTTTTCGCGGATCAATTTCAAACGGTCGGGACCGATGTCCTGCGCTATGATTTTGCCGGTGTTGCGCATCTGCTGCGCGATGAAGGTGGTTTTGCCGCCGGGCGCGGCGCACAAATCCAGGATCGTTTCGCCGGGCTGCGCGCCCAGCAGCGCCGGCGCCAGCAGCGTGCTCGGGTCTTGCAGATAAAACCAGCCGGCGCGGAAACTCGGCAGCGAACTCAGCGGCGGATGCGACTTCAATTCGAAGGCCAGGTTCTCGCCGGTCCAGTCGCGCGAGAAAAAATCGTATTCCACATTTTCCTCGCGCCAGCGCGTGAGGAGGTCGCCGGCGTCGCGCAGAAGCAGCTCAGGCGGGACGCCTGTGCCACTATATTCACCAAATTTCAGCGCATTGACGCGGGCATACGTTTGCGGCGGGGTGTTGTTCCAGTCCAGCAGCTGCCGCGTTTTGGCGTCGCCAAAATTTTTCCGCCACTTTTCCACCAGCCATTCGGGATGCGACCAGCCGAGCGCGGGCTGGGAAATTTTCATGTCGGCGAGAATTTTTTTGATCTCGTCGGCCTCGCGCAGATAGCCGCGCAGGATGGCGTTGATGAAGCCGGCCTGGTGACCGTAGCCGGAACGCTTGGCCTGCTCGACCGTTTCGTGGACGGCGGCGTGCGGCGGTATGCGGTCGAGCCAGAAAATCTGGTAGAGGCCAAGCCGCAGGAGATTTTTCAGCGCGGGCCGCTGCTCGCGGCCGGCCGTGGTTTTGCGCGCGATCAGGCAGTCGAGCGTGCTTTGCCAGCGGACGACGCCGCAGACGAGTTCGTGGCACAGGCCGCGATCGGCGGGCGAAAGCCGCGCGGTTGCCTGCGCGATATCAAGCAGGTTTTCGGTATATTCATTGCTGTTTTGGCGTTGCGATAAAATTCGCGCCGCAATTTGTCTTGGATTTTGGTCGTTCAACTACTTTAATAAAGAGATTCTATTTGCGGGACGCGAGATAAAAAATTTATGAAAGACGAATTCGAGAAACTGGCGGCGGCGGGAAAAATCGAGGGCAAGCACGTGGCGGCGTTGACGCAACTGGCCGAGGCCGGCTGCTGCACGCACCGGAGCTGGGGCTTCGGCCGCATCAAAACGGTGGACACGGTGTTCGCGCGGTTCACGATTGATTTTCCGGGCAAAGTGGGCCACCCGATGGATCTGGCCTTCGCGGCGGAATCGCTCAAGCCGGTGCCGAAGGATCACATTTTGGCGCGCAAGGCGACGGATCTCGAAGCTGTCCGGCACCTGGCGACGCACCACCTTGATTTGATCAAAATTGTTTTGAACAGTTTTGGGGGCAAGGCGACCACGGATCAAATTCAATCGGCGCTCGTGCCCGATGTCATCACCGCCGACTGGAAGAAATGGTGGGAAACCGCCCGTCGCGAAATGAAAAAGGACGGCCACTTTATCGTGCCGCTGAAAAAAACGGAGCCGGTCGTTTATCAGGCGCAGGAAACTTCCCTGCAAGACCGGCTGATGGCGGACTTCCGCAAGGCGAAAGGCCTCAAGGCGCGCGTGACCGTCGTGGCAGAAATCCTCAAAAACGTTTCCGATTTGAAGGACAAGGTGGCGTGCGCCAACGAGGTCATCGCCGCGCTGAACCCGGACATTACGTCGCACCAGCGCACCCAGCCGGCCGTGGCGCTGGAGGCGATTTTTGCGCGTGACGAATTGCGCGAGATGGCCGACCTGCCCACCGCCGCCGATGAAATTTCCGCCGCGCAGGTCTGGCTGCAGGAAGGCATCAAGTTCGGCCCGCTGCTCGAAACCATTCCCGCCGCCAAGCACCATCGCGCGCTGGAATCGTTCAAGGCCGCCAGCCCCGACAACTGGCACGATTTGCTGCGCAACGCGTTGAATTTTGTTTCCGCCAAGCTTGCCAAGGAAATCGCCAGCATCCTCGTCAGCAACGGCAAACTGGAGCTGCTCAAGGAAACGCTCGCCAAGCTTATCAATCAGCACACCGCCAGCAGCGAACTCCTGCTCTGGTTCAGCCGCGAACGCACGGAGGATTTCGTGGACATCCTCGGCCCGGAAGTTTTCCGCGCCATGCTCACCGCGATGGAACGCGACCAGTTTAATGAAAAACGCTCGAACCGCCTGCGCGATTTCATTCTCGAAGACCAGGCGCTGATCGTTGAGCTAACCGCCACGGCGGACATTGAAGTCGTCAAGGATTTGACCCGCGCCCTGAAATTGTCGCCGGTGTTTGACGACATGGACAAGCGTTCGCTGCTCGCGCGGCTCGTCAAGGCGCATCCCGCCGTACAATCGCTCGTCAGCGGCGAACAGACCAAGCAGGAAGCCGGTTTGCTCGTTTCCTGGGAAAGCCTCGAACGCCGCCGCCTGGAATATCAGGAGCTGGTGGAGAGAAAAATTCCCGCCAACTCCAAGGAAATCGCTATTGCCCGTAGCTACGGCGATTTGCGCGAAAACCACGAATACAAAGCCGCGAAGGAAATGCAGAAAATCCTCATGCGCCAGAAGGAAGACCTCGAAGCCGCGCTCAACCGCGCCCGCGGCCAGGATTTTGCCAATGCCAGCACCGCCGTCGTCGGGCCGGGCACCATCGTGTTGGCCACCGACCTTGGGACGAACCAGGCGGAGACGTTCACCATTCTCGGCGCGTGGGATTCTGATCCCGATAAAGGCGTCATCAGCTATCTCACGCCGGTCGCAATGTCCCTGCTCAACCGGAAGGTCGGCGACGAGGTAGAATTTGAACTGCACGGTAGCAAGCGCCGCCATCGCATTGAAAAAATCGAGGCGTGGAAAACGGAAATTCCCAACGCGCCGCAGGCTTAATCCGGTTTTATCCAACAAGGTGGCGGCATTTATGCCGGCCGCCTTTTCATTTTACTTCACCGGCAAAACCCTGCTGCCGCAAGGCCTCGAATAATACCAGCGCGACGCAATTGGATAAATTCAGCGAACGCGATTCCGCGTTGAACATCGGAATGCGCAGCCAGTTTTCGCGGTGCTGCGCCAAAAGTTGTTTCGGCAAGCCCGCCGTCTCGCGTCCGAACACCAGATAATCACCCGGCGCGAATTTTGCGTCGCTATAAATTTTGCCGCCATTCGATTCCACGAACCACAAACGGGCGTTGGCTGGAAGTTTTTCGGCGAACGCGGTCCAGCTTTGCCAGCGGTGCCACGCGACCTGCTGCCAGTAATCCATGCCGGCGCGCTTGAGCTGCGCGTCGTCCAGTTTGAAGCCGAACGGCTCGATGAGATGCAGCGTGGACTTCGTGGCCGCGCACAATCGCGCCACGTTGCCCGTGTTCGGCGGAATTTCCGGTTCGACTAAAACAATGTTCATTTCACATTAACCACCAAGACGCCAAGCCACGTGGCAAAGCAGATATTATTCAGGTTTTGTTTTCTTGGTGCCTGGAGGCCTTGGTGGTTGATAAAACACTTTCCACAGCACCAACCCGTGCGCTGGCGCGGTCATGCCGGCGGCGCGGCGGTCGCGACTGGCGAGGATTTCGGCCACGCGGGCCAGCGGAATTTTTCCCTGCCCGACCTGCACCAGCGTCCCGACGATGCCCCGGCACATCTTGTAGAGAAACCCGTCGCCTTCGATGATGAACGTGAGCTGGGCGCCGGATTTTTTTAGGTCGCAGCGCGTAAGCAGGCGGACGTTGGATTCCATTTCGTAGCTACGCGTGCCGGCGAAGCAGCGGAAATCGTGCTGGCCGATGAACAGCTTTGCCGCTGCGCGCATTTTTGCCAGATCCAGCTTTATCGGGAAATGCCACGCGCGGTTTTGTAGCAGCGGATTCATGGCCACATGATTCCAGACGAAATAGCGGTATTGCTTCCCTTTTGCGTCAAAGCGCGCATGAAATTTCTCCGGCACGCGCGCCGCCGACAGCACGCGGATGTCGTCCGGTAAAAAAGCGTTGAGCGCCAGCGCGAGCCGGCCGACGGGCATCTTGAATTCCGCTTGCGGAATTTCCACGTGCGCCACCATGCCGAGCGCGTGGACGCCGGTGTCCGTGCGGCTGGAACTATGGATGCGCTTGACGCTCGGAAACATCTTGCCGAACGCCGCCTCGATTTTTTCCTGCACGCCGGTGCCAATTTTCTGCACCTGCCAGCCCTGGTAGGCCGTGCCGTCGTAGGCGATGACGAGTTTGAATTTCAGATTCATAAACCACCAAGACGCCAAGGCACCAAGAAAAGAAAAACGGAGTTCACAGAATCAACTGGATAGAAATCGCCAAAGCATATTTCTGAAAATCTTGTCAATTCCGTCTTCACTTTGTGCCTTGGTGACTTGGTGGTTCAAATCCCGTCCAAATAACTTTGCAACAAAATCGCCGCCGCCATTTTATCCACTTTCTCTTTGCGCTTATCGCGGCGGACATTGCCTTGAATCAAAATCCGGTTCGCCATCGTGGAGGTGAGCCGTTCGTCCCACATTTTGATGGGCACGGTAACGGCGGTTTTCAGCACGCCGACGAACGTCTCCACTTTTTGCGCCGCCGGGCCGTAGCTGCCGTCCATATTGCGCGGCTGGCCGATGAGGATGAGGTCAATCTCCTTCTCGCCGAGTATTTTTTTCAGCCGGTCCAAAAACGCCGCGAAGGGTTCCGTGAGGATGTATTCCAGCGGCTGCGCGATGGTTTTCGTTTCGTCACTGACGGCGACGCCGATGCGCTTGGTTCCATGGTCGAGGGCGAGGATTCGCATGAGCCGCATTTTTGCAGCAAACGCCGGTGGTGGCGAGCCGATTTCCGCCGGCCAGTTATTCCGCCTTGGAGGAAAACTGGTCTTCCTTGTTTTTGAACAGCAGGTTGAACGTCGTTAGCGAACCGTAGCAGCGCGTGATGTATTGCTGCCATTCCACCTTCTCACCATCCGTCAGCACGGCATGGGCATTGATTTTTTGTTCCAGCACGCGCAGTTGATTCCGCACGCCAACCAGCTTGTGAAAAAACACCTCCAGCGGCACCTCCTTCGACTGCAACGCCGGATCAGACGGATGCAAAACCAGTCTGCCCCGGTGCCAGCGCAGGCCGAGTTCCTCAACGACGACATCCGGCCTTTCCAGACCCATTTTTGTAATCGCCGCCGCTACCGTCTCGTCAACGAACTGTTTCAACGACACGTCTAGTCCGCTCACAGCCACCTGCGGTTCGGCCGGCTCCAGCCCGCTCGGTTCCGGCGCAATGGTGCGCTTGCTGCCATCGTCAAACTGAATTTCCGCCACCGCTTCGGCAATGGTTTTGACGATGCCAGCACCGTATTGCGGATGGCGCACCTTCAGGCCGATGCGCAGCGCTTCGATTTTCACAGGCGAAATTTAACTTTAAATGGGGGCGGTTGCACCTGGTTTTTACCGGTGCACCAAGGCTTCCATTTGCCGGGCGGCGGCAGATAGAAATCATTTCACCAGCGTCCGGCAGAACTTGTCCAACCGGTCCAGACCCTTCTCAATGTTCGCCAAGCTGGTGGCGTAGCTCAGACGGATGTAGTCGTCCGCGCCGAACGCGATGCCGGGCACGGCGGCGACTTTTTCCTGCTCCAACAATTTGGCGCAGAACTCGGCGGATTTGAGGCCGGTGCCGGAAATGTTCGGGAACAGATAAAATGCGCCCTTGGCATTCACGCAGGTGATGCCGGGAATGCTGTTCAACTTCGCGTGCGCGTAGCGGCGGCGCTTATCGTATTCCGCGAGCCAGACGGGCAAATGATCCTGCGGGCCGGTGAGCGCGGCGACGCCGCCTTTTTGCGCGAAGGAGGTTGGATTGCTCGTGCTGTGGCTTTGCACAGCGTCAATGGCCTTGGCAATCGGTTCCGGCGCAGCGAGAAAACCCAGCCGCCAGCCCGTCATCGAATAGGCTTTGGCCAAGCCGTGAACGATGATCGTGTGGTCGTAATGCGCCGGCGAAAAACTGGCAACGCTTTTAACTTTCGCGCCGTCGTAAAGCAGATGCTCGTAAATTTCGTCGCTCATGATGAGGACGTTTTTTTCGACGCAGATATCGCCGAGCGCCTTCACTTCTTCCGGCGAGTAAACGCTGCCGGTCGGATTGCTCGGCGAATTCAAAACGAACAAGCGCGTGTTCGGTGTGATCGCGCCGCGCAACTGTTCGGGGGTCACCTTGAATTCCGTCTTGTCGGTCGTTTGTAAAATCACCGGCTTGGCGCCCGCGAGCTTGACCATTTCCGGATAGCTCAACCAATACGGCGCGGGAATAATGACTTCGTCGCCCGCCTCGCAGGTCGCCAGAATGACGTTGTAGCAGGAATGTTTGCCCCCGCAGCTCACGATGATTTGAGAAGGTTTGTAGGTCAGGCCGTTCTCACGCTGAAATTTCGCGGCGATGGCTTCGCGTAATTCCGGGATGCCGCTGCTGGGCGTGTATTTGGTGAAACCGGCGGCGAGCGCCTTGGCGGCGGCGTCCTTGATGTGCTGCGGCGTGTCGAAATCCGGCTCGCCGGCCCCGAAACCAACCACGTCCTCGCCGGCGGCTTTCATGGCCTTGGCTTTGGAATCAATGGCCAAAGTGAGCGACGGAGCCAGCGACACGGCGCGATGGGAGATTTTGTAATTCATAATGAGCGGAGCAGATTTTAAGGCCTAAATATCGGCGTGCAAGAATGGAATTTCCCTGGAACGATGAAAAGCAAACCCAAAAAAGCCGGCGATGGGCAAAGAAAAAGAGCCTGACTAAAAAACCAAAAAAAGTCAGGCTCTTTAACCCAAACCCAATCACTCAACACTAATTCAGACCGGCGGCCCGGGATTTTGTTCAAATAATTTTTAAGTTAGGCTCCGGGGGGCTGGCTTGCGAATAAATCCATTTGAAATCAGGGAGAAATTAAACGACGATTTAAAGTCAACGTCTGTCCGAAGCCGCCCCAGTTGAATCAAGGTCGGCAATCGTCCGGATTAAACAAACCACCGCCCAGCCTGCCCATGATCTCAAAACGTAATCTGATGGCCATTGGCCTGCTGGGGGCCTTTGCTTTGTGGTTTGCCTTCACCAGCGACGCGCAAATCGTGACCAACGTCGCCGCCGGTCAAAACCACAGCCTTTTTCTGAAAAGCGACGGCAGTCTGTGGGTTATGGGCTACAACAAATACGGCCAGTTGGGCGACGACACCAATAACAACACCAACCAGCCAGAGCAGTTAGTAACCACCGGTGTTGCCGGGATGGCCGGTGGCACCTATCACAGCCTATTTGTGAAGACCGATGGCAGTTTGTGGACGATGGGTTTTAATTATTACGGCGAGCTGGGGGACGGAACTTACAATCTGGTTTCACCCTACGGCACCAATCAACCGCAGGAGATCGTGCCCGGCGGGGTCCGAGCGGCAGCCGCCGGCCAGTATCACAGCCTGTTCATCGAGAGCGACGGCAGCCTGTGGGTGATGGGCGGGAATGTCAACGGGCAGTTGGGTGACGGCACGCTGAACAATACCAACCGGCCGGAGAAAATTGCCACCACCAACAATGTGTTGGCGATTGCCGCCGGTGCCTACTTCAGCCTGTTTCTGAAAACCGACGGTAGTTTGTGGGGCATGGGCGATAATACCTACGGCCAGTTGGGCAATGGCACGGCCAACAACCAAAGCAACCGGCCGGTGCTGATTGTGACCAACGGCGTCACGGCGATCGCCACCGGTGCCGATCACAGTCTGTTTCTGAAAGCCGACGGCAGCCTCTGGGCGATGGGCTACAACGGCCAGGGACAGTTGGGCGACGGCACCGTCAATCAAACCAACCGGCCGGAGCTGATTGTAACCAACGGCGTCACGGCGATCGCCGCCGGTGCCGATCACAGTCTGTTTGTGAAGAACGACGGCAGCCTGTGGGTGATGGGCGCCAACGGCTCCGGCCAGTTGGGAGACGGTACGAACATCAACCGAACCACCGGCCCCGAAATGATTGTGCCCAACAATGTCATCGCGATTGTCGGCGGCCAGAACCACAGCCTGTTTGCGAAGCGTGACGGTAGCCTATGGGCGATGGGCTACAATGGTTATGGCCAGTTGGGCGACGGCACTTATAATCAGACCAACCGGCCGGAGCCGATTGTAGGATTTGTCTCCGGCTATGACCTGATCACCATCCAACTTTTGAGCGACGGGGATGCGGCCCTGACCTTCACGGGACTGGCCGGAACCAACTATGCGCTGGATCGGACTTTCAACCTGGCACCGCCCGCCTGGGTGCCACAGGCGACCAATCCCGCCGGAACCGGCGGTTGGCTGGTCTTCACCAACACGCCAAACCCGGCCACACACAATTTCTGGCGGATCCGTTCCGTGCCGTGAAGCAAACGGCTGGTGGCGCGACCGCCCGGAAATTTTATTTGCCGGCGGTGGTCTTGGCGGCTTCGATGAGCTGCCAGAATTTCGGATTTTCCTGAAGCGCCTGGTCCTCGGCCACCTTGATGCCGGAGCGGAAGAAGAAATCCTTCAGCGTGTGCCGGCTCAAGATGCGATGCACCAGCACGCCCAACTGGTGGCGTTCGAAATACACGCGGTAATCGCCGACGCGAAAGCGGTGCAGGATGTGGCCGTCGCTTTCCAGCTTTCCAAAATCCTCCAGTTCGCTGGCGATGACGTGCTGGGGCAGGCCGCGAAAGTCACCGAGGATCTGGAGCTGCAGTTCCTTGGGCATCCGCGCCAGTTCGGACGCGGCGGTCGGCGTGAAGATGATTTGAAAATTGTTCATGGACATCGGCCCGGAAAATCTACCGTTGGCACCGGCCGGTGGCAATTGCATTCCGGCTCGGCCGTTGGAATCACGCTCCAAAAAAAATTTCACTCCGTCGAAAAATCGCCGATTAACAATGCGGTTAAGAAAAATAAAACCCTTGGAAAATTTACAAAAACCAGAAGCTGGCCCTTGGCAGCGGGCGCGGAACCGAACACTTTAACACATCGATCATGGAAAATCCCGGCCATTATACCAGTCGCGTCGAATCCCGGACTACGGATCCGATGGCGGCCATTCAATTGCTCGACCTGTTTCGCGATCCGGACCACGACATTGACCGCATCGTCGAGTTTATTAGCAACGACCCCATGCTCGCCGCCGAAACGCTGCGGCGCTGCAACAACGCATCTTTCCGTGGGGCGGAGCGGATCACCGACCTCTTTGAGGCCGTGAATCGCTTGGGATTTTACGAGCTATACGGCCTCATCGCCGCCACGGTTGGCCGACACGTTCCGGCTTTGGGTACACCAGCAAAACTGGATTTCGACGTTTTCAGTGATGGAGCAGGTTAAGCGCTCTAAAGTTGTCCGCCAAGTTGAGGACGGGGAATTCGCGGGAGCTCTACCCTTATCGTTGCGCCATCAGCCTTTTCATTCGCGCGCAGCCCTATTTCAAAGTCCATTCAACACGTGGCTGCCCGCCCGTTGCTGGCGTTCAGCTGGCCAGCGCGGCGTGGTCAATTGAAGGGATGATGGCTGCAGCGCCGAAACCAACCCGCCAGTCCACCACACCCCGCGCTGGCGGCGCGACTTTTCATTTGCCCGCCTGCCGATTTATCGGATAATTCAGGCTGAATGAGTTTCCGCAACTGACATGGCCCGGCTGATTGTCATCACCCAAGGCGTTCCGGCGTCCGCCCACGAACTGGGCGAAGGTTGGGCAACAGTTGGGCGCGCGGATGGCAACACCTTCCAGATCATCGAGCCGTCCATCTCCGGCCGGCATTGCGAGGTGCGGCTGCGCGGCGAGGAACTGGTCGTGCGCGACCTGCTCTCCACCAACGGCACGTTCATCGGCGGCCGGAAAATTTCCGAGGGGGTGGTGTCGCCCGGCCAGACGCTGCGGCTGGGCGACGTGGAACTGCGTTTTGAAACGGCGGATGCGCCGGCGGCGCCGGGAACGTCGTTCATCAGCAAAATGCTGGTCCGACAATCCGCCGCCGCGCCGAAGGCCGCCCCGCCAGCGGCGGTGAAACCGGCGCCGGCCCCGGCGGCCGGCGGCGAGCCGGAGAAAAAATTCCAGGTACTGTTCGTGGATGACAGCATGGCGTTCCTGGAATTGTTCGGCGACTTGTGCGCGGAACTTTCCCAGCAGACGTGGAAAGTCCACACCGCGACTTCCGCCGACGCCGCGCTGGCGCGGCTGCGGGATCAACAGATGGACCTCGTGCTGCTGGACATCACGATGCCAATGCTCGACGGCCTGCAACTGCTCGGCCTCATCAACCGGCGTTATCCCGGCCTGAAAATCGCCGTGATGACCGGCAGCGCCACGGAAAACAAACGCGCCGACGCGCTGGCCAACGGCGCGGAGCTGTTCCTCGAAAAACCGCTGACGGCGGACGGCATGAAATCCGTTTTCAACGTGCTGCACGACCTGGTTTCCTGGAACCGCGAAGGTTTCACCGGCGCGCTCCGGCAGGTGAATTTGCAGGAGGTCATCCAGGTGGAATGCAACGGCCGCCATTCCTCCATCCTCGAGATCCGCAACCCGGAACTGCGCGGGCAGATTTACATCGAGGCCGGCGCGGTGACGCATGCCGCCGTGGGCGAGCTGGCGGGCGAAGCGGCGTTTTACCGGCTGCTGGCGCTGCGCGGCGGGGATTTTCAGTTGAAGCCGTTCAAGGCACCGCCGCAGCGCACGATTGACACGCGCTGGGAATTTTTGCTGATGGACGCCGCCCGCGCCACGGACGAGGAAACCGTTTTTCTCAAGCCGCCCGCGCCGCCGCCGGCAGCGGCCGGCGAGACCGAACACATTGCCGTGGGCGACAACCTCATGGAGGTGCCGGGGGCGGACGCGAAGCCGGCGGCGGACGCCGCGAAGCAATAATTTTCCATGCTCCAGAAAATAACGCAGAAAAAAACCGGCGCGCGCGGCGGCCGGTTTGCAATTGTCGCCGCCACCTACAATGCGCGCTACGTTGACGCCATGCTGCGCGCGGCGAAGGCGGAGATCCGCCGCGCCGGCGGCACCGTGCGAATCCTCCGCGTGCCGGGCGCGTATGAAATCCCCGTCGTCGCCGCCAAACTGGCGCGACGATCAACCCGCAACCAGCAGCCCGCAGCGATTATCTGCCTGGGCGTCATCCTGCGCGGGGCGACGACGCACGCGCAGCATATCGGCGAGGCGGTGAGCAATGCGCTGGTGCAAATCCAGGTTCAGCATGAAGTGCCGGTGATCCATGAAGTCCTGCTGCTGGAAAACGAACAGCAGGCGAAGGAGCGGTGTTTGAGCAAAACCCACAACCGCGGCACGGAGGCGGCGCAGACGGCGCTGGCGATGGCGCGGGTGATGGCGCGCTTGTGAAGAATTTCACAATCGGCTTGCCGGCCCCGGGGGCCAATGCTACTTTCGGACGCTGATTAAACTTATGAAAAAATCTCTTTTGCTCCTTTCCTTGGGTCTGGTTTCCGCGCTGCAGCTGGCCGGCGCGGGCGACATCACCGGCGTCATCACTTTCAAAGGGGCCGCCCCGGCGGAACGCGAACTGACGCCGATCAAGGACGACCCGAATTGCGCGGCGATGTATCCGGGCGCGCTGCCGATGACGAAATTTTACGTCGTCGGCGCGAACGGCGAATTTGCCGACGTGATTGTTTCCCTCAAGGGCATGGCCGGCAAATCCACCGGCGCGAGCGCCGACCCGGTGGTGATGGATCAAAAGGGCTGTCTTTACTCGCCGCAGATTCTGGCCGTGCAGACCGGCCAGAAGGTCATTGTGAAAAATTCCGACACCTGCGTTCACAACGTCCACACCAAGCCGACGGCCAATCCGGAAGCCAACCAGGTGCAGATGCCCGGCGGCGCGGACCTGACCTTCACGTTCGACAAGCCCGAGCCGTTCCTGAAATTCCAGTGCGATGTGCATCCGTGGATGTTCGCGTGGGTCAGCGTGTTTGATCATCCGTATTTCGCGGTCAGCGGAGCGGACGGCAAGTTCACCATCAAAAACGTCCCGCCGGGCAAATACACGCTCGAAGCCGCGCACCGCAAGCTCGGCACGCAGACCGCGGAAATCGAGGTGACGGACGCCGGGACGGTGCAAAACTTCACTTTCGAGCCGAAGCCGTAACCCCAGTTGCCGGCTCCGACCGCTGCGTGACAAAATCCGCAGCGGTCTTTGTTTTTACGACATGAACAACAAATATAATCCCGCGCTGTTTTGGTTCGCCGTACTGAACGCCGCCGCCACGTTCCTGCTCATCGGGCTGGGCGGCCTTGTGACCAGCCACGAAGCCGGCATGTCCGTGCCCGACTGGCCGACGACCTACGGCTACAATATGTTTTTGTTTCCCGTGGACAAATGGGTCGGCGGCATTTTCTATGAACACTCCCACCGCCTGCTGGCGTCATTCGTCGGCTTGCTGACCACGATTCTCGCCGTCTGGCTCTGGCTCAAAGACCCGCGCAAATGGCTCCACTGGCTGGGCATCGCGGCGTTCCTGCTCGTCATCGTGCAGGGCATACTCGGCGGGCTGCGCGTCCGCTGGCAGTTGGACTGGCTGGGCGTTCCGCACGGCGCGGTTGCGCAAACCTTTCTGGTGGTGACCTGCGCCATCGCGTTGTTCAGCAGCCGCTGGTGGTGGAACACGGCCACGGAAAAACAGATTCCCGTTCCACGCGGACTGCGCAGCCATGTGCTTTACGTCACGCTCCTGATTTTCGTCCAACTCCTCATCGCCGCGACGATGCGGCATCAACATGCGGGCCTGGCCATCACCGATTTTCCGACCGCCTACGGAAAAATCTGGCCGGCCACCAGTCCGGCCGCCATAGCCGGCTACAACGCCCACCGGCCACCCGGCACCATCGGCAATCCCATCACCGCATTTCAGGTCAACCTGCAAATGATCCACCGCGGCGTCGCCTACCTCATTTTTCTCGGCGTCGCGGCGGCCGCCGGGCGGGCGCGGAAAAAACTCGGCGGCGGCGATGGGCTGACCCAATTCGCCGTTTTCTGGTTCGGTCTGCTCACGCTGCAAATCCTCCTCGGCGCGGCGACCATCTGGACCAACAAGGCGGCAGACGTGGCGACCGCGCACGTAATGGTCGGCGCGCTGGCGCTCCTCACCGGGGCGCTGTGGTGGCTGGCGGCCGCCCGGCGCACCCGGCTGGCGGCCTAAAGGTTTTGCCGAGCCAAACCAGGGAATATACCAACTCATTTTTACGGCAAACGGCATTGACAGATTTTGCTCTCACATGACAAAATAGGTTGAATTAGGCGTGGTTCTAACCACAAAAATTTACAAGAAGAATGAAATCACCGGCGGCAACATTCAGTTCAACCGTGGCTTTGGACAAAGGCTGGACGGCGGTCTTGGCCGACCTGATCAAGGCGCGGCTCACCGCGCTCGTGCTGCTCACCACGTTCGTCGGCTTTTACCTCGGCGAAAGCGGCGCGGTGAATTACCTGCTGATGGGTCACGCGCTCTTTGGCACGGCCCTGGTGGCGGCCGGCGCGGCGGCGCTGAACCAGCTGCTCGAACGCGAATACGACGCCAAGATGCGCCGCACCGCCAGCCGCCCGCTGCCGGCGGGCCGGCTGCAGCCGGCCACCGTCGCGATTTTCGGCGGGGGGTGTTCGGTCGCGGGTTTGATTTATCTGGCGGTCCTGGTAAATCCGCTCACCAGCGTCATCGGCGCCGTGACCTCCATCAGCTATCTTTTCATCTACACGCCGCTCAAGCGCGTGACTTGGGTCAACACGCTCGTCGGCGCGATTCCCGGCGCGCTGCCGCCGCTGATGGGCTGGACCGCCGCGCGCAATGAATTGAGCGGCGAAGGCTGGACACTGTTCGCGATTCTGGCGTTCTGGCAAATCCCGCATTTCATGGCCATCGCGTGGCTTTACCGCGAGGAATATGCCAAGGCCGGTTTCGTCATGCTGCCGAACGTGGATGCGGACGGCAGCCGGACGGCGCAATATGCCGTCGGCAACACGCTGGCTTTGTTAATTGTGAGCCTCTGCCCGTTCCTGCTGAAAATGAACGGTCAAATTTATCTGGTGACCGCCGTGATTTTGAGCGCGGGCTATTTGGGGTGCGCGCTGCGGTTCGCCCGGCAACTGACCCAGGCCCGCGCCCGGCAGCTATTTCTGGCCTCAATCCTTTACCTGCCGCTGTTGCTGGCGGCCATGGTGTGGGATAAAGTGAAATAATTTTATGGAAGCGACCGTTCAACAATTTCCGCCGTTTCGCGAACCTGAAGCGCACCCTGGCCACGATGACCACGGCCAGCACGAGCACCACGAGCCGGGTTTCTGGAGCAAATACATTTTTTCCACCGACCACAAGGTCATCGGCATTCAATACGGCTTCACCGCGCTGTGCTTCATGCAGTTCGGCTTTTTCCTGATGATGCTGATGCGCTGGCAGATTGCGCATCCGGGGGTGCCGGTGCCGGCCATCGGGCCGCTGCTGGAAAAAATCCTAGGCGCACCGGCGGCGGGCGGCGCGATTTCACCCGACCTTTACAATTCCTTCGGGGCGATGCATGGAACCATCATGGTATTCCTCGGCGTGGTGCCGCTGGCGTTTGCGGCCTTTGGCAACTATGTCGTGCCGCTGATGATCGGCGCGCCGGACATGACGTTTCCGCGCATCAACATGGCGAGCTACCACGCGTTCTTTCTCGGCGGCGTGGTGATGCTGGTGAGCTTTTTCATTCCCGGCGGCGCGGCGCAGGCGGGCTGGACTTCCTATTCGCCGCTCGCCACGACCATTCCGACCAACGGCCAGGCATTCTGGCTCATCGGCATGGTGCTGCTCATCACCTCCTCGCTGCTGGGCGCGGTGAATTTCATTGCGACCATAATCCAGCTCCGCGCACCGGGCATGACTTGGATGCGCCTGCCGTTTTTCGTCTGGGCGCAATTCGTGACCGCCTTCATTTTGCTGCTCGCCTTTCCGCCGCTGGAAGCCGCCGGCGTTTTGCAATTAATGGATAATCTCGCGCACACGAGTTTCTTTTTGCCGACCGGCCTGGCGGTGGGCGGCCAGCTGGCCGACCGCAGCGGCGGCGGCAGCCCGCTGTTGTGGCAGCACTTGTTCTGGTTCCTCGGCCACCCGGAAGTTTATGTTTTGATTTTGCCGGCGATGGGCATCGTCGCCGAAGTCATCGCCAACAACACCCGGAAGCCGCTGTGGGGCTACAAATCGCTGGTCTATTCGGTGCTGTTCGTCGGGTTCCTGTCGTTCATCGTCTGGGCGCATCACATGTATCTGACCGGCATGGGCCAAAAAATCGCCACGTTTTTCCAGGCGACGACGATGATCATTTCCATTCCGTCCGTCATCATCCTGACGTGCATGTTCCTTTCGCTTTGGGGCGGCTCCATTCGCATCAACACGCCGATGCTCTTCGCGCTCGGCTTTCTGCCGATGTTCGGCATCGGCGGCTTGACGGGCCTGCCGCTCGGACTCGCGGCGAGCGATTTATATCTGCACGACACTTATTATATCATCGCGCATTTTCATTACGTCGTCGCGCCGGGAACCATATTCGCGCTGTTCGCCGGCGTGTATTTTTGGTTCCCGAAAATGACCGGGCGCAAGATGAACGAATTTTGGGGCCGGGTGCATTTCTGGTGTTCGCTGGTCTTCATGAACCTCGTTTTCATGCCCATGTTTGCGCAGGGCATCAAAGGCATGCTGCGCCGCATGAGCGACGGCGCGGTGAATTATTCCGCCGCGCGCGTGCCGAACGCCATTGACGCGCTGCCGGGCACGGTGATGGAACTCAACCAGTGGATTCTCTGGGCGGCCATCGCGCTGGGCATTGCGCAGATTCCCTTCATCGTAAATTTATTCTGGAGCATCGGCCATGGTGAAAAAGTGACGAGCGACAATCCGTGGGAAGCCACGACGCTCGACTGGCAGACGCCCACGCCGCCGCCGCACGGAAATTTTGCGCACGCGCCGCACGTCGTGCGCGGGCCTTATGAATACAGCGCGCCCGGCCACGCCACGGATTTCACGCCGCAGGATGAAGCCGAAAGTCCCGCCGCGCCGATCACTCCAACCGCGCATCATTAACACCCTTTCATGGACATTCCCTACACAGTTGAAAACCGGCCGGACACCGGCATTTACAACGCCAAGCTCGGCATCTGGCTGTTTCTGGCGTCCGAGGTGATGCTTTTCGGCGGCCTTTTCTCCGCCTACATTTTGCTGCGCGTCGGCGCGGACCCGGGCATGTGGCCGCACGGGTGGCTGGATGTCCGGCTCGGCACCATCAACACGCTGCTCCTCGCGCTCTCGGCCATCACCACGCTGCTCGCCTGGGCCGCGTGCAAGGTGCGCGACTTCGGCAAATTCAAATTTTTCCACGCCTGCACCATTTTGCTGGCGCTGGCGTTTCTGGGCATCAAATCCTACGAATATCACGACAAATGGATTCATTATGAAATCCAACTGGCCAACGGCAAATTTGCCGACGGCCATCTGGTCGAAAAATCGGCGGACTTTGATCTCGCCAAAAAGACGGGCACGTTCACCATCCACGGCCGGATCGTGGACAACCGAAAGGAATTGATGGATTTGCGCAGTCCCGAAGCCCGGTCGGCCAAGCTGGAGGAGCACATCATCGCCGCCGCCGACATTAAGAAAATGGAAAATTACGGGCCGAAGCACAACACGTTCACCGCGATTTATTTCACGCTCACCGGCCTGCACGCCCTGCACATTCTCGGCGGCACGCTGGTTATTTTTTATCTGTGGGCTTTCGGCGGCACCCTGTGGCAGCGCGACCCCGAACGCTTCACCAATCGCATCGAAGTCTCCGGCCTGTTCTGGCATTTCGTGGACTTGGTCTGGATTTTTCTATTTCCTGTGCTTTATTTGACCTGAACTTTTATGAGCGAATCCGAACACAAGGTCGACCTGAACAGCTACATCCGCCGCTGCGGCCTGGTGCTGCTGGCCATCGTCTGCACCACGTCGCTGATGATCTACGCGTCATTCCTGCCGCATTTCGGCTGGCCGGCAAAAGTGACCATGATTCTTGCCATCGCCGCCGTCAACGCCTTTGTCGTCGCCAGTTTCTTAATGCACCTGCTGTCGGAAAAGAAAATGGTTTTTACCGTGCTCGCCTTCACCGTGTGTTTTTTCATCGGGCTGATGGGGCTGACGCTCTGGGCGATGCAGGATTTTCCCACCGGCACCGCCACCCACTAAAATGTCGCTGAAAGCCTTCCATCTGATTTTTGTGACGCTGCTGACCGCGCTGGCCTTCGGCTGCGCGGCGTGGGCATTTCAATCCGGCCGCGTGCTTGAGGGCCTGACGGGAATCGCCGCCGGCATTTTCGTGATTGTCTATGGAATTTACTTTTTGAAGAAACTGAAAAACGTCAGCTACCTGTGAAACCGTTCCAAAAAATTCTATGGTCCGCATTCGCGGCGATGGCGCCGGCGAAAGGGTTTGCCTGCGCCGCGTGCTATGGCGGCAAGGTTGATTCGCCGATGACCAGCGGCATGAACTGGGCCATCCTCACGCTGGGCGTCATTGTCGCCACGGTGCTGGGCGCTTTTCTGCTGGGCCTGATTTATCTCATCCGCAAAAGCGAGGCGCTCACGGCGGCGGCGGAAAAGAAAAATTCTCCCGGAGTTTCCAACGCATGAAAAACTGGTTTGCCCACAATGTCCTCGGCCTGCCTGAGCTCGCCTCCACCAACGGCCAGGCGGTGGATGACCTGATGGTTTATGTCCACTGGCTGATGCTGGTGCTATTTGTCGGCTGGATCACCTATTTTGGATACGTTTTGTTCCGTTTCAACGTGGGGCGCAGTAAAAAAGCCAGCTACGAGGGCTCCAAGAGCAAGATTCCCAGCTATGTGGAACTGGCGATTGTCGGCATCGAAGCCGTGCTGCTGCTGGGCATCGCCGTGCCGCTCTGGGCCAGAAACGTGCAGCAGTTTCCCAAGCCGGAAGACGCCACCGTGATTCAGATCATGGCGCAGCAATTCGCGTGGAACGCCCGTTATCCCGGCCTCGACGGCAAATTCGGCCGGCAGGACATGAAGCTCATCGCCAATGACAATGTCTTTGGCGTGGATCCCGCCGACCCGGCCGGCAAGGACGACATACAAGTGCTCAACGAAATTCATGTCGTGGTCAACAAGCCGGTGCTGATTTATTTGAGCTCCAAGGATGTGATCCATTCGCTGAAGCTCGTGGCCATGCGCATCACGCAGGATGCCATTCCCGGCCTGCGGATTCCGCTCACCTTCACGCCCAATAAAACCGGCCGGTACCAGATTGAATGTGCGCAGCTCTGCGGCAACGGTCACGCGGCGATGGCCGGCGGCTTCGTTGTGGTGCAGAGCCAGGCTGACTTCGGCGCGTGGCTGAAGTCCAAGTCCGCCACCGCCGCGCCGGCGAGCTTTGAATAGCCGCAGCCCTGGCGCATTTGAGCTGATCCGCTTGCGCGATCGCTTGCGGCAAACTTTCTTCCGTGCATAATTCCCCAATATTATGACGGAAACTCCGCTGCGCCCGCCCCGCACCATCTGGATCGGGTTGCTGCTGCTGTTCGGCTTCATCGCCCTGGCGTTCATGCTGTGGCTGGTGGATTTCAAGCGCAGCTACCGCCCGCCGCTGCCGGTCATCGGCCCGGTCGCGGATTTCGCGCTCACCAATCAGGACGGCCAGCTCACCACGGTCGCCGATTTCAGCAATCACGTCTGGGTGGCGGACATCATTTTCACGCGGTGCGCCGGGCCGTGCCCGCGCATGACCGGGCAGATGCGGGCCCTCCAAAATCTGTTGCCGCCGGAGGATCCGGCCCGATTTGTCACGCTCACCACCGACCCGGAATATGACACGCCGGCCGTGCTGAAAAAATACGGCGAACGCTTCAATGCCGATTTCCGCCGCTGGACGTTCCTCACCGGCACCAAACAGGAAATCGCCGCGCTCGCCAGCGGCAGTTTGAAATTGAGCGCCGTGCCGGTGAAGCCCGAGGAGCAAAAGGACGCCGCCGACCTGTTCATCCACACCACGATTTTTGTGGTGGTGGACCAGCACGCGCAGCTGCGCGCCAGCTTTGAAACCGGCGGCGACGGTGTGGACTGGACCAACGACGTCGCGCCGCGCCTGCTCAAAACGATCCGCCAATTGGAGAACGAACCATGACGATTCACGACCTGCCCGCCGTCAACGCCACGCTCAACGGCTTGAGCGCCATTTTGCTGGCGCTCGGATTTTTCTTCATCAAACGCGGCCGCAAAATGGCGCACCGCAATTGCATGATCGCGGCGTTTTGCACCTCGGTGATTTTTCTCGGCTGCTACCTGACGTATCATGGCTATCTCGCGCTGGTGCTGCACCGCGGCCCGACGCGGTTTCTGGAGCCGGCGTGGTTCCGCCCGATTTACCTGACCATTTTGGTCACGCACACCCTGCTCGCCGCCGCGATTGTGCCGCTGATTTTGGTCACGCTCGGGCGCGCCAAAAAGGAGCAGTTCGAGCGGCACAAAAAAATCGCGCGCTGGACGTGGCCGCTATGGATGTATGTCTCCGTCACCGGCGTGGTGATTTACTGGCTGCTCTACCTCAAGTTCCCGCAAAAATAATCGCGCATGAACCCCTGCGTCACCGTCGCGATTCATCCCAGCCAGTTTCCGGACCCGGTGCGCCGCGACCTGCTGGCCTCGCTGCGCACGCGGCGCGTGAACCACAAGTTTCATTACGACAGCATCAAGCAAACCCAGAAATGGCTCGCGCTGCATGAAGCGCATTCGCCGGCGCGCTACGACGCGGACTGTTTGTCCACCTACGAACAGGCTTTCGCCGAAGCCGCCGCGCAAATCAAAGCCCGGCACGTTCATGTCATCGGCCTGGGCTGCGGCGGCGGGCAAAAGGACGTGCAGCTGCTGAAACAATTAGCGGGGCGCGGCCGGAAAGTTTTTTACACGCCATGCGATGTGAGCCCCGCGATGGTGCTCGTGGCGCGCCAGGCGGCGCTGGCCGTGGTGCCGGCGGAAAATTGTTTTCCGCTGGTCTGCGATCTGGCGACGGCGGACGATCTGCCCTCCGTGTTTTCCGCCAGCCCCGCGCCCCGCGCCGGCCGCCTCATTACCTTCTTCGGCATGATTCCGAACTTCGAGCCGGACCAGATTATTCCCAAACTCACGGCGCTGCTGCGACCCGGGGATTTTCTGCTATTCAGCGCCAACCTAGCGCCGGGCGACGACTACGCGGCCGGCATGGAAAAGATTCTGCCGCAATATGACAACCCGCTCACGCGCGACTGGCTCACGGCTTTTCTGTTTGATTTGGGCGTCGCGCCGCGCGACGGGCGGCTGCGGTTCACCATTGAAACCGGCGGGCGAGGATTGCAGCGCATCCTGGCGCGGTTTCATTTTCAGCGCGCGCGGCGAATCAAGGTCAGCGGTCACGAATTTTGCTTTGCGCGCGGCGAAGCCATCCGCCTTTTTTTCTCCTATCGCTACACGGCGGCGCGCGCCGCCCGCCTGCTGGCGCGCCACGGGCTGGAAATTGGCCAGCAATGGGAGTCGGGGTCCGCCGAGGAGGGCGTGTTTCTCGTCCGCAAAAGATAAACCGCCGGGTCAGAAAACCTTCAATGTATCCAGCACCGCCTTGAGGCGCGGGACTTCGTGCGTGCGGAACAAATCCGTCTTGCCCAGCGCCGCCAGCACGGCAAAAAACGGCTCGGCGCAGCGCACCTCTTCGCCGAAGAATTCAAACGCGTGCGGCAGCGCGTGGCAGACCGGAAAACCCAGCTCCCGCAGCCGGAAGGTATTCAGAAAAATGTTCATCTGATGGCGCACGCGCACGGCGCTGTCCTGCAAATTGCGATAATAAAATCCGAGGCCGGGATCGATGAAGATTTTCTCCACGCCGTGCTTTTGCGCCAGCTCGATTTGGCGCGCAAAGAATTCCCGCAGCCGCGGAATCGGGTCGGCGGACAAATCGAAGTCGCCGACCGCGCGGACGTTTTTGCCGGCGACGTAGCAAATGATGACGGCGGCATCGTGCGCGGCGACCAGCTGGAATATTTCCTTCGAGCCGGCGGTGCCGGTCAGGTTGAGGATGTTCGCGCCGGCCGCCAGGCTCGCGCGCGTGACCGCGGGCGAATAGGTTTCGACGGAAACGAGGATTTTTGCGGCGCGCAGTTTCTGGATGACGGGAATCAGCCTGGATGTTTGCGCCGCCGCGTTCGCCCGCGCGGCGTGCGCCAGCGTGGATTCCGCGCCGACATCAATGATTTGCGCGCCCTGCGCCGCCAGCACCCGGCCGCGCCGCACCGCCGACGCCGCCGACAGGCAGACGCTTTCGCGATACCACGAATCAGCGGACATATTCACGACGCCCATGAGGGCGGGCGCGGAGTTGAAATCAAACTTTTGGCCGCCGAGGGAAAATTCCCGCACGCATGCGGACGCGGCAGCGCGGTTGGCGGCAAGCAAATCGGCGAGTTGTGCGAGCGACAGCATGGCACGAAGCGTAAGCGGGAATCAAAATTTCGCAAACAGATTGGCGGTAAAAAATATCATTTTGACCCGGCCCCGGGCGGCGTTAGATTCAGCGCATGGCTTTATCCGTTCGCATTAAGCACCTGCCGGCCGTGGCGGGCGCGTTGATTTTATTTCTCGGGGCCGGCTGTGAAAACCCGGCGGCGATGAACGAGTCCTCGCCAAACGTGAAGCACATTACGCAGGGCGAATTTGCCGACGAGGTCACGCGCTGCGCGACGCCGGTGGTGGTGGATTTTTACGCGACGTGGTGCGGGCCGTGCCGGGAATTTTCACCGCGGCTGGACCGCGTGGCCGGCGGGTTCACGGACAAGATCAAGTTCGTGAAAGTCAACGTGGATGAGTCGCCGGGCATCGCGCAGAACTACCAGGCGGAGGCCATTCCGCTGGTGCTGCTGTTCAAGGACGGCAAGCTGGTGGATCGCCTCTACGGTGGTGTGAGCGAAGCGGATTTAAATAGCAAACTGGCCGCGCTCGCCGCCAAATGATTTACCGGCGGCGCAGGAACACCTCCGCCAGCGATCCCTGTTCCGACGTGATCACCGTGCCGGGCGCGATGTGGTGACGCGTGAACCAGCCTTCCTTGGTTTCCAAAACAAACTGGATGTCGTCGCGCGCGGCGAGGACGGCGTTGGTGTCGTTCTGTTCGAGGTGATGAATTTCCTGGATGACCCCGTCGGGCGTGAGGTAGGCGGCGGAAATGGATTCCGGGCAATTCTTCATCCAGAAACTCGCGCGCATCGGATACGGCAGCGGAAACAGCATCGCGTCGGTTTCCTGGATGTTGGTGCGGAACATCATGCCGGTCTGCTCCTCCTTCGGCGAGAGCGCCAGCTCGGCGGCGAGCGTTTCCGCGCCGAGATAGATTTTCATCGTGCGCAACTTCGGCTGCGCCTGCTTCGGCAAATTGTCGTCCGGCGCAGCGGCCACCGGCGCGTCGGCCGGCGAGGATTTGGCGCAGCCGGCCAGCCACCCGGCGGCGAGCAGCAGCGGCAGGAAATGGATTCGTTTCACCCCGCCAATCTGCCGGATGCGCCGGCGCTTTTCAATCCAAGTTATAATCATGGCATGGTTTGGAATAATTTCATGGGTCGCGCGAAGGACGCGAAGAAAACCGTTGAAACGGTTGGTTGGCCAATTCGACCACAACCACCGGGCTGAAGCCCGGTGCCAATGAAAGGATGTCACCCTATTATGCGAGTCTCAATCGGCTCCCGGCGGCTCGCTGATGGAACGCCGGAAAATAAAAACCTCCCTCCGGCGCCGTCAACCGCCGCGCGCGGAGGGTTTGACTTGACGGCGGGAAAGCTTATTTTGTCATTGTTGTGACAAGTGTTGAACAGCCTGCCGCCACCGTGCGGCTCGATGAATTGCCGCCGCGCGTCTGCGCCGTGGTGCGCAGCGTCGAAACGGAAGACGAGGACACGCAGCGGCTCAAGACGCTGGGGGTCTGCGTGGGCCGCCGCGTGGAGCTGGTCCGCGCCGGCAATCCGCTCATCCTGAAAATTTTCGGCTCGCGGCTGGGCATCTCCGCCGAGCTGGCCGCGCGCGTCCGCGTGGAAGTCTGCCAGCCCGGCCATTGCGCCCTGCGCGATCACGAGGGCGCATGAGCGCACCCGCCGAAACCCCGGCGGAGGCCGACACGTCGCCGCACCACGCGTTCACCCTCGCACTAGTCGGCAATCCCAACGCCGGCAAAACCACCTTGTTCAACGCGCTGACCGGCCTGCGCGCGAAAACGGCGAATTTTCCCGGCACCACGGTGGAACGAAAAGTCGGCCGCCTGCATCTGGATCACCGGCAGATTATCGTCGTGGATCTGCCCGGACTTTACAGCCTCGACAGCAAGTCGCCGGATGAAAAACTCGCCGCCGACGCGTTGCAGGGAAAACTGGAACACACCGCGCCGAACGCCGCGCTGGTGGTGGTGGACGCGACGAATCTGGAGCGGAATCTTTTTCTCGCGAGCCAGGTTTTGGAATTGAAATGCCCGGTGGTCGTGGCGCTGAACATGATGGACATGGCGCGGCGCGACGGCATCCGCATCGACGTGACGAAGCTGCGCGACGAGCTGGGCTGCGTGGTGGTGCCGGTCTCCGCGCGCCACGGCGAGGGCATTGCCGAATTGAAGCAGGAGCTGAACCGGCTGGTCTCCGGCGCGATGCCGGAGGCGGTGGACCATGTGGACCCGCATTGCGCGGGCTGCACCGGCTGCACGTTTCAAGCGCGCTACGAATGGACCGAGCAGATTTCCACGCGGGTCATGGACGCGGCCATTGTCCAGCGCTCCAAATGGACGGACAAGCTGGACGATTATTTCACGCATCCGGTCATCGGCGTGGCGGTGTTCCACGTCGTGATGCTGGCATTGTTCGCGCTGATTTTCTGGGCGGCGCAGATTCCGATGGAGCTGATTGACCATTTGTTTGCGGGCCTCCAGTCGTGGACCACGTCGCTGCTGCCGCCGGGCGATGTGCAAAGCCTCGTGGCCAACGGCGTCGTGGGCGGCGTCGGCGGCATCCTGATTTTTCTGCCGCAGATCTGCATTTTGTTTTTCGCCTTGTCGCTGCTGGAAGACACCGGCTACCTGTCGCGCGCGGCGTTTGTGATGGACAAAATCATGCGCAAGCTGGGCCTGCCGGGCAAAGCCTTTGTGCCGCTGCTCTCGGCGCATGCCTGCGCCATTCCGGCGATCATGTCCACGCGGGTCATCGAAAATCCGCGCGACCGGCTGGTGACGATTCTGGTGACGCCGCTGATGGCGTGCTCGGCGCGCATCCCGGTTTACGCGATGGTCACGGCGCTGCTGTTTCCGCATTCGCCGCTGAAAGCCGCGCTGGTTTTCACCGCCGCTTATGCGACGGGCGTGGTGGCGGCGCTGGGCATGGCCATGATTTTCCGGCGGACCATTTTGCCCGGTGAAAGCAAGCCGCTGATGATCGAACTGCCGCCCTACCGGGTGCCGGGTTTGCGCACGGCGCTGCTGCACACGTTTGACCGCGCCAAAATTTTTGTGAAGCAGGCGGGCACGATCATTCTGGCCATCTCGCTGGTTTTGTGGGCGCTGTCGTATTATCCCAAATCCAATCCGCCGGCCGCGGCCGTCGCGCTGACGGCGCAGGCGGCGCAATTTGAAACACGGGGCGACACCAATCAGGCGGCGACTTTGCGCGACACCGCCGACCGCCTGACGGCGCAACATTCGCTGCAAAATTCCTTCGCCGGAAAAATCGGCCACGTCATTGAGCCGGTCATCGCGCCGCTCGGTTACGACTGGCAGATTGGCATCGGCATCATCAGCTCGTTCGCCGCGCGCGAAGTCATTGTCTCCACGCTGGCCATCGTTTATGGCGTGGGCAAGGACCAGGCGGAACATAATCAGTCATCGCTTTACAGCACGCTGCGGCAGGCCAAACGCACCGATGGCTCGCCGATTTTCAACGTGGCGACGTGCGCGAGCCTGCTGGTGTTTTACATTCTGGCGGCGCAATGCCTGTCCACCACCGCCGTCGTGCGGCGGGAGACGAACAGCTGGAAATGGCCGCTGTTCCAGATCGCCTACATGACCGGCCTGGCTTACGTCGCGGCGCTGGTGGTTTATCAGGGGCTGCGATATTTTGGCCACGCATAATCAAGCCGGCGCGGTATCCGCCACGGGGAAACCGCCGGAAAATCATGCCCCGCGGCCGCGGCCGACCGGGTTCCCCAAGAAATTTCCCGGCACGAACCGCCCGGGAATGAAACTCCGGTTCAGCCGGCGATTGCACGCGTGGCGCGCTTCGTTTAATTTCAGCCCATGTCGTTTTTTGGCAAATTCAGTTTGAGCCTGGCGGTGACCGCCGCGTGGCTGGCGGTCGCCGGCTGTTCGCCGATGGATCAGGGGCCGCAGGACGAGGAAAAGGAGGCGCATTTTGTGCTGGCCAAAAGTCGCGTCAACGCGATGGATTACCCGGGCGCCATCGAGGCGTTTGAGGAATCGCTGGAAGCCAACCCGCACTCGGCACAGGCGCATTACCAGCTCGCCATGCTTTACGAAAACCAGGAAGCCGACCCGGCGGCGGCCATTTATAACTATCAGCAGTATTTGAAATACGATCCGCAGGCGGAAAATGCGGAAATCATCGCGCAGCACATCGCCAGCTGCAAACAACAACTCGCCGCCGACGTGCTGCAACTGCCCAGCACGCCCGCCGCCCAGCAGCAGCTGGAAAAACTCACCGAGGAAAACCGCCGGCTCCACGACCAGCTGACCCAGTGGCAGGCGGCTTATGCCGCGCTGCAGGCGTCCGTTAAAACCAATCCGCCGGTGGCGCAAAATTATTATGCCGCGCCGGCCCAAATCACCAGCGCCACGCCGGACGACGTGACCCCCGCCGCGGCCGCCACCACCGGTTTCAGCACCACCGGGGCGGCGCATAAACCGGCGGTTTACAAACCCATGGCCAAGACGCGCACGCACACGGTCGCCACCGGCGAAACGCTGGCCAGCATTGCCCGCAAACAGGGCATCAGCCTCGCGGCGCTGAAGGCGGCGAACCCCGGCGTCAACCCCAAGAAACTCAAGGCCGGCCAGAGCTTGAACCTGCCGCTGCCTTGATTGCCCATGCCCGCGCGCCTGCTTTTTCTGGCCATCGTCGCCTTCTGGCTGACCATGAATGCGCTGCTCTGGCGGGCGGAATTCGGCGCGCACGGCGACGACACGCCCGTGCCGCTGCAACTGGTGTGGCAAAAAATCCTGACGGCGCCGGACGCCTCGATGTTGAGCGTCTATGAAAATGGCCGGCGGACCGGCTTCTGTGAATTTTCCACCGCCGCCGGCCAGCAGCTGGCCACCTATGATGCTGACCGGCCGCTGCCGGAAGGCGGCGCCACCCACGCCGGCTACCAACTTCACCTCAACGGCAATATGGCGATGGGCGAGTTCACCAACCGGCTGAAATTTGACGGCCGGGCGAACTTCGGTTCCTTGCGCCAGCTGACGGAATTGGATTTGACCCTCGCCGTGCGGCAGGCCGCCATTGAAATTCATTCGCTGGTCACGAACCAGACGGTTCATATCAAATGCAGCGACGCGGGAACACCCTTCCTGGAGCGCAACCTGACGTTTGCCGACTTGGAAAATCCGGATGTGCTCGTCCGCTCCCTGGCAGGGGATTTCGCCGACGGCTGGTTTGGGGGTATTGACGGGCTGGGTTTCCTGTCCGCCAACGGAGTCCCAAAAATCAGCTGGAGCGCCTGCCGCACGCGCGTCAAAATCGGCACTGAGGCCGTGCCGATCTACCGCCTGGAAACCAGCGTGCTCGGCCATCCCGTCATCGTGGATATCAGCACGCTGGGTGAAATTTTAAGCGTCAAGCTGCCCGGCGGCATCACCGCCCAGATTGACGAGTGGAGCAAATCATGATTGAACTCGACCACCTCGTAAAAAACTTCGGCGAACTCCGGGCCGTCAATGACGTGTCGCTCCAGCTCGGGCGCGGCGAATTTTTTGCCCTGCTCGGCCCCAACGCCGCCGGCAAGACGACGCTGATGAAAATGATTACCGGCCTGATCAAGCCCACCTCCGGCCGCGCCCGCATCTGCGGCTTCGACGTGCAAACGCAGCCGCTCGCCGCGCGCCAGCGGCTGGCTTATGTCCCCGATTTTCCATTCCTCTACGACAAGCTGACGGCGTGGGAATTTTTCCGCTTCATCGGCGAAATGTTCCGGCTGGATGCCGCGCGCATTCAAAAAAATGCCGACGAGCTGGTCCGGCGCTTCCACCTCGAAGAATTTGCGGACCGCGCGCTCGAAGGGCTTTCGCACGGCACGCGCCAGCGCATCGCCATCGTGTCCGCGCTGCTGCACGATCCGGAAGTCTTTGTGATCGACGAGCCGATGGTCGGGCTCGATCCGCAGCACGCCCGCGTGGTGAAAGACGTTTTGAAGGAGCGCTCCCGCGCCGGCATGACTGTGCTGGTCTCGACGCATCAGCTCGAAATTGCCGAGGAAATGGCCGACCGCATCGGCATCATCCACGAAGGCAAACTGATTGCCGTCGGCACGCGGGAGGAACTGCGCACCCAAAGCGGCGCGGCGGGCGCGCTGGAGGAAATCTTCCTGTCGCTGACGGCGGCGGCAAAATGAATTTTTGTAGCAGCCGACATGAGGAGGCTCAATCTTCTTCAAACTTTAAGAGTCTGTCTAAAAAAGGAGCGCGGCTGTGTCGCAGACCAGCCGAAGCATCTGGCCATCGCCAAAACGCCTGAGAATTCGGGACCGGCTGCGGCTGGTCGCGGACGATACAGCCGCGCTCCGGGATTTTCAGACCCGCTCTAAAACGAGCCTCCTTACGTCGGCTGCTGCTTGGCTAGATTTTGCACGTGCCGCTCGATGCGGTTGCTCGCCTCGATGAGCTGTTCGTAGCTGGTGGCGAAACAGGCGCGGCAGAATCCGGAGCCGTTCGCGCCGAAGGCCGTGCCGGGAACCATCGCCACTTTTTCCGCCTGCAGCAGGCTCACGGCAAAATCCTTTTCGCTCAAGCCGGTCCCGGAGACATCCGGGAAGGCGTAGAACGAGCCGCGCGGCAGATGACATTTCAACCCTATTTCATTGAACCGGCGCACGATGAAGTCGCGGCGGCGATGATACTGGTCGCGCATGGATTTCATCGCGTCCTCGCCGCGCAGGAGCGCCTCGATGGCGGCTTCCTGGCTCAGGATGGACGCGCACATCATCGAGTATTGATGCACCTTCATCATCGCCTCGATGAGCGCCGCCGGGCCGCAGGCGTAGCCAATGCGCCAGCCGGTCATGGCAAACGCCTTGGAAAAGCCGTGCAGATAAATCGTGCGCTCCTTCATGCCGGGCAGGCTGGCGATGCTGGTGTGAACGCCTTCGAAGGTCAGCTCGGAATAAATTTCATCGCTCAGCACGAGCAGATCTTTTTCCACGGCGAACTTCGCGATGGCCTCGATCTGCGCGCGGTCGCAGGTGCCGCCGGTGGGATTGCACGGCAGATTGAGCACGAGCAGCTTAGCGCCGGGCTGCCACGCGGCGCGCAACGCCTCGGCGGTGAGCGCAAAATTATCCTTCGCGTAAGTCGGCACCGGAATCGCCGCGCCGTGCACGAGCGTGATGCTGGGCGAATAGCTGACGTAGCACGGCTGGTGGAACATCACCTTGTCGCCGGGGTTCACCAGCGCGCGGAACGCGATGTCCAGCGCCTCGCTCACGCCGACGGTGACGAGAATCTCGTCCTCCGGCCGGTAGCCGATGGAAAAAGTTTTCTCGACGTATTTGCTGATGGCGCGGCGCAACTCGATCAGGCCGAGGTTGGAGGTGTAATGCGTCTTGCCCTTTTCCAGCGCGTAAATGGCGGCTTCGCGGATGTGCCAGGGCGTGTCGAAATCCGGCTCGCCGATGCCGAGCGAGATCACGTCCTTCATCTTGGCGACGATTTCAAAGAAGTCGCGGATGCCGGACTTGGGCAGGTTGACGACGTGTTTGGCGATGTAGCGCGAGGGGTCCATTTGGGAAAATCTCAAATTTGAAATTTCAAATTTGAAATTGGTTTAAGGGGCGACCTTGAGCCGCTCATTTTCCTCGGCTTTGCCTTCGAGCAGGAAGCCATTTTCCTTGTAGGAGCGCAGCATGAAATGCGTGGCGGTGGAGAGGACGCCCTCGATGGTGGAAAGTTTTTCCGACACGAACGCCGCGACCTTCTGCAAACTTGCGCCGTTGACGAACACCAGCAAGTCGTAGCCGCCGGACATGAGGTAGCACGATTCCACCTCGTCAAAACGCGAGATGCGCTCGGCGAGCCGATTGAATCCGCCGCCGCGCTCGGGCGTGATGCGCACCTCGATGACGGCCCGGACCACGCCGGAATCCTCGTGCGTGAGGTTCAGCACCGGACGAAAACCCAGCAGCACGCGCGACGCTTTCAGCTCGTCGAGCTGGCGGTTCACATCGGCTTCGGTCAGGTTGAGCACCTGCGCCATCTGCGCGGTGTTGAGGCTGCCACCTTCGAGCAATAATTTGACAATCGGCTTCATCGGTCAGGCAGTTTCGCAAAAATCCGCCGCAAATCCATCCTAAACTCGCCGGGCCGGACGGCGCGAAAACCATCACCGGCAAATGAGCCGGATCATTTCAGACGCCTACGGCAGCAGGATCAGTTCGTAGAATTTCATCAGGAGCGGCGTGTTGGTGTCCGTGAAATTGAACACGCCATTGCTCGAGGTGATGATATTGGGGAACAGCGTCCAGTTCGGCGGCGCCAGGTTGGTGGTCCATTGGATTTGGAACTGCTCGCTGGCAAACGCCGTCCACTGGAAGTTCACGCCGTTGGTGTTGACGGTGACGCTGCTGAAGGGCGGCAGCAGGTTGACGATGACGGTGAAGGCGTTGGTCACGCCCGCCGCCGGCACGCCGCTGTCGGTGACGACGGTAGTGATGACGTTGGTCTGGCCGCCTTGCGCCACCGTGGGCGTCCAGGTGATGACGCCGTGTGCGTCAATGGCCGCCAGATTGGTTCCGGCCAGGCTGTTGCTGATGGCATAATACAGCGTCTGCGCGGGCACATCCCAGTCGCCGGCGGCGTTGGTGACGGTGAGCAGGGTCAGCGGATTAATATAGCGGCCGGCCGGCGTGGCGTGCAGGAAGAACGGCGGCGTGTTCGCCGGCGAATTCACCAGCAGCAGCCGGTAGAAACGAGTCGGGCCGAAACCGCCGGTCTGCGAGCCGTCGTCGAAGTAAGTGAACTTGCTGTTCGTCGCGTTGATGAACGTGCTGTAGCTGATGATGCCATTGAACGTGTTCCAACTGGTCGGCAGCAGCGACGGCGTCCATTGCAACCGGAACTGGTCGCCGGCGGGCGCAAACCAGGTGATGAGGAAACCGTTGGTGCCGCCGATGTTGGTATGCACGATGGTGGCGATATAGAAAATCGGATACACGAGATGGAAATCCACCTCAACGGCGTTGGTCACCTGGAAATTGTTGGTGTTCTGCACACCGAGATAATAGACCGCGCCGGAAACCAGCAGCGGCACGGTGTTGGTGCCGATGACATGCGACCCGCCGGTGGCGTTGGTCAACATTTCAAAGTCCGCCGCATTGGTCAGGGACGGCGGCACGTTGGTGCTGAACCAGAGGTTCAGCGGCGCGGTGGCGAACCGCAGGATATTCGTGGCCTGCACCGCATTCGTCGGCACGCTGACCGCGAACCAGTTGATGCTGTTGGCACCAACGACATTCGTCTGGGGCCCGCCGCCGGACAAGGCGGGCAGCACGATGACGAGGAAGCTGTTGGTCGCGCTCACGTTCGCATTGGTATCGGTGACGACGGTTGTGATGACGACATTGGTCGGAGCCAGGTTGGTCGCCGTGATCCAGGTGATGATGCCGTTCGAGCTGATGCCGGCGCCGGCCGGTGAATTGGTCAGGTAATAAACCAGCACCGCGCCGGCGTTCGTGTCCGTGGCGGTGTTGGTGACGGTGAGCGTGGCGCCGGCGGTGATGATTTGCGTGGGAATAACCGGCAGCGTCAGCGGAAAGACCAGCGCGAAATCCACCTCCACGCTATTGGTGACCGCCACGCTGTTGGTGTTTTGCACGCCGAGGAAATAAATTCTGCCCGGCACCAGATTGGTCGGCGCCGTGGCCAGATTGGTGCTCAACACGCTGCTGCCATTGGTGACATTGGCCAGCAGCTCGGCGTCGGCGGCATTGGTGGTGGTCGGCGGAATGTTGGTGCTGAACAACAGGTTCACCGGCAGGCTCGCGAACCAAAGGATGTTCGTGGCGTCAATGGCATTCGTCGGCACGGCAACGGCAAACCAGTTGACGCCGCCAGGCGCGACGACATTGGTCAGCGGCAAACCGGGCTCGCCGCCGGGCAAAGGCGTCGGCACATAGACGTAGAAACTATTCGTGGCGCTCAAGGACTTCGCATTGATCGCCCACGGATTGGTGTCAGTGACGACGGTGGTGAACAGGTAATTGGTGCCGGCCTGCGCCAGCGCGGGGAGCCAGGTAATGTCGCCGTTCACGTCAATCGCGGCATTGGCTGGCGCGTTGAGCAGCGTATAAGTCAGCGGATAATTCGGGAGGTTCGGGTTTGTCGCCGCATTGGTCAAATTCAGCGCGCCGGGCGGGATGACGACCTGGTTCGGAATGTTCGTCAGGACGAACACCGGCGGCAGGTTGGTGCCCACCACGATGATGGTGAAGGTGTTGGTAATGCTATAAACGCCGTTGCCCACGCTGACCGAAATGATGTTGGTGGCCCAGCCGTTGGTGGTCGGCCCCTGCGTTTCGAGCGGCGTCCAGCCAATCACGCCGTTGGTGACAACCATGTTGGTCGGCCCGCTTACCAGCTTGTAAGTTAGCGGCAGCGGGGGGATGTCCAGGTCCGTCGCCACGCAACTCATGGCGAACGGCACGGTCTCGATGATATTGGTCACCGTGGTGTTCGTCGGGAAAAAGAACAGCGGCGGCACGATGGTGTAATAGGCGGTGGCCTTGACGTTGTAATCAACCGTACCGCCGGAAACATTGACCACGCCCAGATACCAGAGGCCGTTGGTCAACGGCACCGGCAGGGAATTGGAGGTCACCAGGATGTTCTCGCCGGCCGCCCAGTTGGTGGCGATATACTCGTAGGCGGACAGCGACGGCAGCGGCAGTCCGTAATTCACCACCAGCGTGACCGGCGCGGTGGCGTTCGTCACGGAAAAGAGCACCGCGAGGGCGTTGGTTCCACTCAAAGGTTCAACGTCAAAGCTGTAGAAATCCGAGCCGCCGGTGTTGGGATCGGGATATGGAATGTTATTGATCAGCTGGATGATGTTGACCGCCGGCGTGGTGAGGACCGGCACGGGGCTGACGATGACGCTCACCGTCACCGGGCCGAAATAAGCCTCGGTGTCCAGGTTGGTCACATACACGTCGAACGACGCATAGCCGCTGAAGGCCGGCGAAGTGTTCGTCGGCGTAAAGACCGCGTAACTGTTGCTCCAGGCGCTGGTGTTGGTCACGGCGATCAGCGTGCCGATGACATTGGTGTAATTCAGCACGTTGGTGAGAGCCACGGAACCGTTGACGCCGTTGGTGACATAGAACGCCAGATGTCCGGACTGGCCGCAGAGCTGGTAAAGGTCCACGCCGACGGCCGCGTTGGTGACGGTGAGCGCGTGCGGCGCGGCGAGCCAATTGTCATATTCTTCCAGATCGGTATAGCCGTCGCCGTTGCGGTCATGGTTGTTGCTGGGCAAAAAGACCAGATTGGTGGTGAACGTGTCCTCCCAGAAATCCGGGATGCCGTCCTGGTCGGTGTCGAGATACTGCGGCGTCGTGGCCGGGACGGGCGATGCGCCCGGCAAGTTGATTAGCCGGCCGGTCTGATAGCGGACGTTGGTGACAATGTTCGTGTCCACGGCATCGCGCTGGCACATATCGGGACCGGCAAAATCCAGCACCCGCTCATAGGCGAGGAACGCCTCGTCCGTGGACACCGGCGGCAGGGGGAACGGCCAGCCGACGGGCGTCAACTGATTGGTAAACATGGCCCAGCCGGTGTCTGAACCGTTCAAGACTCCATTGGTGTTGCTGTCAATGAAGTTATTGGTCTGGAAAATCCACGTGGCCGCCAGGGCATTGGTCATGCCGCCGAAGAAGGCGATATTAGTGATGGCGTAATTTGTCCCAAAACCCGCCGTGTCCGGGCCGGCGATGAGATAGTTGCAAACATAGTTCAACTGGTTGGTGCAGCCGTTGGTGCTGTAGCTCAAATCATTGGTGCCGCCGGAAAGTCCGGAGAAAGGTCCCCAGTTGTAGATGACGTTATTGACAAAATCCAAGGTGAGATTATCGCCCAGGCGCGGGCTGCCGCGGTAATTGTCCGCATAAAGGTTGTGGTGGAAACTCAACGTCCCGTTGCCACCGCGCAGCATTGAGCCGGTGCCCTGCGGATTGTTGGTGAAATAAAGGCTGTCCGAAAGGATGGACCATTGCACGGTGAGATTGGAGGCGTTCAAGGTGGACAAGTCATTGGCGGCACTCCACTCGGCAGAAATATGGTCGGCAATAACATTGGATGCGTTTAGGAATTGCACTGAATCACCCGGACTGGTGCTGGTCACTGAATTGCTGATCAGACTCATGGCATCCAGATAAACCCCATAGGAATCTCCAGCAGGATCCAAAGAATGAAATGCAAGCAGAGTCGTTGGTGATGTGGCCGTAAAAACAAACGAAGTTGGCTGCCAATTAATGTTGGCATATGAATTTGTGATGTTTACGACCATCGTAGCCAGTGTATTGCCATTGACCAATATCTGCATGATTGGAGGAGTCGGAGCATCGGGATTTTTAGAATACTCAAAGTTTAAGTGATAAGATTGGCCGGCAACTGTTTTGGCAATATTTGTAGAAATCCCTCCAATAGCATGAAAGCCATCCAAATCCAAACAATAGGTTCCTGTATAAGCTGAAGGGATAAAATCGGTGGTGTTAACAACATCAATACTCCCAAAATCAACCGCCCAACCACCGGCGAAATGGCTCCCCGCATTAATTGTTGCCACACTGCCGCCTTCAAAGCCGTTGGTCCAGGCAACGCCTGAGTTCGTCACCAGCATACTCGGCCGGAACCGCAAGTCGCGAAGGATCACGTCATGCGCGTTGGTCAGGGTGGTGACATTTCCCAGCACCGTGATGCCGCCGCCGGGGGCGGTCTGGCCGGCGATGGTCAGGTAGGAATTGGTGATGACCAGCGGCGACGCCAGCGTAATGGCACCAGAAATATCAAAGACCACCGTGCGATTGGTCGCGCCGACGGCGGCGCGCAGGCTGCCCGGGCCGGAATCGGCGGTGGTGGTGACGTGATAAACGGTGCCGTTGGTCTGACCCGCGTGACCGCCACCCACCGCACCGCCGCCCGCACCGGCTGCGCCCGGGAACGCCGGGAAATAGCTGTTCGTCAAAATTTCCGCGATGATCGTGAAGCTGATGTTGGTCGGATCATGATTCGGCACGCCGAGATACCAGTCGGTGGCGAGGTTGGTCAGCACGTTGTTCGTGAAGACGAAGATCAGCTCGGGAGCGGTTCCCGGATTCTGGCTGGACTGGAAGAACGGCGGCGCCAGCGGCGGCGTGCTGGTCTGCACGGTGAGATCACCGTTGCCGCTCAAGTTGTAAAGCTCAAACCGGATGCCAGCGGCGTTGGTCAGCGTCGGATTGTTGGTGCCGCTGAAATGGAAGAAGTTTGTCAGCGCCGCGCCCGGGCCGGCGGTCCATTTGAACGGCACGGCGTTGGTCAGGCTGATGATGGTCGGCGGCGGATTGGTGGTATCCTGCTCCTTCACCAGCACGGTGTTGGTGATGAGGCCACTGTCGCGCTTGAACACGCCGAGGAACCAGCGCCCGGCGGACAACGGCACCGGCGTCGAGTTGGTCAGGACAAAAATGTTTTCGTCATTGGTGCTGACGTTGAAGCTGCCGTAAGCGGAGCTGATCAGCGTCGGCAGCGGCACGCCTTTTTGGATGACCAAGTCGGCGTTGCCGCTCAAATGCAATAGCTGGAAGGTCGTCTCGTAGGCGTTCGAGCTGACGTCATATTCGAAGTAGCGGACGGAGTTATATTCGTTCGTGTTCAGCACGTTGGCGAACGGCACGCCGTTGGTCAGGTTGACGATGTCATAATCCACTTCCAAGACCACGGTGGCGGAGACGGCATTGGAATTCTGGACGCCGAGATAGTAAGTCCCGCCGGGCTGCAATTGCAGCTCGGTGCCCACTGGTGCGGTATGCAGCGCGGGCGAACCTGCGCCACCGGTGGAACCAGTCAATAAAGTGGCGTCCGGGCCCGTGCCCGGAGGATAGTTGTTCGTGTTGAAGAACAGGAGTTGCACCGGCACGCTGGACGAAACCAATAGGTTCGTCGCGAAATGCGCCCACGCCGGCACCGTGACCGAGTAATAGACGGTCTGGCCGGCTGGCACCGTGGTAGCCACCGGCGTTTCCGGCGGCAGGGTCGCGGTGATGACCGCGTTGGACACCAGCACGACGGACAACTGCCAGTTGACCAGCTCGTTCACGTTGGTGACGTAGGCGCCGATGCGATTGTCCCACACCTGTAATGTCCAGTTGCCGCCGGCCGCCAAACCGTCCACGGCCGCCAGCGCCTGTTCCGGCAGGTAATAAAGATTGGTCTCCGGCGCGTCGGACACGGAGAAGGTATCCAGCAGGATGCCCGGCTCAATCCCGGAAATGGTCAGCGGCATCGAATTGGTGGTGGCCAGGAAAGTGTAGCTGTTGACCGACCACTTGTTATTGACGCCAAAAATGACGTTGCTGGTGCCGCCGAAATTGACCAGCGCCTCCGCCAGGCCGATGGCGGGGGTGACGCTCGGATCAAACTTGCCCGCCAGCCGGTTGGTGGTGAGCACCGAGGCCTGATAGATGGCGGTAATTTCCGCATCCGACAAGGCGCGGGAATAGAGGCTTATTTCATCCATCTCGCCGCCGTAGAAATTATTCGTGTAAAGACTCATGTCCCAGCCGATCAACAGGTCGCCGTCAGTCTTCGGCACCACCGGCACGCCGGTCAGGCTGAGGTTGGTGGTGGCGACATTGGTGCCGTTGAGATAGAGCGCGGCCACGCCGGTATTGGTGTTGTAGGTCAGCGCGACATACTGATAGACGTTGGACTGGAGCAGGCCGGGCGCGGAGAAAATTTGGTGCGACACATAATTCGTGTCCACGATATTCGCATACAGGCAGCCGGCCAGGACGTTGGTGATGCCGGGCGTCCAGTTGGTGCCGGAAATCCAGAACTGCACGCCGTTCGTCGGGATGGACGGCACTTCCACCACGCCATAGACCGGGTTCGTCGTCGGGTTGCCGGCAATCCGGCGCAAGTTATCCATCAACACCCACAGGCCCGGCAACGCATTGGTCGGCCCCAGGACGGCCGTGTATTGATAACCCGCAGTCTGATTGGCTGTCACGCCGGTCACCCAGTTGGTGTAAGTGACATTGGTTATTCCGCTCGACCAGCCGAACGCGGTGTTCGGGCCGGTGTTCGTGTAGCCGATCCACAAATCCCGGTTCAACGTGCCGTAGGCGGTGAAGGTGTCGTAGATCCAATTCTCCTCATTGGCCGTCTCGACGGTGGCCAGATGCCCGCCCAATTGCTTTGCCCACAGTTCCGAAGTGGTCCAGTTGGTCGTGCCGAGCAGGTAATAATAATGTCCGGTGGCCGGATTCAAAACCGGGCCTTGAACGATGATGACGTTGGTCACCGCCGAATTGGTCGGCACATGGGCGAGCCATTCAAAGAGCGGCTGCGGCCGGGTGAGGTTGGTCGGGTTGATCCAGCCTTCGATGGTGAAACCGCCGCCCGCGCCCACGTTCAGCGAGGTGGACGCCGGCACCTGCACATAAGTGTTGGTGGCGGCAAACTGGTAGGTGTTGCCCGGATCCTGGAACTCGAACGCCTGCCCGACCTCGCCCGCCGGGAAATTGAACCGCCCGATCAGCGTGCCGTTGTTGTTGTTATTTTCGGGATCGGAGCTGTCGCTGGCGTTGCCTTCGCCGCGCCACCAGCCGCTGATGCCGGGGCCGCGATACCAGAACGTCACGTTGTAAATGTGGCCGGGCGTGGTGGGAATTGAGCGCGTGATGGTGCCCTTGGCCAGCGCCAGCAGGTTGCTGTTGCCGGCGTCGCCGGTGAGCGCGCTGTATGGATCCGCAATCACGCTGACCAGGTTGTTGGTCAGGTTGACCACGTTGGTGATCGTCACAAAAACGCCGTTGCTGCTCGCCGTCGTCGCATAAGTCACCAGGTTGGTGGGCAACGTCCAGCCGCCGAACGCGTCATAGATGTTGGTCGGCGCCAGATAGTCGCCGTTAGTTGACACATTGAAATTACCAAACAGGAAGTTGGTGGACGTATTCGCGAAATTGTAGGGCGGCGGCGCAAATTTGATCGGCACATTCGCCAGGTTGGTGTTGTCGGTGAACACCAGATACTCGTAGTTGGTGATCGGCGCGCCGGCGGTAAAAGTCCAGGCGTCGCCGCTGCTGGAAAACGGATTGCCATCCTGGTTCATGATAATAGTGAGGACGTTGTTGGGCGGCACGAGCGACGGATAATAGGCGTTGGTGGTGGCCGGCCCGTTGGGATTGTTGATGAATCCGGTGTCCAAAATGTTATAGGCCCCGTTCGTCTGGAACAAATTGGCGTTGGTGGTGTCATACACGGTCATTCGATCGGGCACCGTGAAGAAGTCATAAACGATCGGCACAAATCCGCCGGCCGGATCCACCGTCAGGTAGTTGGTTTGGGCCGCCCCGCCGCCGGAGGCCGTGGTGTTCAGCACGTTGGTATAAATAAACGTCTGGCCCGCGCCGTTGGTGTCGCCGCCGCCCCGATTTTCCATCAGCAGCACGCGCTGGCCGGTCGGGCTGACCAGCGTGAAGGTGTAATCCGAAATGCGCGGCGAGTTGACCACCAAGCCCACGTTCACCGACGCCACCAGTTGCGTGACCGTGTTTGGCACGGCAATGACCGAGCCGGTGACAGCGTCATCCGGCAGCAACTGTCCGGAACCGGAGGTGAAGTTGTAAACGTCGCTCGCCGACGTGTTGATGCCCAGCACGGCCCCGACATAGACCGACGCCGTCTGGGTGGCGCTGGGATTGTAAATGCCGACGAAATACCGGCCCTGCGGCAGCGGCGGCCCCACGGAAATGGTGTTACCCGGATCCGTTCCATTCGGATAGGTGCCGGTGCCGGGGAGGCAGTTCGTCAGCAAGTCCATCTGGTCAAAATCGGTGAAGGTGGGGTCGTTGCCCAGCTTCTCATACAACTGCAACGGCAGCGGCTGGATGGTCGGCGGCAGGTTGGTCGCGTAGAAGATGAGGTTGGTGTAATTCGCGCCCACGTCCACATAATCAATGAACCAGCTCAACGGCGGCACGGACACAATCGCGCCGCCTTGATCCAAAGGGCGGTGCGGCTGGATGACCAGGGTTAGTTGGCTCACCTGGCCGGTGAATCCTCCCGCTGAATCATCCAAAACATTAAGAATCCACGGTCCGAGCGCAGACTTGGCTCGATAATTAACCAGACTGCCTGGCCCATCGGAATTGGTTGTGCCGGCGGGACGGTTGCGGCTGTCGTCATAAACAATTGGCGCATGGTTGATAGTGTTGGTAAAGCCGTCGTGGTTGTTCAGCACCACGGCCGTCTGGGCAAAGTTCAGTGCGCCGACTAAATCACCAAAATTCTGGTGTTCATCCAAATTGGTCACTGTCACCTTCTGCACCGTCATCGGCATCACCGCGAGCGCAAAGACATTCGCGACGCCCGGATGCGTGTTATTCCCGGTGGGGATATTGACCGGCAGCAAAAGGCCGTGAACAATCTGGTTGCCGTTCTGATCCAACTGGCTGAACGGAATATCGGTGAACACCGGCATAAACGCATATTCGGATGCCATCTGATCCTCCGACTTCACGCCAACGTAATAAACACTGGGGTTGCCGCCCGCCGCCACCGACACGGAGTTGGTATAGAAGACAAATTCCGTGCCACCCTGGCCGACCGAGGAGCGGCTGTTGTTGACCCCGGCGAGACAGTTTGAAATTGCAACCGGATTCAGGTTGGTGATGGACGAATCCTGCGACACATACAAATCAATATCCGCTTCCGGGCGGGTGGAATTAGCCACGCTATCCGCAAAAACCCCCATGCGCGGAATCGAAAGCGTATAGGGATCGAACGTGATGAATGCGGCGTTGGTGAAATCCGCTCCCGGCCCGTTGTTGGTAACGATGTAAAAATGCCACTGGTTCGTCATACCCACCGTCAATATGCCCGTGCTACCCCAGACCGTGTTGGTGCCCAGCGGCAGGTTGTTGGTGCCGAGCAGCGGTGAACTGGCACCGACCATTTGATTGAACAGCGGCGTATTTGTCGTAGTCACGATGGTGATGTTCTGGTCGCCGGTCGGATTACTGGCAATGCCGCCATCCTTCACCGTGAACGCATTCGTTACCTCGCCTTCGCCGAGCGAAATCACCAGCGCATAATCCTGCACAATGTTTGGCGCGAACACTCTGGCCGCATTGTTGGTCTGCGCCATGACGGCATTGACGTTCACGCTGCGTCCCACAACGGTCACGGAATAAGTGCCCGCCAGCAGCGGAGCCGGCAGGATGATGTTTTCAACATTGTTGATCGAATCCAGATTCGGCACGGAGTTGGTATCCCACGGCTGGTTGTAACCAGACTGCGAAATATCGTTGCCGAAATAGACGCTACCATAATAGCTGCTGCCAGTGTCAAGGTTGGTAATGATGAGGTCGAGATTATTGACCAGCTTGATGGCAGCGGCGGGGTCGCCGGGCGGATCAGTCCAGACCAGCGTCGCCTGCAACTGGAAATAATATTCCGCCGCCGTGTCAGGGTTGATGGTGACGATGTAAGTATGACTGTCGCCGGTGGCCAGCGCGTTCGTTGGACTTTGATCCACGAAGAAACTAGAGCCGGCGGCAACGCCGTCACCTTTGTTAATCAGTCCGCCCGCCGGCACAATGTCCTGAATATTGTCCTCGCCCCACCCCTGGAAATTGATGCCGTTGGTAATCGCAAGACCATAAGCGCCCACCGTCCTTGAACCATTGATAAGCAATGCCTTCATCAGCGCCGGGCTGGGCGTGAGCGCCAGCGTATTGGTGAAATAATCCTGCACCAGCGCCAGCACGCCGGACACGTCCGCCGCCGCCATGCTTGTGCCGGTTTCGTAACGGTAGTCAGGTGCCAGCGTTTCGTTCATGCCTTCTAACACCTGATTAAGATCGCCAACATAGTTTGTTGTCAGAATCTGCACCGTGACATTATAGTTGACCGATAAGTTCGTGCTGTTGCCAACGGCAAAGGCAAAACCATTGCCAAGAATGTCGGAAAGTCCCGTGATAGCACCACCATTATCCGGTGGTATAGAAAGGTTATTGTTCGTCTTTAGGATATCGTAATTGGTCGGGGTTGGGAAACTGGTCTGCCGCGCATACAACAACAGATTCGGAAACGGATTGGGCGAATACTGGTTGGCCGTGATATTGATGATCACCCCGACGGCATTGGGTGGGACGGCCACATTGTAATAGAGCAGTTCGTTGGTGTTGACAATCTGGTCGGGATAAGTTTTTGTCTGGTAATTTGTAGGGTTGTAATAACTATTCGTGTCCCACTGGCCCGAACGCGTGGAAACCACAAAGGTTCCCGGCGAAATCACGTCCGGTTTGAACCGGCCAAAAGCGCCTTCGGTGCCGATGCCGACGTTGCCGCGCGAGGAATACCACGCCACCTGGTTGCCTGAATCCGTCCACGGATGCCAGTATTCGGTCTTGTTAGTCTGGCCTTTGACGATAGTGGTAACAATGTTCGTAATGTAGCGCGGCTGTTCCAGCGCGCCCACGGTGATGACGTTCTTGGCCGTGCCGGGCGAAAGGATGGAATCGCCGTTGCCCTCCTGGCCGACATTGTCGCCGCCGCCGCTGTTGCCCGCCGCAAACACAAACAGCACCGGCTGCGAACCGGTGGTGTAGGGCAGCGCGTCGCGCGTGGCCCAGTCATAGCTCGCCGACGCGAGATCGTAATTCGGGTCGCCATTGTCCCAGCTATTATTTGAAATGAGCGCATTAACCATCGCCGCATTGGTCTGCAATGCGTAATCGCTGTAATTATTCAAATTGAGAGAAAACAGGCTGGCGAACGGCGCCTTGCCGCGAAAATCCGCGTTGGAAATTGAGCCTTCCGCAAACTCGCCGACATCCGTGGGCGTGGTGCTGTGCGCCCCGCTGCTCGCAATGGTGCTGTGCGCCCCGCTGCTCGCAATGATGCCGGCAACGTGCGTGCCGTGGCCGTTCGTATCCACCATGTCAATGTATTGATAACCCATCACGCGTCCCAACAAATCCGGCTGGTTCGTGTCCACACCGGTGTCATTCACCTGCACCAGCACGTTGGAGCCGGTCAGGCCGAGATAATTATTGGTGATACCCGACAGCGTGTCTGGCGAAATGCCGGCGGTCACGCGCGACAGATCATTCGCTGCCACGCGCCGGTGCATCGGCTCCATGATTTGCACGCCCGGCACCTGCGCCAGCGCCGTCCAATTGGCCGGGGCCAGCACGCGTAGCACCGGGCCGAAGGGCGACTGGTCGCGCCCGATGATTTTGGCGCCGAGCGCAGCCAACTGCGCTTCCGTGGCCGTCGCATCCGCCGCGAACAATCCCAGCGTCAGTGCCGTGCCGGGCGGCAGCGGCTGCGCATTCACCGCCAGGCCGAGCAGCGACGATTGCAGTTTGTAATAAGGCTGGTAAGGCAGCACCGCCTGAACCAGCGAATTCCCCGCCAGCACACCCGCCGCCGCCGGTGTCACGCGGACGAGATATGCGTTGTTGGGCATGTAGGAAACAATCTGCGCGCCCGCCGCCGCCAGCACCGAGCGGAAATAGCCGTTGACCGGGCCGCGCGCCTGCACGATATACGCGCCGGGATCGCCCTTGGCCTGCAACGACGTGGGGATTTTCAAATCCAGTTTGGCGTCGGTGTCAATAAAGGCGTTGGCCAGCAGGACGGCGTGCGGCGTGTTTTCGAGCTGACGAAGTGACTTGCTGGTGTTGCTCAACCGGAACGCCAGCCGGTTGGTGTTCAGCGTGGGGAAAGTTTTGGCGACATTGGTAGCGGCGTCGCCTCCGGCACCGGGGTTGGCGGAAGTTTTCGCGGTGGCGGCACTGTTGCCGCTGGTGGCAACCGGCGCGAGCTGGCGGGCCGGCGACCAAAATAACCACGCACCCGCCACGGCCAGCAGGCTCAATATTAAAACCACATGACTGCGTTTCATAACTTTAACTCTTTCAAAATTCATTCTACACCGTGGCGTCAGGTATCCCTGCCCGGCGGAAAAAACGTCCGCATCCGCCAGACCGCCCAAATCTTCACGAACACGCCAATTAAATCCGTCCGCCAGTTCTGGGCGGCACGGATGCCGCCCTCTACGTCAGGCAGCCTGCCTGACGCTACATCCGGCGACGCCAGCCAAGCTCCCGGTGTCTCCAGTCAGACTTTCCACGTCTCCGAAGAGGCTTTTAGCCTCTTCGGAGGCGCTTCCGACGCCTTCGGAAGCCTCAAAAAGCTAGTTTTTAAGGCATTTCAGCCAAAAACCTACATTTTCCGGCAATCTCGTGGCGTCAGGCAGCTTACCAGACGCTACACCCACCCCGCCGGTTCCGCCAACCCCCAGCTTCCAACTCCCAGCTTTCTAATTCGGCGGCAGCACGTTGTAGCTTTCCACCACGGCGTGCGGCTGGGACGTGTTGGCGTTGTCAACGCGGATGACCGCGCGCACCACGCTCTCGGCCACGACCTGATAATTGGTGATCATCTGGAAAAACGGCCCGCTCAACACCTGGCCGCCGGGGGCCGGATGCAGGGTTTGACCGTAGCAATATACCACATAGCGCGGCTCGCCCAGGCGCACCAAGCCCATCATCTGCTGCGGCAGCCACTCATACAGCTCGTCACTAATGCCGTATTGCCGCTGTATGGAATTAGTGTTCAGGAATGGTGATTGTTCCGTCAGTGCCGGAGCCTGCAAAACGTCGCCGACATGCGTGAACGACTGTAATGGAAACAAACTGGCATTTATGCGGGTCGCGTTGATGCCATTTATGCCGTTCACAATCTGCCACAAAGGCGAATTGACCAGATCAACTCCGGCGGGATTTATGTTGGTAGCCACATAAGTCGGGCGAGCGGACAAAGACGCAAATGGGAACGCCGTGCTATTTGAAACCACCACCATGCCGCTGAACAGTGCCGACCACGCCGCCAGATGCGTCTGGTTGACAGGCAGCGTGCCGCGCACGGCGTTGTCACTGAACCGGGTGGTGAAGAGATCAAATAAAAATCGATCCTGCATTGGTGCAGAATTGGCGGCATCAAAAAATTGACCAAACTGGTCTTGCTGAATATCACCCGTCCAGTTGGCCCAAGTGTTGGTGCCGATGTTTTGAAACCCTGGGGTTCCATTGTTCAACGGTGCTGCAAACAAAAGTATGTTGGTGGACTTGAGATCCACCGTCTGCCAGGGCGATCCGCGATGCACGCGGCCAATCCAGCCGACCGATGGATACAGATTGGTTGGAAAATCCCAATTATCTGGATCCCAAGTAATCGAATCTTTATAGGCCAAATTGAAGGCATTCGTATCTACGTTACTAAGCGCGGCCATCTGTTTATTCTGTCCCCATGGCTGATAACGGCCACCGATGGGAGTGGTCGGTGGCACCGGCAGTGGCGAATTATCAACCTGCTTCCAGACTCCATTCGGCCAGGTTGAACCATTCCATTTGGCACTGGTGCCGATTTGAGCATTCAAGTCGCTGGCCAGATAATGCACCAGCGGATCATTCGCCTGCAAGAGGTAGGCGGAAAAAGCCGTTCGTATGGGCGTGTAGGGAGCTTGAATGGCTAACTGCGTGACGTTGTAGTTAATGCCGCCAAAATAAAAATTTGGGATCCAAAGCCCATTAAAAAATGTCTGTTCGGCCTGACCAACTGTGGGCGAATTAAGTGAATTTGGCATACCGGGCGGCCTGACCCATGAATTCCCCGGCGCAGGATCAACACCCTTGGAAACATTGATCTGATTAATCACGCCATAAGTTGGGTCTGCCGCCGGTAGCTGATAGGCGTTCGTACTCCACTGATAATAGTAGCCGGGCTTATTCGGGTTGGGAAAGTCGGGGTCCGCCAATACCTGGTTCAGATTTGCGCTCGTGATGGGATCGCGCAACTGGACATAATCAATCACGTTATTGCCATCCAAGATGTAGGCCTGCAAATAATTCGTGACCAGCAGGCCAACCTGCGGCAACTGTGGCAGCAGCGGACTGGTGTCCCACTGCCCGGTCGAATTAATTCCCAGCGGACTGTTTGCGGTGAAGGACAAAACCGAATCGTTGAGATAATTAAACGACCAATTGGCGGTGACAAAAGAAGCCGTATTCGGGGTGGTGCTGAATGGGGAACCGCTCCATTGTGAACCTGGCCAGTTGAAGGCCGTGGGTGTATAAACGGTGAAATTGGTAACGCCAAGAGGCAGCACTGAATTGGTCAACGACAGATAAACCGTGTCTGACGCAAAAATATTTACCGGATCCCGGTAGGCTGAACTGTAAGAATTCCAAAATGAAACTCCCACCCGGTTGCTGATGCTCATGTCATACATCTGATTGGTCGCATAGGTGGCAGTGGCTGGATCGGTGGTTGTCCGCGTCACCTGCAATTTGCGCGTCACCTGGGCGGCACTAATCATGTAAAGTTGGTTGAAGCCCGGCAGGCCTTTCTTCGCACCGATGATCCATGGCACGCCATAGACATTAACCGGGCCACGGGCACCGATCATAGGCACGTAACTCCCAGATGCAAAACTTGACGCATTATTCGCCAGTTGTTCGATGGCATACGGCGTGTAAAGCTGATTGTCATTGGTTCCAGACACAAAGGTGACCGGAAGGTAGCCGATGATGAAAATATTGGTCAGGAAATTATCGTGGCCAAAGATGGGCCGGAAGACATGCGGTAGATTGAGCGGACCTTTTACTGGGTCAATGGGGCCGTTGGTCGTGGCGTCATATAGGTTTGCCGCAAGCTGGAGCAGGCGGTTGACGGCGGGCGTATAAACATAACTGCCATTGACCAACACCGGGATATTCGTGATGCCAAATGCAGGCACCTGATTGGTCACTCCAAAAAACGGGGCATTAGTCAAACCGTTTACCACCCCCAAATCACTAATTGTGATCGGGAATGGATAATTGGTGATGCCGTAGTAGGTAGAAAGATAGCTGTAAGGATTGGCCCGGAACCAACTGGCGGAGTAATAGCGGATCAATTGGTCGCCGGCGGCGTGGAAGAAGTCCTGCGGCCGCCACGGCACCAGGTTGGTCTCCGCCCCGGCAATGACGGCGATGTTCGTCACCACGTTGACCCCGTTGATGACGGCGTAGGTGACGACGGCATTGGAATAATTGAGGTTCAGCTTGCCCTCGTCCGGCGCGGAATCAGTGCCCAGCTCGTCGAGCATACGGTAAAAAGTGTAGCGGTCGTAGGTGTCCACGGCGCTGCTGGCGTTTTGCAGATGATTGGTGAAGCCGCCCAATCCGCCGCCCACCTTGGTCGGGTCAAAAAAATCGCTGATGGCAAAAAACTTGTTTGGATTGTTCGCCCCAGCCCACGGCTGGCCGGTGTTGAACACCGGCGGGTTGTCTTCGTTGAAGTCCAAGTTGGTTTGCAATGGCCCCTGGCTATAGTCGTCAATGCCATCATAGGGAAAAGTGTTGATGGCGTTGTTATTAAAAAATGCGTTGGCGGTGGACAGCGTGTAATAGTTCCAATCGTAGCGGTAGGAAAGCAGGGCACGGGCGTCTTGAAAGGCCGTTCCGAAATTATTGTTAACCGGCTCGTTATATTCGTAATAATTTGCCGCACCAAATGGCGAACCCGCGCCCGAACCAACAACCGCACCCCATTGGTTGGTGTTCAAATCGGCCAGAAACGCCGCCAGATTAATTTCCCACGAGCCAACGCCCTGGTTGCGAAAATAGCCGTCCCCAACGCCGAGCGGTAATTGGTAGCTGGGCAGTTGATTGACAGTCTTGGTCATCGTCTGGTTGTGGAGATAATTCACATCGAGCGTATTCCCGACCGGCAGGGCGATGAAGGCGTAGCGGGAAAGGAACTGGTTGTTCACTCCGTGCGGCGCGTCGGGATGTTCCAGCACGCCGACCCATTCGGGATCGCCGCCGGGTGCCATGTTGGTCAGCACGTTGACGGGATTGTTGTCCTCGGTTCCATCAGGATGAAGAAAACCGCCGTTGAAACCGATTTGCGGCACCATGCCAAAGGCGTCGTATATTCCATTTTCATTCAAGTCGAGATAATACCGGAAATCATAGGCGAGCTGGTTGGTAAAGATGAACACCGGAGCGCGTGGCAGGAAAAACAGGTTGGCGATGTTTTGATTCCGCTGATCCGGCGTAGTGAACGGGCCGCCCGTGTTGAGATAACCATAATTGACATTCGTCGGATTCGCGCTGGCTGGATCAAACCCGGCCGGGTTGATGTAATTGGTGGAGACGATCAGGCGGAGGTTGAAGGCATTGCTGCTGCCGGCGCCGCCGTTGCCGCTCAACATGCCGGCGACGATCTGCGCCTCGGCGTTGGCGAGGGCGGTCTCGGCGGCGAGGCGCGCAGTGGTGGTGTCCGTGGTGGTGGTGACGCTGCCGCGCTCGCGCCGCGCCAGGGCGAGGAACGCCACCGCCATGACCAGCGTCACCGCCAGCATGATGAGCGTGATGACCAGGGCGATGCCCGCGCGCCGACGGCGCGCAGGTTGAAAGTTGAAGGTTGAAAGTTGAAGGTTTTGCGGCAGCGCCCGGTTTTTGGATATAACCTGCAACTTGAAACCTGCAACTTGAAACTTGATTTTCATTGGTTGGGCGGAAGGTAGGCCGAGGGGTCAACGTTCGGGATGGTCACGCGCTCGCGGAACAGGTGGACTTTGCCGGACTGCTGCGCGAGGTAGCTGCTCTGCGCCGCCGACTGATATGGCAGTGATTCGGCGCGCTGCAACGCGCGGTCTTCCAGCACGCCCATTTGCAGTTCGACGGCGGCGGGAACGGCGTTGCTGTAAAATCTGAAACCCACCTCGCCCGGAGACGGCGGATATCTAAAATAAACGTTGTCGTGGAAATTGGTGATGCCATTGGGACTGGGAACCACCACATAAGCCGTGTTGGTCATCCGATAACCGGCGGGATCAAAGGCGCGCACGGACAGGGACACCACGCCATCCATGACATGGCTCATATTGGTCCATTGCGAATAATTGACCGCGTTCGTGAAGGCGGCATACAGCGCAGCGGGCGGCACCGAGATATTCGTCTCCGCATAAAAACGGTAGAGCGGATACAGCGGACTGTGGTTGGTGGCGTTGACCACATAGCCGACGGCGGTCCATTTGGTGTTGTTCCGGCCCAGCACAAAGAAAAAATTCAGCACATTCGCGCGCTGGAAACTGCTGCCGGGCAGGTTTTGCGACAACGGCGTGTAATTGACGGAGGTAATCTCGCCATTATCCATGGCCAGGAAATTCACCGAGGCGTTGGTGGCATCGTATGAGGGCGCGAGGGTGCGCAGGTCGGTGGTGATCAGGTCCACGGCGGCGCGGCTGCCTTCCAGCACGTCGGTCTGGGTGACGCCGGCGCGGAACGCCTGCTGGGTGCTGTTGAACACGCTCATCAGCACCACCACGATCAGCGAGAGCAGCGTCATGGCCACCAGCAGCTCGATGATGGAAAAACCAGGTTGAGGGTTGAGGGTTGATAGTTGAAAGTTAATTGGATTGTGCGCCGCGCGCTTCCGGCGGACAACCTGCAACCTGCAACGGGCAACTTGTAACATGGTTTTCACTGCGCGTTGGTGAAGGACTGCGACTGGTAAAAATAAAGCCGCTGGCCGACATCGTTGATCCCGAATATCTGGCCGCCAATCTCGGCGCGGAAGGACTGGCGGTAAGCGCCGACATTGCCGTTGGGCAGTTGCGGCCAGAGAAACAGCAGCCGGATTTCACGCAAATTGCCGGCCAGTTGCCGGGCATAGCTGGAATTGGCAAGCGCATTGGGGTCGGCCGCCATTGGCGCGTTGACACTCAAAATGCGGTAACTGAACGCATCCTCCTGCATGATCGGATTGTCCTGCGGCGGTTTCTCGGCAACCAGACCGCTCAAAGAACGGACATAGGCAACAATATGATTGCTGTATCCTCCGAAAAACAAATTAGTAATGGGATTCACTCCATCCGTATATTCCGGCGTAGTCAACAACCCGATGATGCGAAGGCCGTTGGTGATGGGAAAATAGGAGCTGCCCTGGGGCCAATTGTTTGGAATGGTGGAACCGCCAAAGGTATAACCATTTTGGCCGGAATCTTTCAAGTTTCCCTTGTTGTCATAAAGCGCCCAATTATTGGTGATGAGATAAATATTGTTCGTCAGGTCGTCGAGGCCGCGCGAGCCGTTGCGGATGGCTTCGAGCAGCATGGTGGCGTCCTGGCCGATGACGGTGGCCTCGCGGGTGTCGCGCTGGGTGTTCATGCCGATGGGCAGCACGCCGACGATGGCCACCAGCCCGATGCCGATGATGGCCAGGCAGAGCGCAATCTCGATCATGGTAAAGCCGGCGGCGCGGCGCGGCGCGCGGGGGGCGGGGGGCGGAGAAAATTCACCGCGCACCGCGCGCCGCGCGCCGCGCGCCGGGAGATTGGGAATTTGAATGTTCATGGGATCTGGTGGACCAGCAGCTTGGCCCGGCCGGTGAGCGGATCCACGTCAATGACGTTGTAGGAAATGCTGGCGCTGTTGCCGGCGGGGATCTCGGTGATGTCGCCAGGCTGAAGCGGGGTTGCGGGGATAATCGGCCGCTTGGTCGCCGGATCCAGACTGAAGCTGACGCTGCCCTGCGCCAGCGGAATATAGGCGTGATGATAAACGCCATTGCCGGTCGTCTCGGAAATCAACCGGCCGGTGGAATCGAAGGCGAGGCAGGGCAGCAACACGCCCGGCGACTGTTCCGTCGGGAAAGGAATAAGCTGGCTGGCGTTGGTGAAGGCGTAAATTTGCGGGAGCGCACCGCGCCAGTAGTTGTCAATCTGGCCGGCGTAATCCGACAACCAAAGGGGAATTGACAGCGGCGCAAACGAGGCGGCCGGCTGGAATTTTGCCGCCGCGATGAAAGTGCCGTCCGGCAGGGCCTGCCAGTCGGAAAGATAATGCCAGGCGTGCCGGCCCGGCTGGTCGCCCACCCGGCCGTAGGAAATGAAGTTGTAGCCGGACAACTGCTTGTCCACGAGATTGGTCAGCGCCGTCATGGCGGCAACCTGGTCGGCAGCCAAAGGGATTGCGTTTATCCCACTGGGATACAAGTTTGGGTAGGGAGTGCCATTATAAACACAAGGCAGGTTGAAAAAATTGGTCGGCACGAAAACCATATAGACGGTGGTGTGCTGGCTGATGGCGAGCTGGCGGGCGCGGCCCACGTCGTCCAGCAACTGCCGGGCGGCGCTGGTCTGGCTGTTGGACTTGCCGAGGTTCTTGAGCGCCGGCACGGCCAGCGCGGCGAGCAGGCCCATGATGGAAATGACCACCAGCAGCTCGATGAGGGTGAAGGCGAACGGGTTGAAAGCTGAAGGTTGAAAGTTGAAGGTTTTGCGCGTCGCCCGATTTTGGGAAACCGGCAACTTGCAACCCGCAACTTGTAACTTGGCCTTCATCACTGCCAGCTCAGGACATTATCTTTGTTGACGCCAGTGTTGGCGGCGGCGGCGGGATCAATTTTTCCGTCCGGCCCGGCGGACCAGACCATGACTTTGCCGTGGAACTGGAAGTTGTTCGCGACACCGTTGGGATTCACCAAGCCGTTGTATCCGGTGTTGTTGCTTTGCTTGGAAACCGCATCCAACGAATAAAATGCGTCGTTACATTGGTCGTCATAATTCAAGTCCAGGCTGATGACATAGGGATTGCCCCACGGATCGCGATAAACCAGGTCCGCGCCGACGCCGGGCGAAACAGTGTCGCTGACCATCGAGGCATTCAGGAACTTGGTTGACTGCGGATTTTTGACATGGCCGTTGTTGATGGTCGCTCCGCCGCCGGAATAATTAGTGATGTCCATCAGGATGGCGACGACTTCGCTGTTGGTCAGAAAAAGGCCCGTTGTCTGCACCGTGGTGGCGGCCCCGGACGGCAGTAAAAAGGTGCCGCCGTAGGTGAAATCCGGATTCAGGTTGTTCTGGGCGTTTTGGGAGGCCTGGGTTTGCGCCGCCGTGGAAACCGGGAACCGTCCGTAAGCCTGATCGTAGGCTTCAATGGCCTGGACAATGCCGGAGATTTCAGCCCTGGCCTTGACCACCTGGGCGTGTTTTTTGGCGGCGGCCAGCGCCGGCAGGAGCATCCCGGCGAGAATGCCGATGATGGCGATGACGACGAGCAGTTCAATGAGGGTGAAACCGGCGCGGGACCGGCGCGGGGTGGAAAGGATTTTTTTCATGGGTTTAAAGAGGTTTTTGCGACGAACAGAATGCGGCAAGAGGGCCGGCGCGGGCAACGGTTTTGTGGCCGTGCCCTGGCGACGGGTGAGGCCGTGACGAAACTGAACGACGGGACACCACGAGCAATCGTGCCATTCGACATTGAGTGAGCAATGCCAGCAATCCGGGCCGTTGGCGTCGGGGTGAAACATAAATCAGGGCAGCGAACTGTTGAGCTGAATCTGCTTGCTCCAGTTGCAGATGAGGTTGGTCTGGCCGTGATAGACCAGCTGCACCCACAAATCGTAGGAGCCGGGGTTGTTGGTGCCGGGATAAGCGTAGCGGAACGGATTGACATCCGACACGCCGAGCGGCTGGTAGTTGGCATCCGGCCCGCGCACGGAGGTAATGAGAACATTGAAGGAACCAATGATGCCAATGCGGTTCGGTTTCAGGGCGGGCAGAAAATTTCCGGCTTTGGCCGATTCGGGATCCCCGCCGGGCTGGGTGCAATTGATCGCACCACCGACATTGAATGTGGACTTGTAAACATTAGTGGCAATGGACGAGGCGCTATCAAGCGTTTGATAACTTGGCGTTCCGGCGATGACGGTACTGGTCACACCGGACAATTCATAATAAAGCTGGTTGGTCAGAGCGCCAGCGGGATTGCTGGGCGGATAGACACCGTATTTGGCCTTGTAATTTTCCAGGGCGGTCCGGATCTGCTCCAGCTCGGCCCCGGCGGTGTTCACGGCCTGGCGGCGCTTGACGCCGGGCAAAATGCTCAAGGTCAGGCCCGCCAGCACGCCCATGATGGCAATGACCACAAGCAGTTCAATCAAGGTGAAAGCGGCGCGATTTCCGATTTCCGATTTCCGATTTCCGATTCTTTTCATAGATAACGTCAACGTTCTTTTAATTCCTGTTCCATGCGTTCGCTCAACCATTGCTTGATCATGCTCTGGTAGTTCAGAAACCGCATCCGGGCGAGCCGCTTGATGCGCGCCAGCATCCGCGGGTCAATCCGCAGCGTGATGGTCACGGATTCGGACGCCTCGGCATTGCCGGCGGTGGCGGACTCCATCAGGCGCAGATCGGGCCGGTTCTCGGTCCAAAAATCCGCCTCGGCCTCTTCGCTGTCGAAGATCGGCACGTCTTCCCAGTTGGCAAATGCGCGCATGACAAAAATTCAATAGGTCCCAGCCCGCCCGGATACCTGCCGGGCGACAGCCGAGATGACCAAACGTGACCAAACGTGACCAAAGATGACCGAAATTACCGAATGTGACAAAATTTGACCGAACCGGCCAAAACATCCCCCCATTCAGGCCGATTCCCGGTCCCGAATAAATCATTCATTGGGAAAGCATCTGACTCATTTTGCGCTGGTAGAAGAAGCGTTCTTCCGGCTCAAACGGCCGCGCCAAGAGCACCCGGACCACCCGGCCGTTGGTGCGATAGACGCTCAAGATGCCGATGCCGCCCGCCGACATGCCGAGGTTGAAAAACCGGGCCTGCACGGCAAACCGGGGCGAATCCGGCATGAGCCGCACGGCAAACGCGTCCTCAAACGATTCCTCAATTTCCCGCTGATTCAAAGAACCAAGCTCAAAAGGCGTGTTATTCCAATCGAACTCCATAGCGGGTCAGTTGTAAATAATTCGCCCATGCAATGTGAATACAATGTATTTACTCATTCGGGCGACATTTGTCAAGTTTCGGTTCTGAGAATATTCTGATTTAGGTTTTATTTATCTCCGCCGCCGCCCTCGCCGCTCATGTTATTGATCATTTGGATCAGGGGCAGGAACATGGCGATGACGATGCTGCCGACGATGACGGCCAGAAACACGATCATGATGGGCTCCAGCAGCGAGGTCATGGCGGCAACGGCGTTGTCCACTTCCTCGTCGTAGTTGTCGGCGATTTTCAGCAACATTTCCGGCAGCGCGCCGGTTTGTTCGCCGACGTCCACCATGCTGACGACCATCGGCGGAAAGACGCGGGAGGCTTCCAGCGGCGCGGTGATGGTTTCGCCTTCCTTGACGCTTTCGTGAACCTTGGACACGGCCGTGGCGATGATGACGTTGCCGGCGGTTTCCTTGACGATGGTCAGCGCCTGCAAAATCGGCACACCGCTGCTGACGAGCGTGCCGAGCGTGCGGCAAAAACGCGAGATGGCAACCTTGCTGATAACCGCGCCCATGGGCGGCATGATGAGCTTGGTCTTGTCCCAAAGGCGCCGGCCAAACTGGGTCTTGATGAAAAGCAGAAACAGTACCACCAACACGGCGATGAGGCCCATGGTGGCCAGGATGTTATTCTTGATGGCATCGCTGATGTCCATGACAAAGGTGGTGAACCAAGGCAGCTTGAAACCCATGCCGGCAAAGACTTCCTTGAATTTCGGCACCACCATGGTCAGCAGCAAAACCATGATGCCCACGGCCACGATCAAAACCGCGATGGGATAAAACAGGGCGGCCTTGACCTTGCCCTTGATCTTCTGCGCCTTTTCGGAAAATTCCGCGAGGCGTTTCAAGACGACTTCCAGCACGCCGCCCAGCTCGCCGGCCTTGACCATGTTGACGAAGAGGCGGTTGAAAACTTTAGGATGCTGCGCCAGCGCCTCGGAGAAGGTGCTGCCCCCCTCGATGGAGACGGCCAGTTTACCAAGAATCTCCTTCAAGGTTGAGTTGCGCTCCTGTTTTTCCAGCACGCGCAGGCCCCGCAGCAGCGGCAGGCCGGCGTCCACCAGCGTGGCGAGCTGGCGGGTGAAGGTGGTCAGCACCTTGGGCTTCACCCCGCCGCCCAGACCGGGGATCTTGATGTTGAAGTTCATCCCGCCGCCCTTTTTCCCTCCGGCCTTGGGTTTGGCGGCGGCCTTGGTTTTGGATTTTTTGGCGGCCTTGTCTTCCTTGTCCGCCTCGGTGATCTTGGTGGGAAACAATCCCATCTCCTTCACGCGGCCGATGGCCTCGTTCTGGCTGCCCACCTCAATGCTGCCCTTGGTTTCATTGCCGCGGGAATCGAGGGCCACGTAATTATATTTCGGCATGGCGGATCAGGTGTATTTTACGACTTCTTCGATGGTTGTATCACCATCGAATATGCTGCGCAAGCCGTCTTCGCGCAAGGTGACCATGCCCAGCTCGACCGCCTTCTGCCGCACCACCACGGTCGGCGCGCGTTCGTTGATGAGCGTGCGGACGGCGTCGCTGACCACCAGCAGCTCGAAAATGCCTTTGCGCCCTTTGTAGCCGGTGTCGTTGCAGGTCGCGCAGCCGCGGCCGTAATGAAACACCTTGTCGCCCAAGTCATACGGCGAAAGTCCGAGCAGCGACAACTGCTGCTCCGTCGGCTCGAACGGCGTCCGGCAGTTTTTGCAGATCGTGCGGACGAGCCGCTGGCCGAGCACGGCCATCAGCGTCGAGGAAATCAAAAACGGCTCCACCCCCATGTCCACCAGACGCGTGACGGCGCCGGGCGAATCATTCGTATGCAGCGTGCTCAAAACCAAGTGACCGGTGAGTGACGCCTGGATGGAAATCTGCGCGGTTTCCAGATCGCGCATTTCGCCGACCATGATGATGTCGGGGTCCTGGCGCAAAAATGATTTCAGCGCCTTGGCGAAGGTCATGCCCTGCGCCTCATTCACGGCCACCTGCATGATGCCCTCGATGTCGAATTCCACCGGGTCCTCCGCCGTGAGCAGCTTGGAATCAATGGTGTTGACGCGGCGCAGGCAGGAATACAGCGTCGTGGTCTTGCCGCAGCCGGTCGGGCCGGTGACGACGAAAATCCCGTTGGGCCGCTGGATCACCTCGGTGACAAAGTCATAAACATATTTCGGCAGGCCGAGCGATTCGACTTCCAGGTTGACGGAGGAGCGGTCCAGCACGCGCAGCACGATGGATTCGCCGAAGGCCGTGGGCAGGCACGACACGCGCAGGTCGATCTGCTTGCCGGCCACCGTCAGGTTGATGCGGCCGTCCTGCGGCAGGCGCTTTTCGGAAATGTTCAGGTTGGACATGACCTTGATGCGCGAGGTCACCGGCAGCGCGAGGTGCTTCGGCGGCGGGGCCATTTCGTAGAGCGCGCCGTCCACGCGATAGCGGATGCGGAACTCCGACTCGAACGGCTCGAAGTGAATGTCGCTCGCGCGGTCCAGCACCGCCTGCTGCAAAACCAAATTGACGAATTTGACGATGGGCACCTCGTTGGCCAGCGCGGCGGCGACCTGGGCATCATCGCCGGCCTCGACGATTTCGCGGGCGATGTTTTTGTTGGCGTCCAGCTCCTTGAGGATTTCGGAGAAGCTTTCGTTTTCCGCCTGGCCGTAAAGCCGTTCAATGCCCTTGAGAATTTCCCCGGGGTCGGCCACCACGATTTGCACGTCGCACTTGGCGGCGAAATGGATTTCATCCGCCGCCGCCGGATCCAGCGGCTCGGCCAGCGCCACCTGGAGCGTCCCGTTGTTCAGGGCCACTGGCAGGCAGCGATACATCTGCGCCATCTTGGCGGGAATGAGCTTGAGCAACTCCGGCGAGATCTCCCGGTCTTTCAGCGACACCACCTCCGTGCCCAGCGCCGTGGCCTCCACGTGCAGGATGTCATCCATCTTCATGATGCCAAAATCCTGCAGCACCTGGAAGGCGGGGGCGGCGCTGCGCTTGAGTTCGGCAGCCACCTCCTCGTATTGCAGATCGTCAATCAATCCGTTTTCACGGATGAGGCTCAACAACGGATTGGAAATTTCTTCGGCCATGAAACAGGTTTATTTTTTGCCTTTGCCCGTGTTCGCCGCCAGGTCCAGCTCCTGCAGCTTGGCCATGATGGTCGTGGGATCCTGCGACTTGTTGATGACTTCCTCCCGGGCGATCATGCCCGCGAGGTATTTATCAATCAGCCAGGAGTCCAGCGTCACCATGCCGTATTTGGCGCCGGTCTGGATGTCCGAGTTGATGCGGAAAGTTTTGTTGTCGCGGATGAGCGCGGCGATGGACGGGGTGTTGACCATGATTTCAAACGCCGCGACGCGGCCCGGCTTGTCCACGCGCGGAATCAGGATCTGCGAGATCACCGCCTGGAGCACCGTGGAAAGCTGGATGCGCACCATTTCCTGCTGCTGGGTGGGGAACGCGTTCGTCAACCGGTCAATCGTCTTGGCCGCGCCGGTGGTGTGCAGGGTGCCGAACACCAAGTGGCCCGTTTCCGCCGCCGTGATCGCGGCCTCGATGGTTTCCAAGTCGCGCATTTCGCCGACCAGAATCATGTCCGGGTCCTGGCGCAGCGCGCGGCGCAGCGCCTCGGCGAAATTCGGCACGTCCACATGGACTTCCCGCTGCGTGATGAGCGCCTTCTTGTGCTTGTGGTAATACTCGATGGGATCCTCAATCGTGATGAGGTGAACCTCCTCGCGCGTCTCATTGACGATGTTCAGCAGCGACGCCAGCGTGGTGGATTTGCCGGAACCCGTCGGACCGGTCACGAGGATCAAACCGCGCGGCTTGAACAGCAGCTCTTTCACCGATTCCGGCAGGCCGATTTGCTCGAACGTGAGCATCTTGCTGGGAATCTGCCGGAGCACCATGCCGAAGTTCCCCTTTTCCTTGAACACGCTGACGCGGAAGCGGGCCGCCTCGCCAAAAGCAAAGGCAAAGTCCGCGCCGCCGCGCTCGCGCACCTGCTGAATGTGTTCCTCGGACGTGAGACTGCGCATCAACTCCTCGGAATCCTCCGGCTTCAACGCCGGCCCCTCCACCCGGTGCAAAATGCCGTGGACGCGGATGGTCGGCGCCGTGGCGACCCGGATGTGCAAGTCGGAAGCCCCTTCCGACACCACCAACTGCAAAAGATCTGACATCGAGTAGGACATAAAAACAATGCAAAATTAAAAATGCAAAATTAAAAATGGGCGGTGGCCGGGACGCCGGTTTTCTGATTTTGACGTTTTCATTTTTAATGGATCACGCTTCATCGCCGACGGTGGCGCGGACCACTTCCTCCGGCGTGGTGAGGCCGGCCAGGACCTTGCGGATGCCGTCCTCGCGCAATGTCCGCATCCCCATCTCGCGGGCGCGGGCGCGGAGCACGTTCGTCGGCACGCGGTCATAAATCAATTTCCGCGCCTCGTCGTCCACGACAAAAATTTCAAAGATGCCGAAGCGCCCGCGGTTGCCGGAGCCGTTGCAATTCGCGCAGCCCCGGCCTTTCTGCACGTTGGCGTTTTTCAAGTCCTCGCGCTTGATGCCCAGCGAACGCAGTTCCGCGTCCGTGGGATCGTAAGGCATCGCGCACTTTTTGCAAATTTTGCGGACCAGCCGCTGCGCCATCAGGCAGCGCGTGGACGAGGCCACCAGGAACGGCTTCACGCCAATGTCCACGAGGCGCGTCACCGCGCCCGGCGCGTCATTGGTGTGCAGCGTGGAGAACACCAGATGGCCGGTGAGCGACGCGTTGATGGCGATGGACGCCGTCTCGATGTCGCGAATTTCGCCGAGCATCACGATGTTCGGCGCCTGGCGCAGGATCGCGCGCAGCGCCATGGCAAAGGTGAAGCCCACCGCGTCATGCACCTGCACCTGGTTGATGCCGGACAGGACATATTCCACCGGGTCCTCGACCGTGATAATTTTGCGGTCCGGCCGATTAATGTAGTTCAGGCAGGAATACAGCGTGGTGGTCTTGCCGGAACCGGTCGGGCCGGTGACGAGCAGAATGCCGTCCGGCAGCGCGATGATCCGCTCGAAGGTCGCCTGATCGTCGCTCAAAAAACCGAGTTCCGCCAGGCCGAGCTTCAAGCCCTCCTTGTCCAAAATACGCATCACGATGCTTTCGCCGTGATTGGTCGGCAGGCAGGACACGCGCAGGTCAATCAGCTTGCTGCCGATCTTCGTCTGGATGCGCCCGTCCTGCGGCACACGATGTTCCGAGATGACCATGCCGGCCTGGATTTTAAGGCGCGCGATGATCGGGGCCTGGAGGCGCTTGGGCGGCGACTTCATCTCCTGCATCATGCCGTCAATGCGGTAGCGCAGGCGGAATCGTTTTTCCAGCGGTTCCAGGTGGATGTCCGAGGCGCGCAGCTTGAACGCGTCCACGATAATCTGGTTCACCAGCCGGATGAGCGGCGCGTCGGCCTCCACTTCCACGCCGTCGTCGGCCTTGATTTCAACGTTGCTTTCCGTCAGCTCCTGGATGACGTCCTTGAACACGCCGTCGGCCAGCGTCTTTTTTTCCGAGCCGTAATACTTGGCCAAGGCCGCCTCGATGTCCGGCTCCGACGCCACGCGCAATTCAATTTCCGTGTTCAACAAATGCGTCAGCGAATCAATCGTGTTCAGATCGGACGGGTCGGCGATGGCCACGGCCACCTTGCCGTCGTTTTTGAAAACGGGGATGACGCGATATTTGCGGGCGATGTCGCGCGGAACAATGGAGATGACTTCATCCTCAATCTTGATGGCACCGAGATGCACCACCTCCGCGCCAAACTGCGCGGCCTTGGCCTGCGTCACGTCGCCGGGGCGGATGACCTTGTTGGCCACGAGCAGATCCACCACGCCCACGCCGGCGGCGCTGGCCTCCTCGCGGGCCTTGGCCACCACGTCGGCGCTGGTGAAGCCGAGGTCGCACAAAAGGTCCAATAAATAATCGTCTTTTTCTGCCACGGGATTGTTTTGCGCGTTGCCCTACTATTAAATTCGGGGGACGCGCTCGCCGAAAAGGTTTCACTTGCGACCGCAAAAGTCAATGCCGACTAATTGTCCGGCCGCAGAATAATCAACCCGCTTTACGAAACGGCGCGGGGCGGGTCAGAGTTTTCCCTTGGTGCTCGGCAGCCGGCCGACGATGCGCGGGTCGTGCCGGCGCGCGGCGTCCACCGCCCGCGCGAACGCCTTGAACAGCGCCTCAACGATGTGGTGCGGCTCGTCGCCGTAAAGCAGTTCCAAGTGCAGATTGCACCGCGCCTCGTTGGCAAACCCCTGAAAAAATTCGCGCGCGAGGCCGAAGCGGAAGGCGCTCGACATATCCTGTTTTTTTTCCGCGGCGGTGATTTTTTTCTGCGCAAACCGGTCCAGCCCGCGCCAGACGAGGTGCGGCCGGCCGCCGAAATCCACCACGCAGCGGGCGAGGCATTCGTCCATCGGCACATACGCTTCAGCGCCGGGCGGTGCGGCCACCATTTTTTCCCCCGGCGGGCGGGGGGCAAACCACCCGTAGCGGCGGATGCCGCGCTTGTCGCCCAGCGCCAGGGCGACCGCCTGGCCGAGCGCGAGGCCGCAATCCTCAACGGTGTGATGCGCGTCCACGGCCAGATCACCCTCACAGCGCAGCTCCAAATCCACCGTCGCGTGCTTGGCGAACAGCGTGAGCATATGGTCGAAAAAGGGGATCCCCGTCTGGACGGAGGCCCGGCCTTGGCCATCCAGGTTGAGCCGGATGGCGATCCGAGTTTCCAGCGTGTGACGTTTTATTTTTGAGTGCCGTGGCTTCATCGCAGAAATTAAACCAGAGCGGCGGCGGAAAGACCAAGCGGAATCGCGCGGTCAATACAGCGGGCGGACGAGCGGGTTGAATTCCTTGTAGAGCTGCCACCGGAGCCGGTTGATCTGCTGCTGCTGAATGGTGTCGGGCGTGAGGGAAACCGTTTTGGCCATTTCAAACCAGTCAATCGCCTGCGGCAGGTTGCCCGCCTCCTCCTCCAGTTTGCCGAGGTGGGTGGTAAGCTGTTCCATGATCAGCCGGTTGTCTTTTTGCGTGTCCGGATCGAGCTTGAGCCATTTGCGAACCCCCAGCTCCCAGACATTCCGCGCGCGGCTGGTATCGCGATAGCTCTCGTAATAAAGCCGGCCCAGTTCAAACAAAATATCATAGCTGTCCGGACAGTTGCGCAGCCCTTCATGCAGGATGGCGTCGGCTTCGGGAACATTGTTCATCCGTTCGCGCAGCCAGTAGGCGGTGACGGTGTAGGTTTGGACGTTGTCGGGATCCAGGTCGGCGGACAGCTTAAGCCACGGCAGAATTTCGCGGACGTTGTCGCTGCCGCTCAAGTCATCCTCCGGGCCGCCGGCGTCCAGGTGGGTGTGCCGGTCGGGGAAAAAATGCCGGCCGAAGGCGTCCAGCCAGTTGCGCGGCGGGCCGAGGAAACCATGTTCGTCGCCGTGGTTCTGGTCGTTGACCGCGCCGGTATCCGCCGCCATGTGCGCGGTTTGAAAGGCGGCGTTGTCATCGAACATGGTCGGATAATAGCCGCTGTGATAATACTCGTCGGCCTTGACGAAAAAGGCGTTGGCAAACAGCCGCCGGCTGTCACCGAGCACGACATTAAAGATGTCGCCGGTCGAACGGCTGCCCCGCCAGGCCTGAAATTGCGGCACCAGATGCGCGGCCAGCCCGAAACTGAACACCTGCAGCGCGAGGAACAGCAGCAACAATGGGCGCGGCGAACTCATGGGTCAATTCACGGCCTTGCGGCGGAACACCAGGCAGGCGCCGGTGAGAAAAACGGCGATGTAGCCCAGCGCATACAGCAGGGCGAGCGAAAAATAAAGCCAGGAAATCAAGGGCCAGTTATGGATGACCAGATCCCGCACGTCGAACAATTCCAAGTGGGGGATCAGAAAGAAAATGGCATAGGCAACGGAGCGCATGGGCTCGCCCAGCGTAAGCGCCACCTGGTCCAGATGCCGGCCGACAAACAAAATCCCGCCGACCGCCACGAAACAGATGGTGTTATTGGACGAGGGCGCGGCGAACACGAGCGAGCCGAGCAGCGTCATGGCCACGACGACGCCGAGCATGAACCAGTGCAGCGCGGCGGCCTGGAAATAATCCAGCAGCGGCCATTGATGTTCGCGGCTGGCGGCCAGCGCGCCGAAGAAAATGTAAAAGCAGAGCAGCGCCAGGCCGCAGGCGAGCCAGCAGCCGAGGAATTTGCCAAGGATGAGCTGCGGCCGCGTCAGCGGCTTGGCCAGCAGCGGCAGCAGCGTGCGGTTTTCGCGTTCCGCCGGAATCTGCCGCGCGGTGGTGGTGATGGCGATGACCAGCGAGCAAATCCAGACCAGCAGCAGGCAGATTTCCTTGAGGTAGCGGACGATCTTGGCGTCGTTGAAAATGTTGACCGACGCCATGACGAGGCAGATGAGAATGGTGACAATAAACAGGACGTAAAAATCCTTGCGGCGGTAAAGCTCCTTGAGGACGACGCCGGCGACGGCAAAAATATTGTTCATGGCGCGGGTTGAAGTTGAAAGCCGATGATTTCGAGAAAGGCTTTTTCGAGGCTGGCGTGCCGGCCGGTGATGTCCTGGACGCGGCCAATCGCCTTGAGCTCGCCCTGATGAATGATGGCCACGCGGTCGCAGACGGATTCGACCTCGCCTAATTCATGCGACGAAAAGAAAACCGTTTTGCCCTCGCTTTTCAGCCGCTGGATGATTTCACGGACTTTCATGCGGCCCAGGGGATCGAGGCCACTGGTGGGTTCATCGAGCACGAGGAGGTCGGGATTGTTGATGAGCGCCTGCGCCAGGCCGACGCGCTGCTGCATGCCTTTGGAATAGGATTTGATCGGTCGCTTCCGCGCGGATTCCAATTCGACTAGTTTCAGCAACTGGTCAATGCGCCGGTCGGTTTCGGCGCGCGGCAGCCCGAAAATTTTCGCATAAAACCGGAGCAGTTCCTCGGCGGTCAGAAATTTGTAATAGTAGGTCAGCTCCGGCAGGTAGCCGATGCGCTGGCGGGCGATGGGCTGGCGGACATCAATGCCGAACAGATACGCGGCGCCGCTGGTCGGCGGCACAAAGCCGAGCAGCACATTCATCGTGGTGGTCTTGCCGGCGCCGTTGGGGCCGAGAAAGCCGAAGACTTCGCCGGCACCCACTTCCAGGTCAAGGCCGGCGAGCGCCACCTTGGTGGCCTGATGCAGCTCGCGGCTGCGGTATTCCACGCGCAATTTTTCCGTTCGTAGGATGGTGGTCATGTCCGGCACGAGATTTGGTTCACGGCTCGGAATTTCCTAACGGAAATGGGCGGATGAGTCAACCACCACCTTGCGAAAAATGCCGGGCGGGTCAGTCGGGCGCCGGAAAAGGGAATCCGGCTTCAGGGAACTACTGGATATGCGCCGGGGTGACCGTGTTGGCCAGCGAACACAAGGCGGAAGGCGAACTGCCCACCACCGGAATGCTATAGGTGCCACCGGCGGGACAAGGCGGCAGGCTATTGGCCAGATTCAGCTTGATGTAAGGCGTCAAGTCCGTGGGGAAATTGACCGTGGCGCCGAGCGGTTTATTTTTCTCAAAGGCAAACTGCTGCACCGCCGTATCCAGCTGCCGCAGGTTGTTGATGCAGGCGTTGGCCTGGGACGTGGCACGGGACTTCATAAAATTGGGAATCGCAATCGCCGCCAGCAAACCGATGATGGCCACAACGATCATGATCTCCACAAGCGTGAACCCGCCCACGCCGACTTTAATCCGGGTGGTTTTCATTTTTCAATCACGCGGCGTGAACCACCAGCAGGCAGGTTATTAATTATAGATGATGACTGGTTGCGTTCACAAATCGCCTGCTGGAACCGCTTGCCACTAAAATAGCACTTCCGATGCCACATTCAAAGCGAGAATTGGTGGCGGGCACAAAAAAGAACCACCCCGGAGCTTGCGCCCCAGAGTGGTTTGAATCCAAATAAAATGGATTACGGAAGGAAGTGACCCGGCGTAACCGAATTTGCCAGGTTACAGGTCGGGGACACGCCAACCGTGGACTCGGTGTAGGTGCCGCCGGCCGGGCAACCCGGGATGCTGCTCGCCACATTCAACCGGATATAAACCGACAAATCCGTCGGATAGTTGATGGCGGTGTTGTTCACACGATGTTGTTCCAGTGCGAACTGGTTGGCCGCCGCATCAATCTGGCGGAGGTTGTTGATGCAGGCGTTGGCCTGCGAGGTGGCGCGAGCCTTCACGAAGTTCGGAATGGCAATGGCCGCCAGGAGGCCGATAATGGCCACGACGATCATGATTTCCACCAGCGTGAAGCCCGCCTTGCGGAGGTTCTTGGTCTGTTTCATTGTATTTGCTTTCTTTGTTATGCGTGGTGGAACTGCGCGACAGGCGGGTTTAGATAATTACGACTTTGTTCACTTTATTGCCTGCCACAACCACGACAATCTGTTTTAGCACGCCCGGTGCCAAAGTCCAGAATAATTATTCACAAGTTGTTCACAGCTGACAATCACTCTGAAAACAGGGCGCTTCCAATGGTTTTATACTTAAATCGCCCTTAAATCGCCCAAAAATCCCGCCCGAACGCCTTTTGAATATCCATGGATTGATCTTAATTGGGACAGTGTCCTGCCAAATGGGACAAAAGAAAGACGATAATGAACTGGCGCCGGCGGGCGGGCCAACCAAAAATTGGGGTTTATCAAATGCTCGCCAGACAATGTGTATCACGGAGCTGGCGTTTCAACATTTCCTGGCAGCAGGACTGTAATCTCGGTCTCAGCCTCGCGGCGGCGGCGATCCAGCGCCGCCAGCTTATCCAATGTATCCCCAATGCTCACCTGGCGTTTCATCGCCGGACTATGCGGCTTCCCGGGGCCATCCGGCGCGGGCCGGTTCCCGTTCCCGCCCAAAAAATCCGCCAGCGCCAGGCGATAGCCGTCGGCCAAGCCGCCAAACGGCGGCGCCAAGCGAAGTTCCACGAGGCCAAGATCGCGCACCTTGATCCGCAAAACGTAGTCGCGCTGCGCCGGATCCAGATTCTGAAGCGCCGCCGGCAGGGAAATTTCCGCGTGCGTCGGCAGCGCGTTGGAGTCGGCCCGAAATTCCACCGGCACGCTCAACAGACTGGCCAGCCGATCACGGCTGACGTCCGCAGTCCAGCGCGGGCCGGGTGAACGGGCGACAAAATTGACAACGCGCACCGCCCACCATTTTTCCACGTCCAGCGGCCGGCTGAAATCATCAGGGAAAGCGGCGAAGAACGCGGTCTGCCAGTTGAGATGCGCCGGCAGTTCCGCCAGCAGCCGCCGCAGCTTGGCCGGACCATTTTTCAGCTTCAACAGTTCAACAACGAACAGTTGCGCACTGGCCTGATAGAGGCCGCCGTCCGCACCGTTCATCTGCGCGTCCGTCGGCCAGCTCAACTGATCAAACGTAAGCGCCGGCGCTTCCTGCAACACCCGCCGCCCGGTGATGAGCGGATCAAAGCTGTGCGCCGTCTGATCCACCCGCCCGCCCGGCAGGCCGCCCGGCTTTTTCGCCGGGGCGGACAGCACGACGCGTTCGCCGTCGGCGGCGAGCACCTGTTGCGCCAGCCCGTCCACCAGCCAGGCCGGCACCTCCGCCGAATGTTCACTGCCGGCCGCGCGATTGGCGATTTCCAGCAGCAGCACGGCGGACAGCGCGCGAGCATAGCGCGTTTGAGTGAGCACATCCGGCAGCTCCACCCGATAGTCCCACCGGTTGAGAAACGGGCTGGACACAATGTTCACCGGTTCATCCGGCGAGCGCGCCGGATGCTGGACCAGAAAAACTTTTCCCGACCAGGCGGTGTCCGGCGCAAGACCGAGTTCGTGCCACAGGGAAATCTTAAACCGCTCGGCGGCCACCGCCAGCAAGGCCGGTTCCAGCCGAACAAGGTTGGTGTCAGCGGCGGCGGCCGGGCTCCGAAAAAACGGCGCGCCGCCAGCCGTACTCGAAACGACAAACTGGCCGGAAACACTATGAACGGAGGAGGGGTCGGAAAAGGCGAACTGGGCATTAACCACGGCCAGCGAAAAAAACAAGCCGAGCATGACCGCGCAACCGTGGCGCGGCCGGCTCATTTTTTTTCCGACTTGGCGGCCGGTTTCACTTCCGGTTTCACTTCCGCTTTCACCGCTGGCTTAGTGTCGCCGGCAGCTTTGTTCGCGGACTGTTTGTAGTTTTCGCTGCGGTAGTCGGTGATGTAAAAACCGCTGCCCTTGAAAAGCAGGCCCGCGCCGCTGCTGATTTTTTTCTTCACCCGGCCCCGGCCCCAGGTTTTTTTGGCGCAAAGCTCCCGGGGGCAGATGGTCAAAGGCGGGGCGGACATGGACTGGCTGGCCTCAAACTCATGGCCGCACTTTTCACAGGCATATTCGTAGGTCGGCATGGCTTCGACGCGGAAATTTCAGCGGCGGGAAATCAGTGCGCCGCGCCGTTGGTCGCGCCCATCGGCGGGATGACCTTGACGCTGCCGTCGGAACCGACTTCCACGTTCAGGTCGTAATTCGGCGGCAGCTTGCTGGCCGATGAATTGGTCGTCACGTAGGGATGAAAGAGCAGCTCCGCGCCTTTTTTGCTGCCGTAGTCGTTGCGCATCAACTGGAGGCGGCGCGCGACGAACATTTCGTCTTTCACCTTCCGGACTTGGACCCGCAGTTCGTCCAGGTCGTTGAACTTGTGTTCCAGCTCGGCTTTCTGCGCCAGTTGTTTTTGCAGTTCACCCTGCAGGAAAGCGCCGTTTGTTTCGGAGATGGCCAGCTGGTTTTTCGTGTCCTCAATCTGCGCGGACAACTGCTCCAGCGTGTTGCTCAACGAGCTGGCCTGCTGGTCCAGCACCTTGTTCTGCGCCTCGAGATCAGCGAGGCGGGTGTTCAGATTGGTGACCAAGTCCTGGGCGCTGGCCAGCGAGGTTTTGGTGTCCGCCAGCGTTGAAGTGGCGGCGGCCAGGCTGTTCGTCAACTGCGTCAACTGCTCCGCGCTTAAGGCCAGCTGCTGCTGGCTGGAGCTGAGGTCGTTGGACAAGGTCAAATTCACCTGGCCCAGTTCGTCCAGATGCCGGCTCGCAGTCACCACCTGGTTGGAAAAATCCACGATGGAATTGACGTCGGTGGAGTGCTGGTCGTCCGCCGTTTTTTTGGTGGCGAACAGCGCGATGCCCAGCCCCACACAGGCCACGGCGAGGATGACAATGACAACCTTGATTTTCATAACTGCCTAAATGTGGCCGCCCGCATTGTTTTTGGCAAGTCTCGTTACTTGCCGGAATTGGTCGGCGGCACGTCAGCCGCTGCCGCCGCCTGTGCGGCTTGGACTTTTTCATCCAGTGATTTCAAGCCGGGATCCAGAATTTCCACCTGGTCCTCCATGCGCAGCTGCTTGATGTAGTCCGGCGCCAGCTTGGCGATCTTCTGCCGCGCCAGTCCGTCCTTGATGTCCGCCGCCGCCGTGGCGTAATCAATTTTCTTCGCCGGCGTCTTGTCGAGCAGCTTGATGATATGATAGCCAAACTGCGAGGTGACGATATCGCTGATCTGGTTGTTGGTCAGCGCAAAGGCGGCGGATTCAAATTCCGGCACCATCTGGCCGCGCGGAAATTCCGGCAGTTCGCCACCGTTTTCCTTGGAACCGCCGTCTTCCGAATACTGCCGGGCCAGCGTCGCAAAATCCTCGCCGGCCAGAATGCGCTTGCGCAATTCCTGGATCTGCTTGCGCTTGGCGGCAATCGTATTGGTCATCAGCGACGTGTGGGCGGAGGGGTCAATCGTCATCAGCAAAATGTGCCGGACGTGCGCCAGTTCCGGCTGTTCAAAATCCGCCGGATGCTGGTTGTAATAATTCTTCGCGTCGTCATCCGTGATATTGATATTCAACGCCCGCTTGAGCGCGGCCTTGGCGACGGACTCCTGCGCAGCCTTGGCGCGCAGTTCTTCGACGGTCATGCCCACCGCCGTGAGCTGGCGTTGAAACGCCTCCGGCGAAGGAAATTTTTTGAGCAGGTTGGTGTATTGCAGGTCGGCTTCAACCTTGCCGGCGGCCTGATCAGCGGCTGTCGCCGTCTGCAACAATACCTGGATGGTGATCAACTGGTTCAGCACCGAGATGTCAAAGTCCGGCGGCAGCATCTGGCCCTGCGCGGCGGCGTTGGCCTTGGCCCCGGAAAGCACCTCGTCCAGGTCGCTGCGCTTGATGGAAAACCCTTTGCCCTTGACCACCGGCGGATCGCCAAACAAGGCAGTCATCGCAGTCTCGGGATTGGCGTTGGTGCCGGCGGACACGTTTTGCGTGGCGGCGGCGGCGGAAAATCCACCGGCAACCAGCGCGGCGGCAAGGATCAGGTTTAATTTCATTTGGTTCAATTGGACTGCCAAGTTTCGTTTCGGTTCAAAAACAGAGTTACAACTTTACCACTTTCACGTTGCTGATGTCAGTGTCTTTTTTTAACTCGTCCAGCACCGCCGACGGCGGCTCGCTGTCCAGGCTCAACACCGTCAGCGCGCGGCCGCCCGCCGTGTCGCGGCCCAGACTCATGCTGGCGATGTTCACTTTGTGCTTCGCGAGCAGCGTGCCGAGCAAGCCGACGATGCCCGGCTTGTCGGCATTGTTCAATAGCAGCAGCGTGCCCGTGATCGGAATTTCCACCGGCTGGCTGAACACCCGCACGATGCGGGGATTGTTCGGCGAACCGAAAAACGTGCCGCCGGCCGAAACCAGCTTCCGCGCCCCGCTGAACGCCTGCACGTGAACCCATTCGTTGAACGTCACCGGCTCTTCGGATTTTTTCTCTTCGACCGTGATGCCGATGCTCTGGGCCACGCTGCGGACGTTGACGTTGTTAACGTCCTTCAAATTGCTGGTGGACAAAAAGCCGCGCAAAATCGCGCGCGTCACCGGATCGGTGTTCGGCAAATGCCGCGCATTGCCGCCGAACGTGATGTGCAGCTTGTCGGCGGTCGCCGGCGAAAGCTGGGCCACCAATTTGCCCAGCGCTTCGCCGAGCGGCAGATACGGCTTCACCTGCTCGTAGGTTTTGGCGTCGAGATACGGCAGGTTGACGGCGTTCCGGACTTCGCCGGTGAGCAGATAGCCCGCGATGACTTCGGCAACTTCAATGCCGCACTTTTCCTGCGCTTCTTCCGTGCTCGCGCCGAGGTGCGGCGTGAGAATCAAATTCGGCTGCTTCCGATACGGATGATCGGCGGGCAGCGGTTCCACGGCAAAAACGTCCAGCGCCGCGCCGGCCACTTTGTTGGATTCGAGCGCCGCGATCAAATCGGGTTCCGAAATGATTTCGCCGCGCGCGCAGTTCACGATTTTAACGCCGGGCTTCATCTTGGCAAAGGCGGCGGCGTTCAGCATTTCCTTGGTCTCCTTGGTCACCGGCATGTGGACGGTGATGAAATCGGCCTCGCGATAAACCGCGTCCAAATCCGCCGCGAACTCCGCGCCAATGGCTTTCGCGCGGTCTTCCGTGAGATACGGATCGTAAGCCACGACGCGCATGCCGAACGCGAGGGCGCGCTTGGCGACTTCCGTGCCGATGCGGCCCATGCCGAGCACGCCGAGCGTTTTGCCTTGCAGCTCGACGCCTTGAAACAATTTGCGATCCCACTTGCCGGCAATCATCGTCGCCGCCGCCTGCGGCACTTTGCGCGCGAGCGAGAGCAGCATGGTAAACGTCAATTCCGCCGTCGTCACCGTGTTGCCGCCGGGCGTGTTCATGACCACGACGCCGTGCTGCGTGGAGGCTTCGATATCCACGTTGTCCACGCCGACGCCGGCGCGGCCCACGACTTTCAACTGTTTCGCCGCCTCGATGACCTTCTGGGTGACTTTCGTTTCCGAGCGCACGACGAGCGCCGTCGCGTCCGCGACCAGCGGCAGGAGTTCCGCCTCCGGCAGCCGTTTCGGCAGGACGACAACATTAAATTCCGGCCGCTGCTGGAGCAGCGCGATGCCTTTGGGCGAGATGGGGTCGCAAACGATGATTTTCATAATTAATCCAAAATGGGCGTTTAGTTTAGTTTGCCAGGTCGATTTGGTCAAACCGCGAATCCGGTTTTTTCACTTGATAAAATTCAGTGTGCGCCGGTCAAAAATTGTTTATGCTCCCGGCCACGATGAGCAAGCTGTTGTTGATTGATGATGAAGAAGACGTGCGTTACTCGATCCAGCGGATTTTTGATTCGCCGGAGGTCGAACTCGCCACGGCCGCCAGCGGCGAGGAGGGTTTGAAGGTCATTCCCAAATTCAAGCCCGACCTCGTGCTGATGGATGTGCGCATGACCGGCATGACCGGCTTGGAAACATTGCGCCGCATCCGGCAAAGCGACCCCAAGCTGCTGGTGATTTTGATGACCGCCTACGGCACCACGCAAACCGCCATTGAGGCGATGAAGCTCGGCGCCTACGATTATCTGCTCAAGCCGTTCGACATCCCCAAGCTCAAGGAAGTCGTCGGCAACGCGCTCAAAGCCGCGCGCGACATGAAGCAGGTCGTGTCCTATCAGCCGATGCTCGAATCGGAAGACTACGAGCAGGGCATCATCGGCCGCAGCGGGCCGATGCAGGAAGTGTTCAAGCTGATCGGCCAGGTCGCCGTGAGCGATGCCACCGCGCTCGTCACCGGCGAAAGCGGCACCGGCAAAGAGCTGGTGGCCCGCGCGATTTACCATCACAGCAACCGCAGCGAGCAGCCGTTCCTCGCGGTGAACTGCGCGGCGATACCCGAACAGCTTCTGGAAAGCGAACTGTTCGGCCATGAAAAAGGCTCGTTCACCGGCGCGACCGTCCAGCGCATCGGCAAATTCGAGCAGTGCAACCACGGCACGATTTTCCTCGACGAAATCGGCGACATGACGCCGCCCACGCAGACGAAAATCCTGCGCGTCCTCCAAAACGGCACGTGCGAACGCGTCGGCGGCAACTCGCCCATCAAGGTGGATGTGCGGATCATCGCCGCGACCAACAAGCCGCTGGAAGCCGCCGTCGCCGCGAAACAGTTCCGCGAAGATTTATTTTACCGGCTGAACGTCGTGCGCATCCAGATCCCGCCGCTGCGCGACCGGCGCGAGGACATTCCGCTGCTGGTGAATTATTTTTTGAAAAAATTCGCGCGCGAACAGCAGCGCGCCCCTAAGTCCGTGGCCGCCAGCGTCATCCGGACGCTGGAAAAATATCATTGGCCCGGCAACGTCCGCGAACTGGAAAACGCCATCCGCCGCGCGCACGTCATGGCCAAGAGCGACGCGATCCTGCTGGCCGACCTGCCGCCGGAAATTTCCGGCCAGGGCGTTGGCGGCGCGCCGCCGCCCATTTCCGGCGGCGCCGGCGCGGCAATTATTCCAGTGGGCCAAACGCGATCCAAAATTAAAAATCATTCCCGCCGTCGAACGCGAGCTGGTCATCCAGGCGCTGAAAGAGACCAACGACAACCAGGTGCACGCCGCCAAAATGCTGGGCATCACCCGCGCCACGCTCCGAAAACGCATTGAAAAATTCGGCATCCAGCGCGAGTTGAACGTGAAATGAACCGCGAAGCCCGCCTTGACACAAGGCGGTTCACTGCTATCCTCGCACGCTCCGGTTTTTTGCCGGGAACGATTTTGATTTGAATTTATGAAACGCCAGTATCAACCGTCGAAAATCCGCCGCAAACGCCAGCACGGGTTTCTCAACCGCAATTCCAGCAAGAGCGGCAAGGCCACGCTGGCCAACCGCCGCCGCGTGGGCCGCAAACGCCTGACGCCGGTTTGATTTTGTGAATCCCGCGCCGCCGCCCCGCCTGCGCCTCGGCCGTTCGTCGCGGCTGGCGCAAAGCCGCGATTTCATGCGGCTCCGGCAGCAGGGCCAGCGGCTCGCGCTCGGCTGCCTCATCGCCAACTGGAGCCGGCTGCCCGAAGGCTGCCGGCCGAAGCTGGGTGTGGTCACGAGCAAAAAAATCGGCAACGCCCCGGTCCGCAGCCGCGCCCGGCGGCTGCTCCGCGAAAGTTTCCGGCTGCACCAGCATGAGTTCGCGCAGCCGGTGGAACTGGTCCTGGTCGCGCGCCATTCGATTGCCGGCCGCAGCCTGGCCGAGGTGGAAAAGGATTTTCTTGCTGCGCTCCGCCGCGCCCGCCTGCTGAAGAACTAAATCGTGAATTTGCCCCAGCACAGCCTGATTTTTCTGATCCGCGTTTATCGCTGGATGATTTCGCCGGCCCAGGTTTTTTTGTTTGGCGCCGGTTCCGGCTGCCGGTTTACGCCGACGTGTTCGGCCTATGCGCTGGAAGCGCTGCGCGAACAGGGCGCGCTGGCGGGGACGGTTTTGACGGCAAAACGAATTTGCCGCTGCCAACCGTGGGGCGGGTGCGGGCATGACCCGGTGCCCCCGAAGGAATTGGGAATTTAATTTCATGGATAAAACAGGAATCATCGTTGTCTCAATTTGTGCGCTCCTGCTCGGCTGGTGGTTTGTCGAGCAAAACAAGATTGGCCAGCAAGCCGCGCAGCAGCAGGCGTGGTTTGAAAAAACCAACCGCGTGATTGCGGCGCAAAGCCAACTCACGGCGACGAATGCCGGCTTCGTTGCTACCCCGGCGGCGCCGGTGACCACGCCGGCGGCGTTCAACCCCAATTTGCCCGAGCAGGCCGTCGTGCTGGCCAACGCCAAGGCGCGCTACACGTTCACTTCGCGCGGCGGCGGCTTGAAGCTGGTCGAGCTGCTGGATTATCCGCAGACCGTTTCCGCCCGCTGGAAAAACAAGGACGGCTCGGACACGAATGGCGTGGCTTCGCTGAACCTGCTGGCGCCGGTGCCCTCGCTCGCGGTGCTCGGCGACGCCAGCCTGGTCGGCGACGGAAATTTCACGCTGACGAAACTGGCGGACGGCGTCCGCGCAGAGAAAGTTTTTGCCAGCGGCCTGCGGCTGACAAAGGAATTTCACATCAGCTCGAATTACCTGGTCAACGCCAGCGTGCGGCTGGAAAACACCTCGGCCCAGCCGCTGAATTTGCCGGCGCAGGAAATCGTCGTCGGCACCGCCACGCCGATGGACGCGGATGACAACGGCCAGGCCGAAGGCGCGATGTGGTCGGACGGCAACAAGGCCTCGGATCAACTGCTGACGTCGTTCTCCGGCGGCGGCTGCTCGCGCGGTGCGCCCAAGACGGAAATCGTGGCCGGCGCCAACAACGTCGTCTGGGCGGCGGCCCACAACCAGTTTTTCGCGCTGATGGCGATGCCCAAGGACCACGCGCAGCAGATGATCGCGCGCCCGGTGACGCTGCCGCAATTTGCCAATGTGACGGAAACCAACGTGGCGCTGCCGCGCGGCATCCAGACCGCACTGCTTTATCCGGCGGGAACCTTGAGCGCGAATACCGCCATTGAACGGTCGATGGTTTTGTTCGCCGGCCCTAAGGAATATCGCACGCTCGCGGAAGTCGGCGCGCAGTTTCAAAACCGCGCGGACGATGTGATGGGTTTTGGCAGCCTCTACGGATTTTGCGCCAAGCCGCTGCTGCTGGCGATGAACTGGCTGCATGACATCACGCGGCTCGGCTACGGCCTCGTGATTGTTTTGCTCACGATTATTTTGCGCGCGATTTTCTGGCCGCTGACGGCGGCGAGCACGCGTTCGATGAAGCGGATGCAGGCGCTGGCGCCGGAAATCAGCGCGCTCAAGGAAAAATACAAGGATGACGCGCAGAAACAAACGGCGAAAACCTGGGAGCTTTACAAAAAGCACAAGGTCAACCCCATGAGCGGCTGCCTGCCGATGCTCGTGCAGATGCCGGTGTTTTTCGGATTTTTCACGATGATCCGCGGCGCAATTGAACTGCGCGGCGCGCATTTCCTGTGGGCGGCGGATTTGTCCAAGCCGGACACGCTGTTCATGATTCCGGGGCTGTCGTTCATCCCGTTCATCAGCACGCCGGACGGCTTGCCGTTCAACCTGCTGCCGCTGCTGATGGTCGGCACGATGGTCTGGCAGGCGCATTTGCAGCCGCCCTCGCCGGGCATGGATCCGGGCCAGCAAAAGATGATGCGCTATATGCCGCTGATCTTCCTGCTGTTTCTTTACAACTACTCTTCCGGCATGGCGCTTTACATGGTGGTCAGCACGCTGGCCAGCGTGTTGCAGACGAAAGTGACCAAAAATCTCAAAGACCCGGCGGCGCCGGCGGCGCCCGCCGGCCCGGCGACGAATCCGGCATTGACGCCCGCGTCAAAATTGAAAAAATAGCACCCGCAACCAGTGCTGGCTTACCCGCCGGCATTTTTAATTTTGCATCATTAATTTTTAATTCTTATGTCCGCGCAACCAAAGGCGATTCTGGAAAAAATCCTCGGCACGCTTGGCTTCGCCGCCACCGTGGAGGAACAAACCTTCGACGGCGACCTGACGCTGGACGTAAAAACCGAGGAGTCCGGCCGGCTCATCGGCCGCCAGGGCCAGACGCTCGCCGACCTGCAATACCTCGTCAACCGCATTTTGTTCCAGCAGGATCAAAGCGCGCCGAAGGTGATGCTCGACGTGGGCGGCTACCGCTCGCAAGCCCGCGCGGCGCTCGTGAAAAAGGCGAAGGACGCCGCCGACAAAGTCCGGCGCTGGGGCGACATCGTGGAACTGGAACCCATGGGTTCCTACGACCGGCGCATCGTGCACAATACCCTGCGCGACGATCCCGATGTGGAAACCCAAAGCGTGGAAGTGGACGGCACGGAAAAGAAAGCGCTGCTCCTGCGCCCCCGCCAGCGGTGAAATTCCGCCCTCAATTTCGCCAAAGAAAAAGCGCGGACAAAACCTTGTCCGCGCTTTTTGGCGGTTCAGATTCTACGGGTCAACCACTTTGAGCGCATAGGTTTTTGAAAACACGCTGTTGGGCTTGGGCGCGGTGCCGAAATTGTTGTAGAGATAGTCAAATTTGAAACGGTAGTTGACCGTGTCCACGCCCGCCGGCACCGGCACGAGTCCTTCCCATCGATTTTTCACCATCGGCACCGGGCGCAGCGGCAGGAGCTGGCCGTTCACCAGCACGGCCGGCTGGAGGCTGTCCCAGCGGAGCGACTGTTGCGCGGAATCAAAGGCCACTTCGACGGGATACAGGTTGTTGGCATTGCGCGGCTGTTCGCCCGGCGTCAGGCGCGTAATCGTCGTGGTGGCGCAGCCGGCGAGCAGCAAAACAGGCAAAAGCGGCAGAAATTTTTTCAACATAAGCATGTCATCATGGCAGAAAACGCGCCGGCTTGTAAAGTTGGATTTCGGCGCTTGAACGGTGCTTTAATTTCGGCAATCCTCGCCCGATGAATTCCCCGAGCCCGGTTCCGTCGTCGGCAGTGCGGACAAATTTCCGCTGGATCATTTGCGCGCTGCTGTTTTTTTCCACGACGGTGAATTACATGGACCGGCAGGTCATCAGCTACCTGAAGGAATTTTTCTGCACGCCGACGGCAGCGGGCGGCTTCGGCTGGACGAATTCGGATTACGCCAATGTCACGACGGTGTTCACCGGCTTTTATGCCGGGATGACTATTCTCGCCGGCTGGGTCATTGACAAAATCGGCACCAAGCTCGGCCTCGCCTTGTCGCTGATTGGTTGGTCGATTTTCGGAATTCTCAATGCCTTTGTCGGCAACCTGACGTGGATGCACATGATCGTGCGCAGCTTGTTCGGCATCGGCGAGGCGGGCAATTTCCCCGCGTCCATCAAGACCGTGGCCGAATGGTTTCCCAAACGCGAACGTGCCCTGGCCACCGGCATTTTCAACAGCGGCGCGAACGTGGGCGCCATGATCAGCGCGCTGTTCGTGCCATGGTGCCTCATCCATTTCGGCGATCAGCAGGGTTGGAAAATGGCATTCATCCTCACCGGTGCCGTCGGCTTCATCTGGCTCATTTTTTGGTTTTGGTTTTATGCGCCGCCCGGGCAGCACAAATTCATTTCAAGGGCGGAATACGATTACATCCACAGCGACCGCGACGAATCCCCCGCAGTGGAAAAACAGGATGACAAATCCGGGGGGAAAATTTCGGTCTCGCTTGTTTCTTTTTCAGGCCGGATGTCGCAGGCGGAATTCGTCGGCATCACCAGCATGATCATCTTCCTGTGCCTGTTTGTTTATTTTATTTCCACCCTGTTTCCGAGTTTGAGCCGCACCACCGCCATCATTTTGTATGGCGCGGTCGGCATCATCGCCTTGGGCGTGAGCCTTGCGGCGCAAGTGCGGCGCTGGCACGACCTCGGCAAATCCGGCTGGGGCGCGCTGCTCAATCTGCTGCCAGGCGTCGGCACGCTGATTTCAATTCTCATCCTCGCCACCCGGCCTACGGGTGCCGGCGCGAATCAATTCGGCAATTCCGCCAAGCCGGGCCTGCTCGGCTACCGACAGACCTGGGCCTTTTTCTTCGGCAAATTTTTTACCGACGGCATCTGGTGGTTTTACCTGTTCTGGCTGCCGGATTACCTGCACAAACAATTCAACATGACCAAACATGAGATCATGCTGCCGACCTTCATCGTGTATGGCGTGGCCATCGTCGGCAGCGTTTACGGCGGCAGTATTCCCATGACGTTGATCAAACGCGGCATGCCGGTTTATCAAGCCCGCATGACCGCGATGTTCATCATTGCCCTGTTTCCCTTGACCGTCTTGACGACCCAGTATTTTGCAAATGTGAATCAGTTCGGCCATTACGCCTCCATGCTGGCCATCGCCATCATCTGCATCGGCGCTGCCGCGCATCAGGCGTGGTCGGCAAATTTGTTCACGACCGTCTCCGACATGTTCCCCAAAAAATCTGTCGGCTCCGTCACCGGCATCGGCGCAATGGCGGGCGGCCTCGGCGGCGTGATCGTCCTCAAACTTTCCGGCACGCTGGCGGACACCTTCAAAGAGAATCCGCAGCACGCTTATCTCATCATGTTTGCCGTTTGCGCCTTGAGCTATCTCACCGCCTGGGGCTTGATGAAAGCCTTTGTGCCGCGCCACAAGCCGATCACGGATTTGTAGGAAAATTTTGAATTCTTAATTTTTAGTTGGACGGCAAAAATTCTCTCCCAACTGAAAATTCAAAACTGAAAATTAAGAATGGTTTAGATGCTCATCGCATCGAACCCGCCGTCCACCACCATTTCCGCGCCGGTGATGAAGCTGCCTGCGTCCGACGCCAGCAGCAGCGTCGCCCCCACCAGCTCCTGCGCCTCGCCAAAACGTTTCATCGGCGTCTTGCCCATGATCTGCGCCACGCGTTCGGGATTGAGCACTTTGCGGTTTTGCTCCGCGGGAAAAAATCCGGGCACGAGAATATTCACGCGCACGCCGGCCGTCGCCCATTCGCGCGCGAGATTTTTGGAGAGATTATGCACGGCGGCTTTCGACGCCGAGTAGGTGAACACGCGCGACAGCGGCGTCAGCCCCGACGCCGAGCCGAGATTGATGATGCTGCCGGATTTTTGCTCCACCAGATGTTTGCCGAAAACCTGGCAGGCCAGGACCACACCCTTCAAATTCACCGTGATGATGCGGTCAAATTCCTCTTCGGGAATGTCAAAAAACGGCGTCGGCGAATTGATGCCCGCGCCATTCACCAAAATATCCACGCGACCTAATTTTTTCAAAACGTCCGCGAGCAATTGCTGCAGCGCTGTTTTAGAAGTCGCTTCGCATGGAAAGAATTCCGCCTGCCCGCCGCCCTTGGCGATTTTGTCGAGCCGCGCCTGCGCCTTGGCCGCGTCGCGCCCGACGAGCGCCACGGTGGCCCCGGCAATGGCCAGACCTTCGGCCATTTCGCCGCACAGCACGCCCGTGCCGCCGATGACGACCGCCACTTTGCCTTTGAGGGAGAACAGTTCTGCTGGTGTTTTCATAAATTTTGTTTGTTAAATTGAGCCACAGATTTTCACAAATGAAACACAGATTTTAAGATTCTGCTTTCAAGCATCCAATTTTCAGCCCTTGAAAAAGCGGAAGCTCATTTGTGTTTGATCTGTGCCATCTGTGGCTATTACCGCTGCACGCGGGCGCTGCCGCCGCCGAAAGTTTTCTCCACTTCCTTGCGCGTCGCCATGCTGGTGTCGCCGGGCGTGGTCGAGGCCAGCGCGCCGTGCGCCGCGCCGTAATCCACGGCCTTTTGCGGATCGTTGAATTCGAGAAAGCCAAATTGCAGGCCGCTGGCGAAACTGTCGCCGCCGCCGACGCGATCCAATATTTCCAGCTCGGGATATTTGCGGCTCTCGTGGAATTTTCCGGCGTGCCAGAGAATCGCGCTCCAGTCGTTTTTCGTCGCCGTGATCACGCGGCGCAACGTCGTCGCGGCCACCTTGAAATTTGGATACGCCTTCACGGCCGTTTCAATCATTTGCTTGAACGCATCGGTTTCAATCGTGCTCAAGTTGTGATCCGCGCCTTTCACTTCAAAGCCGAGGCTCGCGGTGAAATCTTCTTCATTGCCGATCATCACGTCCACGTATTTGGCGATCTCCCGGTTTACTTCCTGCGCTGCTTTCAAACCGCCGATGGATTTCCAGAGCGACGGACGATAGTTCAAATCGTAGCTGACGATGACGCCGTGCTTTTTCGCTGCCGTCACCGCTTCGAGGGTCAGCGCCGCCGTTGTTTCCGAGAGCGCGGCGAAAATCCCGCCGGTGTGCAGCCAGCGCGCGCCGATTTTGCCGAAGATATTATCCCAATCGAAATCGCCGGGCTTGAGCTGCGCCGCCGCAGAATTGCCGCGATCCGAAACGCCCACCGCCCCGCGAATGCCAAAACCGCGCTCCGTAAAATTCAAGCCATTACGGAGGTTGCGGCCAATGCCGTCGTCCGCGCGCCACTGGATGAAGTCGGTGGCGACGCCGCCTTGCATGATGAAATCCTCGATGAGATGGCCGACCTCGTTGTCCACGAACGCGGTGCAGACGGCGGTTTTGAGGCCGAAACATTTGCGCAGGCCGCGCGCGGTATTATATTCGCCGCCGCCTTCCCAAGCCGTGAACGCGCGCGCGGTGCGGATGCGCCCTTCGCCGGGGTCCAGCCGCAGCATGACTTCGCCCAGGGAAATTTGCGCGAACTGACAATCTGCCGCTGGCCGGAGGTTGAGTGACATGCGTCAAAATTAATTTGAAAACCGGTGGCGGCAAGCCCAAAGGCCGAGCGCGGGGTTGGAGATGTAAAAAATCTTTTCGCCGTCCGGCCGCGTGTTCCAGCCGTCCTTCATTTTTTTTGGATCGTAACGCTGCGTCATCGTTTTCAAATCGGCGTATTTGAAATTCACGCTTTCGATTTCCTGCTGCGTCAGCTGCCCGGGGCAGTAGGTGATGCTGAAACGGCCCTCGCTGGAGCCGTGGATCAAATGCGCCGCCGCGCTCAAATTATTTTGCAATTCGGCGTTCGCTTGCGTCGCCGCGAGCGTGGCGGGCGTGCCGCGATAGCCGTATTTGCGGATGAGCCGGTCAATCTCGTGATCTTCGCCGAATTCTTTCAGCCCGGGCGCAAGGATGATGAGTTCGCCGCCGTCGGCCATCGCCATGCGGGTGCGATAAACCGCCTTGTTGCCGAGCCAGGTGCTCTTGAATTCCGACGGGTCGAGATAGACCACGACTTTTTCCAGCGGCTCGGCCAGCATTTCGAAATTCACTTCGAGCGACAGCGCCGCCGCCCGTTCAAAACCGGAGGCGTCGTCGCTCACAAACAAGCCGCGCACGACGAGCTGGCCGCCCTCATCGCGCCCGATGACGGTGTGGACATAAACCAGTGGCAGATGCCGGGTGAAATGTTCCGACGCGTAATTCAGTATCTTGCGAACCGGCGTGTTCGTCCGGCCCATCATGCGTTCCATGCCGTAGGCCGCGCCCACAAAATGGCTTTTGTTGATGCCTTCCTGACCGCCGGTGCCGACAAAAATGTTTTTATTGTAATTCGCCATGCCGATGACTTCGTGGGGCACGACCTGGCCGAGGGACAAAATTAGATCGTGTCCGCCGGCGGCGATGAGATTGGCGATCTGCGCCGGCCATGGAAAATCCACCGCCCCTTCGGAAACTTCTTTGACGAACGCCGCCGGCACTTCGCCAACGGTCGTGATGCCGGTGCGCCAGTTATGAACGCGAAATAGTTTTTCCGGCACGCCGGGAAACATTTCCGCAATCTGCTCGCTGGTCATCGCGGTGTGCGTGCCGAGCGCGGGCAAAACATCCGTCAGCTGGCCGCCATAGAATTCATGCACGAGCGTGGTCAGCCAGCCGGCCTGCGAATGGAACCGCGTAAAATCCGGCGGCACTGCCAGCACGCGCTTGCGCTCGCCGAGTTTTTTCAGCGCGGCAAAAAGTCCGGCGCGCAAATCGTCTTTGGACAATTTGTCGGTAATGGAGCCGCGCGCGAAATACAGCATAAATTCAGCGTTGGATGCGGGCCGAGCCGCCTTTGGCGAACGCCTTGACCTGTTCGACCGTCGCCATGGTGGTGTCGCCGGGAAACGTGGTGAGCAGCGCGCCGTGCGCCCAGCCGAGATTGACCGCTTCCTGTTCGGCTGCGCCGGACAGCAGGCCGTAAAAGAAACCGGCCGCGTAGCCGTCGCCGCCGCCGACGCGGTCCACGACATCCAGTTCGCACATCGGCGACTGATACGTTTTGCCGTTCACCCACGCGACCGCGCCCCAAGTATGGCGGTTGGTGGAATGCACTTCGCGCAGCGTGGTCGCCACGGCTTTGACGTTTGGAAACTTTTTCACGGCCTTGTCAATCACCGCGTAAAACACCGACGGGTCGAGCTTGGATTTGCTTTCCACGTCCTGGCCTTCGATGCCGAGGCCTTTCTGCAGATCTTCCTCGTTGCCGACCAGCACGTCCACGTGCTGCACGATGCGCGCCAGCACATCCACGGCTTTATCCTGTCCGCCCCAGATGTCCCAGAGCTTCTGGCGATAGTTTAAATCGAAAGACGTGATCGCGCCGGATTTTTTCGCGGCTTTCATCGCCTCAACAATCAGTTCGCCGGTTGTCTCGGAGAGCGCCGCGAATATGCCGCCGCTGTGAAACCAGCGGACGCCGCTGCCAAAAATTTCGTTCCAATTAAAATCGCCGGGTTTGAGCTGGCTGGCGGCTTCGTTGCTGCGGTTGTAAAAAACCACCGGTGCGCGGACACCCTGGCCGCGATCCGAATAAACGGTCGCCATGTTCGGCCCGCGCACGCCGTCGTGCTTGAATTTTTTGTAGAACGGTTTTACGCCCATCGCGCGCACGCGCTCGGCAATCAGATCGCCCACCGGATAATCCACCATGGCGCTGGCGATGCCGGTGTTGAGGCGGAAGCAATCGGCCAGATTCGCGGCAACATTAAATTCGCCGCCGCTGACGTGGATGTCGCAGTGCGACGCCTTGCGAAAGGGAATGATGCCGGGATCGAGGCGGTTCACGAGCGCGCCCAGCGAGAGGAAATCCAAAGCCCCGTCTTTTTTGATGTTCAAGCCGTTATTCATGATATGTGAATGAATGATTGTTTGCGTTTTCCGCCCGCCGAAAATCGTTCCAGCGGAACCGGGAAAAACGTTGCCCGCATTCTACAAAACCGGCGCGCAAAAAGCAAAAGCGGAGGTCGCCAAAATTGCGCCTCCGCTTGTGAAAAACCGGCCGGGGTCAGATGCCCAGCGGCGAACGGGCCATGGTGTTCAGCCGCAACTGCGCCTGTCGGGTCATTTCGGTGAACACCAGCGAAACGTGGTAGCCCGTGTGCTTGTTGCCCGCGCAGCCGACAATGACCCCGTGGCAGGAAATCCGGCTGCCGTCCTGCGGCGATTGCAGCGAGACGGTCATCTCGCTCCATTCATTGAACGGCGTCGGGCTGCGGAACTCCATGCCGTTTTTGTGGATCGCAACGGTTTCGGCGGAAAGTTCCAGCTTCGCATCCCGGGAAGCCACACTCACCGCGGTTTGGAAAGAATTTACACCCGTCAATTTTTTCGCGCTCATAAAAGTAAGTTAAAATAACACGCCCGCCCAATCAGTCAAATTAGCAATTCAGATTTTATTCATTAGCATTACCATTCAATGATGGCCGCGCCCCAGGTCAAACCGGCGCCGAACGCCACGATCAAAATCAGGTCGCCGCGCCCGACTTTCCCCGAACGCACCGCCTCATCCAACGCGATGGCGACGGACGCGGCGGAGGTGTTGCCGTATTTGTGGAGGTTGACGAACAGCTGTTCCGGCGTGGCCCCCAGCCGCTCGCCGACGGCATCAATGATCCGGCGGTTGGCCTGGTGCGGAATCACGCACTTGATCTTGGTGATGTCAATTTCGCAGCGGCGCAATACCTCGTTCGCCGCGCTGCACATTGCCTGCACGGCGTTTTTGAAAGTTTCCTTGCCGTCCATGCGGAGAAAATGCAGGCCGTCGGCAACCGTCTGCGCCGAAGCGGGACACGCGCTGCCGCCGCCCGGCATGGAAAGCAGTCCCGCCTTGGAGCCATCGGCCCCCAGCGCCGTCGTCAGCAAACCATGCGCGTCGGGCCGGTGCTGCAAAACGGCCGCCCCCGCGCCGTCGCCAAACAGCACGCAGGTGTTGCGGTCCGTCCAGTTGGTAATGGCTGAAAGTTTTTCTGCGCCGATGACCAGCACGGTTTCAAAAGTGCGCGTGGCGATGAAATTCTGGCCGACTTCCAGCGCGAAAATAAAGCCGGAACACGCGGCCTCGATGTCGAAGGCCGGCACGCGCCGCGCGCCGAGCTTCTGCTGCACCAGACAGGCGGTGTTCGGAAATGGCATGTCGGGCGTGATGCTGGCGACAATGATGAGGTCGATCTGATCAGCGGTGACGCCGGCCATGGCCATCGCCCGTTCGGCGGCTTTCGCGGCCAGATCGGAGGTGAATTCGTTCGCGGCGGCGATGCGGCGCTCCTTGATGCCGGTGCGCGTGGTGATCCACTCGTCCGAGGTCTCGACCATTTTTTCGAGGTCGGCGTTGGTCAAAATCCGTTCCGGCACATACGAGCCGACGCCGGTGATGGCACAGGTGCGCCCGAGAAAATGATGTTTGGCACGGGGATTTTTCATGGGTTGGCGGCAGCCAGCAGCTTGTTCGCCGCGGCGATATCGCGGGCTATCGTCAAATGAATTTGATTTTGCACCGCGTTGACGGTCACGCGGACGGCGCTGGCCACCGCGCGCTCATTGGCGGAGGCATGGGCCTTGAAGACCAGGCCGTTAAACCCCAGCATCGGCGCGCCGCCATAGACTTCCGGATCCATGCGCCGGCGGATGGTCTGAAACGCGCCCTTGGCCAGGTACGCGCCGAGCTTGCGCTGCGTGCTGTGCATCAATTCGCGCTTGAGCATCGAAAACATCGCCACCGCCAGGCTCTCGATGGTTTTCAAAACGATGTTGCCGACAAAACCGTCGCACACCACCACGTCCACGTGATCCTTGAACAAGTCGTGGCCCTCGACGTTGCCGATGAAATTTAAATCCAGTTTTTGGCAGAGCTTAAAGGCTTCGAGCGTGAGTTCGTTCCCCTTGGAATCCTCGGTGCCGATGCTCAGGATGCCGACGCGCGGCTTTTTGCGCTTCAAAATTTCGCGGGAATAAACATTCCCCATCACGGCAAATTGCGCGAGATGCAGCGGCTTGCATTCCACGTTGGCACCGGAGTCGAGCAGGACAAACTCGCTTTCCTGCCGCGGAATCACAGTGGCGATGCAGCCGCGGTCCACCCCGGGAATGCGGCCGACCTTGAACGTGCCCGCCGCGAAAATGCCGCCGGTGTTGCCGAGGGAAATCAGCGCATCCGCTTTGCCTTCGCTCACGAGCTCGGCGGCCCGGCCGATGGAAGAATCTTTTTTCTTGCGGAGCGCAATCGCCGGCTTGTCCTCCATCTCCACCACTTCGGAAGCGTGGACGATGCGCACCCGGTGGTCGCGAAAACCGCGCGGCGGCAGGGCGGCATGGATTTCGTCCTTGTTGCCGACGAGAAAAATTCCGGAGATTTTCTTGTTTTCCTCCAAGGCGCGCTTCACGCCGGCGATGATGACACCGCAGCCGTGGTCACCGCCCATGACATCCACTGCAATGCGCATAGCCGAGCGGGGAAAATCCGCTGGAAACTTATGCGCCGGCCGTGACGGTCAGGACCTGCCGGCCCTTGTAAAAACCGCACGCCGGACAAACGCGGTGCGGTATATACGGCGCGTCGCATTGCGGGCATTGGTTCAATTGCGGCAGTTTGAGCACGCTGTTGTAAGCGCGGCGCTGACGCTGCCGGCTCGTTGACGGTTTTCTTTTTGGAACGCCCATAAATTCGTTATTTCAGTTTCAGTTTGTCGAGTTTGGCCCACACCGCTGCCGCCGGTTTTTCGCCGGCTTCAGCCTTGCGGACGGTCTTGGTTTTCAATCCCGCGCAATCCGGTCTGCACAACGGATGTTGCGGAAAGTCGAGCAGAATATCTTCCCGCACGAACGGAGTCAAGTCCACACAATCATTCTGGATGGCCACCTTGTCCTCGCCTTCCAGCGGCAGATGCACCGCCCAGCCGGTCAGTTTCAGGCTGGTGGTGAACTTTTTCAGGCAGCGGGCGCATTCGCAGTCCAGCGGCAGCACCAGCGATCCGGTCGCCAGCAGGCTGTCGTGCAGCTGTTCGACGGTCAAATCATAGCGCAGCGGCTGCTCGGCGCGGACCAAGTCGTCGGCCACGCCCAGATCCAGCTCCGCCACGGGCAATTCCCCCTTGAGCTGCAGCGCGTGTTCCTCCAGATGGCGCAGGTTGATCTTGAGCATGATTATCTGCCGGTTTTCAGTTTTTCGGTCAGGGCCGCCTGCACATGGGCCGGCACGAACGGGCTGACATTCCCGCCGAGCCGGGCGATTTCCTTCACGATGCGCGAGCTTAAAAACGTGTAGGTGTCCTTCGGCATCATGAAAATCGTTTCGATGTTTTCATCCAGCTTGCGGTTCATCAGCGCCAGTTGGAACTCAAATTCAAAGTCCGAAACGGCCCGCAGCCCGCGCACTATGGCCTTGGCCTGCCGCGCGGCGACGTATTCCACCAGCAGCCCGTCAAACGTGTCCGTCACCACGTTCGGCAGGTGCGCCACCGCCTTCTTCACCAGCGCCTCCCGCTCGGCCAGCGTGAAGAGCGGATGTTTCTCCTCGTTCTTCGCCACCGCCACGATGACGCTGTCGAACAGCTTCGCCGCCCGCTGCATCACGTCCAGGTGGCCGTTGGTCAGCGGATCAAAACTGCCGGGATAAATCGCGGTGCGCATGATTCGGTTGTTGCTGCTTGATTTTGATTTGTTGCTTGGCGCAGCCGGCCGCGCCAACGGTTCAACTTAAAAGTAAAAACTTAAAATTCAAAACTATTTGTTCGCCGGCCAGGGCACCTCGTAGATGCGGACGGCCTGGCGGAAGCCCTTCACTTTTTCGGGAATCAGCTCCATGCAGGTGGCGGCCAGCGCCGGCGCGTGCCGCAGCAGGTGGTTGTAGGTGGTGTCGCTGATAATGATGCGGCCGCTGCCGGAGACGCCTTCCAGCCGGCTGGCCAGGTTCACTTCGCGGCCAAAGACGGTGTAGTTGAAAATATGGCGGTCCGATCCCATCAGGCCGGCGGTGACCAGGCCGGTGTTGATGCCGGTGCCGAGTTGCAGGGCGACATGCATCGGCCTGGGCGGCAGGCCGTCCGCCACCCGCGCGCGGTTTTCAAGTTCGCGGGCCGGATTCAGCGTCAGCCGCTGCTGGTTCAGCGCCAGAATCGCGCGCTGCGCCTCAATCGCCGCCTCCACGCAGGCCAGCGCGTGCTGTTCGTGCGGCGTCGGGGCGTTCCAAAATGCCATCACGCAGTCGCCGATGTATTTGTCCAGCGTGCCGCCGTGATGCTTGATGACGTCGGCGACGGCGGCCAGATACAGGTTCACCGTTTCCAGCGTTTCGCGCGCCGACTCCTCGAAGTATTTTTCCGCGGTGGCCAGATCCACATTGCTGCTGCGCACAAACTCGGCCACCTGCTCCTGCGACTGGTCGGTGAACGCGGTGAAGCCCCGCACATCGGCGAAGAACACCGTGACTTCGCGCCGCGCGCCGCCGAGCGCCAGTTCGTCAGCGGCCAGCAATTCGTTGACGACGTTGGGCGAAACCACCTTGGAAAAAACCGATCTGACGCGGCGCTTTTCGTCCTCTTCAAACACGACCCGGTGGACGATGAGGCTCATGTGTTCCATCAGCATCGCGCCCATGACCGGATACACCAGCGGCAGCCAGAAACGGAATTTCACAAACAGCGCGAAGGCGATGAAAATATAAATCAGCGCGAGCAAAACGATTCCGGCCGAAGCCGCAAACGCCCGGAGCTGCCAGGTGAGAAACGCCGTCAGTCCGCCGAGAAAAAGGATCAGCGCCAGCTCCGCCGGCAGCGGCGCGCGCCGGATGAACCGGCCGGTGATGATGGAGTTGGCCACGTTCCAATGCTTGCTGACGAGCAGCGTGTCCCTGTCCAGCGGTGTCGCGCCGTGATCGCTCAAGTCATTGCCCTGCGCCGCCGAGCCGACGACCACCAGCTTGCCGCGAAAATCGTCACGCAAATGGTTCGTCTGGCCGAGCAGCCGCAGCTTGTCCTGCATCAGCACATTCTCGATGGGCACACGTTGGAGCCGCAAACCCCAGTCCACCCAGAAATAGCCGTCGGCATCCACCGGTATATCCCGCTCGACACCGTTGGCCCCCCGCAAAATGATTTTTCCATGCGGCCAATCCACCAGCGCATGGGCGAGATCCAGCTTCAATTCCTGCGCGGCGATGACGACGCCCATGTGCCAGACGCGCTCGGTGGTGAACGCCTTCGCGCGCGGTGCCAGGCCGGGCGGCAGCTTGTCGCCGATAAAATCGGCGGTAGTAAAATTGGTTTCCGCGTCCACCGGAATCTCGATCAGGTTGGTGGTGCCGTTTTGCGGCAGCAGGATTTTTCCGGGCCGGAATATCGCACCGTCCAAATCCGCATTGATTTCCGGATCTTCCGCTAATTGCCGGATGAGCGGATGCCACCGGCGCAAATCCCGGAACGCCTTGACCCGGCGGAGAATTCCGTCGGCGTCCTTCTCGGTGGAAATGTCGCCGAGCGCCAGCGCGTTGGTGGCGAACAGGTCGGGCGGCGTCACTTCAGGCGTGCGGGCGAGCAAAACATTGCCGGCATTGCGCATTTGCAGCGCGAAAAAATCATCCGACACGATGAGGTCGCCGGTGGCCAGTTGCACCGCCGGATGGTCGGTGCGTCGCTCGCCAAACAGCACGTCGAAGGCAACCGCTTTGGTGCCTTGGGCGGCAAGCTCCTCGACTACCCGGCCATAAACCTGGCGCGGCCAGTAGAGGCCGAATTTATATCCGAGCACTCCGCTCTTGACGGCGGCGATGCTGGAATCCTCCATCGAAACAAAGGCGAGATTGGTGGCGGCGGGCGCGGGGAAATTCTGGGCGGCGCGAACGCGGAGGTCGTAGGTCATGCGCTCCAGCCGCTCGAGAAAATCCGGGTTGAACAGGCGTAGGCCGCAGACCAGCGCGAGCACGGTGAGCGCCAGTGCGGTTGGCGTGCGTCTGGGGCGTTTGAGTTGCACACCGATGGATTAAACAAAAAACCAGCCCAACTCAAGGTTGGGCTGGCTTAAAAAAACTGGATTGTATCATTGATCCGAAACCGGTGTGGTCGGCGGCGGATTATTGTGATGGGAATCATCATGGTCATCCCCGTTGTTATAAACCGGGTTGGTAGGCCCCGGAACATAGTTGTTTAGAAAAACCGCAAAAACCTCTTGAATTATGTTAATTTGAGATGGGGTCAAATCCTGGACCACGGCATTATTTGCTGTATTCACCACTTTATTGTCCTTGACCGTGATATTCACGGCGCCGGGACCAGCACCAGTGCCGGCACCGTTTCCACCGTTGTTGCCTCCGCCATTGTTACTGCCACCGTTGCTTATGAAGGCAAATAGGGAGCGAAGATCAAGGCATTGGCCGGCATTAATCACAAACGTCTGGGTGCCACCGTTGGGCAAAGTGATGGCCACTACCAGACCGCCATCCACGTGGGTCTGAAACACAGCCGTATAACCATCGGCCGACATCACCAAATCCGTGCCGCGCACGCCGGCTACCCCATGCGGCGTCTTGATGATAAACTGGGTCATGGGCGAAAACTTTTTGACGCGGGCGTAAATGGTGCCCTTTTTCAAGTCTAGCTCCGTGTTGCCGATGGTTTCCACACCGGTGTCTGCGGCGGTCAGTTTGTCAATGCTGATCAGCGTATTGGGGGTCAGGCGAACGACATTTTGCTCGACGGCCGGACGGTTATCCGTGAGTTGGGTGGAGCCCACCGTCAGCACGTTGACGTGGCCGGGACCGTAAGCCTGCGGCCACTTGACGTTGCCGGACAGAACCGCATCCACTGATCCGCCCTCACCGGTGCGGATGCTGGAACCGGCGGGCAGATAAATTCCCGCCACCAAAGGTCGCCAGTTGTTGTCGCCCAAGGAATAACTGGCCAGCCCTTCCACCCGGACGATGGTCGCATAACAGGGCCGGCCTTCCTGGGTCGAAGCTTGCAGGGTTGCCACGAAAATGAGACCGCCCAAGGCGGCCAACAGCAGGGCTTGAAATCGTTTCATAAAACTTGGTTCTTAAGCGTTAAATTGCCTTCATAATATCCCCCTGCTCCGCTGGTTGTCAATGGTCATTTGTCCAGTCTAGGGTAAAGCCAGCGCCGGGATTGCCCGCCCGCCGCCACCTCCTTCAGTTTCGGCTCGCAGACTTCCGTATAATAGTAGTTTGCCATCCGGTTCGGGGTGCCGCCGGAGAGCTTGATGGCCCGCCCAAACCACTGGCGCGCGGCCGAATAATCGCCCGTCTGCACATAATGCCAGCCAATGTTGGCCACCACAAAGTTGCCGTTGGGATCACGCATTTCAGCGGCTCTATAAAAAGGTTCCGCTTCGGCGTGGCGGCCCAGCCAGTCGAGGCACATCCCGGAACGCAGCCGGCTGTATGGATCATGCGGATTCAGCCGGCTGGCCTGCGCGTAAAAATCCAGCGCCGTGCGCGCCAGTTCCACGTAGTTGGTGCCGCCGTCCAGACTTTGCGTGCGGTAACATTCGCCTAGGTCGTAGGCGGTTTGAAAATTTTCCGGCTCGACCGCCAGCGCCTGTTTGAGCGCCTCCGTGTGGCCCGCTGAAAAATCCGGCAGGCGCTCCGCCTGCGCCCGCCAGAACGCCTCCTCGCCGTGCCGCCAGCCTTGGGCGGCCAAACCGGCCACCCCGCCCGCCAGCACCAGCGATCCCGCCAGCTTCAACGGCAGCCGGACGCGGTGCCAGTGTCGCTCGGTGGCGAAGCGCACGCTGCTCGTCACCAGGGCCAGCAGCGTCACGCCCACCAGCGCGTTCGCCGGCGTATGCACGTTGAAATCCGCCGCCGAATGCACCGCCAGCGCAAATAAGCCGCTCACCGCCCCAAGAAAAAACGCAAAGCGGTTGCTTTGGCCGGTGCCAAAGGTGTTTTCCGCCCGCTTGACGTGCGGCCAGGTCTGCCACAGCCCGATGATGAAAATGACCACTCCGCCCGCCACTATCAGGCCGCCGACCGTGCCCCAATCCGCCAGCAAATTGACATAGTCGTTGTGGGCCCAGAGCGGACGGCCTTGGAACGATTCCGGCCGGTATTCGCCGAAGCAACCATCGAAATGCGCCGGCCCCACGCCCCACCAGAAATGATCGCGCCACATGGCCAAGGCCGCCCGCCACATGTCAAAACGATTCGTCCAATCCAGCACCCCCGGGCCATCCGGGTCGCCCGTCACCCGCCGCCCGTAGCTGATGCTGCGGGCAAGGTAACGCCAGACCGAAAAACCGCCGCCCGCCAGCAGCACCAGTAGCAGCCCGCCGGCCCGGCCGCGATAATTCTGATGGCCCATCAGGCAGCCAAGCAGCAGGAGCATCCCCGCCGCCGCCGCCACCCAGCCCGCCCGTGAAAACGTCACCGCCAGCCCCGCCATCATGATCAGGGCCGCATAGGCCAGCAGAATGCGCGTGACCACGCTCACCCGGCCCGCCACCAGAATCGCCAGCGCCAGCGGCAGCAGCATCTCCAGGAAAACCGCCAGCTTGTCCGGTGAATAGAAGGTGCCGGACGCCCGGCCCGGCGTTGGCAGCGGCCGGATCACGTTCCAGACGTGATCTGAGTGGTTGAAAAACTGCGCGACGGCATAGCCGGCAACCACCGTGCCCAAAATCAACAGCGTCCACGCCACCGCCATCGTCTCATCCTGGCCATGCAGGTGATTGACCACCGCCAAAAACACGCCGGCGAACAGCAGCACCTGGATCAGCTCCAGCCGCGCCGCATACTCGATGTCCGCCGTGAAATAGCGCGCCACCGCATACGCCACAAAGGCCGCCACCGCCCACGCCAGCGGCGGCCAGAGCAGTTTCGGCTTGTGGCCGCCCCACCACCGCACCGCCCACAGACCCAGCACGCCGGCCACCAGCGCCTGCACCACCAGGAACGACCACGCCGGCACCGCGCCGAATGCCAGCGGCGCAAATACCAGCGCCGCCAGCATCAGCGTCAAAATGCCGCGCTCGCACCACCAGTCCAGATTCCTGCGGGTGAAAACCATGCCGGAAAAAATGAACCACCCCCGCCGCCAAGTAAAGCGCCGCCTCATCCCGCCACCCATCCACTTCCATTGCCGCCGGCGTCAGCGGCTGTCGCCCACCATCGCCAGCCGGTCAAACAGCTTCTCCGCTGTCGTAAAATGTTTTTGTCCGGCCGCCGATACCAGGCCGAATCCCTTTCCGTAAGCCGGGCCGTTCGCCACGCAGTAATCCGTCGCGCACTCCGCGATTTGCCGGCGGGCGGCGCGCAGCCCCGCCGCCCGGTTGCCGTCCGCCTCAAATTTCCAGCCCGTGATTTTCGCCGCCGGAAACCAGCCGCGCAGCTCCGCGATGATCTTCGGCGTCGGCACCAGCTCCACGCACAGCTTGCCGCCGCGCGTGGAAATTTTCTTGGACGCCGTGAACGGCTTCAGCTTGCCCGCCGCGTCGCGCGTGAATATTTGGCCGAAGGTGAAATCGCTCACCGCCGCCGCGTGAAAAACCGCATCCACCTTTTTGCCGGCCAGGGCTTTCAACGTCGCCCGCAAATCCGCCGTGGAAGAAAACCTCTTCACCGCCGCCGCCTGGCGTTCGCCCGCATAAGTCGCCAGCTCGCCGACGAGCAGCGTGACCCGGTGGCCGCGCGCCGTGAGGAAATTGGCCAGCTCCGTGCCCAGCCGGCCCGTGGAAAAATTTGTAAGCCGGCGCACGTCGTCCAGCGGCTCATACGTCGGCCCGGCGGTGACAATGCAATTCATATTGGGATTTCAGCTTCGGCTGGTTCGCGGCCGACGGCAAGCAAAAGCTTGAACTCCAGCGTGCCTGTCCTATTTTTCCACGAGTGAAATCCGCCCCGCCCAATCTGCTCCCGCTGCTGAAGCAATACTTCGGTTTCACGTCGTTCCGCCCGTTGCAGGAGGAAATCATTCGTGATTCGCTGGCGGGCAAGGATGTCTTCGCGCTGCTGCCTACCGGCGGCGGCAAATCGCTTTGCTTCCAGCTTCCCGCGCTCGCCCGCGATGGTCTCACCGTCGTCGTCTCGCCGCTCATCGCGCTGATGAAAGACCAGGTGGACGCGCTGCAAGCCAGCGGCATTGCCGCGACGTTTTTGAATTCGTCGCTCGCCGCGGACGAGGCGCGGAAGCGTTTGCGCGGATTGCATCAGCGCGAATATCGCCTGCTCTACGCCGCGCCGGAGCGGCTGATGCTGTCCGGCTTTCTCGAAGATTTGTCGCGCTGGAACGTCCGGCTCATCGCCGTGGACGAGGCGCATTGCATCAGTGAATGGGGCCACGATTTCCGCCCCGAATACCGCCAGATTTCCGGCCTGCGGAAATTATTTCCCGAGGTCCCGTTCATGGCGCTCACCGCCACCGCCACCGGCCGCGTGCGCGAGGACATTGTCGCGCACTTGAAATTGCGCGAGCCGAAATGTTACGTCGCCAGCTTCAACCGTCCCAACCTGACCTACCGCGTCATTCCGAAGCACAAGCCTTACGACCAATTGCTAAATTTTCTCCGCGCGCGGCCCAAGGAAAGCGGCATCGTCTATTGCCAGTCGCGCAAATCCGCCGAGCGCGTCGCCGCCAATCTCACCGAGGACGGCGTGAAGGCGCGGCCCTATCACGCCGGCCTCACGCCGAAGGAGCGCAGCGAGCATCAGGAACTTTTTCTGCGCGACGACGTGCGCGTGATCTGCGCGACCATCGCCTTCGGCATGGGCATCAACAAGCCAAACGTCCGCTTCGTCGTCCACTATGACCTGCCGAAAAATATCGAGGGCTATTACCAGGAAACCGGTCGCGCGGGCCGCGACGGGCTGCCGAGCGAATGTGTGCTGCTCTTCAGCGCCGGAGACGTGGTGAAACAGACCGGTTTCATTGATGAAAAACCCGATCCGCAGGAGCAGAAAATCGCCCGCGAACAATTGCAGCAGATGGTGCATTATGCCGAATGCGCCGGCTGCCGGCGGGTGGAACTGCTGCGCTATTTTGGCGAGGAATTCGATGCCCGCATTCCATCCGAAAAATCCGCCATCCGCCATCCGCCATCCGAAATCGATTGCGGTGCGTGCGACAACTGCCTGTCGCCGCGCGCCACCTTTGACGGCACCCTGGCCGCGCAGAAATTTCTCTCCTGCGTCTATCGCATCCGCGAGAAAAACGGTTTTGGCGTCGGCTTGAATCACGTGGTCGAAGTGCTCACCGGCGCCGACACGGAAAAAATCCGCAAGTGGGATCACGCGGCGCTTTCCACCTTCGGCATCGGCCGGGAACACAGCCGGCCCGAATGGGCGGCCATTGGCCGCGAACTGGTGCGGCTCGGTTTTCTGCGGCAGACCACGGATAAATTCAGCGTCCTGGAACTGACGCAAGGCGGCGGTGCGGCGCTAAAGGGGCGTCAAAAAATCACGCTCACCAAACCCGCCATGGCGCCGGAAACCAAAGGCCACCACGTCGGCGAGATTGCCGGCGACGAAGGATTGTTCGACCGGCTGCGCACGCTCCGCAAAACGCTGGCCGATGAGCGGGATGTGCCGGCCTACATTGTCTTTTCCGACGTGGCGCTGCGGCAGATGGCGCGGAATTATCCGCAGACGGAGGCCGACTTCGCGCGCATCAGCGGGGTGGGGGAGAAAAAGCTGCGCGAGTACGGTGAGATTTTTCTCGGCGAGATTGCCGCCTACTTGCAAACCAATGCGCGCCAGATTTTTGCCGATGATTCCTTCACCGCGCCCGCCGCGCCGCCAGCGGCAGGCGGCAGCCTGGGCGATTCCGCGCGCGAGACGCTGCGCCGGTTCCGCGCCGGGCACAAGGTTGAGCAAATCGCCCGCGAACGCGCCGTGACCACCGGCACCATTTACGGCCACCTGGCCGAAGGGATCGAGCGCGGCGAACCGGTGGATTTGCAGAGAATTTTCACCATGCCGGAGCTGACGGAAGTCGCGGGGGCCTTCAATCACAACGGTTTCGGCGCCCTTGGGCCGGTGTTTGAAGCGCTCGACGGCAGAATTGATTACGGCCGGCTGCGGATTTTCCGCGCGGCGGCGAACCTGGGGAAATAAAGCAGCGCCCGCCGGGCCGGAAGTTGGCAGATGGGAGATGGGCGCGAGGCGTTGGGCGCGAGGCGCGAGGTGGAAGTTGAACGTTGAGAGTAAGAAGCTGGAAGTTGGTGGCCGTCTGCCAAGACCGTTTTGATTTCGTGGGGTTGGTGTGTTTCGCGGTTATATTTTTTATCAACGCCTCCCCGCCGGGGCGGATTTTTAACCGCGAAAGACACGAAAAGTTGAATCGTAGAAACTTTCCAGTTTGATTTCGTGTAATTCGTGGTTCTGTTTTTTTCAGCGCCGGCCGGCCGGGGCGGAGGGATTCAGTTTCCCACCCGGCCCGTGTGCCGGGTGTTGGCGCGGAACATGGGCCAGGAACTGTTCGCCGGCGGCCGCGCCACCGGCGGCTGCACCGCCAGCAACATCTGGTTGTCGCAAAAATAGACCCGGCCCTGCCGGTCGATCATCGGCGAGGTGCTGACATTGTCGTCCATATAGGCGTCCCACACCGGCGCGCCGTCCAGGCGGACGGCCGCCAGCCGCTGCCACGGAGCCGAGAAATAAACCGCATCCGCCGCCACCGCCGGGGTCTCGTCCACCCAACTGCCGAGCGGGCTGCTCCAGATTTTTTGGCCGTCCGGAGACAGGATGAACACCGTATGGCCGTCGCCGATGATGATGTCGCCGTTTTCCGCCAGCACGGGCGAACCCGCCGAGCCGCCGCCGGTGCGGAAACGCCAGACTTCCCGGCCGTCCGGCGTGAGCCGGTAAAGATTGCCGTCCGTGGCGGTGAAATAAATGTCGCCATCGGCCCCCAGCGCGGGCGAGGAGGTGATTTCGCCTTCGGTCAAAAACGTCCAGCGCAGCGTGCCGGCGGGGTTCAGCGCGTATAATTTCCGGTCGTGCGAGCCGAAATAAATCGTGCCGTCCGCCGCCACCGCCGGCGAGGAATCAATCAAGCCGCCGGTGGCGAATTGCCATTGGCGCGCGCCGTCCGGTTTCAGCGCGTAAAACTGCTTGTCCCAGGAGCCGAAATAAATGGTGCCGTCCCGCGCGAGGGCCGGCGAGGCATCCACCCAGGCGCCGGTGGCGAACTTCCATTTCAATTTCCCGGCCGGGGTCACGGCGTAAAACGACCGGTCGCGCGAGCCGAAATAAATCGTGCCGTCGTCCGCAATGGCGGGGGACGACTTGATTTCGCGCCCGGCCTGGAACCGCCATTTTTCGCGGCCGTCCGGCGTGACGGCATAGAGTTTGCCGTCGAAGCTTCCGGTGTAGAGCGTGCCATCCGGCGCGAGGGCCGGGGTGGAATGGCTGATATTGTAAGGCAGGTTGGCGGTGAACCGGAACTGCCAGAGATTGGTGGCCACCGGCGTCCCGGCGTGAACCGCCCCGCCCAACAGCAGCAGGCCGGCGGCGGCGAGCCGTTGGCAAAATGAATTCATCCGCGCGAGTAAAGCAGCGTTGCTGCGTTCAGGCAAATTCAAAGACCGAAGTTGGGAGATAGCAGATGGCAGATGGGAGTTGGGAATTAAAAATTAAAAATTGGGCGGTGGGCGTGAGGAGATGGGAGTTGAAAGTTGAATGTTGGGGCGAATGTCCAAAACCAATTTTCGGCCCGGAGCGCAGTTGTCCCAACGCGTAGCACTTCGCCCACAAAAAACCACCGTATTTTTTTAACCTGCTATACAAAAAGGAAATACAAAAACACGAAACCGCTGCGGAAGTTTTGTAATCCAACATTTCGTGTCTTTCGTGTCTTTCGCGGTTAAAAATCTTGCCCGGCGGGGGCTGCTTTATTTCCCCACGTTCCCCGCGTCTTTGCTTCTTTGCGTCTTGGCGTTGAATTCCCCGTGTTGGCCGAGAAAACAGTTGCGTGTTCCGGGCGGGTAAATATGCTCACTGACCCGCATGGACATCAGCCCATTAAAAACCCTGCTGCTCAATGGTGACGCCGCCTTCTGGCCGCAATTGGCGGCGCTGACCCGGTCCGCGCGCGATTTTGAGGAACTGTTCCTGCTCTCGTCGCTCCGCAAAAAAGCGCACGCCCGGAACCTGGCCGCGCCCCCCCCGTCCGCCCCGCCCCTGCGCCTCGCGATCCTCGGCGGTTACAGCCTCTATCCGCTGCACGAACTCATCGAGCATCTATGCGAAACGGACGGCCGGCCGCTCGAGCTCTGGCAGGGCGATTACGACAATTACATTTCCGAAATCATGGACGACGCCAGCGGGCTTTACGCGTTCGCCCCGGAGGTGGTTTTCATTTTGCCCGCCGAACGCCGCTGCACCTATACCGGCCAGCTCACCGACCCGCGCGCGGCGCAACAAGCCGAGGCGCAGCGCACGGTGGATTCCATTTTGGACCTCGCGCGCCAGGTGAATGCGAAAACCCGCGCGGAAATCATCCTCACCAATTTCATGCTGCCCGCGCGGCACGACCTCGGCGCCTTCCGCTCGCGCACGCTCGGCTCGGACTGGAGCTTCCGCAAATGGGTCAACCTGGAACTCGGCCTGAACGCGCCGTCGTATCTGCACATCTGCGACTGGGAATTTCTCGCCAGCCGGCTGGGCGGCCTGGCCGCGCGCGACGAGCGCGCGTGGTTCGAGAGCAAGCAGCCGTGCTCCTCCGCGCTGCTGGTGGAGCTGGCCCGCGAAGCCGCCCAGCTCATCGCCGCGCTCAAGCGCGCGCCGAAAAAAGTCCTCGTGCTCGACCTCGACAACACGCTCTGGGGCGGCGTGGTGGCGGACGACGGCTTGGAAGGCATCGAGCTGGGCGACACCTCGCCGCGCGGCGAGGCGTTCAAGGCATTTCAAAAATACATCGCCTCCCTCAAGCAGCGCGGCGTGCTGCTGGCCGTGTGCAGCAAAAACGATCTGGCCAAGGCGCAGGAGCCGTTTCAGAAACATCCCGAAATGGTGCTGCGCCTGGACGACCTCGTTTCGTTCAAGGCCAACTGGGAGCCGAAATCCGAAAACATCCGCGCCATGGCGCCGGAATTAAATCTCGGCCTCGACAGCTTCGTGTTCGTGGACGACAACCCGGCGGAGATTGACATCGTCCGCCAGTTTGCGCCGGCGGTGACGACCATTCTGCTCGGCCCCGACCCGTCGGACTACGTCGCGCAGCTGGCGGACTGCCGGCTGTTCGAGCCGCGCAGCATCACGAGCGAAGACGCCGAGCGCACCCGCCAATACCGCTCCGACGCGCAGCGCCAGGCGCTGGCCGCGACCGTCACGGACATGGCGTCCTATCTGGAATCGTTGACCATGGCCTCCGTCATCAGCGAATTCGTGCCGGTGGACGTGCCGCGCCTGTCGCAGCTCATCAACAAGAGCAACCAGTTCAACCTCACCACCCGCCGCCGCAGCGAGGCCGAGGTCAGCGCCGTGATGCAGGATCCCAATTTCATCGGCTTCAGCGTGCGGCTCACGGACCGGTTCGGCGACCACGGTCTGATCTCCATCGTCATCGGCGAAAAAGTCGGCGACACGATGAAGATCGACACCTGGCTGATGAGCTGCCGCGTGTTGAAGCGCGGCGTGGAGGAGGAAGTGCTGAACGAGCTGGTGCGGCTCGCCCAATCGAAAAATTGCACGCGCCTCCTGGGCGTCTATCTGCCGACGGCCAAGAACGAGATGGTGCGTGATTTTTACGGGTGGATGGGTTTTACTTTGACCGCCGAATCCGAAACCAAACGCGAATTTGAACTGCGGCTGGACGCGTTCCAGCCCGTGCCGACCAAAATAAAGACCATTCGCCGCGCGTATGAAACCGCAGCCGCGGAGACTTGAAACTTGAACCTGGTAGAAAAGAACGATCGCCCTCACCTGCGTCCTCTCCCCCAGGAGAGGATGCTCCGATGGACGTGCTGGGATGGCTCGAATGAGCGCATGGCCAATCCAGACGCGGGTTCTTTGAGGCCGCGGGAACGGTTTCTCCCTCTCCTTGGAGGAGAGGGCCGGGGTGAGGACGGTGGTAAAACCCAATCTGGTTGTTTGTCCGCCCTCACCTGTGTCCTCTCCCCCGGGAGAGGATTTCACCGGCGGATGATTTCGGTTTGCTGGCGGCGACCGGCCAATCCAGACGCGGGTTTTTCGCAACGTGGAAACTGCCGCCAAAAAAATTTATGAACCAAGCTGAAGTCATCGCCAAGCTGCAGACCATTTTTGACACCGTGTTTCTGGAGCCGGTGGTGCTCACGCCGGCCATCAGCGCCAAGGACGTGCCGGAATGGGATTCGCTCACGCACATCTCGCTCATGGTCTCGGTGGAAAAAGCCTTCGGCGTGCGCTTCCGCGTCGGCGAGGTGGAGAACGCCAAAAACATCGGCGAGTTTGCGGACCTGATCCTCAAGCGCCAATTGGAGCCGTGAGCCAAATCCCCCCGGAGTGTTAACCACCAAGGCACAAAGGCACGAAGTAAAATGACAAGACCTGGAATAATGTCATACACCCACCCTGCGGGTAGGGGACTGCCCGCCCTGCCAGTCTGGCCGACATTGTTTGGCGCCTTGGTGCCTTGGTGGTTGACCTTTGTTTTTCTCGGATGATGCGCCCGGCGTTCACCTCCACCAGATCGGCGGCGGCGTTCGCGCTGCTGCTGCTGCTGGTGCTGCTCTCGCCGGTGCTGGCCGAGAAAAAGTTTCTGCCGCCGCGCGACCAGGCCTACGCCACCCTGGGCTGGGGCATGGGGCCGTATCCCTGGATCCGGCACGAAATTTTTGAGGAGACCAACGACATTGACATTGCGTTTATCGGTTCCTCGCATTTGTTGAACGGCATTGACACCCCGTATGTGCAGGCGGCCTTGAGCCGGCAACTGGGCCGGCCGGCGGTCGTCCGAACCATCGGCTGGGGCGGAGCCGGGTATAACATTCTTTATTTAATCGCGCAGGATTTGCTGGCGCACCGGCCGGTGCGCATGCTGGTGTTTTACGATGAAAACGTCAAAAGCAATCCCAAGGGCGGGGTGAGCGGTTCCGCCATCGCCAGCCTGTTCCGTTGGGGCGACAATGCGGCCTGCCTGCAAGACCTGCCCCTGACCACCCAAGGGATATATTATTTTGCCTCCCTGGTTGGGATGCCGAAAAACATGCTGGGTGCGATCCGCCCCAACATCCCGGACGGACTTTTCCCCGATGCTCCGGATTATTTTGAACCGCGCGACAAAATGTTTATTGGCGCGCCCGGGCGGCTGGGGGCGGTCTCGGCCCAACTGGGTTTCAATTCCAGCCGGTTGTTCGCCGATTATACCGCGTTCATTCCCTACCGGCCGCCGGCCACCCAAGCCGTCGGCGTTTCAATTTATTCGACCGCTCATCCGGCTCCGGATTTTGAATTTACCCACGCCCCACTGCCGCCGTTGGAGGATGCTTTCGCCCGCCAGTTTGCCCAAGTGGCGGAACAGCACGGCTGCCAACTGGTGATGTTGCATCTGCCGACGCTGCTGCCGGCCCTGGATGATCCGCAATCGCCCATCCTCCGGGAGCGAGCCGATTGGCCAGCGGTGTTTTCCACCAACCTCGTTCTCGCCGGCATTCCCGAATCGAAATTATTCGCCGGGCTGACGGACGCGGAGATCAAAAAACTCTACCTGGACATCTTTCATTTCAATCGGAATGGGCAGGAATATTTCACGCCGCTGATCACGCCGGCACTCATTGATATCTATGATGCTTCCGTCATTCATTGAACGATTCATCTATGCGCTGGTGGTGATCCTCGCGCTGGCCGCGCTGTGGCTGGTGTTAAACTCGCCCTCGGAAATGCTAAACGTCCATGCGGTCTATCAGGGCTTTTGACCATGGACACGCCCTATCTTCTGGCCGGCCTGCTGGCCTATGTTGTTCTTGGCCGCGTGGCCATGCGCCGGCTCACCGGCGGCGGCCGTGAGGCGGTGCTGGCCGGCTTGAACCTCGCCGGCGTTTTCGCCTTTTTGTTCTACGGCGGTCGGGAACATTATGTTTTACGCTTCGTCATTTATGTGGCGCTCGTCTTCGGGCTGTATGGGGTGATGTGGCTGTTTGCCGGCCGGCGCGGACACTGGCCGTGGCTCGCATTTTTTGCGCCCATCATGGCTTTGATCGTGGTGCGCTATGTGCCCGGCGAATGGTATATGGCCCTGGGCCACGCGTTCGGAAAAAGCTGGCGCGGCGTGCCGCAGATGGTCGGCATTTCTTATCTGGCCTTCCGGTGCAGCCGGCTGGTCTTGGAAGTCCGCAACGGCGTGGTCCAGAAACCCAATTTCCTCGAATACCTGAACTTCGCCTTTTTCCTGCCCACCATGTCCGTCGGCCCCATTAACACCTACGCCAATTACCGGCGCGGGTTCGCGGAGCGGTATGAGGTTCCGGTGGGTCGCGCGGCGCTGCGCATCCTCGTCGGCGCGGTCAAATACGAGTTCCTAGGCAACCTCTGCAACCAGCTCACCTATGCCGGCCTGCTGCTGGACGACCATCCGCACCACTGGATTGACCTGCCGGTGGCGATGCTCTTTTTCTACCTCTATCTTTACCTGAACTTTTCCGGCTTTTGCGATATGGCCATCGGCGCGGCGGCGCTTATCGGCATTCCCGTGCCGGAGAATTTTGACAATCCGTTCGCCGCGCGGAACGTAAAGGAGTTTTGGAACCGCTGGCACATCACGCTCTCCGTCTGGATGCGCGACGTGGTGTTCTCGCCGCTCTCCAAATACCTCGTCGGCTTTTTCGGCATCCAGCGGGCCAATCACGCCATCGCGCTAACCATCGCCATTGTTTTTCTGCTGGTCGGCATCTGGCACGGGGCGGGCTGGAATTTTGCCGCCTACGGGGCCGTCCATGCCCTCGGCGTGGTGGCCAATCATTACTACACCATTTTCCTGAAAAACAAGCTGGGCCGCGACGGCTTCAAGGCCTACAACCAGAACCGGTGGATACGCGCCGTGGCGGTGGCGGGGACGTTCTGCTACTGCGGGGCGAGTTTGATTTTCTTCGCCAACACCTTCCCGCAGATCAAAGAAATTATTTCCGTCCTGCGATAAACTATTTTTAACCACCGACGAACACTGATAAACACCGATGGAAATCTGATGCCGGAGATCAAAAACGTAATCTTATAATTTTAATCCGTGTCCATCTGCGTTTATCTGTGGTTAATTTCAAACCGATCAACCAACGATGAACACCGATAAAGCTCGATGGGAAACGAACCAGATCACCGAGGCGGTGATTGGCGCGGCCTATCAGGTTGCCAACACTTTGGGCAGCGGGTTCCTCGAAAAGGTTTATGAAAACGCGCTGGCTTTGGAAATCCGCAAAAGTGGATTGCTGGTCGTTCAACAGCATCCGATCCAGGTGAAATACGAAGGGGTGGTGGTGGGTGAATTTGTTGCAGATTTATTGGTGCAGGATGAAGTTTTGGTCGAGTTAAAAGCGGTTAAGGCATTGGATGAAATTCATCTTGCGCAATGTCTGAATTATTTGAAAGCGACCGGTCGACACATCTGTCTGCTGATTAATTTTGGGAACCCGAAGGTGGAAATTAAACGCGTGGTGCTATAATTTTTCATCCGTGTCCATCGGCGTTTATCTGTGGTTAATTTTATGAACTCGCATCTGACCTTTCACCATTTCGGGCTGGCGGTGCGCCGGCCGGACGAGGCGCGGAAATTTGTCGCCGCGCTGGGCTATCAGCCCGGCCCCGCCGTCTTCGACCCCGCGCAGAACGTCCACCTGCAACTCTGCACCCACGCCGGTCAGCCGGCGGTGGAAATCATCTGGCCCGGTGACACCACCGGTCCGGTGGACAAGCTCGCCCAGCGCCACAGCTCCGGCATCATATACCATCTGTGCTACGAGACGGACCATCTGGCGGCGGCGCTCGCCGGATTGGAAGCCGCGGACTTGCGGCCGATTTGTATTTCGCCCGCAACACCTGCACCGCTGTTCGGCGGCCGGCCGGTGTCCTTCTATAATGTCATGGGCGTGGGGTTGGTTGAAATTTTGGAATGAGGCGTAGCCTCCGCCATCGGTGCTGCCCGGAACCCGGACTCACCACCTCACCGGCTCTCGAACATTGGCATCATCAATGCCGGAAATTATCGGCCTTTTGGCTAGGCGGGGCAAATTCTTCCACCGCCGGTTCCCCCGCGTCTTAGACAATCACGGTGTCGGGATTGGGCGGTGGGAGAACCCACCGGGTTTCTGCTTGTCTGCTCCGGAGGCCGCAAGCAAACTCCAGCCCGCAGCAATCAATTGAATCCGCATGATGCCAAACCCAGGTCTATTACGATCCAGCTCCGATCCGGTGTGATTGAAATCAGGCCATGACCGATCCCTTCGCCATCTCCGTGGTCATCCGCACGCGCGATTCCGCGCGGACGTTGGAGCGGGTTCTCCTCGGCCTGGGCCGGGCGGCCGGCGACGAAGTGATCGTGGTGGATTCCGGCTCCCAGGATGCCACGCTGGCAATTGCCCGGAACCATGGCGCGGTCATCGTGCCGGCGCCGGGTCCGTTTAATTACAGCCGGTCGCTGAACCTCGGTTTCGCCGCCGCCAAGAATCCCTGGGTGCTGGCGTTAAGCTCGCACGCCATCCCCATCGTGGACCAGTTTCTGGAACTGCATCGCGCGGCCATCCGGCAATTTCCCGCCGACGTGGCAGTGGGTTACGCGCCCTCGACCATTTCCGACCAGACCGGGGCCGGGGCGGTTGCCGGTGAAGTTCATTTTTACTCGCTGGAAAATTATCTGCCGGTGGAACCATTCTGCGGCAATGGCAATGCCATCTACCGGCGCACCGCCTGGGAAACGCTGCCGTTCGACGAATCCATCCGCACCGCCGAGGACAAGCTGTGGCTGCGGGAACTGTTCCAGCGCGGCGGGCGCATCGCCTATATTCCGGCCGCCCGCACATTGAACTGCAACCAGGCGTCGCTGGCCTATATGTTCCGCAAAGGCTATAGCGATGCCCGCGCCCGCTGCCAGAAAGGTTCCGCCGCCGGCCCGGCCCACCGCCCGATGCGGCTGTATGATTTTGGCGGGGCGATGAAAAAGCTGGCGATGAAAAAGCTGCGCGGCGAAACCAGCGTGGCCAACTGGCTCCGTTATAGCGCGCATATCTGCGGCCAGTTCTTCGGCTCCCGCCGCCGCCAGAACAATTCCCCGGACTGGAAATAACCGCGTGACGACCGTCCCAAATAATCCGCCCCGGGTGCTGCTGGCCGCCGCCGGCGGCTGGCATCTGCCCAACACCGCACGGGCCTTGGCCGGACGGAATGCGCTGGCCGGATTGTGGATTTCCAACGCCAACCGGGCCGGCGTTCCGCCGGCAAAGTTTCGCCGCTGCTGGCCGCTGCATCTGGCCCTGAAACCGTTTTATTGGGGCGCGCCGCAAATCTGGACGGAAAAGGCGTTCTACGCGTTTTTTCCCCTCTGGAAAAACTGGTTCCGGGCGCAGCCCTGGCCCGAATGTGAAGTGGTGCAGGCCATCATGGGCTACGCCACCGAACCGTTCGACCGCGCGGAAAAAACCGGCGCGCTCAAGGTAGTGGACTGCGCCAACAGTCATCCGGCCACCTACCGCGGCCATTGGCAGCGCGAGTGCGATCTGTGGTGTCCCGGCGAGCAGGTGCCCATTCCCGGCTGGATGTTTGACCGGATGAAACGGGAGCTGGAGCGGGCGGATGTCATTCTTTGCCCGTCCCGGTTTGTGCGCGATTCCATGGTGGCCAACGGCCTGCCGGCGGAGAAATGTTTCATCAATCCGTTTGGCGCGGATGTGGGCATCTTCCAGCCGCGGCAAATCATTCCGGCGACACCCCGGTTCATCTGCGTGGGCACGATCTGCCTGCGCAAAGGCCATCAGTATTTGTTCCGCGCCTTCGCCGAGGTGAAAAAGCAATTGCCCGCCGCCGAGTTGATCTGCGTGGGCAATGTGAAGACGGATTTTCGGAAAGAATGGCCGCACTGGCGGGGGACATTCACCCACATACCGCATCTGCCCCATGCGGAACTGGCCAAATTATTGCAGACCTGCACTGCCTTTGTTTTTCCCTCGCAGGAGGAGGGGTTTGCCCGCGCCATTGTGGAAGCCATGGCCGTGGGCCTGCCCATCATCGCCAGCCCGGAAAGCGGGGCCACCACCCTCGTGGACGACGGCGTGGAAGGTTTCATCGTGCGCGGCAACGACCCGCCGGCCATCGCCGCCGCCATGCTCCGCGTGGCACAGGACCCGGAGTTGTGCCGGCGTTTGGGCGAGGCCGCCCACAAAAAGGGAGCGGTCAAAAACACCTGGCAGGATTATGGCGACCGGCTCCTGAACGCTTACCAATTTTGGGGCGGTAAAAAATAGCTGGGAAAATCACAATGTCAGAGTTTTCACCCAATCCACCGCCAATGGCCGGCCGCAATCATTTTTTACTGCGGATTGAATCCTTGCGTGGCTTGGCGGCGTTCAGCGTTGCCGTGCATCATTCGTATCTTTTCATCCAGCCATACGGAAAATGGGATGGGGAAATAAACCGCGGAATGATTCAAGCCGTCTTTTATGGCCGCGGGGCGGTGCTTTGTTTTTTCATACTAAGCGGACTGGTTTTGGGGCAATCCTTAAGGCGTCTAAAGCCATCAAAAATCTCCGACATTCTGATTTTTTATGTGCGGCGGGTTTTAAGGATTGGGCCGGCGTTTGTCGTATCCCTGTTGTTTTGCCTTTTCCTGCTGGCCGCTTTTTCTTTCTGGAAATCCACCAATCCTGCCGCCACCGATTGGTATTCGTCGTTTTACGGATTCAAGCCAAGCTGGGCCGTCTTATTGTCTAATATAAGGATGAGGCAAACCAGCCTCAACGGTGTCACTTGGTCACTTTATCCCGAATTGGTGGGTTCTTTAATGCTTCCATGGCTTCATATCGCCTCAAAATCGCTGTTGGCGCGGGCGTCAATTTTGTTGGTACTGCTTGGACTGCAACTCGCCCCGCTTCCAGCCACCGGCGGATTGGTTGGAACGCTGCCATGCTTATGGCTGTTTTATCTTGGATATCTGATTGCCGACCTGCCGGCGTTTTTTTGGGCTTATCTCAAAAATAATGCCAAAATGACCACACTCCTTTTGGCGATGGCCTGGCTGGTTTGCCTCGCCACCCCTCATTTTGGCCATCATCCGGTCCCTTATGTGCTGGCCATGGGTTTTATCATTGCCGTGGTTTTCGGCGTGCCCCAGGATAAATCTTTCACATTTCTGGATCACCGGGTCACCGCCTTGTTGGGCCGCATTTCCTATAGCTTTTATCTATTCCATTTTCCCATCGTCTATTCGGTTGCCAGTGTCATGTTTAATTTATTTACCCCTGGCTTCCTCACCGGACACTATCTTTTGATGTCAACCGTTTTGATGCTGGTCTCAATTGCCATTGCCACGCCGATTTCCTGGTGTAGCTACCAATGCATCGAAAAGCCTTTCGTTTCACTGGGCAAAAGATTTTCCCATAAAAAACTGCGACATGCTGATTGAACATGACATCGGGCGTTGCAGCTATCCGACGGCCATCGACGCCGCCCTGCTCCGCGTGGCGCAAAATCAGGAACTGTGCCAGCGCCGGGGCGAGGCCGCCCACAAAATGAGCGCGGTCAAAACCATCGGGCTGGATTACGGCGAACGGCTGCTGGCCAAAAATGCCTATTGGTTGGATGCCGAAAAGGTGATTTCATTTCACAGCTAACCCAACCCGCCACCGCGCCTTGAAAAACCACCACCCAGAAACATCCGCCCGCCACTGGCTGGAACGCTGGCATGTGGACCCCAGCGCCAACCGCGAATATGACTTCATTGATGGCCTGCGTGGGTTGGCCATCCTGATGGTGGTGGCCTGCCACTATTTTTATGCCAAGGAACCAACCTCCTTCGCGGGCCGGTTGCTCATGGGTTTTATCGGCACAGGCAGCAAGGGCGTGACCTTGTTCTTTACCCTTTCCGGCTTTCTGATTTCCTGGCCGTTCTGGAAGCGCAAGGTCAATCAGGCTGAATCCGTGCTGCCGCCAGGCTACGGCTGGCGGCGTTTCTGGAAAATTTATCCACCCCTCGCGCTGTCGGTCTTGCTGCTGACGCCGGCCTTCATCCTTTGGCTGGGACGCCCGGGGCTTTTTCTCATCACGGCCAGCCAGTGGCTTACCGGACTGGCCTTTTTAGCCCCCGTCAGCGGGCTTTTCAATCCGGTCATGTGGAGCCTGGTGGTGGAAGTCCATTTTTACCTGGTCCTGCCGCTGCTGTTTCTGCTGACCAAACCCCTGCCAGCCAAAACCTGCCTGTGGCTCATTTCCCTTTTCCTGTTCGCCGTCCCGATGCTGGTGCAATCGCTGACGGGTCTGGGAGTAACCTATTATCCGGAAATCAGCGACTCCATCTTCACCGGCTTGAGTTTTTTCTGCCTTGGCGTCGGCGTGGCGGGTATTGACAACTTGAAGCTGTGGAATAAAAGCTGGAGCCGGTTGGGCGATGCGGGCTGGCTGTTCCTGCTTACCAGTATGATTGGCTTGGCGTGGATGCAAGCGATTCCACCGTCGGCTCATACTGATCTACTGGAAAACATATTCACCTGGACGTTTATCTTGGGAACTGCCTGTCTGCTGGGCTACGCCGCCAATCCGCAAAACCCGCGCGCCCGCTGGCTCTGCGCCCCGTGGCTGCGCTGGTGCGGCATCATCAGCTACGAATGGTATCTGCTGCATCAGCCCATGATATTCTGGTCGCGCGATTTTTTTGGCTCCGCCCACGGCAGTGTTTGGAAATACAGCCTCATTATTGGTGTGCCATTGTCTGTCAGCCTTGGCCTCGCTGCCTTGATTTACCAGTTTTTCTCCCTGCCTATCCTGAAATATGGCCGCGCCAAAAAATCCGCCGGCAAGTGAGGCTGGGATTTTGGAGTTGGGAGATAGAAGTTGGAAGTTGGGGGCGAGATGCGAGGTGGTGGGACCCCAACTTCCAACCTTCATTTTTTAATTTTTAACTTTTAATTTTTAATTCCTGTCTCTCCCAACTTCCAACTCCCATCTGCTATCTGCCAACTCCCAACCACCGGTCTATCTCGTCTAAAACCGGGCCGCCGGTGACGGGATCAAACTTGCGGGCAAAATGTGCGGCCGAACTTTTCAGCCGGGGCAGGTCAGTTTGCGTCAGCACCTTGGGGTTGCTCTGGCGAGTGTTCCAGTCCACATAACGCAGGCAATTCTGGCTCAGCTTCAATTCCGGGTCGTTGGCCAGCACCGTATGCAAATAGGATTCCTCGGGCACCAGCACCTGCCGGTAATGTTCCTTCACTTTTTGGTCCGTGTCCCAGAAATCCAGAATCCGGCGGGCGCAGCGGTGGTTGGCGCTGAACCAGGCCTCCCCGGCGTAACCCTTGAACGCCGGCGTGAACGGCAGCCGGCCCCGGGTGAAAAATGGATGCTCCAGCCAGTAGGTTCGCCGCCGAAATTTCAAATACCGGTTGAGGCTCGGCACGTCCACGCGCCGCGAACAATACCGCCGGTGACACTGCTGGAGCCACGTCTCCCCTTTCCAGCCCGCCCGATGATCCGGATCCGGCGGATAAGCGAGGTCGCCTTCGGAAAACAGCCGGTGTTCGATATAGCCGTCAAACCCACCGGTTCGCAATTCCTCGAGGATCTGGCCGGCCGGCTTGATCGGGTAATCTGCGCCGCTCAAAAAGACAAACCATTCGGGCCGGTAGTCGCCGGCATAAAGCAGGCGCAGGGCCTGGACCGTGGCCGCCACGCAACTGAAATCGCCCCACTTGGTGTTGACGTGGGGCCGCACCAGCCGCACGTTCGGCGGGCAAGGCTCGATGAACTGCGGATGCTTGCCAAAATCATGGTGGCAGGTGATCGGCGGGTGGTTGAACATTCCGTTCAGCGTCCGGATCAGGCGGCCCGCCTGGGCCGGCGGGTTGTAGGGATTGACCAGCAGGACAAAGCCGATGGGAACATTCATGGTCATTGGCAGAAGCGATGTTAGGCGGTCGCGCCGCAATTTCAAAACCTTTCGTAAGGCGCGAGGCGGAGGGCGCGAGGCGCGAGGTGGAAGTTGAAAGTTGAAAGTTGATGGTTGAGAGTTGAACTTTGAACGCTGTAGCACCCGCGTCCCGCGGGTAGTTTTCGGCGTCCCGCCGAAAACCTCGTTGACCATCCTTTTCCCCGCTGAAAATGGAGCGCGGCTGTGTCGCCGACCAGCCGCAGCACCTTCAACTTTAAATTTTAAATTCCCAACTCCCAATTTTTAATTTTTAATTCTTACCTCCTCGCGCCCACCGCCTAACTTTTAATTTTAAATTTTTAACTTCCACCGCCCACCGCCTCGCGCCCATCTTCCATCTTCCAGCTTCCCAAATTGAATGTTAATTTGCGGATGACGGTAATGTTTGCCACATTGGACGCATGGCCACGCCTGTGGAAATTGCCGGTCGCCTCGTCTCGCCCTTGGCGGGCGCGGTCAACCGCGTCCGGCACGGTTTGCCCGGCCGTTATTTTCAGGGCGCCGGCCGCATCGGCGACGACCTGATCTGCACCACCGTTTTCCGCGAGCTGCGCAAGCGCGGCAAGCGGAGCGGAGCCATGATCACCCGTTACCCCGGCCTGTTTGAAAAAAATCCCGACGTCGAAAAAATCATCCACCAGTCCGACGGCCGCCTGAACCGCTGGAGCCGCGCCGGCCTGCCGGTGCTGACGCTCGCCCATTCCGGCTACGACCCCGCGAATGATCGGGACCTGCCGCCGGACGAACACATTCTCATCCGCCTGTGCCGGCTGGCCGGCGTGACCGGGCCGGTGGAATTGCGGCCGTATATTTTCCTGACCCCGGCGGAGCTGGCCGCCGGCCGGCTGGCGGAAAACCAGGTGGCCCTCCAGTCCACCGGCCTCGCCGCGCCGCAGGCCATGCTAAACCGCGAATGGTATCCGCAGCGCTTTCAGGAACTGTGCGCCCAGCTCCGTTCGGATGTCCGCGTCGTGCAGGTGGGCAGCACCACCGACCTCCGGCTGGAGGGCGCGATTGACCTGCGCGGCAAGACCAACTTGCGCCAGACCGCCGCCGTGCTGGCCAATTCGCTCGCCTTCGTCGGCCTGGTCGGCTTTGTCATGCACCTCGCCCGCGCGGTGGACTGCCGGTCCGTCATCATCTATGGCGGCCGCGAAAAGCCGTCCCTCACCGGCTACGTCGCCAACAAGAATCTTTACACCCCGGTCCGCTGCGCGCCGTGCTGGCTGCGCAATCCGTGCGAGTTCAACCGCAAGTGCATGGACATGATCACCGTGGACCAGGTCATCGCCGCCACCGCCGACCAGATCAGCCGCTACGGCACCTTGCTGGAAGTCCAGACCGCGGTGGTTTAAACCGGCATAGCCGGTTTGGCAGAGGGGAGATGGGAGATGGGCGCGAGGCGGTGGGCGCGAGGCGCGAGGAGATGGGAGATGGAAGTTAAAAATTAAAAACTGGAATTTGGGAGTTGGGGGGCGAGCGTGAAACGCAAAAACAATATGGGTTAAACGACCGTCCTCACCCAAACCCTCTCCTCCGAGGCGAGGGCTTTTACGTTTCCCGCGTCTTTGAAAAAACGAGCGCAGGATTGGTCGGAAGGTCATCCGTAAAACCAGAATACGAAACCGCTGCGGAAGTTTTGCCATCCACCCTTTTCGTGTCTTTCGTGTCTTTCGTGTCTTTCGCGGTTAAAAAAATCCGGCCCGGCGGGGGCTACTTTATTCCCCCAGGTTCGCCGCGTCTTGGAATAACCGAGCGTTGGATTGGTCGGAAGGTCATCCGCAAAACCAGAATCATACCAAGGTTAACTCCTCTCCAGGGGGAGAGGACACAGGTGAGGGCGAGCGTTAAAACACAAAAATCAATATTGGTTAAACAACCGTCCTCACCCAAACCCTCTCCTCCGAGGCGAGGGCTTTCACGCTTCCCGCTTCTTTGGAAAGATCGAGCGTCGGATTGGTTGGAAGGTCATCCGTAAAACCAGAATACGAAACCGCGGCGGAAGTTTTATCATCCACCCTTTCGTGTATTTCGTGTCTTTCGCGGTTAAAAAATCCGGCCCGGCGGGGCGGCGTTGATAAAAAATACAACCGCGAAATACACCAACCACACGAAATCAAAACAGCTAACTTTCAACCTTCAACTTTCAACTCTCCCCCAACTCCCACCTCGCGCCCATCGCCCATCGCCTCGCACCAAATTTTTAATTTTAAATTTTTAATTCCCAGCTCCCATCTGCCAACCCGCAGTTTGGGTCATCTTTGGTCACTTTCACCAGCGGCGGGCCAGTGCCCGCTCCGGGGGAGGCTTGACCGCACCAAGTCGGGCGAATATAAATGGCGCGATTTTCAGCCGCCGTGGATTGTCTCCGGGCCGGCTCAACGTTTGGAACCGTCGGCATGTCTTTCATCTCCTGGCCCTACGCGCTGCTGCTGCTCGTCGTGACGTGCGCCTACTGGCAACTGCCGTGGCGCGGTCGCATCTGGCTGCTGCTGGCGGCGAGCTATGTATTTTACGGCTTTTGGGACGGGCGTTTTCTCGCCCTGCTGCTGACCTCCACCATCATTGATTTTTTCTGCGGCCTGGCGATTGCCGGCGAACGCCGGCCGGTCCGACAGGTGGCGGCGGCGGCGGTGGCCCCGTTTCTCTGGCTGGGCGGCTATACCCTGTTCTGGCGGCACGGCGCGGCGGTGGATCACTGGATCCTGACGGCGGAGGCGGTCTTCCCGTTTTTTTTCACGCTGCTTTACCTGGGGCTGGGGCGGCTGCCGGCCGGGCGGCAGCGCAAGGCCTTCCTGCTTTTAAGCATCCTGACGAATCTCGGCATCCTGGGATTTTTCAAGTATTTCAATTTCTTCGCCGGCTCGGCGCTGGCGCTGGCCGGGCGAGCGGGCTGGACGACGGACTGGGTATTGCCGCACGTCATCCTGCCGGTGGGCATTTCGTTTTACACGTTCCAATCCATCAGCTATGCGACGGACATTTTCAAGGGCAAGGCGCAGCCGGCGCGCGACCCGGTGGTGTTCGCGGCCTACCTGGCGTTTTTTCCGCAGCTCGTGGCCGGCCCGATTGAACGGCCCAACGACCTGCTGCCGCAGTTTCACCGGGCCGCGGTCTGGGACACGGCAAGTTTTCATCGCGGGCTGCGCTTGATTCTCATCGGGCTGTTCAAGAAAGTCTTTGTGGCGGACAACTGCGCGCTGGTGGCCAACTACGCCTTTGCCCCGGACGTCAAGCTGGATGCGCCCTGGGCCATCCTGGGCACGTTCGCGTTCGCGCTGCAAATCTACGGCGACTTTTCCGGCTACACGGACATCGCCCGCGGCTCGGCGCGGTTGCTGGGAATCCACCTGAACCACAATTTCAAGTTCCCCTATTTTGCCACCAGCCCGTCCGATTTCTGGCGGCGCTGGCACATCACGCTTTCATCGTGGTTCCGGGATTATGTTTACATTCCGCTGGGCGGCAACCGGGGCACCACGGCGCGGATGTGCTTCAACCTCTGGCTCACCATGCTGCTCGCCGGCCTGTGGCATGGCGCAAACTGGACGTTCGTGATCTGGGGCGCGTATCACGGCACGCTGCTGATCGCCTACCGCCTCACGCCGGGGCTGGAAAAATTCAGCGGCGCGCCGGGCGCGCGGGCCGCGGTTTCCGGCCTGCTGATGTTCGGCTTCACGCTGGCGGGCTGGGCGATTTTCCGCTGCGCCACGCCGGGCGATTTTCTCCGCTGGCTGGGCGCGCTGGCCCAATGGCACGGGACCGAGGCGGTGGTCTGGTGGCGGCCGGCGGTCTGGGTGCTATGCCACGCGCTGCCGCTGCTGGCGCTCCAGCTGGGAACCTGGCGCGCGCGCGACGAGGTGGAAATGGGCGCGTGGCCGTGGGGGCTGCGCGGCGGCGCCTATGCGGCGATGTTCCTGGCCGTGGCCACCTCGTCGGCCGGCAGCGTGGCGTTCATTTACTTCCAATTCTGATGCGCCAGTTCCTCTCCCCCTCATTCCGGCTGTGCCTGCTGCTGCTGCTGGCGGCGGAGATTTTGCTGCGCGGCACGCTGCCGCCCTTGGCGGTGGCGGCGTTTCGCTACGGCTATGACCCGGACGCCGGCTTTCGGGAGACCGCGGACGGACAGGTGCAGCTGGTGCCGGGGCCGACCCGCGATTTTCACGCGCAAACTTTTTCCCGCGCGCGCCCGCCGGGCGAATTCCGGATCTTCGCGCTGGGCAGTTCTGTGGAATACTGGGACGCCGTCGGTTCGCACATTTTGAGCAACACGTATCCGGCGCGCCTGGGCGTGGAATTGCGGGCGCGCGGACGCAACGCGGAAAGCATCAACCTGGGCGTGACCAGTTACGGCCTGCGCCGGGAAGAAGTGCTGCTGCGCAAGATCCTGAACTACCAGCCCAGCCTGATCCTCCTCAAGGTGGATGACACCAACGAAGGCATGGACGAAACCACGGCCGAACGCAACCGGTCGTATTTAAGTCCGTGGCCGCAGGACTGGCTGTGGAAAAGTTATCTGATCCAATGCGGCCTCAAGTTCAAGGAGGACCGGCTCCTGAACCACACCCTGCCGCCGCGCATACTGGTCTGGACCACCGGTCATCCGGTCCAGCCGCCGGCGACGACAACGGCCCCCTTCAACAAGACGTCGCGCCGGGCCATGGACGAGTGCCTGCAACTGGCCCGCGACCGGCAGGTGCCGGTGATGCTCGTCACCCAGGCCTATGTCAGCCAGGATGCCGCCGGCCGTTCGGTGGTGAGTGATCACGGCCTGGACGCGTATGCGGCGACACTTTGCGGCCCCGGGGTGACCATGCTTTCGCTCACCCAACTGCTGGGGAAACTGCCGGTGAAGGAGACTTTCTCCGATCAGGTGCATCTGGCCCGCCCCACCCATGAACTGGTGGCCCGGGCGTTGGCGGAAGCCATTTTGAAAATGGGGCCGGCGAAACCCCAGCCGTGATTCCAACCGGCGGCAAGATGAGACGGCCAAACAGCGATGGCGAATTTGCGGATTGAATCGCGCTGCCAGATTTGCGAACTTCTGGCGTAACCAACCGATTTGTGCCAATCGCCGAAATCAAAGCCAACGCCGATATCGCGCCGTGTCTCTCCGCCGTGATGCCGGTCTATAACGAGGCCGCCACGGTGGCCGAGGTCATCGCCGTGGTGCTGGCGCAGCGGCCCGTAATACAGCTCGTGATCGTGGACGATTGCTCCAATGACGGCACCTGGGACAAGCTCCAGCCGCTGGCCCAAATGGATCCGCGCATCAAGCTGATCCGGCACGCGGTGAACCAGGGCAAGGGCGCGGCGCTGCGCACGGGCATCGCCCACGCCACCGCGGACATCGTGATCATCCAGGACGCGGACCTGGAATATGACCCGGCGGAGTATTGCCAGCTGCTCATTCCCATTTTGTCCGGCAAGGCGGATGTGGTGTTCGGCTCGCGCTTCATCGGGGCGGGCGCCCACCGCGTGCTGTATTACTGGCATTCCGTAGGCAACCGGCTGCTGACCACTTTTTCCAACATGGCCACGGATTTGAACCTGACGGACATGGAAACGTGCTACAAGGTGTTCCGGCGCGAGGTGATCCAGAAAATCAAAATCGAGGAGAACCGGTTCGGCTTTGAGCCGGAGATCACGGCCAAGGTGGCGCGCCTGAAGGTGCGCATCTATGAGGTGGCCATTTCCTATTACGGCCGCACCTACGCCGAGGGGAAAAAAATCGGCTGGCGCGACGGCTTCCGCGCGCTGTGGTGCATCTGCAAATATAACTTCCTGGCCGGCCGCTGAACGCCATGCCCGCCGCCTACGCCTTCTGGATTTGCGGCTGCGCCTTCCTGAATTGCGCCGGCTGGCTGCTGTCCGCGCTGCATCAGCTCAACGCCGCCGGCTATGGGGTGGCGCTATTGATTTTCGGCGCGGCCACGCTCCTTTGGACAAGGTCGCGCGAAGCTGGCGCAGGCGGGAATACTCAGCCCGCGGTTCCGGTGCGAGCGGCGCGCGGGTTTGATTTTAAGAAATATGTCCGCCGGTTCCGCCAGCCGCTCCCGGCGATCTTCCTGCTCGTGGCGGGGCTGGTTTTTCTGGGCGGCCTGATTTATCCGCCCAGCAACTACGACGCCCTGACCTATCGCCTGCCCCGGATGTTGAACTGGCTGGCGGCCGGCCACTGGCACTGGATTGCCAGCCTCAATGAACGGATGAATTATTCCGGCACCGCGTGGGAATGGACGGCCCTGCCGCTGCTGACGCTGACGCATTCGGACCGGGCGCTGTTTTTGATCAACGCGCTGGGCTTCCTGCTGTTGCCGGGACTGCTGTTCGCCATTTTCCGGCGGCTCGGCGTGGCGCGCCGGGTGGCGTGGACGTGGATGTGGATTCTGCCGCTGGGCTATGGCTTGGCCACCCAGGCCGGCAGCATCGGCAACGATCTGACCGGCGCGGTTTTTTGTCTGCTGGCGGTTTATTTCGGCCTGCGGGCGCGGCGGTCGGACCGCGTGGGCGACGTCTGGCTGGCGCTGCTGGCCACGGCCTTGCTGACCGGCGTTAAACTTTCCAACCTGCCGCTGGCGCTGCCATGCCTGGTTGCCGTCGGACCGGCGCTGCCGCGCCTCTGGAAAAACCGGGCCGGCACCCTGGCCGTGGCGGGAGTGGCGGTGCTGGTTTCGGCCCTGCCCATCATGGCCTTGAACCAGCGCCACACGGGCAGCTGGACGGGCGATCCGCTGAACGCGGGCAAGATGCGGGTGAGCAGCCCGGCGGCGGCCCTGCTGGGCAACAGCCTGCTGCTGGCCGAGGGCTCATTGATGCCGCCCGTGCTGCCGGGGGCCCGCCCCATCGGCGGGGCCATCAACCGCCACCTGCCGGCGGCGTGGACGCGGCGGCTGAAGGAAGATTATCCGCGTTTTTTCATGGGCAGCCTCAACGAGCTGCCCGGCGAGGAAGGCGCGGGCCTCGGCCTCGGCGTCACGCTGCTGCTGCTGGCCGGCGGGCTGGCGACAGTGATGAACGTGGGCGGTGGTGTCGGCAAAAACTTTTTGGCCCGGTTTCCACCCGTTGCGCTCGCGGCGTGGATCGCCATCGCGGTCTTTCTGTTGAAGCTGGGATCGGAAGCCGCCGCGCGCCTGCTGCTGCCGTATTATTGCCTCGCGGTGGTTCCGCTGCTGCGGTTGCCGGCGCAACGGGCCTGGCTGCGCTTCCGGGCCTGGCGCATTTTTCTGGCGCTGATGGCGGCGAGCGTGTTGCCGGCGCTGGTCCTGTCCGTGTCCCGGCCGCTGTGGCCCGCCCAGACCGTCGCCAACCGGCTGGCCGCCGCTCGACCCGGCAGCAAAACCTTGGCGCGGCTCGCGACCACTTACACGGCTTACGCCCATCGCAACGACGTGCTGGCATCCGTCCGGGCCGCCCTGCCGGACGACGCGCGGGAAATCGGTTTCATCGCCGGGCCAAACGACACCGACTATTCCCTCTGGCGGCCGTTCGGGCGGCGCCGGGTCATTTATTTGCGGGGCGACGGCGAGCCGTGGCTGCCAACGCCCGAGGTCGAATGGGTGGTGGTCAAGGCCGACCGCTGGCCGGAGATCAGCCCGATGCCGCTGGCGGATTGGGCGGCGGCGCATCACGCCACCATCACGGCCACCATTCCGATTGTCGAACTGGTGTCGTGGGGGGCGGAAAACTGGTGCGTGCTGCACTTCGAACGGCCGCCCCGGTAAGCGTGACCGGCGCGGGGGGATGCGGCCCCAGGCTAAAGCATTAATCAGCGAACTTCAGCGGGCGCAGTTGGCTGGCCCCAGCCAAAAAGTTTTTTGGCCTTGATGACTTCGAAAATCTGCGCGGGGATGAGCTGCGCCAGCTTTTCGTCGCCGGAATGGATTTTGGCCAGAACTTCGCCGGAATAAATTTTCAGGCTGTCGGCGTTGAAGCGGGTGATGTTCTCGATGAATCTATTTTCGACGAGATGCGCGTAGAGATGGCGCAAGTGCGGCGCGACGTCGAGATTTTCCACGGTGAACAGCTGGCCGGTCTTCTTGTCGAGCGAGGGATAGACGTAAAGTTTAGCGCCGTTTTTGAAAAGCTGGCCGAGCGATTCCATCAGGCCGCCGGGCAGGTCGGTGTAGAATTTTTCGTCCATCACATCACGCAGCCGCACGAGGCCGATGGGCAGGCCGATGGGCTTTTGCGTGTGCCGCGACAAATACGTCACGAGCCGGTGGTAGCGGAGAAAATTGGAAATCATCACGGGCTTGCCCAGCGCGCCGAGCGTGTCCACGCGATCCAGAAAATCGCGATGGTCAATCGCATCGCCCACCTGCAACTGGCGCAAGGTCATCTCGAACATGGCGACGGGCGCCTCGCCCTGCAGCGCCGGCTCCTGCAAAAACATTTCCTGCGCGCGGTCCATCATGTCGAGCATCGGATTCGTCAGCGGCCGAAAACTGCCGCGCTCGAGCAAAACCGGTTTTTTGTAAAGCAGCTCGCTGGGGATGATGGCCTCGCCATCGGCGGTGAACATGGCGGCTTCGGTGAGCCATTGCTCGACCAATTGGAGCGCCATGAGCCGGTTGTCCAAACCGGTGAAAGCCGGGCCGGAAAACTTGATCATGTCCACTTCCACGCGCTGGCTGCTGAGGCCGTCCATCAGCGAGCCGATGAGCCGGGCGGGTTCGATGTGCTGGTAGAACGCGCCGTGAATGAGGTTCACGCCGATGACCCCGACGGCTTCCTGCTGGCGCGCGGTGTCCACATCGAGCAGCCGGACGTGAATGATGATGTTGGAAGGATCGCCGTGCGGATGGACCTGATATTTGATGCCGAGCCAGCCGTGGCCGCCCTCGTCGCTGGGCTTGGCAATATGCTTGGTGGTGACGGTGTTCGCAAAGGCGAAAAAAGTGCATTTGTCGCCGCGCGTTTTATCGAGGCGCTGGAGCAGCAGATTAAACTCCAAATCGAGCATGGACTGAAGCCGCTTGCGGCTGACATAGCGCTCCGCCGGGCCGTAAATGGCGTCGCTCACCGCCATGTCGTAGGCAGAAATGGTTTTCGCCACGGTGCCGGACGCCTTGCCGACGTGGAAAAACCAGCGCGCGACTTCCTGCCCGGCACCAATCTCGGCAAAGGTGCCGTAGCGCTTGGCGTCGAGGTTGATCTGGAGGGCTTTCTGGCCGGTATTCAGCTTGTCTTTGGTCATTGTTTCCTCGCCGCGCACAATAACCAATTTTGGAAAAATCCAAAGCCTAAAGTCCAAAGGCCAGATTCGCGGGCCGCGTTGCGTTTCACTTTGGACTTTAGACTTTTGACTTTGGACTTTAATCTATGCTCATGTATCGCACGCAGGATTTACACGTCAAAGAAATCGTTCCGCTGCTCTCGCCGCGCGCCCTGAAGGCGCTGACGCCGGTCAGCGAGGCGATCAATGCCACCGTCGCCGAGGCGCGCGAACGGGTCATCCGCATTTTGCGGCAGGAAGATCCGCGCCTGCTTGTGGTCATCGGGCCGTGCTCGATCCACGATGAAAAAAGCGCATTGGAATACGCGACGCGGCTGAGCCAACTGCAAAAGGAATTTGCCGACGAGATGGAAATCGTGATGCGCGTCTATTTTGAGAAACCGCGCACCACCATCGGCTGGAAGGGGCTGATCAACGATCCGCACATGGACGGCTCGCAGGACATTGAAACGGGCTTGAAGATCGCGCGGCAGCTGCTGCTGAAAATCGTCGGCCTGGGCCTGCCGGCGGCGACGGAATTTCTCGACCCGGTGGTGCCGCAATACATCGCCGACCTCATCACCTGGGCAGCCATCGGCGCGCGCACCACGGAATCGCAGACTCATCGCGAGATGGCGAGCGGCCTCTCCATGCCGGTCGGTTTGAAAAATGCCACCGACGGCAGTTTGCAGGTGGCGATTGACGCGATGGGCGCGACGCGGCACGCGCACAGTTTTCTCGGCATGAACGAGGACGGCGTGACGAGCATCGTCCGCACCAACGGCAACCCGGACGCACACGTTGTGCTGCGCGGCGGCCGCGCGATGACGAATTACGACGCGGCGAGCATCCAGGCGGCGGAGGCAAAATTAGCAGCCGAAAAACTCCCGCCGGTTTTGATGGTGGATTGCAGCCATGCGAACTCGGAAAAGAAATTCGCCAAGCAGGAGGAAGTCTGGCGCAGCGTCGTCGAGCAGCGGGTCGGCGGCACGAAATCGCTGATCGGCCTGATGGTCGAAAGCCATTTGAACGAGGGCAACCAGCCGATCCCGAAAATGCTTGCCGAGCTGCGCTACGGCGTGAGCATCACCGATTCGTGCATCGGCTGGGAAGCGACGGAGCGGATGCTGCGCTGGGGTTATGCGGCGCTGAAGAAATCGCATTGACGATTCTCATGGCTTGCGGCACAAAACCTGCGCCCACGCCGCTCATAAATTAAAACCATGAATATATCAAAAAAATGTCCCAAGACTGGATTGGCAACGGCTTGTTTTTTGTCATTCGCCGCCACGCCGCTGCTGGCCGGTGGTTTTGACCTGCCGGATCAGGATGCTTTTGCCGTGGCCCGCGGCTTGGCGGTGGTCGCCACGGCGGACAATCCCTCGGCCATTTTTTACAACCCGGCCGGGCTGACGCAACTGACTGGCAACCATCTGGAAGCGGGTTTCTACGGCATTTACCTTGACCCGCAATATACGCCGCCCGGTGGCGGCAACACGTTCCACAACCAAGACCCGTTCGGCGGCGTGCCGCAATTATATTATGCCCACGGCAATGAAAAACAGACATTCGCCTACGGGCTAGGTATTTATGCTCCGTCGGGGCTGAATGTCCGCTGGCAGGGCGGTGCCGGACTCCGGACAGCGGGCACGCAAGGCTCGCTCGAACAAATCGCCATCAACCCGGTGGTGTCGTTCAAGTTACTGGACTCGCTGTCCATTGGCGGCGGCCTATCGGCTAATTATGCGAACCTCGATTTGCGGCAGGGGATTGTCTGGCCAAACCAGCCGTATGACCAGTTCCGTTTCCAAGGCGACGGCTGGGGTCTGGCGGGCAACCTGGGCTTGCGCTGGCAGCCCATGGACAAACTGGCTTTCGGGGCGTCGCTGCACACCGGCATGAAGATGGATTTGGAGGGTTACACTTCCACCTACAACGGCGTGGCCATCCCGGCCTTAAGTTATCCGGCGTTTGCAACGAGCAGCAGCGCGAAGGCGGATTTTCAATTTCCGCTGAAGGTCGAGGGCGGCGTGTCCTATCGACCCACCCCAAACTGGAACCTTGAGTTTGACGTGGATTACACGGATTGGAGCAGCATGGGCACGGTCAACATCCAGCAGGCGCACGGCGTTCCGGGATTGATCCCACAAAACGTCCAGGTACCGCTGGAATGGCAATCGAGCTGGTATTACGAGCTCGGGGCGACGCGTTATTTTGACAACGGCTGGCATTTGAGCGCCGGCTACATTTTCAACCAGAACGCCGTGCCGGACGCGCACTACAACACCGTGGTCGCCGACGAAGACCGGCATTTTTTCAGCGTGGGCATCGGCCGGAAAGGCAAGGCGTTTGATTTCGACCTGGCCTACCAGTTTGGTTACGGGCCGGACCGGACCGTGGCCGGCAGCGTGAATCCGGCCGCCGACGGCACCTATGGTTTTATCAGCCATGCCGTGGCGGTATCGGTGGGCTGGCATTTTTGAACATGCTGACGGCGGGCGCACACGCCGGCAATAATTCCTTTGTATTGGCGAAGGAAATGTTTCATGTTTCTTGAAAATGAAACATCAGTCACCTGCCCATGGCAACGGAACCAGTTCGCCGGCCGACAAGCCCAGGCCAGAGTTGACGTCGGTGCAGGTTGGCGCAACGCTCGCTGAAATCAACGGCATCCAAGTCACCTTCCAATCTGCCACCGGAATTATTCAGCGCGGAACAGCGGTGCGCGTGGCCCGGCATGGCTTGGTCTTTGAATTGTTCAGCGCCGACACGGTGCCGCATCTTTCGGAATCCCTTGCTGATTTTCAGGTGATCGGCCAGGAAGGAACTCTTTATGCCGGGCGAGCCGTGGTCAACAACCTTGTAAACGACGGGATCCGCACCACCTATGAGGTCAGTCTTGATGAATGTGCGTGGGTGGATTTTTGCTTTGAGGTTGGCGAGCGCGGACGACAGTCCACCCAGGCCAAGTTCGGCCGTTTCCTGCGAGAATGGCAAAAGGTTTATGCGGTCAATCAGGATTACAAAATCGCCATTGCCGATTTGCAGGCATTCATGACGCAGTTGCGTATATGGCTGCATCGGGCAGAACTTGAGATCAGCCACGCACCTCAAGGCGACCAAGAACGCATCGCCGATGAAACGGCGCTGGAATTTCGGGTGCCAGTCATAGCCGCGCTCAACAACCTCTATGAGCGCTTCGAAGTGGCCGCCCTGAAAATTGCCCCGGATTTGCTACCGGCCCACCGGGCCTATAGCCGGCAGCAACTGCATTCGCTGGTCCTGGGCTCCCCCTTCCTGCATCGCACATATACCAAACCTCTGGGGTATGCGGGTGATTATGAAATGATGAACATGATTGTCCGCAATGGCATGGATGGGCAATCCATCTTTGCCAAACTCATCAATTCGCACCTGCTGGACCAACCCCCGTGTCACGCCGTTCGAAACCGGGTGGGTTATCTGAACGCCAGAATCAAGGAAGAGGCCGGGCGACTGGCGTTGCGCCAGGCCGGCGTTAACATTTTTTGTGTGGCCTGCGGCCCGGCTTGGGAAGCGGTTAATTTTGTGGCAGACCATCCCCTGGCGGATCGGGCCCGGCTTGAACTGCTGGATTTCAACGAGGAAACCCTTCGTCTTACGGAAACAAAAATCACCGGGGTCATTCAGAAGAACCACCGGCAAACCCGCGTGAAAATGGTCAGGAATTCGGTTCAAAATCTGCTTCGCAACAAGGGAAAACGGGCCAACGAATTCGACTTGATTTATTGTTCCGGTCTTTACGATTACTTGAGCGATGCGGTTTGTCTGGCGTTGAACAACCAGTTGTATGAAATGCTGGCTCCCGGCGGCCTGCTGGTAGTTGGTAATTTTGCCACCGGCACTCCGGGGCGAAACCTGATGGAACATCTAATGGATTGGTTTCTCATTTATCGGGACCAACGCGAACTGCTGGCGTTGGCACCCGCGCCGGCCAACTCGGACAACTGCCGGGTGCGTTCTGAGTCGGCCGCCGCCAACCTATTTCTGGAAGTGCGAAAACCGCAATGAACGCACCCGAGTTCCAGCGGGAATTTGAAGAACAAAACCGGCGCGATTTCATCGCTGCCGCGACGCTTGGAACGGCGGTCTGCATCCCCCTCAACCTGCTGTGTTTGTTCATGGATCACTATATGTATCCAGACAAGGCCGCGCTTTTCTTAAAAGCCCGAGTCATCGGCGTGTTGGCGACCGGCTTGGGCTGGCTGTGGTTCAGAACAAAATTTGGCCGAAGCTTTCCGCGATTTGAAGTCATGTGGTTTTTAAGCCCGCAGGTAATGATTTTATGGATGATATACGCCGCCGACGATCAGTTTGGAATTTATTATGCCGGCCTGAACATTGTTCTGCTGGGCATTGGGGTGCTTACCCCCTGGGCTTACGGCCAAAACTTGCTGATGTGCCTTTTTACCCTGGTCGGGTATCTGATCATTTCCTTCTGGGCGGGACATCCGCAGCCGTTCAAATACATCTTGAACAACGTGACATTTTTGTTTTTGACCTCGGCACTGGTGGTCAGCGCGAGCGTGGCCAGCGCCCGCCAGCGACTGCGGGAATTCACCCTGCGTTATCAACTGGATCAAAGCAAGCGCACGTTGGAAACGGCCAACTACCGGCTGGGCGATCAAAACACCGCTTTGGAAAAAGCCAACCACGAAATCAAGGAAGCCGAGATGCAGCTGGTCCAGTCGGAAAAAATGTCGTCACTCGGACGCTTCAGCGCCGGCCTCATGCACGACATTCTCAACCCGCTGAATTATTCCCGCACCGGATTGTATGTTCTCCGCAAGAAAACCCGCAAGCTGCCGCCGGACGTGCTGGCCGAGACTGACGCCATCCTCAACGACATCGAGGACGGCCTTAAGCGCGTGGACAACATCGTTTCCGACCTCCGCACGTTCACGCATCCCGGCGTCCAGGCTTCGGAATTCGTTGACCTGGCCGACATTTTCAACCTGGCCCAGCGGTTTGTTTCCAGTGAATTGAAGGATAAAAACATCGCCTTGAAACTGGAGCTGGAGCCGGGCCAGAAGGTCTGGGCGAGCCGCAACCATTTCATCCTCGTCCTCGTCAACCTGCTGGAAAACGCCATTGACGCGCTAGGTGAAAAGAAATTCGCCGACGGCGACCAACCGGCGATTGAAATTTCCAGCCGCGCCGACGGCGAGCGCAGCCTGATCTTCGTCCGCGACAACGGGCCGGGCATTGACCCCAAAAACCAGGCAAAGATTTTCGACCCGTTTTTCACCACCAAGGAAGTCGGCAAAGGCACCGGCCTGGGCTTGAGCATCTGCTTCGGCATCGTGCGCGGCTATGGCGGCACCATTGATGCCATCAGCGAGCCAGGCCAGTTTTGCGAGTTCACCCTAGACATGCCCGCCACGGCCGAAGCCGCCGCCAAAACCAAACCTGAAAATGCCGAACCATTACGACTATAAAAAATCCACTGTCCTGTATGTGGATGACGAGGAGAAATCGCTGGTCAATTTCACCCGCGCCTTCGGTGACGACTTTCACATCCTCACCGCCAGCAACGCCGCCGACGGCTTCAAGCTGATCGAAACGCACGGCGATGAAATCGGCGTGCTGATGACCGACCAGCGGATGCCGGGCGAAAAGGGTGTCTGGCTGCTGGAGCGCGCCCGGCATTTCCGGCCGCACATGATCCGCATCCTCGTCACGGCCTATGCGGACATGGACGCAGCCATCGCCGCCGTCAACAGCGGCGCCATTTACAAATACGTCACCAAGCCGTGGGATCCGGTGCAGCTCGAGCTGACGCTCAAGCAGGCGCTGGAATTCTTCATGGTGCAGAGCGAGCGCGACCAGTTGCTCCGCGAAAAGATGTCGGTGCTGCGCAACATGATGATCGCCGACCGGATTGTCAGCCTCGGTTTGCTCGCCGCGGGCCTGAGCCATCACATCCGCAATTCGATGGTGGCGGTGAAAACCTTCCTGGAACTGGCGCCCATGAAGATGGCCGAGGAAAAAGGCGACGACAAAAGTCTGCGCGACCCGGATTTCTGGCGCGAATACCACCAGAACGTGCAAGGCCAGATTGAAAAAATCAACGGGCTGCTCGGCGATTTGCGCACCGCCTCAGAAAATAAAACGGGCAATCCATTCGCCGACGAAATCCAGCTCCAGCCGGCGGTCGCCCACTGCCTGGACCAGTTGCGCGAACCGCTCGCCGCCCGCCGGATCGAGGTGACCAACCAGATTCCCGGTTCACTGCCGCCCTTGCGCGTCGACAAGCCCAAGTTTGACCGGCTATTTGATTTGTTGCTAAAAGACGAACTGGCCATGCTGCCTGCCGGCAGCCGCCTTGCGCTCTCCGCGGAGCTGCAAGGCCAGGAAATCGCAGTTTTTCTCACCGACAACGGCCCGGCGCTACCGCAGGAGGCGTTGCGGGTGGTGCTGGATCCGTTTGTCGTCACCAGCGGGAAGCCCTCGGAATACGGCATCAACCTGATGGCATGCTTTTTCATCGTGCATCACCATGGCGGCAAAATTGAGGCGCAAAACCTGCCGGGCGGGGGCAACCGCATTACCATCCGCCTGCCGCTCCAACCGGAACAAGCCACCGCCAGTCTGCCGGAAACTGATTTTTTAAAAAAGGCGATGCTCAACGAGGATCTCTGGGATAAACTGCTGGCTGGCGGTTAAAATCCTTTCGCTGCATGAAAAACAACTTTGACCCCATCGAATCCGTCATCACCGACCTCCGCAAAGGCAAGATGGTCATCGTGGTGGACGATGCCGACCGCGAGAACGAAGGCGACCTCGTGATGGCGGCGCAGTTTGTTACTCCCGCCGCCGTCAATTTCATGGCGAAGCACGGCCGCGGCCTCATTTGCGTGCCCACCTCCGGCGAACGCCTCCAGCAACTCGGCATCGAGCGCATGGTGAAACAGAACCGCGAAATTTTCCGGACTGATTTCCAGGTGAGCGTGGACGCCGCCCACGGCATCACCAGCGGCATCAGCGCCGCCGACCGAGCCCAGACCATTGAAGTAATGGCATCGCCGACCGCCCTGCCGGACGACCTCGTGCAGCCGGGCCACGTTTTCCCGTTGCGCGCCAAATCCGGCGGCGTGCTCCAGCGCGCCGGACACACCGAGGCCGCCGTGGACCTCGTCACGCTCGCCGGGGCGCGGCCCATCGGCGTCATCTGCGAAATCATGAACGACGACGGCACGATGGCGCGGCTGCCGGCACTGGTCAAATTCGCCAGGAAACACAAACTCAAAATCTGCACCATCGCGGACCTCATCGAATTCCGCCGCACGCGCGAAAAACTGGTTGAACTGGTTGAGACGGTGAAGATGCCGACGGACTTCGGCGATTTCGATTTGCATTTGTACCGCTCCAAACTTGACGGCCAGCATCACCTCGCACTCGTATGCGGCGACATCGCCGGCAAGAAGGACGTGCTGGTGCGCGTCCACAGCGAATGCCTCACCGGCGATGTCTTCGGCTCACGCCGCTGCGATTGCGGGCCGCAACTGCACCAGGCCATGCGGCAGGTGGCCGACGCCGGACGCGGGGTGATTTTGTACATGCGGCAGGAAGGCCGCGGCATCGGCCTCGCCCCAAAAATCAAGGCCTACAAATTGCAGGAGGAAGGCTTGGACACCGTCGAGGCCAACCTGAAGCTCGGCTACGGCATGGATCTGCGCGAATACGGCCTCGGCGCGCAAATTCTCGTGGATCTCGGGCTGAAAACCATCCGGCTGCTGACGAATAATCCGAAAAAAGTCGTCGGCCTGAAAGGCTACGGTTTGAAAATTGTCCGGCAGGTGCCCATCACCGTGAAACCCAATCCGCACAACGAACGGTATTTGAAAACCAAGAAGCAGAAGATGGGGCATCTGCTTTGATTTACGATGGGCGCTGGCCGGCATGCAAACGCACGCTTAATTAAGGCATCAAATGCGGCAGCAGATATCAGACTCGGAATTCGGCCGAAACATGGCCAAAAAAATGGTGCTCCCGCACGGAATCGAACCGTGATTTGCCATTTAGGAAACGGCCGCTCTATCCATTTGAGCTACGGGAGCAAGCTTATTAACAGCAACTTACATATTTCAAAGCTGTTTCGATATTGACTGTGTGCCGCTATTTGTGCCACTGTTACGGAGTGCATCACCCTGAAACGGTTCGCAACGCCGTTCCAGGTAAAGTTGTGCCACACTACTATCATGCCCCGCTCAACTTATCAGAAGGTCTTTGATGATCGCAAGCGTCGGGTACGCGGGCTTTGGAAACGCAACAATTGGTTTTATGCCCGGCTTGCGATCACTGATGAAACCACCGGGCGAAAGTCCGTGCGACGCGTCCGGCTTAAATCCGCGCGAACGGTGGCTGAGGCCAGGACGGCGATGCAAGACCTACTCAAAGATAGGCGCGAGGACAAACTACCGGTTCTCAAGCGTAGTCCCCTGCTTTCAAAATATTGGGATGAATATCTTAATTTTTACGACGTGGTGAAAGACGCCAAGCGACCAAAAACTCTGCGTGGCGAGCGTTACGCGCGCGACCGCTGGCTTAAACACTTGGGGGAAATTCGGCTCAATGAAATCACCCGGGCGAATATCAACGCCTTCATTGCTAAACGTCAATCTGCCAATATAGCCCCCCGCACTGTGAACGCAGATGTCATTTCTCTTCGCGTTGTTCTCCGTCGCGCCTTGGAAGATGGCTGGCTCAAAACTTTACCGATGGATAATTTGAAACCACTCAAGGTGGACCAGGTCAAGCGTTCCCTCATTACAGGCGATCAGCTAGAAAAAGTTATTGCGGAGGCCCTCCTTTTACCCAAAAGCGGCCAAATGCTGGCTGACGTATTGCGTTTTACTTCCACCAGTGGCGCACGAATCGCGGAAACACTCCGGCTCCGGTGGTCTGACGTAGATTTCTCCCGGCGGCAAATTTCCATTGGCGCGGACGGACTCGCAAAAAATCGAAAGTCTCGCGTTGTAGACCTCAGCGCACCGCTTGAAGCGCATTTGAAAAACATGCACCTTCGACGCCCGCAAGATTCCACGTGGCTGTTCCCCTCCCCGCGTCGCGGAAAAAAGGATGTGCCATTGGTCAACTTCAACAAAGCTTTGCGGTCGGCTTGTGCGAAAGCGGGTTTGCAGAGTTTTGGATTTCACGATTGCCGGCATTTTTTCATCAGTCATTGCGTGATGAGTGGGATCGATTACATGACAATTGCGCGCTGGGTTGGCCACCAGGACGGCGGCGTGCTGATCGGCAAGGTTTACGGCCATCTCGCGGACGAACACACCCGGCGGCAGGCGGAAAGACTGGTGTTGCCGGCAACGAGAACGCCAGACAACTCGAAAATCGACACCTAAAATTATGGCGCTAATAAATCGTGGATTGACAGAGCAAACTCCAGCATTGGGAAAAGTTGAATGGGACCTCCGCCCCGATATGCTCAAAAACATACCGGAGTTTCAATGGCTGACGATGCTCAACTATGAATATGCACGCTGTTGCGATCCAATCATTCAGGCGGTGAACTTACTCCGGAAACCGGAGAGTAATACGAACGGCAATGAAAAGCGGCTGCCAATGTTTGCAAGGTATCTCGCAAGACACTATCCAGAATTTCCAAACATACCATGGGCACAAATAGCGGCTGAAAATTGGGTGGAACGCCTTGGACTGTTTGATATCACCGAGGAAACAAAATTCTATTTTACCGATCCGGCCTGGCAAACATGGGAACTGTTTGATATTGAAGCACGGACTCTGCCTGAAACATTGACTGATTTAGCGGCTGAAAGCTACGGTGTTTTCAAAATTGATTTCAGTCAAAAAAAAGAGGTCATCGCCAAGCAATTCCATGCCTGGCTGGAACAGCGTCTCAGGGAAGCTTCTCGACGCTCGAAAGAATTGAAACCGGGCAAGAAAAGGGGGCATCCGGTTGGGCGTGCGCATAAAAAGCGCAAGTGCCAGGATTATCTTAAGGCGCTGGGCGGATTGCGTGCACTTAAATATTGGGGCAATGTAGAGGAAGCTGAAATATGTACGTCAGCCCTATACGGAGATTCACACTCTTGGAAACGCGCCGAAAATTTAGCGGACGAAATGTTTGCGCGATTGAGTGAGGCTTGGACTTTTGCTCCAACTCCATTCGACCCATTCGAGGCTTGTGAGGCTTTCGATGATCCTTCCATTTTACCGCCGCAATCACTAAGAAACCCCTTACCAGTGTCATATAAAAAGCCAGAGTCAAAGAAACGTTTGGCGCAGGTCAAGAAGACCGTCCAGGATAATTTTGTCGTGACATACTTGAAGACCGAGAGCATCTGACAGATTGTTTGGGTTGCCCAACTGACTTGGCGCGAAAGTCTGCGCGACACGGTTTCGAGCAGGCGTGAGACGTAGCTTTCGAGTTCCTCAATCTCCAGCCGGTGCATTTCCCACTCGGCATCGGCGATCCGCTCGTATTCGATGCCTTGCACCATCAGGGCATGGAGTGATTTTTGAATGGCGGCGACGGCGTGTTCCAAAAATTGCTGCGGGTTGTGGGTCACCTCGCCGAGCCGGGTGGATTTATGCAGGATTTCCGCCAGTGTCGGGCGCGTCAGTTCCGTCTCGCGTTGCAGATGGTCAAGCAAATCCGGTATCGGGTGCATCAATGCGGGGCTTTCTTCGTCACTCGCGCCAAACAAAACTTCCGCCGCGCTCGCCGTTACTCCCGCCCCGTGGACAAAACCACCGGCCTACGTTTCGACCAGACCGTGATGCTCACCGGCTTTGACGCCCAACACGATTATCCCGTCCCTATGTGCCGCACAGCTATCGCGATCCAGAAACGGGCAAGGCGCTGGTCTTTCTGACCAACAACTTCACCGTGCCGGCGCTGACCATCGCCTAACTCTATCGCGGCCGCTGGCAAATCGAACTCTTCTTCAAATGGATCAAGCAACATCTGCGCATAAAAGCCTTTTACGGCACCTCGCCCAACGCGGTGTGCACTCAAATCTGGACCGCCCTCGCCGTTTATAGGGTGCCGCCCTCTACACCATTTTACAGATTTTGAGCCTCACGCCGTTTGAGAAAACACCCATTTTTACAGACTCTCGCTCAACTCCACCAATTCCCCCATCATCAGACACCGAAAATCATCAATGTTTACTGGGGTTCTAAACCGGACAGTAGTGATATGTATTCAAGTCTTCCTTGTCTGTTGACCCAATTGTTTCCCCCTAGGCTGAGAGTCGCTTCTAGCTGATATGTAGTTGGTTACATTAGGCGGATAACACCTCCAAAAGCGCCTAATTAAATGCCTAGACCACCCCTGTAACCTTAAAACATATGGAACAGTTAGAACAAATTCCAAACGGGTTGCAATTTGGTGAACTTACAGCGTACTGGATATTTCTCAATTCAGTCGGTTGCTCAAGAACCACCGGATGGCGTTGGAGAACGAACAAATGGATCGAAACCGTCACCATCGCCGGTCGACCATATGTCCGGCGTGAGGCCATTGACAAATTCTTAATGCGAGCCCAAGCAGGTGAATTTGCCAAAAATCCGGCGGGAGCGGCGGGAGCGGCGGGGACGAGCAGCAAGGCACGTTTAGAAAAGTCAGTGCGTAAAGCGAACGCGGAGAGGGCGGTATGAATTCAATAGAACAATTCCGCGCTGCGATGGCCACCGCGGGTATCAAATACGATGGCGAAATCGTTGCCGATAACAAGCTGCACCGATTTAAAATCAACGAGGACCGCAATAAAAATTCGTGGTATGTCTTCCACCCTAGCGAGCCGGCCGCCGGTGTGTTCGGCTGCTGGAAGCGCAATGTCAAAGAGACTTGGTGTGAAAGCTCTGAAGACAAATTGTCGTCGTCGGAAATGAGCCGCGTGCATCGGCAATGGCGCGAGGCGGTAACCCGCGAACGCGGAGTCAGCGACACAACCCTGTGGCGATGGGGCCGGCGCGGTTGGATCCGGTTAGTCAACATCAGCGGGAAAAATTATGTGGACCTCGCGTCGCTGGCGGAATTCGACCGCCGCGCGACGGCGGGTGAGTTTAGTAAGTCCCCGGCGGGAGCGGCGGGGGCCAGCAGCAAGGCGCGTTCAGATAAGGAGGGTGCGAACCAGCCATGACAACCTCCCAAAATCCGCTTCAAAACCCACATTTTCTACAGCGCTTCCCTGAGGAACCGGCGATGCTTGAACATGCGAGGCACTATGTAGGGTCGTGCGATCCTTCGATCAGTGGTTACGAAGGGCACAACCAGCTTTACAGGGTTGCATGCATCCTGGTTGATAAATTTGATCTCCCACTGACTCAAGCCTGGCGCCTGCTACTGGAATTCAATACACGGTGCCTGCCGCCGTGGACGAAGGTGGAACTGATTCACAAACTGGCGGACGCCTTCAAGGTCGTCGGCGTTTTTTATGATGAGCCCGACCTAATGGTTCAGCTTCCATTTGAAGCCAACGCGGCGACTTTTGATGACAGCGACTTCATTATCCCGATCGCGAAAACAACGCCCACACCCCATGCCAAGCCAGTGTGTAAAGGATTTGGTCCCGGCACAGACGAATATCTGCAACGTCTGGCCAGCCTACGCGGAATTTCAATTGAAGGCCTGCGCTGGGCACAAGAGCGAGGCGTTTTGGTTTTTGGTTTTTTTGCAGGTCTACCTGTGTTCGGCGTCACCGATCAAAGTGGTGCCGTTCTGGAAATCAGGCGACTGGACGGAAAGCCATTTCCGGCCATCGGTAATTTGTCCGAGCGCAAATCGCACGCCGTTCGCGGTAGCAGTAAGCGTCATCCCGTGGGGATAAACGAGGCCCGCGACTGCACACACATCATCGTCTGCGAAGGTGTTCCAGATTTTCTTTCCGCCCACGACATAATTCTCCGGGCGCCAACCGCCAGGCCGGCGGCAATGTCGGTCGCTTGCGCCCCGATTGCGCTCCTCAGCGCGAACGTCACCATCGACGATGCTGCGCTCCCGGTTTTCAAGGGTAAATACATCCGCATTCTTTACCACAACGATGCCGGCGCGGGCTGGACAGGGGCTCGTCGGTGGCAGCAACAGATCGTCAAAGCCGGCGCTTTTAGCTGTGATTTCTTTCACTTCAAAAAAGTCACCGGCACCTCGGTCAAGGACTTGAACGAATACCTCGTCGCGGTGGACGCGGGTCAACTCGGATCTGATCACTCCGTCCTGGAAGGATTTTGGCCATGAGAAGCACCACGTCGATTGATCAAGGTCCCACCACAGCACTGCTGGCGGACACCGGCTTGGAACCGTTTCAAGTTACGCGCAAGCAACTGCACCAGATGTTCAATTCGCCGGCACAGGTCAAGCAGATGATCGCGGCGGGTTGGATCAAGCAGGTGCGGCCCGGGAGACCGGGACGCGAAACTTTGTTTGATTACCAATCTGCCAAGGCAGCCTACGAGCGCCTACGCGTCGGCGAAGAACCGCCGCCGACACCGACACTGGCCCGGGTAACAGAAACAACCCAGGAACCGACATGAGCAACGCGATTTCTGGACAATTATCGCAGTTTGGGGAATCCCAGAACAGGTCGTCTGAAACCGTTTCAAACGGTTTGGCAGGAGACCGCCGTAAGTTGCCGGTATGGGAACCCATACCCGCGATTTACGGCAGTGGCACCATTTTGGTGGGATTCGACACTGAGTACCAGCGCGACGGCGAGCAGAACGACGTGCTTTCGTATCAGTATTACGCAACCGATCCCACCGGTAATATTTCTTGGTCTGGAATTTTCTACCCCACGAATGACCGTCGGCGCTTGAAGCTGAACAAGTTCATCGAAAAGGTCATCACCGACGGTCGACAACAACGTAAACTTTCTCGGTGGCCGAAGCGTGTCTACTTCATCGGCCATTTTAATTTAGCGGATATAGTTACGTTCGACGATTTCGAGGAGATTAAGACCGAGTTTGATGCCATCCGTAGAACCTACGCTTCGATCAAACAAGACTACCAGATCAGTTGTTGGGATCAGGATCGTCACAAGCACAAAATCACGCTGGTGCTGAGGGACAGCATGCTGCTCGCACCGGCGGGCCAACATTCCCTCAAGGCGATTGGTGAGCTGGTCGGAGTTGACAAAATCGAACTCCTTCCCGGTGAAATCGAGCATATGAAAACGCTGTTGGCGAATGACAAAAACCGCTACGAAGAGTATGCGTTGCGCGATCCGAAAATTGCCGTGCTTTATTGCCTCAAAATTATGTCACTGAATCAAGAATTACTGGGTAAAGCTGATATTCCTCCGACGCTTACTTCAATTGGCATTAATTATCTGCTTAAAATGTGGGAGGATGACGGTATCGACAACCACTTGGTGCTGGGCACCGAGGAGAGCGATGACCCTAAGTGGTCGTCATCTCTTCGACGCTACATCAAGCGACGCAAGACCGTGCCGACCGCTGACCGCTTTTGTCACGAGAATCTTGTCACGGAATGCTATCACGGTGGCCGTAATGAACAGTATATTTTTGGAGCCAGCGTGGTCGGCGATTGGACTGATTACGATCTCTGTGGTGCCTACACGACGGCCATGTCATTGATCGGCATGCCGCATTGGGATCAGATTCGGCCGACCAAGGACCTCAACGAATTTCAGCCGCATGTTCTCGGCTACGCGTGGGTGAAATTTCGATTTCCCCCAAAAACCCGGTTTCCTTGTCTGCCAGTGCGCACCGCCAACGGTTTGGTATTCCCTTTGGAAGGTGAGACCTTCTGCTGCTCTCCAGAGATTTATTTGGCCCTGGCCATGGGTGGGCAAATTCAAATTAAGCATGGTATTGTTTTGCCCGCTGATTTCATTGTCCGTCCCTTTGAAAAATTCATTGTTGAGTGCACCGCGCGCCGGAAGTCGTTCGAGAAGAAAACAATCAACGAACTATTTTGGAAGGAGCTGAGCAACGGATCCTACGGGAAAACGGCGCAGGGACTGCGACGGAAACGGGTTTTTGATGCCCGTTCTGGTCAGCACCAAGACCTGCCGCCCAGCAAGATCACCAATCCCTACTTTGCCGCCTACGTGACTTCTTATGTTCGTGCCGCGCTGGGAGAAATTCTCAGCCGGTTGCCGCTGCATGTTCAGGTTTCCAATGCAACCACGGACGGTTTTCTGGCGACTGCCACCGAGGCCGAAGCGTTAGCCGCATCACAGGGACCGATCTGCCTCTTGTTCGCCCAGGCGCGCCTTCGTCTCTGCGGCAATGTGGTGGTGCTAGAGAAAAAACATCAGGTGCAGCAGGTGCTCGGCTGGCGCACTCGCGGCCAGGCGACGCTCGTTTCCACGCAGGGTGAAAACCCGGTGCTCGCTAAAGCTGGTCTAAAGGCCCCAATGCGTGACGCTACCGAACAGAATCAATGGGTCGTTGATCTATTTATAAACCGGTCCTCAACCACGGTCCAAACCTCGCAGCGTCTAAGAACCTTGCCGGACATTTACAAAAACGGTGGCGATCTGGTCAGTAAAAAATTTACTAGCAAGGTATCGATGGAGTTCGACTGGAAGCGCCAGCCCTCTACGGCGACGACCCGTCCAATCAACGGTGTCCCCCTCCTATGTTTCGACACGCTACCCTGGCGGGCGGTGGCCGATTTCAACGCGTGCCGTGAGCAGTGGACAAATTTCGCTGGCAGCGAACGCCGGGTGTTGAAGGTTGAATCGGATCTCGCTAGTTTCAATGAATACCGCGCGACAGCCTCGGTTGCTGGCGTTCGCAAACCACGCGGCAACTCAGCGTTAAAAATGGCTCTGCGCATGTTCTCGCGGGCCTACGTCCGTTCCGATTGGGGTCTGGACGCCGGCGTAATGTCATATTCAGAAATCGCCCATTGGCTGACGAAATTGGGTTACGCAACGAAAAAGAGCGATCTCGAAAATGCCGCGCGCCGCAACGCTCGGCTGGAGGCACACCTCGTGCCGCGCATGCCGGCGGTGGATAACTTCATTGCGCGAATTGTGGAGAAATTTCCCGCCTTTCAATCGGATCAATTGCTGGTGCCGAGGTTCGTCAGCAGCGCAGACACGTCCCACAACAATCTGACGACGATCACGTTGGCGCCCGGCACCACGACGGCCTCAAGATTAAACCTTTTGGATCCTTAACAATCAGTATGACGATCCAATTCAATGAATAACCCGGAACAAAGAAATCGAAATAAAAATCATGCATAATGAAATTACAACCGCGCCCTCTGTGCCGGCCCAGCCAAACGTCAGCGGCTTAACCACAAGCATGTCCGCCACCCTGTCTCCCGAGGACGAGGGGCTTACCATTCGAAAGGCTCTGCGGTGCCTGCCTGAGCTTGATGCCCAGGCCCTGTGGGTGGACCGCTTGATCGCTCATGTCCTGGGCAAAACCCTGGTCGAGACCGAGGACGATTGCGACATGCGCCCCAGGACGAACATCCAACCCTGGCTAGTTAATGGTGTGGGGATTCTCCTGACGATCTTTGCCGTCGACGAGGATTTGGAATTCATCTACCGAGAACACAAATTCGATCCGGCCGGCTTTCGCACAATCGACAGCAAGGAATTATTGAAGCCGATTGAAGCTTGGCAAGCCCTTGGATATGGCTCCGGCAAGTATGGCTCCGGCACATTCAAACCCGACAAGTTCGGCGTCGCCGATTATGCCTTCGATCCGTATTCCGGCGCGGAAAGTGAATGCACGCCTGAGCGGAGGAAGCGTGTGCTGGAAATGCTAACCAACGCGGGATTGCTGGACAGAAAACCCAATCTCAATCCAACGACCCTGGTCATTCGCCTGCGCGGCGACCGAATCGTTGCCGCCCTCAAGGAAATATCGCCGCTCCATTACGGGTATCTGAACTATTAATTCTGAACACAACACCAGCTGCGTCCAGCTATAACCTGGTATAACCCGGTATCAATCGGGATGCCGCCGAGGGCGATGACGGCCCAGTTCTCAAATTCAAATGGCGGGATGACGCGCAGCTTCTCCACCGTCCACGGTAGGTCACGGACAACGAAGCCGCCTCCGGCACGTCGGAGCGGTTCGCTAGCCGGCAGGCCGCAACCATCGCGCCGGCGTTTGGCCAAGAGGCACAGTCAGGGCGATTTATCGTTAATCCTCGTCAACGCGGTTAAGCCGATGTTCTGGCGTCTCCTGAACGACGAGGCAACCTTAGCCATGCGCTACCACTACGGCGCTTACCAGCCAGGTACCAGCTCAAGCTGGCCGGCTAGGAATCCCCGGTCATGCCCGTCCGTCATACTGCCTTGAAATGTGCCATTATGTCTCATATGCTATTTTTACATCGCGGGCGGAATACAGGAAATAAGAGCGCCATGATGGCACTCGTATTTCCAAAAATCCCGAAGAGCAGATTTTTGGAAAGCGTCGATTTGTGCAGGATCATTTCTAAATCCTGCACAAATCGTCCGGAGAGGGCTTGAAAAGTGTAAAATAGTTTTACATATTTTGAGGTT
>Ga0302274_10000056_pt1 | contig 122821 bp, 99 predicted proteins | sample III_Bog_N2_1_FD_198755 | JGI IMG/M metagenome (GOLD analysis project Ga0302274, IMG submission 198755) | Peat permafrost microbial communities from Stordalen Mire near Abisko, Sweden - III_Bog_N2_1 | ecosystem: Environmental > Terrestrial > Soil > Wetlands > Peat | place: Sweden: Abisko...
TAAATTGACGGCCGCCGTCAGGCGTTGGCCCGTCAACTCCACGGCGGAACGCTCAAGAACCAGCGCATCGGTTTGCGCCGTGGCCACGTCGAGGTAAGTCACCAAGCCGGATTTGTAGCGGTTGTTGGCGATTTCCAAGGCGCGTTCGGCCGAGCGGGCGGCTTCGTTTTCGGCCTGCCATTCCGCGGCCAGCAGCCGCTGCGCCGCCAGCTGGTCTTCTACTTCCGCAAAGGCGGCCAAAACGGTCTGACGGTAATCGGCGACGTTTTCAGCGTAAGCGGCGCGCGTGGCGGCGAGCTGCCCCCGGTTCGCGCCGCCGGTGAAAAGCGGCAGTTGCAGTGACGGCCCGACGGACCAAAACCGGCTGGGCCAGTCAAACCAAGTGCTGGAATTGATGGATTGAAAGCCGGCCAGGCCGTCAATCCGCACAGTCGGGAAAAAGGCGGCCTTGGCCACGCCGACCTCCGCATTGGCGGCGGCCATGCGCCGTTCCGCCGCCGCGATGTCCGGGCGGTGCTCCAATAATTCACTCGGCACACTCGGCGGGATGTTCGGGACGGCGGTGACGGTGGCGAGGTTGGTGATCAAAAAATCCATCGGTGATTCGCCGCAAAGAACAGCCAGCGCATGCCCGGTCTGGGCGCGGCGCAGTTGGATGTCCGGCAGTTGCGCCTCGGCGCTGTGTAATTGTGTCGCCGCTTGCGCGACGTCTAGGTCGGAGGCGATGCCGCCGCGCCGCCGGTTTTGCGTCAGCTCCAGCGACCGTTGGTAGGCGTTGATCGTGCCGGCAATCAGGGTGTATTCGTCATCCAAGGAGCGGAGGTTGAAATAATCATCAGCCACTTCGGCGGTCACGTCGAGCTGGGCGGATTCGAAATCATCGGCGCTGGCGACCGCCCGTGCGTGCGCGGCCTGCGACTGCCGCCGCACGCGCCCCCACAAGTCCAGTTCCCAGCCCAGATAAAGCGGTGCGGTGAAACTGTTGTAAGAGTAGGATCGGCCGGAGGGCTGGCCTTGGAGGGGCTGGTTCACGCTGGTGCGCTGGCGGGTCACGTCGCCGTTCGGGGTGCCGCCGGCGGTGAGCTGCGGATAAAAATCAGCCGTGGCCGCGGTGGCCAGGGCGCGCGCCTCGGCGTAGCGATCCGCCATGGCCGCGAGGTTTTGGTTGTTGGTCCGGGCCAGGGCTTCCAACCGGTTCAATTCCGCATCGCCAAAGATCTGCCACCATTCGCCGCGCGGCACCTGCGCGGACGGTTCGGCAATTTTCCAGCTGCCCGCAAGGATGTTGGTCACTTGGACTTCGCTAAATTGCTTCGGCAGCGGCCGGCCGGTCAGCGCGGCGGGACGCTGATAATCCGGCCCGACCGCGCAACCGGCCAGTCCGGCGAGCCCGGCCGCGATGGCGAAGGCCCCGATGAAAAGACGGGGGTTCATTTGGCGGCCCCGGAGTTGGTGTCCACCGGCGGCGCGATTTGAACCGTCAGGCCGTCGGCGATGGCATCCGGGGGATTGTTGATGACGCGGTCGCTGACGGTTAGGCCGCTGAGCACCTCGACGGTGTTGCCAAAATCGCGGCCCAGCTTCACGGAGCGCAGTTCCACCACATTATTGCTGTTGACCAGGGCCACCTGCATGCCCTGAGCCCGGAAGATCAGGGCATTGTCGGACAGGTTAAGCCCGTTAACGGCGGCGGCATCATGGAAGCGCACCTGCGCATAGCTGCCCGCGAAGATTTCGCCGTGCGGATTGGCCACCTGCAATTCCACCTGCAAGGTGCGGGAGACCGGGTCCACGGCTCCGGCGGTGCGGGTCACGGTGGCGGTGAAATTGCGGCCGGGTAATTCCTGGAACGTCAGGCTAGCCGTCTGCCCAACGGCGACGGCGTAGACCAGGGATTGCGGCACGCGGACATACACGCGCAGCGGATCGGTCTGCGCCAGACTGAACAGCTCGGCACCGCTGGTGGCGCTGATCAACTGGCCGATGTCGGTATTGCGCGCGGTGATGGTGCCGTCGAAGGGCGCGACCACGCGGTCGAACTTCTTCAATTCCTCGAGGTGGCGGACATTGGCCTGGGCCGCCGCGACGTCCGCCTGTTTCAAGGCGTAGTCGGCCTGCTTCTCGGCGTTTTCCTGATCGCTGACGCTGGCGCTTTTGAGCAGTTCCGTCCACCGGTCGGCGCTGATTTTGGCCAGCCCCAGGCTGGCCTGCGCCTGGTCGAGTTCGGCCTTGGCCTGCGCCAACTGCTGGTCCACTTCCGGCGTGTCGATCTCCGCGAGCAGCTGGCTGTTCGTGACGTGATCGCCGATGTCCACCAGCCAGTCTTTCAAGTAACCGCTGGCGCGGGCATGGATCGAAGCCTGGATGAAGGCCTGCACTTCCGCCGGCAACGGCGTGCCCAAATCCGGCTTGGCCGCGGTCGGGGAAACGACGTCCACCGTGATGACGGAGTCGGCGTGGCTTTCCACCAGCAGCCGGTGATGGGCGATCCAGCGCGGGATGAAGCCGACGAGCAGCCCGATTACGATGAGCACGATGATAATTTGCGCGATCCAGCCCAGTTTCATGGGCCGGTCCGCCGGCGGGGGTGCGAGTTCAGGGGGAGTATGGTTCATGGTGATGAAACAGGTTGGGTGGCCCGGTGATGCCGGTGCATGAAACTGAAAACGACGGGCACGAAAAACAGGGTTGAGACGGTGGCCAGCAGCAGACCACCGATCACCGCGCGGCCCAGCGGCGCGTTTTGTTCGCCACCTTCGCCGAGGCCAAGGCTCATGGGCAGCATGCCAATGATCATCGCCAGCGCCGTCATCAGCACCGGGCGGATGCGCCCGAAACCGGCTTCCAGCGCGGCAGCGACGGGTTCGAGGCCGCGCTGCAGATTTTCCCGGGCGAAGGTCACCACCAGCACGGAATTGGCCGTGGCCACGCCCATGCTCATGATCGCCCCCATCAGGGCCGGCACGCTCAGGGTGGTTTGCGTCAGGAACAGGCCCCAAACCACGCCCGCCAGCGCGGCCGGCAGCGCCGTGATGATGATGAAGGGATCCAGCCAGTTCTGGAAATTCACCACGAGCAGGAAATAAATCAGCCCGATGGCGCCGACCAACCCGAGGGCGAGGCCAAAAAAGCTGGAGCGCATCGTTTCGGCCTGGCCGCGGATGATCAGGCTGCTGCCGCGCGGCAGGTTCAGTTTGCTTTTGGCGGCGAGCGGCTGGATGTCCGCCAGCACTCCGCCAAGGTCGCGGCCGTCCACGCTCCCGTAAACATCGATGACCGGCAGCACGTCATAGTGCGAAACCACCGGCGGCACATGGACGCGGGTCAGGGTGGCCAGATTGGCAAGGATTTGCGGGCCGCCCATGCCGGCCTGCCCCGCGCTGATTGGCAGCGCATTGAGCTGCGCGACGGAATCCATGGCATATTCCGGCGCGCGGACGTTGATCAGATATTGCACACCAACGGCGGGGTTGAGCCAGTAGGCCGGCTGCACCTGGCTGCTCCCGCTCAAGCCAAGCAAGACCGAGTTGGCCACGTTTTGCTCCGTCAATCCCAAATCGGCCGCTTTGGAGCGGTCCACCGTGATGTTGTACTGCGGCAGGTTGTCCGGCTGCTGCACGCGCACATCCACGGCTCCAGGAACTTGCTTGATCTGTTCCGCCAGCTGCACGGCCACGGCGCGGTTGGCGGCCTGGTTGCGCCCGACGAGCTGCACGTCAAACGGCGCGGGCAGGCCGAAATTCAGGGTCTGGCTGACGATGTCCGCCGGCAGGAAATAAATCATTGTGCCCGGAAATTCCCGGTTCAACCGTTCGCGCAGCCGGCGCACGTGGGTTTCGGTCGGCGCGTGGCCGGGCTTGAGTGACACCAGAATGTCCGCATCGCCCGGTCCGATCACGCCGCTGGTGTTGTAGCTCAGGTTGATGGAGGAGTTGGGGATGCCGATGTTGTCCAGGATGCCGCCCAGTTCGCGCGCCGGAATTTCCTGGCGGATGACGGCGTTGACCTGTTCCGCCAGCCGCTGAGTCTCCTCAATGCGCGTGCCCGTGCGGGCGCGGATGTGCAACAGGAACTGCCCCGCGTCCACGGTCGGGAAGAAATCGCGTCCCAGCACCTGGGTCAGCAGCCACGAGGCGGCGCAAAAGATCAGGAAGCTCGCGGCAAAGGGCCGGCGATGCGCAAAGCAGCTCGCGAGCAGGGCGCGATAACCCTGCCGCAGGCGCTCGAACCCCGTCTCAAAGCCGCGTTGAAACCGGACGACCGGCCGGAGCCAGGCCGGGGACGCGGCGGCGTCCGCCGGCGCCCCGTGGTCTTTCACATTGTGATAAAACCACATGACCAGCGTCGGCACCAGCGTCCGGGAAAGCACATAGCTGGCGAGCATCGCGAACACGACGGACTCCGCCAGCGGCACAAACAGGAAGCGCGCCACGCCGGCGAGGAAAAACATCGGCACGAAAACGATGCAGATGCACAGCGTCGAGACGAACGCCGGCAGGGCGATTTCCTGCGAGCCGGTGAGGATGGCTTCCTCGAGCGGCTGCCCCAGCGCCAGATGGCGGTGGATATTTTCAATCGCCACCGTCGCGTCGTCCACGAGGATGCCGACGGCCAGCGCCAGGCCGCCGAGCGTCATCAGGTTGATCGTCTCGCCGAGCGCGCTCAACGCGGCGATGGAGCACAGCACCGAGAGCGGGATTGAGAGGGCGATGATGAGCGTGCTGCGCCACGAACCCAGGAATAGCAGAATCATCAAAGCGGTTAGCGCGGCGGCGATGGCGCCTTCCCGCAGCACGCCGCTGACGGCGGCCCGCACGAACAGCGATTGATCCGCGAATTCCTTGACGTGCAAATCCGGCGACACCGTGGCCATCACGCCGGGCAGGGCGGCTTTGACGTTGCGTACGACGTCCAGTGTCGAGGCGGCTCCGGCCTTCATGATCGTCAACAGCGCGCCACGCACGCCATCCTGGCGCACGGAATTCTGCTGCGGCGTATAGCCGTCATGCGCCTGCGCCACGTCGCCCAGGTAAATGGTCGCGCCGTTAACCACCTTGATCGGCAGCCGGTTGAGGTCGTCGATGAGCCGCGGGTTCGAGTCCACCGCCACGCTGTATTCGGTCGCGCCGATCTTGGTGGTGCCGCTCGGCAGGATCAGGTTCTGCGCGTTGATGGCGTTCACCACGTCCTGGGCCAGCAAGTTCTTGGCCTTGATCGCCGGCAGGTTCAAATCCACGGACACCACCCGCGTCTTGCCGCCATAGGGCCAGGGAATCATGGCGCCCCGCACGCTGGACAGGCCGATCCGCACCTGGTTGGCCGTCACGTCAAACAACTCCGGTTCCGACAACTTGGAGCTGCTGAAACTGTATTGCAGGATCGGCACCGAAGCGGCGTTATATTGAATGATCAACGGCGGCTGCATTCCCGGCGGCATCAGCCGCAGGACGGTCTGGGCCGAGGCCGTAATCTGCGCCACGGCCGCATCCACGGACGCGCCCGGCTGGAGGAACACTTTCACCACCCCGATGCCGTTGTAGGACGTGGATTCGATGTGCTGGATATTGTTGACCGTGACGGTGAGGATGCGTTCGTGCGTGTAAGTGACGCGCTGTTCAAACTGCTTGGCGTCCAGCCCGGTGTACTGCCAGATGACGCTGACCACCGGGATGTTGATGGCCGGGAAAATATCCGTCGGGGTCCGCAGCAGGATCAGCGGCGTGAGCAGGACCAGCAGCAAGGCGGCGACCACAAACGTGTACGGCCGGCGCAAAGCGAGAAGGACAATCCACATAAAACGGTTTTAAAATTGACTGGTCAGTATGGAAATAAGCCCAGCTTTGGCCGGGTCCGGTTCAAGGATCAGGCGGCCAGCTCCCGGGCACCCATCAGCTCCAGCACGGCGGACTCCAGGTCCTCGAGAACTTTCAGGTCATTGTGAATTTTGGCATGCAGCAACATGCCCAGCACCTGCGAGTGCACGCGCCGGGCGGCGGACCGCGAGTCTTCAAAAACGGCCAACCCCTGCTGCCGGGCATCCATCATAGCGCTTTCAATGTACCGCAGGTTACGGTCCACCAGCTCCTGGGTCTTGGCCCGGATTTTTTCATCCTGCGTGGCCAGTTCGGCGCCCAGGCTCGCGTAGGGACAACCGCAGACATGCCCATATTGGCTGGCCTTTTGCAACTGCCGGTCGCGGATGTATTCACACCAGATCATCAGCCGCTCCACCGGGGGAATTAACGGGGAAAAGATCCGGTCCAGTTCCGGCTGCTTCTCCCGCCAATGTTCCTCGTAAGCCTCCACGGCCAAGTCGGACTTGGACGGAAAGAAATGGTAGAAACTGCCCTTGTTTACTCCGGCGCGCTCGCAGATGTGATCCACGCTCACGGAGCCGTAACTTTGATCCCAAATCAGATCAAACGCCACTTGCAGCAGTTTTTCTTTGGTGTCGTGCGGTTTGGCCATGATAAAAATTAGGTTCACGCGTCGGTCGGTGTCGACCTTCCGCGGCCCAACGGGTGTCCGCGAACGCGGCTTCACCATAACGGATTTGACCGGATAGTCAAGTTAATTTATTCATGTCCGTCAGGTCCGCAACCGGGTAGGGATGCCGCGCGCCGGCCGCGCGGGGCAAAATAGGTTGAACCTTTGCCCCAGACCGAGCGTCAAATGAAGAATATGCCCAAACCGGCCCAGCCCGGGCAGCGCGCGGCGGCCTTCACGCTGATTGAACTTTTGGTGGTCATCGCCATCATCGCAATCCTGGCGGCTTTGTTGCTGCCCGCGCTCAGTACGGCCAAGCAGCGGGCGTGGACCATCAGCTGCAACTCCAATCTCCATCAGATCGGTCTCGGGATGCGGATGTTCGCCGACGATAACAGCGAATTTTATCCCGAATCCGGGGCGGACATCTACTGGAACGCCACGGACGCAACGACCAAAAAATCCAGTTGGATGCAGCAGATCTTTCCCTTCGTGGGCAGCACGAACGTTTATCGCTGCCCGGGCAATGTGCAGCTGCCGCCGGCCGAGCAGGGCCCCTTTAACTACTTCAACGGCTGCAATGCCGCCTATATCCAGAAGGGCGGCTTCGCGGCCGTCAAGAGCACGGAAATTGTGCTCACGTCGGACTTTGTCCTGGGGGGTGACACGGCCGGGATTGAAACGGCGCCCGACGCCGTGAATCCCTTCGACCCCTTGGATGCGGACAAGGATGATTACACCCAGAATTGCGTGGGCGGACCGGACAACGGTTCACCGTTTGAAATCTGGCAGATCCACCATGGCGGCCAGAACGTGTTGTTCGCGGACGGCCACTCGAAATGGTACAACGGTTTTGTCCCCACCGAGATGACATTCGGTTACACGACGATGACCAACTGGATCAACTATTTTGAGTGAAGGCCGCGGCGCTTTACCGGTCGGGCGGCAGGGGCACCCCCGGCGGGGGCGGCACCTCGCCCGGCAGGGGAATTTTCAGGGGCGCGAGGGCATCGACCCCGGCGAGTTCATCCGAAAGAATGGTGATGGCGATGCGGCGGTTTTTGGCGCGGCCCTCCGCGGTGGCGTTGTCGGCGATCGGCCGGTATTCGCCATAGCCGACGGCCCCGACGCGCCGGGGATCCACCCCGGCCTGTTCGGTGAGAAAATGCACGGCGGCCAGCGCCCGGGCGGCAGACAGCTCCCAATTGCTAGCAAACCGCGCGCGCACGGGCACATTGTCCGTGTGGCCGATCACATGAATCTTGAGCCCGGGATGAGCGGCGAGCAGGGCGGCGACCTTGCGCAGCACCGCCTGCCCGCCCGGTTTGAGGAGCGCCTCGCCGGAATCAAACATCACCCGGTCCAGGATGTTCACCGTGAGCCGGCCCTGCAAATTGGAGATGGTCACATCCTTGGATTCCAGGTCGGACCGCATTTCGTCCTCCAAGCCTTTGGCCATCTGCGCGGCGTCCGCTTTTTCCTTTTCCAAATCGGCCACCTGAGCCGACAGCGCGGTGATCTGGTCCTGGTTCGTCTGGTTGGCTTCCAAGGCGGCGGCCAGACGGGCATTGGCCTCGTCCAACTGCGGGCGGAGCGCGATCAGGCCCCGTTCCCGGCCCACGGCCGTGGCCCAGCAGAGCAGGGCCGCCACCAGCAGCAGGCCCAATACCCCGGCCACCCACCAGCCAAGCCGGGCCAGGTTCAGCCCGCGGTTGGGCCGAGGCACCGGCCGGGCAAATGGATTCGTTTCGCTCATGTCACGGCCGGCAATTTAACCAGAGCCAACCGGCCCGACCAAGTGCAGAATCGCCCGTGGGATTTTCCTTGATATGAAACCACGGCAAAACCGAAGCGCCAGTGGGGCGGATGAGTTGGGAGGATTTAAAAATTCTGGCCAAACCCCGTGCCGGACCACACATTAATCAACGACGAAAATGCCCACCATTTTAGAACCAGTCACGCGGCCAATCATCCGGAAAAAGCCCAAGTCGGATGATGACCTAGCGCCCACCTTTTACGTCATCTGCTGGAATGACCCGGTTAATCTGATGGTATATGTCACGCACGTTTTTATGAAAATTTTTGGGTGGGACCAGCCAAAGGCGGAAAAGCACATGCGGGAGGTTCACGAACAGGGCAAAAGCGTGCTGGTCCGGGAAGGCGCGGAGAAAGCTGAATTTTACGTGCACCAGCTCCAGCACTATAAACTTCAGGCGACGATGGAGCCGGCGGAATGAAACTGGCGGGAAGCAAGGATGGGCTATGGCAATATCTGCTCCCCCCAAATGAAGCCGAGGTTTTGGCCGGCCTGTTGAAAAAGTTTCCCTTCACCAACCTTGATCCGGTCAAAATCACCCGGAATGACCCGGATCCGAAATCCCGGGAAAGGGAAAAAGTGCTGAATGAAGCTTTGGCCGAGCACCGTAAAGAACTGCAACGACTAGCCCAAAACCTGGTTGGGCCGGATAAGTTCAAGCGGCAGGCAGATGGCGTGAGGCTGACCCTGAGTTCCGAGGAGCGGGAGACGCTGTTGCAAATTCTCAACGACATCCGGGTTGGTTGCTGGCGCGCTTTAGGCGAACCGGAGGAGCTGCAGGCTGACCTATCCCAGACCAGCGGCCATGACCACGCCTATCGGAACTTAATGGATATTGCCGGTTATTTTGAAGGCAGCTTGATCGTCACCGAATCCTGAGGTTAAAGCAAACGCCTGGCAAAATTAAACCGACGCGGGAGGGTGGTAAAATCGTTCGATTCATCCGTAACCCGCCGGACTCCGCCGCCGTCCAATTCCGTGGCTGTTAGAGCCGGTAACATGAATTCAATTGCCTCAACGTACCCAGATTTCCAAGCGCTGCCGCGCGGGATTAAACGGCTGTTGATGACTTCCGAAACCGAGTTTTTTAATGATGCGAAACCCGCCGCGCCCAACCCCGCATCCGGCAAAGCCCGGGTGGTGACGTTTCCCCGCGCGCATCTGGTCAGCTTGAATTGGGAGCGGTCGCGGGCGTTGGATTTTCGGTCAAGCCAAACCGCCGCCAGCGCTTGAAGGAAGCGGGCTGTCACTCCGGTGCGGTGCGGCGCATAAAATGCCAATCTTCTTGAAGACCGCAAATCACGGCGAAAGCATCGCGCGATAGAACTGCCGGCTGAAATTATTGGGCACGGTATTCGTGTAGATCCAAAGGCTGGTTGTCAAAGTATTCGTGGCCAGAGGCTGCCAGTTTTGCAAATCAGTTGATGTTTGTAGCAGGATGTTCTGGCTGGCAACCCCGTTTACGCGGATGCGAAATTGCGTGCTGCTCAATGTCGAAATATCCAGAACCGGCGGCTGGTTGGTGGAAACGATGGTCAGCAATTCAGGGGTGTAAAGGTAACGCGTGTGAAGGCCGTCGCTGATGCTGGCGTAAATCGAGTAAGTGCCCGGCGCCACATTCGTGGTCGACAGGCCAAGGTTAGAATAATAATAAACCGAACCAGGACCGGTGTTGGCGACCGAGCCTTGAAGCACCAGCGTGCGGTTGGGGTTGTAGGGATTGAAATCCCGGTCATAATAGATTTGAACCGTAACATTGGTTTGGCCGCCATATTGATAATAAAATTTAATCCCGGCCAAATTGCCCTGGGTAACGGGGTTTGTTCCGGTAATGTCGAATTTGATGAGGTTCGGCCAAGTGCCATTATTTGCGGCCAGCGCGGTGCGATTGGCGTTCGTTCCTCCGCCTAAATCCCAATTTTGATTGTAGCCGTCGCGTACGGCTGGATCACTGGGCAGACCGAGCGGGTAATCCAGGCTCGTGCGGTCGCCGCCCCCGATCAGGCTATAGAGGAAGCCGGCGTTGGTGCCGTAGGATTCGTAGGGCGCCCACCAGTTTTCCCGCGTGGTTGAATCAATGGTTACGACTTCTCCGTCATCATTGTTGGTGTTGGGCGTGGCGAGATTGATAGTGCCATAATACCAAAGATGCACGTTCGAATGATACGGCGAGATGCTGGAGGTGGCGTTATAGCCTCCGGTTATGACTGCGGAATTTAAATTTCGGACATAGGCGCCGGCGACCGGCTCACCATTAGGATCAATCAGAAACCCCTGATTCTGCCAATAATTATCATGGAACAGAACATTGCTGTACGTATGGACGGGCGCGTCCACTGTAGTAAAGGGAAAATCATTATTGCCGTCATTGTTGAGCGGATGCGGATCCAGGGTGGTCAGTTGATCCGTCCAAATTCCGTTGGTGCCCAGCAAATAGCTGATTTGCGACATCAGCGAGCCGCCCCGACTGTGCCCCACGAGATGAATGGGATATTCAGCCAGGGCGTGTCCGTTGAGATCGGCGATGGCGTTGGTTTGCATGATGACGTAGCTAGCAATCGAGGCAACCTTGTAGGTGCTGGTATCGTAGGCTGAACCCAATTGAGCCATCTGGCTCCAGTCAAGTTTGACGATGATTTCGCCGGTGTCGGTGTTTGTGGGGGAGCCGCCGCGGTCGCGCGACCATTGGTAAAAATAGTTGCCCTTGCCGTCGGTGGTAAGGACAAGGGTATAAACCGTAAAGTTGGTGCTAAAGCCAGGATAACGATTTTGAAAGTAGGCCGGAATGCTGTCGGCCATGGCCGACACCCAGCCGGTGACATCTCCGTCGGCACCATGCGTGATAATGGTCACGCCGGCAGCTTTGGCGGCTGGAGGAACCCATACGCTTAAGAACAGAAGCGCACCCCAAAGCAGTTTTTTTCCGGCTGCGTAAATGGACGTTTTGTTCATAAACCGACTGGGAAATAGCAAACAAACTATTTTTGCACAATTGAAAATGGCAGGTTGCGTGGCTTGATACTGAGAGCATTTCCATCAAATCTTTAGGAGCGCTGTAGTTTGGGGGGCGGACAACGTGTGCTATGCTTCGGCCACGGCCAAGCGCCGGTTGACCCGATGCATCAACAGCTCGAACAAAAAGGATTCGTCCTGATTCCCAACGTGCTTTCGGCGGACGAGGTGGAGGGATTGATCGTCGCGCTGGGCCGGGTGACGGGGGCGGGACGACGGGGTTTGCTCACCGTGCCGGCGGTTTACAATCTTGCCCGTTTGCCCAAGATGCTCGAACTCGTCCGACCGAATCTGGCCGCCGAACCCCGGCCCGTGCGGGCGATTTATTTTAACAAAACCGCCGAGGCGAACTGGTTCGTGGCCTGGCATCAAGACCTGACCATCGCGGTGCAAGCGCAAGGGGCGGTTCCCGAATTCACCGGCTGGAGCGTGAAGGACGGGGTGCCGCATGTCCAGCCGCCCGTGGAATTGCTGGAAAACATGCTTACGCTGCGGATTCATCTCGACGACTGCGATGAAACCAACGGCGCGCTGCTCGTGTCGGCCGGCACCCACCGGCTCGGCCGTTTGTCGGCGGATCAAATTCAAGAATTGATCGCCAAACATCAGGAACACCGGTGCTCCGCCAAGGCTGGCGACGTGATGCTCATGCGTCCGCTGCTGCTGCATTCCTCCGGCCGGTCCCAGGGGCTCCGGCAGCGCCGCGTCCTACACCTGGAATATGCCGGTTTCACGCTGCCCGAACCGTTGAAATGGAGCGAAAAGGCCTGAACCCTGCAAAGCCGGGGCGCCGGTTTCCGACCAGATCGGTTATTAGTTCCGCCCGCCGCGATTCAAGTGCCGCCGGTTTGGTCAGACTTTGCAGTGGACGCTCATGGCTGGTTACGTCACCCTCATTCCGCTGCCAATGGCAGCCGGTGCGACCCAATCCCAATTTCCCCGGGCGGCCGGGCCCGACCAGCCAATTTTTATCACCACCAATTTAAATAATTCGGCCACCTTTACGGTTGATGCGGCGGATGGGCCGAACCTGCGCAAGGTGATGCTGCACCTCACCAGCATCGGCTACGGTGAGACCACGGTTTGCCATCGGCTGGGCCTGGCCGACCTGGCGGATCTGCTCTGGCGAGCCATCCCGATTTACCGCGCGGAACAACTGGCCGTCCGCGACGGGCTGGCTTCGGCCATTGATTTGTTTCTGCTGCAAGGCGCGGTTCCGCCCGACGAACTCAATCGTCTGTTGGACCCGGCAGATCGGGCGGTTCTCGTCCGGGCGGGAGTGCTGCTGGTGGATGAGGCGGGCGGGGCCCGAGCGCGTTGTTCGCTCTACCCGGTCGGGGACAACCTGATTTTTTCCGATCATGCCTGGCCTTCGCTGCCGCATCCCGGCTGCGCCGTGGTTCCGTCCGATCAGGTGATGTATGTCGGCACGGACAGCCGCTGGCTGGCGCGAGCCACGGTGCGGCGACCGGTGGATAACGCGCTGGATCTCTGCACCGGATCAGGCGTCCATGCCCTGCTGGCCGCCGCCCACGCGCGGCGGGTGCTGGCGGTGGACATTAATCCGCGGGCCGCCCAATGCACGCGTTTCAACGCCCACGCCGCCGGGGCCGGCAACCTGCAGGTAGCGGTCGGCGATCTTTACGAACCGGCCGGGGACGAACGTTTTGATCTGATCACCGCCAATCCGCCATTCGTGCCCTCGCCCCGGGACTCGCTCCAGTACCGCGATGGGGGACGCTCCGGGGAAGAGGTACAACGCCGGATCATTGCCGGTTTACCCCGGCATCTGGCCCCGGGAGGCCGGGCGCAAATCGTCACGGAATTTGGCGAGCGCGGGGACGAACCGCTGGCTGACCGCCTGCGGGGATGGCTGGGCGGTGCCCCGATGGACATCTACATTATCCGGCTGCGGGATCATCCGGCGGCCAGTTACGCCATCGGCCACGCGGACGGGGCGGATTCCTACGCGGCTTTCCTCGATTCGGTGGCGGACTGGGCCGGCAATTTGCGAACGCAAGGGTATACGCGGATTGTTTCGGTGCTTCTGGCCTTCCAATGGAGTGATCCGCAGGCGGGTTTGCCGTGGACGCGCAGCGACCGGGCGCAATCTCTCCATGGCCGCGCCGGCCCCGAGGTGGCGGCCGCGCTGGCGGCCGAGGGCTTGGTGCGCCAAACAAATTTCCGCGAACGGCTGGAGCAGGGGCGGGTGCGCCGGGCCGGACCGATCGCCTTGCTGGATGCACGCGTGCTGGGCAGTGAAGTGCGGAGCAATGCCCAGGCGGAATTATTGGGGAAAGGCCTGCCCATCCTGCAAACACTCGATCCGCTTGAACGCGAACTGCTCGTAGGGCTGGAGCAGCCGGTGGCGGTTGTGGAACTGCTGGCGCAGGCACCGGGCCGGAACCTGGATCGGGAAGCCGTCTGCCTGGCGCTCGGCTCACTCATCCGCCGGGGACTGGTGGTAATAATTTAAGGCGGATGACGCGCTAGGGAGGGCAGGGGACTGGTCTGCTTTGGCTTGGGTGAATTTGCCTAGCCCTTGCAGCCTGTCCTTACATTAGGTGTCATGGTTTGGCGGAATCCTGTAATCGAATCTGGTAAATGTATGCGTCCGGCAAAGGAATTTGCTTGCCATTTAGGGGGTCGTAAGGAACACCAAAGACAAAGTAAAGGTCGGGATTATTTAAAGCCTCACGCGGGATGATAAAATCCGCCTTCCAAACGCGCTCCGCTTTCTCCAATGTGAACGGTATCGCTGGCTTCGAGTGTATCATTGTAACGAGTTTGTTGGTGATAATTTCCAAACGGGCCCAGGAATTAGCTTCTATATCGAATTTCTTGGCTGTGATGGTTACATGAAAAGCCACGCCATTCTGTGCGGCGTTGGTGGAAACTGAAAGCAGGTAGGAATCGGTTTCCAAGAATCTAGGTGAGACAGGATCTTCCGCCACCAACGCGCACGCGGGTGAAACGAGGGCAAGCCAAACAACAAATGCGATAGATAAACGGAGCATAATTTAATTTCTTACGTAGCGGCTGAGCCACAGCTGACTCCTGGCGTGACTAGCGACCGAAGCGCCAACGGCGCTCGCCTCTGGCGGTCGGTTAGGTTGCAAACGCTTCACGATCAAAATCAATATGGAATTGTGCATCTATAAAATGTCTTAAAGTTGGTAGCTGGGAAAACATTTGTCACTCGGCCGGAAAAACTGGCTGGCTCGTTTGTAATAATCGCTGACCAGTTGATCAGGTCAATTGAAGACTCGATCACAACCCGGTGTCCAAACTCGCAGTTCGTGGCTATGGTTTGAATGCTTCCATTTCCATTGTTCAGAATTACGATATTGTAGTTGTGTGGAAAAATAACACCTTGAGCAACAATAAATGCTGGCAAGCATATTAAAGATATCAGGACAATCAAACATTGTATGAACTTGTTCATGGTGTGCGCTGGTTTGCATCCTCATTTGGCAAGCTGTTCCACCTCCAACTCGCGATGTAAACCGTGACCGCAGGGCTCGCAACGCCAACGGCAATTGGTTCCAGTGGTTGATTAACCGTTGTTTTCATTGGTTTATTGTGTTTTACACGACTCGGCTCGTGTGTCAAGGGAGCGTTTTCTTTTGAAAAGCTTTTTGGAAAAGTATGTTTAAACCCCAGACGCACAATACATAACTTAGGGATACCGGGCTAATAAGGAATAGCCCCATCAGCGGCCAATCGCCGCCGGAAGCACCCGCAGCAATGCCGGAGATCACGAGCATATATGCCATGGGAATTACCGGCAACGCACACGCCCAGCGCCAGCCACTGCGCAGGCGAATAATGGCCATGGTTTGCACCAATAAGTAAGCAGACAAAAAAAGTAACAGTAGAATGATCATAATCTTAAACGCAAAAGCGCCATGAGCAGGTTAATTTGCATCTGCTGCGACAGCGGAATGGCCCGCGCCAACGGCGGTTGGATCCGACGACTGGTCATTAAGACCCCATATCATCCGGTCCGACCCCTTTTTTCACCTCCCGACTTTTCAAGTTTTCGCCATTGAATATGAGAATCTGTTGACTGACCCCTCCCAATACCTCAATGCGCTCCTCGCCTCTCAAGGAAAACCTATTGATTTCTATACCACCATTTGTCAGTTTTTGCCGCTGGTAGGCGCTTGGCAACTCGACAACAATCCTGTGCATGCCGGCCGGCAACTCAAGGGTGGTTCCATCTGGTGTGTAGTTGCCAACAAAGCGACCGTCCACCAAGACACGAAAATCACTGACGCTAGCGTTAAAATCAAGCGCTGAAGGAATCTGAATCACCAGCTTGCACGGTAGTGAGTGTGGCGCAGTCGAACAACCGCATATGACAGCGCAAAAAAGAAGCAGGGGTACAATGTGTTTCATAATGTGGAGAGTTGCCGCCCAACAAAAAAGCTGAGCCGCCGCCGACTCGCGGTGTTAACCCCGGCAGCGGAACTGCAATGGGCAATAGGCGTTGGCTCCGGTGCTTAGGCATTGGTTTTTGTGACACTAATAACTCCATAAATGCTCTTGGCAATCAGTAGAAATATTCCAACCCGAACCAGCGTGGCATGATGTGGCTCGTACCAGCCGGACAGAAGCCTGAACCACATAAAAACCAAGAGTGCCAAATAAAATAGCAAACAGACTACAGCCACGGACTGATTGAGCGACAAGCCAATAACGCAGACAAAAGATGGAAACATCACAGCCAGCGCGCAACCTAAAATAAACACTTCAAACCAAAACACCCCGGCTTCGCGAAGCTTGAAAGTGTCGTATGTCGCATATACTAATAATGGCAATGTTACCAAAGCGTCTAAAATAACAAATGGCTTCAAGCGTCTCATGCAGGTGAACGATGGCTTACGATAGATTATTTTGAAAAATGCGTTAAATCTTGGCAGGCATGAAGGCGTTATATTCCCGGTGTGTCGTTTTGTCCACAACAATTTGCCTCCGCCAAAGCGACCCAGATTCGGGGAAAGGCAGTAGCCGCCGGGGCAGCAGATTCCAATTTACAAACGGGCCAACGCATCCAGTTTCCGCACGGCGGTTTCCATTCCCCAGAATAAACCGATACAGGCTCCCAGCGGGGGAAATAATGCCCGAAGTATTGTCACAAACAATTGGCTCACCGTAAAGTTGCAACGCGGCAAGATCAGGCATATGAAGGCCAGTCACCAAACTACGGTCGGCAGGACGTAGATAAGATGAATGGTGTCTCTGGTGCGCTTGGTCGGAATGACTGGAAATAGCCGGTAGCTCAATCGGCCGCTCCAGCAGAGCAAAGAAATAGCCACCACCGCCGCCAAGGCGGCAATGATCTGGCCGGGAATCATTTCCCAATAAACACCGTGTTTGGAAAATCCAGCACAGGCGAATGATAGCGGAAGCAAACCGGTCGAAGCTAGAGCATGATTTGCATGAGTTGCCACCGGCGATCTGCTTTGATAATTTCAACTTTCCTGAATTCGTTTTGAACCGCCTGCGCCGGCCCGATTTTCTGCACCGCTACTTTGAATGCTTCCGTTTCGCTCAAGCCAATTTTTGCGTAGCCCTCAATTTCCTCCCGCAGATGTCTTTCCAATTCCTCTAAGCGGCACGGGCATTTTGATGCCGGCGGCCAGCATATGCATGCGCCATTTCGTGATGGATTCTTCGAGGTCAAACATGGAAAGTTATTTCACAGCCAGTTTCGGTTTTATGTATTTTGGCGACCGCAAAAGGTAAATCGTAATGAAACTGAAAACGGAAAATATTCCGAACCAATAGTTAAGATCGCCAAAAGATTTATCATCTGTGGCGTATTCGATCGTACATAGCGAAAATTCCAGAGCGGCGATAATTTGGATAACGTTCACTCCAAACTTTGCCCCGCGAAATAAATAGAAACTTCCAATGATGCCCGCCATAGCCAAAAAGGTTAAACAAACTGTGAATATTTGCCAGTAATGAGGAAAATATAAAATGATCGCAACAGCTGCTGGTGACGTCGCATATCTGGTAAAAAACCATATGGATTGGGTAAGCCAAAGCACGCCCAATATGTGATGGGTTATTGAAGTTCTGCCATCGCCAATTTCCCACGGAGAGCAAGTGTTTTTCGCAAATTCCATTTGCAAGACCTGGTGCGGGCCGATTTGTTGAACTGCAATTTCGAAGGCTCGTTGTTCGTCCGATCCTGATTTAATGTGACGCTCAATCTCTTCGCGCAAATGAATCTCCAACTCATCGAGTGGCACTGGCGCTTTGATTCCAGCAACTAGCATTTGCTGTCGCCAGTCGGCTATGGATTGTTCGAGGTTGAACATATTGTTCCGTCAGTTTCTCCATCAGCTTTCGCTAATCGGCGGTGCGGGTGAACGCCAGAGGCGATACAAACAACCGCCATAAAACAAAACGGAAGCCGCGGCAAGAGCGGCACAAAACACCCAACCCGTCCAATCGGTTTTTGCGATGAAGAACGTTTGGACGAGTGGCACGACATAAAAGCTGCCGGAAGCGAACATAAAAGCGCTGACCTTTTTTCCTTCCTCGTGCCTCGCGATACGTTCTGACGCCGTAGATGACCGCGCAACCTGCAATGACCGCCACCGCGCTACCGGCTAGCAACGGCCCGAGTTGCAGCACTCCCCGGTCCCGCCAGTGGCCGAGTGCCGGCAAAATCATGGCGCCGCCAAATACAGTGCCGAATACAGTGCCGAAAAGCGCTGCGAGCAGGACAACAGTTCGCAGCATATTTTTCTTGGTCGTCCCAATTTTTTTGAACTCCTGTTTGAGTGCGCCGGCTCCGCCAATTCGCGCAACAGATGTTTCAAAGGCTGTTTGAGCGCTGGTTCCTGATTTCATCTGCTGCGCAATTTCCTCGCGCAGGTGGCTTTCCAATTCCTCCAACGGCACGGGCGATTGAATGCCGGCGGCAAGCATTTGTTTGCGCCAGTCCGAAATATTTTCTTCAAGGTTAAACATGGTATCTTTGGGTTTAAACACCCACTGGTACGAATTTTCTCCGCGCTGCCGCTTCCATTCCCCATAACCAACCGACCCACATCCCGGCCGGCAAAAAAAATGCCCACACGAACGCCACTAAAAATTGGCTCATCACGAAGTCATGGCGCGGCACGATCAGGCGCATGAAAACAATCCACCATACCGCCAATAATAAACTTCCCAAAGCACTGATGGCATCGCGGATCCGGCGGTTGGCAATCACCGGAAAGATTCCTTGGCTCAATCTCCCGGCCCACGCGAGCGAAAAAAACACAGCCATCGCTGCCAGGCTGGACAACTCTTGGGTGGCAGTCATGTCAATAACACTGGCCCTGTTGATTACGATGACACTCATAAACAACGGCAGCACGATCGTGAATACCATCAAGAAAGCGTTCGTCAGCTTCCACTTGCGGGCCTCGTGCGTTTCATCGGCTTTCTCAAATTCTGCGCGAACCACCTGCGCTGATCCGAGCTTCTGAACGGCAGAAGTGAATGCTTCCTGCTGGTTCGCTCCCGCTTTTACCTTCCGCTCGATCTCTTCGCGCAGGTGACTTTCCAATTCTTCCAACGGCACGGGAGTTTTGATGCCGGCGGCGAGCATTTGCTCCCGCCAATTCGCGATGGCTTGGTCGAGGTCAAACACATTGCTCCTTTTTTAAGCCGGCCAAGACGGAATGCACCAGCGACCATTGTTCGTGGTGTGTGGCCATCGCCTTTTTGCCGCTTTTTTTGAGCGAGTAGTATTTCCGTTTCCGCCCGGTCTCGCTTTCGCCCCAGCGTGATTTGATCAGGCCGCGGTGTTCCATCCGGTGCAGCACGGGGTAGAGCATCCCGTCCGTCCATTCAATTTTGTCCCCGGATAGCCGCTTCACCTCCTGGGTCAGCGCATACCCATAGCTCTCGCCGCCAGCCAGAAGCGATAAAATCAACGGTTCGGTAGAGGCGGCCACGAGCTCTTTGCTGATCATAGCTGCACGATACATTGCGATGCAATGTATGTCAAGCGGCTTTTGCGGATCGGCTGATAGTTTGATTTAATCCAACAGCGTGGCCTTGGATCACTCATCCGCCGGGGACTGGTGCTATCGATTTAAGGCGGGTGGCTGGGCAACCAGAAACTGGATGTTTAATGAAACGGAGGGGCAAAAGTTTTAGCCACAGATGGACACGGATGAACACAGATTTTGAACCGCGAACCACATGAACCACGCGAAACCAACTCGTATGCGCTGATGGCTAAACGGAAATTGGCCCGGTGTTGGCCGATTCGAATTTCGTCTGACTCCTCACCCCAGTCCTCTCCTCGTTGGGCGAGGAGAGGGGGAATTATTTTTTGGGACGATTTCCCGGGGTAGGTGCGGGCGCACCAACCCTGGGCTAATATCCATTACGCCTTCAGCGTATTCGAATTTGCATTCGCGTGGTTGGCGTGGTTCGCGGTTGATGCAGGTTGGACCGCGTTTGTCCATTGCGGGTGTTACTCTGGCCGGAGGCGTCAGAGTAGCAGGCAAAAGCTGAAACGCTGAAAGCTGGCAGTGGCGCCGAGGGCAAAACTAACCCCGGCGGTTTATTCGATGCCGAGCAATTCCACCTCGAACACCAGGGTGCTGTTCGGCGGAATCGGCGGGGGGCTGTTTGCGCCGTAGGCCAGGTTCGCAGGAATCACAAATCTGAATTTGTCGCCCACCTTCATGAGTTGCAGCCCTTCGGTCCAGCCGGCGATGACGCCGCTCAAGGGGAAGCTGATGGGCTGGCCGCGCGCGATGGAACTGTCGAACACGGTGCCGTCGAGAAGTGTGCCCACATAATGCACCTTCACCGTGTCCGAGGCCTTGGGCGAGACCGTGCCCGTGCCGTGTTTCAACACCGCATATTTCAGACCGCTGGCGGTGGTGATCAAATTGGTGCCTTGGGTGTCGCTGGCCGGGGCGGCGGCGGGCGGATTTGTGCCCGCATTGGAAGTCGCGTTCGGGGGCGTGCTCTGGCTGCAACCGAACCAGCACAGGCTGACCGCCACCATTACCATGAAGCGTGAAATTTTCATAATCATTGGCTTTATTTATTGAAGTGGGAAGAGCATCCGCGAAGCGCCCTCACGCGTCAAGCCGCCGTTCACTACAAGTCGCGCGGCGGTATTTTTTGGTGTTCAGCACCAGCGAAAATTCACTGGTGAGGGATATCACCGGACAATTTTTATTGACGATCGTCGGGGGAACATTAAGGCTCGGCGTTTATGCGGCCTGCAAATAAACCCTTCGTGGCAATTGGGATGGTCATCGGCTTACTTTTGACTCGGTCCAACTGGCAAATTCATGCCCAAAGTCTGCCCGCGCCCGCCTTTACGGCATTTTCAAACTGGGCGGAGAACTACAAGGCCCAAACCAACGGCCAGGTTCGGACCGCCATGGTGGCCGAAGGCGTCACCGCCGCCCGCCAGCGCCGCGACCGGCTAAAATCCTTGATCGAATCCGATCCACGGTCGGCACTGGCCTGGAGCCGCTCCCTGACGAATGCCGCCGGGTTGCCGCCGGAAATCCGCGCTGAGTTGGAAACGGCTTTCACCAACCACGGTGATTTAATTGTGCAGGGAGCCATGGCGGCCAAAGGCGGGCCGCCGGTGGAACCGCTCCGCCGCTGGGTGCGCCTCGGTTCCCGGCTTTATCACGCGCACGTCTTTGGCCAACGCCGGGGCGGGGTCAGCCAATACAATGTGCCTTTGAGCGGCATCACATTGAACAACGAAGCCGTGCTGGCGGAACCTGCCGCCACGCCGCAAGCTCCGCAGCCGAATACTTCAAGCGCATGGACCACGGGCGGGAAAAAAGTTTTGATCATCCGCGTGGATTTTTCCGATCTCCCGGGCGCGCCCGAAGGTTATTCCGCCGCCACCGTCCAGAATATCGCTGATTCCCAAATCGCCCCGTATTACCTCAAGAGTTCCTACGGTCTCACCTCGCTGACGAATACCGTGACGACTTCGGTTTATCGCCTGCCGCAAACGGCGGCTTATTATGCCACCGGCGGTTTGAACGATCTTTTGCATACCGACGCTGAAAATGCCGCCGCCGCCAATTATACGATTGCCAACTACGACCGCGTCATCGTCTTGTTTGCCAGCTTGGGCAGCCTCACCAGTTCCCAGATCACCTACGGCGGCCTGGCGGATATCGGCGGTTATCGCGTCTGGAGCAACGGCGAATTTGATTTTCGCGTCGTCGCCCATGAACTGGGTCACACCTACGGTCTTTACCACGGCAATCTCTGGCAGGTCAGCGATGGCAACCCCATCAGCCCGGCCGGCGTGGACACCGAATACGGCGACGATTTTGACACCATGGGGGCCAACTATGTCAACAACCTGGGGACGGATTTTTGTCCCTGGTTCAAAAACATACTGGGTTGGGTTTCCAATGCCCAGGTGAACACGGTCACCACCAGCGGCACCTATCGCATCTACGCCTTTGACCAGAACAATCACGCCGCTGCGCCGGGCGAGATGCTCGCGCTCAAAATCGTCAAAGACAGCACCTACAATTATTGGGTTTCCTGCCGCACCGATTTCACCAACAACTACTCGATGACCAATGGCGTCTATGTGCAATGGGGCTATGATTACACGCGTCAAAGTGATTTGCTGGACCTGAACACTCCCGGCGTCAGCGACCAGGACGCGGGACTTTACGTCGGCGGAATTTTCACCGACGCCGCGGCGGCCAGCGGGCTAGGCGTGACGATTCATCCGGTGGACCGGGGCGGCACACCGCCCAATGAATATCGGGATGTGCAGATTACCTTTGGCACCGCCCCGCCGCTGGCCCCCACCTTTACGCTCACGCCCGCCAGCCAGTCCGGAATTTTGGGCCAGACCGTCAATTTCAGCGCCACGGCGAGCGGCAATCCCGCACCGGCCTATCAATGGCAGCGTCAGCCGGCCGGCAGCACGAGTTGGACGCCGGTAGCCAACAACTACACCTTTGCGGGTGCCGCCACCTCCAATCTTACGGTGACCCTCACCGCCTTGAGCCTGTCCGGGGAGCTTTACCGCTGCGTGGCCGCAAACAGCCAAGGCTCCGTCACGAGCGCCCCGCCGGCAACGTTGACCGTCAACGCCGTCTTGGTCATCTCGACCTTGGCTGGGCAAGCCGGAAATCTTGGCACCGCCAATGGCACCGGCACGAATGCCACCTTTGCTTATCCGTGGGCGATTGCCTGTGACCCAGCCGGCAACATTTATGTGGCCGAATACTACGACGGCACCATCCGGAAGATTACTCCGGGCGGCGTCGTGAACAATTTTGTCCCGGCCTTCTCCTTCTCCGGTCCAGAGGGTCTGGCTTTTGATGCGGCCACCAATCTCTATGTTTGTGATACCGGCGATAACCAGATCAAACGGATCAGTCCCGGCGGCGCCATCACCACCCTGGCCGGCTCCGGCGCGGCGGGCTGGGCGGATGGCACCAACATCACCGCGGTGTTCTCCGCCCCTTGGGGCATTGCCGTGGACAGCCTCACCAATGTCTTCGTGTCCGATAGCAACAGCAACGTCATCCGCAAAATCTCCCGCATCGGTTCCACGGCCAACTGGGCGGTCAGCACCATCGCCGGGCTGCCGGGCCAGCCGGGCAGCAGCGATGGCACCAACAGCCAGGCCCGTTTTAATCAGCCGACCGGTCTAGCCTGCGATCCCGCGGGCAATGTTTACGTGGCGGATTCCGCCAATTACACCGTACGCAAACTTTCCAAGGATGCCACCGGAACCAACTGGGTTGTTGCGACGATTGCCGGACAAGCTGGCAATTTTGGGAACAACGACGGACAGGAGACCAACGCTCTCTTCAGCGACCTCTATGGCTTGGCTTCAGATTCCGTTGGCAATATTTATGTCACCGAGGGCAACAATGGACAGATCCGGATCATCTCAACGAATGGCGCGGTCACCACGCTGGCCGGCAGTTACGGCAGCGCGGATGGTTTCTATACCGCCGCCGGTTTCAATTTCCCCTACGGCATTGCGCTTGATCCCTTTGGAAATATTTATATTGCCGACACCTTCAATCATACCATCCGCGTTGGCCATGTGGCGCAAGTCACCATTCCATCGCTGACCATCGTCGGGCCCGGCCCAAACTGGAGCCTGAACTGGCCGGTGCCCACCAACGTCTTCCGGCTGCTGGCATCCACCAACCTGTCACCCGCCAACTGGATTGCCATCACCAATCTGCCGGTGACCAGCGCCAATCTCAACCGGGTCACCAACCGCACGGGTAGCAGCACGATGTTTTATCGCTTGATCAACCCCTGATCTGAACACGCCCGGCAAATATAATGCCCAAGGCAACCTCGGCCAAACCGTGCGCGTCGTGGTGCTCTCCCTACCGCCCGGCTGACGCCCAGGGGAAGAGGGAATAGACGAGTTGAGGCACTGAGTTGCCGCAACCATGAGTTCAACCCCAAATCCTGCGAACACACAATTTCTAATTCAGTTGCGCGGGTTTGGCGTTTTTAGCGGTTAAGAATTGAACGCGCGGGACGGCTGCCCCACACTGGCGGCATGGGCAAATCTAAAAATCCCGCCACTGGCGAAGGCTTTCTCGGCGAAATCATGGTCCACAAACTATCCCGCGCCGTGGGCGTGGTGGAAAGCTTGACCGAGGCCCAGGCCGGCTGGCCGCCGCAGATCAGCTTGAAGCTGACGGATGGCTCCGTGAAAAAAGGACGCCTCAGCGATTTCCGGGAGCCCAGCGGCAACGAACGCTCCAAAGTGCCCGCCTCGCCACCACCAGCGACGGACCGGCCGGCGTCCTGAATCCCGCGCGAGCGGCAGCGCGTTATCACCTACAAACGCTTCGTTTTGGAAAAAACGTCGGCGATTTTTTATTAACCACGAATTAACACGGATGGACACAGATGCTTTGGCCGCAAAAAAGCACAAAACGTGCAAAGGTTTCTCCCTCTCCGCATTTGTCGGACGAATGGGGAGCAGCGACAGCGAAGATGGCGGATGGCCAAGTCCGACAAATTTGGCAAGTGGAATCCGATTCAGAAGCTTTCAATTCAGAAAAATTACACGCATACTCCGCTTGGAATGGCCAGTGTAGTCAACAACTCAGGTTTGGCGCGGTTCTGGTACGCGGCTGCTATTGCAGACTTTCTAGCTAGCGATGCTGACGATATTCTAGGCAAGCTTTCCCGACATGCCGGCGATGGGCACTTCTCCGACCAGCGCGATGCTTGGTTGGCGCAAATCGACCTCCTTCAAGCACAACTTACCGGCCTAGATGGTTGGGTTTTCTTTGAATTCAACATCCCGCGCATGGGACGGCGCGTGGACGTCATTCTGGTTTTGGGTTCGGTGATCTTTGCATTGGAGTTCAAAGTTGGCGAAACCGGCTACGACCGCTCGGCGATCGAACAGGTTTGGGACTACGCGCTTGATCTAAAAAACTTTCACGAGGCCAGCCACAATGTCGCTATCGCTCCGATTCTCGTGGCAACCGAAGCCAAGCCTTTATCCGCCAAGTATGAGGCGGACGCAGACAAGGTTTATCGGCCAATTTTGACCAACGCCGACAACTTTCGGAAGGCGCTGGATCGGGGGTTTAGCATGGCCAAGGGGTCCGCCCTCGACGCTCAAGCCTGGGCGCGCGCCTCGTATCGTCCGACGCCAACGATTATCGAAGCGGCACGGTCGCTCTATGCGCAGCACTCCATTGAAGCCATAGCTCGTTTTGACGCTGGCGCTCAAAATCTCCACACGACAACCAAGCGGATCGAGGAATTGGTGGATGAGGCTCGCAGCACTGGACAGAAGTTCATTTGCTTTGTGACCGGTGTTCCCGGCGCCGGAAAAACTTTGGTTGGATTAAACATCGCCACCCAGCGGCGCGATGAGAAAGCACCAACGCACGCCGTCTTCCTATCGGGCAATGGACCGCTGGTTGCCGTATTGCGCGAGGCGTTGACGCGGGATGAATACCTCCGGCAGAAAGCTCAAAACAAAAAGGCCACCAAGAAGAAAGTTGCGACTCCGGTGAAAGCTTTCATTCAAAACGTTCACCACTTTCGTGATGCTGGGCTGACCGATGAAAAAGCACCACCACCGGAACACGTCGTCATCTTCGATGAAGCGCAGCGGGCCTGGAATTCGCAAATGACGGCCAACTTCATGAAGCGGAAGAAGGGGCGCCCGGGCTTCACCCAATCCGAGCCGGAGTTTTTGATTTCCTACATGGATCGACATCCAGATTGGGCGGTGATTATTTGTCTGGTGGGCGGGGGCCAAGAGATCAACACCGGCGAGGCTGGCATCTCAGCTTGGTTGGATGCCGTGATTGAACATTTCCCGAAGTGGAAGATGTTCATTTCGTCGCGACTGCACGACAGCGAGTATGCCGCTAACCACACCCTCGAACGTGCTCGAAGCTGCGCCCAGACACAGCAGGAAGAGTCTCTGCATCTCGCCGTATCGATGAGGTCGTTCCGCGCAGAGAATGTTTCGGCGTTCGTGAAGGCGTTGCTCGACTGTGAGAAGAACATCGCCCAACAGACCTTTGCCCAACTTCGCAACCGGTTTCCCATCGTTCTCGCACGGGACTTGGATCGAGCCAAAGCTTGGGTTCGCTCAAAAGCGCGCGGCACAGAACGTTTCGGCTTGCTAGCATCGTCCAAAGCAATGCGCCTCAAACCGCATGCCATTGACATTCGTGTGGATGTTGACCCCGTGCATTACTTCCTCAACGACCGTGATGATGTTCGCTCCAGCTACTATCTTGAAGACGCGGCCACGGAGTTTCAAGTGCAAGGGTTGGAACTCGATTGGACGTGTGTTACGTGGGACGCCGATTATCGCTTTAATGGCACGACTTGGAATTATCACGACTTCCGCGGCTCAAGCTGGTGTAACATCAATAATTCTGACAACCGCAATTATTTGCGGAATGCCTATCGTGTGTTGCTCACCCGCGCCCGACAGGGCATGGTGGTTTTCGTTCCCCCGGGCAATCCAAGCGATCCGACACGTTCACCAGAGTTCTATGATTCAACCTTTAACTACTTGAAGGAACTCGGCATTCCAGAACTGTCTTGAGGTTCTTCACGGGGCGTCCTCGTGCAGTTCGTTGGTTGGGCCCTGCGCCACCTCATCTTTTCGTTGCGCAGCCAGTCGCGCGCAACGGGACATTTGGGCGGCGGGGCACCACCACCAGAATCAGGTTTTTCGCTTACGCGTTCACTCCCGGTTCCGCCGGGGCGAAGGTGGCCGCGATTTAATCTTTTTTGAATTTCCACGCCGAATCCAGCAGCTCCTGGCTGTACGGTTCGGGGACCATGCCGTTCGCGGCGTAAAGGTAAAGCGCGCCCTTGTAGATCTGGCCGGCCACGCTCGTCAAATAGGACAGGACAAACATCGCCAATATCCAGAACGCGCCCACCACGCCAATGATCCAGTAATTGTTAAAATGCATGGAAGCGGCAAAGGCGCCAATCAAGAGCCCCAGGGAGGCGATTAAAACGAGTCCGCTGGCCAGGCTCAGGCCCACGTAACCGATCAGGGCTTCGCCCCAGGTGCGTTGCAGAATGCCGGCGGAGTTCTTCAGCATTTGGATGGGGTTGACGTTCTGTTCATCCTGCACGATGGCCGGGATGACAAACACCGAGGCGATACTCCAGGCCATGCCGATGAAGCGCCCGATGATCCGGCCGATAAAACTCAGCCGTTGCTCAATTTGCTGGATGATCAGCCCCACCAAACCCGCGAACAATGACCACATCAGGATGGCCTTCCAGCGCGTGCAGGCAAACTTCAAGCCGCGGGGGATGGAAACGGTTCCGCCGCCCAAAGCGGACAGGATTTCATGGTAGAAGGCGACGTTGAAGTAGGTGGCGAAAACCATGGAGACCAGATACATGAAGGCCAGATAGCCCATGGCCGCCGGGCTGAGGCTGGTGACGGCAAGGTGGCCATGCGCATCCACGGTCTGGGTGAACAAGGAATGGCTAATGGCTTCCCAGTGTTGGGTCGAGGCGTAAGGATGGCTGGTGGGGCGAAGCACGACGGGGGCGAGAAAAAACAGGACAATCAGCAGCGTGAACAGAAAAACCACGATGGGAAAGACCAGCAACTGTTTGTGCTTGGCCATGATGGAGAGTGAACTTTTGAACAGGCACCAGCTGCGTTGGAATTTGCTCATAATTTTTCCTGGGTGGGATGATGGATTACGGGTTCACGTTTGGTTTAGAGCGAACGGCTTCACCCCGTTTTTAGCAGATGGCCGCGCATTGTCAGCAACAATTTTTGCCAACTAATCCGCCGACGGAGCGTGAGCCACATCCCGCTTCAACTTAAATTTGGATGGCGACGTCGAAGCGGCATGGGCGTCGCGCTCTGGCTACAGTAATTTTTAATCAGCTCTAGGTAGGCGTCGAGGTGAAATGCGCGAACTGCGAAATTGTCGGGTTGTTCTCGACGGGGCGTCCGCTTAAGCTTGGAAGAAACAATGTTTCGGGCATTTTCACACCGGCGCGGCGAAGGATTCGGCGTGCACATCTGGCTGGCGACGCTTTTTTTGTGTCTGGGTTGCGCCGGGTGCCTGACGCCCGGCACGATTGCCCGTCATGCGTTCGAGGCGCCCAATCATCAATTCGACAATGTTAATATATTCCAGCAGTTTGCGTGCGTAGCGACTAATTTTTCGGTGACGCGGGTGGCCGTGGGGCCGCCCGCGGCCGTTTTGGAAGCAATGGTGATCGAGCCGGGAGATTACGGGGCGATCAGCATTTCAAAATTTACCAACCGGTTGCCACAGCACAAAGGCGACACGCATACCAATCTGTTCACTTTGGACTTTCATTTTTCGCAGCTCCCCCTTGAACCAAAGCTGGCGACGAATCACATTCTTGGCACGGTTTTTCTATTGCATGGTTACGGGTTGACCAAGGAATTCATGTTGCCGTGGGGGATGGTGCTGGCGCAGGCGGGCTACCGGGCGGTGCTGGTGGATTTGCGCGGGCATGGCCATTCCACCGGGAACCGCATTTATTTTGGCGGTATTGAGCGGACGGATTTGGGGCAATGCCTGGACGCGCTGGAGCAGCGGCGGGTTTGCGCGGGGCCGGTCGGGGTGCTGGGCATTTCTTATGGGGCGGTCATGGCCTTGCAATGGGCAGCGGCGGATCCGCGCGTGCAATGTGTGACGGCCATCTCGCCTTATTGGGATCCGGGCACGGGCATGGAGGAATATCTCAAGACGTTTGAACCGGAATTGTCCACGAACACAGACCATCAAGCTGCAGGCCTAGTGGCGCGCCAGCTGGCCGCGAAATGGCCGGACTTGACGACGGTGTCTGCCGTGCGCGGGTTGAAGCAGCCGGTTTTGTTGGTGCGGGGCGGGCGTGATGAATTGTGCAGCGGGGAGGATTTAAGCCGCTTACTGGCGGCGGCTCCGAACGGTTCGCGGTTCAAAGAAGTGCCCCTTGCCAATCATTTGGTCACTGGCATCTGCATCAGTCAATTGGAAGGCACAGTGACGAATTGGTTTGGTACGCATTTGGCGCCGTTGAAGTAGGTTTTGAAGGGCAGGCCCAGCCCACTTGCGTAGGTAAACCGCCGACGGAGCACGAGCTTCAGCCCGCTTCAACTTGAATTTGGATGGCGACGTCCAAGCGGCATGAACGCCGCGTTCCGGCTACAGTAATTTTTAATAAGCTCTAAAGGCTCTAAAGCAGAGATTTCACCACGGCTTGATGGAGCGGGTTTTTGATTTCCAGCCGGTCCGGAATGGCCCCGTTGGCGGTCAGCGTTTGGAGCAGCGCGTCCAGCCATTCGCGGGAGGCCGTGATAGTCCCCGGCTCAAAGCGGGGCGGCTGGCCGGCGGCCTCATGTAGCCGATAGTTGGTCAGCCGGATCTGGACGGAGGCTTTTTCTCCTTTTAAATCCAACTCCACCGTGATGGTCCGCTGGATCCGGTCAATTTCCAGGCGGGTCATGCGACCATACTTTTTCAGCAGGGTGCGATTGATTTCGGCCCGGACCTTGTCGATCTGGGCCGGGCGCGGCAACATTTTAAAGAAAACAATTTTAACCGAATCCGCCAAGCCGCCGCCGGCGGCGTTGAAGAAATCCTGAAGTTGCATCACGGCCACTATGATTCCGGCCGGGGTCCGGGGCAAGTTTTACAGCGCCGGCATCCCGGGAGACCGTCCGCCCCGCGACAACGAGGGCGTCGCAGCGCAGCCCGCCGTCGTTCTCGCTTGAGCGGCATCGTTCTGGCAGACCCAGCCGCGCTTGGCCAAATCGGGCCACTGTCCCCTTGACAGCCGGCGAGCTGGCCGATAAAAATAAATCCCAGCCAGCCAATTTCAAAATCGGATCAATCGGGAAACATCAATCAATGCCAACGGGACGGCGCTAAAAACCATCCAAGGGAATTCTCCAAATGAACGACGAACAAAATCCCCCCGCCCCGCCCGCAGTAGCCGCCGCCTTGCCGGCCTACAAAGACCGTTCCACCGGCCTGGTCATCTTTGGCATCCTGACGTTACTGCTCGGCGGTCTCGCCGGACTGTTTGCGCTGCTGATGGCCGCCTCGTTGCTGAAAGCCCAGCCCGCCAAAGTGCCGACGGTCTCGGGCATCCTGATGGCCTTCGGCATATATGGCGGCCTGGCGGCGACGTTGATCTGTCTGGGCATCGGTTCCCTTCAGGCGCGGCGCTGGGCGCGGGCGCTGCTGCTGATCTTCTCCTGGAGCTGGCTTATTATGGGCATTTTCATGACGGCGATCATGCCGTTCTTCATGGGCAAGGTGTTTGCCAGCCTGCCGCCCAACGCCCAGACCGGCCAGCCAGCGATGCCGCCGGCCGCCATCACGGGGATGGTCATCGGCCTGACCATTTTTTTCTTCGGGTTTTTTGTGCTGGTGCCGGCGGTCTGGATATTTTTCTACAACAGCCGCCAGGTGAAAGCCACCTGCGAGGCGCGCGATCCGGTGCCGCGCTGGACGGATGCCTGTCCGCTGCCGGTGCTGGGTTTTGTGCTGTGGACGTGGCTGGCCGTGCCGATGATGCTGCTCTGGCCGCTGACCGGTCACGCAGTGATGCCGTGCTTTGGGATGTTCGTCGCCGGCTTGCCGGCGGCGCTGTTCTGTGTGGTCGTCGCCGCCATTTGGGGCGTGGCGGGCTGGTGGTTATACCGGCTGGACGCGCGGGGCTGGTGGCTCATTCTCGTGGCGATGGGGCTGTTCACGGTGTCCAGCCTGCTGACCTACGCAAACCATGACATCAGCGAGCTATATCAATTGCAGGGCCTGCCGCTGGCGCAGATTGACCAGATGCAAAAGATGGGACTGTTCACGGGCAACCGCATGGCTTGGATCTCGGTCCTGTGCATGCTGCCGTTCCTGGGCTACCTGCTGTTCATCAAAAAGTATCTGCGTAAGAACTGAAATCAATTTCGATTGGATTCACAATCCCGCTAACCAGAAACAACATGAAAACAAAACATAAAGTGAACTTGATCCGGTTCATTCCGGCACTGGTCGCAGTGTTGGGTTTGAGCGTTTGGCTGCCGGGGAGGATCCGCGCCCAGGACTATCTCGGTGCCAGCAACGTGTTGCATCAGGTCGAGGAGCGCAACACCGTGCCCGCCGCCAAGCGTGAGAAGGAAGCCTCCGCACAATTACGGGACGACTTGGCTTCATTCCGTGAAAGCGTGACGAACCTTGCCCCAACCAACGCGGCCCAGGGCTGGCTGGATTTGGCGGACCGCGCGGTCAAGGTGCAGCAGCAGCAGATGCAAAACAATAATCAATTTTCCGTCCAGATTCAGCCCGATGAGGTGCTCGGGGCCCTGCCGCCGCCGTTGGCCTGGAACGCACTGGCCCAAACCATTGCCGCGCGGCCGCCAGCCCGAAGCGGGGGAGAGATCCGGGAAGGCGGATTGCGTTTGCTGGCGGCGGTGTTGACGGGGGATATTGCCGGCAGAAATAAAGAGATTGCCGATTTGCAGGCCAAGGCCAAGACGGCAGACATGCAGAACAGTTATTTTTACAACAATATCTTACAGGAGCTGGGTCAGGCCACGCTGGCGATGTCCGACGACCCGGAAGACATTTTGAAATCGCTGGGCTATCAACTGGCTTACGGCAATAGTCAGAGTGTCCAGCAGTTGCAGGTGCCAAATCTGGTTTCGCTGATTGGCGCAGAGAAGACCGAAGCCTTTTTACGCAAGGCGCTGGTGGCCCCGAATGTGGCGTTGCAGTTCAACGCGCCCAATGAAACTTCCCGGCTCGCGCAAAAGCTGGCTTTGGAATTGGTAGATCAACTGAAAACGCCGCAATGGGGACTGGTTAATTCACTGGATGGGGTGGCGCTTTATGAGGCAATGGACAAGCGCTTCGGCAATCTGACCAACAACCTCGCGTCATTCATGGGCATAACCAATGATATTCCCGAAGTGAACAATGATTTGGGTGACAATCAAAAGCAGGGTGCAGAGTTGTATTATATGCTGGGCTTGATCAGCAAAGAACGCACGGCGGACGCCGTGGCCAGGGCGGGAAAATTCAAAGGGCAGAACGCCGAATATATGTTTGATGAGGCCTTCAAGGCGATGAAGGACGCCGGCTTTACCGACGCCCTCGACAACTTTTTCCACGCCCTGCTGGCAAAGGATCCGACCCTGCCGTTCTGGGATCAATACGTGGAGGTCGCCGCCGACGCCGGGCAGACCGACCGGATGCTCGCGCTGGTGAGGGCCGCGACCGCCCGTGACGATTTAAGTGACAATCAGAAAGCCACCTTGCACCAGATTCTATTCAAGGCGTTGCTGGCGGCGGACGATGTGGATGGCGCGGTGCAACAGGCACGGCAGTTGATTCTTTTGGACGCAACCACGCCGTCAAACAATGGCTACACCGGGGGCCAATTGGGGGCCATGATGGCCCGGCTGGGGGTGCTGCTCCAAAAGCCGGAATTGATCGACGCGGGGATCGCCGCCGCCAAGCAATGGCTGGCCACGCCGGCCGGGAAAAATTTTTCCGGTGGCAACCCCGGCACCGTGGTGGGCGCCCTGGCGCAAATCCTGTTTGAGATCAAGCGCGGGCCGGAGGCGGAAGCCATCCTGAGGGACGCGCTGGCGAACGCCACGCAGTCTGGAACGGCGTCGGGCGCATACGGTTGGAATCCGGGCGGGGCACCCCGGCAGATGCTCGCCGGGCTGGCCACGTTATATTACAAAGCCGGACGTTATGACGATGTGCTGACGTTGCTGCAACAATCGCCGGATTGGGGCGCGAAAGATTTGAGCGATTTGTTCGACACAGCGTTATTCGATGAAAGTGATGTATCCGTGGCGGGATTGCACACGCCGGGGGAATCGCCCCTGCCGGTTCCCTTTCTGGCAGCCAGTTCCCTCGCGGCCACGGGGCATTCGGCCGCGGCCCAAAAAATCGATGAGGCCGTGTTAAACCATCATCCGGGATTGGACCGGGGATACGAATTGCTGCTTTCCCTCAACGGCACGAACGCGATCCCGCGCCTGGATGAATTATTCGCCCGCGACCAGTTTGAAGAACGCCCCTTAATCTGGAAGGCGCACCTCTTGCGGCAGGAGAACCAGCTGGCGGAGGCGGAAAAAATCATCCGCCAGGCCATCGCGATTGATCCCTCCGACGGCGAGGAAGGGCGGGGCGACCGGATGCGCGCCTACGTCGAACTCGCCGGCATACTGGATGCCCGCGGCGACCGCAAGGAAGCGGACGACTATCGGAAGGTCGTCAAAGCCATCCGACTGTCCGAAGATGCCGACCAATTTTACACCGCCGGCCTTTTGAAGCACGCCATCGGGATGTATGAGCAAGCGCTGGATTATTTTTCGGATGCCTATTGCATCCAGTCGCGGCTGGCCGTGCAACTGGCCGCGCTCGGAAAGATTGCCGAAGCCGAGGAACATTATCGCCGCGCCTACGAATTGATGCCGGACAGTTTTGGCCGCGTGGAGAGCCACTGTTTTGGCTGCGAACGGGTCTTTGACGGTGAACGGGCCCAAAGTATCGCCGAAAAAGTTTTTGTTCAGCTGGCCGCCGAACGCCCGAATAAACCCCAGGTTCACTATCTGCTGGGCTATCTTCGCCAGGAAGAGGAGCACTATAACGCGGCCCTGACCAATTATCTGACGGCCGTTCGCCTCGACCCGGATTATCTGAATGCCTGGGTGAAAGTACAGGAGGTCAGTGAGCAGACACTGCTGTCGCCCCAGAAGCGTGATGAAATCGCTTTCAGCATCTTGCGCCTGGATCCGTTGCAACGTCATGCGCAGGCTGACTTTCAACGCATCAGCAACCTAAGCGGCCTTTGGACGGCGGTCGCGGACGCGGTCAGCTATCAACCTCCCCGCGCGACGAACTTGCTGGCGCTCGCTGCCAGCCAAAGCGCATTGGAGAAGAAGGTGGCTGCCCCCGCAACCGGCGAGTTAATGATAAATTCCGAGGTTATACAGCAGGCGCAAGAACAGAGTGAAAATCTCTCGCCGGCCCGGGCCGTGGGGCAAACGCCATTTGTTCGCGTGGCCGGCGAAATGATCATGAACAATACCACCACCTGGAACCAATAAAGCAAATGAACGCCCGCACCGAAGATCAACTTGATGCGGATCAGCTTAACTGGCTTGGCAGCTTCCATTTTGTCGGCGCCGGCTACCAATATAACTAAATCAAAAACATGAATGTCTACATCCAACAAAACAATGAAACGTCGGGGCCGTATTCGGTCGAGGAATTGCAGCGCAAAATCTACAGCGGCGAGCTGTCACGCATGGTATCCGCACGGCGGGACGGATCCCAGGACTGGGCACCACTGGAATCGCTCCTGAACCAGAGCCCGCCGCCGCCGTTGTACGCAGGGCAATCATCCGTGGCGGTGCCGCTGGATCAGTTGCGTGATCCCAAAGAGAAGAAGTCATTGGCATGGCTTTACATCGCATCGGTGCCAGCCTGGTTGTTTCTGTTGGTCTGGATCGTCTCGGGCTTTGGGATTCCATTGGTCTTCATCGGCCTGTTCGGTTTGCTTGAGCTCATCGGCGGCTTGTGGTTTGCTGCCCATCTGAAGACGAATGCGGTGCGGGTGTCGGAGACGCAATTGCCGGAGTTGAACCAGGTGGTGGAGAATTGCTGCAAAAATCTGGGCCTGCAACGCCCAGACGTTTATGTGATGCAACAAAATATCTGGAATGCGTTTGCGACGAAGATTTTTGGCCGGCGGATGGTGGTGCTGTATTCCGGTGCGGTAGATTCCATCCTGTTGCGGGGCGATTTGCAGCAGTTGACCTGGCTGGTGGGACATGAGCTGGGCCATCATTGGGCGGGACACCTGAACTGGAACCAGCGGTTTGCGAAGTTGGGCGGCTGGTTAATCTGGGTGAACCTGTGGCATTCGCGCCGGTCAGAATTGACGAGCGACCGGGTGGGGTTGTATTGCGCGGGCAGCGCGAAGGCCAGCCAGCTCGCGCTCATGAACGCGACGGTGGGCGCGCAACTGGCGAATCGGGTAAACGTGGAGGAGGCGGCGAAACAATGGCAGTCGCATCGCGGCGAGTTTTTTGTGAAATACCGAACGCTTTACAGCACGCATCCGCATCTGCTGGCGCGGCTGGAACATTTGAACCTCGCGGCGCAGGAGTTCGGCATGGCCGGGTAAGAGCGATAAAAAACAGATTAAAGCATGAGCGCATTACCTCCGATTCCCCGCGACCAGCGAAAAATTGATGCGGACCACCTGAACCTACTCGGCATTTTCCATTTTGTCGGCGCCGGCCTGGCGGTGCTGGGCATCCTGTTCTTACTGGCACATTACGCCATGATGCATGCGATTTTTGCCAACCCTAAATTATTTGAAAATCAGAAGCAGCCCATGCCGGTGTCACCGGAGCAAATCTTCGCCATCTTCAAATGGGTTTATCTGGCCGGGGGCATATGGTTCGTGGCCTCGGGAATCCTGAACCTGGTTTCCGGCTGGTGTCTCCGTGCTCGGAAGGGGCGGACTTTTTCGTTGGTGGTGGCGGGCATCAATTGCCTACACATTCCGATGGGCACGGTGCTGGGTGTGTTCACGATTATTGTCCTGAATCGCGATTCCGTCCGGGCACTATATTCTGCTTGGGCGCCTTGCGGCGGGCCACCGGTACATGAAAAGCTTTAGGTGACGCCAGAAGGAAAGGCAGACTTCCAAAGATTGCGTCGTAGTGACGTCAATGAGTTGATTCCAGCACGGTAGAAAAAGGACTCACCGAGTTCAACCGGCGGGGCAGGGCGGCTTTGCATCATTACCTCCCGATTTCACCCCGTTTTCCATGGTATTTGACCGGTTTCCCCATAGCCAACGGCTAGGCAGCTTAAATGTTTTAGTCGACTATTATTTTGCGTATGTGTCAAACCTCCCGTATATTATAAAAAATCCAAATCAAGACCGGTAAATATTGAATGACGTACCAACGGTTTTAGCCGGCTTCAAATCATTGGTTCCAGCGACACATCAAGTACTTCTCAAAATCTAGTGAAACACAAGTTTTTCTTCCTCACCCTCAGTGCCGCGCTGCTGTTGGCGGGCACGGGCACGGCTGTCTGCCAGACCAACCTCATTGATGTCGATTTCGGGTCGGTCGCAACGCAAACCGGGGCGGCGGTGCTGGGTACGCCGGGGGATACTTGGAATGCGCTTGTCGGCTCAACCGGCAACCTTACGAATTCGGCCAATGCCAATTTGAGCGGGGTTGGGCTCACCCTGACCTGCTCGGGAGTTTATCCCGCCCCCGGTGGTACGACCATGGATACCAACACCACCGCGCTGATGGAAGATTATGCTTATGGAAACGGGTCAACGGTCACGGTGAGTCTCACCGGGTTAACGGCTTACAACGGCTACGGTTTTACCCTGGTGATATATGGGGCGGGAGACACCAGCGGCCAAGGGGACACGCTTAACCTAACGGCCGGGGCGTCGGGCGGAAATTCGGGGAGCACCTTGACCACCAGCGCCACCTCGCGCCAGATTTCGGCAGGGAATGGGGTGGCCTACCAGACCTATACGGGCACTATTAATGCCGGCACGCTGACCTTTACCGCGACGGGATTGACCACGTTTGCCATCGTGAATGGCTTTCAACTGCAACTTACCGCGCCAGCAAATCCCAGTATTACGACCCCGCCGGCTTCGCAAGCGGGTATCTTGGGCGGTACGGCGTCGTTCAATGTGGTGGCCTCGGGCCAGGCGCCCTTGGGCTACCAATGGCAGACCAACGGGGGAACGGGATTTGCCGATGTTTCTAATGGTGGCAGCTACTCGGGGGTAAACAGCAACATCCTGAGCTTGACGGGCATCACGACGAATCAGGCGCTGGCTTATCGGGTGATGGTGACCAACAGCCTCGGCTCGGTCACCAGCAGCGTGGCGAATCTTAGCGTGCTGCCCTTCGTGGCCCCGCCCGTGGTTTCTAGTCCGGGAACGATGGGGCCGGCGCTCGTGGCCAATGTTTCAGGAAGTTGCTCCGCGCCGCCGGCGAACCTGGTCACCATCTCGGTGACGGGCGGACTGGTGACGGGCAACGGTGACATGGCGATCACCGTGGGCGGGGCATCGTCGGCCCTGCAGTTCTATGTGGGCAAAGCGGATTTTTGGGGCGTGCTGCGCGGGGCCATCATGCCGGTGGGTTCGCTGACATTAAGTGCGTCCGCCTTGAGCGGCAGTACTTATGCTTTGAACCAAAACGTGGGCCCGGCCACGGTCACGGGCAGCTTTGTCAATGGCGCTTCCGCCTTGGCGGTGACCTCGTGGGTGGCCAGCGCGGAAAACACCGCCGTCATCCAGTTGAACAACTCCGGCACAACCCCGCTGGTGCTGACCAGCCAGTTGCTCGACGGCCTGGCTGGCAGTGCGGGCAACCCGGCGACGTATGGCTCGACGAATAACTCGACCTGGCTGAACGTGTCGCCGGACTCGGTGTATGTCGAGTTGGGCAACCAATTGCACAATTCGCTGGGCACCGCCCCGTTCACAGGGAAAATCGCCGACTTGCGCCTGTATAATCAGGCGTTGTCCGGTGCGACGCTGGCCAATCTAGACGGGGTTGGCGTGCCCACATCGTTGCTGCGCTGGTCCACGACGAACATGGGAACGGCGTCATTGGTGGGCGGCGGGGCCAGTCTTAGTTCTTCCGATCCACACGGCGGATCGGTGGGGTTGACGGGTGACAGCGGTTCTGAATTGGCGGTAGGCGACCTGCCGCTCCCGGAGAACCAGTTCACCTTTTCAACGTGGATCAATGTTTCGACCACGGGCGTGAATGGGAACATCGTGACCGCGCAAATTCCTTTCTATCCAGAATATGGCTATCCTTATCCGTATCCCCGCGGTTTGACTTTGAAATTGGTGAGCGGCGCGTTGAGTGCCTCACTGAATCAGAGCGGTGCCTATAACCCGGGCAACGATGAGTTCAACGCGGACGCCGTGAACAAATTCGCGACCACGGCCGGCAATCCGATTCCGGTCAACCAATGGGTGCAGGCCGCGGTGACGTATGACGGCAATAGCTTGCGGATCTTTACGAACGGCGTGCTGGCGGGGGTCACGGCGAGTTTTCCCACCGGCACGAACGGAATGCAGGGCTGGAACAAGCTGGCGGTTCATATCGGGGATACGAACATGCCCTACAACGCCTGCGCGCCCCAGGGTGTGTTGATGCAAAGTATTTTGGGCGCGACGGCCACGACCAACAGCCAAGGCGCGCTGTCGTTCACGATTCCGGCGGGCGGGCAGGTGACGATCGCGCTGGCGGCGGTGACGGACCGGAACCAGACCAACTATTTTGCCACCGCGCAGCAGCAGTCGCAGTTGGCCACGACCAATTCGCTGGGCAGCTTGTTTCTGGCGCACACTGCGTGGTGGAGCAACTTTTGGAGGAAGTCTTATGTACAGATTCCGGATCAACGTATCCAGAACAGTTGGTATGCGTCGCTCTATCTGCTCGCGTGCTGCAGCGCCTCCAATTCGCCACCGCCGGGCTTGTGGGGCAATTTTAATACGAGCACCCAGCCGGAATGGTTGGGCGACTATACGCTCAACTATAATTATGAATCGCCGTTTTTGGGCGCGCTGGCGTGCAACCATACGGAATTGGCCGACAACTATGACAAACCGTTGCTCGACCAGATGGGGCGGGGAAGCGCGGCGGCACAGGATGTTTTTGGGGGGAATAACAACGGCCTTTATTATCTTTGTCACCTCATTCCTTTCCCAGGGGCGAGCGATGATATTTTTGCATTTGAAGGCATGAAATCCAGTTCGCTCTTTGCGGCGGTGGATTGCGTCCAGCGGTGGAAATATACGCAGGACACAAACTATGCGGCCAAGATTTATCCCTACCTAAAAGGCGTCGCGAATTTCTGGGATAACTATCTGGTTTTGTCGGGTGGTTATTATGTGGATAACAACGATTCCTGGAGCGAGTTTACGGGGAATGACACGAATCCGACGATGACACTGGCGTTTATCAACCTCGTCTATCCGGCCCTGATCCAGATGTCGCAAGCTTTGAACGTGGACGCGGGCAGCCGCGCGCAATGGAACGACATTATCGCGCGGTTGTCGCCATTGACGATCGTGCCGGCCAGCAGCATCAGCAGCTTGAACGCGCTGGGCGCGCCTTACAATAATCCGGGGGTCAATGTCCTCCGCGCCACCTCATCCGGCGGGGCGTTTTACGGCAACCCGGCGGTTAAATTATATCAGGATCATGCCATACGCTCAAACGTTGGCCAGGGTCCCATGACCGCCATTTACCCGGGCTGGAACATCGGGCTGGAAAGCGACAATTACTCTTTGCAGGCGGCCTCCAACACCGTCTGGCTCACGGGGGACTGGTATGATTACAATGCCGACAACTTTTCCTATCCGAGCGCGGCTTGCATTGGGTTCGATCCCAATCAGATCCTGTCCAACCTCGATACATTCCTGTCGCTCTATAGCTATAATAACTTCATGATTAATGCTGGCGGCGGCGGCACGGAGCAATTTTCCACCGTGCCGGGCACGCTGGCGGCGATGTTTGTGCAGAGCTATCAGACGAACCTCCACGTATTTCCCGACTGGCCCACGAACCAGTCGGCGGCGTTCGGCAACTTCAATGCCTGTGGCGGGTTTCTAGTGTCCAGCGCCATCACTTTGGGCACAGCCAACTATGTGCAGATCCAAAGCACTGCCGGGCAACTGCTCAAGCTGGCTAATCCCTGGCCGGGTGCCTTCGTGCAATGTGTCTCGAGTCTCACGGGGATCAGCTCCCTGTCCGGGACGGTCCTCTATTATCAAACCCAGGTGGGCGAAGTGCTGACCTTGACGTCCACTTTGACCACGAACCTGCCGGCGCCTACGAATCTGACGGCAAGCCTGAACGGCGGTTCAGCAGCGCTGACGTGGAACGCTGTGCCCGGGGCCGGCGGTTATAATGTGAAGCGGGCGACCTCGGTTGGCGGTCCGTATTTGAATGTCACCAGCGGCATTGCCGGAACCAACTATGCCGATGCCAGCCTGACGGGACACACGACTTATTATTACGCGGTCACGGCGCTGGCACCGGGTTTTGAGAGCACCAACTCGGCCGTGGTCATGGTCACACCGCCGGTTATCGCCAACTGGTCGTTTGAGGCCAACAACGTACCGATTCCGCCTGGCTATGAAACGAGTGCTTTCCCGACCAGTTGGAGTTCGGCCAATGGTTCTGGTCCCGTAATTACCGCTGTTGTCACAGCTTATTCGGGTGATGGCCGGTTCGGTTCGTATCCCGTCCCCGGTCTGGATGGCACCAATTATTGCCAGATATTCATGAACGGTGGCAGTGGTGGAGAAACGATTTACCAAGACTTGGGCGCGGCCAATAAATATCAGGCTGTCACAACTTACACGCTCACGGCGGCGTTCGGTCTGGAGCGGGGGACTTTCCCGACGGGGATGCTGGTGCTTTACAACTCGGCGCTGACGCCCATCGCCACGAAGACCATCACGTCGGCGATGCTGACGAGCAATGCTTTCACCAGCTACAGCCTGACCTACACTGCGACGGGCAGTGAAGGTGGCAACGGGGACATCGTGGTCGGGTTCACGACGACCGGGGCGGCGGCGGGAACCTCCTTTGACGTGGACAACGTACGACTGACAGCGGTTGCCCCGCCAAGCACGAATGCGAATCTAACCTCCTTGACATTGAATCCGGCAGGAACCCTGACGCCGGCCTTTGCCTCGAACGTATGGAGCTACGCGGCCACGGAAGCCTATGGCAGCAGCCCCACGGTGACCGTGATCAACGCAAATCTGAATGCCACGAACCAGTTGATCTATAACGGCGCGACCAATCTGCTGGCCTCGGGCGCGGGGAGTAGCGCCCTGGCTTTGACCTTGGGTCAGACGAACGTGATGCAGGTGCAGGTGACGGCGCAGGACGGGGTGACCCGGCAGACCTACACGGTAGCCGTAACCCAGTTGCCAAACCAGGCGACCCGGCCAAATCTGACCAATAGTATTACAGGCGGGACCATGAACTTGAGTTGGGGACTGGACCGCTTGGGCTATCGGTTGCTGATGCAGACGAATAATTTGAATCTCGGCTTGAGTGCCAATCCGAACGACTGGGGGACGGTGCCCGGGTCGACGAACACCAACCTGCTGGCCATTCCCATCGTCACGACCAATCTGGATGAGTATTATCGACTCGTCTACCCATGAAGCCTGGAAAACCGACCTTAAAATGATTTAGACCATGTCGCGATTAGAAGAGAAAAATACCATGAAAGACCACTCGGGTTGTGGGCCAGAAACCAAATGGGAAATTTCAGATTAATTCTGCGAAAACACTTGTCATCAGCAGATAAAATGAAGGCCAGATTTGTGAAGTGCATAATCCCGGGAACACCAACTAATTTATTGACGATGCAAACTGCCGGGGGTGGATTGATCCCCCTAATTCATTCATCAATAAACTCGCCCATACGCCGGGCTGGTAATCTTTCGCTAGGACGACACATCCGAATCGCCCGAACCTTCATTGCTTCAGCATTTTTATGGCTGGGCGTGACGGCGGCATCGGCGTTCACGGCCGACACCGCGAATCAGCTGGTTTTCGTGAACGTGGATCATGCGCCGGTGGGGGCGCTTTCGACATTTGCTTATGGTTACAAGGGGGCGATCTGCGGGCTGGGCATGTCGAGCGCGGCCATTCCCTACAGCGGTGGCGGGGGCGGCGTGATAGTGGCGTTGTCGGGGAACGCGGGATTGCAAGCCCTACCATTTGTCGCTGCCACCGCGAGCATCGGCTCCAGTGCAGCTTTCTTTGCGGACGCCAATGTTCAGCGGACGCTGACGCCCTGTACCGACCAGTGGAATGTGCCTGGTGCCGGTCTGGCCTTCACGCATTTCACGCCGGCTTGGTCCATGCCGGAGATTAACACGGCGAGCCAAATTGACAAAAAACGGTTCTTCCTGCCGGCGACCTGGATGACCTTCACCATTACCAACAATACCGGCGCGGCCGAAGATTTCTATTTCGGCCTGCCGGCGGCGGCGACACCGACGAGTTTTGCCAACGGTGCGTATCAGGGCTTTGCCCTCGGCGAGGCGGCCCTAGCGGTGCAGTCCGGCAGTTGCGATTTGTTGAGCGGCAGCAGCCTGACGGCGGTGTTGAACGGGGTCACATCCGGCTTCGCCTTTCACCTCGGCGTGCCGGCGGGCCAGACCAAGTCCCTGACCGTGGTGGTGGCCTACTATCGCAGCACCGTCGTGGATACGCGGATTAACGCCTCCTATTATTATACGAAACTGTTCAGTTCGATGGATAATGTGATTGATAGCGCGTTTGCGGAATTCCCCGACGCCCAAGCCCGCTGCCAGCAACTAGCAATGGCGATGCAAAATGCCGGGCTCAATCCTTACCGCCAGTTTCTGGCCAGCGATGCGCTGCACAGTTACCAGTGCAATACCGTTTATCTGGTTGACCCGACCAACGGCGTTTATTGGCGTGAAGTCGAGGGCGCCTACGGGAACATCAACACGTGTGACCTGATGGTGGATCACGCCTTTTACAGCGCGGCAATGCATCCGTGGGCGTTGCGTAACGTGCTCGATACTTTTTCCGGCGCGGCCAATGCCGGCGTCGGCTACACGTTCACCCATGCGCTCTACAATGAGACCACGGGCAGCCAGGTTTCCGCCAACGGCTTTTCCTTCCAGCATGAGATGGGCGGCAACTCCAGCAACGGGCAGGTGTCCAATGATCCCACCACCGACCCGACCGAATACGAAACCGTGTTTTCCTACATGGGGCAGGAGGAATTGGACGATTGGGTTACCTGCGCCGGACTTTACTGGACGCATTCGGGCGACAACGCCTGGCTGACCAATAATGCCTCCTTGCTGCGGTTGTGCCTGAATTCCGAGCTGCTGCGCGATGACACCAATTCGGCGTCGCGCGACGGCGTCACGACGTATGTCAACTACTCGACGCAATCCGGCAAATACGAAATCACCACCTACGATTCGCTGGATCCGTCGCTGCAGGATCCCCGGGGCGGCGCCTACACCGCGGTAAAAAATTGGGCGGCCTATCTTGCGCTCCAGGCGATGTTCAATCAGTTGGGCGATTCCGCCAACGCCACGATTGCCAGCAATCAGGCCGCGTTGTGTTCGTCTTCAGTCAACAACGGCTGGAATGCCACGCTGGGTTACATCCCGGCGTCCTTGGCTGGCAACAACACGTCGGCGACATTGCCCATATTGGAAGGGTTGGCTTTGGCGCAGTGGATGGGTTTCACCAACGCCACGGACCGGCAGGCCGGTCCTTATGCCCCCATGCTGCAAACACTCCGAAATCATGCGCTCGCGGTGCTGGTGCCCGGCCGATGTCTGGATGCGACCAGCGGCGGTTTGAAGATCACCAGCGCCAATGACAATACCTTTCCGAGCAAAGAGTTTATCGCGCAATACGCCGCCGAGACGGTGCTGGGTCTGACCGGCAACACGGTGGATGGAACGGTGGACCAAGTGAACGCCACTTTACAAATGCTTCAAGCCCCCTGGCAAGGATTGTCGGATCAGATCAACAGCCCCGGCGGCACCACGCCCGCGAACTCGAGCCTGCATTATCCGCGCGGCATCACCAGCGCGCTCTGGTGGTTGACGCCGACCAACAACCCGGCCTATCCGGTTCCGCCTGCCGCACCAGCAGCTCCCACCGGCCTGACCGCCTTGGCCGGCAACCGTCAGGCGGTGTTGATCTGGAATGCCTCGGCGCAAGCCGCAGGTTACAATGTCAAACGCGGAACCACCAGCGGCGGACCTTATTATCTGGTGACGGCGGCGTTGACCGGAGCCAGTTACACCGACACCAGCGTCACCAACGGCGTCACTTATTTTTATGTGGTTACTGCCACCAACCAGATTGGTGAAAGTGGGCCGTCCGCCGAAGCCAGTTTGACCTTGGTGCCGGTTCTGGAGCCGATTGCCATTCAAAATTATTCCTTCGAGGCCCAGAGCGTGAACGCCGGCACCTATGCGGTTGAGAATCCGACCAGCTGGAGCGTATCCGGGCCGTCGGCTGGGGTGGTGGCGCTCGTGCATCCCAATGCGACCGATGGCCGGGGCTTTGGCAACATTCCCGTTTCCAGCATGGATGGTAGCAATTATTGTCAGATTTACAGCACTGGCAATAACGACAACGGTATCGTTTATCAGGACACGGGATTCAAGTATCGGGCGGGCGTGACCTACACTTTAACGGCGGCTTTCGGCCGGGAAAACAACTCATTCCCCGCTGGCTCGCTGGTTTTTTATAACTCTGCGCTCGTCGCCATCGCTTCCAACCAAATCAGCTCCGCCAATCTCACCCTCGGTTTGTTCAAGGATTTTAGTGTCACCTATACTGGTACAGGCAGCGAAGGTGGCAACGGTGACATCGTCGTTGGCTTCAATCTCGTAGGCGCCCCCTCGGGCAGCGCTTTTGACTTCGACAACGTGCGCCTGGCCTCCCCGCCCGTCATCACGAGCCAGCCGTTATCCCAAACGATTGCGGCGGGTGGCACCGTTTCGTTCAGGGTTGGGGCATCGGGGTCGTCGCCATTGAGTTGCGGCTGGCAGGCCGGTCCGCTGGGTGGACCCTATACCAATCTGGCGAATGGCGGCCAGATTTTGGGAGCCAACACCAATATCCTTACCATCACCGGCGTGACCACCAATCGGGCGCTGACTTATCAGGTGATCGTGACTAACGTTTACGGCTCCCTGACCAGCACTCCGCCGGCGATCCTTACGGTATTGGACCTCCCGATCATCACCGTTTCGCCTGCCTCCCAAGCTGTCGTCGCCGGCAGTCCGATTTCATTTGTGGTGAACGCTTCGGGAACCGGACCGTTCGGCTATCAGTGGCAGGCCAATGGTGGAACAGGTTTCACTAATCTGTTGAACGGCGGCTTGGTTTTGGGCGCGAATAGCAACGTCCTAAGCATCGCCAGCGTGACGACCAACTCGGCTTTGGCCTACCAGGTGATTGTCACCAACTACTTCGGAGCTGTCACCAGCAGTCCGGCGGCGGTGTTGACGGTGACGACGATCAACCCGATCACCAATATGCTGATTGACGTTAACTTTGTCACCTCCGGTGCCACCACGCAAACGGGGGCGGCGGTGCTCGGTTTCTCGAATGATGTTTGGAACGCGCTGAGTGCCTCGACCAGCAGCATCACGAACAGCGGCGGCAGCCTCTTGGGCGGCGTTGGGTTGACCTTGACCGACCAGGGAGTTTTCAAAAACTCCGGTGGCTCTGCCATGGATGCAGCCACCACGCCATTGATGCAGGATTATGCCTATGGCACCACCGGCCCGTCTACGGTCACGGTAAGCCTCTCCGGGCTGGCGCAATACACAAACTGCGCCTTTACCCTGGTGGTATATGGTGCGGGGGACACGAACGGTCAGGGAATCGCACTACGGCTCACTGCCGGTGTCACGGGCGGGAACACGGTCAGCAACCTGACCACCAGCGCCACCTCGCGGCAGATTTCAGCGGGGATTGGCATTGCCTATCAGACCTTCATGGGCACCCTGACCAATGGCACGTTGACCTTTGTTGCCACCAACAACGGGTCAATCTACACCATCGTGAACGGGTTCCAGCTTCAGTTGGTGTCGCCGCCGACGGTGAGCAGCGATGCCTACCTGACGTCGCTGGCGTTGAGCCCGGCTGGTATCTTGTACCCGACCTTTGCCTCCAACACGTTCGTGTATTATGCCACGAACGCCTACGGAGCGAGCCCTTCTGTGACGATCACCAATGCCAACCTGAATGCGACCAACCGGCTGATCTACAAGGGGACGACGAATGTGCTGGCATCGGGCGTGACGAGTAGCGCCCTGGTCTTGACCTTGGGTCAGACGAACGTGTTGCAGGTGCAGGTGACGGCGCAGGACGGGGTGACCCTTCAGAGCTACATGGTAGCCGTGACCGAGTTGCCCAACCAGGCGTCCCCGCCAAATCTGATCGCTAGCGTGACGGGCGGGACCATGAACTTGAGCTGGAGGCCGGACCGCTTGGGTTACCGGCTGCTGATGCAGACGAACAATTTGAATCTCGGCTTGAGCATCAATTCGAATGACTGGGGGACCGTACCCGGATCGACGACCACCAACTTGCTGGCCATCCCCATCGTCACGACCAATCTGGATGAGTATTACCGGCTGATTTATCCGTGATCGGATGAGCAAAAAACTTTTATATATTATCGACGACCTTGTTTTTTTGAGTGTTTTAACGTAACTTTAATAATCATATGCCCGCCATTGTCTCCTTTAAAATTCTGCATCAGTCGGCTCTCGCAATTGTAATCGGCAGCATGTTGGCCTCGCCTGTCCTGGCCGCAAACTTGATCTCCAACGGCACGTTTGAGACTCCCAATGTCGGCGCCGGCAATTACCCGCAATACGCCTCCGGCAGTACCGCCATAACGGGCTGGACGGTGGATTCCACGCCTGCGGACGGGGTTTCGCTCATGGCGAGCGGGGTCATTACCGTCAACGATGGCACCCAGATCCTGCAACTAACGGGTGGCGCTGGTAATGTCTATTCCGCTGGCGGTGGTATACATCAAACCATCACCACCACGTCGAACCAGATCTACAACCTCAGCATTGATGTCGCCTCGCGCCAAAATAATTCCGTCACCGGCATGTTCAGTTTCGGTGGGCAAAACCATGCCCTCATCGTCAGCAGCACCACCTTTACAACCCTGACGTGGTCGGTCACGGCCACGAACACCAATCCGGTGATTGATATCATCGGCAGTTCTTCCTCGAGCAGCGCCCAATTGATCATTGATAATGTGAGCGTGACACCACTGGCTGGGCCGGTGAATGCCGGAAGTTCAACGGTGACGGTGGCCCCAAACTCAATCCCGGCGGACGGTTCGACCGCCTCCACCATCACGGTCAGTTTGCAGGATGCCGGCGGCAATCCGGTAGCAGGCAAGACCGTCACTCTGGCTTCCAGCCGGGGAGTCGTGGATACTATTTCGGCGGCGTCAGGACCTTCCAGTGCATCGGGGACAGTGACTTTTACGGTGCAATCCACCACGCCGGGTACGGCGATCTTCAACGCCACCGATGTGACCGACGGCCTTCCCTTAACTCAAACCGCCGCTGTGTTTGTGTATGCCATTGGTTCGAAAGGGCCGCAGGCGTCCCCGATACCCATGGTGTTCGACCAGACTGCCACGAATGACAACTTGGTGGTCCTGATGGCTGCCGCCTCCGAATACAGTTCCAATTTAACCTTGTATCAAGACGGGCCCGCGGCGTATCCAAAACATTTCTGGATCAACAATTGGAGCAACGGCACCAATGACTACTTTAAATGGAACGAGGCGGTGGCCACTGGCTCGGTTTATCACGTTTATGCCAAGTTGAGCGCCGGGGCGGTCGTACCAATCCAATTGAGCATTACCGGCACCAACACGGTGCTGAATTTTAATACGCGTAGCATCGGTTGGGACAAGCTGGATTGCGGCACCATCAGCATCCCTGGCGGCACGAACCAATTGGTGCTACGGAAAAATACGACTGACACATCGCAGGTGTTGTCCATAAAATCCTTGGAACTGATCCGGCAATCCGACCTGCCGGCTTATCAGCAGCGAGTGGCCAGTTTCCGGGCCGATACGACTTGGCTGAGCCAGTCCAAATATGGATTGATGACCCAGTTTGGTGCGTGGGGCTATCCACCTACCGGCCCGCAACCGTCCTTGCAGGACATGGCCAATGGATTCAGTGTGAGCAATTTTGTCAATCTGGTCACCAACACCGGTTGTAAATACGTCATTTTTTCGCTGACTTGGTACACCTATCAGATGTTGGCCCCCATTCAAGCCGTGACCAACATTGTTCCGGGTAACCCCAATCTCACCTCGACGCGGGACGTGATCGGGGAATTGTCCGCTGCGTTACATGCCGTTGGCGTCCGATTCATGATGTATTACCATTGTGGTTCGGATAGTCAGAGTCCGGGTGGCTATGGCAGCACGCCCTGGTGGCAGGCCCAACAGTTTCCCGAGCCGGGCTATACGGAGCGGGGAGTCGGTGATCGGAGCGTCTTCCTCACCAATTGGTGCAATGTGATCTCCGAAATCGGGAACCGTTACGGCACCAATCTGGACGGCTGGTTCATTGACGATGGCTTGGTGTATTACCCGGCGCCTTTCGAGCATTTGGGCCAGGCCGCCCGGGCGGGTAATCCCAACCGTCTGATCTGCTATAATCCTTGGATTGCCACTGAATATACCGACTTTCAAGACGTGTTTATGGGTGAACTATCGCAGGGCCAGAGCCAGTTTGGCAGCACTCCAAACGGCGGTAATGGGATTTTCACCGAAGGGCCACAAGTCGGATTATTGCAGCACGGGATGTTCACGATGGAACAGGATTGGGGGATACATCAGGCGAATCAACCGATCACCACGCAGATTACCGCCAGCCAGGCCATCGGGTGGGTGCAAAGTGCCAGCGCGCGTGGTGTGCCGCTTTCTTTTAACATGATGCTGTGGTCAGACATGACCTACTCGACCAATTCCCTCAACGTGTTGTTGAATTTGAAAAGCGCCATCTATGGCGGCAGCAGTGCCAGTTTATCACCCAACAATCTGGTGGTAAATGGCACCTTTGAATCCCCCACCGTTGCCTCCGGGGCCACCCTGCTAGCGGCCGGTAGCACCGCCTTGACCGGTTGGACGGTGGATGCCACGCCTTCGGACGGGATCCAGTTCGGCGCTGCGGGTACCTTCGGCCCCAACAACGGGTCTCAGAACGTGCAACTCTCGGGTGGCACTGCCTATGCGGCGGGGGGCGGGATTTCGCAGACGATCGCCACCACCCCGGGCACAACCTACACCATCATCATTGACGTCGCCTCCCGCAACGGCAATGCCATCACCGGCAACTTTAATTTTGGCGGCAGTAATTACGTCCTCAACGCCAGTAGTGCGTTTTTCACGACCCTGACCTGGAAAGTTGTCGCCACCGCATCAAATACACTCATCAACATCACGGGCTGTACCAACTCGGTTGGCAGTCAATTGTTGATAGATAACGTCAGTGTGACGCTGTTTTCAGATCCAAACATTAAGACCCAGCCCGTATCGCAATCAACCACCGCTGGGGGCACAGTATCGTTCAGTGCGGTCGTCGGGGGGACAGCCCCCTTTGGTTATCAATGGCAGGCCACGAACAGCGCCGCTGGCGGTTTTACCAACCTGATGAATGGTGGGAATATTTCGGGCGCGACCAGCAATGTCCTGACCATCGCCAATGTGGCGGCTAATTCGCCGCCGGCCTATCAGGTGATTGTGAGCAACAGTATTGGTGTCATCACCAGCAGCGTAGCCGCCTTGACGATTTTGCCATCCAGTTTCCTCGTGAATATTCAGTATCTCGGCAGCCCCAACAACCCGGACAACCCAACCAATGCTTTTAGCGGGGCCAGCGGGACCTGGACTGGCCCGGGTAACGCGTATTCCGGGTCGGCGGTTCTGGGTTCTGCCGGCGACACCTGGAACCAGGAACCGATTGGGTATTATTATGTGCAGTCTCCCAACCCTTACTTCAACGCTGTGCCCTTAGTTAATGCATCCAACAGCGCGAGCGGCCTAACCTTCACCCTGGGTTACCAGAGCATCATTCAGGGCGCCGCCTTGGCCGGCACGGCCACGGATGCTGCCACCACCAATTTGATGCAGTCCTCGATTTTCATATTCACATGGTCCGGCGGATCCGGCGCCGGCAATGCCCAGACCACGCACACCATCGGCGGCTTGTCCGGCTATGCCGGATCCAAGGCCAATCTGGTCGTCTATGCCGGGGCCCCAAGCGCCCGGCCCGAGCAAATCGCCGTCACGGGCGGCGCTTCGGGCGGAAATTCGGGAAGCACCCTGACCACCAGTTCCACTTCGCGCTCGATTAGTGCCGGTGCGGGGGTGGCTTACCAGATCTTCACGAATTTTACCCTTACGGGCAGTAATCTGGTTTTTACGGTCAACGAAACCGGTTCGGCGCTGAATGCCAATGCGGGTTATGTGAATGGTTTTCAACTGCAGGTGAGCGCCCCGACCCCGCCCGCCAGCACCAATGCCTGGTTGACGTCGCTGGCGTTGAGCCCGGCGCTGACCTTAACCCCAGCCTTTGTCTCAAACGTGTTGAGCTACGCGTCGGCGGAAACCTACGGCAGCGTGCCGGCGGTAACAGTGACCAACGCCGACCTGACGGCGACCAATTGGTTGATTTATAACAAAACGACCAATCTGCTTGCGTCGGGCGTGGCGAGCGCGGCACTGGCCTTGAATCCAAATCCGGGAATGACGAACGTCCTTCAGGTGTTGGTGGCAGCGCAGGATGGGGTGACCCGGCAAACGTACACGGTGAACGTGACCCAATTACCCAATCGATCAGCCCAGCCAAGCCTGACGAACAGCGTGAGCAATGGGATGTTGAATTTGAGCTGGGGACTTGACCGCCTAGGCTACCGGCTGCTGATGCAGACCAATAATCTGAATCTAGGCTTGAGCCCCAATCTGAATGACTGGGCGACCATAACCGGCTCGATGACGACCAACTCCATGGCCATCCCCATCGTCACGACCAACTTGAATGAGTATTACCGACTCGTTTATCCGTGACTCATCCCCGCCGGGGCGGCGCAGCCTTACTCAGCCGCGCGCGACTTCGCTCAAGACCTGGCCATCGGGCGCAATCATCCGGACGTGCAGCGGCATCTGGCCAACGGCGTGCGTCGAGCAGCTCAGGCACGGGTCATAGCAGCGGATACCGTGTTCGACGCGGTTGAGCATGGCCTCGGGAATGTCATTGCCGCGGACATAGTGGCGCGCGATCTGTGCGACGGTTTGGTTCATGGCCAGATTGTTCTGGCCGGTGGCGACGATGAGGTTGACCTTCTGCAGCAGGCCGTCGTGGTTCACGGTATAATCGTGGAAAAGCGTCCCGCGCGGGGCTTCGCTGGCACCGATGCCGCGCAGGCTGTTGATTCCGGCATCGGCGCGGAGACAGTCGCTCGATAGTTCCGGATCGGCCATGTAACGCTCGACGAATTCGAGGCTGCCGAGGATTTCAATCAGCCGCGCATAGTGATACAGGAAGGACGAAGTGACGGCACCGCGTCCGAGCTGCTTGAATTTTTCCAGTTCCGCGTCCGCCTGCGGCACGCCGATTTGTTCGCAGACATTCAGCCGTGCAAGCGGGCCAACGCGATAAATCCCGGCCGGAAAACCAAGCGGCAAATAGTACGGCGACTTGAGATAAGAGGTGTTCTGCACAGATTCACCAATATATTTCTGGTAGTCGGCGGGGTCCACCTGGTCGGCAATGACGCTGCCGCTGCTGTCGGTGAACCGCAACTTGCCGCCGTGATGCTCCCACGAGCCGTCCGCCGTGACGAGTCCCATGAACAGAGACGGGAAGTTGCCGAAGATTTGGATTTCGCGCTGGTGCGTTTCGAGGGTTTTCTTGAACAGGTCGAGCGCGATCTTGGTGGTAGCGTAGGCCTCGGGCAGCCAAGCCTGGATTTTTGCGCGGCCTTCGGCGGACAGACTGGACCGCACGCCGCCGGGGACGGCCCAGGCGGGATGAATTTTTTTGTCGCCCAGAATCTCGATGATTTCCTGGCCGAACTGGCGCAGGCGGATGCCGGCGCGCGCGAGGCCGGCGTTGGAGTTGATGAGGCCGAAAACATTGCGTTGCGCGGGTGGCGTTTCCCAGCCAAGCAAAAAATCCGGTGCGCTCAAGTGGAAAAAGCTCAAGGCGTGCGACTGGATCATCTGGCCGAGGTTCATCAGGCGGCGCAGCTTGTCGGCGGCGGGCGGAATGCTGACGGCCATGATGGCGTCGCCGGCCTTGGCAGACGCGAGGGTGTGGCTCACCGGGCAGATGCCGCAGATGCGCTGGGTGATGCCGGGCATTTCGGAATACGGCCGGCCCTCGCAGAATTTTTCAAAGCCGCGAAACTCGACGACGTGGAACTCCGCGTCGGCGACGTTCCCGGCGTCGTCCATGAAAATGCTGATTTTTGCGTGGCCCTCAATGCGGGTCACCGGATCAATGACGATGCGCTTCGACATAAATTTCTTTCAACCAAATTTCAACTGCGTGCCTTCCAACTTCGGCGTTTTGCCTTCCAACACCTGGACCATCAAGGCTTTGATGCGGTCTGCTGGCGGCGGGCAGCCGGGCAGGAAATATTCAACAAACACCAGCTCGTGAATGGGTAGGACATTTTCCAGCAGCTGGGGGATGATGCCATCCAGCTTGGGCTTTACCGGATTGTATTGGGCGTTTTCGATGTAGGCGCGCTGCAGCACATTGTCGGCGTTGCCGATGCCGAACTGGTTGCGCATCGCGGGAACATTGCCGGTGACCGCACAGTCGCCAAATGACACGAGGACTTTCGTTCGCGCGCGGATTTGGTGGAGCAGTTCCAGATTGTCGGCGTTGCAGACCGCGCCCTCGATGAGGCAGACATCCACGCCTGCGGGATATTCCTTCACGTCGGCGATGGGGCTGTAGACGAGTTCGATTTTTCCGGCGAGCTCGATGAGAAACTCATCGAGGTCGAGGAAAGACATGTGGCAGCCGGCGCAACCGCCGAGCCAAACCGTGGCAATTTTTAAGCGTTCCATTGTTTTTTCTCCCGGGCGTTGACGATGAATTCAAGTTTGTTGCGGTCGCGTTCCGATTCGCCCACGGCCGAGCCTTTTTTGAATAGGGCGCCGGTCGGGCAGGACATCACACATTTACCGCACTCGGTGCAGCTTTCGGAGTCGCCCCACGGCTGGTTGAGATCGGAAATTATTTTCGAATTGGCCCCGCGGCCGGAAACGTTTTTGGTTCCGGCCCCTTCGATGTGCCAGCAGACCCGGACACAGCGCGTGCACAAAATGCAACGGTTGTGATCCATGCCAAACTGGCGGTGCGTGATGTCCACGTTCCATTTCGGAAACGTGTAGTCGTAGCGGACGTGCTCGAGGCCCAGGCCGAAGGCCAGCGTCTGCAATTCGCAATGGCCGTTTGCTACGCACACGGCGCAGACGTGATTCCGTTCGGCAAACAGCAGCTCCAGAATCATTCGGCGGTATTTCCGGAGGCGTTCGCTGTCGGTTTTGACCTCCATGCCTTCGGCGACTTTCAACGTGCAGGCGGGCAGCAGCTTAGGGATTCCAGCGACTTCGACAATGCATAGCCGACAGGCACCGACATCATAGACGCCTTCGAGATGACACAACGTCGGGATCTTGATACCAGCCTCGGTGGCCGCCAGTAAGACGGTTGCGCCTTTTTCGGCGGTGATCTGCTTGCCGTCAATGGTCAAGGTTTTTGCAGACATATAGGTTATTTCGTCACAGGCTGAAGTTGGTTGGCTTCGTAGTCCGAATGCGGACCAAACGGATCGGGCTGCAGCATGGCCTCGTATTCTGCGCGGAAAAATTTCAGCGTGCTGGCCACCGGATTGGGCGCGGTTTGGCCAAGCCCGCACAGGCTCGTATTTTTCACCAGGTCGCAAAGCTCTTCCAATTTGGCCAAGTCCCGCGCCGACGCCTTGCGCTGCGTGATTTTTTCCAGCAAGTTGAACATCTGCACCGTGCCAGCCCGGCAGGGAATGCATTTGCCGCAGGATTCCTCCATGCAGAATTCCATGTAAAACTTCGCGATCTCCACCATGTTCGTGGTATCGTCCATCACCACCATGCCGCCGGATCCCATGATCGAACCAAGTTTCATCAGCGATTCATAATCCACCGGCGTGTCGAGATACGACGCCGGGATACAGCCACCGGAAGGGCCGCCGGTCTGCACTGACTTGATTGAGCGGCCATCTGGCGCACCTCCGCCCATCTCTTCAACGATCTGCCGCAGCGGAATTCCCATGGGAACTTCGATGAGGCCGTTGTTGGTGATTTTGCCGGTGAGCGCAAACACTTTCGTGCCCTTGCTTTTCTCCGTGCCAATGCCGGCGTACCATTCTCCGCCGCGATTGATAATGGCGGAGATGTTGGCGAACGTTTCGACGTTGTTAATGAGCGTCGGGCAATCCCACAAACCTTTTTCCGCCGGGAATGGCGGACGCGGACGGGGCGTGCCGCGTTTGCCTTCGACCGATGCCATCAGCGCTGTTTCCTCGCCGCACACAAATGCGCCAGCGCCGATACGGATGTCCACGTTGAAATTGAACGGCGTCTCAAATATGCCCGCGCCGAGCAGACCCAGCTGCTTGGCTTGTTTGATGGCGATCTGCAAGCGTGAAATGGCGAGCGGATATTCCGCGCGGACATACAAATAACCCTGGTCGGCGCCGACGGCATAGGCGGCAATCGCCATACCTTCGAGCACGAGGTGCGGATCGCTTTCCAAAACGCTGCGGTCCATGAACGCGCCGGGGTCGCCTTCATCGCCATTGCAGACGATGAATTTTTTCGCGCCTGGCGACTTGGCCACGGTGCCCCACTTCAATCCAGTCGGGAATCCCGCGCCCCCGCGGCCGCGTAACCCGCTTTTGGTCACTTCCTCAATGACTAGCGCCGGCTGCATTTCGTTAAGGGTATGGTGGAGGGCTGAATAGCCACCGAGCGCAATGTAATCTTCAATACGTTCAGGATCAACGATGCCGCCATTCGCCCGGACGATTTTCATCTGCTTGGTGAAAAAGGGATGGTCAGGGTTGCCGACTTGCACTTTGCATTCGCCGCCCTTCAGCGAGCTGATGATAGCCGGCGCGTCTTCCGGTTTTACAAATTCAAACAGTTTTTCGCGCGCGCTTAAGCCGTCCACGCCAACCAGTGGGCCCTGACCGCAGAAGCCCATGCAGCCGACGCGACGCACTTCGACATCGGCTTCCATACCCTGCGCCTTGGCCTCGGCATCTAGATTTTTCTTGATGAGATCCGCCTGCGAGGACATGCAGCCCGCCGACATGCAGGTGCGGAGGATGATTCTTTTGCGGGAATTATTTTGTTTCTCGGCGATCGCGTTAAGGTCGTCCAATTGCATAATTCAAATCCAGTTCCTGATTTTTTCGAGCGTGACCTCGGGGGTTTGTTTCGCGGCAACCTGGCCGTCATACACCACGGCTGGTGCGATCCCGCACGCGCCGATACAGCGTGCGGCCAACAGGGAAATCTTATTGTCTTTGGTCGTTTCGCCGGGTGCGATCTTGTATTGCTCTGCGATGGCACTGATGATTTTGTCCGCGCCTTTCACATAGCATGCCGTGCCCTTGCAGACGACGCAGGTGTGCTCGCCCTGCGGCTTGAGGGTGAAGAAATGGTAGAAGGTCGCCACGCCATAGACCCGGCTCGGCGGCAGTTTCAGTTTGCCGGAAATGAAGAGTAGCACGTCGTCCTCCAGATAGCCGAAGAGTTCCTGAGCCTTGTGCAGTACCTCGATCAGTGCGTCGTGCCGGAACTGGTGTTTCTTCATATGCACTTCAAGAATCTTGAAGCGCTTGTCCCCGCTCGGGTGCTTTGGCGCAGTGGCCGGTCGGCTCGGATGGTTTTCGGTTGCGATTGCGGTGTCGCTCATAATTGATGGCTAAGCCGCAGTCAACCCGCGACGCTTAACGCATAATAAGATTAGCATAGTTGATTTCATTCGCCCCACGTAGATTGCCAAATACAAACCAAATATTGTCGTTCGTGAAATATTTTAAATCCCTGGCTAAACTGATTTTGGACCCGTCAAAGACAAAAAAACTCCGTGATCCGATTTTTTGAAAAGTATTTACTCTGGAGCCGGCTTCCAGCATCCGATTTTCATATTGTGTTTGAAGGATATTTTCCATATTTAATTTGCAGCCGACGAAAAACCATGGATCCAGGCGGACGCCGGATTAAGATGGTTGGCCGAAAGTCGCTTCGGAAAGCCTCGTCAGGCTGAGTTCGCGACCGGCATGATGGTGTGAAATCGCATCACGCCGGTGCTAAATTATACGACTAACGATGACAAGTTGATTTAACCAAATGATGAAGTTCTGCTAATACTAGATTGGCCGCTTCCGGTTGTCCGGAAAGGGCGGCGTCCAGAGCCGGCAGGTGTTTGGCTTGCGTACCGGATGAGAAGCGAGCTGGAAGGCCGACGTAAAACCGTCGGCAGCAGCGATTGAATGAAACTTGGCCCTTTAAACGTAAAGCGCGTTCTGCAATTCCCGCAACAACACGCCGGAAAACGGATGGCGCCGGTCCGGTTCCGGCGCAAGACATTTCAAAACCACCTTTTCCAGCGCCGGCGGGACATCGCCGTTCAGTTCGCGCAAGGCCACCGGCCCGACTGGTTCCAGCTGGGCGGCGAGAATTTCGCCTGGCGATTCGCCGGGAAACGGCTTGCGGTTGGTCAGCAGTTCATATGCGGCCACGCCGTAGGCAAAGATGTCCGTCCGGGCGTCGACCCCCTCACGCTTCAACTGCTCCGGGGCCATGTAACCGGGTGTGCCGGAATTCTTGGCGAGCCGGAGCGGCCGCTCCGGGATCGGCTGGGCCAGGTCGAAGTCAATCAACCGCACCGCGCCGTTGCGCGTGACCAGCACATTTTCTGGCTTGAAGTCCAGATGCATATAACCGTTCTCGTGGATGTCGTGGAGTCCGGCGGCCATATCGATCAGGATTTGGGCCACGTTTTCCGTCAGAACCGGGTCCTGCCGCGCGAACAACCGCTTCAGGTTGTCGGCCTCGACGTAATCCATGAGCAGGTAGTCGCTGCCATGCTCGACATAGCCAACGATGTGTTCGCTGCCGGCCAATTTGGACAGGATTTCGTTGCCGCGCGAGAAACGGCGCCGGGCGGTAAAGCTGAAGCGGAACTCCTTTTTCAGCCGGCGGAGGGCGTAGGATTTGCCCCGGCTGTCGGAAGCGAGCCAAATATCCGCCATGCCGCCGCTGTTGAGCAGCTCACGGAGGAAAAACCGGCCGAACTTTTCTGGTCCGACCGCTTGGTTAGCGGGCAAGGCTTGCGCCATGGCGCAAAACATTGCACAGGTGCCACGCCGTCGCGAACAAAAAAATTTCGCCGCAGGTTGCCCGCGCGACCGGCGGCAACCCACCCACCAAATGAATTATTCTGGCATTAAACGCCTCCTGAGCGGCAGCCTTGACCTCCTTTACCCGCCGGTCTGTCAGCTTTGCCACGAACAACCTGCGGAGCCTGGCGACGGCTATGTTTGTAGCCAATGCTGGTCGCAGGTCCGTTTCATCCGGCCGCCCTTCTGTGAGCGCTGCGGCCTGCCGTTTGCGGGCAACCTCACCACCAGTTTCATCTGCACCAACTGCCGCGAAATGGAACTGTATTTTAGGGCTGCCCGTTCGGCTGTCGTTGCAAAGGGGGTGGTGCTGGAGGCAGTCCACCGGTTCAAATACTCCCGCGCTCTCTGGTTCGAGAACTTTCTCGCCGGCCTGCTCGTCCGCGAAGCCGCGCCGGCGCTGTGCGCTGGCGAGACATGGCACGGCCTCATCCCCGTGCCATTGCATTCGGTGAAACAGCGCGAACGTGAATTCAATCAGGCCGCGCTTCTCGCCGCCCGGCTCGCCCGCGCCACTCATTTGCCGCTGTTGGAGAATTACCTCCGGCGCGTCCAGCCCACCGCCACGCAGACCCTGCTCACCCGGGTCCAGCGTGCGGCCAACATGAAAAACGCCTTTGTGGTCCGGCCCGGCACCCGGCTGGCCGGCCAACGGCTCGTGCTGGTGGATGACGTGTTCACCACTGGCGCTACCACCAACGCTTGCGCCCGGGCCCTGCGTGCCGCCGGCGTGGCGGACGTCATCGTTTGGACAGTTGCGCGCGGGCTGTGAATTTGATAAGGTAAGGTGTTCATGGATACCACTTCTTTCTTGAAGAAATCAATCGGCGGAGTGTCGCAGATCGAGCCGGCGCTGACGCCGCCGTCCCCGAACGCCGAACAGACTACGTTTGCGAAAAAACCCAAGATTGGCGGGAGTAAGACCAAGAAGCGGGACATCCCCGAGGGGCTGTGGACCAAGTGTCCCGCCTGCGACGCGATGATCTTTGACAAGGAACTGGACGAGAACCTCAAGGTTTGTCCCAAGTGCGAACATCATTTCACCATCGGCGCCCGGGAACGCATCCATTCGCTCGTTGAAACCTGCACGTTCGAGGAGATGGATGCCGAGATGGCCAGCGTGGACATCCTACAGTTTAAGGGCGTTGCCACCTACAAATCCAAGCTCGAATCCTACCGGAAGAAAGTCACCCTCAAGGACGCAGTCATCACCGGCATCGGTAAAATGGGCCCGCACACGGTCGCTTTGGGCGTGATGGATTTCAGCTTTCTTGGCGGTTCCATGGGCTCCGTGGTCGGCGAGAAGCTCACCCGCCTCATCGAACGCGGCACCGAAGGCGGCTGGCCTGTCATCATCATCTCCACCAGTGGCGGCGCGCGTATGTACGAAGGCATGTTCAGCCTCATGCAGATGGCCAAGACCTCCGCAGCTCTGGCCTACCACGCCCAACGCCGGCTGCCCTACATCAGCATTCTCGTAAACCCTGATTACGCCGGCGTTATGGCCAGCTACGCCAGCTTAGGCGACCTCATTTTGGCGGAACCCAAGGCCATGATCGGCTTCGCCGGTCCGCGTGTCATCAAGGATACCACCCAAGCCGAACTCCCGCCCGGCTTTCAAACCTCCGAATTCCTCCTCGACCACGGGCTGATCGACGCCATAGTCTCCCGCAAGGAAATGAAAGAGCGGCTCGTCAAATACCTCGACTACTTTGCCGCCGGCAAAAAACATCTCGCCGCCTGAGTCTAACGCAATTCCCCGGGCTGGCTCAGTTCCCTGATTCGAATCCACCCGTTGAGAAATTAACCCAAAGGAGTTCGGCACGGTCACTTTACGCCGATGCGTTTGAGAAACGGATCGAGAGAACGCGGGCGACCCAGGAATTTTTCGATTGAGACATTAATGTCCCGTGAATCGCCGACGGCGTAAATCTCATTGCGCATTCGCATTCCGGTGGTCTGGTCAAAGAAGCCGTCCGGCGATTGCTCAAACACCGTCGCCATGTCCGCCGCAATGGCGTCCGCCCAGGCATAACCGTAATAGCCGGCCCCGTAGCCGATGATGTGGCCGAAGTACGCCACAAACGCCGTGTCCGGCGGCACGGGGAAAGAGACGTTGCTCAGGACCCGGTTGGCGAGCGGCAGCATTTCGGTGGCGTTGGTTGCGTGGATCTGCGTGTGCAGGGTCAGATCCATCAGGCCAAAAGAGAGTTGCCGACGATAATAGGTGGCGTAGGTTGAGAACCGGGCGGTTTTCAACTGGGCGAGGATGGCCGCCGGGATTTTCTGTTTCGGGTTCCGGTAATCCGCGGCGAAACTATCCAGCACCTTTTTGTCCCACGGCCAGTTCTCGAGCATCTGGGAGGGAGCCTCGACGAAATCCTGCGGGACACTGGTGCCAGCAAAGCGGGAGTATTTGGCGCGGGTCAAAATGGTATGCATAGCGTGGCCAAACTCATGGAAGATGGTCTCCACCTCGTCATGCGAGAGCAGGGAGGGCTTGTCCGGCTGCGGCGGCGGGAAGTTGCAGACGAGGCAGCAGACGGGGCGCTGGTATTTGCCGTCCGGCAGCAGTTTGCCCTCGATGATGCCGAATTCGGCGAAGTGATTGTATTTGCCTTCGCGCGGGAACATATCGAGATAGAACAGGCCCATCGGCTCGCCGGTTCGGGCGTCGGACACGGTGTAGAGCTGGAGGTCGCCGATCCATTTGTAGGGCGGCTCCACGCGCGCAAACTTAAGCCCGAAGATGTGCTGGTAAATCTTGAACATCCCGTCCAGCACATGTTGATAGGGGAAATAGACGCGCAACTGCTCGGCGTCCACGTTGTATTTGGTCTTCTTGAGCTGGTTGGCGTAGTAGCGCCAGTCCCAGGCGTTGATGACGGCGTTGGTGTCCCCAGTTTCGGCAATTTTCAAATCGCGAAATTCCTTCAGCTCAATGTCGTATTTGGGCTGAAGGCCGGTCTTGAGCTGTTCGAGGAAGTTGATGGCGGTGGCGGCGTTCTTGACCATGCGCGTCTCGGTGGCGTAATCCGCGTAGCTGGCATAGCCGAGCCGGCGGGCGAGTTCATCGCGATCCACGAGGATTTTCTGGAGCAAGGGAATGTTCTCTGCGCGCGCCAGGTTGCACTGGGCGGTCATCATGCGGCGGCGCGTGGCTTCGAGCTTCGCGTTGTCCTCGACCATGATGTAGTGGAAGGTGATGTTGGCTTTGAGCGTGTATTCGTTGGCGCCGGTCTTGATGCCCTGCTGGGTGAGGAAGGCGTCAGGAACGCCCGCCAGTTCGGCTTTGGTGAATTTTAGTTCCGCCTGCGCTTTGGTGACGTTGTTTTCAAAATCTGTTTCAAAACCGGTCAGTTCCTGGCGGAGCTTTTCCACCATGTTGCGCTGGTCTAGGGGCAAATCCAGACCGGCCCGGCGATAATCGCGGAGCGTATCGTCGAAGAGTTTTTTGTCCTCGCCAGCCAGCGGCGGCCGGCTGGCGGCAAACCGTTTCAAGGCCTGATAAACATCGTCGCGATAGTCGATGCCCACGGCCCACTCGGAAAGCTGCTTGATGGCGTCGGTGGCGGCGTCGCGCACGTCGGCGTTGGTGCTGGTCTGTTCAATCAACCCCAGCCGGTCGGAGGCCACGCCGATGTGGAAGTTCACATCGTCTAGCGCGATGAAGGTGTTAGTAAAGTTGGCGTCAGCTGCCGTCAGCCGGCCGATGTGGTCAAGGGCGGCGTTGCCATCAGTGATGGTACGGGCAACGGTATCGGCGACGGCATTGGTGGTCGTCTCAAACGTCGGGATGGTGATGACCGCATTAAATTTGGCGGCGGCCTGCTGGAATTTCGCCAACGAAGCGGGCTTGCCGTCGGCGATATCGGCGGTAGCAAGAAGGGTGGCCAGAAGGCAAAGGACGGAGCGGTTCAGTGGCATAAATTCAGTGTCAGGTGGGTTCACTTTCGCCGAAGATGCGTTGCCATTCAAGCAAGACGTAACGGTCGGTCATGCCGGCGAGGTAGTCGCACACGGCGCGATGGAGGCCGGTTTTTTGGAGGCGACGACGGGAGCTGTCGCCGATCTGTTTCGGGTGGGCGAGGAAATATTCAAAGAGCTGCTTCAGCATTTTGACGGCGTGCTGGTTGGGCTGATGCACCACCGGGTTGTAATAAAGGTTTTGGTAAAGGTATTTGCGCAATTCGAGGTTGAGCCGGCGGCGACCAGGACTGTATTGGATGAGCGCCTGCGGAAAGCGGCGGACCGCGTCGGCGGACTGAACGCTGGCGGCCTGAATGAGTTGTTCGCTGGTCTCGACCACGTCGCGGATTTGCAGGTCGATGATGGTGCGGATGGTGAAGTAGCGGCGACATTCGTCGGGCAGGGTGCCGTATTCCTTTTTGACCCGGCGCGCGGCCTGGGCCCAGACTTGGACATTCTTGGCCAGATGGCCTTCCGAGAGTAGGCCGGAATCCAAGCCGTCGTCGAGGTCGTGGCTGTAATAAGTAATCTCATCGGAAAGGTTGGCGATCTGCGCCTCGAGCGAGGAATGACGGGCTGCAAACCCCGTGCGCCGTTCGGGTCGGTCGTAGGCAGTCCGATGCTTGGCGAGGCCTTCCAGCACTTCCCAAGACAGGTTTAGCCCGGTGAAGCGGGGATATTTTTCCTCCAATTCTTCGACGATGCGGAGGCTGTGTAGATTATGCTCGAAACCGCCATGCCCGCGCATCAGGCGGGCGAGGACGGATTCGCCCTTGTGGCCGAAGGGTGAATGGCCGAGGTCATGTGCGAGCGCGATGGTTTCGGCGAGATCGTGGTTGAGTCGGAGCGCGCTGGAAATGTTGCGGGCGACGGCGGCGACCTCGATGGTGTGGGTAAGCCGCGTGCGCAGATGATCGCCTGTGCCGTTGAGGAAGACCTGAGTCTTGTATTCCAGCCGTCGGAAGGCGCGCGAATGAATTACGCGGTCGCGGTCGCGTTGATATTGGGTGCGCCAGACGGGCGGTGGTTCGTCATGCTGCCGGCCGCGTGAGTCCGCACTAAACTGGGCGTAGGAGGCGAGCGACTGGCGTTCGAGCTGTTCGAGCTCCTGGCGGGTGCGCGGCATGATGGGAAGCTATCTACTTCTTCAATAATTCCTGCACGGAAATGCCGCGCAGCTCAAACAAGCGGCGGATGGTATCCTCGATAAGATTGTTTGGGCAGCTCGCGCCGGCGGTGATACCGACAGTGAGGTTGCCGGCGGGTAGCCAGTCGCGCGTCACCACCTCCTCCTTTTTATGCTGGTCGTAATGGCGAATGAGCGCTGTGGATTCCATCATGGCGGCGTTCTTGATGAAATAAGTCGGCAGCTTGGCCTCGCCCATCTCCGCTAGGTGCGAGGTGTTCGAGGAATTATAGCCGCCGATGACGATAAGCAGGTTCGGCGGGGTCAGCAACATTTTCTCGAGGGCGTCCTGCCGGTCCTGCGTCGCACCGCAGATCGTGTCGAAGAACCGGAAATGCTGGGCAATCTTTTCTGCACCGTATTTGGTTTCCATGACGGCCTTGAACCGGCGCTGCACCTCTTCCGTCTCGCCGCGCAGCATCGTGGTCTGGTTCGCCACACCGACCGCCTGCAAATGCAAGTCGGGATCAAAGCCGGCAGAATACGCGCCCTCAAATTTTTTCAGGAACGCGTGTTTGTCGCCGCCGTGCAAAATGTATTCACAGACGTAATCCGTCTCCGCGAGGTTGAACACGACCAAATAATGACCGCTGCCGTAGGCGCGCGCCTGCGAGGTTGTGGCCTTGGTCTCCTCATGCTTGGCTTTACCGTGGATGATGCTGGTAACGTGCTCCTTGGAATATTGGCGGACGCGCTTCCAGACGCTCATCACATCCCCGCAGGTGGTGTCCACAAGTTCGCAGCCGATGGCCTCCAGCTTCTTGCGGGTGCCGACTTCGGTGCCAAAGGCGGGGATAATCACTACGTCGCCGGATTCCAGAAGCGAGAGTTCCTCGTCCGTCGGCTTGGGCGAAATGATCTTGATGCCCATGTTGCGAATTTGGTCGTTGACCTCTGGGTTGTGGATGATCTCGCCGAGCAGATAGATCGGCGTGTGCGGCGACACGTCGGAAAAATAATTGCGCGCAGCATAGGCCAGGTCGATGGCGCGTTCCACGCCATAGCAGAAACCGAATTCTTTGGCGAGCTTCACCGTCAAGCCGTCGGCGGACAGGACGCCGCCGTTGGCGCGAATGCTTTCGACGATCTCGCTGCGATAATGCGACAGCACTTGGGCCTGCACCGCCTCCATGACATCGGGTCGGCGGAGGTTGATTTTCTTGCGTTGTCCGTTTTCCACCGGTGCGTGCGATTCCTTTGACATGACTGAAAACTAGCTGCGAATGGCGAAGGCGTCGAGCAGGATTTGGCCGGCGGGTTGGGTTGCTTCCGGCCTAGGCAATATTTCCTGCCGCCAGCCGGTCGGCCAGTACTAACGCGTCTTCCTGCCGGATTCGTCCCGCCGGAATAGAAATATCGGTAGCGCGGAGCCGCGCCAACATCGCCGCTTTTTCCACGCCTGTCACGACCCACAGGATTCGCCGCGAACGGTTGAGCAGGGGGTAGGTCAGCGTCATCCGCCGCCGGCTTTGGTAAATGCCGGTCAGCGCGACATCGCGGTCGGCGACCTTCAGGACCGGGTCATCGGGAATCAGTGAAGCGGTGTGTCCATCCGGACCGAGGCCGAGATGCACCAAGTCCAGCACCGGTGGCGAACCGGCAATTCGCTGAAGGATCTGGGCGTAATTGGCGGCGCCGGCATCCAAATCCGGGTCTTCCACCGGCATCGCGTAAATCTGGTCGGGCGGCAGCGGCGCGTGGGTCAGAAGGCTTTCGCGCAGATGCGTGAGGTTTCGGTCGGGATCGCCAGCGGGCGCAATGCGTTCGTCCACCTGCACGACGTGGAGGTTTTTCCAGGGAACCGTTTCGTCGGCGAGCGCGCGGAGCATTTGCCACGGTGTCTTGCCTCCGCTGACGGCCATGACGAACCGTCCGCGCGCCGCCACCGCCGCACGCGCCTCGGCTGCGATGCAGCCGGCCGCGGCCTTCGCCACCGCCGCCACGTCGGCAAATATTTCAATTTTCATGGGCGGCCGTTGCCAATTCAATTTGCCGTTTTCATCTTCCGGTAACGACGGATGAGATTGTTCGTTGAACTGTCATGCTTCAGCTTGGGCGGCGCCGAGCTCTCAAGTTCGGGAACGATCCGTTGCGCCAGGGCCTTGCCAAGTTCCACGCCCCACTGGTCGAATGAGTTTACGCCCCAAATCACGCCTTGGGTGAAGACTATGTGTTCATACAGCGCCACCAGCGCGCCGAGAATTTCCGGCGTGAGCCGTTCTGCGAGAATGGTGTTTGAGGGGCGGTTGCCCTCGAAGACCCGGTGCGGCACCAACCAGTCAGCCGTGCCTTCGGCCTTCACCTCGGCGGCGGTCTTGCCGAACGCCAGCGCTTCGGCTTGGGCAAAAACATTCGCGAGCAGGATGTCGTGATGGCGGCCCAGCGGCGTTAGAGCGTGCGCGAACGCGATGAAATCGCACGGGATCAGCCGCGTGCCTTGGTGAATGAGCTGGTAGAACGAATGCTGGCCATTCGTGCCCGGCTCGCCCCAATAAATCGGGCTCGTCTGGTAGTTCACCGTTTTCCCGTCCAAGGTCACGTGCTTGCCGTTGCTTTCCATAGTCAGCTGTTGGAGATAGGCCGGAAACCGTTTCAGGTATTGTTCGTAGGGCAGCACGGCCACGGTTTCAGCGCCCAGGAAATTAGTATTCCAAATTGAGAGCAACGCCATCAGAACGGGCAGGTTTTTTTCAAACGGCGCGGTGCGGAAATGCTCGTCCATGGAGTGGAAGCCGGCGAGCAGCGCGTGAAAGGCTTGCGGACCGACCGCCAGCATTGTCGAAAGCCCGATGGCGGAGTCCATCGAATAACGCCCGCCGACCCAGTCCCAAAAGCCGAACATGTTCGCCGTATCAATGCCGAAGGCGGACACCTTTTCCACATTTGTCGAGACGGCCACGAAATGTTTCGCCACCGCCTGGTCTTCGCCGTGCAGCCCCCGGAGCAGCCAGTCACGCGCGCTTTGGGCATTGGTCATCGTCTCCTGCGTCGTGAAGGTTTTTGACGAAACGATGAAAAGCGTTTCTGCCGGATCGAGGTCGTGAGTCGCCTCGATGAAATCCGAGCCATCCACGTTAGATACGAAACGCAGCGTCAAGGTGCGGTCGCTGTAATGTCTCAGCGCCTCATAGGCCATCACCGGGCCGAGGTCCGAACCGCCGATGCCGATGTTGACGATATTGACGATGCGTTTACCGGAGTGGCCGCGCCACTGCCCGCTGCGGACGCGGTCGGAAAACGCCGCCATCTTGTCGAGCACCGCATGGACCTCCGGCACCACGTTTTTTCCATCCACGAAAATCTTTGCGCCTCTGGGCGCGCGCAGAGCGACGTGCAGCACCGCGCGGTTTTCCGTAAAATTAATCTTCTCGCCGGCGAACATCGCGGTCATCCGCTCACGCACGCCAGATTCTTTGGCCAATTGCAATAGCCGCTGAATGGTTTCGTCGGTGATGCGGTTTTTGGAATAATCCAAGAACAGTCCGGCGGCCTTTGCGGTCAGACGTTCGCCGCGCCTGGGATCGGCGGTGAACAGTTGCTTGAGGTGAACTTTCTTGATTTTTTTGTGGTGCGCGGCCAGGGATTTCCAGGCGGAACGGCGCGTGAGCGGTGTGAATGTCGATGGCATACGGTTATATTTTCCTTTATCAAGCCGCCAGACGGACGCTTTAAAACGAATTGTTCGCCCAAGTCGGCGTCCACGATGTTGCCAACTCCGCCGTGTTGCGCAAGTGTCTTCAAAGCGCCATCGGACCCGGGACTGAACGCGGTGGTGGGGCCCCGGCTAATTCCCCATTGCGACTTGGTGAATCAGCTTGCCCTTCAATTGGAACCGGGCAGAATCAACCCTAACTTTTGTCATTGGACAGATTGACTTCCTGCTAGATGGTGTCAAAAGTTGGAATTGTAAACGATTTTTCCAGTCTTGGTTCCGGTCCGGAGCGTAGCTCAGCCTGGCTAGAGCGCGTGGTTTGGGTCCACGAAGTCGCAGGTTCGAATCCTGTCGCTCCGACCACCTTTTTATGGGGTTTACGGGTTTAGGCTTGTTAACATCACAGTATAGCGGCATGGCCTCAATTATTTCCGCTCAGGCGGATGCCGCACTTCTTTCCTCTACGACGACCACGGCGACTTCCGCGTCAACTTCGGTTCCGACCGAAAATGCCGCAACCCCGAGGCCGGTGGTTGCTCCCGAAAAGCAAACAATTGGGGCGAGCAAAAAGGTTCCCAAACGGTCAGAATTTATTACACCCCGATTACAGGGATAAAGCGGAAATCCCTTTTTTCGCCATTTCCTTCTGGATGACTGATACCAAATTGCTATTCAGGCGGGCTCATTTCCTTGACGGTGCGCAGGTCAGCGCGTTGAGAGCAGTTCGACCTTGCCGCCGGCGCTGGCCGCGTGCTCGGCATAACTGGCTTTAACCTCGGCGGCGGACAACGCCCGGTCATACAAGGCGATGCTGTCAATTTCACCGACGAACGGGAAATTATTACCGCCGTCGCTGACATTGCCGATACCAATGCCAGGTGACTGGTCGACCAGCAGCGGGCCCATTGGCCTGACCGTAGTGGTGATCTGCACCGCCAGCAGGCCGTTGGTGTAGAGGCTCATTTTACCCGTGCTGCCATCCAGCGTGGCCGCCACATGTGTCCAGACACAATAGGGAATTTCAGCGTCCACGTTGGTGTTGTCATCATTGCTTTGGCCGCAGATCTGGAACCGCAGATGATGATTGGCTTGCATGGACAGACAATACGGATCCAAACCCGGACGGTGGTCGCCGCGGAAAAAAATCACATAGCCGTCGCCGCGCGGCCGCACCCAGCCAACGATGCTCAGGGCATTCGTCAGCTCATAGGTGGACGCGTCGGGAATCTGCACGCCGGTGTAGGTGTCCCAGGGAAAACTGTTCGGCGCAAACAAAAACGCCTGCCTGGTGACGCCCTCGGTGAGGCTGACGTTTCGCAGCAAGCCGTGGTTCCCGCTGGCCGACCACGCCGTCACGGGCACCGGTAGTTGCGCCGGTTTCTTCAGAAAATAAAACCACGCTGCGACGTAACAGCCAACGACGGCCACTCCGACAACGGCAATATTCCGGGTCTGCTTGGAGTTGGTGCTCATAATTTTTTTAAGGAGAACTGGTGGTGATGCCACTTTGCCACCCATGCCCCAAAATACAACTCATTTGTGACCGCGGCGGGAGGCCCCGCGCAAACGCCCGCAGTGCGGATCGCCTTTGGATGGAGCAGCGTTTATTCTAGGCGGTCTGGCGTTGATGGGGTTGCCGTCACTGATCGTCGGTAACGAACTTCTGATCATGGCTGGCGTCGGTGCGGCGGTTGGCTTATGGTTTTTCCCTCATCGGCATGGCCAATTGCGCGGTTTGGTAGGGAAGGCGAAGACTGAGGATGTGGGTGAGCAATCACCAAATTTTAGCGATGTTCACCAACCAGCGAGTCGCAAATTGGCGCTAACAATACGCAATATGGCGTTGTACGTGCTGGGTTCGATGGCTATCATCTTCGTTAACCCTTAAGCGTCAGGTATTCGTCGAGTAGCAGCGTAATGAATTATGCAGATCAATCTTAAACAATGCGAAGTTTGGTTCGTCACCGGCAGTCAGCATCTTTACGGCCCGGAAACTTTGAAGAAAGTGGCCGAGCATTCACAGGAAATCGCCAAGGCGCTCAACATGGCTTCGGCCATTCCAGCTAAAGTCGTTTTTAAATCGGTGCTGGTCACGCCGGACGCCGTCACGGAGCTTTGTCAGGCCGCGAACAATAACGCCAAGTGCATCGGCCTCATCACCTGGTGCCACACATTTTCTCCGTCGAAAATGTGGATCAATGGCCTCAAGCAGCTCCGCAAGCCGGTCGCGCACCTGCACACGCAATATAACCGCGACATCCCCTGGGCCACGATTGACATGGATTTCATGAACATGAACCAGGCCGCGCATGGTGACCGCGAGCACGGCTTCATCTGGAGCCGGCTGCGTTTGGCGCGCAAGGTGATCGTCGGTTTCTGGCAGCAAAAATCCACGCAGGAAAAACTCGGGACCTGGGCACGCGCCGCCGCCGCGTGGGACGACTGGCAGACCGCGAAGTTCTGCCGCTTCGGCGACAACATGCGCGAAGTGGCCGTGACGGAAGGCGACAAGGTTTCGGCGCAAATCAAATTTGGTTTTGCCGTCAATGGCTACGGCGTCGGCGATCTGGTGAAAGTGGTCAACGAAGTTCCGGCAAAAGAAATTGACGCGTTGGTCAAAACTTACGAGGACGTTTATAAAATAGCCGCCGATTTAAAAAAAGGCGGCAAACGCCACAAATCCGTCCGCGAAGCCGCGCGCATCGAACTCGGTCTGCGCACATTTTTGGAAGGTGGAAATTTCAAAGGTTTCACCACGACGTTTGAAGATTTACGCGGCTTGGTGCAATTGCCTGGCCTCGCACCGCAGCGCCTGATGGCCGACGGCTACGGTTTCGCCGGCGAAGGCGATTGGAAAACCGCTGCGCTCGTTCGCGCGATGAAAGTCATGGGGAGCGACCTCAAAGGTGGTACGTCGTTCATGGAAGATTACACTTACCATCTCGCGCCGGGTAACAAACTCGTCCTCGGCGCGCATATGCTGGAGATTTGTCCTAGCATTGCGGAGGGCCGGCCGTCGTTGCAGGTGCATCCGCTCGGCATCGGCGGCAAGGCCGATCCGGCGCGATTGGTTTTCAACACGCCCGCCGGCCCGGCGCTGAACGCGGCGTTGATGGATTTTGGCAACCGCTTCCGCCTGCTAATCAACGAGGTAGACGTCGTGAAACCGGAACAGCCGATGCCGAAGCTTCCCGTGGCGCAGGCGGTTTGGAAATGCCGGCCAAATTTTGAGGACGCGTGCGGCGCGTGGATTTACGCGGGTGGTGCGCATCACACCGGCTTCAGTCAGTCCGTCACGACGGAAATGCTCGAAGATTTTGCGGTCATGGCCGGCATTGAAGTGGTCGTGATCGACGCCAACACGAAGCTGCGCCAGTTCAAACAGGAACTGTTCTGGAACGACTGCGCCTACGGTTTGAAGGCCGGCTGGGTAGCCTGAATAAAGCCACAATCAACCATGCTTTTACGGAGAAGCTTTTACCCGCAGGCGGCAAGCGAAATATGCGAATCGGCAATTCATACTGCGGCTGGGTCAGCTTGAGCGCCGGGTTAGCAATTGCGGCGGTCGCGCAGGAGGCGGCGGTGCCGGTCAACTTGGCGCAGGTCGCCACGCCGGTGGCTTCCTACGTCTCCGACGATACATCGCTGGCGGCGTTGACCGAAGGTTGTGCGCCAAGCAATTCCCGGGACAACCAGCATGGTGCCTACGGCAACTGGCCGCGCACCGGCACGCAATGGGTGGAATATGACTGGAGCCAGCCCATCTGCACGAAGGAAATCGCCGTGTATTGGTGGGACGACCGCCAGGGCGTGCGTCTGCCGAAGGCTTGCCGCTTGAAATTCTGGGATGGAAATGATTTCGTGGCCGTGACCGCGCAAGACGGAACCAACGGTTTGGGCGTGGCTGGTGACCAGTTTAATGAGACCCAGTTTGCGGATGTCACGACGACCAAACTCCGGCTGGAAATGGATTCGAACGGCGATTTTTCCACCGGTATTTTAGAATGGAAAGTTTTTGACTCCGGCAAGTCGCCGGATTTTCCGCCGGTGGTTAAAGCCGGCGTGGACCGCGACGTGATGTTGAATGGGAGAACCTATTTGTCCGGCACGGTGAAATGGCTAAAGCCGGGCAAGACGGCGAGCGTAACTTGGAGCAAGGCGTCCGGGCCGGGCAAAGTGAAATTCGCCGAGCCGCATACAAACGTCACCGCGGCGACGTTTTCCGAACCGGGCGATTATGTTTTGAAGTTGACGGCCGACAAAGGCGGGTTGAGTGCGTCGTCCACGCTTAAGGTGAAAGCGATTTCCCCGCCGCCCACCAACCGACTCGAGGTCGTTTACACCAAGCCTTACCAGATCAATAGCCGGTTTTGGAAGGCACGGGCCAAGGCGCTGATCGTGAACTGGATTCCGCATTGTATTGACGAACTCAATAGCACAAATATCGCGCCCGGCCAGGGCGACGGCGGCATTGATAATTTTGTCGAGGCCGCCAAGGCGCTGCGCGGTGAGCAGCACGCGCCGCAGCCCGGCTATGTATTTGCGAACGCTTGGGTGCATCAAACAGTGGAAGCGATGTGCCTGGCGCTGATGGTGGATCCGCAGGCAGACCCGGAGATCATGGCCGCGCAGGAGAAAATGAAAGCGACGCTGGAGGACTGGATTCCAAAAATACTCGCGGCGCAGGAACCGGACGGCTATTTGCAGACCGCTTACACTTTGGCCGATCGCAGGGTCTGGCCGTCGCGTTGGAATCCGGCGCAACGCGGTAATCACGAAGGTTATGTGGCCGGTTATTTTATTGAGTCGGCGATCAATCATTATACGCTCACCGAGGGTAAAGATAAACGACTTTACAACGCGGCGAAAAAACTCGCCGATTGCTGGGTGGCGAACCTCGGGCCAGGAAAAAAGGAATGGTATGACGGCCACGAGGAGATGGAGCAGGGATTGGTGCGCTTTGGCCGGTTCGTGAACGACCGGGAAGGCGGCGGTCGGGGTGACCACTACATTGCGCTGGCGAAATTTCTCCTCGACTGCCGCAAAAACGGCACAGCGTATGACCAGAGCCAAGTTCCCGTGCAGCAACAATACGAGGCTGTCGGTCACGCGGTGCGCGCGGCGTATCTGTTCTCTGGCATGGCGGATGTCGCCACCGAGACGCACGATGTGGATTACCAAAGCGCCGTGAGGTCGCTGTGGGATAATCTCATCAATAAAAAATATTATGTCACCGGCGGCATCGGCAGCGGAGAAACCTCCGAGGGTTTCGGGGAAAATTATTCGCTGCGCAACGAGGCGTATTGCGAGGCCTGCTCGAGCTGCGGCGAGATTTTCTTCCAATACAAAATGAACCTGGCATATCACGACGCGAAATTTGCCGATCTATATGAGGAGACAATTTACAACGCGCTGCTCGGCGCGACTGATTTGGCTGGCAAAAACTTCTACTACGACAATCCGCTCGTCGAGGACAAGCCGCGCTATCCGTGGCATGTATGCCCGTGCTGCGTGGGCAACATTCCGCGCACGTTGCTGATGATACCAACGTGGACTTACACCAAGAGTGCGGACGGCATCTACATCAATCTCTTCATCGGCAGCACCATCCAGGTTGAACGCGTCGCCGGCACGGACGTCGAGATGGTGCAGAAAACGCATTACCCGTGGAGTGGCAATGTCGCCATCACGGTCAATCCGAAATCGGCGAAAACATTCACGGTATTCGTGCGGGTGCCGAACCGCACGACCAGCGAACTTTACACACCGAAGCCGGCGGTCAACGGTTTGAAATCGCTGGCGGTGAACGGTAAAAAAATATCGCCGCCGATGGCAAACGGTTACGCCGCCATTACGCGCGAATGGAAAACGGGCGACACGATCAAGCTAGAGCTGCCGATGGAAATTCAAGTCGTCAAGGCTGACGAACACATCGCGGCGGACCGTGGTTGCGTGGCGCTGCGCTACGGCGCACTGCTTTACAACGTCGAAAGCACGGACCAGCCGAACTTGAAGCTGACGCCGGACACCCAATCGCTGACGACCGAATGGCGCGGTGATCTGCTCGGCGGCGTGCTTACCATCAAAGGCAAGTGGAGCGACGGCAGCCCGCTGCTGGCGATTCCGAATTACGCCCGCGAAAATCGCGGCATTGCGGTGTCAGAAGTCTGGTTGAAGGATTAAAACATTTATGAGGGCAAAATATACCATCGGTTTAGACTACGGCACTAATTCGGTCCGAGCGCTCGTCGTCAACGTCGCCAACGGCGCGGAGATTGCCGCCGCGGTTTGGGCTTACGCGCATGGCACGCAGGGCGTGATGCTCTCGCGCGACCCAAATCTGGCGCGGCAGCATCCGCTGGATTACGTGAAAGGCGCGGAGATTACGATCAAACAGGCGCTCGCCGCAGCGAAAAAGTCGGTGAAAGGATTCAGCGCGGACCAGGTCATCGGCATCGGTGTGGACACGACCGGCAGCACGCCGCTGCCGGTGGATACGAACGGTGAGCCGCTCGCATTTAGCAAACAATTTGCAAATAATCCCGCCGCGCTGGCATGGTTGTGGAAGGATCATACCGGCGTCGCCGAGGCGGCGGAAATCACCGCGCTCGCGGCCAAAATTCGTCCGCAATATCTCGCCAAATGCGGCGGCACGTATTCGAGCGAATGGTTTTGGAGTAAAATCCTGAAATGCCTGCGCATCGCGCCGGGAGTTTTCAATGCCGCGCATACGTGGGTGGAACTCGCCGATTTTATTCCCGCCGCACTGACGGGCACCGGGCATCCGGATAAATTCATCGCCGGTGTTTGTGCCGCCGGGCACAAGGCAATGTGGAACGCCCAATGGGGCGGTTATCCCGATGAAGCATTTTTGGCCAAACTTAATCCCAAACTCGCCCAACTGCGGTCGCGTTTGACGCCGCGGGTGTATTCGATTGATCGCGCCGTCGGCGGATTGACCGAAAGCTGGGCGAAAAAAACCGGTTTGACCGCGGGCATTCCCGTCGCGGTAGGCGCGTTTGACGCGCATCTGGGCGCGGTCGGTTCGGGCGTGGCGCCGGGCACGCTGGTGAAAATCATCGGCACCAGCACCTGCGACATCGCCATTTCGCCCATCGGGAAAAAACTTGCGGATGTGCCGGGACTGTGTGGCATCGTGGACGGCAGCGTGTTGCCGGGAAATTTTGGTTTGGAAGCCGGCCAGTCGGCGGTCGGTGATTTGTTCAACTGGCTGGTCAATTATATCCAGCCCGGCGGCGAGAAAGCCGGTTCGCATGAAGCGCTGACCAAGGCCGCATTGAAATTGCAACCCGGCGAAAGCGGCCTGCTCGCGCTGGATTGGAACAATGGTAACCGCACCATTTTGGTGGACCAGCAGCTCACGGGGCTGCTTATCGGCCAGACCCTTTACACGACACCGGCGGAAGTTTACCGCGCATTGATTGAGGCGACGGCCTTTGGCGCGCTAACCATTATCAACCGGTTCGAGGAATTCGGCGTGAAAATTTCGCAGGTGGTGAATTGCGGCGGGATCGCGGAGAAAAGCCCCATCACGATGCAGATTTACGCGGATGTGACGGGACGGCCGATGAAAGTCAGCCACTCGGCGCAGACCTGCGCGCTGGGTTCGGCCATCGCGGCGGCGGTGGTCGCGGGCGCGCACAAGGATTTCGCCATGGCGCAGAAGAAAATGACCGGCCGGAAGCCGAGGGTTTACCAGCCGAACCCGAAAGCCCACGCGGTTTACAAGGAACTTTACTCGCTCTACAAACAGCTCCACGATGCCTTCGGCACGAAGCACGGAAGCGTCAACCTGTATGGCTTGATGAAGAAGTTGATTGAGATTCGTGATCGCGTGAGGAAATAAAATCAGCCAACTAGGCGCTGAGATCCGGAGAGGAAACGATGATAAAAGCGAAATTCGCTGAGCCGCTGAGACTCGGTAAAAAATGTTATGCTCGAAAAATTAAAAGTGGAAGTATGTGAGGCAAACCTGGATTTGGTTCGCAAAGGGTTGGTCGTCGAAACGTGGGGCAACGCCAGCGCGGTGGACCGCCCTAGCGGCATGATGGTCATCAAGCCGAGCGGGGTGCCGTATGCAGAGATGAAGCCGCAGCACATGGTTTGCGTCTCGCTGGAGACCGGCAAGGTGGTCGAGGGCAAACTCAAACCCAGTTCAGACACCGATACGCATTTGATTTTGTATCGCGCGTTTGCGGGCATCGGCGGCGTGGTGCATACGCACAGTTTGTTCGCGACTTCGTGGGCGCAGGCGGGTCGGTCACTGCCGGCTTACGGCACGACGCAAGCGGATTACTGGTATGGGGACGTGCCCTGCACCCGCAAATTGACGGCGGCGGAAATCAAAAAAGATTACGAGGCCAACACCGGCGACGTGATTGTGGAGACCTTCAAGAAATTGAAGTTCGACCCGCGGCAGCATCCGGCGGTGCTGGTGGCGAGTCACGGGCCGTTCACCTGGGGCCGGGAGGTGGCGGAGGCGGTTCAAAACGCAGGAATACTGGAGTTCATTGCCCAACTCGCCAGCGAGACCCTGAAAATAAATCCAAAACTGAAGCCGCTGCAACCGGTGCTGTTGGCCAAGCACTTTCTGCGCAAACACGGAGCGGGCGCCTATTATGGTCAAAAATAACCGCCTAAAATAATGAAACCAATGCAATTTGCCACCTTGGCAGCCGCTGGACTTGGCACGGTTTGTTTCGTAGGCTGCGCAGCCATGTCCCCGACCGAAACGACCGCCAACATTACGGAGGCCGACTTTGGCAAGACGCCAGCCGGCCGGCCCGTCGAGATCTACACCTTACGCAACGCCAAAGGGGCTGAGGCGCGCATAATGACTTACGGCGGCGTGGTGCAGTCGCTCAAAATGCCGGATAGAAATGGCCGAATGGGCGATGTCGTGCTCGGCTGCGATGATTTGCAAGGCTACCTCGACAGACCAACGTATTTTGGCTCACTTATTGGTCGCTATGGCAACCGCATCGGCGGCGCGAAATTCACTTTAGAGGGGAAGACCTATACGCTGGCGGCGAATAACGGCCAAAATTCACTGCACGGCGGCGTGGTTGGATTTGACAAAGTGGTCTGGACGGCGCGGCCGATGGTGACCGCCCACGGGCCGGCCTTGATCCTGACCTACGTGAGCCGGGATGGCGAAGAAGGCTTTCCCGGCAACCTGGAGGTGACGGCCATTTATACGCTCACGGACAACAATGAACTGAAACTGGAATTCACCGCCAAGTCCGACCAGCCGACGGTGGTGAATTTGACGCAGCATTCCTTTTTCAATCTAGCCGGGCAGGGGAATGGCGACATCCTGGGCCACATGGTTTACATCAACGCGAACACGTTCACGCCGGTGGATGCGGGCTTGATTCCGACCGGCGAACGGCGCCCGGTCAAGGGAACGGTATTTGATTTCTTGAACCCGACGGCCATCGGCGCACGCATCAACAACACGAATGCGGACGAGCAACTGGCGCTGGGCCACGGTTACGACCACAACTGGGTTTTGAACAAGCGGGGCAATGAATTTTCGCTCGCGGCGCGTATTCAGGAACCGACGAGCGGCCGCACGCTGGAAGTCTGGACGACAGAGCCGGCGACGCAGTTTTACACCGGCAATTTCCTGGATGGCTCGATCACGGGCAAGGACGGCAAAGTCTACGGCCACCGCTACGGTTTTTGTTTTGAGCCGCAGCATTATCCCGACTCGCCGAATCATCCGGCGTTTCCAACGACGGAATTGAAGCCGGGCGAAACTTACCAGAACACCATCGTCTACAAGTTTTCCGCCGAGTGAAAATCTGAAACCAGCAACCAAAATCAAACCATGAAAAAAATCCAATTCATTCTGGCCGCGCTGTGCGTTGCGGCGATTGTTTGCGGCTGCGGCAAAGCTGATGCGCCCGCGCCGGCGGTCGGTGGCGGCAGCGCTCCGGCGGCGGGCAAAAAGTTGAAGCTGGCATTTGTGGCCAACAATGCGGCGACCTTCTGGACCATCGCCCGCACCGGTTGCGACGCGGCGGCGAACGACCTTGGCAACGCGGAGGTGGATTTCCGCATCCCTGCGACCGGCAGCGCCGCCGAGCAACAGCAGATCCTAGACGACCTGGTGGCCAAGGGGGTTGACGGCATCGCAGTCAGCCCGATTGCCCCAAAGAACCAGATTGATTTTCTGAACAAGATTGCGGCACAAACGCTGCTCATCTGCGTGGACAGCGACGCGGCGGACAGCAAGCGCGTTTGCTATATCGGCACGGACAATTTCGCGGCGGGGCAGGAAGCCGGCAAGCTCATCAAGGAAGCGTTGCCGGACGGCGGCAAGATCATGGTGTTCGTCGGCTACGCCGATGCGCAGAACGCGATGGACCGCTTGGGCGGCATCAAAAAGGAACTCGAAGGCTCGAACATTTCCATCGTGGACCTGCGCACGGACGACACCGACACGGTGCGCGCCCAAAAAAATGCCGAGGATACCCTCGTGAAATACCCCGACATTTCCAGTCTGGTCGGCCTCTATAATTACAACGGCCCGGCGATTCTCAACGCGGTGCGTTCGGCGGGTCTGGCGGGCAAGGTAAAAATCATTTGTTTCGACGAAAATGCTGAGACGCTTGACGGTGTGGCCAGTGGGGACATCTATGGCACGGTCGTGCAGCAGCCGTTTGAGTTTGGCAAACAAGCCATCACCAAGATGGCGAAGTATCTCGGCGGAGACAAGGCCGCGCTGGCCGGCGGCAAACAAATCGTTTCGACGCGCAGCCTAAAGAAGGACGACATCGCGGGCTTCAAGGCCGAGCTGGCGAAAATTCTCGGCAAATGACCGAAGAAAACCGCGGTTAAGGTAAAATATCATGAGTGCCGCGCCGCTGCTTTCCATGCGGGGAATTTCCAAAAGATTTCCGGGTGTCGTGGCGTTGGACCAGGTCAGGCTCGAAGTGGGCCAAGGTGAGGTCGTCGCGCTCTGCGGCGAGAACGGCGCGGGCAAGTCCACGCTCATGAAAATTCTCGGCGGCGTATATCAGCCGGACGACGGCGAAATCCAGATAGACGGCCAGCCCGTCAAAATCGGCAGCGTCACCGACGCGATGAAACATGGAATCGCCTTTATCCATCAGGAATTGAACGTGGTCGACAATCTTGACGTGGCGGCAAACGTGTTCCTTGGCCGCGAGCCAAAAAACGCCCTCGGGCTGATTGACGGCAAAAAAATTCACGCGGATACCGAGCCGATGCTGAAGCGTCTGGGGCTGGAGGTTTCCAGCCGCACGCGCCTCGACCGGCTGCCGCTCGCGCAGCAGCAGCTGGTGGAAATTGCGAAGGCGCTATCGCTAAACGCGCGGCTGATCATCATGGACGAGCCGACTTCGAGCCTGACGTTGGCGGAAACGGATCGGCTGCTGGAACTCGTTTGCGAATTGAGCGGGCAGGGGGTGAGCGTCATCTATATTTCACACCGGCTGGGGGAAATAGAAAATTGTGCGGACCGCGTCATCGTCCTGCGCGACGGCAAAAACGCCGGTGAACTTTTAGAGGGTGAGGCCAAGCATGAACGCATCGTGGGTCTGATGGTCGGGCGCGAAATCAGAAGTTCCTACACGACTTCAACGACAAACAAGACGCCGGGTTTTTTCAAGGTGCGCAAGGCGCGTTCCAGCCGTTATCCGGCGAAAATGGTCGAGTTCGATGCCACGCGCGGCGAGATTCTGGGTTTTGCCGGACTGGTCGGAGCCGGTCGGTCGGAAATCATCAAGGCCATGGTCGGTCTGGATGAGTCAGGCGGCGCGGAAATTTCCATCGGCGGCGAAAAAATCTCCATCAACACCCCGGCCGACGCAATTGGCCACGGGATTTTTCTGGTTCCCGAAGACCGGCGCGGTGAAGGCCTCGTCACCGGCATGACCGTGCGCGAGAACATCACTTTGCCATCGCTGAAAAAGTATTCTGCGGGTTATCTCATCAGCCACGAACGCGAGCGCCAGGTCACGGACGAACAGATCAAATCGTTAAAAATTAAAACGCCCGGCGGCGAAACCCTGCTGCTGAACTTGAGCGGCGGCAACCAGCAGAAGGTGGTTCTCGGCAAATGGTTGGCAATGGATCCGAAAGTGATGCTGCTGGACGAACCGACGCGTGGGATTGATGTCGGGGCGAAGGCGGAGATTTACCGGATCATGCGCGAACTGGCGGAGCGCGGCGGCGTGATTTTGATGATCAGCAGCGACATGGAGGAAGTTTTAAACGTCAGCGACCGGGTAGCCGTGATGCACGAGGGAACCATCACCGGCATCCTCGAACGCGCGGACTGCAACGAAGAAAACATCATGAACCTGGCCGTCGGTAAAAGCATTTCCGCTGCAAAACCGGCCGTGACCAATTAATTTCCATGCAAGAACAAACACCCATTTTGATAGGAGAGACCAGGGTCCAGCCGAAAGCCACGGCGATGTTCACGGCGTTGCTGGCCAAAAAGGAATTTGGCATATTCGCCTTGCTGGTTGGGCTGTGCGTCCTGACCGGCCTGAAAAACCCGCGTTTTTTTTCGCAGGCCAATTTGACCAACACGGCAAATCTCATCGGGCTTTATGGCGTATTCAGCCTCGGGCTGGGTCTCGTCATCATCACCGGGGGCATTGATTTATCGGTCGGTTCAATGTGTGCGCTGACCGGGGTAATTCTAGCGATGGGCGTGACGGAATGGCATTGGGCGTGGCCGGTAGCGACATTGGTGGTGCTCGGTATTTCCATGCTGCTGGGACTCATGCACGGCCTGTTGATCACGCGCGCCAAGCTGCAGCCGTTCATCGTGACGTTGTGCGGTTTGTTGATTTATCGTGGCATCGCGCGCTTTATCGCCGACGACAGCACGAAAGGCTTTTCCGGCGCGGAAGGCATCGAACCGTTGCGTCAATTTGCCAGCGGAAAAATTTTCGGGCTGCCGGCTCCGTTCGCCATTCTCATCGTCCTGTCGGTGGTGATGTGGTTTGTGCTGCACCGCTCGATTTACGGGCGTTACCTGCTGGCGGTCGGGCGCAATGAACAGGCCGCGCGTTTCTCCGGCATCAACACGCGTCTGGTCATTACGAGCGCCTACGTGATCGCCGCGCTGTGCACGGGCGTCTCCGGCATCATGATTGCATTTTATACGAACTCTGTTTCGCCGTCGAACCACGGGAACTTTTATGAACTCTACGGCATTGCCGCGGCGGTGCTGGGCGGGTGCAGTTTGCGCGGCGGGGAAGGCTCGGTCATCGGTATTGTCATAGGGACCGCGCTGCTGCTAGTGCTGCAAAACCTCGTGAACTTGCTGACCCTCTTTGGCAAGCCGATTCCCAGCTCGCTCAATTTTGCCGTCATGGGCGCGGTGGTGTTGTTTGGGGTTTTGGCCGACCAACTGTTTAAAAATCGTTCGGCGAAGCGCAGTGCGTCGGCGTGAGTCAAAGCCAACCGCAGATTTCCGCCACGGCCGCCCGCGTTTTTTCCGGCGACTCGTGTAAAATCGCCCGCCAACCGCGGGCCGCTCCGGCGGCGATATTTTCCGGGCGGTCATCAATATAGACCAATTCCGCGCCCCGCCGACCGATCAGGGCCTCCATCGCCGCGTAGATTTCCGGTTCGGGTTTCATCGCCCCGATTTCGTAAGAAAAAATATAGCCGTCGAAATTGGCAAAAAATGGAAAATTCCGGCGGACGTGTTCGATGGCCAGATCGTTGGTGTTGGAAAAAATAAAGGTCCGGTACCCGCGCCGCCGCAAATCCGCATGTAAAGCCGTCATCGCGGAAATTTCGGAGAAAATGTCGGCGAAGTAACCGCCGAACTCTTCCAGCCCGCCGGCAAAGTCAATGGCCCCGCGGATCGCCTCATATAGCTGCCGGCGCGTGATCCGGCCGGATTCGTACTCCACCAGCAGCGGCGAACTGCCAAGGAACGCGTGCAAATCCGCCGGCGCCTTGGCGCTGCGCGCCGCAAGCTGGCGTGCCGCGATGGAGTAATCAAAATCGACCAGCACCTTGCCGAGGTCGAAGATAATGACGGGTCGTTCGTTCACAGCATCTCCCGGCGGCTTTCGAGGGCGCGGTTCAGGGTGAGGTCATCGGCAAATTCGAGTCCGCTACCAGCCGGCAGACCGAAGCCGATCCGGGAAATCTTCAGGCCCGCGCGGGCCAGCCGCTTCGCCAGATAGTGGCTCGTGGCGTCGCCTTCCACATTCGTGCCGAGCGCGATGATGATTTCGCGGATGGGTTCGGCGGCCAGCCGTTTTTCCAGTTCAGCGATCCGCAAATCCTCCGGTTCGACGCCGTCGAGCGGCGAAATATTTCCGCCGAGGACGTGAAATTTGCCGCGATACGTCCCCGAGCGTTCAATATTGAAGATGTCCACCGCCTTTTCCACGACGCAGACAATGGTGGCATCGCGCCGGGGATCCGTGCACATGGCGCAAGGCGAAACTTCCGTCAGCGCGGCGCAGGTCTCACAGAGGCGGATGCGCTCCCGCGCGGTCAAAATCGTTTCGGCCAGGTGCCGGACCAATGCCGATTCCGTCTGCACCAGATGCAAGGCGACGCGCTCCGCCGAGCGCGGTCCGATGCCGGGCAGCTTGGCCAGAGCGGCAGTCAGGGAAATAATGGGTTCCGGCAGCGGCATGTATCCTCCTGGTGCTCACGCCCAGCCTCGTCCGCAAATTGGTATTTTCGTAAGGACGAGGATGAGGCGATTAAATCACATCAATCCCGGCAGGTTAAAGCCCGCCGTGGCCTTGCCCATTTCGGTGTTGGAAATGTCCTTGGCCTGGTTGAGCGCCTGATTGGCGGCGGTGAGGATCATGTCTTCGACGAGTTGCGCGTCGGACGGATTCAAGGCCTGCGGATCAATCTTAATGGAGGCCAGTGAGCCGTCGCATTTGGCCACGACTTTGACCGCGCCACCGCCGCTGGTCGCCTCGACCGTGCGCGCGGCGAGTTGGGCTTGAATCTGTTCCATCTGCTGCTGCATTTTTGCAGCCTGTTTCATGAGTTTGCCGATGCTGGACATATTTGGCTTGGAAGGTTGTTGGTTGAAGGTTGAAAAAATCAGGCGCGGACCTCGACGATCGTGCCTTTAAAGATCTCCAGCGCTTTTTGGATCAGTGGATCGTTTTTGAAATCGTCTTTATTGAACACCACCGGCGCAGTTTTCTTCTCGGGCGCCGGCGCAGTCGTGGCTTCCAGCGGTTTGGCGGCGGCGGTTGGTGCTTTGGCCGGCGCGGCCGCCGGCAACGGAGGGGCGGCCGGTTTGCGCTCCCAACCGGCGGGCGCTTCGGCCTTCACGAACTTGATCATGGCATGGGCGTGGCCGAGTTCGGCGAGCTTGGCGGCCAGCAAGGTGTGGTTGCGCGCGTTATCAACCAGGCCGAGGTGATCTTCAAATTCGGGATCAAAGCCGACGATGAAAATATGTTTCTCGAAGGAGACCGGATGCGCGTCAATCAAGTAGCCTCGCGTGAAGGGGCTGACGCGGCCGACGGCGTCCACCAGCTTGTGCCAAAGTTCAGCCAGATCGCCGACGGGCGTGGAAGCGGCGGCGGCTTGAACCACCGGAACCACCGGGGCGATGGTCTTGGGCGCGGTCGGCGGAGGCGCGGCCACAGTTTTTTGAACGGGCGTTGCGGCTGGAGCGGGAGCAATGGTGCGGGTCGGCGGGCTGGCCGACACCGGCGAGACGCCCGGGCCAGTACTGCTGCTTTGCCCGCGCAACTGGTTGAGTTGTTTCAACACGGCGTCGAGCGGCAGGGAGTGGCGGGCTTCGATAGCGCGCAGCAGGGAAACTTCCAGCAGAATCTTTTTGGAGGCAGCATCGCGCAGCCGTAATTCGGCATCGGCCAGGACCTCGAGAATGCGCGTGAAGACATCGGTGCCGGCGAGCGCGGACTGAGCTTTCAAGGCGGCAACTTCCGCTTCGGAAGCTTCGAGCAGATTCAAATCGCCCCTGGAAACCTGATAAATCAGCAGGTTGCGAAAATGGTTCAGCAAATCGCCCAGCAACCGGCCGAGGTCTTTGCCGCCGCGCGCCAGTTCGTCAAGCTGCGTGAGCGCGACGGAAATCTCCCCGCTAAGAATCGCGTGGCTCAATTTCAAAATCTGGTTTTGGGCGGCCAGACCAAACATCGAAAGCACGTCCGGCTCCTCGATCTTGTCGCCGCAAAAGCTGATGAGCTGGTCGAGCGTGGATTCGGCATCGCGCATGCCGCCGTCGGCGCCGCGGGCGATGGCGTGCAGGGCGGCGGCGTCAATCGTGACATTTTCCTTGCCGGCAATTTCCGCGAGGTGCTTGGTGATGAGCGCGCCCGGAATGCGGCGCAGATCAAACCGCTGGCAACGGGACAAAATGGTCGGCAACACTTTTTCCGGATCGGTCGTGGCGAACATGAATTTCACATGCGCCGGCGGTTCTTCCAAGGTTTTCAGCAGCGCGTTGAAGGCCGCCGTCGAAAGCATGTGAACTTCGTCAATGATGTAGATTTTGAACTGGGAGTTGGCCGGCGCGTATTTGCAGGTCTCGCGCAGTTCGCGCACCTGCTCGACGCCGTTATTGCTGGCACCGTCAATTTCCAGAACGTCGAGCGCACGGCCATCGGTGATTTCCTGGACGCGGGTGTCGGCATCGTCAAAATCAACTTTAGGTCCGCCGGTGCAGTTCAGGCATTTGGCAAAGATGCGGGCGATGGTGGTTTTGCCGGTGCCGCGCGGCCCGCAAAAAAGATAGGCGTGCGCGATGCGCTTTTGGGCGATGGCGTTGCTGAGGGTCTGCGTGACATGTTCCTGCCCGACAACGTCGGCGAAACGCTGCGGGCGGTATTTACGGGCGATGACCTGATAGGACATGGTTATTTTCGTTTGGCAATTTTCACGTCACCGGCAATTGCGGGAGCCATCGTAAGGCAGAAAAAACCAATCGTAAATGAAGAATGCCAGGGTGACTGCGGCAATTGCAAAGCAAACTACCGTTGCTGCCTTCCGGCCCTGGCGGGATTTGTAAGTCCACACTCCACAGGCCCTGGCGAAAACAATTTTGCGGCAGCGGGATGCCGGTTACAAGGACAAACGGCGTTGCGAAAAGCCAACGCTACGGAATGTTGGTGCTAATGTTCAGGGGCAGACCGGCGGCGGGCGTGGACACGTCGATCGGCGCGCCGGCGTTGAGCTGGGCGAGCACGTTGCTGGTGATGTCGTTGTCGCTGTTCGCGAAGACGACGACCTCCATGGCCCCGGAATTGAACACCAGCGAGTAGCCACCGGCCTTGGCCCGTTCAGCCACGGCTTTTTGAATTTCCCGCAGGAGGTTTCCGCTCATGCGTTGCTTCTGGTCGGACAATTGGGCCTCGGCCTGACGCTGAAATTGATCAATGGCGTTCCGGTTAGTCTCGATCTCCTTGGCCTTGTCGAGGCTGGCTTGTTTGTTTTTGTCACGTTCATCAGCGGAGAGAGCGGGGTCGTTGGCTGAGTCAAGCAACTGTTTATAGTCGGTCTGGGCTTTATCCAGCCCGTCGGCCATGTCCTTGATCTCTTTCTTGAGTTCGGATTGGCGGCTTTCCAAGGAGGCCTGGGCCAGCTTGGTCTTGTAATAGCCGCTGAACAACTTGGCCATGTCAACGGTAGCCACCTTGGTCTGGGCACCGGCCGGAATAACCACGGCTACGAGCAGGGCAATCACTAAAATTGTATAACGCAAATTTTTCATGGCCAAATAGGAAAACAGAATTCCGGCCGGACGCCAGTAAAAAATGCGCTCAAAACCGGCCTGCGGCCACAGGCTTTGGTAGCCGCTAATGTGAGGTGGATCATTTATTCCCGGACAAGGGAGCGAGGGTTTGGATGATTGATTTTTTAAAGTTGGGGCGGGGTTATGTCTGCGGCTACAATGCGCCGGCTTTACCAAACCTTCCGGAAGGGCCCAATGGATAAATTGAACGGTGAGGTTACTTTTTGATACCATTTGATACTTTTTGTGCCGTTTTGATACCCCGTTTTGAAAATGTCAAAATTTGACAAAAGGTAACATGGGACCAAGTATTTACCTCATAGGCAAAGAGTTGGAACTCGGATTGGGAAACCGTCAGAGGCTCCTGACGTTGGCGAATAACAGAACTGACGGTACCAGTTTGTTTACCCACCCTTCCGGACGGGCACCCTGGTTAAATTGAACGGTGATGTCACTTTTTGGCACCTTTTATCCCTTTTTGTCCATTTTTGTCACCCCGTTTTAAAAATGTCGAAAATGGACAAAAGGTGACATGGAGCCATGTATTTACCTCAGAGGCAAAGAGTTGGAACTCGGATTTGGAAACCGTCAGAGGCTTTTGACGCTGGCGGATAACGAAAATGACTGGACCAGTTTCTTTACCAGGCAGCGGGTCAACTTTCGTAAGTGCTTGATAGAGCACCCAAAACTTTACCGTTTCTTTACCACTTTTGTAATTTTGGGGTGGTAAAGTTTCAAGGGTTTCGGCCCTACCTCACCCGGCCTGCGGCCACCCGCTCCCGCCAGGGCATTTCCCTCAAATCTATAGCGATGGGCGGATGGTCCCAGGGGACAGCGGTCATTTTTGTTGTTTGGCTTCGTTACCGCTCAGTTTGACTTCCCAAGTCCTGCGAGCATGATGCCCTGATCCGCCGATGCGCTCCTGCGCATAGCAGTCAGGGTTTTTCAAACCTGCGCCGGCGCGGAAGCCACGCCCAAAAGTCCGCGCCGGACCGGCCACCAATCCTCGCTGCCCATCGCTACATCTTTTCGGTTATTGCGCTAACGCGGGCCGGAGAGGGCGTCAAACGACAGCCATACAATCGGACATGTCAAAGAACGATGGCAGCGGAAACATTCAAGTCGCGGACCCAGCAACCTGCTAATAGTTGTATATATAATTTACTATACAATTTGTCAATTGGTTTGGATGATTTATTTTGGTGGGGATTTTTGCGGCGGTCCGGAGTTGGAAGCGAGCCGCAAAAATGGGTGCGGCTTGACCAGGGCCCACCCAGCATCCGCCGAGGCGCATCGCAAACCCCAGAGCCAGATCAGACGTTTTTTAAACTTTCAGGCGAGCGCCGCGGCGGCGGCTTCGATTTTTAAGTTGGTAAAAATTAAAATGATTGAGGTTCTGCACTCCGGATCTCTCCTGATACTTTGAAGACGATATACTAAAACCCGACTCAGCACAAAATATCACCTCAAAAGCTCACAGCACAATCGGTAAATATGGGTTCTTTGCACTATTGTACCTCCTATGTTAGGCGGTGCCGAGCCCGTCTTTGGCACTAGAGGTTCAACGTGGCGCGATTCCGGGAGCACCCAGCTCATTAAGATATGGTTTCGGCATAATTAATCCTGGGATAAGCTTTCATGTAAAGACTTGCGGCTCAGTTCCAGGTTTATTTCTTCCATGATTTGTTGCAGGCAGTTATTCCAACCGGCAAGCAGCGCGGCCGGAGTGCGCTGGGTGAGGGGGAGACTTTTGGACAAGTCCCGCTGCCAGAGCACGCGTTCACGATTGGCGGGTTCAGTGCTGTAGAGTATAAAGTGCATTTGGAGGACGGCGAAGGACTTGTCAGTTTGACGGAAGTCTCCGTATAGCTGGCTTACAGAAACTTCAAGGTAGCAACCTGAGGTAAAACTGCTACTCGGGTCCAGCACCTCCGAAAACGCATGACCGTCGCGAAGGCTGTTTAGCAAGCATTCGCCCAGCATACGGTCGGGGGGAACAAGGAATTCAGCATAAGGATCCTGTTCGTAACTATTCTCACCCGTGCGATAAACGAGAGGTTGATCCCGAAATAGAGTTGCAACCGTAACGCGCCGCAAGGCCAGGATATTGGTGTGCGCGGCGGAGCCAGATTCGCCCGAAAAAGGGATGGTCAGGGCGAATGACTCCTGCTTCCAAGGTGAGCGCGAAGCACATCCGCAAAGCAGCAGGGTCAAAGTTAGACCAGATACAAGCAACCATTGTCGCCGCGAGGTAGTTCTTCCGACGGCCTTTGAAATGGATGAAAGCATGATCATTTCCGGGGTGGGGTGGTGACGCTTTTTGCGGGTAAAGGCGGTTCGCTGAACAGGAGGGTGGAGGGCTGCTGTTTCAGCTCGCTTAAGAGACCGTTAAGTTGTTGGGTGGCCGCGCGGGCATTCGCCAGGGTTTCGGTCAGATCGTTGGCGTCCACGCTGGCCAGCATTCTTTGCAGTTGGCCGGCGACGTCGCTCAGACGGGCCTCAAGCGCTTGGGTGCTGCGGCTGATGGCGGGGAGATCGGTGTCTTTGACCGCGGTTTGCGCTTGGGCCAGGGTGGCTTGCAGTCGCGTGTTCGTATCGCGTAATTCCGCGACCAAGGCGTTCGCATTCATGCCTAATTTCTTAAAGTCCACCTGATCGAGGTTGGTGATGAATTGGTCAGCCGAACCCAGGACATTTCCCAGCCGCGCGGTGATGAGGGGAAAATCCACCTTTTCCAGGTTTTTGGTAATTCTCTCTATCGAGGCCAATATCTCGGTAAACTGGCCCGGGGCGGAAGGGACGTAAAAATGTTTGGGTGTCCAGGAAAATTTCAGGAGCGGATTTTGATCAACATCCAAATAATCCAGAGCCAAATCGCTGGCGGGGGTGATGCCCTGGCTCTGAATCCGGGCGCGAAGTCCGTGGACTATTTCGACGTCGAGCACCGCCTGTAGGTTCGTCGTCACCGGGAGCAGACTCGTAACCGCCGGGATTTCCCACTCGATCAGCACATAGCGGTCGCGCATTTCCGGATATTCGTTCCAGATAAAACCAACGTAGGTCACTTTGCCGATGGCGACACCCCGCAGCGTGACGGGCGAGCCGACCGAAAGGCCATGCACCACGCCCGGGACGTAGGTTTCAAAAATCCGTTGCTTCTGAAAATAACTCCGCGCGCCGAAGGCAAACAGCCCGGCGATCAAAATGCCAATGCCAATGAGCACAAACAGGCCAATCTTAAAATTGTTCGGGCGCGCGTTCACATCGCCTCCCTTCGAAAGAAATGCCGGACCAACGGTTCGGTGGCGTGATCGCGTAGTTCATGCGGGTTGCCTTCCGCCACGATGGACTTGGTATCGGCATCGAGCAGGATGACGCGGTCGGCGATGGCAAAAATACTGGGCAACTCATGGGTCACGATGACCAAAGTTATGCCCGCATCGCGGGAAAGCTCTTTGAACAGTGCATCCAGGGCCGCCGAAGTAATCGGGTCCAGACCGGCCGAAGGTTCGTCCAGAAACAGAATGGCGGGATCAGCCACGATGGCGCGCGCCAGCGCGGCGCGCCTTTTCATGCCGCCGCTCAATTCGTCTGGCCCCTTCGCGGCGGATTCCTTCAGATCCACCAGTTTTAATTTGGCCAGTGCCACCAAATCCTTGGCCATCTCGGGCAGACGGGTGAACGCGTCCAAAGGCAGCCGCACATTTTCCAGCACGCTCATCGAACCGAAAAGTGCGCCGCTTTGGTAGAGGACGCCGATGCGGCGCAAGAGACGCAGACGTTCATCGCCTTCCACAGTTCCAATATTCGTTCCCTCAATAAGCACTTCACCTGCCAGCGGCGGGTAGAGACCGATCAAGCTTTTTAGCAGGGTGCTCTTGCCGGAACCGGTTTTGCCCAGAATGGCAAACACCTCGCCGCGTCGCACCTCGAAGTTAATGTGTTCCAGGACAACCTGACCGGGATAGCCGATCATCAGGTTTTGAACAGAAATAACGATGTTGGGCGGCGCGCTCATTTATTGAAGACGAACATGAGACCGGCGAACACCGCGTCGGCAATCACGATGAGCAAAATTCCGCTGACCACGGAACGGGTGGTGGCCTGACCCACGGCGCTCGGGCCGGACTTGGTGTGGAGTCCGCGCAGACACGCTATGCCCGCGACGATGATGCCGAAGACAAAGCCTTTCGATGTGCCGAAAGCGATGTCTTTAATATGCACGCTGGATTCGAGCTGCACCAAGATCGTGGGCAAAGTGAAACCCAGCGCCAGCATCACGAGCACACCGCCCAGCACGCCGGTGAACATGGAGTAAATGGTCAACAATGGGGTGAGCAATAGGCTGGCGAGCAGACGTTGCACAACCAGGAACCGCACTGGATCCAGCCCCATGGTTTCCAGTGCGTTCAATTCCTCGTTCACCTTCATGGTGCCAAGTTCGGCGGCGAAAGCGGAACCCGAACGCCCGGCCAGCAGGATGGCCGTCATGAGCGGTCCCAGCTCCCGCACCATGACCAGGCCGATCATATTGGCGACAAAAATCTGGGCGCCAAATTCCGCCAGCGGTTGCGCCGCCTCAAAAGCGATGATTACGCCGACCAAGAGGCTGATCAGAGAGACAATGGGCAGCGCATTGACGCCGGCGCTCTCGAATATCCGCAGTACTTCGCCCAGGCGAATTTGTCGCGGATGAAAAACGAGGGCGACAAGCCCGGAACTGACCTGCCCGATGAAAACAACCATTTCCTTCAAATCACTCGCCAGGCCCATAACCCCCGTGCCGAGATGTTCCGCGATGGACTGCTTTTTTGGCTGTTGGTTTTGGAAGGCTTGATAATCCTCCATGGAAAAAGTTTGCAGTGCTTTCTCGAGTTCCGGTTTTGGCTCGCGAAAGGTCACTTGAGCTTCGGGAGTCATCTGAGCTTTGCTTAAAAAATACAACAAGCCCAAACCAGCGGTGTCATAATGGGTCAGGCCGGCCGTATTAATTTCAAGGGCGGCCAGGTGGGTACCGCCGAGTTTCTGTTTCAATTCCCGCCAGAGTCCCGGAGCCGAATCCATGTCCAACTGACCGCTAAGCTCCAAGATACAATGGTTCGTGCCATCTTCGTGCAACTCAAAGTGGACGGCCTGACCAACTGAAATATGTTTTTCACGGTTCATCGTTTTGGTATCAGCCTCCTACCTTGATTAATTACTTTCTCAATCCAGGTGAAAATCCTGTCCGGCTTGCGGGTGTAAACGCGGGCTATTAATCCGCTGGTTCGAACTTCAAGAGCGCCCAAGGGACATTGGCGGGAGCGACCCAGTAGTTGTTAAAATACCGCACGACCGGCGGCGAATCGTGGGGGTCCAGTCCGCGCGGCGGCAGCTCCCTCCGTTTGGCAGGTCGGGCGCTGCCGATGATGGCCTGCTCAAACCCGGCGGGCGAATAGTAGTTCAGGATGCGGCAAACCGTCTTGCCACCGACCTTGACCGTCATCTCGCCTGCGATGATCCAGAACGACTCATCCTCGTGTGGATGCACGTGCGGCGGCGCAAAAGCATCGTTCGGCGTCCACTGCTCGATAATTGAGAAACGCCCCTGCGTCTGCTCCCCGGTGGCGTGGACGACCCACAGGATGTCCGCCAGCCAGTAGGCCGGGGAGTTTTTGGGATTTGAAGTGAACGGTTTGGATGTGTGGATCGGTGTCATTTGGTAACGAACGGGGATGACATCTGCCACCGGCCGCCAAACACAAAATCGTTTAATGGCCTACGCCGGCGGGGTGTCAGGTCACGCTCTTTAAGGGGATCAGGCATGGTGGCTGGATCGGCGCTGTAGCCGATGGCCATGGCCGTCCACGCCTCGTAATGCTCCGGAATCCGGTAAAGTTCACGAGCCTTGTCGGGCAGGATGCCGATCATTTGATGAACCGAAAGCCCCCGCGTCGTGGCTTCCACCACCAGATTCCCCGACGCCAGACCCAAATCGTGAACGGCCGCCCGATTTTCCTTGGCATTTTTTGCAAAGCGCAGACTCACCACACCCAAGGCCAGCACCGGTGCGGCCTTGGCCCAAGCCTGGTTTGACTCCGTGAGGCAGGAAAGAAGCTGGTCGAACTCTTTGGAATTGTCTTTGGTCGCCACGATATAATTCCATGGCTGCTCGTTGTAGGAAGACGCCGCCCAGCGCGCCGCCTCAAACAAGGAGCAAAGGTCAGCTTCCGCCACCGGCCGATCGACGAAGCCATATGGGCTCCAGCGGTCGGCTAGCGCAAGTTGGATGGGATAATCTGTCACAGCTTTTTTAATGTTCATAATCACTTATATGTTTTTGAAATGTTGCGGTTGCTACGTTGTGATTTCCAAACGGAATTCTTTAGCAAGCAATCACTCGATGAATAAAGAATTCCTACCAACATTGAGCAAAACGGAGCGAGATTTGAGGACCGACTATTATTTCGGGCATTTTCTCCACCATTTATTCCATTTATCCTACGCGATAGTCCCAGCTAATCCCATGGGGTGTAACCCTACCGAAATTATATCTGCGCAGAGTTTCGGCGAAGGCCGGTCTTCTGCCACAGGCGGAATCCGCCCAGAAACGCATTGGTATTGTCAACCACGCGGCATTTTGGTGGCAGGACTTTCAATTTGTTCACATTGCCGCCGCCGAGCACCACTTCATCGGGTTCAAGGGCGGCCGTCAAACGTTCCACCACGTCCGCGACGTGTTTGCGCCATTTCTTCTTGCCGTGCTTTTCCAAGCCGCGAATTCCAACATAATCCTCGAACGTCGCCTTTTTGTATGGCAGATGGGCCAACTCCATCGGTTCGAGGAGGCCGTCCACTATCATGGCGGAACCGAGACCGGTGCCCAGTCCGAGGAACAACATCCGTCCGCGCCGATAGCTGCCCAGGGCTTGCATGGCGGCGTCGTTGATCATCTTCACCGGCCGTTTGAAGGCTCTGGAATAATCATACACGATCCAGCCCTGTCCCAGGTTTTGCGGTTCCGCAATCGGTCGGCTATGGCAGACCGGGCCGGGATAGCCGATGGACACCGCGTCAAACTTCCAATCCTTGGAAAGCTTTAGCACTCCCGAAACCATCGTCGCCGGCGTCAGTTTCGGCCCGGACACAATTTGGCGTGGTTGCTTCTGACCGGCGGCAAGAATTTTGATGTGCGTTCCGCCAACATCAATAACCAGCACTTTCATAGGGCCCCTTTCGTTGCCCGGACCGCTTTTTTGCGTGTGGCATTTTTGGTCATGATATTTTCGGTGATTGATTCGCGTTGTGATTGGGAATGACACTTGGTTTGGCAACCAAGACGGAACTGTTTTTGCCTTCCCATCGCTGATTCTCTTTCCAGAAAAAGGTGAACTCGATGGCGGAACCGTCGAGGCAATCCTTGGTGGGCAAATCAGCGAACCAGACGTTCAAGGCGCTGACGGCGGCAACCTCGGTTTTGTTTGTGGTTGCCCAGTTATTGACCGACCAAATGATGGTCGCCCCTTCCGCCAAGATGATGCGTAGAATGTGTCCGGGCGCCAGCCGGCGAATTTGATGACGGGTGCTCCATATTTCATAAATATTTATCACCGGATTGACGACATAACGTTGAAAGGCGGGTTCGACCCGGTCAAAACAAACGCCATCATGCGCGCTGCGCACGAGTGAGACGTATTCCGCGTGCGCCCAGCACAACGGCATGGCCGAGCCGGTCGGGCCGCCAAACTTCATGTGTCTTTCCGGCAAGTCGTCCGCGTCCCAAAGCTGCTCCGGCAACATGCCGCCTGCGTTAGCGAATTTTTCCATCGCCGCAATGAACGGCTTGGGATCGCGGCCGGCGGCGAGTTCGTAATGGCCGCGTTCGCCGGTCAGAATCGGCCACGAACGGCCAATGCCCGTTCCGTCATAAGCGCGGCCATCCGCTTTCTGTCCGTAGCCATCGTGATTGTAGCGACGCCAGCACGGACCCTGCGGCAAGTTGTGTTTGAGCACGGCATCAAGGACCGCAACGGAATCAACCATCAGCGGATCACCGGCCGCGCGCACTCCCAACCGGACCAGTTGGAGAAAATCGCCGCCGACAATGTTCCGCGCAGGATGTACGCCGCCGCCGTTAGCAATCTCGATGACAGCGGAATTAGGATTGGCCGTTCCATCGGCTTGTTGCGGAAGGCCGGGAGTGATGCGCACATAGTGGCGGGGTTTTCCCGGCACGAGTTCGCCCCGATCAGTGACCAGCCAGGTTTCGAGGTTCGCCGAAAGCCAGTCCGCGTAGGCGAGGAGAAAACCCGCCACGATCTTTTCCTTTCGGTCGTGCGCAAATTCCGCCGCGCCGACCAAGGCCGCGATGATCGCCGCGAGCGTTGAGGGCGAATAGCCGGAATTTTCCTCCCACCGTTCCTGCGCGGTCACCGGTCCGTTGAGAATCAAATAACCCGCCGCGCGCGAGATCAGTTTCCACGGATCAAAATCCCGAAGCGCGTTAGCACGCCGCAAACGCCAGGCGAGCAAAATCGGGACGGCCACCTCGTCCAGTTGAATGCCCTTCCAATAAGGTTTGCCGCTGATCGAACTGTTTTGCGGCTCGCTGCCATCGGCTTCCTGAACGCACGCGAGCCAGATGAGGGCGCGCAACGGCGATTCGGTCCACCCGCCGGCGAGCAGGGCGGTGGCGGATTGCACCAGGTCGCGCGTCCAGACGAGATGGTACCCCCCTCGATCGTTGTCATCCTTGATCTCGCCCCAAGGAATGCTCAATGAGGCCACAAACGCACCGGGAAATATTTTGTCTTCGTGCGCCAGCAAAACACACTGGCTCGCGCGGGCCTGGTGCCCGTCGTCCGTGGTCTGTGCGCTGAAATCATGTTCGCAACGCGTGCGCTGCCACTGGCTGACATATTTTTCGCGCTGCTCGGCGAAAGGAGTGGCCAAGGCTTGCAGCAGTTGCGTCGCAGCACTTTGGGCTTTGTATCCGAACGCGACGGCGATGACGAACTCCAAGCCGTGCGACAAATCAATTTCGCCCGTCAGCGCGATGTTGCCATCGTCGGCCTGGTCAAATTCCCAGTCCATTTTGAAATTGTCCATCAAGTCCTGCCAGCCGTCGCTGTGACCGACGTAGCCGACGGAACGCCGCGTGAAATCAGGCGCGCAACCGAAAACCATGTGAACGTCCTCGCGGTCGGCATGGAAAAACTTTCGGCCTCCCTGGTCGCACCAGCGCGCCGAATTATTTTTCCCCGTGCCATTCAGGTGCGGCGCGAGCAGCGCGAAGAGACGCAGCTTGCCGCGCAGTTTCGGATCGAGAATTTCCAGCCGGGTGTGCATCAACAAAACCGACGAGTGCGGTTCGCCGATGATTTCTTTGACGATGCGATAGCGGCCTTGGCGATCCGAGTTGGTGAGCCGATAAAGCAGCGCGCTTTTCTCCGGGTATTCGCTGACGTGGTCAAGGTCGCGCCGTTCCTCGTGGCAAAAAGTCTCACCGTCGGTGATGAGAAATTGCAGATCGCGCGTGTTGGGTGTGTCCACGTGCGGATAATAAAGCTCGTTGACGATGCCATGGCTCAAGGTGAACCAAAGCCGCGAACTCGTATGGTAGGCAGTGCCGATGCCGTCCTTGGCGCTGGAAGTCCAGCGCGGCGCGATGCCGGGAGCCCCGGGTGCGAGATGATGTGACGTTGGCATAAAAAATTATTTTTTAATCACCCGGAGTTGAACAATGTTCGGCGGAAACGGAATTTCACAGGCCCAGCTTAAGGCCACTGCCAGTTTGCGGCTGAACGTTGGCAGTTTGAACAAATAGACTCCCCGCCATAAAAACCACGCGATGAAACCCGACAACCTGATTCCATAAACCACCGCGACCGCGTTGCGATGGCCGATGCTGGCGAGCATTCCGCGCGCGCGAAAATTAAATGGCTTCGTCGCCGCGCGTTGCGAAACGCATTTAAGATTATCCGCCAACAGCCGCGCCTGCTGCATGGCGAACCGCGCGGTCGCGGGACACGGCTGGCCGTCGTAGGCGTTGGGAACCAGCGCGCAATCGCCGAGACTCCAGAGATTGGCCGTGCCGCTGACTTTCATGTCGGGTTCGGTCATCAGCCGGCCATTTTCCAACGCGAAATCCAAACTTTTGATCAGCGGATGCGTCTCGGTGCCGATCGTGCAAACAATCATTCCCGTCTCGATTCGTTCACCGGAAGTGAGATGCACGGCGACGGAGTCAATTTTTTTAGCCGACATTTCCAACCGCACCTGGATTCCGTTTTGCCGGAGTTTCTGCAAAGTGAATTTGGAAAGCGATTCGTGCTGCAACTCCGGCAACAGTTGCTTGCCCTTTTGCAACAGAACGACGTGCGGAGTTTCATGTTTCAACTCTGGATAGAACCGGCGGATCGCCCGCATCAAGTCCGCAATGTGTCCGGCGATCTCCACGCCGCTGAAGCCGCCGCCAATGACAACCACCGTGAGCAGCCGCTGGCGTTTTTCCACATCTGGCTCGGTCGCGGCGGTTTCAAAGTTAGCAATCACATCGTTGCCCATGACGATGGCGTCCATCACCGTTTTCAACCCATAGCCTCGCGCCGCCAGTCCCGGAATCTCCTCCAAATTTACCACCGCACCGCAAGCCAGCACCAGATGCGTGTAATTCATTGAAGCCGCCGTTCCGTCCGGGCGCGAATAGTGCGCCTCGTTTTTTTCGCGGTCAATCCGGCTGACGCGCGCCTCCAGCCATTTTGTGCGCCGGGTCAACTGTCGTCCCGCCGCCAAGACGTGCAGCGGAGAAACGGTTCGCCCCACCACTTCCGGGAGCATCGGTGTGAAAACTAGATGATTGTCGGCGCTAAGGACAACGATCTCGGTTTGCAGCGGCAGCAAGCGTTCAAGACGTTGCGCCACAGTCACTCCGGCAAAACCGCCGCCTACAATCACAATCCTGTCGGCAATGTCTGGCATACTTCCTTCTTGTTTCTTCATGTTCAAGCAACCGGGGCGAGTCCAACCACGCGTCATTTTGAAAAGTTTATCTTTTGGACGCAGAGAAATGAATGGGGTGAACACCCCATGAAATGTTTGGAATTATTTAGCAACCATCGTATCGATCTGCCAACCGCCTCCCAATGCCTTGATGAGTTGAACAGCCGCGATCAAACGCTGGCCCGCCAATTGGGCATTGGCCTGTTCCGCTGTCAGCGTGTCGCGGCTCGCGTCCACGACCTCGATGTAAGCCACGACGCCGGCACGATAGCGGTCGGTGGCGAAATCAGTGGCGCGCCGCGCATTTTGTACCGCGCGTTCTTGGGCTTCCGATTGGTCGGCCAGATGCCGGATGCCGGACAGGGTGTTTTCCACATCGCCAAAGGCGACGAGCACTTGTTGACGATAATTGGCCACGGCTTCTTGAAATGCCGCCTGCGAGCGGCGATAATTCGCCTGGTTTCGTCCGCCGGAAAAAATCGGCAGCGAAATGCCCGGACCAAATGTCCAGACGCGGCTTTCCCAATTGAACAAAGTCGTGACATCGGCGCTTAGATAACCGCCGGAGCCGGTCAAGGTCACAACCGGAAAAAACGCGGCTTGGGCGACGCCGATTTTGGCGTTGGCCGAGGCGAGCCGACGTTCGGCTTGCGCCACATCGGGACGGCGTTCCAACAAACCTGCGGGCAGGCCGGCGGCAATTTCGGGTGGCGGCGGATTCCAATTAATTTCGGCGAGCGCGGACAGATTGAACGTCGATGGATTTTGGCCAACAAGAATCGCGATGGCATTTTCCAACCGGTCGCGCCGTTGGGCGAGCGACGCAGCCGCGGCCTCGGTCGTGGCCAGATCGGTCTGCGCCTGCGCCACGTCGAGATTATTGCCGACGCCGCCTTGAAAACGTCCGCTGACGAGCCGCAATTGTTCGTGGCGCAAATCCACCGTGCGTGCGACCGTGACGATTTCCGCGTCGAGCGAACGCAGCAAGAAATAATTTTGCGCGACGTCGGAATTGAGCGTGAGCAGCACGTTATAATATTCCGCGAGCGATGCCTCCGCATCGGCGCGCGCGCTTTCAAAATTCCGGCGCACGCGGCCCCAGATATCCACCTCGTAACTCAAATCCAGCGGCGTGCTGAAGGTGCTCGCCGTCACGTTGCCGAAACTCGGCACTGCGTTCGGCGAGTAACGTTCGCGCTGGTAACTCGGATTGAAATCAACCGTCGGCAGAAATTCGCTGCGCGCAACTCGCGCCGTGGCCCGCGCTTGAAACACGCGCGCGACGGCGGCTTTCAATTGCTGGTTCGCCTGCAACGCCTGCGTTTCGAGCGCGTTCAGATTCGTGTCGCCAAAAAGTTCCCACCAATTTCCTTTGGGCACATTGTCAAGGGTCGCACCGATTTTCCAATGGCCATATTCCGCCGCCTTGTAAGTTTGTGGAATCGCGTTCGTTGGTTCTTTGTAATCCGGTCCGACCGTCAACCAACGAGCGCACCCCAAATTGAAAAAAATAAATAATGCGGCGAGCAAAATGGGCGCGACATCAGTCAGCAAGATCGGGTTAATTCTTATGGTGCATTTCATGGCGAGGCATTTAGTTTTCCATGGCTGGTTTTAGCCGGCAGAAGACGCGCCCTGGTTTTTGGCCAGCTTAGGAAGAAAGAAAAGCGCGGCCAAAGTGCCCAGCAAAATCAGGCCAACCACATAAAATGCTTCGCTGTAAGCCATGATGAGCGACTGGGTATGCACTTGACCGTTCAAAATGGTCAGCGCGGTGCCGTGCGCCGTCGTGCGGTCCAGTCCTTTAGCGCGCAGGATCGAGTCCAGGGAATTAATCCGGGCGACAACCTGCGGCGTCAGGAGGGTCACGGTTTCGCCAATTCGCACGGAATGAAATTGCTCGCGGCGCGTGACGAGGGTTGACAGCAGGGCGATCCCGATCGAGCCACCGAGATTTCGCATCATGTTGAAGATAGCGGAGGCTGAGCCGGTTTCATCCTTCGGCAGTCCGGCGGTGGCCACGCTGAGCAACGGTATCAAAATCAGCGGTTGACCCAGCGCGCGGACGATGTTGCTGGCCGTGAATTGATTCATGGCAAAGTTGGTGTCCATAAAAGCATCCATCAAACAACTGATCCCAAACATCATCAGGCCGAAGCCGATGATCAACCGAACATCCACGAGGCGGATTAATTTAGGAATGAACGGGATGATGAATAGCTGCGGGATACCCACCCACATCAAAGTTTCGCCGATTTGCAAAGCGCTGTAGTGCTGAACTTGCGCCAGATAAAGCGGCACCAGGTAAACCGTGCCGTAAAGGCCAAGTCCCAGAACGGTCATAATCACAACGGCGAAGGTAAAACTTCGATGCCGGAAAACTTCCAGTTGGAGAAATGGATTTTTGGCGGTCAGTTCCCGGATAAAAAACAGCACGATGAAGATGCCGGCAATCCAGGAGAAATCCACGATCATCGGATTTCCGAGCCAGTCTTTGCGCTCACCCTCCTCCAGGACATAGACGAACGAGCCCAAGCCGATGGCCATGGTGACGATGCCAAAATAATCGAGGTTCTTAAGCAGAGACAGGTTCATCGGTTCTTCTTCGAGACAAAGCCAGATGATTGCCAGCATGAGCAGACCGGGAGCGATGTTGATGTAAAAAATCCATTGCCAGCCGTAGTTATCAGTCAGCCAACCGCCAATCGTCGGGCCGATGGACGGTCCGAACGTCGCGGTCACCCCGAAGATCGCCATGCCGATGGATTGTTTGGCCGGCGGCAGGAGTGTAAGGATAGCATTGAATGCAAGCGGAATCAGTGCGCCGCCGGTGATGCCTTGACAAGCTCGGAACAAAATCATCATGTTCAAACTGGTCGAAAAGGCGCAGAGCACCGAGAAGATCAGAAAGCCGGTGGCGCTGAAAATCAGATAGCGTTTGAGCGAAAAAATCCTCGCCATGATCCCGCTAATGCCGATCGCCACAATTTCCGCCACCAGATAGGCGGTGGAAATCCAGGAACCTTCCGTGATAGAAGAACCCAACGCGCCGGAAATGTCGTTCAATGACGAGTTGGTGATCTGGATGTCCAACACTGCCATGAAGGCGCCCAGCATCACGCCAAAAAGTCCCAGCCAATTCTTGCCGCTGACGGTTTGCGCCGACGTTTGTTTTACTTTCGCGGCCATGGTGATAACTCTCCGCGCGGCCTACGGCTCCGTGTCATCCGCTTGAAGAAGCGATGCTTGATCTTTTTGAATCTGCTGGTTTTGCGGCAGCGCCTGACCTTGGGGAACACTTTTCAAATCCACGGAGATTTCGACCGAGAGTCCCGCCACCAGTCGATTTTCATAACCGACAATGCTCGCTGGATCCAAAACGACCTTGACCGGAACGCGCTGCACAATCTTGGTAAAGTTTCCCGTTGCATTATCCGACGGCAGCAAGGCAAATATCGTTCCTGAGCCGGGCGAGAAACTATCCACCCAGCCGTAAAACTTGTGGCCGGGAATGGCATCCACGGTGATGGCCGCGCGTTGTCCCGGGAGCATCCTGCCGAGTTGCGTTTCCTTATAGTTGGCCACCACCCACGCACCTTGCACAACATCCATGAGTTCGCCGCCGATTTCAATCCGGTTGCCGAGTTCCACGGCCTTGGCCCCGATGTAACCATCCGTCGGTGCGCAGATCGTGCAATAGCTTAACTGATTTGAAGCATCGTCCATTTTCGCCTGATCAACCAAGAGCGTGGCTTGCGATTGATCGTAATCCTGCTGGGAAATAGCTCCATTGCCTTTCACCGACAGGATCCGCTCGTCATTGGCCTTGGCATTAAGGTAGTCAGCTCGAGCTTGGTCAACTTTCACCTGATAATCGCGGGGATCAAGTTTCACCAAAACCTGTCCCTGCTTGACGAATTGGTTGTCGTCTACCATTACCGCGATAACAGTTCCCGTCACGCGAGAGCTTATATTATGGATATGGCCGGTGGTGTAGGAGTCGTCGGTGGTCGCGTGGTGACTGGAGTAAATGTAATAGAGCATCCCCAACACGATTAAGATTAAGGCGATGGCAACCAACCCACCAACCTTTAGCGGCGTCCACTTGAAAGGTTTTTTTGGCTTCTTTTCTAGCTCGTCAGCCTGGTCATCAGTTTTCTTTTTGGCTTTTCCTTTTTCCGTCTTCGAATCATGCGCAGGGAAAGCCCCGTTTCTCTTCTGGTGAAGAGGGGATTTGATCGGTGCTTTTCGCCCGGTTTTGGTTTCAGCCATAAATTTGACCCGAAGGTCGGTAAAGTTTACTCTGCAACCTGCCGGCGGCGCTATGGGGTTAACACCGCATGGTCAAATTGCACCACTTGCGGAAATGTATGCCCCTATGGACATATAAAGGCTGAAACCAAGCGTCTGATCCACAGTGATCGTCGGTGGCACCGAAAGCTCCTGCCGGTTGACGATCACATCAACTAGGGTCGCCCGTCAAGTCGAGCGCCTTTATCAAAGCCGGCCGTGCCATTTAGGATTTTCGTGCTGACACTTTTCTTCTCCTAGCCAGGTTTAATATGTGCCGCCCGCCGCTTCTTAGCTGGATTTATCGCCTTGAGGGATGTTGGTTAATCGTAATCGTTTAGTCGCGCGATTGCTATTCGCATCGGCCGGCGGCGGAATTCTGTACGGCTTCACGAATTTCGCCAGTTTGTTTCTGGATGTACCCCAGCAATTCCTCCGTCTTGCCGGCCACGAATTTCAATTTATCATCCGTGAGCTTGGCGCGCTTTTGTTTCAATTTACCCCTTATTATATTGCGGTCGCCTTGAACTTGAAGGGTCGTCATAAATAAACTATTATTCCGATAATGGGAGGTGAATTATTAGTTTCGAGTGTGCCCTAAACACTCAACGCCTATTTATTGGTGCTTGCCGGCATATTCGTATTCATATCTGGGAGGCGATTGGTGACGGGGCTGCTGGCATCGCTCATACTCGAATTGGTGACCGGAACATCAGTTGAATTACTCGAACTGTTTTTGGCACAGCCTACCATCGCCACGGCCGCCATCATGGTTATCGCTGAAAGTGAAATGATTGACTTCATAAGTATTTTTCCATTTTAAATGTTCGGCCAAAGTGTTTTAAGATTGTTCCGCCAACCATTAAGTTCATTTAAAATAAGGCACAACCTCGTTCTTTACTATGGGGTGTAACCCGACCGTTGATTTTGGAGCTCTGCCTTTCAAAGGCTAATTCAGCAGAGATCACGGCGGCCGGCTACTCCGCGTCTGTAGAAACGCCACGAGCGCGTTCATTTGCGCCGGCGTGAGGTTCGCGGCATAAGCCGGCATGTTTACAGCGCCGTTGGCAATTTTCAAGACCAGCTGGTTTGCTGATAACCGGTCGGCGACGTCGGTTAATTCAGGCCCGCGACGACCGCCATCGCCTGTGATCAAATGGCAGTTCAGACAGCCCTTGTCGTGAAACAATTGCGCGCCGAGGAAGACCGGACCGTTGGTCGCGCCGACGACGGCTGCCGACAACGGCTGGGCATTGAAATTTGGCGACCAGGGTGATTTCGCCCCTGCCATCCACAACGTTGCAATCATCACCACGGTCATCAATACGATGGCGATGGCCCAAGGACGCCGCCAAGGGCTGCGTTCGCCGTGATTAAAAGTAAACGGCAACGCAATTAAAATGATTCCCACTGTCAGCGGGCCAAAAACCAGGAAATATTGTTCAGTTCCGTGCGGCAGAAGGGCGAGCACGGCAAAATACCACATAAAATACCAGTCCGGTCGTGGATTGGCCGTGGTGATGCTGGGGTCGGGCGGTTTGCCCAATTGCGGCGCGCCGGAAACAAATGCCAATGCCGCGATGACTACGATCATTGCGACACAAAAGACCACATCACGCCAGGCCGAGTCAGGCCAAAACGGTTTTCCTTTTCTTTCAATGAGTTCATTGTATTCCTGACGATAGGTTTTGGGATCAACCAACTTGCCAGGTTTGGGCGGTTCGGAAATTCCGTGGCGCAGGACGAGCCAAAGGTGCAAACCGACAAAGGCCAAAATGAAGCCGGGCATGATGAAAACATGAATTGCAAAAAAACGGGTGAAGGTCGCGCCGCCAATCGTATCGCCGCCCAAAATAAAATGCGCGAGCCATTGGCCGATGAACGGCGTTCGCCCGGCTTGCTCCGCCGCGACGACCACGGTCCAAACCGCGTTTTGATCCCCGCGCAAGAGTTGGCCCGTAAAGCCCATGGCTAAAGTGAATGCCAAAAGCAGCACGCCGGTCGCCCAGTTCAACTCGCGGGGAAATTTGTAGGAACCTGCCAAAAAAACCTGCGCCATGTGCAGGCCGACCATCAAGACCATCGCCGACGCTCCGTAATAATGGAGGCCGCGCAGAAAATGTCCGAACGGCGCTTCCTCGCTGATGAAGTGAAGCGTCGAGTAGGCCTCGCCGGCCGAGGGTATGTAAACAAAGGCCAGCGCGATGCCGCTGATCACCTGAATCATGAAGGCGCACAGCGTGGCGCTCCCGAATACATACCACCATTTGGCGTCCGGCGGCACGAGATGCCGCGCCGTCCGGCCGATCATTCCGGGAAGGCCGGTGCGATCGTCCACCCAATTCCAGAGCTGTTTGACGATTTGTTTCAACTTAATTTTTGATGATGGGAATGGGCGCAGTTTGAATCTCCACGCTGCCATTTTTCACGCGCACCGGATAACGGCGCAACGGCAATGGCGGCGGGCCCGCCGCGACGGTGCCGTCCTCGTAATACACGCCGCCGTGGCAGGGACACATGAACAAATTGGCTTCGGCGAGCCAGCGCACGGGACAGCCCAGATGCGTGCAATTAATTGAAAAGGCAATGAAAGTGTCGGTGTTCACGCGGCGCAGCCATGCCGCGCTGCGCGCGGTCACGCCCGCCCAGGGCAACGGCGAAGCGTCTTCATATTGCACCGCGGTTGTTTCGCCAATTTTGAAGGCTTCGACTTTTCCGACCGAACGCCAGGCCTCCAGCGTCCGCTTGAATAACGGTGCGAGAATAAACCCGGCTACGGGAAGCGCGACAATCAGCGCGCCGATGCCGCCCGTCGCGACGCTCACGCGCGTGAGAAACTTTCGCCGCGAAAGTTCCGCCGGTGAAGCCGGACAGCAACCGGAGGATGGTTCAGTGTTTGGCTCGTTCATGACAAATATCGCGAATCCATCCAGCAATCGCGATGGCAAACAGCGCGAGGCCGACGCCGGTGATGATCAAAGACGTGACCAGTCCCCACACCAAAAAGGTGATTGCCACTGCGAGGGTCGCCGGCCAAATGCTCGGCTCGGGCGGTTTTTCCGGTGGTAGCACCGTCCATCCGAAATCCGATTCCAGGGGTGCGGCTTTTGAAATTTCAGCGGACATGAGGTTGTTCCTTGGCTTTTGTTAAGGTTGATTCAGGAATAGTGGCTGTGTTGCTGGATTCGCCATGCCAGCGGGCAAACAGTGCCAAAATTCCGCTGAAATAAATCAGGCACGCGGGCACCCACATGAGCAGACCGCCGAGTTGCTGGTCTTTGGCGGGCGTCAGTCGCCATTGATCTTGAATGAGCGGCAGAATTCCGAGCCGGTCAAGCGGATGCAGATAAATCGAACACACTTCCACAGGGGAAAACGTGATGATGATGCCCAAAACGGTGCAACCGAGGCAGGCACTGAATAGATAAATCATGCCCGCGAGCGGGGCGATTCTCTGTTTGGTGCAGGGACCGATTATCGGCCACCAAAACGCACCGCCCATCAACAGCAGCGAGACATATTGCAGGCGATGAACCCATACGTTCGATACGGCGGCATTGCAAAGCGCGGGCGCGTGCCAGAGCCACATCCCACCGACGCCAAAAATCCAAGTCGCAACGGGATGCCGCAAAATCCAGTTCAACCATTGCCAGCGGCCGCTTCGAAAGCTTTCGGGAACCGGAGCCGACGGAAGACTCAATATAATCAGCGGCGGAATGATCAACAGCAGCAGCAAATGTTGCAGCATATGCGCGCTGAACAAATAACCATCCGCCAGCGCGTCAATCGGCGACGTCAGCGTTAGGAGGAAAACAATTATTCCGGCGAGCAGCCACGCAGATTTTCCGACAAAACAAAAATGATTTCTCGCGGCATAAATTAAAACAGAAGTCACGCAGAGGGTGATGACCCACGGATTCCAGTTCCACGCGGAAGTTAAAAATTCTTCTGTAGTCATAGCAGCAACCTTAAATAAATGACCGAAAACACCACCAACCAGACGGCGTCCACAAAGTGCCAATAAAGTCCGATGGATTTTACCGCCACAATGCGGCCTTGCTTGAAATCTCCGGCGAAAGCAAGCGCCATCAGAATCAGAAATGCGATCAACCCGACGAACACATGCAAACCGTGAAAGCCGGTCAGGGTGAAAAACGTGGTCGCGAACAAATTAGAATTGATCAGAACGCCTTCGTGGAAAATGCGGAGATATTCCCGGCCTTGGCCAAAAATAAAAACGATGCCGAGCAGAATCGTCAGCGCCAGCAGCCAACGAAATGCGGAAGATTTTCCCGCCCGCAATTTCCTTTCCGCGAGCCAGATCGTGAAACTGCTCGCGAGCAGGCATAGCGTGTAAATTCCGGTTTGTGCCGGATTCAACATGCTGGTGGGCGTCGGGCCGTTCATCGCGTGGCTGTTATAAAACAGATAGGCCAGAATGAGGATGAGGAAGAAAACGCTTTCGGTGATCAGAAAACTGACGATGCCAATGCGATTTTTCTCAAGCTTAAATCCGTCATGCGCGCCGATGCCGCCGACGATTGGATCAGGATTTTCCGGGTGCGCCAAATCCCACAGCGGCCGGCGGCTGCGGATTGGCGGCACACGGTCAAAATTCTGCACGGGCGGCGGGGAGGTCGTGGTCCATTCCAGCGTCCAGGCGTTCCACGGATTGTCACCCGCCGGTTTACCGTGGCGTAGGCTCACGATAATATTCCACAATAACACCAGCACCGATGCTCCGAGCAAAAATGCACCGATGGTGGAAATCAGGTTAAGAAATGCCCAGCCTGGCAGATCGGGATAAGTATAAACGCGTCGCGCCATTCCCATGAGGCCGAGAAAATGTTGCACAAAGAACGCAGTATTGAATCCGATCAGCGCCATCCAGAAATTCAGTTTGCCCAGACGTTCCGACAACATCCGTCCGGTGATCTTGGGAAACCAATAATAAAGACCGGCAAAAATCGCGAAGAAGGTGCCACCGAAAAGCACATAGTGAAAATGTGCCACCAAATAATATGTGCCGGTCACCTGCCAGTCTATTGGCACGACGGCGAAAGTGATACCGCTCAATCCACCAATGGTGAACTGGATCAAAAAAGCCACGGCGAAGAGCATGGCGGTTGTCAGGCGAATTGCGCCACCCCACAATGTCGCGCTCCAGGCGAAGACTTTTATGCCGGTCGGCACGGCGATCATCATGCTCGTGGCCGCAAAAAATAAATCCAGAGGATGGCCCAAACCCACGGCGAACATGTGATGTGCCCAAACGCCAAAGCTGAGGAGCGCGATGGCGACCGTCGAAGCCGCTACAAATTCGTAGCCGAAAATCGGTCGGCGCGCGAAGACCGGCACCACTTCAGAAATGATGCCGAACGCGGGTAGCGCCATGATATAAACTTCGGGATGGCCAAACGCCCAAAAAAAATGCTGCCAAAGCACCGCTGAACCCCCATGCGCCGGTGTGAAAAAATGCGTACTCAAGTGACGGTCAATGAACAGCATGACAATGGCCGCGTTCAAGGCCGGCAGCGCCAGAATAACGAGAAAGGAGTTCACCAAAATCATCCAGACAAACAACGGCAGCCGACGGATGGTCAGACCTGGCGCGCGTTGCGTCAGTATCGTGGCAATCAGATTGATCGAGGCTGCGACCGAGCCGACGCCGAGAATCAACAGCGACAGCGTCCAATAGTCCACTCCGGAGGTCGTGGCATAGGATGTTTCGCTCAACGGCGCGTAGCTGAACCAGCCAACGGCGGGCGCGCCGCCCGCGAGCAGACTGAAGTGCAACAGCAATCCGCCACACGGCAGCAGCCAGAAACTAAGCGCATTTAGTCGCGGAAACGCCATGTCGCGCGCGCCGATCATCAGCGGCACGAGATAATTCGCCAGGCCGATGAGCGTCGGCATCACCACTAAAAAAATCATCGTCGTGCCGTGCATCGTGAAAAGTTGGCCGAAGGCGTCTGGCGAAAGAAATGTGCTGTTGGGACGAGCCAGCTGAATCCGCATGAGCAACGCCTCAATGCCGCCCATGACAAAAAAGACCAGCGTGGTTAGCAGATACAGAATGCCGATGCGCTTGTGATCCACCGTGGCAACCCAGCTATAAAGTCCTTGGTATGCACTTCCAAACGGGGGCGTTTCAATTGCAGTCGAGAATGAAGCGGCTTTACTCATTTGAGGCTCCCCAAATAGCCGGTCAGCGCGCCGACCTGCGCGGCGGTCAGCTTCAGATTTGGCATGTTGCAACCCGGCTTGAAGGCCTGCGGATCTTTCAACCAGCTAAAAAGATTTGTTTCCGTATTGGACAATACTCCTGCGCCTAAGATTTGACGGCCGGCCAGATGAGTCAAATCCGGCGCGGCGTTGGCCACAACGGAAACACCGCGAATGGAATGACAATTGATGCAGGTAAGCGTTTGAAAAATCTTCAAACCATTCTGAGTTGAATCCGAGGCAGGAAAAGCGGCGGGCTTTGCTTGTTCGTCCAGCCACGCTTCAAACTCCGCCGGCGATTCCGCAATGACAGAAAAGCGCATCCAAGCATGCTGTGCGCCGCAATACTCCGCACATTCGCCGCCGTAGGTTCCAACCGCGTCCGCCGCCAGCCAGATGTGGTTCGTCTGGCCGGGAATCAACTGGATTTTTCGCGCCAAGGCTGGCACCCAGAAATCATGGATCACATCCGCCGATTCGAGACGGACAAGAAATTGTCTGCCAACGGGAATGTGAATTTCATTCGCCGTTGTCACGCCGGTTCCCGGATAACGAATTTCCCACCACCATTGATGGCCAATCACCATGAGATCAGGCTCCTGATTCGCGGGCGGATCAATCTGGCGCATTCCGCGCGCCGTGAGGGCGAAGAGGCAGATGACAATGACCGTCGGCCCGACGGTCCAAATAATTTCTAACTTCCGGTTTCCGAAATATGGTTGTGGCTCTACTGCCCCTGGACGGTGTCGAAAGCGAATCAAACTGATCCCAATCATGCTGGCAACGATTAGCAGGATGACCGCACAAATGATCAGCACCACCTTGAATAGGTCGGAAATCGCGGCCGCTGGCGATGAGGCCGGATCGAAAATCTGACTGAAACTGGCTCGCATTATTCGAGAAGGTGTCCTGAAGCCCGTTTCCCGGCCCGGCCTCCTGCATAGAACGCCAGACAGAAATACGGGTGGTAACGAGGTGGTACCTTGAATGTTTTTTGGGCGTCCGGCATGTTTTATCCGCAACCCAATAAATAAGCCGAAATTCCTTGCCGCTGCCATGGGGTATTTACCCCATCTCATTCCCTTTTACTACGCCACCCCAGTGACGATGGCGGCAAATGCCGGTAGCCACAAAAACTCCACAAATGATGGTTCGTTATGGTTTGGCCAGACAAAAATGAACGATGGGCAATTTGCTGTCGCAAATCGGTGAGATGAAAACCAGCCTCACCCCAAAAATATTAAGTCCCTTTGGGGAGGAGCGGAGGAAGACCAGGAAAAATCGCGGCTCAAAGTTTGTGCAGACGGAAAAACTGGGCGGGATTGGTGGGCGGGAACGAATAGACATTGGTCCCGTTGATCAGCGCCGGCAGCGGGGTGAAAACCCAGTTGGTACCCAAGAGGTTGGTGATGGTTTGCAACCCCAGGTAATTGGTGGTTGCCTGACCAGCCGGCGGCCAGGAAACCAGCACATTTTGTCCGGATAAAACGGCAGTCAGGGAGGGCGGGGTTTGCCGGAGAATTTGGGCCAGAAACATGTCGCTCGTGCCGTTCAAAGTGGTCTGGATGGCGCTGAGGGTGGGGAAATTGACCGAGGTCGTCTGGCCGACAATGTAGGTATTGCCCGCCGGGTCAACGGCGATGCCGTAGCCATAATCATTAACGGAACCGCCCAGATACGTGGAATAAAGCAGCTTGGAAAAATCCGCGGCAAAGGCGGTGACGAAGACATCGCTATACCCGATATACGAGGCGTTGGTGACCATGAGCGAGCCGAAAAGGTTCGTGCCGGTGGTCGGAAAATTGGTGGAGCTGGCGGAGCCGACCACAAAAACATCGCCGGCGGCATCCAGCGCCACGCCGCTGGCCAGATCCGCGCCTTGCTGGCCGAACATGGTGGAGTAGCCAATCGAGGTGTTGGTGCCGTCCCACTTGACCTGCGTCAGAAATGAATTCGTCGCCAGGAGGTAGCCGTAATAATAATTATTGGTCTGGGTAAACGACGGCAGGCCGAAGCCGGAGCAGGGGAAGTTGCTGGAAGTGGTTGTGCCCACCACATAAGCATTGCCAGCGGCGTCAGCGGCGATGCCGGTGGCCAAATCACTGTTGGTCCCGCCCAAACAGGTTGAGTAGAGCAACGTCACGTTGGTGCCCGCCGCCGAAAATCCGGCCACAAACGCATCGAAATTGCCGTCGCCAAAGTTCGTCGAACTGTTCAGATATTTACCATTAAAGGAATTGGTCAATACAAACTGATTGGTCCCGGAAAAGTTGGTCTGGATCAACACCTGGCTGGTCACCTGGTTAATATAATTGGTCGTGGGAAAATTGGTTGACTCAGCGTCACCAGCGACAAACAGCCGGCCGTTATTGAAGTCGATGGCGCGGCCGATGTCATAATTTGTGCCCCCCAGGTAAGTGGCATAATTAAGGTTTGTTCCACTGGCAGAAATCTCGGCGACAAAGGCATTGGCGTTAATGTATACGGTGGTGGGGTAAACGCTGTTGCTGCACATCAGGCGGGATTGAAAGGCGTTTGGGGTTACGGGAAAAGTGGTAGAATAAGTCACACCGGTAACAAATGCGTCGCCGGCAGGATCCAAGGAAATGCCGTAGGCGATATCCGAATTATTTCCGCCCAGGTAGGTGGAATAAAGCAAGTTTGAGCCGGTTGGATCCAATTTTGCGACGAACGCGTCGGCAGGAAAATGGCCAATATTTGGGTCAACCACGCCAGCGATATGATTTCCGCCGGGAATCGAATTGGTATGAGGAAAATCGGTGGAGGTAGTGCCGCCAGCAATAAAGGCATCGCCGTTACCATCCACAGCAATGGCATAAGCAGCATCGTCAAGATTTCCGCCCAAGTAGGTGGCGTAAATCAAATTGGTACCCGATTTATTAAACCGGGCGACAAAGGCATCGCCCTGGTGCGTGCCGCCATGAAAATTAGTTTGATAGGTCAATGGAATATTGTTGGAGAACTGGGTGGAAAAAGTTTGGCCAGCCACATAAACGGAGTCGTCGTTCGTGTTGATGGCGATTGCCCAGCCGGTGTCGCCCAGATTGCCGCCGAAATAGGTGGAGAAATTCAACACCGGGTCGATCACCAACGGTTCGCTATGATCATAGGGGCCGAGGGTGAAGGTTGCCGTTTGCGAATCCAACACTTTATACGTGGCATCAATTTTCTGCCGCACGCCGGCAATCGTCTGATAAGCCACCGGGGCATGTTGAATAATTTCGCCATGGCTAACGCTGACGACCAGTTCATTTTTTAAATTGACGGAGAGGCTTTGCGCCCCGGAATAACGAAGCACGATGAGGGAAGGGTCGACCCCGGCGGCGATAGCAAAGTCAAATTCCAACTGCTGCTGGTTGCCGTAATAGGTTGCATTGATACCGGGATAAAGGTTTTCCACCCGAACCCGGGGAAAGGTCGGCACGTTCAACTTCCATTGGCCGGGGGCGTTGCCCACCAGATAATTAACCGCGCCGGACAATTTTTGCTGGCCGTTAATCTGGGCGGCAGGATTGGCGCCGACAAATTGGAGCCGGCCGCCAGCCGACGTGCCGTCATTTTTGGCCAGGTTAAATTCTGCGCCGGTGGGCGAGATGGCAAATTCCGCGTCCCGGGCGTGGGCGATATACACATCGGCCGGTCCAGCTTCAAACCAGAGGGGCAGGTTGCCGAATGGGAGGGCGCCGCGGGCGGACAAGGACAGCATGGCCAGACCGAGGCCGAGGCCAGCCAGAAGATGGTTTTTGGCGGGGAAATGCATGTTAAAATTCACGGGTATAGCCGACGCCAAACTGGAACTGGCCGCTGCTGTGGTTAAATTGGTCATGCTTGATGGGGATGCCATAGTCCAACCGCAACGGTCCCAGGTGCGGTATATTCAGGCGGATGCCCATGCCCCAGTCGTCGCTGTAGTTTAAGGAGTAGGAATAGGAAGCCGCATCAACACTGCCGATATCGTAAAACAAGGCGTAGCGCAGGCTCACGCCGCCCTCTTTTTCAAAAATGGGAATACTATATTCATACGAACTGAACCAGTAAGTGTCGCCGCCGATGGGTTCATCAACGGTTACGCCCGGAGTGAAGGCCTGGCGCGGCGCGATATTGCGGAATTTAAAACCACGCAGCGAGTAAAGGCCGCCTAGGTAGTAGCGGTCATAAAACGGCACGTCACCCCCATTAAAGCTGTCGGCAATGCCGGTGCGGCCCACGGCCTCAATCACATGGCCTTTTAGCAGCCCGGGAAAATACCAGGCGGTATGCAATTCCAATTTGTAAAAGTCCGGACTGCCCACGCTGACTTCAGTGGTTAATTCGGTCCGCTGACCGTGGTTGGGAAGCTGAGTGCTGTTGCGGGTGTCGTAGGCCAGGGAGGTGCCAAGCCGTTGATAGAGGTGGTCACCGGTCTGTTCCAAAATTGCGTTGGGGACATTGGCGGGTGTGGGCGGCGAAACGCCATTATCCAAAACTCCGTTCCAGCCGTTGTTCAAGCTGATGCCGATGTCTTCGATGGTGTAGCTGACGCTGCCGATGAGGAAGTCGCTGCCGAGGGCGCGCGTGAGGCTTACCTTGGCGCCGGTCCGGGTTTCATCGTATATGTTATTCGGGCTTTCAAAATTGAGCTGGTGGCGGTAGAGGTCAACGCCCAGCGAGAGTTTGCGGTTCATAAACCACGGCTCCACAAACGAAATCTCATAATCCTGGCGCTGCGTGCCGAGCTGAACGCGCAGCCGCATTTTCTGGCCGCCGCCCGTGAAGTAGGGTGGATGAAAGAGGTCAAAATTGCCCTGGGAAACCTCCGCATAGCCGACCAGCGCATCCACCGAACTGAAGCCGGCCCCGACGCTCAGATTACCGGTGTTTTGCTCCTCGACGTTCACAATGAGATTTTTCCGGCCGGGAATCACCGGGTCGGTTGGTTCGGGGCGCAGATCCACCTTGTCGAAATATTGCAACCCTTCCAGACGCTGTTTGCTGATCTTGACCTGCACCATGTTAAAGACATCGCCGGGGTTGATGGCCAGTTCGCGGCGGATCACCTTGTCCTTGGTCTTGAGGTTGCCGTGGATCTCGACTTTTTGGACGTAGGACTTCTGGCAGTCGCCGATCTGAAAATCCAGGTCCATCGTGCCAGACTCAATGTTGGGGATGGTCTTCACGTGCAGGGCCTGGCCCTGGGCGATTTCAATAAAGCCCTTGCTGCCGTAGAAATCCTCAACGGCGTCGGTGTCCTTGGTCAGGCCATCCGGGGTGAACACATTGGTGACGTCCATCGGCAGGTTGTTAACCCCCAGTTTAGCCTTGGAGTCTTGATATCTTTGAATCGTCTTGAGGCCGGCGACGATTTCCGCATCGGTGTAGAGCTTCTGGCCACTGAATTTCACGGAACCGACTTTGTATTGGTGACCTTCATACAAATAATACTTCACGATCATCGCATTGGTGGCGGGATAATCCAGCTTCACATCTTTGACCTCAAAATCAAGATAGCCGTGGTCGTGGTAAAAATCGACGAGCCGGTCGGAATCCCCGTCAAACTGCTCCTGTTGGAAGAAGCCGCTGCCGGTCAGCCAGGACCACATCCAGTGGGCGCGCGTTTTGAGCTGCTTGCGAAGAATCTTTTGGCGAAAGGCGTCGGCCCCGAGAAACGTCACCTGCTTGATTTTAACCTTCGGGCTCTCCTGAATCTCAAACGTCACCGAGCCGTGCCCGGTCACCTCGTCGATGCTCAGGACGTATTTGATCTTGGTGTCGGAGTAGCCTTGTTTCTCGTACAGCTTCTTCAATTCCTGCACGTCGTTGAAGGCCTTCTGCTCGTCCAGCGGATCGCCCACCTTGATGGTGATTTTTTTCCTGAGCTTGGAGTCTTTCAGTTTTTTGTTGCCCTCGAGTTTGACTTCCGTGATGCGCGGGTTGACCTGCACGATATACGTCACGATGACCCCGCCGTCGTCGGCCTGATCCACCGAGACCCGGATGTTGTAAAACTGGCCGGTCGCGTAAAGGGAATGCACATCGTCCTGCGTGCAGCCGGGAAGATAAATGCCCCCCTCCTTGAGCTTGAGGTTGTCGCGGATGAGGGCTTCACTGACCGAGGCCGGCCCGATGAACTTGATGCCGACGCGGCTGATTTTGAGGCCGGAGTTTTGCGCCAGCGCAAGGGTGACGCCGCCAAGCAAAAGGAAGAGGATGATGCCCAGGGCCCGGAGCGTGGCTTTCATGATTCACCGGCCGCCGGGCACGTCTTCGTCGCTGAATTTAGTTGCGGTTTCAAATCGTGTATATGGTTTCAAGAACGTCAAATGAACATCACCCGTCGGGCCGTTGCGCTGTTTGGCGATCAAAAAGTTCACCGGAATCCCGTCGTTTTCTTCCGCGACCGCGCCGTCTTCATCGTCGCCGGCGTTCGGCTTGTAAAGCAGACCCACCAAGTCGGCATCCTGTTCAATCGAACCGGACTCACGCAAGTCGCTCAACCGCGGCTTCCGGCTCTTGTCTTTCTCCAGTTCGCGGTTCAACTGGGACAGGACGATGATCGGCACATTCAATTCCTTCGCCAGGGCTTTGATGCCACTGGAAATGTCAGCAATCTCCTGCTGCCGGTTTTCTTGCGCTCGCCGCGCAGTAGAGTTGAGCAGCTGCAAATAGTCAATGACAAACAGCTTGATGCCATGCTGCTGCGCCATGCGCCGGGCCCGGGCCCGGAGCTGCAAAATCGAAAGCCCGGCCGTGTCATCGATGAATAATTTTGAGCCCGACAGGCGGCCCGCCGCGTTGGTTAATTTGGGAAAATCCGCCTCGCTCATGAAGCCTTCCCGGATGCTGCGCAGGTTCACGCGCGCCAGGGAACACATCATGCGGAGGATCAGCGAGGCTGCGCTCATTTCCAGGCTGAACACGCCGACCGGCAAATTGGATTCCAGCGCGACGTGCTCCGCGATGTTCATCGCCAGCGACGTTTTGCCCATGGAAGGCCGCGCCGCGATAATGATCATTTCCCCGCCGTGAAAACCGTCGGTCATCTTGTCCAGATCGACGAAGCCGGTCGCCAGGCCGCCGAGTTGGCCCTGCCGGCCAAAATAATTTTCGATGGTCGCGATGGCGTCATGCACGAGGGTGTTGATGGGCAGGATGCCGGTCTGGGCGCGCGATTCGTTGACGCGCAAAATTTCTTTTTCCACCTCGTCAAGCAAGGCCTCAACTTCGCCCTCGTAGTCATAAACTTTGCCCACCACGCCGGAGCAGGTGGCGATGAGTTTCCGCAGCAGATATTTTTCGCGGACGATCTCGAGGTAATAGCTGAGGTTGGCGGCGCTCGGCACGGCGTCCTGGAGCTGGCTCAGGTAGGCGATGCCGCCGACTTGCTCCAGCAGCTGGCGGTCCTTCAAGTTCTGTTGCACGGTGATGAGGTCGATGGCCGACCGCGCATTAAACATTTCGGACAAGGTCTCGTAAATCGTCTGATGGCGCAGGTCGTAGAACGCCGACTTACCGTCGTCCTTGAGCTTCTCGATGCATTCGCCGATGCACTGGTTCGGATCCAGCAACGCGCAACCCAGCACGCCTTGCTCGGCCTCGGTGGAATGGGGCGGGAGCCGGTCGAGGGCGGGGCCGGCGGGTGACCGCCGGTCGCTTTTCTGGCGGCGGGTTTTCTTCAAATCAGTGGCGGCAGCGAGGTCGCCCGGCAACGGGTCGGAAACGGAATCAATCATGGTTTAAATGAAAGGCTTAAACGTTGGCCTGGGCAAAACGGACTTGTTGGAATTTAATGACATGTTCTTCACAATATTTATAGCGGCGCGGTTTGGGAAGCCTTTTAGGCAGGCGTCGGTGACGATTTCAAGATTTTGCAGCAACCGCGCAGAGTAATGACCGTTGTGAATTCGCTGGCCGCGAATCGGTGGCTTGCGCCGGTTCGTTACTTTTGCGAGAGTGGTCCTAGAGCTTGGCGCTTTTTACGATTTCAGGCATCGCTAGTGGCATCGCTGGCCGGCCGGCGAAAGCGTAGTCGAGCAGGGGCGCAAGGTTAAAGAATGGAGCGGAATCATTAGCGGAAGTGGTTGGAAAGCAAGGTTGCCGGTGTGGCGAAATGGCAGACGCACAGGACTTAAAATCCTGGGGCCTTAAAAAGCCGTGTGGGTTCGAGTCCCACCACCGGCACCAACTTGATAAAACGCCTGTGTTTATGCGTGTTTAAGACTATTTTGGATCTTCGAAATAATGTAAAATGTAAGCAAAGTGTAAGCAAATTGGAGCGCCTCGCACTGTTGTTCATAGCTGTTAACTATAATTCAAGCTACCCGTTTTTGATGTTTTCTTCCTTTTGTCGCGAGTGACCAGCCGCCTGACCAATCCCGCCGCAACAGCCCGCCCCCTTGTGCTATAAACCTTCGGTAGAGGTACTCGTTCTCTATCTGTCCCCCGTGCAATTCCGCCCGGGGGATTTTTCGTTTAACCCTCCACCGAAAGGATTCGTTATGTCCCCCAAAGCAGCCTGGATTCTGCAGGAAGAAGTCGTGCCGCGTCTCTGTGGCGCGGTTCCAAAGTCAGTGTTGTGCGTCGGCTCAGAAGATCATCAGGAACTTGTCCAAGACTCAATCGTGATGGCCGCAAAATTGATTGATCGCGTCGAGCAGCAGGGAAAGCTCGAAAAGGTCACACCGGGAAACGTGGCGTTTTACACGCTTCAACATCTCAAATCAGGCCGGCGTTCATACGGCACCAACACAGTGGATGTCTGTGGCATCGGCACCCAACTGAACGGTACATCCCGGCTGCACTCGCTCAACGAGGTCGTGGCCGAGGATGAATGCGGGCTCGAGATCTTCGAGTTGCAGGACGTGTTGTCCAACGACCACGAAGACCCGGCAACGGCAGCCGCGAGGAAACTCGACTGGGACAGGTTCCTGGACCAGTTGTCCCACATCGAACAAATCGTGATCGAGTTCCTGTGCGCCGGCAAGACGCTCAGGGATGCCGCACGGCAGGTCGGTTTGAGCGATTCGGCCATGCAAGGCTATCGCCGCAAAATCGGTGCGAAGGTACTCGAGTTCTTCGGCATCGATGTGCTCGTGGACCTCGGCATCGAGCCCAGCTGGCGGATCAACCTGGACTGCACACGCGCGCAGCAGGCATGCCGGTACGAACGCAGGGCTTTGGCAACGGCGTAATTGAACAACGGCCGGGGTTCGCGTGGACCTCGGCACATCCACAAGGAACAACATGGAAAATATGGCATTGAGCATCGGGCTGGTCATTCTGGCGTTGCTGGCGGTCAGCCTAGTCTGGAGCACCTGGCCGTTCATCGTCGGCGCGCTGGCATTGATTGGCGCGGGCCGGGTGTATTGGGTTTGGAGAAATCGCTCGCGTGGAGAGTGAGCCTCGCATCTGCTCCCGGCATTCCTGCCGGGGGTGGATGGCGGGAGTCGGGTGGAAAGCCGGCCGCTTTCGTTTACCTATCAAATCAACGGTTCCCCACCGAATCATCATCTGCCGGCGTTTCGTCCTGCTCCGGCGTTTCAGCCTTTGGCGGCAACGCCTCCGATACCTTTAACATCCCATCCAAGATTTGCTTGAACTCGGCCAGACCGGTGGCGGGAATGATGATGGAATTGCGTTTACTCCCAACTTCTTCGGAGATCCGCAGAAACCGTCCTCGCGGATTTTCTTTTAAGGTCAGGACAAAAAACTTGCGCTCAATCTGGACTTCGGCGGTCTTGAGCGTGTCTTCGTTGACCGGCGGACGCGGCTGGTTGTATTGCGGTTGGCCGTAACCCGGGCTTTGATAAGGCCGGCGGCCATACGGTGAGGGACGTTCGTTAGAGATCATACATTTCCACGGCTCAAAAATCCATGCGGGCTGAAGTACAAGTGATTTGTACTCCGTTCAGCCCCGGCGTCAAGTGTTTCCAGCAAAATATGGCTAATGGACTGGCGGGACTGAAGCGGCAGGTTCAGCGGCTGATTCCTTGAGAAAATGATCCAGCACTTCCAGATAATTTTCGAGGGAGTCACCGGCATCCGGGCCGAGATCGCGTTTGAGTTCCCGCAACTGGTCTGCCGAAGACTGGGCTTCGCGGCGCAGATCGGACAGGTTCATCTGGCCGGTCATCAAGCCATTAACCATCGCATCATACTTTCCGGCCGCCTCGGGAGAGCCAGCCAGCATCTGCCCACGAATTTGCCCGACGAAATTTGTTTCCACACCCAGTTGGCGAAAGGCCGCGGATAAATCCGTGTTGGTATTCGCCTGGGAGGCTGACGTGGTCGCAACGGAAAGATTCGTCGACGCGGAGGAGCGTGAAACATTGGCGGCCGCAAGGGAGACGACGATGTTTGTGCCAAACACCAGGCTCGCAACTTTTTGGCGCGGCACCTTGAATTCACCCAGCATTTCACTTTGAACCACCACGATGTCGTCGGACACAGACAACACCTTGCCGGTATACCGGTCGCCGTTTTGCATTTCCACCTGGTCGGCACGGACCAGACATGTTGCCATAATTGCAACCACAATGCCGAACAAGATGAACCGAAGCATGAGCTTCATGGCCAGAGCGTAGTCCATCCGCCAAATCTTCGCAAATACGGCAGCGGCACCTTCCCCCGGAGGAAGCTTGAGCGAGTGGCGGAACCGAACGAGAAGCCGGTCGTGGCGGTTTCTTTTAATTATCCGATCGAAGACGGAGTCGAAAACACGGCATCCAGAATCCATTCCTGTACTTTCCCTTCAATATGAAGGATAATTCAGTTCCCCATGCCTGACGAGCCGCATCTGGAGTCGATTCCGTCACCATTGTTATGATCAAAACACCACCCGCCATGCTGGCTACGGAGAAAATCAAAGAGACCGAAACCCAGCGTTTCGAACGCATCCTCGCGCGCGCCGAATTCAAACCCCTAAAGGCCGTATTCGACAATCTGGATGCGGACGCCATCGCGAAGGGTGTCGCCATCAACACGACCAACTCTTACCAGCTGTTTCTGGGCAAGCTGGGCCTTCGCGTGGTTGTGGTGAAACAGATCCACGAACAGGATTGCTACGCCCGACTCGGTCCGGCTGGTGGCATCCGGGCCGTGCTGCCGATACACGACACCGCCACCTACAGCACGATGGTGACCCTGGTGAACTACGATTCCCCATCAAATCATCCCACGAACACTTCAGCGCATGATGTAGACGATGGACGGTCGTCATCAGGATGTTCACATGGCCGGCCTCAATCTTCTGGACGGTGCGGATATTCAGGTCCACCAGTTCGGGCGGCTTTTCCGGGTGATTTTACGAACCATCCACTCCCGGCGGACATTGCGGCCGAAGTTCAACTCTTGGAAAGCGACCGCTTGCGTGAGAGAGCTTTAATGATGCGCGTGGCCCGCTTTTCGTCTGGACGTTCGAGATTTCCAAGAAGTTCTATGGGGCTGACGTCTAAATGTTGGGTCAATCTGCTGAAAATGATTATCGAAAACGCAAACTCGCCGCGTTCGATCCGCCCCATCGTTTTCCAGTGAATTCCAGCCAATTCGGCGAGACATTCCTGCGTCAGTCCGGTGCGAACACGTTCCGCACGAATTTTCTGTCCGATTTTGCGCAGCAACTCACGGTTATTCACCCATAAAACTATGCAGTTTTACAAAATTGTTGACACCACCGATTTGTCCATTTACAAACGTGGTCAGTGGCTTGGTTAATTTTACGGCCCCGATACACATCATGAATTCCTACGAAAATGCAGACCATCATGTTGACGCCTACGACCAGAATCCATTGAGCCATGCTATCCATGGGCTTTTCGACCAGCTTGCCGATGCCAATCCTGCTCCCAACTTGGAGGCTGGCCACATCGTTGGAACTCCCTCAGACGATGCCAAGGATTGGGTTCCCCAAACCACGGATTTCACTTGTGCGGTTGTTTCGCAGGAAATGATTCTGCATGAATTTGGCATCAACGTCAGCGAAGCGAGTCTGGTGCATGAGGCTGATAGTCATGGCTTGCTCTCGGACCACGGCACAAATCCCGAGAACTTGGGAAAACTACTGGATCTGCACGGTATTCCGAACCATATGAACCCGCATGGTTCCGTCGCAGACCTCACGAATGAATTGGCTCAGGGGCATAAAGTGATCGTCGGGGTTTTCGCGGACGGCCTTTGGCAACAGGATCCGGCCCAGACCGGAATCAGGGAGTTTCTCGGCCTAGATGGAGCCAATCACGCCATCGTTTTAACGGGATTGGACATGTCCGATCCGGCGCACCCCCAGGTTGTCGTAAACGATCCCGGCGATCCCCATGGAGCCGGCAAAGCTTACCCCTTGAATCAGTTTATGGATGCGTGGCATGGCTCTGAAAATATGTTTGTGGCCACGGATGCCGCCCCCGCGCAGTTGGGCGGACATGCAATCTTCGGTGTGAATTACCATCCTGAATTGGGAACCTACATGGATGCCAGGTTTTGGACATCGTTTCTGGAGCCATTTATCGGCCCGGCGGCAAATTATGTGGTTAATCACCGCAATGAATTATGGCCAAAAAATCAAGCCGCCAATAATGCCGTTCATGCTGGCAGTCAAGGACCAGAGGCGAAGGGGCTTTTCTGAAAAACGCGAACGGTGCCAGTGAAATGGATGCTGCCTTGGCGGCCAAAGGCTTTGTTCGGTGGCTTGTACCGGAATTAGCCCATGAGTTGGGATTTGATGAAAATGTAGTGCCCGTTTCCGTCGACGATCTGGTTTGCCTTGAAGCCGAAGGTTGGGTGACCTCAAATGAGATTCTTAAAATCTACGCCTACAGCCGGGCGGCCGCCATCATTCAACCCTCCCTGGCTCCAAAAGTTCAAGCCCTGCGTCTGAAGGCCGAAATCCCTGAAAGACTTGATGCCATTTGTCTTGAGAAACTTTCGGCTGTGGCCGCGTTGCCAATTACAGTTTTATTCCGCAATCCGCCTCCAGCGTTGGCCAAGGCCATCGGCGATGTTCTTTCGATCTTCCGAGAAGAGGTTGGCCAAACCCCTCGCAAACAGTTTGTCGGAATCCGTTCGGTTGTGTTTGAGCATCCATCGGATCGCCTGACCTTAGCGACCGTGAAGGCGTTGCCGGGAATTGAGAGCCTCACTGCCAAGGCGGTTGATTTCTTTAACAAATCGGATGCCTTGGCGCTGATGGGTAGCGCCATCCTGGTCACGGCCAGATCCATGCCACATATTTACAAAACACTGGAGGAGGCCTGTGAGATTTTGGACGTTACCCCCATCCCGATGCTTTTCGTCAAGTTTGGCCCGCTGGAGTCGCATACGCTCGGGGCAAAAGAGCCATACATTGTTTTGGCATCAATTGCGATCTCGCTTTGCAGTCATGATGAATTGCTTTTTTTGATCGGTCACGAGCTTGGTCACATCAAGGCCGGCCACGTTCCGTATCACACGTTGGCCAAGACTATGAAAGATGCTGCGGCGTTGGCATCGGGCATTACGCTGGGATTGTCGCAGGTATTTTTTGATGCGGCGTTATCCCCACCTTTGGCGTTCTGGTCGCGCCGTTCCGAATATACTGCGGATCGCGCCGGCTATCTGGTTTGCCAAGACAAGGAGGTTGCCTTGCGGGCATTAATGAAACTTTCCGGTTATCCGCCGACATTTTACAAGGGTATGCGCACGCAAAGCATTGTCGCCCAAGCCCACCGGTATCGCGCCCGACTTGCGAACCATACCGCCAACAGGTTCTTCAACATCTCCAATCTGTGGAGTGCGTCCCACCCCTTTACCGTGGTCAGAGCATACGAATTGCTGGATTGGCTCCAAGAGGACGGAGGTGACACTCTGAAAATGACTCCTGGTGAATTGCACGATTATGCCAATCTGATTGATATTGATCCTCACTTGGCTGAATTGCAGCAGGAAGTGGTGCGATGCGTTGCCGAGTGGGCGCAGGATAACTTAAAAGTCCATCGCAGCCGTGCCCGTCGCCTAGTGCGCCAGATGATCCTTGGCACCGCATCGGGCAAAGGCACTGAACTTGAGAGGATTCTGCAGATACAGTTCACCATGAGAAAAGTCAGTGCCGATCAAATCGAGCACTGGGTGTATTTGCTGGTGAATCAGCACGGCAAACCAACCAGAGTTTCCGTGCCGGTGGACCGGGATCCTTCTTGGGACAATCTCCCGGACGCAGTCAGGAAGGAATTCATTCATTCGGGCGAACGGAAGGAAATAAATCTGGATCTTTACACCGTAAAATAACCGAACCATGGAACCCATCACGATTGCCATTTTGCTGGTCACCTCAGCTCTTGCCGTGGCCTTTTGGCCATGGATTGTAGATTTCTTCAGCACGAAGTTAATTCCTTGGGTCCGCAACCGAATCTCAACCACTCTCGCCGACGAGATTGCCAGTTTTATCGACTTTGCCGATGGGAAAATTGTCCTGGTCAGGCGTGCCGTCAAACAATTGTGGATGGTATTCAGGCGGGACGTTCTTGGCAGTAAGATGGAGGTCAGGAAGATTGATGCCACGACTGTTGCCGGCAAGACAACCACAATAATCAAAGACGAAAATGGAAAGTATTTGCAGTCCACCACTGAAGAAGTGCTCGCCTGGGATGACCTGCCCGAAGCCATCCGAAGCGAGATGAATCGCCAGGGAAAAACCGAGGCTGCGATAGATTTGAAGAAAGCCGCTGAGGAGAATTTCCGTGCATCTGCCCAAAAGAACGGCATGGAAATGGAATTGACCGTATGAAGGCAGAACCAATTTCAACCGGTATTTTGAAACTCTTGCCAATCAGCATTTTCTTTTTGCTTGGAACTTTGGTGATTGCGCTCCTTTTTTGGCTGGTTTGGCTGAGAACCAAATCCGCTCCAACTGTTTCGCCAAACGACTCCGAGTCGGATGGATTTGCTCGCAACTTGATGGAAGCTCTCGCGCGGGAGGCGGCCAAAAAGCTCAATCTCGCCGAGACGGAATTAAGCCGCGCTTTATGGAATTGTCGCCATGGCAAGCCGGCGGGTGATGTTTTAACCGCACCCTTGCGGGTGGAATGCACTCTCACAAAATCGGCGGCAAACCGAATTGATGCCTGTGTGCAAATGTTATGCCAGCAGGATGGTCGGCCGGTCATCACATCGTTAAAACGCGTGTTTTCATGGGATGAACTACCTCGTGAAATCCGTAGTGAGTTCATCAAAACCGGGCAGCCAGAGTTGAATTATAGGCTTTGTGAACTCGCGCAAAACGATCAAACCAAATCAAATGCATGAGATTTATTTTCGACGCCGCAGTTGCAGTGGTTGGTTACCTTCTTGCCGACAAGGTTGTAAAAGCAACAACCGACAAACACATTCACGAGCATGTCTTTCAATGGTGGTGTGAAATGCGCGATTACCTCAACATGTGGCTTGCTGTGAATGCCCATCTTGGCATTCGCCGGGTGGGCGTTGTCATCTTGGATAAACTTGACAATTTCACGGTGCGGACGAAGCAACTGGCCGACCGGGTCATATTACGAGTCGTTGCTCATGACAAAAATGGATGCGACCACGAGGTGACCTCAAGAGAGGTCTCCAGGCAAGAAGCCTTGGCGCAGTTCCCGGCATTGGCAAACATTCCTGAAATGTTGATTCAGGAATTAACCGCATAACGCCATGTCATTTGGAAAAAAAATAACGCCGGAAGAATCGCTGTCCCGTTACAAATCCGCCAATTCGCAAAAGCCGGGCAAAGAGTCGGATAATCAAGCTGGACAGGACAAGAACACGGATGAGGCACTCAAGTTGTTGGAGCGCTTTGAGGTTCGCGCGCCGCGCTATCGCATGGACGACCTCATTCTGCCAGATGGGGTGAGACGGGAAATTAAAACCCTAAAAAGCCGCGTCAACAACCACGCGTTAATTTACCACGACTGGGGATTCAAAATGATTGACCCAGTCGGCGTCAGCGTTGCGGTTAACTATTATGGACCGCCCGGCACCGGGAAGACTATGTGTGCCGAGGCGTTGGCTTCCGATCTGGGACAGCACATCTTGGAGGTAAACTATGCGGAGATTGAATCCAAGTATGTTGGCGAGACGCCCAAAAACATCGTTGCCGCCTTTGCCCAAGCCAAGAAGTCCAAGGCATTGCTATTTTTTGATGAGGCGGACTCCATTCTGGGGCGGCGGTTGACCAACGTCACCCAATCCGCCGATCACGGCGTCAATGTCTCTCGGTCGGTAATGCTCAAACAACTTGACAGTTTTGATGGCATCGTGGTCTTTGCCACCAACCTTGCAAAAAACTTCGACGGGGCGTTCGTCCGGCGAATTCTTCAACATGTTTATATACCACTACCAGACGAAGCCTGCCGCCTTGAGCTTTGGAAAAGAATGATCGGTGTCAATGTGCCGGGCTGGGATTCAGTTGACCTAGCTGGCCTAGCAAAGGAATCTGCGGGGTTTTCAGGCGGCCTGATAAAAAATGCGGTGCTGCTGGCATTCTGTGAAGTGGCGTCCCGTGAGAAGAGTCTGCAGGCCCTTGTCCAAAGTGATTTAACCCGCTCTTTGCAGAGTGTCCGTCGCGCCAGCCAGGAAGTAGGCCCGGGGCATGCTGTCTGGTCCGAATTAAAAGAACTGCCTAAAGGTATATAGAGTGGCGGACAGTTTCTGGCGAAAATATACAATGAAGCAAATGCCTCTATGCCGATGCAAATCGTAAAACAATGATGCCAAATTCCCCCCTCGTCGGCTGGCATGTTGGCACCTGCACGAATACCACCGAGGGTTTCTCCGCCAACCTGCTGCTCACCATTTACGGGGCAACCGATACCACACTACACGGTGAACTCGCCCTGTTCGGCGATCTGGCTGGGGGCGGTGCCTTCCAAGGAGCGATTGATAACGGCCAAGTCATCTTCACCACCGCGGTTCCGGCGGCCCAGGTCGCGATCACCTGGCGAGGGACCATTTCAGGCGGCGCCTTGGCCGGGGATTATGTGGTCCGGTGCGACAATCCCAAGGTCAAACCGGCCTCGCGCCATCAAGTGGGTGTCTGGTCTTGCAAGTTCGTCAGGCCATTGAGCGCCCCGGACCCAGACGAGGCAGGTGCCGCATGGGTTTATAACGACGGAACCGAAGAAGGGCCGCTCACTGCCGAGGCGTTTGACCAGCGCCTGAACGACGGTGAATGGCCCCAAAACGCCATTGTGGGTCTGGATGACCGCACAACGTGGTCGACGGTGGCGGCATGTTTGGAGAAGATCATAGCCTTGGCCGCCGCCCGGAATTAACTTTGTCTCCCAAGGGAGACAAGGTCGCGCCGGCAGTCTGGCCAACAATCTGGAAAACCGGTTCTCCGGCCGGTTGTTCTTCACGACCATCCGGTATGGCTGTCTGGACCGCCGGAATCGACCGGCGGGCCGGGTGAAAGGCGGCCAGGGCATCCAATCCACCAGATTTGCCATACACCCGCTCCGCCGGGGCGTTTAGACCGCTCCGCGGGCGATCTGATGGGGACGATCCCGGCCGACCAAGCCCGGCACGCCACCGGCCTGAATCACCAGCGACAATTCCGAGCCACCCCTTTTCCCCACGACAAGCCGGGAATCGTCTGGGTATCAGAGACAGGCCCAGGCCGTTAAAATCGCTCTATTGGAAAAGGGGTGGGGTAAAAAAGGTGGTTGCCGTGGCCGTCTGGGCTGCCACGTGGCCTGATGCAAATGACCGTGGGTTGATGCAGTTCCCGGGTCGCAACACGTATGCCGCAGTTTATCCAGTTGTGAATGGCTGTTTTCAACCCGAAGGTACAGCGA
>Ga0302274_10000059_pt1 | contig 120158 bp, 117 predicted proteins | sample III_Bog_N2_1_FD_198755 | JGI IMG/M metagenome (GOLD analysis project Ga0302274, IMG submission 198755) | Peat permafrost microbial communities from Stordalen Mire near Abisko, Sweden - III_Bog_N2_1 | ecosystem: Environmental > Terrestrial > Soil > Wetlands > Peat | place: Sweden: Abisko...
GTCCTCGTGGACGCGAAGCCAAGGGCGCGGATGCGCCCGCCCGGCGTCTGAGGGCAGCCTTGATGAGTCACCATCAAGGCCCGATGGTATAAGATCCCACGTCCCCCCGTGACATCGGCAAGACTACGAATCGCAAATGTCCTTGAGATGACTCATTCCCGAGACATTGGTAACGGTTGGTTTCATACCGGATCAACGACCTCTCGAACGAGCCATCGGCTGGGCCACAGGACACCACAGTACATCCTCGATATGGGCGGCCCCGGTACACAGCATCACCAGACGATCGAAACCAAGAGCAATCCCGCTACTTTCAGGCAAACCGAATGCCAAGGCGGCCAAAAAATCCTCGTCTATCGGCACCTGACGGCCATAAAGTCGGTATTGTAAGGCACCATCCGTTTCGAACCGAGCCCGCTGTGCCAAAGGATCTGTTAATTCACCGAAAGCATTGGCTAACTCCAGACCACAGGCATAAAGCTCAAACCGTTCGGCCAAACGCGGGTCTTCGGGCTTAGGCCGAGCCAGCGCCGCCAACGCCACCGGATAATCCGTCAGAACGGTCGGTACACCAACCCCCAATACAGGCTCAATCCGCTCGAACATCACCCGGAAAAACACATCTTCCCACCGATCGCCAGCATGAGCCTGAATGCCAACCGCCGCCGCCGCCGCCGCCAGTGGCGCCGGGTCAGGATCGGGATCGGCGGAATCACGAACCGTGGCCAACAAATCCAGGCCAGCATGGATACGAAACGCCTCGGCCACCGTTAAAATCTGCCATTCGGCAAAGGGATCGCAAACAACACCGCGAAACTCGAACGCCCGGCAGCCTGCCGCCAGGGCCGCCGCCCGTACCAAGGCCACACAATCAGCCATCAAGGTCCGATAGCCGACTCCGGCACGATACCACTCAAGCATGGTAAATTCGGGATGATGAGTCTCCGACCGCTCGCCGTTGCGAAAGACACGCGCCATCTGATACAGGCGCGGCACCCCAGCCACTAACAGCTTCTTCATGGAAAATTCGGGACTGGTATGCAGATAAAGCCGATGCGACAGGTCTGGATCGGGATCCTGCAATTCAGTCGTAAAGGCCAGAAGGTGGGGTTCCTGCCCCGGAGAGACCTGAAGCGCCGGGGTCTCCACCTCGATCATGTCCTGTTCGGCCATAAACCGCCGAACCGCCGCGCCCACCCGCCCCCGGCCCTCCAGATGGCGCCGCCGTTTTTCCAGAGCCTCCGGATGCCACCAGGGCCAAGACAAAGCCCCCTTTCCCCTTTCTAACATTATCGTTGATCGATCGACGTCGCGGCCACGACTCCCGCCCGGAATAACCGTCCGCGCCCCAACTTCACGCCGCACCAGTCGCCGCCATTAACCCCCAAACCGCGCAGGCGATCCTGATCCATCACCACTTCCACCGAATGCCCGGCGCAATCCAATTCGATTCGAGCCGAAGGACCGATGGCGTAAATATGGCGAACCTGAGCCCGCGAGGCCCCCTCGGCGGACACGGCCTCCTCCTTCGCAAAAGCCTCCAGGCGGGTCAATTCAATGTCATGGGGACGAAAGAATGCAACGGCCGGCCCTGCTGTCATCCCCACCGCTGGAAAAGCCATTTCCAAACCGGCGATCCGTGCCACGCCAGCTTCGATTACGCAGTCGAACCGATTCACATTGCCCAGGAAATCATAGACAAAAGGCGAAGCCGGATCGTTATAAACCTGAGATGGAATCCCCACCTGCTCGATCCGCCCGCGATTCATCACCACCACCCGATCGGCCAACTCCAACGCTTCTTCCTGATCATGAGTCACGAAGACGCTGGTAATGTGCATCTCATCATGCAGACGACGCAGCCAACGACGCAACTCTTTGCGAACCTTGGCATCCAAGGCTCCAAAGGGTTCATCCAGCAACAACACGCGCGGTTCGATAGCCAGAGCCCGCGCCAACGCCACCCGCTGGCGCTGACCGCCGGAAAGCTGGCTGGGATAACGATCGGCCAAAGGCTCCAACTGGACCATACGGAGCAACTCCGTCACTTTTTCCGTAATGGCCGCGCGCGACGGACGATCCTTGCGCGCCAGAACGTCTAGGCCGAACGCGACATTGTTAAACACCGTCATATGCCGGAACAGCGAATAATGCTGGAACACAAAGCCTACCTGACGATCACGCGGAGTCAGGCCCAAAGCGGCCTCGCCAAAAAATGTCAAGGATCCCTGGTCAGGACGCTCTAACCCTCCCAGGATGCGTAACAGCGTGGTCTTACCAGAGCCCGACGGCCCCAACAACGCCAACAATTCGCCAGTGCGAATCTCTAGATCCACCCGATCCAAGGCTACAAATGATCCGAACCGCTTGCAAATTCCCGAAACCCGAATGGTCATGGCCCTTCTCCTCCCGCGCCTGCTCTCTTGCCGTCATCCGTACCTAATGTCTAGAGCCCGCGAGACTTTCGCCCCACTTCCACTCAAGAGCCGACTTCGCCACCAATGTTACCAAGGCCAACAAAGCCAACAACGACGCAACGGCGAAGGCACCAACAAAATTATATTCATTATAAAGAATCTCCACATGGAGGGGCATGGTATTGGTTAAGCCACGAATATGCCCTGACACCACAGAAACCGCACCAAATTCACCCATTGCCCGAGCGTTGCACAACAATGTGCCATACAACAATCCCCAGCGGATATTGGGTAGCGTCACCCGCCAGAAAATCTGCCACCCGCAAGCGCCCAAGGATACGGCAGCTTCTTCTTCTTCAATGCCCTGTTCCTGCATCAAGGGAATCAGCTCTCGAGCCACAAAAGGAAACGTCACAAACATGGTGGCAAGGACCAACCCAGGAAGCGCAAAGACTACCTGAAGGTCGTGATCCCGTAACCAGGGCCCAAACCAGCCATGCAAGCCGAACAGCAACACATAGACCATGCCAGAGATCACTGGCGAGACCGAAAATGGCAAATCAATCAAGGTGATTAGCAAGCTCTTGCCGGAAAATTCGAATTTAGTGATGGCCCAGGCTGCCACCACCCCGAACACCAAATTCACCGGCACCGCGATCGCCGCCACCAACAGGGTCAGACGAATCGCCGAAAGAGCATCAGGTTCCGCCAAGGCATCGAAATAGGCGCTGATCCCTCGATGCAGGGCTTGGGCAAAAACCGTAATTAACGGCAGCACCACAAACAGCACCAAAAAGCCCAAAGCCAAGCCGATCAGCGCCCACCGGACCCAGGCAGGATCGCGCAGGGCTGGACGTTCAAGCGTCGCGCTCGAACCATTGACCCTAGTGCGCATGGCGAGCCCTCATCCAAGCTTGCAGTAAGTTGATCACGAACAACAACACAAAGGAGAGTAACAACATCAATGCGCCGATGGCTGTGGCACCGTGATAATCAAATTGCTCCAGCTTGATGATGATCAGCAACGGCACGATTTCTGAAACTTCCGGCATGTTACCGGCAATAAAAATGACCGAACCATATTCACCTAATCCTCGTGCAAAGGCCAAAGCGAACCCCGTCAACAGAGCTGGAGTCAAGGCCGGTAAAATCACCCGCAGGAACGTCTGCAACCGGCTGGCACCCAAACTGATCGCGGCCTCTTCTTCTTCGGGCGGCAATTCCTGAAGCACGGGTTCCACAGTGCGGACCACGAAAGGCAAGCCAATAAAGGTTAGTGCCACCACGATTCCCAGTGGCGTAAAGGCTACGTTGATGCCCAACGGCGTCAGCACCGAGCCAATCCAACCATGGGCGCTGTAAAGCGCCGAAAGCGCAATGCCGGCAACCGCCGTTGGCAAAGCAAAGGGCAAATCCACCAAGGCATCCACCAGCTTCTGGCCCGCGAATCGATACCGCACCAAGACCCAGGCCACCAGCAATCCGAACACCAAATTGACCAGAGCCGCCGCCAAGGCCGTGGTGACACTCACCCGAAACGCCGCCATCACCCGAGGCGTGGTGACCACGTCCCAAAAGCCGCTCCAGCCAAGATCGGCGGCATGAATCACCAATCCCGCTAAGGGAAGCAAAACGATCAGGCCCAACCAGCTCAAGGTCAGGCCAAGAGTCAAACCGAAACCAGGAAGCACTGAATAGCGGATAATCATGCCCCCCTGATCCCTTGCCGTTGTCCGCGCCCAAACGCGCCGCGCTACACCTTGGGCGTTGGCAAACCAACCCCAACCCAAGCGCCGAGCCGCCACTGCGCCAGAAACACCAGCGTATATGTTATCACCCGACATCACTATGGCAACCTCATGGAGCGCGCTCGGGGAGACATTCCGCCCTGTAGCGTCCCGACAGGAACCGCCACAACGGCTCATATTCAGGCGGCGATGCCAGCAAGCACCGCCGCCTCAGGCCCTATGGGTGGGGCCGGAAAATTTGGTCGAAGACACCGCCATCAGAAAAATGAGTTTTCTGAGCAACAGCCCAGCCTCCGAAAACATCGTCGATGGTGAACAGCTTGATGGCGGGAAAGCGGTCCTTGTACTTCGCGGCCACATCCGGCGAGCGTGGCCGATAGAAATTCTCGGCGGCAATGGCCTGAGCTTCGGGCGTGTACAGGAAGGCCAAATAGGCTTCAGCTAATTTGCGGGTATGATGGCGGTCAACCACCTGATCAACCACCGAAACCGGCGGCTCGGCCAGAATACTGGACGACGGATAGACAATTTCAAGGTCTGAATCTAATTGTTGGCGAGCCAAAAAAGCTTCGCTTTCCCAAGCCAACAAAACATCACCAATCCCACGTTGGGTGAAAGTGATGGTCGCGCCCCGAGCACCACTGTCAAGAACGGGCACATTCTGGTAAAGTTTGCTAACAAAGTCCTTGGCTTCGGCATCACTGCCGTTATGCGCGGCCCGAGCATAAGCCCATGCCGCCAAATAATTCCATCGGGCTCCCCCGGATGTTTTGGGGTTAGGAGTGATCACTTGAATGCCGGGGCGAATCAAATCGCTCCAATCATGAATCTGCTTAGGATTTCCCGAACGAACCAAGAAAACAACGGTGGACGTGAACGGAGTGGCGTTGTCGGGGAGCCGGTGCCGCCAGTCTGGCGCAATTAATCCCGACTCGGCGATGGCATCGATATCGTACCCTAGAGCCAACGTCACCACATCGGCTTCAAGGCCATCGATCACCCCCCGAGCCTGTTTGCCAGACCCCCCATGAGATTGGTTAATCCGAACCTCATCGCCGGTCTGGCCCTGCCATTTGGCGGAAAACGCTTTGTTGATCGCTGCATATAACTCTCGGGTAGGATCATACGAGACATTCAACAACGTCACGTCGCTCGCCTGAGCCCCAACCGCCCAACCCAACCCAACGCTGGCCGCCATCACGGCCAGAGTCTTCCGCCACGTCTTGGTCGCCATGCCCATCACTCCCCCCTAGAATTGTACAATATGATACGGTTTAATTAAGTGATTTCACAAGCGTAACCAACATTAGCTCGACATCCAGGACATGGCCAGTGTTTTTTGCGCCGCACTATAGCGTGCACGAAAAGGCATGAGCGGCCCCTCGACCCCATGACGTCACGCAGGATCGGAACACTCACAGTCCTTCAGGGTGGGAAGCGAAGCTTATTATACCCTCGAGCCTTGATGTTGACTCATCAAGGCTGCCCTCAGACGCCGGGCGGGCGCATCCGCGCCCTTGGCTTCGCGCGCATGGGCGCGCGGGGCCGTCGTCGCGGCCCGATACCGGCAGTATGTCATCGTTATAGCTCGCCGGTATCATTGTATAGCTTGATGGTCTGACGCAGTTCTGTTTTACCGCCGCCGGGACATCACCACCCCTACCGAGGCGGCATCTGGAAAGACTTCCAGCTTTTCAACCTGGATTTCGGCGCCAAGAACACGTTCATCCATCAAGCATAGATCGGCAATACGCTCGGCCAAAGTTTCAATCAACTTAATATGACCGGCCCTCGCCAAGCGGCGAATACCGTCAACCAATCCCTCATAGGACAGCACTGCTGCGATCTCGTCGCGAAACCCCGGACCGGGATGATGCACCGTGAGATCAACATTGATCCGCACCGACTGCGGCTGTCGATGTTCGTGGTCATGAACGCCGATCGAAGCCAGGACCACCAGATCCCGGAGCAAAATCCGGTACGTGGTGACACCGGCAGGAACAGAATCGATCACCGTAAGACCCTCGCGTTTTTGAACAGGCCGCCCAACCATAGGAACAATCGCTGCCAAACACCATGACCGATCATAAGCGCGTCGCTGCCAACCAATCGGTGGGGGACGGTTCGCTCAACCGAATCACATCCCCCCCTTCCGGCAGGGCCGCCAGCAACTCAGCCATCGTCCGTCCCAGACCGGGGTGAATTTTATCCGCTGCAATGTCGACCAATGGCCGCAACACAAAGGCGCGCTCGGCCAACCGTGGATGGGGAATTTCCAATGCCGGCTGAGTCAGCAGGGTGTCACCGTAAAACAAGATATCAATATCCACCACCCGTGGTCCAAATCGCAGCCCCGGCGTCCGTCCCAACGCGGTCTCCAATGCCTTAACCTCCCTTAGCAGGGCTTCGGGAGTCAGCCGGGTTTGCGCCGCCAAGGCCAAGTTCAAAAACGGCGGTTGGTCGGTAACGTACATGGGATCGCTCTGGTACAGGGCTGACAGCGCGGTGATATTCACCACCTCGCCCAACGCTGCCACCGCCCCCGCCAAATGTCCGGCCCGATCCCCGAGGTTACTTCCCAACCCTAACAATACCGCAACCATCCCGGATACGATCTCCCTGTCACGAGCAGCCGGCATTAGACATCCCGAATCGCATCAAGCATCATCCCCTTGAACATCTTCAGCAAATTTTGATCAAGATGGTCTGGCATCTGCTCAGTCATGATCTCGAAGGCGCGTTCGGCTGGCATTGAGGGTTTATAGACACGCCGATCCGTAAGAGCACCAAAAACATCGACGATCGAGGACATCCGGGCCAATTCATTCAATTCCTTACCTTTTAACCCTTTTGGATAACCCGTACCATCTAATTTCTCGTGATGCTGCGCCGCGATGATAATAGCACCCTTGGGAATACTATTATTAATCTCAAGCATGGCCAAAGTCGCGGGCACATGCCCCTTCATGATTTCAAACTCATCAGCATGCAAGCGCCCTGGTTTATTCAGAATATCATGAGGAATGGTCATTTTTCCGACATCATGAAGCAAACCACCGCCAGCCAACAATAATTGATCATTATAGCTCAAACCAATCGCCTTTCCAAATAATGATAATAATGTTGCAATTTTTAAAGAGTGCGCAAACGTATAATTATCATGATCTTTGACACCACCAAGAATGCTTTTAAATTCATTATTTTCAATGGCCTCAACCAATGGTGTGCAGGCCTCATTAACAACCTGGAAATTAATACCATCACCACTATCAATAGCATCTGAAATGCTATTAAATACAGATATAGTTTCATTTAAAGCAGCACGAGGCCTTGATGGTAATTTTGACCAATTTTCCTCGATAAATTTATTTAACAGTGAGCTTATTGTAACAATTAATTTACTTCTTCGATATGGCTTTAATAATAAAATGCACGACCCTAATCCTTTTGTTAAGGCAATGGATTGCCCTTCATCGTGATGAGCAGTAAGAATCACTGGAATATTTTCCAAACCTCGTTCCCGGCGCATCGCTTTCGTTAAATTATAACCACCCCCACCAGGAATCTGGTCATCGATCAACGCGATATCAGGAATTTCCCGACGCATCCCAGAAAGCGCACGGTCAGCGTCGGAATACTGGACTACCCGATAAAAGGATATGAGAGCATCCGCTACTTGGCCGCGATTTTGGTCGTTGCCATCAATAACCGCAACCAAAGGGACATGACGATGGCACGTTTCTGTCACGAGCATTGCCATTTTTCGCAACCAGAGTACATCGTATTGCTCCTTATGAGGGTCTGGTGTAATGATGGATCAGATTAAAACGACTCCGGGCCCCTTTTCGATAGACCGGCGAGCCTTGATGCGAACCCATCGACCATCCTTGGGCCGCGACGGCGGTCCCGCGTCCTCGTGAATGCAAAGCCAAGGGCGCGACCCCGCCCACCCTCCGGCGTCTGGGGCAGACTTGATGGGTCAACATCAAGACTCGATGGTATGAAATATCAATAGCACGAGCAAGAACCGTGACCTTGCATCTGATGAGATATTTTTTTGCGGGAAACGAGAGCGATGCCCAAACTATGCAACAAATACCCTATAGATATCTTATTAACTAAAGTTATAAATTGGTCATGTCACATTGTTTTAATCTTATATTGGGATTCTCGGACGACCGTCTCTCTTGAAACACCAAGCGGCATAGATCAAGCGATCAATTGCTTTCAAACGGCAGCGTTCATAAACCATCCCATCAAGCCTTAACGGTGCCCCCTCAAGGCCGCTCTCACACCGGCGGCCAAACACTGACACAGCGCCGGTATCGCGATACGAACCAGCCTAGCCATAGCACAAGAATAGCCGTACAAGCCCCAGAACCTCCTGGAGCTTACCGGCAAGCCGTCACTGTTTTAAGTTTATTTGGTCGGAGCGACTGGATTCGAACCAGCGACCCCCAGTCCCCCAGACTGATGCGCTACCAGGCTGCGCTACGCTCCGACCCCCTGGATGTCACCGATACTTTCGGCAACAAACGTCCAACTGAATGGCCCAGGGCCACCCCTCCCTCCCCTCCATAAGGACGGGAAAGAACCGCTCACCCCGAAGCCGGGGTCCACTGCGGCGTCGCCCCCTGATTATAGGCCCCGCCCCGCCCTGTCAATGGGAAAACATCATGGGCAAACAGGATTGATACCATCGGGCCTTGATGGGTCAACACCGAGGCTCGACGCTATCACCCCCAGTGATTTCGGTTCGCTGACTCTTCGCAACCAGAGTCAACAAAAAGACGAACCAGGCAATGGCCGCCCACCAAGAATCTGCGGCAAGGTTATAAGTTGATATTGTTAAAGCAAGAACTGTCGCATATCCAGCCAACGAAAAAGGCCGCAACATTACCGGCACCGACATTGTTTTGCGGAGGGCATATAAAGCAAAGGCAAGAACAAGAATGGCTCCAACCAAACCTGTTTCGATCCAGACTTGCAGCCATAAATTATGAGCATGGCCGATGCCACTTGCCGTCACAACATGATAGCGAGCTAATTCGTCGGGATGAATTGGCAAAACCGGAACACTTTGCAGGCCCCACCCGAATAATGGCTTATCCCATACCCGATCGGCCATATAGTCCCAAAATTCCAACCGATGAATACCAGAGAGCTTGATTAAAGGCAGAGATTCGCCCAACAACAGTGCCGAAGCCCCTTTGAGCAAAGCCGGCATGGCCAATCCCAGCACCACCACCAGCGCCCCCATGGTCACAAAAACCCCGTCCGTCGCCACCAGCGACACGGCCAGCACAGCAAACCCAGTCAGCAAGGCGATTTTCGCGGTCAAGGAGGCGGACACCACCGTTAGCAAGGTCACCGCCCCAGCCAGACTCAAAGCCGTCCTTTTCGCGCCCCGGAGCCAGTAATAAGCCAGCATCGGCCATAGCATCATTTCCAGATAGCTGACACCCCGGTTGTATTTCACCACCCGATGAACAGTGTAATGATCGGGTGCCGCACCAGCTCCATACCATTCATAAATAGCGATATCCACTGTGACAAAAGCAACACCACAAAAAATGGCAACAGTCAATATCTTGAAAACGAGATCAAGGTTAAGATCAAGCTTCAAGACCGAAACCATTGGCACCAAGACAACGGCCAACAGCGTCATTTCCAACGCCGTCTTTTCCGTTGCCGCCGGTACCACCGACCACAGTATGGCGAACCACCCCACCACCAGATAGGCGGCAATCAGGCTGATGAGACGCAGATCCAGCCGAAGACGGCATCGATGACGCGCCACACGCGACGACACCAACACCGCCAGACTGACCGCCGCCACCATTGCGGTGTAGGATCCGCCTGAATATAGCCCTATGGTTGGAAGCACAAACGCCGCCAAAATCATTATAGCAAGAACAGTGCCTTGAGAATTCAAGACACTGGCCAGAATCTGTTTCATCATTGAGAAACACTGACCTCCGATTTTTCCATAACTGCCTGGAACTCGATACAGGCAGCCGGCAAAATTTTTCCTAATTTACAATTAAATTGCCACCACCAGCGATGGTTTTCCCATTTTCTGAGCACACCGCCCGAGATGATACGAAAACCTCTGGTATCAATCAGCCGGAGTTTGGTAACGGATCGCATCCGGCTAAGGAACGACCAATAAGAAAATGTCTGCAAATGACTCCAACTTTTCTCTGGATTAAAAATCCGAGAAATCTTCAAAAGGCAATTTCGAAAGAATGGAAAAGGCGGTAAAAAGATCGGGACTCCGACAATCAGACGGCCACCGGGCTTTAACACTCGCTCCAAGGTCTTCATGGCAACATCCAATTGCCCTAAATGCTCTAGAACTTGCTCACAAACCACCACATCATAAGCATCCGAGCGAATTTCGGGATGCCCGGCGGTCAGGTCGCCCATGAAGAATTCGTGGTACATTTCCGGTTTATAGAGCCCCCGATCTACGAACTCGGTCCCGGACAGCACGATGTGCTCGAAATTCGGTTTGACTTCCAGATAACGGCTCAACGTTCCATTGCTGCAACCGACATCCAGGACCGACAAGGTGCGACCGGATCGAGCCGCCTGCCCGGCCCATTCGCTGATATCCTGGGCCATGGCCTCGTAACGGGCCTGCCGCAGGCTGTAAAATTCAGGACGCCGGGGATCGACGCCGAAGGCATGACGAGCTTTGGGATATTCATTCATCGCGAAATCTTCTTGGGTGGTTCAGCCAAGCCGGTGACACCGAGGGCCGCCTCTTTTCCCGACGAAAAAAGTCCCGACGAAAAAAGCGCGTTCGGATGTAGAGATATCGCGAGCGGCGCCTTAAATCACCAAGAGTTTGGCTTTGCTCACATGGGAAAGCCGGGTGGGAAGGCGGGTCTTCCTGATCCAACGCCGCGAAAAACCCTTTCCCGCCGTGTAACGCTTTTGTTATGGTTGGGATCGTAGCTGGGGTGCCGCCCGTCGAATGGGAAGCGGCTGAGATTAAACCCATTGAACCTGCTCGGGTAATGCCGGCGAAGGGAGCGTTAAGGTGAGTCAATCCCAATCTCTTGGGGCCCAATCTCTTGGGGCAAATGACGGTTCGCGCGTGGCGGTGATCGGGGCTGGTGCCATCGGGTTGGGCATTGGCTGGCGACTAGCCCGCGCTGGCTGCAAGGTCACGGTGTTTGACCGGGGTGAAGCCGGACGCTCGGCCAGTTGGGCTGCGGGCGGTATGCTGGCCGCCGGGGTTGAGACCGAGCCGGGGGAAGAAACGCTGTGGCAATTGGCAGCCTGGAGCCAACGCCTATGGCCAGATTTCCGTTACGCCCTTCAGGCCGAAACCGGCCAGGACATCGGCTATCGTGACGAAGGAACGATGGTTGTCGCCCTGACTCGTGACGACCTGGAACAGTTGCGCTTCAATTATGAATTCCAGCGCAGCCTGGGAATCGAGTTGGAATGGTTGGCGGGCAGCGAAGCCCGACGACGCGAGCCCTACCTGAACGCCGGAACCACCGCCGCCGTCTATTGTCGCCACGACCATCAGGTGGATAATCGGGCCTTGGTCACTGCCCTGAAACCGGCCCTAGTCAAAGCCGGGGGGGAGCTGCGCGAGCACGCCGAGGTCAAGGGAATCGAAATCGCCGAAGGCAAGGTGATCGGCGTCCAAGTGGGCGACACATTTCATCCGGCCGACGTGGTGGTCGTGGCTGCCGGAGCATGGTCACGGGATCTGCCCGGCCTACCAGAAGCCGAACGCCCTCCGGTGCGCCCCATCCGAGGGCAATTGCTGGTCTTAAAGATGAATCCAGCCGAGCCCTTGCTGCGCCATGTTCTTTGGGCGCCTAAGGCTTACGTCATTCCTCGACGGGATGGCCGGTTGCTGATCGGAGCCACCACCGAAGAGCGCGGCTTCGACACCCGCCCGACCGCTGGCGGAGTCTTCAGTCTGCTGGAGGGAGCCTGGCGGGCCTTGCCGGGCATCGAAGAGTTGGTGTTGGATGAGATCGTAGTAGGCTTCCGACCAGGCAGCCGGGACGATGCTCCCATTTTAGGACCAACCGCCGTGGATGGTTTGGTGATGGCCACCGGGCATCACCGCAACGGTATTTTGCTGACTCCAGCAACGGTGGAAGCAATCAGCCAGTACATATTGACCGGAAAGACGGTGACAGCCATTCAGCCGTTCCTTCCCAACCGATTCCGGAGTCCCGAATCGGCAGCCTTATCGGGATTGGCGGCACGGACATGAGTATAACCATTCGCCTCAATGGTCACGAGCACCCTCTGGACGCGGACATCAGCGTAACCCAGTTGATTGTCAGCCTTGATCTCGATCCTCAACGGCGGGGACTGGCGGTCGCCATGAACGGCGCGTTGGTACCGCGTCGGGCTTGGCCTGAAACGATGGTGATAGCGGGGGCTGAGGTTGAAATCGTACAGCCGTTGCAGGGTGGATAGTCGATCCCCCCGGCAAGCTCGTGGGCGCCCGGATAGCGCCGTTTTTTGGCCCTCGCAGGGTTCCGCCCTGCGCCCGCAAAGGCGCCAGGCTGGCACACTGGACTCGAGTCCGCCATGGTGACGGCTCCGCAAGTTTCCTCTTTTTCACGAGTCAATCCATGACCGATCGTTTAAACATTGGTGGCCGTCACCTAAGATCGCGATTATTAATCGGCAGCGCCGGGTATCCCAACCAACAGGTCATGCTAGACGCCATTACCGCCAGCGGCGCCGAAGTGGTCACAGTATCGATCCGGCGCATCAGCCTGAGCGGCTATTCCGAGAGCTTGGTTGACGTCCTGGGAAATCGCTATCTGTTGCTGCCGAATACTGCCGGCTGCGCGACCGCTCGTGACGCGGTTCTGACCGCGCGCTTGGCTCGGGAATCCCTAGAGACCGACTGGGTTAAACTGGAAGTTATCGGCGACCGCGAAACGCTTTACCCTGACGTGGAAGAACTGCTGAAGGCCGCCTCTGAACTGGTGGCCGATGGTTTCGTGGTTCTGCCCTACTGTAATGACGATCCAGTGACCTGCCGCAAGCTGGCGGATCTCGGCTGTGCTGCGGTTATGCCGCTAGGGGCCCCGATCGGCTCGGGATTGGGAATCAGCAACCCTCGTGCCATCGAGCTGATTTGCACCCAAAGCGCCGTGCCGGTAATCCTGGATGCAGGCATTGGTACCGCCTCGGATGCCGCGCTGGCCCTGGAGTTGGGGTGCGCCGGCGTGCTGTTGAATACCGCCATCGCCAAAGCCCGCCATCCGGTGGCTATGGCCGCCGCCATGCGGGCTGGGGTTGAGGCAGGCCGAGGCGCCCGTCAAGCCGGTCGTATTCCCAAGCGCCTTCATGCCGATCCCTCAAGCCCGCAATTGGGGCTGATCGGGTCGTGACCCCGGCCCCCAGTGACCGAACGCCTTGTTATCAAAGGGAGGACTCCCATATGCCGCCGGAAGGAACTGTGACGGGAACAGGGCTCGGACTTGACCCCGCCTTCACTGTCACCACTGGGCCCCTGCCCGCTTCGCGCAAGGTCTACCTGACGGGCGAGCGTTACCCCGATGTGCGAGTGGCCATGCGCGAGATCGCTTTGGAAGCGTCCTCTAACGAAGCGCCTTTGCGGGTCTACGATGCGTCCGGCCCCTATACCGATCCCGCTGCGGCGATTGATATCCGTGCCGGACTGCCACCTCTGCGTCGCGCCTGGATTCTTGGTCGGGATGATGTGGAATCCTATGATGGTCGAGCGATTCGTCCAGAAGATGATGGTCGCGGCTCCGCCGCTGGTCCGGCCAATTTAGCGGAATTTCCCGAAACCAGTCGCCGTCGGCCTCTGCGAGCCAAAGCTGGTCGGGCTGTGACTCAGATGGCCTATGCTCGGGCCGGCCTCATCACTCCCGAAATGGAATATGTCGCTATCCGCGAGACTCTGAATCGTGAGGCCGCACGGACGACCAAAACACGAGACGGCACAAGCTACGGTGCGAACCTCCCCGATTCTGTCACTCCAGAGTTCGTCCGGGATGAAATCGCGCGCGGTCGAGCAATCATTCCCGCCAATATCAATCACCCTGAAGCCGAACCGATGATCATCGGTCGGAATTTCCTGGTCAAGATCAATGCCAACATCGGCAATTCGGCTGTGTCCTCAACCATCGAGGAAGAAGTCGAAAAGATGGTATGGGCGATCCGCTGGGGCAGCGACACCGTAATGGACCTGTCGACGGGCCGCAACATTCACACCACGCGAGAATGGATCATCCGAAATGCCCCGGTTCCAATCGGTACGGTGCCAATCTATCAGGCCTTGGAAAAAGTCGGTGGTCGCCCCGAAGCCCTCACCTGGGAAATTTTCCGCGATACCCTGATTGAACAGGCCGAACAGGGGGTTGATTATTTCACCATCCACGCCGGAGTTCGACTGGCGCATATCCCGCTGACACTGCGGCGAACCACTGGAATCGTTTCGCGGGGCGGAGCGATCATGGCCAAATGGTGCCTAGCCCATCACCAGGAAAATTTCCTGCTGACTCATTTCGAAGATATCTGCGAAATCATGCGGGCCTATGACGTTGGCTTCTCCTTGGGTGATGGCCTGCGTCCCGGCTCGATTGCCGACGCCAATGATGAGGCCCAATTTGCTGAGTTAGAAACGCTGGGGGAACTGACCACCATTGCTTGGCGTCACGATGTCCAAGTGATGATCGAAGGGCCCGGCCATGTGCCGATGCATAAAATCCAAGAAAATATGACTCGTCAATTGGCCGTCTGTCACGAAGCGCCTTTTTATACCCTCGGGCCGTTGACCACCGATATTGCCCCCGGTTACGACCACATCACCAGCGCCATTGGTGCGGCCATGATCGGTTGGTTCGGAACTTCGATGCTATGCTACGTCACACCCAAAGAGCATCTTGGCCTACCCGACAAAGACGACGTTCGCCAAGGTGTGATCGCTTACAAGATCGCAGCCCATGCCGCTGATTTGGCCAAAGGACACCCAGCCGCCCGCGCTCGGGACGATGCCTTGTCCCGAGCGCGCTTTGAGTTTCGCTGGCGCGATCAGTTCAACCTATCACTGGACCCAGAAACTGCTCGCCAGTTTCACGATCAAACGCTCCCCGCCGAAGGCGCAAAACTTGCTCATTTCTGCTCCATGTGCGGTCCTAAGTTCTGTTCCATGAGCCTAACCCAGGACGTCCGGGATGCCGCCCAAGGCATGGCCGAAATGAGTTCCCGCTTCTTGGAATCCGGTGCCGAGCTTTACCAATCAACCTCTGGCCACAAGCCCGATGGCTTGGAACATTGATCCTCGCACGAAGCCGAAAAAAGGCCCGCTCTGCATCCTCCAGGAAACAGGGCAGGCCTTTTTCTTAATACCAACGGCCTTGGACGTTGACACGTCCGCAGCGCCCTCAGACGCCGGGCGGGCACGGATGCGCCCGCCCGGCGTCTGAGGGCAGCCTTGATGAGTCACCATCAAGGCTCGATGGTATCATTGTCATGGTCCGCCGGTACAAGATGTCGTTTTCTGCGGGTCTGATAGAGTGTCATCATAGTTGATACCGTCAACGGGCGACGTTCGTGCTATTGCTAGGGTTGACGTTAGGGACGAATTCACCTCCCCGATGACGGTCAGGAGAACACGCCATGCGCATTCGGCTGGGCTGCGAGCTGAGCTATGATTTCCCCAAGCCAACCCCAATGATCGTCATGCTGAATGTCCATTACTCGCGAGTCGCGAGTCTTGAATATCCAGATCATCTGATCACCAATCCTCCGGTTCCCATTCAAAGCTATCGAGATTTATTCGGTAATTGGTGTTGTCGATTGGTCGCTCCGACCGGACGATTAACCCTAGGAACCGATAGTATTATTCAAGACAATGGCCAAATTGATCCTGTTTGCCCGGAAGCCATCCAGCATCCTGTTGAGGAACTACCATCCGAAACGTTAATGTTCTTGCTAGGAAGTCGCTATTGTGAGACTGATTGCCTTTCCGAAGAAGCATGGAGACTATTCAGCAGCCTGCCGCTCGGCTGGCCGCGTGTTCAAGCCATTTGTGATTTCGTTCACCGTCATGTGGTCTTTGGCTACGAGCATTCCAGAGCCACTAGAACTGCTGCCGAGACCTATGCTGAGGGCCGTGGCGTCTGCCGTGATTATGCTCACCTTGCCATCGCATTCTGTCGCTGTATGAATATCCCGGCTCGTTATTGTATGGGTTACATTAGCGATGTGGGATTACCCCCTCCTTATGCTCCAAATGACTTTGCAGCGTGGATTGAAGTTTACCTGAGCGGACGGTGGTGGGTTTTCGATCCCCGAAACAACGCCCCTCGAATCGGTCGCGTCATGATCGCCCAAGGCCGCGATGCTGCCGATGTCCCCCTAACCCACACATTTGGGCCCAACACGTTACTCGGTTTCCGAGTCTGGACCGACGAGTTGGCAAATTAAAGCACCAATAAAACAAATCACATCACTCTGCACCTAGTTACTGTCTGCGATTTTATTATAGACCACAGCCCCAACAAAGAGAAAATCGGAGGAAGTCTTGTTGGGAGTTGTGATCACTATATATCAAGCATTAACTATTAAATAAATATAGGAAAAAATAAAAAGAGATTAAGAAAATTTACTTGATAATCATCTCCATTTCCAATATAGTTTTATTTATTAAAATTATCAATTCATCTGATAAAATTTTACTACGACAAAGATTGTCACACAACAATAACTCTTGTGCTTTATTCGCAACTAGATATCCACCAAAATTAGAAAACACCCCCTTTAAAGAATGAGCAAGATTATGAATCATGGAAAGATTGTCATTATCACTTACTTCTTTAAGTCTATAAGATTCTTTTTTACTACTAGCAATAAAGTCCATAATAAGTTGATTAAAATTATCTTTAGGCATGATTTCTCTAATTTCAGAAAATCGTACATGATCGATTAATGGAAGATCAAATCCCTTAACATATTGCTTATTGTTGATATTTATATCAGAATTTTTCTTATTTTCGGGATTAAGATGCGCTAAAACAGCATCAACATTGTCCCATTCAATTGGTTTTGTTAAAAAATCAGTTAACCCTGCGGTCATATAGGCCATCCGATGCTCAGTCAAGGCATCAGCCGTCAAGGCCACGATCGGGACATCGGAAAAGGGAGAGGGTAGCGCCCGAATCAGGCGCGTTGCCTCAACCCCATCCATAACCGGCATCTGCATATCCATTAAGATCACATCATACTGCCGAGCTGCGGCTGCCTGATAAGCCTGAGCCCCATTTTCCACCACCACAACCTGATGGCCACGGTGTTCCAGCCCTTTCTTTACAATCATACGATTGATTGGATTGTCTTCTGCTAATAAAATAATCATCGACTGCCCAAAAGAAATTTTTTCCGGTTCGGCATGAGGAACCTCATAGTCCACAGACTCCACAAAACATGTGAAATAAAATCGAGAGCCATAACCAGGACGGCTCATAGCACCAATTTCGCCTCCCATCAACTCAACCAAACGCTTACTAATCGCCAATCCCAATCCGGTACCGCCAAATTTCCGCGTTGCCTCGATATCAACCTGAGAAAATGGCTTGAACAAACGAGATAAATCCTCATCTGAAATGCCAATTCCAGAATCTTCGACTTCAAACCTTAATAATTGACGCTGATCAATTGTATTATAAGTTAATGTAATTTCGATAGAACCATTTCGAGTAAATTTCACGGCGTTTCCAATCAAATTGCTGAGAATTTGCCTAATTCTGATTGCATCTCCACGCACTAACAGACGATCAATGTCATGAGTATTAAACTTTAATAAATTTAGACTCTCTTCGGCCCTCGGAGAAAATAGGCTAATAGTTGCTTTTACTACATCAATCACATCAAATATGCTATATTCCAATGTTAATTTATCCGCTTCAATTTTTGAATAATCCAATATATCATTAAGAATTGTTAAAAGCCCGATAGCGGACGTGTACATAATATCAATATATTTTTTTTGTTCAACATCGATAAATGATCTTTTTAATATTTCAGATATACCAATAATTCCTGTCATTGGGGTTCTTATTTCATGGCTCATCATAGCTAGAAAAGCTGATTTTGCATGATTCGCAGCTTCAGCAACTTTTTTTGCCTCCAACAATCGTTGACTTTCTTGAGCCAATTCGGCGGTACGTTCCTGCACCCGATCAGCCAGCAACAAGCGGTCTTCGGCCAACATACGGACCGCAACATTTCTTTGAACTACAGTTCTTGCAAGAAGTAGTAATATTATCACCATTAAAATAATAAAAGAAATAATAAATAATATCTGAATACGATATTGTTCAAATAATGTAACCTGACGGTATCTAATAATACTATTTACAGGTAGCATGTTTTGTGATAAATTCCAGCGAGTAATTTGTCTCCAGTCATACACATGATCAAAGTTACTTTCAAAATAAGTATTTTTATTAATAATAATATTTCCTATTGACTCCCCAACTTTTTCACTGCTAAGAACATAACCGCCAACAATTCCACTTCCTATGAGCGACTCCCATTGACTAAAAATGGGTGCAGATGCCCTTTCTGATAATTTTTCTGCTACACTATAAGGAGCTAGACTATGACCATGGCCATCATTAAAAATAAGAAGATAATAAATTATTGTCTTAGCAGGAAGTATAGATACCTTATATAGCAATTCATCTAAATCTATATCTAAAAAATACTCAATATGAGTAGGTATTTGTATTTTTTTAATCGCTTCTCTAAATGCCGATATCCGTATTTGTCCAGATGGACTTTTTGTTTCTCCGGCAACAATTATTTGATCAGCACCACTCACTGTTAAAGCTTCTTGTATTGAAGTCAAATAGTCGGTCTGAGCTAAAATAACTTCAGCGCTAACATCTGCTTTTTGAAGGCGCTCCAGGTCAGTTGTTGATATTTCAGCATAAATACGCCGTGCGGCTCCAAAAACAGCCTGATGCTTAGCAACGAATGCAGCCGCAGGCCATCCATGACCAACCACAACATCAAAGTGTATACTCGCATATTTTGTAATAATAAAATTTGTCAATCCACTTTCAACGTCAGCAGAAGGTAATCGTGCTCCATCAAGATATTCGTAATAAACATTATGATACCCTGATCTATAATTAAGAATATTATTTAATCCGTCTTCTATTTTTATCTGATTTGGCAAATCCTTTGCATATGATGAAATATAAATAATGTTAAGGGGGTGATCGACACTGGCTTTTACAGCATTTTCCATCATCAATACAATGCATAATGAGAAAAATATAAATAATCCCACCAACTTTGAATTGATGGAATACTTTCTAAGTTTATCTGTGAAATTTTTTTTATTCATAGCCTGAAATTCACAATTTCATATATATAATAATGTTAAATTATAATTAATAAAAATAATAATTTCTTGGATATTGACATTTTTTTGCATAATCTCCACTCCTATAATAAAAATAGAATCCTAACTCGTCCATAATATTTTGCTCTCTACCGATAAGATGCGACATTTTGCATCATTTCCTCATAATCACCGTCTCGCTCCAACATTTTACGACAAGGCGGTATCCACATGAGGCGTGACTGAATTTTTTCACCCTTTTCCCAAACTAGCCAAGCATAACCCGTTGCTGTTGATGCTTTTTGATTAAGTCGTCCCTTTACCATAGGTACACGTTCGGCAAATTGCGCAAATTTTGTTGGAGGAAGAGACTCAAATAATCGTTGGTATCGACCAATACTTTCAATAAATACTGTTCTAGCTAAAATTGCTACGCCTTCATTAGCAATTTTTAACGCATGAATAATAAATTCTTCACTAAGACGAAAAGGAGGATTAGTAACAATCCAATCAATATCTTTTTTACCAATAGGATAGCTCATAAAATCACTGACTTGCCCGCAACCATAATCAAAAATATCCGAATAGAAAACATTTCCAAAGTACTCTTTTAACACTTTCACCATATGACCAGCACCACAAGCAGGCTCTAAGCAAGTTTTTTCTATAAATTTATTTTTATCACTAACAACATATTCCATTAGAGCACGAGTTGCCCACGGCGGCGTTGGAAAATCATCTAAGCTATCTTTAGACTCGACGCGCTGTGCCATGACTGCATATGACACATTACCAGCTTCTGGTCTACGAATAAACATTACTTTTTTCATCTTCTAAAGCCGTATGTTGGCCACATGAACAACGTTCTGAAGTTTACCCTCCTTTATGAGGAGCTGCTAGTGTTTTGAACGACTCCAACATTTGACACCGATATAGGATATTCCCTAATGGATCACCGTCGCCAGAATCGCATAGTTCCTGGGAGCGCGGCTATATCCTAGCCCCACAAGCCGCCGAAATGCCTGCGCTCCTGTCAAATAAACGAACACAACCCACGAGAAGAGTCTTTCCACCCATCCCATAAGGCTCGCATCCGTGTTACCCTGACGGGGTATGGGCCTGTCCACCAATAACAGCCCTAGCGATATACCGGAGGACCAATGGAAGCGACCGAAATTCATGAGACCGTAACCGAACTTCAGGAAGATGAAGGTGAAGGTAAAGACGAGCACAAAGCAGCCGCTACCCACCACCATAGCCAGCACCACCACGAACATGCGGACGCGGAATCACGGCAATGGGTTGCTATTTTTATATCTGTTTTAGCTGTCATACTTGCAATAACTTCCATGGCAGGAGGAAATGCCACAAAAGATATGATGAATGCAAATATTATTGCTAGTGATACTTACTCTTTTTATCAATCCAAAGTTATCCGTCAAACAGACTATCGATTAGCAGCCGATGAACTTGCTACTATTCGAGCCTCTTCTGTATGGCTTCCAACAGCAGCTGACACTTTAATCAACGAACGGATCAATACGTACAAGGCAGCCATCGCGAAGTACGAATCGGAACCTGCGACTGGAGAAGGCAAAAACGAACTTATCGCAAAGGCTCGCCAATACGAAGCCATTCGCGACCACGCCGCCCGGCAAGACCCGTTTTTTGATTATGCAGAAGCTTTATTGCAAATTTCAATTGTCTTAGCTTCTGCCAGTATTGTTGCACGTCGACGTTGGGTGTTATGGTTAGGTTATCTATTTGCCACAAGCGGCGTATTTCTTTTGATCAACGCATACCTTCTACTCTTTGATCTTCCATTCTAAGAGAAACTCTGACTGCTTGCGATACCATCCTTCTCCACGACTTTTCTCGCCTTTACAACAACCCCAATACCTCACCATGGAGTCGCGTATCGCAAGCCGCAACGACCCGCCCATCACTGTGAATATCGAGTGCTCGCCCTTGCCAATCACTCATCTGTCCGCCAGCCCCCAAAATCACGGGAACCAATGCCGCAAAATCGTAAAGATTAAGGCTAGCTTCAATGACCAGATCCTGGAAACCAGAAGCAAGCAATCCGTAGGCGTAACAGTCTCCCCCATAAAGTGTGAGTTTGGCCGCCCTCGCGATTCGCTTGAACGCTTCGAGATCGTTGGCGTTGCAGAACATGTCTGGGGTGGTGGCGCTGAGAGTCGCGATGGCCAATCCACCACAAGCGCGAACCTTGGCGGCAACACCATTAAAGGTTGTTCCACGTCCGGCAGCCCCAACCCAACGATCGCCAAGGACAGGCTGATCAATAATCCCCAAGATAGGCCGCCCCCGATATAGTAAACCAACTAAAGTCCCAAAAGTTGGGCGCCCTGTCATAAATGCTTTAGTCCCATCAATTGGATCAATGACCCAAATATATTCTGCATCTAAATTTTTATGACCATATTCTTCGCCAATAATCCCATCTTCTGGCCGTCTTGATTCTATAATAGTTCTAATTATACTCTCAGCCTCGCGATCAGCAACAGTTACCGGCGATAAATCTGCCTTATCGATCACCGCTAACCGTGATCGAAAATAACGTCTTACGACGGCACCGCTTGCATCTACCAAGCGCTCGGCTAAGGCAATAAGATGAGTCGGACAGGTGTCAATCATGATCCATTGCGCCCAGAATTGCGATGATGGGATAGTATCCATTGGTGGCGGCAGCGGAAACGAAAAACGCTGGCCGATGCCACAGGGAATGGCGGGGCATCCATGACAATTAAAAGTAACCTCTATGCCGGTTGTGGGCTTGATCGAATGGCTCCTCGGCGTAAAGATGCCGTTTGGATTGCAGAAAAACAGAGCGGCATCCATTCAAGAATCTTACCCGTCTGGCGGAGCCAGACTTTGATCGACATCACCAATCCTAAAGAGCCGCGTCTTGGCTGGCTACCAGCTCATCAGATCGGCGTCGATCTGACGAAAGCTCCTGAAACTGAGTTAACCTTGCTGGGTCTGGAGGAAGACACAGTATGGTTTGCGCTCGATGTCTCAGAATTCGATGATCCCCAACAGCACCTCCCCCCAATCGCACCTAGCACTTTTTTAGAACTACGAACAGTCGGATCATTGCTACCCAGAAGCGAAGCAAATATCGCAGCCTATGCTCGGGGATTAATGTGGTGGCATCAGCGCCACCGCTATTGCGGCGTCTGTGGACACCTTACCATAGCGAGAGAAGCTGGGCATGTTCGTGTATGCTCTTCTTCTCTGTGTGCCACCCAACATTTTCCACGCACAGATCCAGCAGTTATCATGCTGGTTCATGATGGGAATCGCTGCTTGTTGGGGCGACAGCCACGCTTTCCCCCTGGTCTTTATTCGACATTAGCTGGATTCGTTGAACCTGGTGAAAGCATCGAAGACGCTGTAGCCAGGGAAGTTTTTGAAGAGACGGGAATACGGATCACCGATATCGAATACAACTCTTCCCAACCCTGGCCTTTTCCGTCTTCCTTGATGCTGGGTTTCTTTGCCCGAGCCGTAAGCACGGAAATTACGCTTCAGCCAGAGGAAATGGAGGATGCCCGCTGGTTTACCCGCGAAGAACTTCTGGCACCCACGGATACAGGCTTTGCTCTTTTTCCTAGAGCCGATTCGATTTCTCGGCACTTAATCGAACAGTGGCTCGCCCGCTGATCTTTTCCGCCTCCCGCCGCCGAACGACGGGAGGCGAACGATCAACTCTCAATCAGCCAAATCCAAGAACCGACTAGGGTGAACGTCCCTGATGTTGAACACAAGCCCCCTCACCCTTTCACTAACCATAGACTTAGCCGCGAAATGATAAATCGGGATGATTGCATACTCGTTCAACAAAAGATGTTCCGCTTGCTGAAGCAAAACCGACCGCTCTGCCGAATCACTGGTCACTCCAGCTTTTTCCAAAAGGTCATCATAGACAGCATTTTTAAAGCCAGGATCGTTCCGTGGCGGCGTAGAGCGAGACAACATCAAGTTAAGAAAAGCCGTAGGGTCCACATATTCGCCAATCCAAGCCGCCCGAACCACCTGAAATTGCCGACGCTTCCGACGATCGAGATACTCGGTTCGTTCAAGATTGACCGTATTGACCATCAACCCCTTACCGAAAGCATCCTGCCACATACTGATGATGGCGTCTGCAATCTTCCGATCGTTATCATTGGTGTTGTTCAAAAGCTCGATCGTCAGCGGTTGAGCCGGGCTATAGCCAGCTTCGGCAAATAAACGCCGCGCTTCTTCCAAGCGATCTTCATAAGTCTGGTCAATAAAGGGCAGGACTTGGCGCTTATATCCAGCAATTAGGGGCGGAACCAAGCTATAACCAGGCAACTCACCGGCTCGTGTAACCTTTTCAACCAAGGACTCACGATTGATGGCCAAGGCAAGGGCCTTCCTCAGGTTTAGATTTCCTTTGAAAGGCTCTGCCGTCAGATTAAAAGCGTAATAATAGGTTGCAAGATAAGGCTTATTCCAAAATTCCTTGGGATCGCTAAGCGAAACCCATTTGACTTGTTCTTGAGGGACCTGGAAAGTCATGTCCAACTTTCCGGCTTTAAACAGCTTCAATTCCTCAGTTGCGCTTGTGTACGGATAATAAACAACTTTATCAATTTTAACACTACCATTACCATAGTAGTTTTGATTGCGAACAAGTGTTACCTGTTTTTGCGGCTGCCAATCCTCCAGAATATAGGCGCCGTCAGTAACCATCTTACCTGGCTCGGCCCAATGCTGACCGTATTTTTCAATGACAGAACGAGGAACCGGCAGCGCGTTATTGTCCGAAGACAATAGTGCTAAGAAATACGGGGTCGGACCACGCAACGTAATCCGTAATGTAAGCGGATCCAGGGCTTCAACCGCTAAGTCTGTAGCAGGTTTCTCACCTTTCATTACAGCTTCGGCATTACGGATCACTGCCATATTAAAGGCTGTATCTTTGCCGGGCTGCGGCGCGATAGAACGCCGAAAACTATAAACAAAATCTTCGGCAGTAATCGAGTCTCCATTTGACCATTTTGCATTGGGGCGCAAATGGAATGTATACACTAAATTATCTTCAGAGATATCCCAAGACTCGGCAATCCCAGGGTCAATTTTTCCGTAAGGACGGTACACGACCAATCCTTCGAAAAGATCACGAAAAATGTTTGATTCAGTTCGACCATCGGTAAAATGCGGGTCCAAGGTCTTGGGCTCGCCGCCATTGCCTCGTGTTAAAACTTTGTCCGCCAGCACCGGCGCGGTTCCCCCCGTCACCAGTGCAGCGACCAACCCCACACCGATAAACAGACGATAAATCAATTTCCGCATCAGGCGCTTCCTCCGCAAAATGTCTCGGGCAACGCTGCCCCAGCACACTCCAACACCAAGCTAGGCTATGAGATAGCCGCTTCGAGACCGCGAAATCAAGAGCAAATCCCTATGACGATCGTGATATCCTGGATGCTCCCAAGGTTGCTCTTTCGCAACTCGATCTCGTTGCAAACCCGCCAAACATAAGCGTTGTTGCGTTGGCTGAACCAATACCGTACCATGGGACGCGCTGTTTTTTTGATTTCTATGGCTAGGTACGCGGTCGTGGATTCGCGGAGAGGAGCTTTCTGATGGACCTGGGTATTTTGACCCTGCCGCTGACAATGGCGGCCCTGGCGTTTGGATTCGCTGTGATTACGGATACACAAGCCGTTCATGTGGACCGAATCAACATTCCAACTGAGATCGCATCCACCGCCGGCTATACTCCTGATGTCGTTCGCAATCGCCTCGTGGACGAAATGCACGAAATCGAGAAACAGGCGGATTCGACCGCTCAAGCCCGAGGCATTCAGCTTCAGGGAGAGAAAGGGCCGCTTGTGGTCCTGGCGGATTATCTCAAGGTGACGCCGTTGATACGAGTCGCCCAAGAGACTGTCGGATTGATTCCCTACAGCTTCAGCGGAGAGGTTGTTGCTTACGGAAAAGATTTAGAGTTTGTCTTGCGAGGTACAGATGCCAGCAAGAATCAAACATATATCCAAGTCAGAGCGCCCAAAGAACAGATCAAGCAGCTTATTCATAACACTGCTTATGAAGCAATTCGGGCCATTGATCCTTATCTTTTAGCCGCATATCAGTTCAAAAAAGACTTCGTAACCCGTGATTTTACATCTACAATCGAAATTATACATCGTGAGTTAGCAAAACCAGACTCCGAAGTTAGCAAGTGGATGTATAATCTCTGGGGTATCGTCCTCTATCAGCAAGCCGATCGGGCAGGCGCCATTGAAAAATTTCAGGCGGCACTTGCTCGTGACCCGAATTTTGCCGCTCCACTTTTGAATTGGGGAGTTGTTCTGGCCCGAGAAGGAAATAATGAAGAAGCTATTGAAAAATTCCAAAAATTGGTTACCAATCCGAAAATTGAAGCTTCCAAGGTCGCTATTGCTGGTGCATACAGCGAGTGGGGATTTTCATTAGCTTTGCTCGGCCATTATGACGATGCGTTTGCTAAATTTGATCTGGCAATCAAAGCAGACCCGACCTTTGCCGACGCCTATTCAAGCTGGGCCGAGGTCTTAAGCGCCCTTGGCCGAACCGATGATGCTGCAAAAATGACCGCTCGTTCGCTTAAGATACGCAACGACGTCATCTATACCGAAAATTTAATTGGACCCGTTCAAAGGCTGCCGGCAACGGCATCCGTCATTAACTAGGAAAAGTCTGCGGCGATTGCTTGAAGCAATCGCCGCAGACTTTAGGTATACGAAATGCCTGGCTATCGAGTCGAGATATCACTGAGTGACAAGACGGCTCGCGAGTTGGCGGCCTTGGCGGAGGGTGGGGAACGCCTCCCCCAGGACGTTGCTCGAGAAGCCGTAGAGCTATTCGTCAGCCTGCCGCACGACGTCAGACTTATTCTATCTCGCCTAACAAAAAAACGCGAAGGTTGCGACGGTTTTCTTGCTCCCAAGGATGCTGTTGGGCTTTTACGCCATGCGGAAGGATGGTTACAAGCCAAAGAATTAAATGAAATTGCTCACGAGCTTTTACCATAGGATCGAAAACCATTGGCGATTCTTTAAACAGGGAATGCAGGGGCGTTATACACGCAGCGTTACCGTGAGTCCGTCTTGTTTTTTTGAGCATATAGCGCCTTGGCCTACAATAAGCTGTCTACGGCCCGGCAGCTGTTATGAAGGTTGCGGCCGCGATGACAACTGAACCACCTTCATTTCATTCCGTTTTGGATTTGGTTTGCACAGATGCAGACCAAGCTCGTGACGGGTTGACCTTAAGCATACGGCGAGGTAATGAATTCTGGTTCGTCTTACCCGATAATATTTTACCTGCTGGTCCTAATTCTGATAATTGGCTTCCTTATTTAAGCCTCGACCCCAACGGACGCAGGGCCTATTTACTGGCCCGGATGGCTTTTAGTGGAACGGACGGCACCATCGTTGATTCAACTTCCGGTAAAGTCATTCTAGTTGACTTTCAGCCCTGTGTTCTCGTCGGGCGCAATAAGGAAGGACGCGGCACCATTCGACGTTTTGACGATGTTAAGCCGCTAAAGCCTCCTCCCCCGCCCCCACCCGAACCCGAAGGACCGACGATCCCGGATGTTGGTGCCTTGCTGACAGGACTTGAAGAAACGCGTCAAACGCTCGCAACCGTTGATTCCTTATTGGATGACCCGAATTCTTTATTAACGGAAGATGAAGAGAAGCGCCGAGAAATTCAAGGCGCAATTGCCGCCACTAAAGACCGTGCACTGATCGGCCTAGAACGGTTAGGCGAGGCCCTTTCGCTCGGCCCCAGTCAACCCACAGAGGAATGGCGTGAAAACGTTCATAAGGCTTTGACTGAAACTATTGAAGCCATGGTTTCTTTCGAAGACTTGGCTGATGACCTTCGTGATGAGAAACGGCAAGAATTAGAAGTCCTTCATCGATCAATTGTTACGTATTTTGCACGAATTGATCCAAAATTGAATGCCGAAGCTTGTCAGCAATTTTCTAGAGGTGTTAATCAGATTATTCTTGAGGAGAGAAAATCATCACTAAACGAAAAGTGCGAACGACTTGAAGTCTCTATTGAAAAAAATTATGAGTATATTATATCAACTCTTCAAGGTTTTATTTCAAAAGGAGCAAGCTTGGCAATGATTCCCTTTCCATTTATTGAATCAATTTCAGGAACACAAATAAAACTTGTTTTTAATATGGTTCACTTAGCCATGGCCGTGCGTTTTGGCGGATTATCGATCCGGCTTGATACATCCAAATCACCCCGCCTCCACGATGAACTGCGCGGATGGGATGGATCTCACCCTCCGCGCGTTTACATCGTTGACCGCCGTACGGATAAACACCCGCATTCTCTTGACTAAGAAAAGCAGTTAGACATCCTGCTTCTCAATGTAATGATCCGGCCAATAACCACGCACGAACTCACCAGAACTATCAAAAACGTGACAAACATCCAACAACGCAGGACGCTCTTTGATTCGATTTCCGTGCTGATCCTCAGTGTCAGGAGCAGGTGCACGTTCACGGACCAAAATTGGATAGATGGTTTGAAAAGCCGTGGTCGCAATAGGACCAAGCAGCTCGGTCAGGTGGGTACACCCCTTAATTCCAGCAAGCCGTTCTTTGATCGCCCGATTCCAGCCTGCACCAATGGTCAACCCGATCATCTGCTGAAGGGCACCTGTTATTTCCCCACAGATATGGAAAGGTGATTTCAAGATCACCGCCTCGATATTCGTGACCAGAAAATCATCGGTCACGGTTAAGCGAATCATCATCTCGTGCACCGGATCACCAGGCTCTATATCGCCGCGATGAACCGTGTGAAAACTATAAGTCTTCACATCGATCAAGTGGCCTTCGACATCCCACAACCCATCTTCACGACGATAGCCGCGACAGGTAACGTGACGGGTATGGATATGCTTGCGAGGGCTGGGATCGGATAAGGCCATCGGGTCTCCACACAGGTTGGACGCCGCCACTCCAGCCACCAAGACCGCTTCAATGAGGGCGATCTACGATGGTATCGACAGAATACCCAGAGCCGAAGACAATGGCCTCGCACTCGTGGACGTCCTGCACCAATTGCTCAGTGGCGACAGCAAACAGATCCCGTATCGATACCACGCCGACCACTCGATCGTCTTCCACCACCGGAAGATGGCGGTAGTGCCTTTTTCGCATGAACTGAAGCGCATCTAAAGCCCGTGCTTCTGGAGGCAAAACGTCCGGATTTTGGGTCATAACATCGCCTAATCGTACCTGGACGGCGTGTCGACCGGCCCCGACCACCCGAACTGTCAAATCTCGCTCGGTAAAGATGCCAATAATTGGGCTCTCTGTTGTCCCATCAGCGGTTACCACGACAGCACTAATGTTGTGCTCGATCATCTGTTTCACGGCCATGAGGACCGAATCTTCAGGCGCTAGAGCAACAACATCCTGATCATGAATCACATCAGGGATCAATTTCCGTAGCGCCATTGTTTGTCTCCATCGGTTCCCCTCTCCCCTTCAAAAAGGAAGTGTGTGGCGAATCCCTTTCGTCAAGCGAAGGTGCGGCCATACGCGTTTACGGCAGACATATCAGGAGGAAAGAAGGCCCCAGGGACGAGGATCAGGCGACTCGAGACTCTCTGTCGTCTTCAGGTTTGACGGGGGCCACACCGCCGACTCCTGGGGGGGTCATCCGCAGCGAAGTGATTTGATGACGCTGGCGTCCCAAAATTTCAAAGCGGAAGTCGTAAAAGACAAAAGTTTGCCCAACATCGGGAATTCGCCGAGCCTCATTCAGCACCAAGCCTGCGATCGTCGAGGCGCGCTCATCAGGTAATCGCCACTCGAATTCACGGTTTAAATCTCGAATCGTGACCCAGCCATCAACAATATAAGCTCCACCCAGTTCTGCGCGAACACCGGCCACTTGAACATCATGTTCGTCGGCAATATCACCAACAATTTCTTCCAGAATATCTTCTAATGTCACTACGCCCATCAAGCTGCCATACTCATCGACCACCAGGGCAAAATGCTCGCGCCGTCGTCGGAAGGCTTGAAGCTGGTCAAAAAGAGTCGTGGTGTCGGGCGTAAACCAAGGTTTTTGGGCAATTGCCAAAATGTCCATTTTATCCAATTCACCGCCATGAGCATGAACTTCCCGCAATAGGGCCTTGGCATGCAGCACACCGATAATGTTATCCGTCTCGCCTTGCCATAATGGCACTCGGGTAAAAGGACTATTCAACACAGCATCAACAATATCGCCAGGAGGTAGCGATGCATCAATCACCACGACATTACGGCGATGTGTCATAATTTCACTAACTTCAACATTGGTTAAATCTAGAATCGAACGCAACATCGCTCGCTCTTCCCGAATCTCCTCTTCTGTATCAACACCACGATGTAGATCGATGGCTCCACGTAGTTCTTCTTCACTGGAAACCATACCTTGGGTTCGAATATCGGCCCCCAACAGCCGTAGCATATGCAAAACACACCACCCAACCGCCTTCGTGATGGGCGCCAACACCAGAACGGCAAAACGTACAGGCCGTGCCACAAACAACGCTGCACTATCGGCATAATTAATGGCATAGGTCTTGGGCATGACCTCGGCAAAAATCAAAATCAATCCGGTCATGATGACGGTTGCATACAGCACACCATGATCCCCAAACATCTGGATCATTAAACTGGTGGCCATCGCAGAGCTAAGAATATTAATGGCGTTATTGCCCAGCAGCAGGGCGCCAATCATTTGCTCTTTTTGTTCGCGCAGACGATTGACCATCTTTGCGCGTCGGTTCCCCTCCTGCTCCAACTGGTGCATGCGCGCCCGCGATGCCCCCGTCAGAGCGGTCTCTGCTCCAGAGAAGAATGCCGAAACCCCAACCAGGACCAGGATCGTACCGACCGTGACCCACACCGCCATGTCCATCGCTTCCGCCCGCTCGAAGGCAACCGCCCTGCCCTAACCCGCAGCCGCGCCTCACAGGCCGGCAGCATACCGCCCACCACGAGTCCAAGCAATGATCACAAACGAAAATCTTAACCGCTACGGCCTAGACTGTAACGCTAATATTTTCAGAACATCGGCTGAATCAACGTCAGCGGCTAGGAATGCTTGACCGATTCCTCGCGTCAAAACAAACGCAATGCGCCCGTCGCGAACTTTTTTGTCTCGGCTCATATGGGCCAGAAGATGTTCAGGATGCCAAGGCAATCCGGGCACATCGGCAGGGCCGCAAGGCAAGCCGACTTCGAACAAATGCCGACGAACCCGCAGTGCGTCGGCGGCTGGGGCCAATCCCAACATCACCGACAGGTCAAAGGCTAGAACCATACCGATAGCCACGGCTTCGCCATGGGTTAGGGTGTCACCAAAATCGCAGGCCGCCTCCAATGCGTGCCCAAAGGTATGGCCAAGATTCAAGAGGGCCCGCGAGCCGGCTTCCCGTTCATCCGCCCCCACGATCCGGGCCTTGGCCTGACAACTGACCCGAACAGCATAACGACGAGCATCGGACTCCCCCGCAACCACGGCAGTGCCCTTTTGCTCCAACCACTCAAAAAAACAGGGATCGCCAATCAGCCCGTATTTGACGACTTCGGCATAACCGGACAGCACATCTCGTTTCGGCAAGGTATCCATCACCTGGGTATCGGCCAGCACCAATCGAGGCTGATGAAAGGCGCCAATCAAATTTTTCCCGTGGCGACTATTGATGCCGGTCTTTCCTCCTACAGAACTATCTACTTGAGCCAGCAACGTCGTGGGTATCTGGATGAAATCTAATCCACGCAAAGCAATAGCTGCCGTGAAACCAACCAGATCACCGACGACTCCTCCTCCTAATGCCACCAGGACTGTGGAGCGTTCGATACCGCGCCCCAGCACAGCCTCTAATAATTGCTCTAAATGCTCAAAGCTCTTGGTCCGTTCTCCCGGCGGGAGAAGAATTGCTGACCCGCCGTCAGCCAGTCCTTCCCGATCCAGCGCATGCTCCAGCGCCGGCAGATGCCGCTTGGCCACGGTCTGGTCCGTCACGACGATCAACCGACGACGCTTTCCGATGGTCTCGGCAATCAGGCGCCCCGCCGAAGCCATCACACCGGGGCCAACGATGATATCGTAACCACGATGGTCGAGTTCAACACGAACGATCTCTTTCATGGCTTCGGCCTCGCGGTTTTGCTGCTCTCTTCGACCAATTCGGGAACGGGACTGCTAACGGCCAGTGATTGTCCTAAATGACGCTCGACTGCGGCCAATACTCGATCCACCATATCTTCGACCGAGCAATCATCACTATTTACAGTGAGATCAGCTTCAGTGTAAATCGGATATCGGTGAGCAATCAAACCTTCAAGAACGTCCCGTGGAGACTTCCCTTGCTTAAGCAGCGGGCGATTGTTTCGACGAGCCGTCCGGGCGACCAGAACGTCAAGATCGGCCCGCAGCCACACTGTGATGACCCGACCGCGCATCAATCCTCGCGTGATTGGATCAATAAAAGCACCGCCACCAGTAGCTAAAATATGGGCTGGCTGCTCTAACAATCGAGCGATGACCCGCCGTTCGCCATCCCGAAAGGCGGCCTCCCCATGAGCCAGAAAATATTCCTCGATGGTACATCCAGCAGCGACCTCGATCTCTTCGTCGGCATCAACAAAGCGCAACCCCAATCGGGCTGCCAGTCGCTTACCCACTGCCGTCTTACCGGCCCCCATCAAGCCGACCAGGGCCACCGTTCGTGGGAGAACAGCTCCCTCCGGCCTGGTGGCGGGACCAAGCGCCGATACCGACCGGCGTTGTGGAGAAAACAAAGACATTCGAGCCCCAAGCCCCGCCAAGAATTCCCTTAACCGCAGGGGCGCCACGCCGCCACGCCGCAACGGCGGCACCAAGACCGCCACACCTAACTCTCACACCATGGCACAGCGGCGCCGCCGCTGCCAAGAGGCATCGAAAGCCGTAAGACAAGCCACAAACAGCCCCACACGCCAACAGGATTAGAGCAGCCTACCACTCATTGCCCTCGAACCGTTGATGCCGACACATCAAGGCTCGAGGGTATCATCGTCATGGCTCGCCGGTATCACATATTACGCCGATAGCGCCCTCCCACTTCGAACAACGCTTCAGTGATTTGCCCAAGAGAACACAATCTTACCGCGTCCATTAAGACACCAAACAAATTTTGGCCATTGATCGCGGCCTCTTTCAGGCGAGCCAAAACAATCGGCGCAGAGTCGGCGTGACGACGCTGAAAATCGGCCAACCGCTGAAGTTGATTTTGCTTTTCTTCGTCCGAAGACCGTTGCAGCTTGGGCACCACTGCCGGCCCCGGTTCCGGGTTTAGGAAGGTATTGACGCCGATAATAGGCAACCGCCCATCATGTTTCAGAGTCTCGTAGAGTAAAGACTCATCTTGAATGCGGCCCCGCTGATACCCCGTTTCCATGGCTCCTAGGACACCGCCGCGCTCGGAAAGGCGTTCGAACTCCGCCAGAACGGCCTCTTCAACCAAATCCGTTAATTCCTCGATGATGAAAGAACCCTGGTTAGGGTTTTCATTCATAGCCACGCCCCATTCGCGGTTGATGACCATTTGAATGGCTAGGGCTCGACGCACACTTTCGGCAGTTGGGGTTGTAAAGGCCTCGTCATGGGCGTTGGTGTGCAAGCTGTTGCAGTTATCGTAAACCGCAATCAGGGCTTGCAGCGTGGTCCGAATATCATTGAAGTCCATTTCTTGAGCGTGAAGTGAACGCCCAGACGTCTGGATGTGATATTTAAGCTTCTGGGAACGCTCGTTGGCACCATAGCGAAAGCGTAACGCGGTAGACCAAATCCGGCGAGCCACCCGGCCCATCACCGAGTATTCAGGCTCCATCCCGTTGGAAAAGAAGAAGGATAGATTCGGCGCAAAATCATCGATCTTCATCCCACGCGCAAGATAGGCTTCAACATAGGTAAAGCCGTTAGCAAGGGTGAAAGCCAATTGCGAGATCGGGTTGGCGCCCGCTTCGGCAATATGGTAGCCCGAAATTGATACCGAATAGAAATTTCGGACATTATGCTGAACAAACCACTCCTGAATATCAGCCATCATTCTGAGGGCAAATTCAGTTGAGAAAATACAGGTATTTTGCCCTTGATCTTCTTTTAAGATATCAGCCTGAACAGTTCCCCGAACATTTTCCAGAACCCAGGCTCGAACCTTGACGGCCTCTTCAGGGGTTGGTAACCGCCCACTCTCTTTCTCAAAGCGGTCAAGCTGACGATCGATAGCAGTGTTCAGGAACATGGCAAGGATTGACGGAGCGGGCCCATTGATGGTCATCGACACCGATGTCATCGGATCGCACAGCTCAAAGCCATCGTACAACACCTTAAGATCATCCAGAGTCGCGATCGACACCCCGGAATTTCCGACTTTTCCATAGATATCGGGCCGCAAATCGGGATCAAATCCGTAAAGCGTGACCGAATCGAAGGCGGTTGAGAGCCGCTTTGACTTGGTATCCTTGGACAGATATTTGAAACGGTGATTGGTCCGAAAAGCGTCCCCCTCACCTGCGAACATCCGGGTCGGGTCTTCATTCTCGCGTTTAAAAGCAAACACGCCGGCAGTATAGGGAAATTCTCCCGGCAGATTCTCCAACAACAACCACCGTAAAATCTCGCCCTCATCCTCGAATCTCGGCAAGACGACCTTAGGAATGCGCGTTCCCGAGATCGACTGACGGGTCAGATGAGTCCTGATCTCACGATCTCGAACCCGCACGACATGCTGATCTCCAGAATAATTCTCTCGCATTTTAGGCCAATTAGCCAACAGCTCTCGACAGCGCGCCTCCAAGGCCGCATCGCGGGCTTCAGCCAACGTCTCGACATCTTCGGCAGGCCGTCCGGCGGCACGCAGCAACGCCGCCGCCGCCCGCAACTGGTGACGCTCCCGAGCGACACCCACCTGCTGCCGGACCTCGGCATGATACGTCCGCACCGTGCCCGCAATTTCCGCCAGATAACGCTGGCGCGATGGTGGCACAATGGCTTGACCAGGGTCCGAAGCCCGCACGGCAACCGGCACCAAGGTGGTTTGCGGCAGCCGAGTAAACCCTTTGGTGGCCAAGAGCCTCAGCACCTCCTGATAAACCGCTGTAACACCAGGATCACTGAAACGGGCAGCGATGGCGCCAAAAACCGGCATCTGATCGCTCAGAACATCAAAGGCTTCCCGATTGCGCTGAACTTGTTTGCGGACATCCCGCAAAGCATCGGACGCGCCTTTGCGATCAAATTTATTGATCACGACCACCTGCGCGAAGTCGAGCATATCGATCTTCTCGAGTTGGCTGGCGGCGCCATATTCAGGAGTCATGACGTAAATTGGAATATCCACATACGGGACAATGCCGGTATCGCCTTGGCCAATGCCTGGTGTTTCCACCACCACCAGATCAAAGCCCGCTATCTTACAAGCGGCGATGATATCCGTGATGGTCGCCGGCACTTCGTTTCCGGCATGGCGAGTGGCGAGCGAGCGCATGAACACATTGGGCGCGCCAATGGCATTCATACGAATGCGATCTCCCAGCAAGGCGCCGCCGGTACGCCGCCGGGTTGGGTCGACCGCGATCACGGCGATTCTTGGCTCTCCGCTATAGAGCCGGAAACGCCGGATCAACTCATCGGTCAGCGACGATTTGCCGGCACCGCCGGTTCCGGTGACACCCAAGACCGGCACGCCACAAGCCGCCGCCGATGCTCGCAGGGCCTGACGCTGGTCTTCGGGCAACAACCCGGCCTCGATCATCGAAATCAATCGCGCCAAAAAGACTCCGCCCGAGGCCATCAAGCCCTGGGGATCACGGAAATCCGGCATCGTTCCTGCGGTTAGGTCGCCATCGGCTTGACGCAGCATATCCGCGATGATTCCCTGCAACCCCAAGCGTAGCCCGTCTTCTGGAGAATAGAGCCGGGTTACGCCGTAGCCATGCAGCTCGGCCAATTCGTCGGGCACAATCACGCCACCGCCGCCGCCAAAAATTTTTAGGTCTGGTCGTCCCCGCTCGCGCAAGAGGTCAACCATATATTTAAAGTATTCAACATGCCCTCCCTGGTAGGAACTGACCGCTATGGCATGAGCATCTTCTTGAATGGCGGCCGTCACCACTTCATCGACTGAGCGATTATGCCCCAAATGAATGACTTCGGCCCCACCGGCCTGAAGCATGCGCCGAAACAGGTTGATCGCGGCGTCGTGGCCATCGAACAAGCTGGTCGCGGTTACAAACCGCAGAATGTTTCGGGGAGGGGTCTGGTCGCGAGTCGGCAAGGACTCCAAAGCGATATCGTCGGGCACGTATTCCTCCGGGATTTAAAGCAACAAGGGGGCGGAGCGTGGTTTCGTCGGCTGCGAGCCAAACGCCCACGCTTCCAGTGTTTTATTGTGGGACTCGACATTAAAATCTGTTATTCAGAGGGCTTATATTAGAAACAACTGTTAACTCTGCATGAACATGGGCTCTTACCTCGATAATAACCCTGGCTCTGAGTTTGGCATGAAAATGGACAAGCGGGATAGTCCCAAGGGTTAGCGAAAAACGCCGACCTGGGTCCACAATTCCGTCATGGGTTCAAAAAAGAGCCTTTGCGGGCTTGATGCCCACATATCAAGGAGGAAAAAGCGAAGAAGCTTTCTCATCCTTAGTTGCAATGATGAAGAGAGCTATCTGATAAAAAGTAAAAACCTTTTATCAAGCCTGCCTAACTGCCGCAAGAAATGACCGCACATCCACCTGAAGGCGGTCTGATTGTCCCGCTACATCGCTTGCTACGGATCGAACCTGAGTCGCAGCCGCCCCTGTGGCCGCAGCAGCACGGGTCACATCACCAATGTTGGTCGTGACTTCATGGGTTCCATTGGCAGCCTGCATCACATTGCGAGAAATTTCCTGCGTGGCCGCCCCTTGCTCTTCGACGGCCGCAGCGATGGCCGTCGAAATTTGATTGATTTCGATGATGACTTTACTGACGCCCTCAATGGCAAGCACGGCTTCCCGTGTAGACTCCTGGATATTGTTGATCTGCTGCGTGATATCTTCGGTGGCACGGGCCGTCTGGTTGGCTAGAGCCTTGACCTCGCTTGCCACCACGGCAAACCCCTTGCCGGCATCCCCCGCCCGTGCAGCCTCGATGGTCGCGTTCAACGCCAACAGATTGGTTTGGCTGGCAATATCGCTGATCAAACGCACCACCTCGCCGATACGATGGGCACCGTCAGCCAAATGAGACACCACAGCCCCGGCTCGCTTGGCACTGTTGACCGCCTCACTTGCGACCGACGTCGACTGACCAACTTGGCGAGCGATTTCGTTAATAGAACTGGATAACTCTTCGGCAGCCGCCGCGACGGTTTCAACATTGGCGGATGCCTGTTCCGACGCCGAAGCCACCGCAAGGCTGCGGCCATTGGCTTGTTCCGCCGTCACCGATAAAGAACCGGCGGCTTCCTGCATCTGGCGCGCGGCATCCGACAAACTATCCACTAGCTTTGTGACTTTACTGTCAAACTCGGCGGTCAAATGATCGATCCGCTGCCCTCGGATTAATTTAGTCTGCTGCTCGGCGGCCTGGACGGCAGCCGCTTGCCGAGCGGCCAGACCATTCTGTTTAAAGACTTCGACCGCGCCCGCCATCGAACCGATCTCATCTCGATTCTCGCTAAAGGGGACTTCGACGTCAAGATCACCATCGGCCATGTGGCTCATGGTTCCCGTCAGCACAATCACCGGCCTTGAGATCATCCGGCCAATCCCCCATAAGGCCACCATGATCAGGACTAAAGAGATCGCACCAACCACCATCATCATGGTCATCGTCGATTCAGCATGATCAGAAACGTTACCAACGATAATTTCTTCTTCTTTAGCAATTTGATTAGCTAATGCATCGAGCTTATCACCAGCTTTGTCACGCAATTTCGGAGCTTGTTTAAAATAGACATCCTGTGCTATGTGGGAAAATTTTACAACATCATCACCTGATTGATTGTATCTATCACTGAGTTGTTTAACATTATCTAAACTTTCTTTAAGCTTATCACTCAGTCCACTAACTTTTAATTGGTTGACGAGAACATCGAATAGAGCGATCTGTCGATGAAACTCCTCGAACTGGCTGTCATTAAATACCGCCAAATACCGCCAAATAGCAATCCGACGTTTAATAAGAGCTTCATCCACTTGCCGAACCAAAGCCACAACCTCCTGTTTTTCAGGAGCGGTTTCTGCAATTGTACGATTAAGGAATGCATCCATGGCATTTGTTAACTCGGGCCCTTCCTTAAAAAATTGCTCCCGAACCATAAGCTTATTCAACGAGGCATCAATGACCACCTTCAAGAGAGCATCATATTCGCTCCACAATGCCCTAATCGCGTCCAATTCATCCCTTTGATCCGCCCGCAAATTACGAGCTTGCAGCTCCTGAAGCTTGTTATTAACAGTTGTATCAAAGACTCGAGTTTTTTCCGAAGCCTTTGTCGCGCTTTCCTTGGTCTGAGCAAAAATCACGTCGCGAATAGTCACACCAATATCTTTACTCGCAATCTGGGCCGATCTTGCCACTTCAGCGGTAATGCGAGAGGAGTCAATGAGTTCCACGTTGGAGATTGTTCTGCTAAACCCGTCAATTGCCCACCACGCCGTGATAGAAAATAGAAGAGTAACAACAACTCCAATCATTCCCAGTTTGTACGAAATTGGAGCATTTCTTAGCAATGAAATCATAATCCACCTCCGCTAAAACCCACCACTCTTGTCCGATTAACTTGAACAATGAGCCGTTGGATCAAGAGGAGAAAATCATATCAGGGAAAAAAGCTCTTTCATTAAATTTATGGACTCTTATGTCAATTTTTATTTAAACCATATTTTGCTCATTGAATAGCTGTTCTAAAAGAGCATGTCTGAAATATCCGGTGTTTTTTCCCCTTCGGAATGGACAAGCCCGCCAACTTGGGCTTGATCTGCCCCTGTCAAGAGGTCGACCAGACCGCGCCCACCAACCACAGCGCCATGAATAGAGCGCTCACTGGCCATGGTATAGTGGGCCTCGGTAAAGGCTAAGACTTCTTGACGAGCCGCTTCCAAAGCGGCACCACTCAGATTGGGAGCGCTGTCGGTAGCCAAAGCTTTCAGCTCGGTAACACACCGATCTAAGGGCTCCCGACAGTGGGCGCCACCGGCGAACCCTTCTGCCACCACGCGCGTACTCTCGACCAACGCTCCCCCTCGGCTCTGAATCCGCCCCAACACCGTTGCAGCCTCGGCGCCAGTGCGACGCAACCGATCCACGGCTTGATCCAAAGCACCTCTGAGGGCCACCACGTCCCTGGTCCCTTCGGCACCAATCGTGGTACGGGTGCTAATATCCCCCGCCGTTGCAACCACTCGTCCCAAATTAGCCGCCACGGCCTCCACCTGAGCGCGGGTGAGCGAGGCGTAGGCTTGCAATTGCTGGGCGATCACGTTCAAAGCCCGTCCCTTGACCCCCATATTGCCGCATTTAATTGAGGCATTGAGCCCCATCAGTCGCATGTCACCATTAACGCCGTTCAGTCCCCGCATCAGCTCCCCGGCCCGCCCCGCCGCTTCGGCCACCTGCCGAAGGCTCTGTTCGGCCTGTTGACGACTGCTCGCGAATTTGGCAAACAGCGCGCTTGCGGTTTCCAGGTCTTTTTCAATGTCAAGAAGGGTCAGACCGTCACCACCGAAGCTCTGCTCACAGGCCGCGCCGACCGCTGGCACGCCTGCCGCCATGGCTGCGAGATTCCGCCCCACGTCATTGACGGCGGTTCGATACCCCTCTTCTGCAAAGGATACCTGCCGCGCCTGAAGATCGGCAATGCCATTGACAAAGACCGGGCGTTGACCGGAACCCAGCCCAGACGCATCGGGAGCCTCAATCATCTCGGCAGCCACGATCAACGCCCGTTCCACATGCTCGAGTCTTTGACGGGTGATGTCGTAAATCTGCAAGTCTGAAACCAAATCGGCAATATGGGCAAACAGCGAACGCAACCGATCGGGAATATCTCGAACCCCGAGCTTGGCCCGCCGCTGCCGCTCGCGCATCTCGGCCATGGCGACGGTCAGACGACCGGCCACGGCGTCCAACTCGCGCAACCCTTCGGCTTCAACTGTGCTTTGCAGCGACAGGGCATGGGACGCCGCAAGCCTTAGCGCGCTCAACTCGGTACCGACTGCCGCAATTGTTCGCTCACCACTGAGAGCCAGACGAGCGATTTCCCGCGTAAACACCGAAAAGTCGACGCCGCTATCATTCAGTTGCGCCGATTCAATTTTGGCATTAATGGCCAGCACCCGAACATCGAACATCACGCGAGTCAGGGCCGTCAAGGCCTTCAGCATGACATCGGTGGTGGCCACCATTTCCGCCAAGGATTCGGCCAACCCATCCCGGCGATGCCGCAAGCTGCCAACCTGATTGGCGGCCTCGGTCAGGCCGGACACCATGGCCTCGAACTCTGTCGACGCCAGCAGCGCGCCTGCGGTTTCGGCATCAGCGGAAAGGGCCGCAACTCGACCATGAAGATCGCGCAACCGATCGCCTGTGGCCAAAAAAACCTTTTCCAGAGGCGGAAAAAGAACGGCGAAACGCCCAGCAACCGTTCGCAGTTGCTGGGCCCAAGCCGACAGGGAGTCGCTACGGACAGGGCTCCAGGTATCGGCACTCATGACGGTTCCCCATTTCGCGTGACCGTCCCGCAGGTCGGGCATGGTTCACTCCGGTTATTCCCGACGGATTCCCCAGAGGCCCCCCCCCGACTCACCCGCCGCCGCAACAACCGCCGCCGAGGTCCGGCGGCCGCAGCCACCGCAACCGCAGCGGCTCCTGTACTCACAATCGGTCGTACCCAAACATCGCCACACGCAGTACATTGCAACAGGACAATCCCTTGATCCCCGGCCAATCGTCCAGCCACAATGGGAATCCGCTGTCGACGCAGCTCCCGCACCGCCAGCCTCAAATTACGGCGTCCGATGGATACGCCTCCGGCTTCCGCCACCAAGACGCTAGCGCCACCAAAGACCTTGGCTTGCAGGTCTTCGATTTGGCTGCCCAGACTGACCATAGACTCCACCAGCGCCGGAATCGCCACATCACCAAACCGAACCGAAGGGGCCTCGGTACTTGGCCGAATCGGCAACAAAAAATGATTCATACCCCCAAAACGCAAACGTCGATCCCACAGGCAAACTGCAACACAAGAGCCTAAAATTGTACTAATCAGGTGCGGCTCACGCTCACAAAAGACTTGCCCCGGCAATAGCCTCAGAGTCGGTCGATCAGGAGGAGCAGGCGGAGCGTAAGACATCACGGAAATCTTTGGTGTGCTTTTGCGCTGGGAAGGACAAGGAAAAGGCGAGATTTTTCCCACCTTTCAAAATCCGAGGCGGGAAACGAGGCTAAGAAGACCCAAGGGGTAAGCCAACCGACGCACTCCCAACCTAGCGGTCACTGTAAGGGAACGCCCACCCCTAGACAAGAGAGGTTGTCAACCACAGATCGCTATTCCGTGGACGTCTCCGCACCCCGTCCAAGACCGCATGCCTCCTTTTGGCTCGGCTTCAATAGCGTTCGAAAGCGGCGTCTTCGGAATCTTTATGCGAAGCATGCTCATCAAGCTTGAGTTGAAAGCCCTTGCCCCCACTGCTCGCCCCGGCCAGCGGACGCCCGGCCGTCGCCCCCCGGTGGCCGGGCTCGGAACGACGGGGCGGCTCGGCGGGGATCCGACGAACGAGCCGTTCGGCCCGGTTTCCCGAACGCTCGGGCAATGATGGACGCTCAGGCGGTAAGGCCGTAGGCCGTTGATGGCCATTGCCGTTATTTTTCCCTCCCACTCCAACCGCAGCCACGGAAAAGAACGAAATCGTAGCCTGGAGCCGTTGAGCCTGTGCCGCTAATTCCTCAGACGTTGACGACATCTCTTCGGCGCTGGCGGCATTTTGTTGGGTCACTTGATCGAGCTGTTGAATCGCAACATTAATTTGTTCGGCCCCAGCATTTTGCTCGCGCGAAGCCGACGTGATTTCCGCCACTAAACTTGCCGTATGTTGAATATCCGGAACCAATTTGGTTAGCATTTGCCCGGCCTGTTCCGAAACCCCCAAGGTTTGAATCGACAAAGCACCGATCTCAGCCGCTGCCAACTGGCTACGCTCGGCCAATTTGCGAACTTCCGACGCCACCACGGCAAAGCCGCGCCCGTGCTCCCCGGCCCGCGCCGCCTCAATGGCAGCATTCAGCGCCAGCAAGTCGGTTTGGCGGGCGATTTCCTGAACGATGGTAATCTTTTCGGCGATGGTCTTCATGGCCGCGACGGCTTTGGCCACAGCTTCGCCACTTTTGCTGGCATCGGCTGCCGATTGGCGAGCAGTCTTCTCGGTTTCAGTGGCGTTATCAGCGTTCTGGCGAATGTTAGCTGCCATCTCCTCCATGGAACTGGACGCTTCTTCGGTGGAGGCCGCCTGTTCCGAAACCCCCTGGGACAAGCTATCGGCGCTGGCACTGAGTTGCTCACTTCCCGCTGCAACATTCTCAGCCGCAGAGCGCACATCGCCTACCACATCGCGCAACCTCTCAACCATCACATTGAGATGATCGATCAAATCGCCGATCTCTTCCCGTCCGCGATATTCGACTGTTGCGCCCAGATCTCCATCGGCCACGGCGCGAGCCAAACCGGCTGCCCGCCCTAATCCTCGGGCAATCGTCAAGGAAATCCAAAGGGCGACCCCAATTCCGATGACAATCGAGGCCAAGGCCATAATCATCAACGAGGTCCGCGAAGTGGTATAGGTCTGTCCAGACTCGTCCACAGCCTCTTGCAAGGATTGACGGTTGAGTTGAATGATGCTGTCTAACGATCCTTCAATTCGCTTGATCAACTCACTATCGCGCCCGGCTGACAAAACTCTCGCTTTTTCATCGCCATTTTCGATGGCCAAATCCCGAACCTGTCGATCAAGCGCAACAAACCCGTCCCAACCTCCGGCAAATCGTTGAAATTCAGCCCGAGGCCCGACGGCGAGGTGATCCCGCACCGCTGCGATCGTTGTCTGGATTGCGCGAAGCTCGCTCTCAATATGTTGATTCTGATCTTTGAGTGCAGCATCGTCTTCGACCAATAGAAAGGCCCGTTCTTCGCCCTGAATTCGCAATAGATTTTCCGGCAACTCCGTTAAAACCGTCAACGTTGCGGCATCTGTTCCCGATGTTACCGTTCGAATTATATCTTTAAGGGCATTGAAAGCGACCACAAAGGCTTCATCAGCCTTACCAAGCGATAACGCGATTGCCTTAGCACTCGAATTCAAAGTTGCAAGCTGGACAACTTCATCTTCTGACTTAATCAGATCATCATGAAATTGGGCTATTTCTTCTAATTTTTTACGAATATCTCCTAAAGAAATACCAAGCAGGCGTGTCATTTCGTCTTGAATATCGGCTCTTTTCTTCTTAAGGTCGTTCGCAAAATGAGCAATTTTTTGATCATCGGTTTCATTAACTAAATTCTTCTCGGATCTTGCGAGCAATGAAAAGTCATTCTCAAGCCGCAGAATTAACCGTTGGCTTAACACCGGCCCGCTCACGGCCACATCGAATCGTTGGTTAACGACCCCCAGATTATCCACTGCGAGATAGGCCGAAACCGCCGCCAATATCAGCAGTGCTGCAAAAGAAGCCGCCAGCCGAGCCCTGATGGTAAAACGCATGGTGGGAACTCTCCCCGTTTCATCCAGGCAATGGCGGTGTCTGATCGATCAGCCGCCCTGGGTTAGATCGTCCAGAGTAAACACTCGGTTAAGGTTAAGCACAATGACGAACTGATCATGCCGGCGGCCAATCCCCCGAATAATCTCGGAACGCCAGCGCGTTCCAATCTCGGGTGGCGGCCCCATTTCGCCGGCATCCAGAGTCGTCACCTCGTGGACGCGATCGGTCAGGGCACCCAACACCAGCGGACGCCCCTCCACCACCACTTCCAACACCACGATTCGCGAACGGTCGGTGGGTTCGGCAGGCGGCATTCCAAACTTGATCCGCAGATCGATAACCGGGACTGCTTTTCCCCGGACATCAATCATACCGCGCACCCACGGCGGCATATTTGGAACCCGGCTAAACGGACACAGATCGAGCACTTCTCTGACCTGAGCAACGGTAATGGCAAAAGTTTCGTCGCCAACGCCACAGGTCAAATACTGAACGGCATCATCCAAAAGGGCCGGACGGGCAACGGCATGACGTGGGCGGGATGAGGCAAGCTGGGACGTCACCAACGGAGACGTTACGGGCTGGGGCATGGCCGCGAGATCCTTCTGGAAAGCCGTTTACGATAAGGCCAACAGATCAGGACGGATCGGCGCATCCGCACGAATACCGGTCCAGGCTGACTCCTCGGATGCAAACACTTGATCGATATTGGCAATAATGATGAAGTCATCACCACGTTTTCCGATCGCCTGGATAAAATCCGTGCGCCAACGCATACCAATCCGGGGCACCTCTTCCAAAGCCGCCGCCGCCACTTCGGTCACTTCATATACTTTGTCTGCCAGCGCCCCCACCATCGTCGGTTCATCATCGATCCGCACCTCCAGCACGACAATACGGGTGTCGCGCGTGTGCGTAATAGAGGGCATTCCGAATTTAGTGCGAAGGTCAGTCACGGTAATGACCTTGCCTCGAACATTAATCAACCCCTTAATAAAAGGGCGACTGTTGGGAATACGGGTAATCGGCATCAAATCGAGCACTTCATGAACACGCTCGGTTGCGATGGCAAAAATCTCGTCCGCAAGCCCCAAGGTTAAAACCTGAAGGGAATCGCGACCTCCGGTGGCAGCCTCAATAGCGCTCGAAAGCGGCATCGTCGGCATCCTTATGGTGGGCGGTGGTGGCATCTAATTTCAGGGCAAAGCCCTTAACCGGACCCAAGGCATGAGATACGCGGTGGGTGTCGGCAATCGCATCATATTTGCTCCCCCCCCCCGCCGGCTTGGCAGCGGCGTTAGAGGGTCGTCCCGTGGCTGGGCGAACCGGCGGTCGCTGCCGCCCGACCGGCTCTCCTCCCGGCCTCCGGTTTGGCCGTTCTGGCGGAGGCGGAGACGGAGGCGGAGGCGACGATGGCGTCTGGGCTGGCTGGCGCGGAGCCACTCCCCAGCCATTCTGGGAGACATCAGCTAGAGTGAAGAAGGCAATGGTCTCACGCAATTGCTGGGCCTGAGCCGACAATTGCTCGGATGTTGCCGACAATTGCGTTGAGATTTCGGATAACTGTGCCGATGTTGCGGATAACTCTTCGGTGGTTGAAGACATTTCTTCGGCACCGGCGGCATTCTGTTGCGTGACCTGATCAAGCTGCTGAATTGCGATATTAATTTGTTCGGCTCCAGCATTTTGCTCACGCGAGGCCGAGGTAATTTCAGCCACCAGTGTCGCTGTTCGCTGGATATCAGGAACCAATTTGGTCAGCATTTGCCCGGCCTGTTCCGAAACCCCTAGGGTTTGAGTCGACAGGGCGCCAATTTCAGCCGCTGCCAACTGGCTACGCTCGGCCAATTTGCGAACTTCCGACGCCACCACGGCAAAGCCGCGCCCGTGCTCCCCGGCCCGCGCCGCCTCAATGGCAGCATTCAGCGCCAGCAGGTCGGTTTGGCGAGCGATTTCCTGAACGATGGTAATCTTCTCGGCGATGGTTTTCATGGCCGCCACCGCTTTGGCCACAGCCTCACCGCTCTTGTCAGCATCAACCGCCGATTGACGAGCAATCTTTTCGGTTTCGGTGGCATTATCGGCGTTCTGGCGAATGTTAGCCGCCATCTGCTCCATGGAACTGGACGCTTCTTCGGTGGAAGCTGCCTGTTCCGAAACCCCTTGGGATAAACTGTCGGCACTTGCGCTTAACTGTTGACTGCCGGTTGCGACATTGCTGGCTCCAGACGAAACGCTTTCCGCACCCGAGGCCACACTTCCCGCCCCTGCCGCAACATTTTCAGCGCCAGTCACAATATCTTCAACCACTTGACGCAAACGATCGACCATTCCATTCAAATGATTGATGAGATCGCCAATTTCTTCCCGACCTCGATAATCCACGGTGGCGCTTAGATTGCCTTCAGACACCGCTTGGGCCAAGCTGCTCGCTCGGTTCAATCCCCGAGAAATAGTCAGGGAAATCCATAACGCCACCCCAAAACCAACAATGATCGACGCCAAGGCCATAATCAGCAAATTGATCCGAGAGGTCTCAAATGTATTACCGGCAGCAGCCACGGCCTCTTTCAAAAGGCCATGATTCATGTCGATGATCGATTTGATCACGGCGTCGATCTTATCTTGAAGCTCTTGGTTCCGGCCCGATAATAAATCCGTGGCATGGGCCGTACCGTTTTCCACGCCATAGGCCACCGCTTTTTTATGAAGCGGCAAAAAAGCCTCCCAGGCGGTTTGGAATTGCTGGAATGACGCGCGCTGTGCTGGACTGACATGCTCGCCCAAGGCAACCAATTGATTCTGAATAGCCTGAAGCAAATGATCGTGATGCTGATTATACTCGGCAATAACTTTGTCATCTGTTAAAAGAATTAACAGAGATTCGTAATATTGAATGCGCTGAATTTCGGCAGGAAGCTGTGCCAGAATAGCGGCCCCTTGGGGGTCGGCGCCGCCGCCGCCAGCGTCCCCAACTGCCGACAACCGCTGTATAACCAGATCAAAGGCATCTCCGGCCTTGCCAACCAAAAGCTCTATTCCACGAGCTGTCGAATTTTGCGTGGCGTAACGGATCAAATTATCTTGTGATTTTATCAATTCCGCATAAAGAGGCTCCATTTCATCCAATTTTTTACGTCCTAAGTCCGTTCCGACCTCGCGCAAATACGTTATTTGCCCCTGTATTTCGGCACGCTGCGCAATAATTTGATCTGTAATTCGTTTTATTTTATCATCCTCGGTTTGCAGCACCAACTGTTTTTCGAGGGCTGAAAGATTTAAGAAGTCTTTCCGCAACTTTTCTTCAATTAAAGCTCGAGTAACCGGACCATCAACGGTTTTATTAAAGCTTTCATTTACAGCCCCAAGATTATTAACGCCAAGATATGCAGAAATGGCGCTAAGAAATAACACCAACCCGAATGCCGCCGCCAGCCTTGCTTTGATGGTAAAGCGCATTTTTTCTTCTCCTTATTTCGAACCGACAGCGGCCCAAGGCATAACCAAGAGTATAATGAACCCTAGAATGCTCTAGCACTGGCCTCACGATCACGAGCAAATTTGATCAAATGGGGAATGTCTAAGATAAGCGCCACCGCCCCATCGCCGAGAATCGTTGCTCCCGAAAAACCTTCAAGATCGCGATGCATCCGTGACAGTGATTTGATCACGGTCTGATGTTGGCCGATGACCTGATCCACCACCAACCCGACGCGGGCTTCACCCATGGTGACAATCACTACTTTTTGAATCAACTCAGGCTCGCCGGGAACGTCAAACAATCGGCGCAGGCGAATAAAAGCAACAATCTCCCCGCGAATATTTAAGAAACTCCGACCGCCCGAGCGGATATCTTCTAAGCGAGTCAATTCAACGCACTCTTCAACCGCCGACAGCGGCACCACATAACGTTCATCACCAACCCGAACCAACAAGCCGTCAATGATGGCCAAGGTTAATGGCAGCTTCAGGGTGATGGCCGTGCCCTGCCCTAGGGTGCTGGCCACCTCGATGGAGCCGCGCAAACCATCGATGGTGCGCTTGACCACATCCATGCCAACCCCCCGACCAGAAACGCTGGTGACGGCGGCGGCGGTAGAAAAGCCGGCTTGAAAGATACAGCCAAACAGCTCGGCATCGCTCACATCCTGCCCCGCCTGAAGCAATCCACGCTCCTCGGCCTTGGCTCGGATTGCGGCCCGATCCAGCCCATGGCCATCGTCTTCGATGGTGATCAAGACCTGGGCCCCGGAATGAACGGCCGATAGATGAACCAGCCCATTTTCGGACTTCCCTGCGACGGCCCGCCGTTCCCGATCTTCGATACCGTGATCAATGGCATTACGAATCAAATGAACCAACGGATCATTCAGGGATTCGATGACCGTTTTGTCCAACTCGGTCTCTTCGCCAGCGGTGGTCAACTCGACCGCTTTGCCCAACTCCCTGGATAGGTCATGCACCACCCGCCGGAATCGACCGAACAAGGTGCCGATCGGCAACATTCGGATGCTCATGGTGGTATCACGCAATTCCGAAGCCAATCGTTCGATGTCTTCGGAAATGGACTTCAAAAGCGGATTGGCTTCGGCAATGGCCACTTGCACCAAGCGGGCCTGAGCAATCACCAGTTCGCCGACCTGATCCATCAAGCTATCCAAACGCTCGGCGGGCACCCGAATGGTTCCGCCTGATACCGTGCTCTCCCGCGCCCGACTGACCTCTCGCAGATGCCGCTGTTCCCCAAGCGCCGAGGCCACCCGGTCTTCGGACACTTTTCCGGACTTGACCAGCAATGACCCCAACCGCTCCTGCCGACCCAACCCTTCGTCGACATCTGCCGGAGCAACATCACCGCGCTCGACCAAAATTTCGCCGAGCTTCCGACCAACAGCCCCGTCGTCTTCGATGGGAATTTCATTGATGCTCAGGTCGGATTGGTCTGCAACGAACAAAAAAATCTCTTCAATGGCCGACTGAGCCGCCGTAGTGGTCAACAGCACATCCCAAGCCAAATAGCAGCTAACGGCCTCCATCTCTTCCAAAGTCGGAACGCCATCGGTAATCGGCAGCACGGTGCAGGTTCCCAGCGCCCGCAATTCATCCAGTAATGGCAAAGGATTACAGCCAATGGTCAGAACATTCTGACCAGGACGAAAGCGAATGCGAAACACATGCTCGTGCGGAGGCGACACCACCTTCGGCGCCGCCGCAGATTTGGTCAGGGGGGACTTGGCCGGGGTCGACTTGAGGGCGGACGATGCATCCCGGTTCTGGTGGCCGCTACTGCCTACGAAATCACGAATCGAGGCCAGCAGCGCCTCCCCCCGCAGCCGATCGGCGGTCTCTGGCCGTTCCAGTAGAACCCGAATATGGTCGGCGGCAGCCAGGGTCAGAGACACCAACTCTCGGGTGACCTGAAGCTCGCCATTTCTCACTAAGGCAAACGTGCTTTCGATATGATGGGTAAAGGCAGCCAGAGCGTCCCACCCGAACATGGCACCCGACCCTTTTAGGGTGTGCAACGCGCGGAAAGCCTGATCAACCAGCGAACGGTCATCTGGAGCCGCTTCCAGGTCGAGCAACGCCCCCTCAAGCTGGACCAACAGATCAACCGCTTCCTGCCTAAAAATATCCGCTGGATCGGTTCCGCCCATCATCGCGCTCTCCCCCCTTGCCACTTGGGTCTCCACCGCGCGCGACTTCAGAGGAGCTGTCTTTAACCAAGCACCCTCTTGATCACCGCCAGCAATTGATCCTGTTTAAACGGTTTGACGATCCAGCCAGTGGCACCGGCGGCCCGCCCCTCCTGCTTACGAGTCTCTTCGGACTCGGTCGTCAATAAAACGATCGGCAGGAATTTGAAAGCCGGCATGGCGCGCACCTGCCGAACCAATTCTATCCCGTCCAGGTTAGGCATATTGAGGTCAGTGACGATCAGGTCAACCGGTACCGCTTTCAATCGCACCAGAGCATCGCGTCCGTCAACCGCTGACACCACGTCATAACCGGCGGCCTCCAGCGTGAACGTCACCATTTGACGCACGCTTGCCGAATCATCAACGCACAAAATCTTCTTCTTCATGGTCCGGTCAACCCTCTCCGCGCCAGAACCGATCATGAGAGACGATGGCTTTGCCGCTCCCCCCCTCGACGAACCCCGCAGTGACCAGCGCCGCGCGCAAGGCCCCTTCGGGTGACCGCGCCAGCCGGACGGCTTTTCCGGCCCGTTCGGCGCTATGCCGCAAAGCAATCAATAGCTGAAGGCCCGCCGCGTCCACAACGTCTAGGCCCGAGCAGTCAAGCTCGATCGGATCGGTTCCGGCCAAGACCGACAAGAACTCGGCCCGTCGCTCTTCGGCCTCCCGCAACGTCAACCGCCCCGTCAGAGCCAAACGCCGCCACCCCGTCGAAGCTCCCGCCGCCACTTGACCGACGCGCGTGTCGCCGCTGTCATTCTGTCCCATAGCGATCACCCATCGTTCGACCCCATGGCGCCATTACCCTTGAAGAGCGCCGCACAATCGAACGCCAGCTATACCTGCCCAAACAATCCAGGCAAGCTGTCATGGAGCGCCCAATTCGTCAATCACATTCTTTTGAATTCGTTACTAATGCTACCTATCCATCGCTTCAGCCGAAATATGAGCTTGCAGATGAATTTTTATGAAAAATAAACTCTAACCATTACAGCGTATCTCTGTTTCATCTTCAACCTTACCAATATCAAATCAAGCTTCTATCCGAACGAACGAACGCAGACTCAGGCCAACGACCGATGACCCGGCCCGCCACGCCTCGAAACTGACCACAAGAGTGTTTTAAAAGCCCGGCGTGTTTATTCTAGCTCCGCCCAATCACGCCGGCAACCCAGACCGATAACCGCCGGGCTGGAGCGGCAATCAAAGCGGCACTGGCCGACGCGCCACCGCGCACCAACGCCTGAGCCGCCCGACCGGACAGGCCATCCCCGGCGATCCACAACCGCCGCTCGGAGATTTCAGCCGACAGGCGAACTCGACCACACTCTCCTGGATTATCTCTCTGGCTGCTGTCAATCAGTCGGTCGAGCATCGCCCCCACACTCCCCCAGTCCCGCGTTGCCCTTCAGGGTGTAGCGCAAAAGACCCTCACGACGCCAGCTTAATTGATAGGAATCAACCAGTTCAAGCGTCGTTTTCATTCATCGCCTTATCCAGATCAGCGAACATCCCAGAGCGTTGCACAGACACCAACGAAACCAGGGGTGTAACGCCCTCCGAATCTCCCAAATTGTGTTTTTTAAGCCACAACCCATCTCATGGTTCAGCGGCGATCGGCTACCCCACCGGGCGACATCCGGGTATAGTGAGGCCGATCGGGGCGCCCCTCCCCGCGACCACTCTTTCAACTGCTCCGCCCCCATGTCCCGATTCGACTCCATTTTCGCCGCCCATCTCGACGCCCTAGCCTCCACCCGCAGGCTCCGTGCCTCACACCCGTTGTCTCCGGCGGATCCAGGGCGGGTCTGGCGCAGCGGGCGCTTGCTACTGAATTTCTCGACTAACGACTATCTTGGCTTATCTCGCCACCCAATGCTGATCGAACGATCCCGAGACTGGACTGAGCGTTGGGGCACTGGGGCCGGCGCATCGCGGCTGGTTTCAGGAACCCTTGATGCTCACCTCCAGGTAGAAGCCAAGTTGGCCCGTCTCAAGGGAACCGAAGCGGCGCTGCTGTTGGCCTCCGGCTGGCAGGCCAACGCTGCGATCCCTCGGGCCTTGTTTGATCGGGAGGTTCTGGGGACCGAAGCCCTCGTCTTCACTGACCGCCTGATCCATGCCAGCCTGCATCACGGATGCCAAGCGGCGGGTGTCCGGCAAATCCGCTTTCGCCATAACGACCTGAATCACCTGGAAGACCTACTGAAGGCTCGCTCTGGTCAAGCGGGACGGCGCTTCATCATCACCGAAAGCGTGTTCAGCATGGATGGCGATCGGGTTGACTTGGCGGCTCTGACGGCTTTAGCCGACCGCCACGATGCCTTCCTTTATCTGGACGAAGCCCACGCCACCGGCATTCTCGGCCCCGGCGGCATGGGGCTGGCGGCAGCCTTTCCCGGTCGGGTCGATCTGGCGATGGGCACATTCAGCAAAGCGTTGGGCGGGTTCGGCGCCTATGTCGCGGGTTCACGCGCTCTTTGCGACCTTTTGACCAACCGTTGCTCGGGTTTCATCCATGCCACAGCGCCTCCACCGGCTCTTTTGGGGGCCATGGACGCCGCTTTAGACCTCATCCCAACCCTGGATACCGAACGGGCGCATCTCATGACTCAGGCCGGACGACTGCGGGCCGCTCTGACGGCCATAGGCGTCGATACCGGCGGCTCCAGCACTCAAATCGTACCGGCTGTGATCGGGGACACGGGGGCGGCCTTGGACGCAGGACACATGTTGGAAGAGGCCGGTATTCTGGGTATTGCCATTCGTCCACCCACCGTTCCTGCTGGCACCAGCCGCCTGCGCTTTGCCCTGTCTGCGGTTCACCAACCTGCTGATTTGGATCAATTAATTGCCGCTGTTACTGCCATTCTCCCGGCCTTCCTCTTCACCCGTCCAAAAGGACCGTCATGAGTCACGTCACCACCCGAAGCGGGCCAAGGCTGGTCCTGGTTCACGGCTGGGGCTTTGATCACCGGCTTTGGCAGGGACTGTGCTCGGCCTTGCCCGACCTGGACGCGGTGACGATTGACCTCGGTTTCTTCGATCCCCCCAACTGCCCGGCCTTCGCCCCGGATCGCCCGGTGGTGGCCATCGGCCATTCCTTGGGGGTTCTCTGGCTGCTGCACACCCGCCCCTTTCCTTGGTGCGGACTGGTTTCGATCAACGGCTTTCCTCGCTTTACCGAAGCCCCTGGTTACAGCCCAGCGGTACCAGCCCGACTGCTTGACCGTATGATCCGCCGACTTCCGGCAGACCCGGCTGGCGTCACCCAAGAGTTCCGGCGACGCTGCGGAGATTCGGATCCTCTCCCGGATCGCCCAGTTCCTGACAGCCTGCTGGCGGGCCTGACTTGGCTGCGGGATTGGGACGCCCGCCCGGCGCCTGAGGGCAATCTTAAAGGGTCACTATCAAGAATACTCGCCCTTTCAGGCGATTCTGACCCAATTCTGCCCGCTGGTATGGGAGATCACTGCTTTAGCGCCTTCCCGATGGTGACATCAATCCGCTGCGAGGGAGGCGGGCACCTTCTGCCTCTAACCGCCCCCACATGGTGTGCCGGGCACATTCGCACTTTCCTGAAAGCTCTGCCGATCGGCGACGACGCGCAGCCTCTGGCCCTTGATCGTTGAGCGTGTTTCCAGACCTCTATAAATCAAGATGCTGCCGCGCATGCCTGCCTCCCAGTCGCTAACATCGCCGGCAAATTGACAGCTCGTCACCAACCGACTATCCCCGGTTAGCCTCTTAGGCTTATCTTCAGCCCGCCGTGCCGTCCGCTGGAAAACGGGGGCTAGGGGGTTGTTCCCGCCGTCCTTATCATTACGCGCCACGCCCCATGCCCGCCCCTGCTCCTACGTCTCTGTCTTCGCCTTTGGCCCTAGGCCTTGTCGCCATCGTCGCCCTGCTGGGGCTTGGTGGCTGTCACGACCAGCCCCAACAAACAAGTGGAGCGCCCTCGGCGCCACCACCACCGCCCGTCACCGTGGCCAAGCCGGTAACAAAGACGGTGCAGGAGTTTGATGAATTCACGGGTCGCTTTGACGCCGTGGCTTCGGTGGGTATCCGCGCGCGGGTTGGGGGCAGCCTGGACCAGGTCCATTTCAAGGATGGCGCCGAAGTCAAGGAAGGCGACCTGCTGTTTGTGATCGATCAGCGGCCCTTCCGGGCAACCCTGGATGCGGCGGTGGCGGCGGTGGCCTCGATCCAGACCCGGCTGGACTTCGCCAAACTGGAGTTGGAGCGCGCCGATCAGTTAAGTCGAACCGGAGCCGCCGCTGGCAGAACCCTCGACCAAGCCCGCCAACAATTCCTTCAGGCTCAGGCAGATATTGTCGGAGCCAAAGCGGCGGTGGAAACGGCTAAACTTAATCTGGGATTCACCGAAATCCGAGCCCCAATTTCGGGCCGGATCGGTCGGAAGCTGGTGACCGAAGGCAATCTGATCGACGCCAACACCACCTTGCTGACCAGCATCGTGGCGCTTGATCCCATCGACTTCTACTTCGACATCGACGAAAAATCCTTTCTCAACCAAGCCCGCGCGGTTGACGATACCAGCCGACTGACGGTGATTCCATTAGGCACCGAAGTTGAAGTCGCTCTGGCCGACGAGGCCCAAGCCAAACACCGGGGCCGATTGGACTTCGTGGATAACCGGATCGATCAGGCCACCGGCACTTTGCGCGCCCGAGCGGTTCTGGACAATCCGAGCCGACTGCTGTTGCCAGGACTATTCGGACGCATCCGGGTGCCACGCCCCAGTCATGGCGTTACCATTTTGATTCCCGATGAGGCCATTGCGGCAGACCTTGACCGCCGCACCGTCACGCTCATTGCCCCGGATGGAACGGCGTCATCCCGAGCTGTTGTCCTTGGCCCCCGAATCGACGGGTATCGGGTTGTCCGCCAAGGCCTGACCGGCGATGAATTGGTCGTCATCGCCGGCATCCAGCGGGCTCGACCGGGCGGCAAAGTCACCCCCCAGGTTACAACGCTTCCGCCCTCACGCTAGGGATCGACGGCCAGCGCCCTCCCTGGCGCTGGCGTCCCCCTTGCGGCCATCTCTTTTGACTCAAAGCCGATCGCGCAGAGGCTACCCCCGTGAAGTTATCCCATTTCTTCATTGATCGCCCAATCTTCGCCTCGGTTTTGTCCCTGGTGGTTCTGCTGGTGGGCGCGATCACCCTGGTCGGGCTGCCCATTGCCCAATATGCGGATATCGCACCGCCGACCATTGTGGTGCGCGCCAGCTATCCCGGCGCCACCGCCGAGACCGCTGCGGCCACGGTGGCCACGCCACTGGAACAGGAAATCAACGGCGTCGAGAACATGCTTTACATGTCCTCGTATGCGGCAGGCGACGGCTCCATCACCATCACCATCACATTCCGGGTTGGCACCAACCTGGATATGGCCCAAGTGTTGGTCCAGAATCGGGTGGCGGTGGCCGAGCCCAAGCTTCCCGACGACGTGCGCCGGTTGGGCATTACCACGCGCAAAAGCTCGCCCGACCTGATGATGGTCGTGCATATGTTGTCGCCGGACGATACTTACGACCAGCTCTATATCTCCAACTACGCCTTGGTGCGGGTCCGCGACGTGCTGATGCGGCTTGACGGCGTGGGTGATCTCACGGTCTTCGGAGCCCGCGAGTTCTCTTTGCGGGTATGGCTGGACCCGGACAAGCTCGCCGCCTACGGGCTGGCTTCCAGTGACGTGGTGTCGGCACTGCGGGAGCAGAATGTGCAGGTCAGCGGCGGCAGCCTCGGCCAGATGCCCGCAGCCTCCAACACCGCCTTCCAGTTGGATATCACCACCCAAGGCCGCCTGGCGGACCCGGAACAGTTCCGCCAGGTCATCGTCAAGTCTGGGCAGGACGGCCGGTTGATCCGGGTGGGTGACGTGGCACGGGTTGAGATGGGCGCTAAGGAGTATGTCACCAACAGCTATCTTGACGGCAAACCAGCGGTGGCGCTGGCCATTTACCAGCGACCGGGCAGCAATGCCCTCGAAGGGGCCCGTGACGTCATTCGGACCATGGACCGGCTGAAAGCCGACTTTCCCGCCGGGCTGGCGTACCGGATCGTCTACAATCCGACCGAATTCATCGCAGCTTCGGTCAGCGCGGTCGAAGACACCATCTTCAAGGCGGTGGCGCTGGTGGTGCTGGTCATCATCGCCTTTTTGCACAGTTGGCGCGCCTCGATTATCCCGATCATCTCGATTCCAGTCTCTTTGATCGGTACCTGCGCCATCATGGGGTCATTTGGCTTTTCGCTCAATACCTTGACCCTATTCGGCCTCGTGCTGGCGGTGGGGATCGTGGTGGATGACGCCATCGTCGTCGTAGAAAATGTCGAGCGCAACATTGCCGCTGGCCTCTCGCCCAGAGATGCCGCCCACGAAACCATGGACGAAGTGGGAACTGCCGTTATCGCCATTGCCTTGGTGCTGATGGCGGTGTTTCTGCCCACCGCGTTCATTCCCGGCATATCCGGCCAATTCTACCGACAATTTGCCCTGACCATTGCTTCGGCAACCTTGATCTCGGCATTCAACTCGCTCACCCTGTCTCCAGCCCTGTGCGCGCTGCTGCTCAAGCCCCATAGCAGCCATCCGCCCCAATCCCTGATCAGCCGCTTGTTGTGGCGGTTCGGCCATGGCTTCAATCGTACCTTTGATCGGATCGGGTCTCGCTATAGCCGTCTTGTCAATGTCATCGTCCGACGCAGAGTCGTGATGCTGGCCATTTTCGGAGGGCTCCTAGTGGCCACGGTCCATCTGGTCCAAACCGTACCGCGCGGCTTTATCCCAACTCTCGACCAGGGCTATTGTATCGTGGTGATTCAATTGCCCGATGGCGCGTCGCTCAACCGAACCGATGCCGTAACGCAACGAGCCTCAGAGATCATCGCCCATACGCCGGGCGTCACCGACGCAGTGGCATTTGCCGGCTTTTCCGGAGCCACCTTTACCAACGCTTCCAACGCAGGCGTGGTTTTTGCCAAATTCGCGCCGTTTGATGATCGATTGGCGGCAGGCCAAAGCGCCGGGCATATTATTTCAGACCTGATCGGGCGTCTCCAGGTGATTCAGGATGCCTTTATCATCGCAGTCCCACCGCCGCCGGTTCGTGGCATTGGCAGTGCTGGCGGCTTTAAGCTCGAGGTTGAAGACCATACGGGCGGCCCCATTACCGATCTGGTCGCAGCCGCCAATCATTTGGTGGCGCAAGCCCGCACAACGCCGGGACTGGCGGGAGTCTACACGACCTTCAGCGCCAATACACCGCAGCTTTATCTCGACATAGACCGGGTTAAGGCCGAGATGTTAAATGTTCCGATCTCAAACATCTTTGATGCCCTTCAGGTTAATTTAGGCTCCTCGTATGTAAATGACTTTAATGCGTATGGCCGGATTTATCAGGTCCGAGCACAGGCCGATGAAAACTTCCGCGTTGACCCTGAAACCATCTCGCGGTTAAAGGTTCGCAGCGCCACCGGGGCGTTGGTGCCATTGGGAACGCTGGTCACCATTGTCAATGTCACCGGCCCCGATCTGGTCCAACGCTACAACATGTTCACGGCGGTTCCGGTCCAAGGCAACGCCGCCCCTGGCGTCTCGTCTGAACAGGCCCTAACCCTGATGGAAAAACTGGCTGCCGAGACGCTGCCGCCGGGCATGTCCATTGAATGGACCGACTTGGCCTTTCAACAGAAATCCGCCGCCGACAGTGCCGGAGCGATTTTTGGTCTTTCAGTGTTATTCGTGTTCTTGGTCCTGGCGGCTCAATATGAAAGCTGGGCCTTGCCGCTTTCGATCATCCTGATCGTTCCTATGAGCGTGTTGTCGGCCATGATCGGCGTGTTGAGCCGTGGTCTTGATAACAACATTCTGGTTCAAGTCGGATTGGTGGTTCTGGTCGGTTTGGCGGCTAAGAACGCCATTCTGATTGTCGAATTCGCCCGACAAAATGAACTCGATGGCCACGACACCATAGCCTCGGTGGTCCAAGCCTGCCGAACCCGCCTCCGCCCGATCCTCATGACCGCCTTGGCGTTTGTCCTAGGGGTGCTGCCATTGGTCCTGGCCACCGGCCCTGGTGCCGAGATGCGTCAATCCCTGGGCACCGCCGTCTTCTCGGGCATGTTGGGGGTGACTCTGTTCGGCCTGATCCTAACGCCGGTGTTCTTCGTGGTGATCCGGGCTCTGACCCGACGCGCGAAGCTACCGACGGGCACGCTCCCGGCCTTGCATAAGGCTGAAGAATAAATCATTGGTTGCGCCACTGGAGCTGTGCTAAAATTAACCATTCTTGATTTCAAGACCAAAGCACCGCTCGTCATCTCACGATGGCGGGCGGGTGCCTTCAGTCTGTAGGATTGAAAGGCTGTGGAATTGGCGACAAGGATGTGTCATCAGTCATCAGATTAAAGATTGAATAGCGGTATGTCTTACGATCAAGCGAGAGTCACTGAGAGTCTGGGTGCCGAACATAACGGCCTTTGCGAGTCTCTCACTCATGACGCTGAGGCCTACCATCTAATCATTGAGCATATAGACCAAGGCGCGGCAATTTTAGCGGCCAATGGCACGATCCTTTATGCCAATCGCCGTCTGGCCACCGTGCTTGGCCTTTCTTTAAAAGATTTAATGGGGTCTTCCCTACTCCAACACCTCCCGCCCCCTGACCCAGCCTTATTGACCAAGCGAATTCATGGCTCTTGCCGTCAAAAGGGGCATGTTGTCTGGCGGTTTCCGTCCGAAGCCATGGATAAAGCCAAACTTCATGTGGTCCTGATGCCTCTTGAACCAGGCGGCAGGGCATCCTATTCGGTGCTGGTGACCGATATGGCCCCGGCCTTGGAACAGGAGGCTTTGCGCCGCAGCCAAACCACTCTCGAACAAGAAACCGCCAATCTCACTGCTGCCAAGCAGATCGCAGAACAAGCCAGTCGCACGAAAAATATCTTTCTTGCGACCATGAGTCATGAACTACGGACTCCGATGAATGCCATCATCGGATTTAACGAATTACTCCTCATGACGGAGAAAGACGATAATAGACGCAATCAAATGAATATTATAAAAGAAGCTGGAAATAGCTTACTCCAACTAATACGCAACATGCTGGACCTATCAAAAATTGAAGCTGGACAGACGACGATTTATGAAGAAAATTTTGTCTTATCTGAACTTATTTACGCTGTTGTATCAATGTTCGAAGCCCAGGCTTCTAGCAAAAAGATCGCATTATCAACAATAATTGATCCAGAACTTCCATTGCAAATATATAGCGATTCTGGTCTATTAAAGCAAATTTTAATAAACCTAATTGGTAATGCTGTTAAATTTACAAATTCAGGATCCGTTCTGATAACGGTTGGATACAGTGACGAGTCGCCTGAAAAAGTAGTAAATAAATTAATTATTTTTCATGTGGAAGATACTGGCATTGGTATAAAACCAGAAAATATCGACAGAATATTTGAGGTTTTTGAGCAAGAAGACGGTTCACTCACAAGGCGATTTGGTGGCTCTGGATTGGGATTATCAATCTCCAAACGATTAGTAACACTTTTAGGTGGTAAAATTAATGTCAAATCAACTCCAGGAACTGGCTCTCACTTCTCATTCTTTATTCCCTGCAAGGTCAAGGAAAACAAGGGGTAGCAGATCATTAGAGATTAACCTTTTTATCTTTTTGTAACTTTCCTGTGCTTGGATACGAGAACAGTGCGTCTGGGGTGGCTTGTGGCTGGTTTTGCCTCATATTTTGGGTGTCTTCGATAGCACACGCCCCTCCTTGGCGGCGCGCGCTACCAAAGACTAGAACAAATCTACTATATTTATCATCGGGAGTTCGGCTATGACCAAGGCTCATGCCTATCTTTCAATCAATCGAGAGGATCATAATTTCATAGATGCCATTGGCGATGAGTTAACCAAACGGTTGATTGATGACCCAATCAATCTACCGGCGATTTCTAATTCTTTAATGATCTTACGGTCGATTTTGGCCAGTCATTTTGACCATGAAGAATCAATCATGAAGGAACAAAAATATCCAGATTGCTCAAAACATAAAAATAGTCATGATTATATTATCACATTAATCTCATCATCGATTTCATCTTTGAGCCAAGAATGCGAAGAATCCCCAACAGAACTTTGGCTGACGCTCAAAAAGACCCTTGAAACCCATATCAAAAAATATGATGACCTCCTAGTTCTCTACTTGGATACCTGTCCTTGATCCTGATCTGCCGGATACAGCCCTGGTGATGATCACCCTTCCGACGATGGCCTCCGCCACGCGCAAAACGGTGGTCGCCTCCGCCTTTGGAGGCGCGGCCGAAACCTATGATGCCGATGCCCATTTACAACGCTTGGTTGCAGCACGTTTGGCGCAGGATATCGCTGCCCTTCCTCTGGCTGCCGTGCCCCGCCTCCTTGAAATCGGCTGCGGGACTGGCTTTCTAAGCCATCACCTCCTGACTGACCGCCCCGCCGCCCGCGCCACCATCACCGACCTGTCGCCGCTGATGGTGGCACGATGCCGTCGACGGTTGGACGCAATGTCGCCGCAGGCCCGCTTCCTGGCGATGGACGGCGAAAGGCCCTGCCTTCGCCCAGACGGCGACGGTGAGGGCTTTGACCTGATCTGTAGCAGTCTGGCGTTACAGTGGTTCGACAGCCCTGGCGATGCCCTTGCGGGCTGGGTCGAGTTGCTGCGACCGGGTGGATACGTGGTTTTTGCCACTCTGGCCGCTGGCAGTCTGATCGAATGGCAAAACGCCCACAGCGCGCTGGGATTGGGAGCCGGAGTGGCCAGCTATCCAAGTGCCGAACATTTGGGCGCTCTGTGGCCCCCCAATGGACGCGGACGGATTCTCATCGAGCCGAGTCCCTGCACCTATCCCGATGGCCATGCCTTTCTGGATGGGCTACGCCGGATCGGCGCCCGTGTAGCAGCAGCGAACCGTCGCCCCCTGTCTCCCGGAGCGTTGCGTCAAGTCTTGCGGCGTGTCAATCAACCCGATGGCTTCACCGTCACCTACCAAATTGCCTATGGCTGTTTTCAAAAGGACGCGGGCCGCTCATGACCTCAAAAGCCACAGAAATTCAGGGCGTCTTTGTCACCGGAACCGACACGGGAATTGGCAAGACCTTGGTTTCAGCCTGTCTGGTACGAGCTTGGAATGCCGGCTATTGGAAGCCAGTTCAGACAGGTTTGGCTTCCGAGCCCGATGACACCGCAACCGTAACGACCTTGGCGGCTCTCTCCCCCGATCGCGTCCAGGCCCCTCGGCATGCCCTCCAAACGCCGCTTTCCCCCCAGGCAGCGGCGGCGCTGGAACAGGTTACGATCACCCTCGACGACTTTACCCTGCCCGCCATGGCGTCGCCGCTGGTGGTCGAGGGCGCCGGCGGTGTCCTGGTTCCGTTGTCGGAAACCACCCTGATGATCGACTTGATCGCCCGCCTGGGGCTACCCGTGGTGGTGGTGGCGCGGAGCGGACTCGGCACGATCAATCACACGCTTCTGACTTTGGCGGCCCTGCGCGGACGCCAATTGCCCATTGCCGGGGTGATTCTCAGCGGTCCGCCCAACCCCGGAAATCGCTTGGCCATCCAACGATTGGGTGGGGTTCCAGTGCTGGCTGAACTGCCCTGGTTGGATTTGGTGGATAGCGATGCCATCAGCCATCTTGCCACAGAGCGGATTCCCGCTTTAACGTCGGTACTACCATGACCGACACGCCCCCCTCTCCTTTGCCGCTGCCATCTGCCGAGCCGCTGTCCACCGAGGCGCTGGTTGCCCTGGACCGTCGTCATCTCTGGCACCCTTTCACCCAGGCTCAAACCGCACCGCCGCCGCTTCCTGTGGCCAGCGGACGGGGAGCCAGCCTATTTTTGACCGATGGCCGTGAAATCATCGACCTGATTTCTTCGTGGTGGGTAACTCTGCATGGCCATGCCGAGCCCACCATTGCCCGAGCCATTGCCGAACAGGCGGGACGACTGGAACAGGTCATCTTCGCCGATTTTACCCATGCACCCGCGACCCAACTGGCCGCGCGGCTGGCGGCTGTGCTTCCCGAGGGACTTGATCGGGTCTTTTTCTCGGATGACGGATCGACCAGCGTCGAAGTTGCCCTGAAGATTGCTTATCAATACTGGCGCAATCGCGGTCAAATCCATCGCACTCGTTTCCTGGCCTTCGAAGGCGGCTATCACGGCGACACCTTTGGCGCCATGGCTGCGGGTCAGGGCTCGGGTTTTTATCACCCGTTTCACGACCTGCTCTTCCCGGTCACTCTACTGCCATTCCCAACCACATGGCTTGGCGATGATCAAGTCGCAGCCAAAGAAGCCGCCAGTCTCGACATGTTGGACCGCTGGCTTGAACATCATGGCGAGGACACAGCGGCGCTCATCATGGAACCGCTGGTGCAAGGAGCCGGCGGTATGCGGATGTGCCGACCCAGCTTTTTGCAAGATTTGGTGTTGCGCCTGCGCCGGGCGGGGGTCTTGCTGATCTTTGACGAGGTGATGACAGGCTTTGGCCGTACTGGCGAGCTGTTTGCCTGTCAGCGAGCTGGGGTCACTCCCGATCTGATCTGTTTGTCCAAGGGCCTCACTGGCGGTTTTCTGCCGCTTTCCGCCACCGTATGCCGGGATGAACTATACCAAGCCTTTCTTGGCGGTGGCTTTGACCGCGCCTTCGCTCATGGCCATTCCTTCACCGCCAACCCGCTGGGCTGTGCGGCGGCTCTGGCGTCGTTGGACCTGCTGGAAGCGCCGGAAACCGCTCCCCGCATCAAAGCCATCGAGCGGCGCCATCGGGCCTGGATCCAAAGCCTGCACGACCACCCGTCCTTGCGCCGTCCTCGGGTTCTTGGCACCATCGCCGCTGTTGATTTGGACACCGAAGAAGTCGGCTACAGCGCCGCCATCGTTCCTCGGCTCAAGGCGTTTTTCCTCGACCGTGGCTTGCTGATTCGGCCTTTGGGTCCGACGATTTACCTGCTTCCGCCCTTGTGTATCACTGATGAACAGCTTGATTTGGCCTATCGCACCATTGAAGAGGCGGCTGAAGCTCTTTTGACGCCAGACGTGACGCCAGAGTAGTACTATTTGCCCCATAGGCGCCGGTTTTCGCAAGGCTCCGCCCTCACCCGTGGGCAGAGCCCACGAAAGGCCTTATCCTTGCGCCGATAGGGCTCTATCGCCCCACCAGGACAAAAAGACCAAAGGAGCCCGGACTCCGTGGCAACGGCGGACCCCGCACCCGACGCCCTCGCCGCCCGACGAGAACGGTCTCGAGCGGCCCTCGTGGCTCGTTTTCCTGATCTGGCACCGTCATTGGCCGCTTCCTCGCTGGTCACGCCTATCCTGGATGACGGAGAGGTGGTTGATTTCGGTTTAGGCGACAGACGTTTTTACCGAACCGATGGGCGATCCTTTGCGCTCCGGCAGGTCAATGACTTTATGGCCCGTCCAGAGCGTTTCCTGCCCGACTTTGGCGCCGCCAACCCCACCGCCGGTATGGTCGAGCGGAGGATCCTGGAGGCGCTTCGAACCGAAAGCCGACGCCTGGGCCTTTCACCCACCGGCTTCTCAACCGCTCCCGACCCCCAAAACGGCATGCTGGTGGTGTTGGGCGTTGGCTTGGGCCACCACTTGGCGCCCGTGGTGGCGCGCACCCAGGCCCGCCATGTTCTGGTGGTGGAAAGTGAAGCCGAGTTCCTGCGCCAATCCCTGGCCGCCATCGAATGGTCAGAGCTGCTGGATAGGATTGAACGTGACGGTGGCGTTGTTCGGCTGTTTCTGGGGCGTGATGCTGAAGCCATCCTGACCGCCCTGCGTCAAACCTTCGGCATGATCGGGGTTCCCTATTTAGAAGGGGCGTATTTCTACCGGCATTATGCCAATCCCATCCTGGATGAGACCGCCCGCCGGCTGCCCGAAGCGGCTCGACTGGCGTTTCAGGGGCGAGGCTTTTACGAAGACGAGCGGTTGATGATCACCAACGCCGTCGCCAATCTGACACGATGCGCCTTTCATTTGTTGGACACGCACCCCAAACCGCGTCGCCGGGAGCCCGCCCTGGTTATCGGCTCGGGGCCATCCCTGGACGGTGCGATTGGCGACATCAAACGGATTCGAAACAGCGCGATCGTGTTTTCCTGTGGCACGGCCTTAGAAGTCTGTCTTCGCCACGGCATCATTCCCGACTTTCACTGTGAAAGTGAAAACAGCGATGACCGCTACCGCCTGCTTGCAGCCATCGCTGCCAAGGATCATGGCCTCGCTGGAATCGCTTTGCTGTCTTCGATCACAGTGGACCCACGCGTCCCGCCGCTGTTCGAGCAAAGCTTTTTCTGTTTCCGGGAAATGTCGATTTCAACCCGGCTGTTGGCCACGGCTGACCAGGAAATAGGCTTCGCGGCACCCATCGTCGGCAATCTGGCCGTGCGCCTGGTCGCGGCTCTGGGGTTCCAAACCCTTTATATGTTCGGCCTGGACTGCGGCGCTCGTTCGGCAGACCGCAAGCACGCCGGCGGCAGCGTTTACGAGATTCACGATGACCTGCGCCAACGTGAACAGGCGCTTCGCTACGATCTGAGCGTACCCGGCAATTTTGGCGGAACCGTCGTGACCGATCCACTCTTCAACTGGTCGCGATTGAGGCACCAAGCCTTCATCAGCTCTGCCGGGTTGCGGGTCTTTAATTGCAGCGATGGCGCCCGAATCATCGGCGCCAAGCCCCAAGCCCCCCGCAGCGTCCGACTTGGCCGTTCGCTGCCGGATCGCTCACGCATCCGGGCTGAAATCGCCGCCGCACATCCGGCCTATGAGGCCGGTGCTTTTCTCGAAGACTATTCTTTCGCACCGGCTCAAGCCGATGTCCGACGATTTTTCGCCGAACTCGACGCCGCTTTGGCAGCAGCGGCGGCAATCGAAGCCCTCGACCTTTTCAAACTCTGGCACCATCTGGCGCCCCTGGCCGCAGAGAATCCCGAAGGTCATGGTGGCATCGCAACCATTGCCTTCGGCTCAATTCGTTATTTTCTCAAAGCCGTCGGCACTGTAACCCGCCGAGTTCCAGACCACACCGCCCGCCGCCATCTTCTGATTCGCGCTATCACGGAGTTCCGGGTGATCATCGCCGAGATGAGCGATGACACGGTCGCTCTGCTTGACGACCTTTCGAGCCGTTCGACACCCTCGGGGTGAACATCAGTATCGGGATGAGGTGTTCGCCGATGAAAAAAGCGGCTATGGTGCCGATCTCGGCCAGCCGGCCAACCGATAAAGCAGGGAACAAAAACCATGTCGAACGTCCGCAAACGCGCCATGGAAGCGGTGCTGGAAGCCGCAGAGCAGGACATTGAGGAAACGTTTCAAGAAAATAAGATCAGTGATCGCGATAGCGAAGAAGCCGACGAGGCTGTGTTCGATGTAGCGATCCTTTATGCCTATCGAGTCTTCGTCAGAATTTGTGAACAGCAAGGCATCCCGGCGGATGTCCAATTATTCGCTGAACTCAGCGCCGACCTTGCGGAAGAGATGGAGGCGGACGGAGACCAGGAGTAGATTTTTATAGTCGTGCGTATGACGAATGCCCCCTGACCCTCGCCAGGACCGTGATGATCCTGGCTTTTTTCTGGGGTTCTGAGTCCCTAAAGGCCCCATAGACGCGGGGCCTTCCTTGCGTCTATGGCGGGAATAGCCATAGGGGCTTTGGATAAGGTCAGAAAGATCGTCTTGGAAGCGCGGGTGCCCCGCCCGCCTTCGCGGTCTGCCGTCGCCCTCTCGGCACGGGATCGCGACTGACTGTCGCACCCTGCCTTCTCGACATTCCCTATAGCCATAACCCACGTTATGTCATGCGCGCTTTTATCGGGGAATGCTGGACATGCTCATTGAGTGGCAGGATGGCCTACTGGTCGGCTTTGAGGCAATCGATCAAGAACATAGGGACTTGGTCTCTATGATCAATCAACTCTATGATCAAGTCAGAAATGACCAAACAAAAGAAACAATCGAAAATACGCTTTTCACTCTGGCCGATCAGGTTGCGGCACACTTCACCCATGAAGATGAACTAATGCGCACCCATGGCTATCCTCATCGGGCTAGTCACCTGCTCGAGCACCGGAAGTTAATTGATCAACTTGACACTTTGCTTGATGGAATCGACCTGCTAACGTCTCCAATGTTATTGAACGCCATTGGGTTCATGGATCATTGGTTCACGGATCACGTCGTTAACAGTGATGCCCGGTTGGGTGAATATCTCAGAGACCATGGCGGCACGAAACAATGAGGCGCGAGAGCGTGTTCCGATTCCGCCGGCAACTCCCTGTATGTTGACAAGTCCCCATATTGAAACCCAGCCGGTCGTTGGCCAACGACCGGGGATGAGGCATTGTTGTGGCTCGCCAGTATCATAATCGAGCCTTGATGGTGACTCATCAAGGCTGCCCTCAGACGCCGGGCGGGCGCATCCGCGCCCTTGGCTTCGCGTCCACGAGGACGCGGGGCCGCCGTCGCGGCCCGATACCGGCGATGTGTCAGTGTCAGGGCTCGCCGGTATCATTCTATTGCTGCTTGATATTCAGCCGGATGGCCAGATGGACCTGATCTTTCAGATCATCGCCCACCATGCGATCCGTAATGGTCTTCAGAAGAGCCTGGATCCGGTCATAGCCCCAATTGGTAAAGACCTTCCCGTAAGTTCCCTGAAGATAAGCGTCCTGCAAGCGCGGAATCGAATTGATCATGCTGTCCTTTGCCTCCTGAGAATCGAACAGCAGATCAATGCCCACCGGCATGATCCGCGCGATATCGGCGGTTCCCGGCGTCAGTAACGGAACCATCACCACCATACGAATCACGTTACCAAGTTCATGAGGTTTGGGATCGGCGCGCGCCGAATCCCAAGGCAGCACCATAACCAGCCAACCGAGAAGCATGGCGGCGACAGCCGCCAACCGCATTCCGTCCGTCAATACCCGCATGTTAACTCCCGCTTGCCGCCGCCAACACCCAATTAACTGACCGCCGAGATTTCTTCTTCAGTCAAGGCGCCGGGCACGATGGTCAACGGAATCCGCAGACGATTGAACCCGGACGAAACCAGAGTGGAAATCAGCGGCCCCGGTCCCTCGGGCCCGGTTCCGGCGGCCAAAACCAAAATCGAAATCGAACGATCCTCGTCGATCAGGCGCAAGAGTTCCTGACTCCGTTGACCTTCGCGCAGATACAACACCGGCAAAGCCCCCGTGCGACGATAAACCTCTTTGGCGTACCGCTGGAGTGTTTGTTCGGCTTCGACCCGCCGCTCTTCACGCATCAGGTCTTCGACGGCCCGCCAGTTCTGAAATTCGGTCGGCTCCATCACCGCCAGCAGCGCCACTCGCCCTCCCGAATGACGAGCCCGCCGACATGCGTAGGCCAAAGCTAACGACAATTCCGCGCTGTCATCCACCACCACCAGGAAAATACGAACCACGGGGCTCGCTGCCGCTGTCTGCGCCGCTTCGGTCATCTTATTACAGCCTCCCCAACAACGAACCCGCCAACCAACCAATTAAAAAAGCCCCAATCACCGCAGCCAAACCATAAAGGGCCGGTTGGCGTTGAGCGACCTCGGAAATACCGGCACTGAGGCCGATCTTGTTGACGATCAGGGGCGTGGTCTGAGCACTAACCACATCACCATCCCGGATCAAAAACACCCCGACCGAATAGGCACCCGTTGCTACCGCCGCCGGAAAAGAAATGGTGGTTCGGAACAACCGCTGCCCCAAAAAAACAACCTGACCGTCGCCGGTCCCATACAGGCCGTCCCGCTGCTTTTCATGAATCAGCGCGGCCCGAAATGATGCCAACGATGCGGCTTCTACGACCTGATCCGCAGCAGGCACCAACGGCAAATGAGTCACCCCAATCCCATGGCGAGTCAGGACCGCAGGTGACGCCAACGATGCCAATGGGCTGCTCACCGCCACAGCGTAGTAGCTGGGCACCTGATCAAAGGCCACGCTTTGGCGGTTCATCCAGATCCCGCCAACAGACTCTTTCTTTCGCACCGTCACCCGGCCTTTGGGGCCGGTGACCACCACCGCCACCTCTCCAGGCCCATCGATGGCCCCAAACAGCACCACCTCGGTCCCGACGAAGCCGGTTGAAATGGCGATCAGGTGGCTGGACAAGTCCGCCACCAAAGCCTGAGCCGCCGCCGTCGCAGCCCCGCACGCCACCATCAACACAATAAGAAAAGCCGGGATGCCGCAACGACGCCCCCTTTCCAAAAGCCGAACGCCGTTCATCGCGGGGCCCCGATCGTGACCGAGTAGGGATCAACCGGGGTCTCCACCAACTGCACCGCCAATGCCGTCGCAACCCCCATCGCCAACATCGCCAACATCGCTCGCGCCCATTCCCCACGCAGTCGAGTGCCAACCCGGCTCCCCAACTGAGCACCAACCACCCCGCCCACCAACAGCAGCAGCGCCAACATCACATCAACGGTGTGATTGACGGTGGCCTGCATCAAAGTCACGACGGCGGTTGTGAAAACAATCTGGAACAGCGACGTCCCGGCAACCAACGCCGTTGGCATCCCCAGCAGATAGATCATGGCCGGAACCAACAGAAAGCCGCCGCCAATGCCCATCACCGCCACCAAAACACCGCCAACGGTTCCGATGGCAAAGGGCAGCAGGGCGCTGATATACAGCTTGGACCGTGGAAAGCGGGTCTTTAACGGCCAGCCATGCATCCAAGTGTGACGATGCAGCCGGCCCCGAACCATCGGCATCCGTCGCCGGACCATGGCCGCCACACTCTCGACCAGCATGGACGAGCCAACGGCTCCCAACAGCAGAACATAGAGAAGCGAAATGGTCAGGTCGATCTGCCCCAGGCGCTGAAGCTGTTCAAACAAGGCAATGCCCAACACACTGCCCAATCCGCCTCCAGCCAACAACACTAGCCCCATCTTGACATCGACATTATTGCGCCGCCAATGGCCCAAGACTCCTGAAACGCTGGCGGCGATGAGCTGATTTGCTTGTGTTCCGACAGCGACGGCTGCCGGAACACCGACAAACATCAGCAACGGCGTGATCAGAAAACCGCCACCGACGCCAAACATCCCGGACAGGAAGCCGACCACCCCGCCCATGCCGACAATCGTCAAGGCATTTACCGACATCTCGGCGATCGGCAAATAGACTTCCATCGAAACTCCTGGAACAACCGCCCCCGAGCTTATCCCGCGCAGACTGTCCGGCCAAGAGCGATCAACATCAAGGGCTCGATCGAAGCCAGTGGCGCCGGACCCGGCCTTGGGATATGTGGGAGCCATAAACAGACTCCTCGTGCGGAAGGGACATGCGCACCATGGCTGGCAGCGTCAATAAGGTGATCTTGATTGGAAACGTCGGTCGGGATCCGGAAATCCGCACCCTCCAGAATGGCGGTCGGGTTGCCTCTTTCACCCTCGCGACTTCGGAAAGCTGGAAAGACCGAACCTCCGGAGAGCGGCGGGAAAAGACCGAATGGCACCGCATCGCGGTCTATAACGAGTCCTTGGTTGGCGTGATCGAGCGATTCGTCAAGAAAGGCTCGAAAGTCTACCTGGAAGGCGCCCTGGAAACCCGCAAGTGGAACGACCAGAGCGGTCAGGAAAAATACACCACCGAAGTTGTTCTCAAGCAATTCCGCAGCGAGCTGACTCTGCTGGATGGTCGAGGCGACAGCGGCGGCAGCGGTGCTCCTGACGGGTATGGCGCTCCTGCTGGCGATGGCTACGGCCGGAGCGGTGGGGGCAGTGGCGGTGGTGGGGGGGCCAGCGACGGTCGAAGCGGCAGCAGCAATCGAAGCGGGGCACCGGCGGCTCGTCCTCGGGACGACATCGACGACGACATCCCCTTCTAAACCAGCTCCAATGGCAACCAAAGCGGCCCGATGGCATATGCCAGAGGAGCCGCGCCGGGAGGGGGCATTGACACTCTCCCAGAGTAATCTTTATTGTTCAGACAGGTAGAGCCAATAGACCTTGAACACTCGACAAAAATCGTTCCCTTTCAAAGCATTGGCTTCGCCCGCCCGATCGGCACCAGATAGATGTAACGATACCGCCCAAGTGTTGTTGAGCAGTGAGGATCCCTATGAATGACATTCTCTCGCCGATCGAGTTAACTCCTGAATATCTTGTTGATGTCGCGAGTATTGATCGTGAACATCAATTTCTCATCGGGCTTTACAACGGGTTGGTGGCTTCGGTTCGCGACAGTAACGCCCGCGACATGTGGGATGACGCGTTTCAGAAGTTGGTGGCTTATGCCGACCAGCATTTCGCCAACGAAGAGCGGCTCATGATCGAGCGGCGCTTTCCCGGTTATGACAGCCACAAGCGCCAGCATGATAATTTCATCCAAAATCTCCACCATCTGGCCACGGATCGCACCAGCCAGGACGAAAAGCGGGCGCTTGAGCGGCTACTGGCCTTTGTCGGACAGTGGATTCGCGGCCATATCCTGGTCACCGACAAGCAGTTAGGCGAATTCGTAAAGCGTGATTAACGCCGACGAGCCCCAACAATGATACCATCGAGCCTTGATGGTGACACATCAAGGCTGCCCTCAGACGCCGGGCGGGCGCATCCGCGCCCTTGGCTTCGCGTCCACGAGGACGCGGGGCCACCGTCGCGGCCCGAGGACCGGCGATGTGTCAGTATCAGGGCTCGCCGGTATGACTCGTCGCGGTCTTCGGGCCGCGACCAGTAGCGTCCCGTGTGTCCATGTGCAAAAGCCAAGGGCGGGGGTGCCATCAAGGCTCGATGGGATCAGCCTTGGCGACCGCCGCCCGTCCGGATTCGGTTAACCGGCAAATTTTCCAGGTGGGTTTAATCGGGTTGTCGAACCAGGGTTCGACCCAACCGGCATCCCGGCAACTCCGAATCACCGCCTCGCTCACCCGCTGGCCGGATTGGTCGAACAACGGTAGCTTGCCGCCGGGTTGCGCCAATCCCCGACGAAGCCAAGCCAATTGAAGCGGGCTAGGCTTGCGTCCCCTGCGTCCCGTCTTGCTGGACTTCGACCGCGAAGAGAGCGATGTCATGACGTCTCCCGATGGCTGTGGCCGGGGCGTGGCATTTGCCTTGGATCCTCTATACCGCCGGTCCTTCGTGGGCTTGTGGCTCCGCGCGCCCACGCGCCCAAAGCCAAAGCCAAGGCGTCTAGGGGCAACCTTGATGTGTTCCCATCAAGGCTCGATGGTATGATCCCAACCCCACCTGAAAGGATTCGGCATGAGCGACACAAGCATTATCTTCGCCTATCTCACCGTCGGCTCTCCCGAAGAAGCCCGGCACATCGGACGGAGTCTGGTGGAGGAGCGATTGGCGGCCTGCGTCAACATCTTCGACGGCATGACCTCAATCTACCCCTGGCAAGATGCCATCGAAGAAGCCCGCGAAACCGTGATCATCGCCAAGACTCGCGGCGACCTGTTCGACGCCCTAGCGGCACGAGTCCGAGCCCTGCACAGTTACACCACCCCTTGCATTGTGGCATTGCCGACCGCTCGCATCGAAGCCAACTACTTGGCGTGGCTGCTGGCTGAAACCGGCCCGTCACCAACCTGACATAACCGACATGCGACGGTTATGGTTGCGGCTGGATCGGCAAACTGCCAACCAGGGCTCTCTCCGGCCCTGAGTCCAGCGACCGTGAACGAACCGTTAAGGAGCATCCCATGTCTGACCTGTCCGCCCGCCTGTCAATTGGGTTTTCCTGGACCGGCCACACCATGATGCATGTCCTGTCGATGCTGTTTCTAACGGTGGTTCTGGCCCTGGAATCAACGTGGCATATGAGCTACGACGAGCTGATCCGGCTTTGGACGCTGGGTTCGCTGATGATTGGAGTGGGCGCCCCCCTTGCCGGGTGGCTCGGGGATCGGTGGAGTGATTCCCGAATGATGGTGGCGTTCTTTCTGCTGACCGGCGGTGGCGCGGTTGCCGCTGGCTTGGCTGACGGGCCGGCTTCGCTAACGCTGGCACTCACCGCCCTAGGGTTGGGCGCCTCGATTTATCATCCGGTCGGCATGTCCTGGCTGATCAAAAATAGCGTCAATCAAGGCGCCGCCCTTGGAACCCAAGGGCTTTTCGGCAGTTTGGGGGTTGCCTCTGCGGCGGTGATCGCGGGAACCCTCACCGACCTGATCAGTTGGCGCGCCGCCTTTATCGTTCCCGGCATGGTGTGTATCGCCATCGGAATCGCGCTAGCCATCTGCATTGCCCTGGGCTTGATCTATGACCGCGAGATTGATCTGCGTCCCCAGCCCAAACAGAATCGCAGCGACGTCATCCGCGCCTTCCTGGTGCTCTCGGTGACCATGGCCGTGGGCGGTGTGCTCTGGAATTCCATGATGGTAGCCATGCCAAAATGGTTCGGCGAGCATCTGACCGCACTGGTGGGAGATAGCACCGTCGGCGTCGGCGGCTTGGTGACGGTGGTTTACCTGATCGGGGCCCTGCCCCAGCTTTGGGGGGGACGGCTTGCCGACCGGCTCCAGACCAAATATCTTTACGCTGGTTGCCTGCTGCTTCAGGTGCCGATGATGCTGGTTGCGGCGTCCCTGGCCGGAGCGCCGGTTCTGGCCCTGGCGCTGATGATCGTGTCCTGCCAGAATCTTCAGATTCCCGTAGAAAATCTGATGCTGGCCCGCTTCACACCTGGTCGTTACCGGGGGTTGGCCTATGGTGCCAAATTCATCTTGGCCTTTGGGGTGGGGCCGTTGGCGGTCCAATTGGTGGCGTGGTCCTATCGGTGGACCGGCGGTTTCGAAGGGCTGTTTCTGACCCTATCCGGGCTGGTTTTGACCGCGTTTTTGGCGGCCCTGCTGCTTCCCACCGACCGCGCCCTGAACGCGACCCAAACCGAGGCGCTGCCACCCGAGACACTGCCTGCTCACGCTGACTGAACACCCGGCGCGCTTTGATTCCGCCCCATCAAAGCGCGCCGGCTGATGTATCATCGGCCCGGCACGCTGGTATAAAAAGGGCTCGTGAGAAAATTTCTTGGGCGTTTCACCGAAGTTTCATTGACTCGGCTTGCCCAAGTCACTATAGAACCGAACCTTGTCAACCGAATCTAGACGTTAAAACGGAGTTGGGTTGTGAAACGCACCTTTCAGCCGAGCAAGATCGTGCGCAAGCGGCGGCACGGGTTCCGGGCACGGATGGCCACTGTCGGCGGTCGCCGTGTCCTGTCGAATCGCCGGGCCAAAGGCCGCAAGCGGTTGTCGGCGTAACAGGCCGTCTTTTTCTGCGGCGACCTGATGGATGGACGCCAGGACGCCGCAGTGACCAGCCACGAGGCGGCCCATGACCGAGACTCCCGGAGGCGACCCCCACGGATCGGGTACGGCCAGGGTTGGACGGCTAAAGCGCCGACCTGAGTTCCTGGCGGTTGCCGGGACTCGCCGCAAGTGGGTGGCGCCTGGATTGATCTTGCAAATTCGCCGGCACGACCAAAAACAGCGACCGCCAGCCAACGGGCCGGCGGTGCGGTTTGGTTTGACCGCCAGCAAGAAGGTCGGCAACGCCGTGGCCCGGAATCGGGCGCGGCGGCGTTTGCGTGATGTTGCCTGCCAAGTGTTGGCTGCCCACGCCCTCTCTGGTCATGATTTCGTGGTCATTGCCCGAACCGGGACAATCACGCGAGATTTCGGCGACCTGAAAGCCGACTTGATCGCCGCTCTCCGGCGGCTCGGTGCTTGGTCTGCCGAGTTATCGCCGCCATGAGCCTCGCTGCTCATCTGTTGCGGGGGCTAATTTTGGGCTATCGCTGGACGGTGTCGCCTCTTTTGGGGCCGCGCTGCCGGTTTTTGCCCTCTTGTTCCGAGTACGCCCTGGAGGCGCTGGCGCGCCACGGGGCCGTTCGTGGTGGCTGGCTTACCCTGGCTCGACTCGGTCGCTGCCACCCCTGGGGTGGCTCCGGCTACGATCCGGTCCCGCCTGCCATAATTTCGCCCTGCCCTGGGCGCACATCGCACCCATCCTGACCCTACCAGGCACTCCCGAGGAGCCATGACCGAACAGCAAAATCTGCTCATCGCGATCGCCCTGTCGATTGCGATTCTGCTCGGCTTTCAGTTTTTCTACGAGATGCCGCGTCAGCAACAAGCCGAGCAACAGCGCCAGCAGCAGGCGCTCTCTCAGCCGCCGGCCACGGGCCAAGTGCCCGGAGACGTTGCGTCGAGCATTCCCGGTGCATCGGCGCCGGTTGGCGCGCCGGCCGCCCCCAAGGTGCGGACTCGAGAGGAACTGGTCGCGGAACAAGCTACCGCCAATCTGCGGATCAAGATCGCCACGCCGCGACTGGTGGGCAGTGTTGCCCGAACCGGGGCCCGTCTTGATGATCTGCAACTGGTGGATTATCGCGAAACCACCAATCCCAAGAGCCCGGAAATCGGTCTGTTGGCACCGACCGGCAGCGAACATCCTTATTACGCCGAATTCGGCTGGGTTCCTGCCGATCGCAGTGTTGCGGTTCCCGACCCGAACACAGTGTGGTCGGCGGCGTCCGACAGCCTGAGCCCCGACCGCCCCTTAACCCTCACCTGGGACAACGGCCATGGTTTGCTGTTCGAAAAGGTGGTGACGGTCGATACCAACTATATGTTCACCGTGACCGACCGTGTTCGGAACACCGGAACTCAGCCGGTAACGCTGCTCCCCTACGGCTTAGTCTCACGCCAGGGCACGCCGAATACCCAAGGTTTCTTCATTCTCCACGAAGGCCCGGTGGGCGTGCTGGACGGCACCTTGAAAGAAGTTAAATATAAAGACCTTCAAGATAAGCCGGCCATCCAAACCACCACCACGGGCGGCTGGATCGGCATTACCGATAAGTACTGGCTGGTCTCCCTGATCCCAGATCAGCAACAATCGGTTACCACGCGGTTCTTGTCGACCAAGCGAGATGGTGAGGATCGTTATCAGGTTGATATTCTGGGTGAGGCGATGACAGCCGCCCCAGGGGCCAGTATTGATACCGTTCGCCGGATGTTTGCAGGCGCCAAAGAAGTCAAACTACTTGATCGCTACTCTTCCGATCTTGGAATCAATAAATTTGACCTGGCCGTTGACTTTGGCTGGTTCTATTTCTTGACCAAGCCGTTCTTCTATTGCTTAGATTTCCTGAAGGATATTTTTGGAAACTTCGGGATTGCGATTTTAGTGTTCACAGTTATGGTGAAGGCGCTGTTCTTCCCGCTGGCGAACCAATCTTATCGCTCCATGAGTAAGATGAAGCAGCTTCAACCACAGGTCGCTGCCATCCGTGAGCGGTGTGGTGACAATAAAGAGCGCCTGAACCAAGAGATGATGGCTCTCTATAAGCGCGAAAAGGCCAACCCGATCGCGGGCTGCTTGCCAATTCTGATCCAAATTCCAGTGTTCTTTGCGCTTTACAAGGTGTTGTTTGTCACCATTGAAATGCGCCAAGCGCCGTTCTTTGGCTGGATTCAGGATTTATCGGCCCCCGACCCGACCACCTTGTTCAACCTTTTTGGCCTGATCCCATGGACCCCGCCCCATATGCTGATGATTGGCATCTGGCCGCTGATCATGGGCATGACCATGTGGTTCCAACAAAGACTGAACCCAACGCCGCCCGATCCGGTGCAGCAGAAGATTTTCGCGGTGTTGCCGTTCCTCTTCACCTTCATGCTGGCCAGTTTCCCGGCAGGATTGGTGATCTACTGGGCTTGGAACAACTCTCTCTCGATCGCCCAGCAATGGCTGATCATGCATAAAATGGGCGTGAAAGTGTAAACTAAGATACTCTTTAGCAAACCAATCGGCTGGGAGCATCGCTCCCGGCCGATTGGTCAAAGCGTAACGCATGCTGTAAGTTTTATTGTTTTGGTGCCAACCTGTGCGAGGGCCTCTGTTGTGACTTTAATCCCCGAGGATCTTGAAGTTGGTCGCCTTTTGTTTGCCGCTGAATGTCGCTTTGTCTGGGGGGCGGCCACCCTTGATCAGTTGCCGGAGGCTGACCTGCCGGAAATTACGTTCTCCGGGCGCTCCAATGTCGGAAAATCAAGCCTAATCAATGCATTGACCGGGCGTAAGACCTTGGCCCGCACATCTGACACGCCAGGACGGACTCAACAGCTTAATTTTTTCAATCTGGGCGAGCGTTTGCAATTGGTGGACCTGCCCGGTTATGGCTATGCCCGCGAATCGCGGACCAAGGTTGATGCCTGGACCGAACTGGTGCGGCGCTACCTGAAGGGGCGAGTCAGTTTGCGCCGGGTGTGTCTGCTGATCGATTGCCGGCACGGCCCCAAGCCTTCGGATGAAACCATGATGACCTTGCTGAACGGCGCGGCGGTACCGTTTCAGGTGATTTTGACCAAGGCCGATAAATTAAAGCCAGAAGCCCTGGACGTCGTGCGGGCCGCGACTGCTGAAATCCTCAAGCGCCACCCGGCGGCCTTCCCCGAAAGCCACGCGACCAGTTCTGAAACCGGCCAAGGCATCCCGGAATTGCGCGCCAGTCTGGCGGCACTGGCAAGGATGCCCGGTTCCGAGTGATGGTGAAAGAGGCACTGGCTCTTTACCCCGCTTTCATGGCACGGATGAAGAAACGGGTAAAATCGCCCTTTGCAGCCGCCTCCGTTTTCGCTAAAAGGCGCCCATGATCGAGCCGCACAAATCATCGCCGCCGCCAACCTCGCGCGAAGAGTGGTTGGCTAAGGCCCGCACCCTCTCCGAGGCCCTTCCCTATATGCGCCAGTACTCCGGGCGCACATTCGTCATCAAATATGGCGGCCACGCCATGGGCGACGAAGCCTTGGGTCAGAGCTTTGCTCGAGACATTGTGCTTCTCAAGCAGGTCGGCATTAACCCGGTGGTGGTCCATGGTGGGGGACCGCAGATCGGCCAAATGCTCAAGCGGCTTCAGATCAAAAGCGAATTCGTGGACGGCCTGCGGATCACCGACCAGGAAACCGTCGAAATCGTCGAGATGGTCCTATCTGGAGCGATCAATAAGCAGATTGTCTCGTTGATCAACGACGCGGGTGGCAAAGCTATCGGCCTGTCCGGCAAAGATGGGCATCTGATGCAGGCCCGAAAATTGCGCCGAACTCAGCGGGACCAGGACAGTGCGATTGAAAATGCCCTGGACCTTGGCTTCGTAGGCGAGCCTCAGCACATCAACCCGGAACTCCTGGAGTTGTTCGAGAAGTCGGACATTATCCCGGTGATCGCCCCCATCGGCCATGGACGAGATGGCGAGACCTTCAATATCAATGCCGATACAGCGGCTGGTGCCATCGCCGGAGCCCTAGGCGCGGCTCGGCTGTTCTTGCTGACCGATGTCGCCGGAGTGCTGGACAAAGATAAGAGCCTGATCCCAGAAATGTCCTTGGAACACGCTCGGATGCTGATGGGCGACGGGACCGCTTCGGGCGGCATGATCCCCAAAATTGAAACCTGTATCGCGGCGGTAGAACAAGGGGTTGAAGCGGCGGTGATTTTAGACGGTCGGGTTCCCCACGCCCTGCTGCTGGAAATCTTCACCGAAGGCGGCGCCGGCACACTGATTCGCCGCGACTGATCCTTGATCCAATGCGGGAACGGGGGTCTAATGGCGGCTCGGTGATTGGTGCCGAAACTACATCCGGGGGAGGTATCGCGTGAACGATCCGCGCAAGACTCTGCTCCAGCAAGTCGCCGCGCTCCGTAAAGCAATCGACCCCAAAGTGCTGGACCGCGCCAAGCTCGCCGCCGAAGGTAAGGAGCCTTACGATAAGGAGGCCGCGCGAGCTGCGGTCAATACCTTTCTGGCTGCAAAGAACCGGCAGGATGGCGGAGCTTTTCAGCGCAAATTAGCCGCTGCACTCAAGGCTGGCGGTGGAATCACCCCCGCGACGTCCCCCCCGACTTCGAACCGTCCGCTGGCCAAAGGGCCACCGGCCAAGGGCAAACCCGGTCGATCCTGACAGGACCGCTTGTGAGCACGGGGCTACGGCCTCGTGGGCACGTTCTGTGGCACGTCTGCGCGAAACCATACGCGGAGGGCGTGGACGCGCCCCCGCACCCTTCAAGTTGGCGATGATAGCCCCAACATCAACGGGATGCGGCCTCCGCGATACAGGCGAGCCACAGCGTTATACGCGACATGCTCCAAGCCGTGTTTGTCGTCAACCCGATAACGGTCATAGCCCTGCTCGCGATTGCCCGTTAATCCCAAGCTGAGTTCGGACAGGGGAAAGCCGTTGAATTCGCGCCCGATCAACTTTTGCAGATATTTATCGGCTTTGGCCACAAAGCCCGCCGTCGAGACCATCTCGGTTCCGCCGTCCCGAATGGGCCGCTCAAAGGCACCAATGAAGATCTGGCCGGGGGCGATTTTCGGCATCAATCGCGCCAAGGTAATCGTAACGTCGCCGACGATATAATCATAGCCACGGGGAGATAGTCCTTCGATCTGATAATACGCATAATGCCGACCGACGGAAAACACCGAACGCAGCAACGGCACCAAACCATGGCGATCCTGAGAGCGATCCATCTCATTCTCCGCCAAAACCATCAACATTAAGATCAATAAAGAAATTTCGGCTACCGGCCCAATCGCCCGATTCCAAACATAAAAACCGTCTCCTGTCGTTGATCGCGCCAACTCTACCGGCATACCCCAGTCCCGCATGCGCCGATGAGCCATATTGATACAGTATTCTAATGAGTTTAACTGGCCAATTTGTTGAATAGAACTTAGTTTCGAAAATCCGACAATATCAAATAATATGACACCACGATAGAGGGTTTCTGAAATAGAATAACGCCGAATCAATCCATCCACCGTCTGCCAGGGAACGGCGTTTTCTTGAGGACCAATGCGCAACGAAAACATAATTTGGATTGGTTCGACGGCAAGGCCAGCACATAATTCTAAGAATGCTGCTTCATCTTTGTAGCGTGAACCATGCAGCAAATCAGGACGAACCGACAGATGATATAACAAGTCGCGCACGGGAATAACCAATGCCTTGAGACCATTCTTAGCCGGTGTCCAGGCCAAAACGGCATTCCGCCCCAACTGCCAGATTGGATTCAGATGAATATCCAATTGACGAAGAGTGTCTGCGGCGGCTTGGGTAATCTTTTTATTGATATCAACCACTGGCATTTCCCTGTGCCGAAACACCCCAATGCGTCCATGCTGGTCCTACTGACGGGCTGCCGTTCCCGTGAGGGGCCAATCGGTACGTATCTCTCTTCTCCCATCCAGGAGCCTAAACGATGCCGCTCGCCAAAGGGGCCGCTGTTGTGGTGCTGTCGTTGGCCCTTCACCACGCCCACGCTTCCCAATCCGCCAGAACCGACGCTTCTGGACGCCCTCTAGTCTGCGACCCCGTCGTCGCCGCCGAAGCCCGTCCCTTAGACTCGCGGGCCGCTGAGGAACGCTGTCCACACCCCTTTACAGTTATTCCAGAGCAACCCTGAACAGCAGCCGCCAAAGGGGGTGCGATTACCCGCCTAGGTTGGTGATCTCAACTCGACGATTGATCGAGGCGCCTGGATCACTGCGATTCAGTAGCTCACGCGAGCCCTTACCAACCGCCTCCAACCTCTCACGGCTAATATTAAAGTGAGAGGATAAATACGCCTTCACCGCTTCAGCCCGCAATTCCGACAGCTTTAGATTACGGCTAGCAGAACCAACGCCGTCAGTATGGCCCGTAATGCGGAATTTAACACCGGCAACATCGGGCGTTGCCAACACCGTACCGATCCGGTCAAGGATTCGCGCGGCCTCTTCCGTCAACTGAGTCGAGCCGAATTCAAAATTGATCTGAAACGCCGCCGATCGACTCGGGAAGTCCGGCCGTTGTCCCGGCCCCGAATTGCCGATTTGAAGTCCCCGCGACACCCTATCGGGGGCCAGTGCTGGACATTCGGGCTTGGCGATCCCCAGCGCCTGAGAAATATCGCAGGGGCTGGCGCTGCTGTCCAACGGGATAGCATCCCCCGCCGATGCGCCGCCCTCCCCCATGACAAGCATCACAACGGCATAGCAGACCGGCAATACGGATTTCACGACTCGCATGTTAGCCCTCGTTCGGTAAGGACGCGCCTCCGCTGGCCCGTCCTGGATCTGGATGGCCTTGGCCTATCCGGGGCTTCCCCTGGAACCGCGCGGCTTGCGTTCCGGTCTCTCCCGGAACACGCCGCCCTTGTCGCCTGATATATCCCCGGACGCCTTTTGCTGAAAGAGCCGATGCCTACTCCTCGCGGCTTTTTCCGACCATCGTCTGCAAGTCTTGACGGCGAAGGATTGACGCCATATGTCGAACGTCACACCCTCTCCAGCCTAGCGAACCCATGGCACGCCTCCCTTTGATCTTCGCCCCCGATCCCCGACTGAAAAAAGTGGCAACGCCAGTCAGCAGCGTCGATGCGCCGCTTGTCGGCTTGATCGACGATATGTTGGAAACCATGTATGCTGCCAACGGCATCGGTCTGGCGGCACCCCAGGTGGGCGAGCTCCAGCGGGTGATCGTAGTCGATATTGCCGGCAAAAATGAGCCGCCGCAGCCCTTCGGCTTGGTCAATCCCGAAATCATTTGGGCTGACGATACGCTGACCACCTATAACGAGGGCTGCCTGTCCCTACCCGAGCAGTATTCGGACGTGGTCAGGCCGCAGGCGGTGCGGGTCCGCTATTTGGACCGGCATAACCAACCCCAGGAGGTCCAGGCCGACGGCCTGTTGGCGACCGTTTTACAGCACGAGATCGACCACCTGAATGGCCTGTTGTTCGTCGATCACATCTCGCTCTTGAAGCGGAACATGATCCTGCGCCGCCTGAAGAAATGGAAGAAAGCCGGGGACGATGTCTGAGCGGCGGTTGCGCCTAGCCTTCATGGGAACGCCTGATTTCGCGGTTCCCAGCCTGGCGGCCCTGTTGGAAGCCGGGCATCATGTGGTGGCAGTCTACTGCCAGCCACCCCGCCCTGCCGGACGCGGCCATCATCTCCAACCCTCGCCGATCCAGCGATTTGCAGATTCCCAGGGAATTCCGGTCTTCACGCCCCAGTCGCTGAAGTCCCCCGAGGTTCAAACCGAATTTGCCGCCCTGAACCTCGACGCTACCGTGGTCGCCGCTTACGGTCTGATCCTGCCGCCGGCGGTGCTGGCCGCGCCCCGATTGGGCTGCCTGAATGTCCACGCCTCGTTGCTGCCACGCTGGCGAGGAGCCGCGCCCATTCAGCGGGCCCTGCTGGCTGGCGATGCCGAAACGGGCGTCACCATCATGAGAATGGATCGGGGCCTCGATACCGGCCCGATGCTGCTGTGGGACAAGATCGCCATCACGGCCACCACCACCGCCAGTTCCCTGCACGACGCTTTGGCGACTTTGGGGGCCCGCCTGATCGTCGAGGCCCTGACCGGGGTTGCCGAAAACCGGCTGACGCCCATTCCCCAATCGGCGGACGGCGTGACCTACGCCGCCAAGCTGGAGCGTCACGAAGGGCGACTCGACTGGAAGCAACCGGCTGCCGAGCTGGAGCGCCGGGTTCGGGCTCTAAATCCATGGCCGGGGGTTTGGTTCGAAGCCGCCGGGGAGCGAATCAAGGTTCTTGGTGCCGAACAGGTCTCGGGGATCGGCGGTGAACCGGGAACCGTGCTTGATGATCGGCTAACCTTAGCTTGCGGCACCGACGCCTTGCGCCTGACTCTGGTTCAAAAGAGCGGGCGAGCGGCGGTCGATGGGGCGGCGTTCTTACGAGGCTTTGCGACGAAAGCCCTTGCTCCTCAGGCTGTTGCCCCTGGACTTCAGGTTTCGTGATCGTCCCATGACCCGGTGGAAGCTGACCCTGGAATATGATGGGCGGGCCTTTGTCGGCTGGCAACGCCAAGACAATGGGCCCTCGGTCCAGCAAACTCTTGAAGAAGCGATTCAGCGATTCAGCGGAACCGAAGTCCGAGTCCATGGCGCCGGACGCACCGACGCCGGGGTTCACGCTCTGGCCCAAGTTGCCCATTTCGATTTGGACAAAGACACCACGGCCGAAACCGTCCATGGCGCGCTTAATGCCCATGTCCGCCCCTGGCCAGTGGCCATCCTGGCCGCCGAACCCGTTACCGAGGCCTTCCACGCGCGGTTTTCGGCCACAGGCCGTCGCTACCTTTACCACATCGTCAACCGCCGGGCGCCATTGGCCCTGGACCGGGGCCGCGCTTGGCAGGTGGTGCGACCGCTGGATGCCGAAGCCATGAACGAAGCCGCCCAAGTGCTACTGGGTCGTCACGACTTCACCACCTTCCGGGCCAGTCTGTGCCAAGCCAGCTCCCCGATCAGAACCCTTGACCGTCTCCGAGTCGAGCGCGACGGCAACGACGTTCGAATTACCGCCGCCGCCCGTTCATTCCTGCACCATCAAGTGCGCAACATCGTCGGCAGTTTAGTGCTCGTCGGAACCGCTCGGTGGACGACAGCAACACTCCAAGAGGCCTTGGAGGCCCGTGACCGCGCACGGGGCGGCCCCACCGCCCCGCCCGACGGCCTATACTTTACCGGCGTCAGTTACGCCTGATACCGGCGCCTCCCCAATCAGAACGGCCAATAATGGCGCTCGTACCAGTAGTTGCCCACGGTCGCGCCGAGAATTACGCCAACCACGGTGATGATCCCGCCATCCAGGAGCGCATCAGCCAGCACACCCGCGACCACGCCGCCACCGACGATGGCGCCAAGCTGTTGGGGCGGTAAGCTCTGGACCTTGGACAGCAGATCCCCCGGAGCATTCATGACATCATCAGCGGAGACCTGAAGCGTCTGAGCCCCTGCCAGGGCCGGCATCGCCAGCAGACTGACGGCCAACACGAACACCCGTACCAGTTTTTCCATGGTCTTTCTCCACGTTGCCAGGCCCTCGACGCCACAGCGCCAATACGGGCGGAAATTGCCGACGTTCCTCACGCCGTCTTTCTCTCTGATACCATAGAGCGGTGCTGAACGGAAATTACGACGCAAAAAATAATCGCCTTACCGCATACTATCGGCACTGCCTGATATCAGCATTGACAACAGCATATCGATCAGAACCAATCCTGCAGCGGTCAATCCGGGAATCTCAAGCGTCAATTTGGTGGTAAACCATTGGTAAATCAGTATGGCTAAAGTCACCAAGAACTCCAGGGACTCGCTTAAATCTACTGGTAGAACGCCACTTTGAGCGATCATGACCGTCGGCAGATAAACCATCATCTGCACCACCGACGACCAATTATAAACGCTTAAAAACAAGGGATAGCGGGGGCCCCGGTCCAACAGACGCGAAACCTCGTCCATCACCAAGGCGTAAGCGGTCCAGCTACACACGTAAGCGATCGCTTCGACCACCATCAGGGTTGGCCAGGATGCTCCCTCCCCGTCCTCCGCCGGACGGACCAAGATCAGAAGAATGTAGATTGGCAACACCACCAAAGCCGCCGTGAAGGATCGCAAGGCGGCGGCGGCGCTAGGGTCAAAGAAAGTTAACCCCGAGACATCGAAGCGGGCCAATCGCAGGGCACCGAACAGGGCATAAACTATCTCGTGGAAAGTCGGCATGCCTTAAAACCCCGTCCCGGCAAAGAAATCGTCCAGCACAAGACGATAAATCTCGGTCAAACGATGTAAATCGACCACCGCTACGGCTTCATCAACCTTATGCATGGTCTCACCCACCAGCCCGAATTCCACCACCGGGCATAGATCCTTCAGAAATCGGGCATCCGATGTGCCGCCACTGGTCGATAGCTCTGGCCGCATCCCGGTCACCCGCGCCACCGCCTCGGCCACCAGCGTACTGAACGCACCGGGCTCGGTCAGAAAGGCATCGCCGCTCAAAGTCAAATCCAACCGATAGGCCCCCCCCACCGCGTCAAAGCGGCGACGCAACCAGTCCTCCAAAGATTGGGCGGTATGGAGCGTATTGAAGCGGATGTTGAACGCCGCCGAAGCGGTCGCAGGAATCACGTTGCTGGTGGGATTGCCGACATCGATGGACGTCAAGACCAGACTCGAGGGCGGAAAATGAGCGGTGCCTTCATCCAACAGACAATCGATCAGCGAATCCAGCATCCGAACCAGTCGCGGCAACGGATTATCGGCCAAATGGGGGTAGGCCACATGCCCTTGAACGCCCTGCACCGTCAACCGGCCACTCAGGCTTCCGCGCCGGCCAATTTTCATGGCCTCGCCCAGCCGCCGAGGATTGGTGGGTTCGCCGACCAGACACACATCGGGTCGCTCACCCCGTTCGGCCAACCAAGGCAACAAGGCTTGGGTGCCATTGACCGCATCGCCCTCTTCGTCACCCGTGATCAGCAAGCCAATCGACCCTCCCGGCGCCCCCCCCTCAGCCACCAGAGCCGATACCGCCGCGACGAAGGCGGCAATCGCCCCCTTCATGTCCACCGCACCCCGACCGATCAGGCGAGCCTCGGCCTCCTCACCCCGGATTTCGCCGCTAAACGGGTCTAAAGACCACGCGCGGACATCGCCGGGCGCCACCACATCGGTATGCCCGGCAAAGCAGAAATACGGCGGTGCTGTGCCCAAACGAGCATACAGATTATCCACCGCCGTCGTGCCTGGCGCCTGGATTGGCACCCGATGGCATTCAAATCCCAATGGCTCCAGAACTGCCGTCAGAACATCAAGCGCTCCAGCATTGGCCGGGGTCACACTGGGGCACCGGATCAACGCCTGGGCTAGCGCCACCGGATCCATCGGCGCCTGTCGGGCCGGGGTTTGAGGAGACATGGCGATCAATCGCGCAGCAGCTCGTTGATCGAGGTCTTGGACCGGGTTTTCTCGTCGACCCGCTTGACGATCACCGCGCAATAGAGACTGGGGCCGGGCGTACCGTCAGGCAGGGGGCGACCAGGCAAGGCGCCAGGCACCACCACTGAATAGGCGGGAACCCGACCGTAATAAATCTCGCCGGTTGCGCGGTCGATGATCCGCGTGGATGCCCCCAGATAGACTCCCATGGACAGCACCGCGCCGCGTTCGACAATGACGCCCTCGGCAACTTCGGAGCGGGCACCGATAAAGCACTCATCTTCGATGATCACCGGCTCGGCCTGCAACGGCTCCAAAACGCCGCCAATTCCAACGCCTCCCGAAATGTGAACATTGCGGCCAATCTGGGCGCAGGAACCGATGGTCGCCCACGTATCCACCATAGTGCCACTGCCAACATGGGCGCCAACATTGACAAAGCTGGGCATTAACACCACGCCGGGCGCAATGTGCGCCGAATGCCGCACCACGGCTCCCGGTACCGCCCGAAATCCAGCGGCCCGCCAGCGGGCATCATCCCAGTTGGCAAATTTGGATGGCACCTTATCGAACCAGCCAGCGCCGCCAGGACCACCGACGATCGGGGCGCTGTCGGTCAGGCGGAACGACAACAGCACCGCCTTTTTCAGCCATTGATTGACCCGCCACCCTTCTCCGACGGGTTCGGCCACCCGCAACGCCCCGGCATCCAGTGCCGCCAGCGCCTCGCTCACCGCCGCTCGCACCGAGCCCCCAGTGGTCGCGTTCAAGCCCTCGCGTTGGTCCCAGGCGGCGTCAAGGGCACGTTCAAGTTCGGCATAACTCATCGCGGCACATCCCGGCAGTCTATTAATATGGCATGGAGAACAGCTGACCCTGACGGACAAACGAACCGATCAGCCTGCCGCAGCATCGTCCAGTGGTGCGGGCATTGTCAACTCGGCGACAGCCGGCCCAGCAACCCCTTCCAACCAACGGGCCAGATCATCGACCACATGGTGAATATGGGTGGTGTCACCGTTGACGGGTTGGGCCCAGGCCGCATCAGTGCGCAACCACACCGTAACCATCCCCAAGGCGGCGGCAGGCACCAGATTGCCAGCCATATCCTCGACCATACAGGCCCGCACCGGATCGATGTCGCATCGATGGAGCAACCGAACATAGGGGCGCGGGTCGGGTTTCGGCAGAAAATCGGAAGCGATGATATCCTGAATCGCTTCGAAATGATCGGCGATCCCCAGGCGAGCCAGCACCCGCTCGGCGTGAGCCTGGGATCCATTGGTAAAGACGATTTTACGACCGGGCAACCGTCCAAGCGCCCGATCCAAGACGGAATCGGGAACGATCGCCGACAGATCGATGGTGTGAACATATTCGAGAAACGCCAACGGATCGATGGCATGCTCGACCATCAGGCCCCGCAACGTGGTGCCGTACTCGCGGAAAAGCCGCTTTTGGCATCGCCGGGCCTCTTCCAGAGTCAGGTTAAAATCACGCGCGATGTACGCCGTCATCCGCCGTTCGATAGCCGGAAACAGAGTACTCGCCGCCGAATAAAGCGTATTATCGAGATCGAAGATCCAGGCATCCACCGTTGCCAGCCGATCAGGCTGGACCGGAAGGGAAAAGAGATCGGGGCTTGCCGGACTGTCGAGGCGATCAAGATCATTGTGCATGGTTCAACAATAGGGCACGACGATCCGGGCCCGCAAGCCTGGCGGCCTCTCCTTACCCAAAAGCCAAGACATCCGGTTGACAGACGCATTTTTATCTGCATTTTAACCGTGAGACAGAACGTCCATCCGGGTTTGATCGTGTCCCTGCCCACTGCCTTTCCAAGCGATCTCCTTTCCCAGACTTCGAGCACTTTGACCACGGACACTGCGCCCGCTGATTCTCCCGACCTCGCTCCGGACTCCGCCTCAGAGCTAGCCCCAGGCTTGGCCCCGGACTTAGCCATGATGATCACCGGCTACCCTGAGCCGGCGGTGCTGGTCTCTACGGAAAGGGCGAAAGGGGTGGAGGGGGTGGTGTTGGCCATGAACACCTGGGCGCAAGCCCTGTTGGCCACCGACCCCAGTTGGTGGCAAAGCGTGGCTCTATGGCGCGACAGCGCCCAAGCTGGCTTGGCGGAGCCACGCTCGACCCAGCATTTAGGGCCGGACGGGCCAATTTTTTATGACTGGCAGGCCATCCCATTGCCGCAGGCCCGGCTCTTGCTGTTGGGCCGCGACGTCACTCTGGAACGCCGGCTTCGGCAAACTTTGACCGAATCCCGCCAGCGTTACAAAGATCTGGTGGAAATTTCCTCGGATTTTGCCTGGGAAACCGACCAGGAGGGTCGGTTTGTCTTCGTCTCACAGCGGGAACGGGGCGTATTGGGATTTTCGGTCGATTCGCTGATTGGTCTGCACCCGCGATCCTTGATGATCCACGATGACCTAGACATGCCCTTGGCCTTTGAATCGCGACGCCCAATTGATCGCGCCGAATTGTGGCTGCACACCGCCGATGGCTCTCCAGCCTGCGTCCAGACCTCCGTCAAGCCTCTGATCGACGGCCATGGCCTGTGGCGCGGTGCGCGCGGCGTTTGTCGGGAAATCACCGAACAAGTGAACCGTAGCGCCGAATTGAGCCGAATCCGCAATCGAGAAACCGTGTTGAATCACATTTCTCATACGCTCCGGGACCAGCTCGACGCCGCCAAAGCCCTGGAAGTGGCAGCCTTCGAATCCACTCGGGCCCTGGAAGCCATCGGCTGCGCCATTCACCGGATCGATGAAGACGGCAGCCCATCTCTGGCTGCCGCTTTTGGCGATAACATGGAGGGCCGCTTGGCGGGTGGTCGACTGTCGGCCCTGCTGGAGGCGGTTGCCGTCGCCGAAGAGGCGGTCGAACGGCAATTCGGCGACCTGTCCCTGCTCGCCTGCCATACCCGGTTCCGCCAAGTGGTCAATGGCACCGTCTGCGTCTGGCGCGGCGCTGCGTCTGCGCCCTGGGATGACGACGCCCGCACGCTGATTGGTGGCGTGGCAGATCGGATCGGGATCACCCACGCCCACCTTGCCTATCAGGAACGCCTGCGTCAGCTCTCGGAGCGCGACAGCCTGACCGGCCTGTTTAACCGCCGAACTTTTCTGGAACGGCTGGAAGAGATGCTATCCTGGCGTGATTTCGGCACGTCGTCACTTCTTTACATTGACCTCGATAATTTCAAGGCCGTGAACGATCTTCACGGCCACCATCAGGGCGACGAGGTTCTGGGAGCGGTATCGGTGTTGATTGATGCCGGCATTCGGCCCGGAGATCTCGCCGGGCGCATGGGCGGCGACGAATTCGTACTGTGGCTGGCCCGCACCAACGAACAAACGGCGGTCACAGTGGTTCGACGCCTGCTGGCGGGGGTTGAATCACTCCGACCTTTGTCGGCAGGGCCTGACCACCCCCTCGGCATGTCCATCGGGATCGCCGTTCACTACCCTGGCCTCGGTGAAACCGCCCCTGCCCTGATCGAGCGCGCCGATGCCGCCATGTATCAGGCGAAACTGCATGGCAAAGGAGGATATTGCCTGGCGCCAGCCCGTGGCAACCCGGCCTTGCCACCCGAGGAGAGCGCGCCATGAGCGAACCCGCATCCCCGCCCAACACTCCTCCTGTTGCCCTAGCCGCCGACGCTGATAGCCCCATCGATTACGAAACCGCCAAAACCATGGCCCGAAGCCGTGACCAAGCGGTTCGCCAACGGCTGGCGGCGCGAAATGATATCCGGCCAGAGCTACTGTACTATCTTGCCAACGACCAAGCCGTGGAAGTTCGGCGCGAGATCGCCGCCAATGCCCGCACCCCCCGCCAAGCCGATCTGCTGCTGGCCAGCGACAAGGATTCCCACGTCCGCACCGGGCTGGCGCGAAAGATCGCCCGCCTTGCGCCCAATCTGCCGCCGGAACGGTTGGACCAGATCGAGCGTATGACGCTGGATATTCTGGAAACGCTGGCCCGCGATCAGGCCACCGAGGTTCGACGTATTCTGGCCGACGAACTCAAAGACGTCGCCACCGCCCCGGCCACGGTCATCAATCTGCTGGCCCGTGACGTTGAACTCAGTGTGTGCGGGCCGGTCCTACGCAATTCGCCAATCCTCTCGGACGAGGATTTGCTGGAGATCATTCTGGGGCAGTCGCCTGACGGGGCCCTTTCAGCCATCGCCGATCGGGCCAATGTCGGTGCAACGGTGGTAGACGCCATCGCTGCCAGCAATGACGCCAGCGCCATCGCGGTTTTGCTGATTAATCCCAGCGCTCAAATTCGCGAAGAAACCCTGGATCGCATCATTGATCGCGCCGCCGATAACGAGCCCTGGCATGGGCCGCTGGTTCGACGGCCCCGGCTGCCGGCTCGAGCCGCAGCGCGCTTGGCCACATTCGTCGCCGATTCTCTGCTTCAGGTCTTGCGGACCCGAACCGATCTGGGACCGGATGCGGCTCGGCAGGTTGCCGAAAGCGTCCGTCATCGCTTGACCCGCCACCCCTTGGGCATGACCGACTCCGGCGAAGTCGACCCGCCTTGGGCTGCCGCCCCGGCCCCAGTCTCCACCGCCCCAATGGCAGGGCCGGTAGACCCGCCCTGGGCCACCGCCTCCCTTGCTGCGGCCCTGCCCTCCTCACCGTCGCCCCCCTCCTCACCGGGAAAGCCCGTTGATCCCCCTTGGGCCAAAGCCTCCCCGGACCTGATCGACGCACTCGAGCCCTCCAACGGAGGACAGCGAACCAACGGCAGAAGCGGGGAAAAGCCAGTCGATCGGGCCACCCGCCTTCACGACGACGGCCAGCTTGACGAAATGACCATCATGGACGCCTTGTCCGAGGGGGATCGCCTGTTCGTAACCACGGCTCTGGCCAAACGCGCTGGAACCACCGTGGCTATCGTCGACCGCGTGCTGGCCACGCATGGCGCCCGCCCGGTCACGGCCCTGGTCTGGCGGGCCGGCTTGTCCATGCGAACCGCCCGCCAAATCCAATTGCGCCTAGCCCAAATCCCCCCTAAAGACGTTTTAAACCCCCGCAACGGAACCGATTATCCCCTGGCCGAAGCCGATATGCGCTGGCAGTTGGATTATTTCGGTATTCTTTGACATGGCGCAGCATTCAGGTGGTACGGGACGAAAACGGTAAGCCCGCAACGCATTGGAGAACCGCGCCGGGATTTATACCCTCGAGCCTTGATGTTGACTCATCAAGGCTGCCCTCAGACGCCGGGCGGGCGCATCCGCGCCCTTGGCTTCGCGCGCATGGGCGCGCGGGGCCGTCGTCGCGGCCCGATACCGGCAGTGTGTCATTGTTATAGCTCGCCGGTATTACAGATGGTATCGGTTCGGATACCGTCCACGCGTTGAAACACAAGGAAGCCTGAGTGTGTCGATCTCCAAGTGCTGCAAGTGGACATTGGTCTTAGCCTTGATCCTGGTCGCCGGAGCTACGATCACCGGCCTGCCCGTCCGGGCCGTGGCTTTCGATGGCCCGGAGGCCCCAACGGCTCAGATCACCGATCCTCGCGCCCTGGAACAGATTGAGCGGCTGTTTGCGGCGGCTCAGTCGGCGCTGGCCAAGGGGGACGGTAGCGCAGTGCTGCCGCTGTTGTCCCGTGCCAGCCGATCCCGGATCGAGGCCGTACATTCCGCCGCCCGCGCAGGCTCCGCCGCCAATTTGACTCCGTTGAGTCCGGCGGAAAAGGTGGCGGTGCTGTCCTTGCAGCGGTTCGTGCCCCATGCCCAACTGCAACGCTGGACCCCGTCCGATCTGATCAACCGCGCCCTAGCCGAACATTGGCTCGGCCCGGCCACCATCGCCCAAAGCAGCCTTGGGAAGCTGACCTTCAACGGCTCCCGCGCCAGCGCACCATTGCTCCTGAAAGGCCGCCCCAGCTTGGTCAGTGCCGCCTTTGTGCGTGATGGTAGTCAATGGCGGATTGACCTTGGCCGAACCCTGGCCGTCGCCGACGAATTGCTCCGCGCCGTCGCCTCTCTTTCCGGTCGAGGCGAAGAGGATGCCATTCGCGAATGGGTTGGGCACTTGCAGGCACCGACCCACTAGCCGTCCCGACCAGAGCCGTCCGTAACCATATCAAGGCTCGATGGTTATGAATCCCGACCTTTTGAACCGAGGACTATCCCCCGACAGCGGGCTTTGCTAGTGTCGCTCCCTTCAGGGAGACCGAGATGAGTGATGTCGAGACGTTCCGGAAGGCACGGGGGGCCTTTTTCACGCCGCCCGAGATCACCCGGTTCATTGTCGACTGGGCTGTTCGGACCCGGAGTGACTGCGTGTTAGAGCCATCATGCGGCGAGGCGGCCTTTTTGTTGGCCGCCGGGCGCCAGTTGGCCGCGCTCGGGCTCGCGCCGGCAGATCTGCCTACCCGCCTGCATGGCATTGAAATTCATCGCATTTCGGCAGATCGTGGTTTGGCCTGTCTGCGTCGGCAAGCGTTGGACGCCACAGTGCGAGTCGACGATTTTTTCGACTGTCCGCCCGAACCGATCTTTGACGCCGTGGTTGGCAACCCGCCTTATATCCGCTACCAGCATTTTACCGGCGAGGCCCGGCTGAAGTCCCTAGAGGCCGCGTTGGCCGCCGGAGTCCGACTCACTGGTTTGGCTAGCTCGTGGGCCGCGTTCGTGATCCATGCCAGCCAATTCCTCAAACCCGATGGCCGGCTGGGATTGGTGCTGCCCGCCGAACTGCTGACCGTCAATTATGCTGCCCAGGTTCGGCGGTTCCTGCTCAATCGCTTCTCCCGCGTCCGACTCGTGATGTTCGACAACCGGGTGTTCCCGGATGTTTCCGAAGAGGTGGTCCTGTTGTTGGCCGAAGGCAACGGTGGGGCTTCCAGTTTCGAAGTGTTTCAGGCGCGGGATGCCAATCACTTGGCCCAACTCGACCCCTGTTCCTGGACCGGATTCGACCTTGGCACCGTGGATAAATGGACTCCGGCCCTTTTATCTCAATCGTCGTTCGACATTTATCGGCGCCTTTGTGATCGCGACGTATTTTCATCAATGCTCGATTGGGGCTCAACCTATCTGGGCGCAGTCACTGGCAATAACAAATACTTCACGGTCAATAAGGCCGAGATCGCTCAGTACGGGCTGGCCGCTGGCGAATTGGTGCCGATTTCACCGCCGGGATCACGTCATCTATCGGACCTGAGCTTCTCGCCCACCCGCTGGCGGAGCCTGCGCGAAGCCGGCGGACGCTGCTATCTGTTCTATCCCAAAAAAGAACCCTTAAGCACTGCTGCCGCCCATTATATCGATATGGGGGAACAGAAAAAAGTTCATCACGCCTATAAATGTCGGGTTCGCAATCCCTGGTGGCGCGTTCCGCTGGTCAATAAGCCCGATTTACTGTTCACCTACATGAATCACGACCGCCCCCGCCTGATTACCAACGAAGCCAAGGTTCAGATCATCAATTCCATCTATGGCATTTTGTTGCGCCCAGATCGCCGCGCCCTTGGCCGCGCGCTTTTGCCTTTGGCTGCGCTGAACAGCGTAACCCTGCTGGGGGCGGAAATGGTGGGCCGGGCCTATGGCGGCGGTTTGCTCAAGCTCGAACCCAAGGAAGCGGATCAACTGCCCATGCCCACCCCGGCCACGGTCGCAGCCGTGGGGCCAACCCTGGCGGCTTTGCGACCCCAATTGATCACCGCGTTACGCCGCAATCAGCTGGAACAAGCGGTTGAATTGGTTGATGATGTGATGTTGTCCCAGTATCTCCATATTACGGCCCATGACCTGACGGCACTCCGGGATGCCCGCGACCTGTTGTTCCGCCGTCGCGTCAGCCGGGGCCGAGCGCTCAAGGGTGAAGAGGGTGCTTTGGACGGAAAAGGTGGCAGCCATGGCGAGAATTGACGACTTGATGGCCAAAGCCATCGGAACCTTGCCCACCAAACCGTTGGATGCCGCCAGCCGCGCCGATAAAAAGGCTTACAGTGAGAAACTGTCGCGGGTGGTGGCGCTCGCCTTCGCCGAAGAGTTGCGCCTGCGTGGTATGACCGAAGCCCGACCAACGCCTCCTGGCGTGCTGGGGGATTCCGGAGCCGAGCGGCGGATTGCCGGTGGAATCGGGGCAAAAAAGGTTGATGTGACCTGGGCCACCGAAGAATCCGGTCTGATTTTAGGGATATCGGTTAAAACAATCAATTTTCGCGATGCCAAAACCCGGAATTTCCAAAAGAATCTGACCAATCGTCGCGCCGATATGTTGATAGAAGCGGTGACGTTGCATCGTCGCTTTCCGTATGCCGCCTTGGCTGGCTTCTTTTTCTTTGATAAGGAAGCCGAATCCGACGCCACCGAAAAGCGCCGTTCGACATTACACAACGCTCATGCCCGATTGCGCCTGTTCACGGGCCGCAACGATCCCGCTGGCCGAGATGAGCAGTATGAACGCCTTTATTTGGTTCTGCTGGATGCCAATGCCGAAGGCTGTACGCTTCGAGCCTGGGAAGTCGGCAAGCCAAATCAAGACGTTTCCTTTGATGAGATTTTCACCGGCTTTACCGAACTGGTGGCCGAACGGAATCCAGACTTTTACGAATCTCTTGATGGTCGCCTCGTTCGGGCAGCCTCCTGACCTTGGAGACAAAAACGCCTCGCAAAAGCCCAACGCCCCGTAAGACCGAGTCCCACGATGTCCAGGGCTCCCTGCGCCGAATGGAAGCGGCAGCCTGGGATGCCGTCCAAGCGATCCGCCCTGAAGCCACGTCGACGCCCTGCGATGGCACGGTTCTGGTGGTGGCCGACGCCTTCGACTGGTTGGCGGCCCTCCCCAGGGACAGCGTCCATGGCATTGTGACCGATCCTCCCTATGGCCTGATCGAGTATGAAGGCCAAGATCATGATAAGTTGCGTGCCGGTCAGGGCGGCGTATGGCGGCAACCGCCTTCGTTCGATGGAGCGCGCCGCTCTCCGTTGCCTCGCTTTACGGTTCTCACCGACGCCGATAAAAAGCGGCTGGAAGGCTTTTTTGGGCAGTTAGCCCAAGCAACCCTGCGCGCCTTGGTGCCGGGGGCCCACCTGATCCTCGCTTCCAACCCTTTGCTATCGACCACAACCTTTGCCTGTTTTGAAGCCGCTGGCTTTGAAAAACGCGGCGAAATCATCCGATTGGTTCAAACCTTGCGGGGTGGTGATCGTCCAAAGAACGCCGAAGCCGAGTTTCAAGAGGTGACGGTTATGCCCCGCGCCGGCTGGGAGCCCTGGGGCCTATTCCGCAAGCCGATCAGTGAGAAAACGGTGGCCGCTAATTTGCGGCGTTGGGGCACCGGCGGGCTCCGCCGGGTCTCCCGATCCGAACCGTTCCGCGACGTGATCGCCTCTTCCCCCACACGAGCGGACGAGCGCGCCCTGGCGCCCCATCCTTCCCTGAAACCCCAGCGTTTCATCCGGCAACTGGTCCGCGCAACTCTGCCTCTCGGTCTGGGCGTCCTGTATGATCCCTTTGCTGGCGGCGGGTCGACACTCGCCGCAGCTGCGAGGCTCGGGTATAAAGCGGTGGGGACTGAACGAGATGACACATATGCATCCATAGCCCGCCGAGGCATTCCCCTTCTCCGCGATCTTTATTCCGATGAGGAGCGCCCACAGTAAAAGTGCCTTTCCTTCAACAGAACCGGATACCCCTGTTTCGTAGGCTCCGCCATTGAGACCCCGGCCATTCCCTGCTATCGGATAGCGGAGTCGCCCTGTGGGCTGAATCGGCCCCTTTCTGTTGGGACAACGGAGGAACACCCCTTGCCCGCTTATCGTTCGCGCACCAGCACCCATGGCCGCAACATGGCCGGCGCCCGCTCGCTGTGGCGGGCCACCGGCATGAAGGATGGTGATTTTGGCAAGCCCATTATCGCCGTCGCCAACTCCTTCACGCAGTTCGTCCCTGGCCATGTCCACTTGAAAGACCTGGGCCAGTTGGTGGCGCGCGAGATCGAGCAGGCCGGCGGTGTTGCCAAGGAATTCAACACCATTGCTATCGACGACGGCATCGCGATGGGGCATTCAGGCATGCTGTACAGCCTGCCTTCGCGGGATTTGATTGCCGATTCGGTCGAATACATGGTCAATGCCCATTGTGCCGACGCCCTGGTGTGCATTTCCAACTGCGATAAAATCACGCCGGGCATGCTGATGGCAGCTTTGCGGCTGAACATCCCGACCGTCTTTGTCTCGGGCGGCCCGATGGAGGCCGGACGCGGGCACTTCGGCGGCAAGGCCAAAGCCCTGGACCTGATTGATGCCATGGTTGCCGCCGCCGACGATCGGGTCAGCGATGAAGATGTGGCCGCCATGGAGCGGGCCGCTTGTCCAACCTGTGGTTCCTGTTCGGGTCTGTTCACCGCCAATTCCATGAATTGCCTGATGGAAGCCCTGGGACTGGCCCTGCCCGGCAACGGGACGCTGGTCGCCACGCACACCGGACGCAGGGACTTGTTTCTGGGAGCCGCCCGACAGGCGGTGAGTCTGGCCCGGCGGTGGTACGAGCAAGACGATGCCTCGGCCCTGCCCCGCTCTATTGCCAACCTCGCAGCCTTTGAAAATGCCATGGCCCTGGATATCGCCATGGGCGGTTCTACCAACACCGTGCTGCATCTTCTGGCCGCCGCCGCCGAAGGCGAAATCGACTTTACCATGAAGGACATTGACCGGCTGTCGCGCCGAGTCCCCAATTTGTGCAAGGTCGCCCCCTCTGACCCGGAAACTCATCTGGAAGATGTTCACCGGGCCGGCGGCATCATGGCTATCCTGGGGGAACTGGACCGCGCGGGCCTTTTGAATCGTGACGTGCCGACGGTTCATGCTCCAACTCTGGGAGCCGCTCTGGACCAGTGGGACATTGCACGGAATCCGACTCCTGAGATCGAATCCTTCTTCCGTGCCGCCCCCGGCGGCATTGCCACCACCGTTGCCTTCAGTCAGAGCCGACGCTACGAAGCCCTAGACCGTGATCGCGCCCACGGCACGATCCGCGATCTGGAGCACGCCCATAGCCGGGATGGTGGTTTAGCCGTCCTCTACGGCAATCTAGCCGAGCATGGCTGTATCGTCAAAACCGCTGGCGTTGATGCCTCTAATCTGGTGTTTGCGGGACCGGCTCGGGTCTATGAAAGCCAGGAAACGGCGGTGGCCGGGATTTTGGGCGGCGAGGTGGTCGCCGGAGACGTGGTGGTGATTCGTTACGAAGGCCCCCGAGGGGGGCCTGGCATGCAGGAAATGCTGTATCCCACCAGCTATCTAAAGTCCAAAGGCTTAGGCAAGGCCTGCGCCTTGATCACCGATGGCCGGTTCTCGGGCGGTACATCGGGCCTATCCATTGGCCATGTCTCGCCTGAAGCCGCCGAGGGCGGCGTCATTGCTTTGGTGGCAACCGGCGATCGGGTGGAAATCGACATCACCAACCGCATCATCCGGTTGGCGGTTCCAGAAACCACGCTAGCCCAACGCCGCGAGGCCCAAGGCACCCGCGCTTGGCAACCCGCCAATCGGACACGCACGGTGTCTCCGGCCCTGCGGGCTTACGCCGCCATGACCACCAGCGCCGCTCGGGGGGCTGTTCGCGACGTTTCCCGATTGGAGTCGTAAAGGGAAGCGTGCTCTGCCTCATGGGCATTAGTTGGCCACGTCAGCCAAATTGAAGATCCAAATTGAAGATGAAGAGTGGGAGCGCGGGCGAGATGCCCGCGCTCCTGTCAAAGAAGCTGACGCAGCCCATTAGGTGCAGCCCATTAGGTATAGTGCCATTCCCTTTCGGGTGTGGGCAGAACCCACCAACAGTCACACCGTTGCGGTTTTATAAGGCTTGCCGGCTTCCATGTCCGATTCCCCTCCGAAACGGGTTCTCCAGATTTTGGAAACCTACTTGCCGCTAATCGGTGGTGCTGAATTTCATCTGCACTACCTGACCCAAAACCTGATCGCCCAGGGCTATCAGGTGGAAATTGTCACTGGCCTTGCCGATGGTCCGGTCGAGCATCAGGACATTTGCCCGGTGCATCGGTTGCCCCACGCGGTCGGACGGCGAGCGGCCCCCTATGTCGGGATGTGGCTGCTGCGGTTCCTGATCTTGTTCCGCCGGTTTGACCTGATTCACGTTCACCACAGCTCGTTCCTGGCTTTTGTGGCGGTCATCGCCGGCAAATTGACGGGCCGCCCGGTGGTGGTGACTCTGCATGGCCTGGGGGTGCTCGACAGTTCGGTGGGGCGCTGCCCGATCCGAACGCTCTACCGTTGGGTCTCGTTACGAGGAGCCGCTCGGATCATCGCCACCAGCGAGGAACTCTTGGCGGTGGCGCTGCGTTTCGCCCCTCCTGAGCGGATTGTCGAACTGACCAATGGCGTTGATACCACCCTCTTCGCGCCCACCGCACCGCGCCGTTTTGAAGAGGCTGGTAAAACTCTGCGGCTGGTGACTCTGCGCCGGCTGAACCCCAAAAATGGCGTCCATTTCGTCATCGATGCCCTGGCGGCGGCAGGATCACGGCTGACCGCCCAATTGCGAATCGTCGGAGACGGACCGCTACGCCCCGCCATCGAAGCCGCCATCGCCGAGCATGGATTGGGGGACCGGGTTCGGTTCGAGGGCTTTTTGTCTCACCGGCAGGTGATGCCGATTCTGGACGCATGCGACGTCGCCCTGTTCCTGTCCACGGCGGAATCCACCAGCCTGGCGGCGTTGGAGTGCATGGCCAAAGGATGCTTGGTGGTGTGCAGCAATGCTGGCGCCTTCCCGCGTTTTATCCGTAACGGTGAAACCGGCTTTATCGTTCCGCTGTTTACCGAAGGCCAATCCGACTATGACGCCCCGGCCCATCTGGAGCCCTGGCAGGCGGCTCGGGTTGCCGAAACCCTGATCGCCCTCCAGGCGATGCCGCCCGCCGAACTCCAGCGCATCGCCGAGCAGGCTCGAGACGAGGTCCGCACCCGATTCGACTGGTCGGCCATCACCGCCCGAACCGTCGCTGACGTTTACCTCCATCCTTCGGTAAAAGGCGCAGGCCGGCCATGACCTCGACCACAGACATCCCCGCTACGACGACCACGGCTTCATCCCCCGCCCCTCTTCCGGCGAGCCATGACCAGGACACACCGCCGGTATCGGGCTGCAACGATGGCCTCCCGCGCTTGTGCGCACGAAGCCACGCTTGGCTGTCGCCCCTTTGCCTCTTCGCCTGTTTGCTGTTGGCTTGGCCAGTGATCATCGCACCCAGCCCGGCGGCGGTGGGGTGGGACGATGCTTATTACCTGCACAGGGCCGCCTGCATTACGCACGCGATATTCGAGCCAACCTTGACCGACTTTAGCAACTGCCTGGCTTTGGTGGTCAAGGCACCGCTGATGGCTTGGTTGGCTTGGCCTTGGGGAGCCCAGGCTGCAACCTCGGCTGGCATCGGTCTGCCTTTTGTCTCCTTGGCGGTGCTGACCTTTGGGGTGGTGATCGCCATTGCCGAGGTGATGCTGTGGCTGGCCATTCCCCCCCTGTTGATCCTGTTGGCCTTCGCCAGCCTGTCCCTGAATCAGCTTCTTTGGGTCATCGCCGGGGGATATGAGGGCGATACGCTGGTATCGCTGCTGGTGGTGCTGTTGGGATTGTTAGTGCCGCTGGAGTTCCGATGCTCCCGGCGTGGGCTGTGGCACAGCATTGCGCGCGGTTTAGCCTGGGGCGCCGTGATCGCCCTGGGAGTCATGACCAAGACCTCTTTCGGGTATTTCGCCGCGCTGCTAGGGCCGGCGTTGCTCTATTTGCGCGCCTCCCGAACCAGCCTCGCCGATGGCGCCATTGCCGCCACCGCCGGCTTGGTGACGATTGCGCCGGTGGTCGCCTATCATCTGGTCCATTGGGACACCATCATTGGCCATGTTTTGATCTCAACGGTGGGCGCCCAGGCCAAATACACCTCTTATGGCCTGGGCTTCGGCGGCTATCTGGTGACGCTGTTTGGGCGCTGGGGTTGGTTTTCTGCGGTGGTCGGAGCCGCATTGGTGGCAACCCTGGCGGCAACCTTGATCAGTCGCCCGTCGCTCCACGCCAAACGCTCGGTACGGACGTGGGCATGGTTAGGATGGCCTGCGCTGGTGCTGGTGGGCTATTTGCTGCTCACCGCTTCCAGCCAAAATCACGACCTGCGTTATGGCCTGCCCTTTCTGGTGGGGTTGCCGTTCGCTTTGGCGGCGCTAGCCACCGCCGAACCTGCCGGCCCGGTCTTACGCTGTGGAACCCCAACCAACGGAGTGTTGGCAGTGCTGCTGGTGTCGGTGCTGCTGTCGATTCCCATGATCCAACGCCCAGACCTGCGCTATGTTTCCGAAGCGCGAACCGTGCTGGCGGCGTTACCCAACGACCGGCCCTTCACCCTGCTGGTGGCCTCGGACGACAGCGCCATCAATCTTGAAACCTTTTTATTGGCGCAACAGCTCGATCTGCAACGCTTTGGTCGGCTGCATATCGACACGGTGGTTTACGACGAAATGCTGGGTCATTCCGAAACCGAAATGATCGATCGCCTAACCCAAGCCGATGGAGTGGTTTTGCTGTCGGGCCTGATCCGCAAGGCTCCTGAATGGACCAACCGCCATGCTGCCAGCTTCCGCGAGCATATCCTGGCGAAGGGGGCCCACCGACAAGACGTCGGACTGCCGTTCCTGGAACTGTATCTGCGGTGACATCGGCGAGCCCTGATCCTGACACAGCGCCGGCATTTGGTTCGCCTTGATGGGGGATACTGGGGTGATGACAACCGGCACCGTTCAAGCGCCGGTTGTCATCACCCGCGAAGCCGGGAACCCCATGGAAGCCACGGTATTGCTTCCTATTTGGCTGACAATGTCCAGGGAGCCCCCGTGCAACTCCATCAGGTTGCGACTGATGGCTAACCCCAAGCCCGTTCCTTCCAGTTTCCGCGACAAGCGCGAATCCGCCTGTTGAAACGGTTCAAAGATGCGCGGTAACATTTCGGTATCGATACCTTCGCCGGTATCCGTGACTGAAATGATCATACGCCCGCTGTCATCCACGCCAGCCGAAACCGTAACAACCCCACCATTGGGGGTAAACTTAACGCTGTTTGAGAGCAAATTCAGCAGAACCTGCATCACCGAGCGCCGATCCGCCCGAATGTGCGGCAGCCGGTCGGCAAGATGGGCATCGAGCGTCACACCGCCATCTTCAGCACGAGTCCGAACCATGGTCAAACAAGATTCAACAACAGAGGGAATGTCCATTTCATCTTCAATCAGATCAAAGCGACCGGCATCGATACGCGCCATATCCAATAAATCATTGATAATACGCAATAGATGCTGACCACTCTCATAGATCGTTCCAGCATATTCGACGTAGCGCGGAAGCATAGCGCCAAATAACTCTCGCATGAGAATTTCTGAAAAGCCAATAATTGCATTTAATGGCGTGCGCAGCTCATGACTCATATGAGCTAGAAATTCGCTCTTGGCGCGATTGGCCAGTTCAGCCTGGCTTTTAGCCGCCAATAGTGCGGCCTCAGTGGTTTTTCGTTCAGTAATATCACGAATAACGCCAACAAACGAGCGCCTCCGTGTCCGATGATCGCCCTCGAAATACTCTCCACGATCGATGATCTCAGTGATCGCCAGTTCAATCGGAATCAAACTGCCGTCTTTACGCTGGGCTAACAGTTCCCGTTCTTTACCGATGATCCTGGCCGAAGCGCCACGTCTGAAATTACTTATCAGGGTGTCGTTCTGATCATGAGCCTGCTGTGGAACCAGTAATGTTACGCTGCGCCCGATCATTTCGTAAGCCCGCCAACCGAACAACCGTTCAGCGGCATCGTTAAATGTCTCGATGATCCCTTGTGAATCGGCGGTAATCACGGCGTCGAACATTGACGATAGAATGGCATGCATGCGATTGGCAAAGGCCAATAGTGCCGCTTCGGTGCGCCTACGTTCGGTAATGTCCTTGATGATACAAACCATCAAGAAACGCTCGCACCAATCCATGACTGTACTGGTAATTTCCGCCGGAACAGTCCCGCCATCGGCGCGTTGGATCAAAACTTCACTGCTCTGACGTCCCGGCTGGTGTGCACGAAGATGAAACAGATCGCAGTAGTGATCTTTTTCCCCCTCTGGATACAACTGAGCTTGCGGAGTTCCGATGATTGCATCTCGGCTTCGTCCGACGAGGTCGGCAGCCTGGGGATTGCACGCGATGATCAGGCTGGTTTCGGTATCCACCACGATAACCGCCTCACCCGAGACTTCGAACAGGCGCGTAAAAAAAGGACCGGACTCAGACTCGCTTTGGATTGCCACAGGCCAAGCAAGGGGGATCGGGGGTTGGAAAACCGGGGCCTGAAGAAGATGGGGCACCGGATGACGGACTAAAACGGCCTTTTCATCGGAAGTTACATCTATTAATGCGAACACCCCTGCAACAGCACCATCATTCCCACATAACAAAGTACAACTCTCAATTACCGTCACGATGTGGCCGTCACGATGAAGATAGCGGGTCGGGGCCGGCCCGGTTCCGGGCTCGCCAGCCAGCAGGCGAACCCGCTCGGCCATGCGAAGCTTGCGGTCTTCGGCAGGCACGATAGTCTCGCTCAAGCTGCCTTTCAGTTCAGAATCGGTATAGCCGAGAATTTCGCAAAATACAGGATTAGTTGCAAGTATCCGTCCATGGGCTCCCGTGATCACCACGCCCTTCGGCGACTTCCAAAAAGCTGTCGCGATGTTTTCCGGGTCCATCAACCTGCACCCTGCCTGCCCCGTCCCGCGCTGCGGGCCGGTAAACTTTATCATTCAGGGTAATAGCTTGATGATATCCCCGGCGCAAGATACCTGTCGAAGAAAAAACGGCCCGATATCATCAAAAGCTGCCCTCAAACGCCGGGCGGGCGCGTCCGCGCCCCCCTAGAGTCTCAACATGGGGGCTTCGCGCGCATGGGCGCACGGGGCCGCAGTCGCGGCCCGGAGATCATTCCGCCAGCGGATCGCCGTCCTTACGAAGTGGATACGGTTAGCACCAGTTTGCCGGTGGCCCGACGATTGGCCAGCAGCGTCAATGCCTCTGCGGCGCGCTCCAGGGGGAATCTTTGGGACACCAATGGTCTTAGCTTCCCGTCTTCGCACCAAGAAAATAATTCACGAAAACTTTCGGCTACAAGCTGAGGCGCATGCCGACGATACGATCCCCAATAGAGACCAATCGCGGCACAATTCTTGACCAACAGCAGATTGGCCGGAATCTGCGGCGTCGCGCCGCCCGCAAACCCGATCACCAACAAGCGAGCCCCCCAGGCGATACTCCGCAAACTCTTGTCAAACCCCTCGCCGCCGACCGGATCATAAACTACATCGACACCGCGTCCATCGGTCAATTCGCGCACCCGTTCGCGGATGTCCTCGCTCTTGGTATCAATCAGGTAATCGGCGCCATGAGCAGCGGCTACCGCGACCCGCTCTGGCCCGGCAGCCGAAGCGATCACGGTCGCTCCCAGAGCCTTACCGATCTCCACCGCCGTCAACCCGACCCCGCCAGCGGCACCGTGGACCAGCAAAATGTCTCCGGCCTGGAGCCGAGCCCGCTCCCGCAGCGCGATATGCGACGTTCCGTAAGCGATGGGAAAACTGGCCGCAACAGCAAAATCCATGGAGTCCGGGATCGGAAACACGTCTTCGACCCGTGCGACCGCCTGTTCGGCAAAGCCGCCATGATCCAACACCGCCGCCACCCGCTGCCCCACCGTCAAGCCGGTCACATCGGGGCCGATTTCCTCCACGATCCCTGCGACCTCCAAACCTGGAGAGAACGGAAAGGCCGGTTTCTCCTGATATTTGCCGGCGATCATCAACGTATCGGCAAAGTTGATTCCGGCAGCCGCCACCGCCAACCGCACCTGCCCCGGCCCAACCGACGGCGGAGGAACATCAAGCAGCTTGAGAAATTCCGGCCCACCCCAGCCCTGACAAATAACCGCACGCATGCGCCTTTCCTCCCTTTAAGCTTTGTTTTCGAGCCAACCGGGGGCCGGGCGAAGAACGCCAACAGGCCGACCGGACCAATTGGTAAGCACCGGCACCGCCAGCGCGTCGGATACCGCCACTCCGAAACGACGGAGCAATGCCGCCAAGGCAACATTTTTACCCCTCGGCGTACCGTCTTCGATCTTGAGGGCAATCCCCAGTTTCCGTTCCATCAACACCGCCACCGCAATCCCTTCGCCACCGCTCTTGACCAACACCGCCCCCGGAGCCCCCTCCATCACGCCGGTATCAAAGCTGGTCCGGCCCCCAATTAGCACCGGGTGACGGCTCCACGCCTCGCGTACCCGCAAGAGGGCAGCGAGCCGGGCCGATACCAGCGACGGGTCAGCACCAAGGCTCGCCGGTATAACCGGCGCGGCAAAGCGTGCCATAGCCGTCGCCAAGGCCGCCAACGGCATCGCCCATGTCGGAACACCACAGCCATCAACCGCCATCGGCGCCTGAGCACAAGCCACGCCGGTCATGGCCTCCAGAATCGCTGCGACCCGACGTTGAGCCGGATGATCTGGATGATGGTAACCCGCCAAAGGCTCCCGATGGTGAAGAATGGTTGTCAGCAGTCCCAAATGTTTACCGGAACAGTTGTTATGAATCGCTGTTGCTGGCATCCCAGCCCGGATCAGCGCAGCGGCAGCGTCCTCATCGAAAGGAGGATGTGCTCCGCACATCAAGGCGGAGGGCTCCAACCCCATTCGACTGAGCCAATGGCCAAGCCTTTCCACATGACAGGGCTCGCCGCTATGGGAGGCGCAGGCCAACGCCAAATCCTCGGAGCCCAAACCAAAGGCGTCCAGAGCCCCACTTTCGACCAATGGAATGGCTTGCAGGGATTTCACGGCAGAGCGGGGATAGACCGACAACCAAGGATCGCCCCAGGCTTCGAGAATCTGCCCCGAAGCATCGGCAACCACGGCATGACCGCGATGGCGCGACTCGACCCAATCCCCCCGCCAAAGCTCCGCCATCACCGGCGGTGTGTTATCATCAAAGCTCGCCGGCATCACAGCACGGACCTAGACCACAGGGGCTGCTTGCTCTCGGCGCCGGGGCGGTGCAAGCTGTTATGCAGAGTGGGGTGTGACCTCGACAGGATCAAGTGGGCCGCGATGAAGGGATATTTCGCCATTGGCGTTGAGGGGGTCAGCAAAGCCGGAAACTTGGGCGCCCTGATGCGAACCGCCCATGGCTTCGGCGCCAGTTTCGTCTTTGCGGTCGCGCCGAACCCGGACCTGCGGGAGGTCCATCTGGTCGATACCTCGGACACCGGCGCCAACCTCCCCTTTTACACCTACCCCGACGTGGCGGGATTGGTGCTTCCCCGTGATTGCTGTCTGGTGGGCGTCGAACTGCTGGACGAAGCCGTCGACTTACCCAGTATCCGCCATCCGCCCCGCGCCGCCTATGTGTTGGGACCGGAGCGCGGCGCCCTGTCCCCGGCCTTGGTGGCCCGCTGTCACTTCATTGTCAAGATTCCGACGCGATTTTGTCTTAATGTTGGGATTGCTGGTGCCTTGGTGATGTATGACCGCATGATCTGCCTGGGCCGTTTCGCCGAACGTCCGGTTCGCGTGGGCGGCCCGACCGCCGCCGCTCCGCTTCACATCCACGGCCCGCAAAAAATTCGCAATCGTCGGCGTTAAAAACCTGGGGGGCACGCGGCCCCGCCCGGCTCATCTCCCATGATGACGCACTAAATGATCCATGAGCATCTGAGAAAGCTGATCAATGCGCCCTTCCAGACGATGCAGCGCGGCTTGTGAAGACATCACCGCCTGATCCTCTTCCCCATTCCGATCTCGAACCTGATCTCCAGGGGAACTGATACCGGCGAGCCCTGATCCTGACACATCGCCGGTATCGGGCCGCGACGGCGGCCCGGCGTCTGAGGGCAGCCTTGATGAGTCACCATCAAGGCTCGATGGTATGAGAGGACTCGATGGTTCCGGTAAATTTGCTGAATCCGCATAGATCATCCGTCTCACTTCGGCTAACGTCTCTTCTATGGACTCGATCGCCTCAGGCTGCTGGCCCGCATCCGTCATAGGGCACCTCCTGGGCCAGTATCCAAGGCGATGCCCCGAGAGTCAAGGCAGAGACCGATGGGAAAGCCAAGCCGCGCGCCTCTTTTAAGTAAATTCATGTACAAAGGCACTGCTCTTCCCATAAAATACTAAATGATCGGCGCAATATCTCTATTGTATATTATATAGATTTGAAACTATATCGTCAAAAAGAATCTCAATCAGCGAAGCTAACCTATTATCATTGATAGCATCTTACTTTCGACCGAGAACCGAAGCCGCCTAGCCATAGGCTGGCCATACCGTCGAGCCTTAATGCTGGCGCATCAAGACGGCCTAGACGCTGGTTTCGCGCACAGGGGCCGCCCCGTTTCAGCCCGACCCACCCCCCGAGATAGCGATTGCGCCTTCGGCGGTGTGGGCGTTATGGTGTCCCTGCTTTTCGGGTTGGCGTGTCCCGAATGCAGATGGTCATTCCCGGAACCAAACGCCCGGATCGGACATGACTGAAGAACCGACAGCTCTTAGGCACACGGAATTGCGCAGTTTGTGCGCGTTCTGGCTCAAGCAATGCCCAGAGGGAGGTCTGCCGCTCGCAACCGATGTTGAGCCGGCTGACCTGCGTCGGTGGCTGCCCAATCTGTTGATCATGCATGTCCGCCCTAACGGTAACTTCTACTATTCTTATTATGGTCGCGCGCTGGCCCGCGCTTTTGGGGAAAACCGGCTTGGCCAAACCTTGGCCGATCTTCCCGAAGCCGTCCGCGCGACTCTGCGCGAAGAATACGAACTGGTCTGTCGCCAGCGTTCCCCCATCCATCGCATCTATACCGCCAACTTCAACGATGTGCGCCAAACTTGGGAACGGGTGGTGCTGCCGTTATCGTCGGACGGCGAGGTCATCGATAAGCTGTTGGTCGCAGCCTACGAGCTTTAAGCTTTTCGGTGGGCCTGGTCGTTGTTTCCGGTCGCCTTGGCGGCTAAGATCGGACTCGTCCCGAGCGCCCCAGGATCATCGATGAAACCGAGTATTCCCTACCGACCGGCTTACACCGAAAAATCCCGCATCACCATGGTTGACGAGTTCAACATGTGGTGCGCGCTGAACGATCAGCCGTTCAACCTGATTCAGCATGTTTGGCCGGATGGCATGGTCGAATGGGATCTGGAAATCCATCCAGGAACCCCCAAGGCCGAGATCATTTACGGGACAGGCCAAGACAACGGCACCATGGCGGTCATTTCAGCCTTTGCTTTTCTGGCCGGGTCCGAATGGGCGGAAGAACGCCACGCGGCGGCCCAGGCTGCACTAGCCGAGGACGAAGACGAGGGTCCGCCGCTCCAGCCCGCGCCCCCCTCGCCACTCCAGGCCACCGCACGGGTTCCGGCCTCGGTCGAGGCTGGAAGCGAAACCAGCGATGACAAGACCGACGACGAAATCGACGATTCCAACGCCGAGGACGAAGACGCCGAGGACGGAAGCGATGGCGAAACTCTTCCCGTTGCGCTCGGTGCGACCGAACCTGCCGCCACGGCTCCGGTAACGGGTGGCCGTGCCCGCGTTCCGCCCTTGGATTTACTGCAACTGCCGCCGCCACGCCCGCCCCAGACCCTTGATGAAGGTTTGTTGGCACGCAACGCCCGTAGTCTCGAAACCGTTCTGAAGAATTTCCGCATCCGTGGCGAGATCATGGATGTTCGCCCCGGCCCGGTGGTCACGCTGTACGAATTGGAACCGGCCCCCGGCACCAAATCCTCGACAGTCATCAACCTGACCGACGACATCGCCCGTTCGATGAGCGCCATGGCTTGCCGTATCGCCATCGTGCCGGGACGCAGTGTCATCGGTGTTGAACTGCCGAATCCCGTGCGCGAAATGGTTTATCTCCGGGAAATGCTGGTCGCCGATGCCTTCCAAAACACCTCGGCCCGATTGGCGGTGGTGTTGGGGAAAGACATCGGCGGCGAGCCGGTGATTGCCGATTTAGCCCGAATGCCCCATTTGCTGATTGCCGGCACCACGGGGTCGGGAAAGTCGGTCGGCATCAACACCATGATCCTATCCCTGCTTTATCGCCTGACCGCCGACCGCTGCCGGTTCATCATGGTCGACCCCAAGATGCTGGAGCTGTCGGTTTATGACGGCATTCCACACTTGCTGACTCCGGTGGTGACCGATCCCAAGAAGGCGGTGGTGGCCCTGCGGTGGGCGGTACGGGAAATGGAGCAGCGATACGAGGCCATGTCCCGGTTGGCGGTACGGAATATCGAGGGTTACAATCACCGGGTCAAAGAGCTGTTGGCCGCAGGGGAGAAGATTACCCGGCGAGTCTCGACCGGCTTTGACAAGACCACCCGGCAACCCCAGTTCGAAGATCAGGCCGTCGAGCCCACTTTACTGCCATACATTGTCATCGTCGTCGATGAAATGGCCGACTTAATGTTGGTCGCGGGAAAAGACATTGAAGCGGTGATCCAGCGTCTGGCCCAAATGGCTCGAGCCGCCGGCATTCACTTAATCATGGCCACCCAACGCCCTTCGGTCGACGTCATCACCGGCACCATCAAGGCCAACTTCCCAACCCGAATCAGCTTCCAAGTGACCTCGAAGATCGACAGCCGCACCATTCTGGGAGAAGCCGGAGCCGAGCAGTTGTTGGGTCAAGGCGATATGCTGTACATGGCCGGCGGCGGTCGAATCACCCGCGTTCATGGGCCGTTCGTGTCTGATAGCGAGGTTGAGGACGTGGTCCAGTTCGTGCGCAGCCAGGGCACCCCCAACTATATTCACGCCATCACCGAAGATGACGACGAAGGAGACGGCCCCGAAGCGGGCGGCGCCGAGGATGGCCCTGTTCCCGGCAGCTCCGGCGATGACCTGTATGATCAAGCCATCGCCCTGGTTGCACGGGAGCAAAAGGTCTCGGTCAGCTTCATCCAGCGTTACCTTCAGGTCGGCTACAACCGCGCCGCCCGCATCGTCGAACGCATGGAAAACGAAAAGATCGTCAGCACCGCCAATCATGTTGGCAAGCGCGAAGTCCTGATCAGCGGTAACCGTCGATTCGATTGATGCTCCTGAGAACCCGACCGTTTACCAATGATGATGGTGGTGTTCTTCGCAGAACCACCACGGACCGCAACAGCCAGTAAGAGCCGTTACGGCCAAAACCGCCACCCATACGCCATAAATCGCCGAGAGCCGACCCTTATTATAATTCAGAGCCAAGCCGACGCGAACAACCAGATCATTAACACGGGCCATCATCGGTCGTTTCATCCTTCGAACAGGAAATCCGTCTCGTCTGTCCCGTCCTGGATAATACCACCGAATCCTGATCGCTGTGAGCGCCGTCACCCTAAGGCTTTTGGCCTTCCTTCACGGTGCCATGGCGCAACGAAGCAAGCCGTCCGCCAGAGGGAGAGCAATCGATAGAGATTCCAAAGGGTACGGCATCGGCGAGCAGGATGGCCCCATCACCGGGACAGGGACAGGAACCGGAGCGGAAATTGTGGGGTCGGCACCGGATTCCTCCTTATTGTCCGTCTTATTTTCCGTTGGGTTGAAACCGCTGTCTAACATCATGGCCCGACCTTCCCGGATGTGCGCCCTTGCCAAGCGAGGCAAGGCCCTCCTCGTTATACGGGCATCCTTTTGGTTTCATGCGGAGGCCAACCCGGAATAATACCGGCGAGCCCTGATACTGACACATCGCCGGTCCTCGGGCCGCGACGGCGGCCCCGCGCGCCCATGCGCGCGAAGCCAAGGGCGCGGATGCGCCCGCCCGGCGTCTGAGGGCAGCCTTGATGAGTCACCATCAAGGCTCGATGGTATAATACCGGCGAGCCCTGATACTGACACATCGCCGGTATCGGGCCGCGACGGCGGCCCCGCGCGCCCATGCGCGCGAAGCCAAGGGCGCGGATGCGCCCGCCCGGCGTCTGAGGGCAGCCTTGATGAGTCACCATCAAGGCTCGATGGTATAATGCCATCAACCACGAGACGCGCGGACGGAAGGTCCGCGCGTCTCGAAGATAGGGGCTCGATGGCCTGAGAGTGGCCTGAGAATTGCATATCAATTTTCATGATATAAAGAGGGCCGCGCTACCGCCGTTCGGGCGGAGGGCCACCATCGGGAGGACCAAAGAACCCAAATGGCGGACCACCAGGACCATGAGGCGGCGGACCACCAGGACCACCGGGGCCATCCGGTGGAGGGCCATCTGGGGGGCCACCAGGACCATCCGGGCCGGGACCGTGCGGGCCACCGGGACCGTGCGGACCGCCGCCAAACTCGGCCAGCTTCCGCCGCCCTTCCGGGGACATCGCGGCTGCGGCTTTCAGTAACGCCCTCTCGACCGCCTGTTCTCCGGCATCGCGATCGGCGCGCCCTGCCTTCAACGCCGCTTCCAGGGCGGCAGGATCGAACGGATCAGCGCGCAGAATCTCGCGAACATGATCCATATTTTTCCGCATCTCCGGCCCTGGATCCTGTTGCAGCATGGGCTCGGAGGCGAACGCCTTGCGCAATGCGTCGGCGTCGGCGGAGGGCAGAAACCGGGCGATTTCGTCGGCCATATGATGGGGGCCGGGCGGGCCGGGCGGACCTGGAGGCCGGTGCCACATGTGAACGGCGATCACCGCGACCAAAAAGACGTTCACAGCCAACGACAGCGGCAGCGCCCATGAGCACTGGGGTTTTGAACGCTCACTCATAGGCCAAAGGGCTCCGTGGACTGAGACGCGGTAATCAGGGTTTCGACGGTGGGCGTCACCTCGGTATCGGCAGCGTCGGTATAGACCATTGGGTCCACCGAAACATGCCCCACCAACACGCCCAACACCAACCCGACCGCCACCGGCACACCATAACGCAGGCCAAGGTCGGATGACTGAAACCCAGCCCAAAGCTCCGCCTTCAGACGCGCGCACCACCGGCTCCAACGAACCAGAAGCGGCGGCGGAAGCTGGGGCGTCCGATAGGCTGCGGCCTGCGTCCGGGCGATCACCCGCAGAATGTCTTCAGGTCCGGGGGGTTCGTCTGCGGTTTCGCTCTCGTGGATGCAGAGCAAGGCTTCGAGCCGTTCAGCCCGCCTTAACACCGCCCGTGCGTCTTCTGAGGTTGCCAAGAGGTGACGTGCCGCCGCCCGTTCGGCGTCCGGCCACCGATCCATAGCCGTCCCATGATCATCGATCAGGGCTTCCAACTCGAAGGGCGTCATTGCTGATCTCCCATACTGCCCAAGGCGCCAAGGCCGCTTAAACGAACGCGCAAAGCTCGGCGCCCACGAACCAACAGTGATTCCAAGGCTGAAACTGTGACTTCAAGGGTTGCAGCCGCTTCGGCGGCACTGACCCCAGCATAATAACACAAAATAATCGCCGACCGCTGCCGTGGCGGCAATTCATCAAGAGCTTGCACCACCATACGGGCCGTTTCTCCGGCATAAACCTGCTCCAAACTGCTTGGCGCCGGATCAGACGGATCCCCTGCGACTTCCAATGGTAAAGCCGGAAGCCGCCGTCGCCGATCCAAACAGAGATTCACCACCACACGATAAAGCCAAGTCTTGAACTGAGCATCCCCATCGTGCCGCCAACGGGGCGCAACGGTCCAAACCCGAAGAAAAGCTTCCTGCGCCACTTCATCGGCATCATCCCGGTTCCCAACCACACGCCGCGCCAGACGCAGCACGAACGGCATATGTCGACGCATCAGGGCATGGAACGCCCGATGGTTTCCCCGACCAATAGCCCCTAGAAGCGCGCGATCATCCTCGTCACCGCCGACCGCCGCGCGTGCCTCTTCTCCACCATCCTCTTCATCCTCGCGCACGATCAAGTCGCATCCTTTGACGGTGTGTTCAGGTCCATATGTCACTTTATACGACGGTGAAAGTCATTCCCTGCGTGGCCTCTGCCTCTAAAATGGGGCAGGACGGAATGTCGCAGGGGAAAATTTTGCCGAGCCCAACCGGCAAGAATATCCCAGCTTATTTTCATGGTAACCACTCGACAGAGCGGTTAAGCCATGAATATCTTTAAACTGTTTATGATGTCCATCGTCCTGAAACCGGCGCAACCGCCGAGCAAGAGCCATGGCCGGCATTTTTTGCCGGATAGGACTCTGGACTGGTCAAAGCTCTTTGCACCTGTCTCCAAAATTATTGCGCAGGGTTTCAAACTTCGTCCCGTGTAACGAGTCATGTGCGGGGAACAATCCCAAGCACCAGTCCTCCCGAGACGGAGAGTCTCCATGAGCACCGTATACAGCACGACGGGATCGTCGGGTACCAGCCAGCAACAGCAGGTCCAAGCCCTGTTGAAGAAGCTGGCGGCGGAACGGGCCAGTCAAGCCAGCGCCAGCTCTGCCTCCAGCACGTCTTCCACCAGCAGCACCAGCCTAGCCAGCAGCACCAGCGGGACGTCCAGTTACCAAAAACTGGCCGACAGCCTGATGTCCTCGCTCTTGCAAAATCAGTCTGCCAGCGCCTCTTCGACCTCTTCGTCGTCGGATGACAGCAGCAGCGTCCAAGGCCCGCCTCCCGGCCCACCACCGGGGCCGCCTCCCGGACCGCCCCCCAGTGCCGGCAGCGCCTCCAGCAGCGCCAGCGACAGCTCCACCAGTTCGACATCCGACTCGACATCCGACTCGACGTCCAGCTCCACATCCAGTTCGGAGTCCAGCAACAACGTCCAAGGCCCACCTCCCGGCCCACCGCCGGGGCCGCCCCCAGGACCGCCGCCCAGCGACAGCAGCGGTTCATCCGACAGCGGCTCGACGTCCGGCTCCACCAGTTCCAGCACGTCTCAAAGCGGGTCCACCGACATCAAGTCGCTTCTGGAAAGCCTGTTTGCCAGCCTCGACAGTGGCTCAAGCTCAACGTCGGCCTCCAGCACCAGCTCAACGTCCACTGCCAGCGCCAGCGGTTCCAGTACCAGCAGCAGTAGCAGTAGCAGCACCAGTTCCAGCACTACGGACCTTTTGAACTCTTTGCTCGGGTCTTATCAGCAAGCATCCCGGTCCTACGGAGCATCATCCGCTTACGGGAATCGTTTCGGTAACAGCACGCAGGCCCTTTCGGCTTGATCCTGCCACCGACGCCCCCCCACCCAGGCCGCGAGGGATGGCTCCCTCGCTCCCTGGATGTTGCCCCCCTTACGACTTGGACGTAGGTGGCGGCGGCATGTGATGCAGGCAGTGTAGATCAGCTAGGCGGTGACGACCTTCTTCGGACATGATCGCTGCTGCCGCCGTCACGGCCCGCAGAACCGCCTGTTCGGTCGCATCCCGATCGGCCAGTCCTTTGCGGAAGATGGCATCGAAACTGGCTGGGTCGAAAGGTTCGGCCCGCAACGCCACGCGAGCCTGGTCTAAAATCGCTTCAGGTTCGAATCCTCGGCGATCCGGTGTCAGGCCTTCGCTTTTGAGGGCCAGACGAAGCTTCTCGGCATCGGCGGCAGGAAGCGCATCGGCCATCCGAGCCACCAACTGAACCGGATTCGGCGGCGGCCCAGGGTGAAACAGGACATGACCGCCGACCACGACAATCAAAACCAGATTCAGACCCAACGAGACGACCACCAACCAGCGAGGAAAGCTCGCTAATTTCGGCAAGGTTATCATAACGGCTCCACAATGATTAAGAAACGGCGACGCGGGCTTGATCACCCGCACGCATAATCCTTATACGGAGCCCCAACCGGATTCCGGCGGTGATTTGCACCGTTTCGCAGGGCTTCATCCGGTGGCACGATCAAGCGACCAAAGCCACGGACTGTCTCGACAGATAATACCAACGGCCTTGAATGTTGACGTCCGCAGCGCCCTCAGACGCCGGGCGGGCGCATCCGCGCCCCTAAGTCCACACACTGGGGCTTCGCGTCCATGAGGACGCAGGGCCGCCGTCGCGGCCCGTTAAAGCTGCCCTCAGACGCCGGGCGGGCCCATAGGGCCCCACCCTGCACCCGCAAGGAGACATAGCCTCTTTGACCACGAGACGTTATGGGGAAACCGTCGCGGGTTCAAAGGGCCGACCGGCCCTTTGCGGGTGTAAGCAGAGCCCACGGGTCGGCTACAGCGCCCGAACGTCGGTCAGGGTTCCCGTTACGGCCGCCGCTGCCGCCATGGCTGGGCTCACGAGGTGGGTCCGACCGCCGCGCCCTTGCCGGCCCTCGAAGTTACGGTTGGAGGTCGAAGCACACCGCTCGCCGGGCTCCAGCTTATCGGCATTCATGGCCAAACACATGGAGCATCCGGGTTCGCGCCACTCAAAGCCGGCCTCGATGAACACTTGATCCAGCCCTTCCTCTTCGGCCTGGTGTTTGACCAGACCCGAACCCGGAACCACCATGGCCTGAACGGTGGCAGCAACCTTGCGCCCCTTGGCCACCGCCGCCGCTGCGCGCAGATCTTCGATCCGGCCATTGGTGCAGGAGCCGATGAACACCCGGTCCACGGGGATTTCGGCAAGCGGAGTTCCCGGAGTCAACCCCATATAATCCAGGGCGCGTTCCACCGCCCGACGCCGGCCCGGATCAGCCACTTCGGCAGGATTCGGCACCCGGCCCGTGATCGGCAGCACGTCTTGCGGGCTGGTCCCCCAGGTCACTTGCGGCACCAAATCAGCCGCGACCAACACCACTTCACGGTCGTAACGGGCGTCTTCGTCGGTCGGCAGGGTTTTCCAATAGGCCACCGCCTGCTCCCAGGCGCCTCCCTTGGGGGTCAAGGGCCGTCCCATCAGATAGGCAAAGGTGGTTTCGTCGGGCGCAATCAACCCGGCGCGAGCCCCCGCCTCAATGGACATGTTGCAGACGGTCATGCGGCCTTCCATCGACAGGTCACGGATGGCTTGGCCTGCATACTCGATGACATAGCCGGTCCCGCCAGCGGTGCCGATGGTGCCGATGATGGCCAGCGCCAAGTCCTTTGCGGTCACGCCGGGCGGCAAGGCGCCGTCAACGGTAATCCGCATATTCTTGGCCGGCTGCTGCTGGAGGGTCTGGGTGGCCAGAACATGCTCGACTTCGGACGTCCCGATGCCGAAGGCCAGCGCCCCGAACGCTCCGTGAGTCGATGTGTGGCTATCGCCGCACACGATGGTCATGCCAGGCAAGGTAAAGCCCTGCTCTGGCCCGATGATGTGAACGACGCCCTGACGAATGTCATCCATGCCGAAATAGCGCACGCCAAAATCACGGGCGTTGGTTTCCAGCGTTTCGACCTGGATGCGGCTTTCCAGATCGGCGATCCCCTGGGATCGGTCGGTGGTCGGAACATTATGGTCGGCCACCGCCAGGGTGGCTTCCGGCCGCCGCACCACGCGACCCGCCAGCCGCAAGCCTTCAAAGGCCTGGGGACTGGTAACCTCGTGGACCAGATGACGGTCGATATACAAAATGCTGGCGCCGTCTTCTTGACGATGGACGACGTGGTTATCCCAGATTTTATCGAACAGGGTACGCGGCGTGGACATTTGTAGCTTCCCAGGGTTTCTCAGAGGCGGGCTCCTCCCCTTATAAATCATCCAAACGGACCCGACGTCAAACCGAACAGCTACCCATTGCCGACCGACGGAACCCCCCGTATAGTCCGGGGCCATGACCGCCGCATACGCCCCCCCCTCCGCCCCGCCCCGCCACCTCCTGGCTATCCAGGGGATGCCGGCTGCCGAAATCGTCCAGTTCTTCGATCTGGCCGAAACCTATGTCGCCCAGAACCGCAGCCCGGATAAAAAAACCGACCTGCTTCGGGGCCGAACTCTGGTCAACCTGTTCTTCGAGAACTCGACCCGCACCCTGACGTCGTTCGAACTGGCCGGCAAAAGGCTGGGGGCCGATGTCATTAATATGGCGGTGGCGGTCAGTTCGGTCAAAAAGGGCGAAACCCTGATCGATACCGCCATGACGTTGAACGCCATGCATCTGGATGTGCTGGTGGTCCGTCATCCCGAATCGGGAGCGGTGCGCCTGCTGGCTAACAAGGTCAATTGCGTGGTGGTCAATGGCGGCGACGGCAATCATGAGCACCCGACCCAAGCCTTGCTGGACGGACTGACCATCCGCCGCCGCAAGGGGCATCTGGAAGGGTTGGTGGTTGCCATCTGCGGCGACATCCTGCACAGCCGAGTCGCCCGCTCGAACATCCACCTTCTAAATGCGATGGGGGCTCGGGTTCGGGCGGTGGCACCGCCGACTCTGCTCCCCGCCGACCTCTCCCGGCTTGGGGTCGAGGTTCATCATCGGATGGAAACCGGGCTGGTGGGCGCCGACATTGTGATGATGCTGCGCCTTCAGACCGAACGCATGAGCGGTCAATTTGTGCCGTCAGTGCGCGAGTATTTTCATTTCTTTGGCCTGACCCGTGAAAAACTCAAGGTCGCCAAGCCGGACGCGCTGATCATGCATCCCGGCCCCATGAACCGGGGAATCGAAATTGATTCCGAAGTGGCGGACGACATCACGCGGAGCGTCATCCTTGATCAGGTCGAGTTAGGCGTGGCGGTCCGTATGGCTTGCCTGGACCGACTCACCCGTCCCGAGACCCCGATCTCCTGACCCAGCCTCGGCGATCCCGCATAGCAGCCGGCACGCTGGCGGTTCGCCTTGAATTCCTGGAACCATTCGTCTAAGCGGTCTCACCCCGGCGCAATCGGGTGGCCCGACAGACAGGTTGGTTCCCATGGCTTTAGCCTTCGTCAACGGTCGCTACCTCCCCCAGGCTCAGGCCTGGGTCCACGCGGAGGATCGCGGTTTTCAGTTCGCCGATGGCGTCTACGAGGTTGTGGCCCTCCTTGACGGTCACTTGATGGATTTTGATGCGCACATGGACCGATTGGCCCGCTCGCTTGAGGCGTTGCGGCTGTCCTGGCCCATGTCCCGAGCCGCCCTTGCACTGGTGATGCGCGAGCTGATTCGCCGCAACGGCGTCACAACCGGACTGATCTACCTTCAGATCACCCGAGGCAGCGCCCCGCGCGATTTCAAGTTCCCGGCGCCGTCGGTTCGTCCGACTCTGGTCATGACCGTCCGCCGGGTGACCCGATTCGGCTCGCCGACTCACATCGCCGAGGGCGTTCCGATCATCACCATCCCCGATATTCGCTGGCTGCGGCGCGACATCAAGTCGGTGTCGCTTCTGCCCCAGGTTCTGGGCAAGCAACAGGCCGTGGAAGCGGGTGCGTTCGAAGCCTGGATGGTTGACGCCGATGGCTTGGTGACCGAAGGCTGCTCCAGTAACGCCTGGATCGTCAGCGCCGACGGCGTGCTGATCACCCGCCCAACCAATCACCTGATTCTCAGCGGCGTAACTCGAGGCTCCCTATTGCAACTCGCGGCAGAGTTCGGCATTGCCACCGAGATTCGCCCCTTTTCCGTGGCTGAAGCCAAAGCCGCCCCGGAGGCGTTCCTGTCCAGCGCCACCACCTTCGCCTTGCCGGTCACCCGCATCGATGGCCAGCCGGTGGGAACCGGGCGGCCTGGAGCGATCACCTTGCGCCTGCGTCAAGCCTATCTGGCAACCGTTGGCGGAGTTCGATCGTGAAGGCCACCCCGACTGCGCTCCCCAGCGCCGTTCTATTCGACTGGGACAATACGTTGGTGGACAGTTGGGGCTGCATCCATGCCAGCCTGACCGTTACGTTCGAAGCCATGGGCGTCCCCCCCTGGACCGAAGCCGAAACCCGCGCCCGTGCGCGTCGGTCCTTGCGGGACAGCTTCCCGGCGCTGTTCGGAGATCGCTGGCCAGAAGCCCGGACGATTTATTTTGATCACTACGCCAGCCATCATCTGGAGCGTCTGCGCCCGTTGCCGGGTGCCGAAGCGTTGTTGGATGCTTTGCGCGACTACGGAACCTATCTGGCGGTGGTCAGCAACAAGACCGGCCATTTTTTGCGGAGCGAAGCCGAAGCATTGGGCTGGACCGGCTATTTCAGTCGCTTGGTCGGCGCCGCCGACGCCGAGACCGACAAACCGGCGCTGGCGCCGGTCGCCCTGGCCCTGGCCCCCGCCGGCCTAACGGTAGAAGCCTTTTCGACGACCGGCGGCTGGTTTATCGGTGATGCCGATGTCGACATGGAGTGCGCCCACAAAGCCGGCTGTGTGCCGGTCCTGGTAGGAGACGCCGCCGATTGCGATTTCGGTCCCTACCCGCCGGCTTTTCGATTCGACACCTGTCTTTCCCTCCACGACTTGGTGCGCCGCCTTGGCGACACCATATCCGTTCCAACTTCTCGGAACGCCAGTCTCCAGGTATAGAGATCATTCCTGGGACCAAACCGGGCCTTCGATGCCAGGCCCCAAGAACAGCCAATGAAAGGGCTAACCAGACATGTCTGAGAAAGGCCAGAACGTTCAGGACGTGTTCTTGAACCATGTCCGAAAGAACAAAACACCAGTCACCGTATTTCTCGTCAATGGAGTTAAGCTCCAGGGAATTATTACTTGGTTTGATAATTTCTCGGTCTTGCTGCGGCGCGATGCGCATTCTCAGTTGGTTTATAAGCATGCCATTTCAACGGTAATGCCGGCCCATCCTATTCAGTTATTCGAGCAAACCAAGGAACCGGACCACGACTGAGCCCGTGACTTCTCTTCAGGATGACGGCAGCGTTGGCGCGGGCCGCGCCATGGTCGTCCATCCGGCGCTCCGCGCTGCCACAGGCGAAGGCCGCCGGAGCCCCGAGTCGCAACTTGAGGAAGCGGTTGCTCTTGCCGCTGCCATCGACCTAACGGTCGTTCACGCCGAGACCATACCGATATCGCGCCCCCACCCTTCGACTTTTTTGGGGTCTGGGTCGGTGGAGCGGTTGACCGGCCTGATTGAAGATCAGGGAATTTCCCTGATTGTGTTTAATCATGCTTTGTCGCCAGTCCAACAACGGAATTTAGAGCGGCAAACTCGCGCTAAGGTGATCGATCGCACGGGTCTAATTCTCGAAATTTTTGGAGCGCGGGCGCGCACACGGGAAGGACAACTCCAAGTTGAGCTGGCTGCCCTGACCTACCAACGGTCGCGCTTGGTGCGCTCTTGGACTCACCTGGAGCGTCAACGAGGCGGTTTCGGTTTCCTTGGCGGTCCCGGCGAATCGCAATTGGAATTGGACCGGCGGTTGATCGGCGATCGCATCCTACGGATTCGCAAGGATCTGGAAGACGTGCGGCGGACTCGCGGCCTGCACCGACGGGCACGGGAGCGCGTCCCCTATCCGGTGGTGGCCCTGGTCGGCTACACCAATGCCGGAAAATCGACTCTGTTTAACCGGCTGGCCGGTGCCGACGTGTTCGCCAAGGATCTGCTCTTCGCCACCCTGGATCCGACCATGCGGGCCATCGCCCTGCCCTCAGGACAGCGGGTCATCCTGTCTGACACGGTCGGCTTCATTTCCGACCTGCCGACAACCCTGGTTGCGGCCTTTCGAGCGACCCTCGAAGAGGTGATGGCCGCCGACATCATCCTTCACGTCCGCGATCTGGCTCATCCAGACAGCCAAGCCCAGCGGGATGATGTCTATAGCGTACTGCGAAGCCTGGAAATTGATCCCGAAACCGACCCCCGCTTGATCGAGGTGCTGAACAAAATCGATCTTCTTGAGAGCGAGACTCGCACGCATGCTTTGGCCCAGGTCCGTTGCGCTTCCGGTCAGGCAACGGTGGCGGTGTCCGCAATCACCGGCGAAGGCTTGGATAAGCTGTGCGCGATCCTGAACCAGTCGATGAATGCCAACCGCGAACATGCGAGTCTTGTCATTGATCTTCAGGACGGTGCCGCCTTGGCTTGGCTGCATGAGCATGGCGAAGTGGTTCGGCGCCGTGATGACGAAAGCAATGCCTACCTGGAGGTTGCGCTGGACCCTGCCGATTGGGCGCGATTCGAACGTCGGTTTCCCTACCGCGCTCAACAGAAAGTTCCGATATTGTAGGAACGGGCGCCTGCGCTGTTTCTGTCTTTTCAGTGCCGCAACGGTTCACCGGGGACGATCCGAGATGCGAGCCGCGTTGCTCTGGCTTTTGCTTCTTCTTCTCGTTGCGCCGCTCCCGGTGACGGCGCAACAGATTCCTGTCGACTCCGCAGCGGCCCCAGCCCCACCGCCACCGCCACCCACCGCCGACCAAGCCGGAGCCATGGCACCGCCAGCCCGCGAGGTGCTTCGCACCTGTCGCGATACTATCTTCATCGACTGTTTCCGGGATTGGCGGCCCGGAATGGAAGAGCCCAAGCGGGAACAGCCACCACCACCGCCGCGACGTCCGGGCTCCCCCCCCACCGGCAGCGGCCCGCAATCGGAGACGCCAGGAGCAGGACCGCCGCCGGCAGGTTCGGGAACAGCGAGGCCGCCGCCTGCTGGAGCCCCCAACGCACCCAAACCCCCAGAGAAGCCCTCTCCCGCCGCCGAAACGCCGCCGGGTTCCCGCTCGCCGTCCGCCCCTGCTGGTCCCCCCAATACCGCCGGTGCCCCCAACGCCCCCAAGCCGCCCAACGCCACCGAGGCCCCGGTCGTGCGCCCACCTCCGGTCACGGGAGCCCCGACCAACGCCGCCAAGCCGCCTCCCGCCGAGCCTGTGGCACGGCCCGCATCGCCTCCTGTTGGAACGTCCCCCCCTGTGGGTACGGTCGGGAGCCCTGATGCACCGGGCACGCCCGGAGGAGCATCAGGTAAAGGAGCATCAGGTGGAGGGGCATCGGAGGGTTCCGGCACGATCGGAGGGGCCAGCCCCGGAGGAGCCGTAGCCCCACCGGCAGCAACCGAGAACCCGAATGAACGCCCGGCGCCCGCCGGCTCGGCCCCCAACGCCGTCCAGCCGGCAGCGCCAGCGACGCCAGGGCAAAAGCCCCAGACTCAAAACAGGCCGAACGCTCAACCCGAAGCCGGATCAGACCCGAATTTACCGATCTATCAGGCTTTGGTCCGTGCCATCTTGAAACATGGCCTGCAAAACCAGATGAAGGTTACAGGACCGCCCCAGAATGGCGCCGTGACTCTTGAGATCACACACGCGCCACGGCGAACGTCCTCTCCGACAACGCCATAACGAGGCTATACCATCGAGCCTTGGGACTCATCATGGATAGATTATGATCGGCGTACCTGGATGAACCAAATGTGCAACCTCATCAATCTCGGGATTGGTTAGGGCAATGCATCCTTTGGTCCAATCAAACGCTTCATGAATACTTTTAATGAGCTTGGTTTCACCAGGCAAACCATGAATCATAATATTGCCGCCTGGAGAGACTCCCTTTAACGCCGCTTGCTGGTAGTCATTTGAATTTGGATAAGAAATATGTAGTGCCCGATGGAAATTGCTATCCCCCTTAACATAATCGATAATATAGGTGCCTTCTGGAGTCCGATTGTCACCAGCCCGTTCTTTCTTGCCAACCTGCTGACCAAGAGCGACCCGGTATTTTTTAATGAGGTGATCGCCGGATAAAAGCCGCAGTTCGTGCTTACCTTTATAGACCTCGACATGATCGACGTCCGGCATCGAAGCCGCAAAGCTCGGCGATCCCAAACCCGACACGCCAACCACCAGCGCCAGCGCCAGCAGCCAAGCCGAACGACCCACAAGAACCGCATTGCACATCATCGTCGAGCCTGATCCCAAGTAAGAGAGGCTTCATATCAACGGACCTTGATGGCAACACCTCAAGGCCGCCCTCAAACGCCGAGCGGGCGCGTCGCGGTCGGATCCCAGCGATATGTCATTGTCTTGCGAGCCGCCGATGTCACGCCGCCGTGGGCTAGGCGACTGTACAGAGTCGGCCTTCCCTAAACAAGCCACCGCAACAATCTTTCCCCCAGGGCTTTTTCCGGTTTGCATCCTACTGTTACTTATTAGACACATCTTTATGATTCGCTACCTCGTCGTCACCATTTTGATCCATTCCTGTTATACCATCGAGCCTTGATGTTGACTTATCAAGGCTGCCCTCAGATGCCGGGCGGGCGCATCCGCGCCCTTGGCTTCGCGCGCATGGGCGCGCGGGGCCGCCGTCGCGGCCCGAGGACCGGCGATGTGTCATACCATCGAGCCTTGATGGTGACTCATCAAGGCTGCC